>MTBK01144089.1_pt1 | contig 257304 bp, 231 predicted proteins | sample 1535981 | NCBI WGS metagenome assembly MTBK01 (sample SAMN06109225, study PRJNA356200) | anaerobic digester metagenome | isolation source: biogas reactors fed with pig manure or primary and secondary sludge | place: Spain | collected 2016-06-30
GTGTAGTGAACGTCGCTCCGATCACTCTCGACGACAAGCCTGCTGCAGGGGACTTCAAGGAGGGTTTCGAGGAGACGCGAGACCTCCTGGAAGTTGTCGACAACGAGGTCTTCGTCAAGAGGCACGAGTTGAACGACTGGTTCGGCGGTGAATACAAGGATCGCACCCCCCTGCCGGTGTTCAGAGTCGACGGGGCGAACCTGACAGGGCATGGAAATTCTTCTGCCTTAATGGCCTGCAAGTTGCCCGAACAGTTCGTTGGCAGATATGGTCGCGAGTTTTATTCCATTTCGGTCTATAAAGTAAATGGCAATAAGAATAGGACGAGGATAAGATTTGCGGACAGTGTCGAGGATCTTATGGATGAAAAACGCCCGAACAGGAATAAAGACAACAGATTCCTGATCCTCGCGAGCGACAAGAGGACAGTTCGTGGATGGGGCGATAAAATCCAGGAGGGCGACTATATCGCCTTCTGCCTTAGGCTTGATGGCAACTCCGATGTGGGCAGGGACGACCTTATCGCTGCCACCGTCCTTTTCCGTCGTCTGGGAGGGCACATACCCGCATACGTACCCGGACCAATCCGCGAAAAGCTGCCCGAGGATTACGATATAGTGGGGAAGATAGATGAAGTTCCCGAGTCGCTCGATGAAGTGCCGCCCGCGTTCAGGGAGATCGTGAAAGAGACGCCAAACAGCGGCCTGTTGGTCAAGGACGTCGTCATGGCCGGCATGGTAGGTGCGGACACTCCCGCCAAATCGCTTCCAGTTTTCAGGAGCCGTGTGCTGCCTGGTGCGGTCGGTGTCTTCACCTTCTACATATGGGATGAGCCTCTCATGGGGGCGAAAGTCTCCGAAGTGCGCCTTGCCAAGGTCAAGGATGCGAGCAGCAAGAAAGATTTTACAAGGGTGGAGGACCCGGCGGATCTTGGTGACGGCAAGTTCATGATCGTCAGCGATGAAGACGAAGAGGGTAATGTAGTTATCCGCAAGGGTTCGGACGTTGTACAGGAGGACGATATACTTATCCTCGCCATCAGGGACGGCTGCGATTACGACATGGACGGTTCGGCGAACGGCGAGATCCTCGATCCTTCGTTCAGCTACCTGGTCGATGCCGCGACCGGCGGCGGTGGTGACGGTGGTGGTGGGTGCGCGACCGGATTCGCTCCGGCGGCGGCCCTTCTGCTGGCCCCCCTCTTCCTGCTTCTGAAGAGGTAGTTGCAACAGCGGACGGCTTGGTCTCTTCCAGGAGGGTTCGTTGAAGGGAGTTCACAAAAGGTCGGGTGGAGCTTTGCGCTCTGCCTGACCATTTTTTTGGACGCTGTGTAAAAATCGAGATCCCTCATTCGTTCGGGATGACAGTATGTCGCTTGCTCTCCTTCGGGATGACAGAATGGGGCGCCCTCTTCTCGGTGCTGTATAATGAGATCAAGAATGCGGATACGTCCGAGTATCAATCGGGAGGGTGATCTATTTGGACAGAGACGAGATACTGCGAAAGTATGTCTGCGCCCCCAGCAGAATGGCGGTTGTAGGGGCGTCCCCCAAGGCTGAAAGACCGGTATTTCGCGTGATGAACTACCTTTCCGGAGCGGGTTTCACCCTGTTCCCGGTCAACCCGGCATATGCCGGGACCGAGATCCTTGGCCTGCCCTGCACGGCGGACCTGGCCTCTTTGCAGGAGAGCGTGGACGTTGTGGCGCTCTTTCTCTCCGCGGAAAAGCAGGATCATCTCACCTCCGACCTAAAAAAACTCCCCAACAAGCCGGTAATCTGTTTTCAGCCGGGCGCGGAGAACTCGCCTCTGGCAGAGTCGCTGACAGAAGAAGGCTATCCGGTCATCGAGGAGTGTCTCATGGCCGCGCACATGAATAAATGCGGCGTGTAGGTTTTTTGTTGCTTAAAAAATAGCGTTTGGTATATAATTCATAGCAAGTGATTGGTATTTAACAAACGCCAGAATCTTGCAAGCATTTCATTTTATTCAGGAGGTGTCCGGTGTCCCCCGAAGTTCCCTTTACCATTCGAGTGCGATACGGAGATACAGACCAGATGGGTGTCGCATACTACGCCAACTACCTCTACTGGTTCGAGGTCGGCAGATCGGAGTTCTGTCGGTCTCACGGCAGATCTTATGCCGACTGGGAGGCTGAGGGCGTGTTTCTTCCCGTTGTCGAGTCGCACTGCCGCTACAGACACCCCGCACGCTACGAGGATGAGATCACAATTTACACGAAGGTCGGCGAATTGAGGGCGGGAAGCGTCGTCTTTAAATGCCGCATTGAGAGGACGTTGGACGGGAAGCCCCTCGCCGAGGGATGGACCCGCCATGCGTTTGTCGACGCAGGCGGGAAAATTATGCGTGGTAATAACCCCATGCGCAGGTGGATAGAGGCGCTGAGGGATGATGGAGGTGTCGCGTAGAGTGAGTGCCAGGGCCATACTACTTGGAAATGAAGCGATAGCCAGGGGGATAGTGGAGGCTGGGTGTCTTGTTGCCACAGCCTACCCCGGGACGCCGTCGTCGGAGATCCTTCCGGCAGTGGCAAAGTACGCCGACGAGCTGGGCTTGCCCATGTCGGTGGAGTGGGGAGTCAACGAAAAGGTAGCCTTCGAGGAGGCCGCGGCGGCCTCCTTCGCAGGGGCCAGAGCCTGTGCGGTTATGAAGCAGGTCGGGCTGAACGTCGCAGCTGACCCGTTCATGAGCGTGGCTCACTACCAGCTCAAGGGCGGTCTGCTACTGGTGTCGTCAGACGACCCGGGGCCGCACAGCTCGCAGACGGAGCAGGACAGCCGCTACTTCGCCATGTTCGCAAAGGTCCCGTGTTTCGACCCCGCGACGGCCGAGGAGGCCAGGGAGATGGTCTTCGACGCCTTCGACCTGTCGGAGCGCTTCGGCATAGTGACGATGCTGCGTCCGAGTGTGCGAGTGGATCACTGCCGCCAGGACGTCGAGGCCAGAATAACCCCTCTGAAGCCGGGCGAGGTGAAGTTCGAGAAGGACCCGTCGCGCTGGGTCTGCCTTCCGGCGTTAGTGAAGATCAATCACCCCAAGCTCAACCAGAAGATGACGGATATCCGCGAGGCCTTCGAGACGGATTTCGCAAAGTACAACTACGAGGTCCCGGCGAAGGGCAAGGCAAAGCTGGGCGTGGTGGCCTCCGGCTCCGCCTTCTCCGTTGTCATGGACATCCTGAAGGGCGCCGGGCGGGACGACGTGTCCGTGCTTAAGATCGGCACGCCTCACCCGCTGCCGTTGAAGATGGTGAACGACTTCATCTCCCGACACGAGAAGGTCCTCTTCCTCGAGGAGACATACCCGGTGATGGAGATGCAGCTTCCCGACCGCACCGGCATCATGGGGCGCTGGAACGGCGTGGTCCCGGGAGCCGGAGAGCTTCTGCCCGAGGTCATCGCCGGACTGCTCGCAGACGCGTTGGGCGACGATTCTCTTGTCGCTGCGGCAAATCCGCTTCTGAAAGAGGCGCTCGAAGATCTGAAAATAACCCCCCGCAGGCCGATGCTCTGTCCGGGGTGCCCGCACAGGGCGAGCTTCTTCTCGATCCGCCAGGCGCTGCCCAACTCGATCAACCCGTCGGACATAGGCTGTTACGCCCTCGGGGTGAACCAGAAGGCCGTGGACACGGTTGTCGACATGGGCGCGTCCATAACGGCGAGTTCCGGTCTCTACCTTGCGCACAAAGCCGTCGGTGAGGAGAGGCCTATAGTTGCTACGATAGGCGACTCCACCTTCTTCCACATGGGGCTGCCCGGTCTTGCCAGCGCGGTCTACAACCGCCACGCATTCGTCCTTGTCATACTCGACAACTCGACCACGGCAATGACCGGCGGACAGGCCAACCCCGCCGTCGGGACGAAGCTGCGCAAGGGGGACGAGGGCAAGCAGGTCGACATAGAGGGCGCGTGCCGCGGCTGCGGAGTCGATTATGTGAGGACGATAGAGGCCTACGACGTCGCCGCGGGAAAGGCGGCGGTGAAGGAGGCGTGGGAGCACGCGAAGTCGAAGAACGAGCCGGCCGTGCTCATCTTCAGACACCCGTGCATGCTCCTTCGTCCAGAACAGCCTTCGATCCCGGTCAAGGTCGACCAGGAGAAGTGCATAGGCTGCAAGTTCTGCATAAACTTCTTCAACTGCCCCGGCCTTGTCTTCTCCGAGGAGACGGGTAAGGCGTACATAGACGAACGGTTCTGCGTCTCGTGCGGTGTTTGCGTGTCCGTATGCCCGCACGGAGCGATCCGCACGACTTCCGGGGAGGTTGAGTAGGATGCAGTACATCATCGTGGGTATAGGCGGCCAGGGGATACTCTTCTCGGGAAGGGTGCTTGGAGCGGTCGCACTTGCACAGAAACAGCGCGTTATGGGCAGCGAGGTCCACGGCATGGCCCAGAGAGGCGGCTCCGTCATCAGCCACTTCAAGACGGGCGACTTCATCAGCCCGCTGGTGAGGGCCGGAGAGGCCGATGTCCTCCTTGCGTTCGACCAGAACGAGGGCATTCGCAACCTGCACTTCCTGAGGGAGGGCGGCGCCTTCGTGGTCAACGTCCACGACAAGGCCGCGTTCGAGAACGAGAAGCTTAAGGAGTTCCTCGAGCAGCGACGGATCTCCCTCTTCCCGCTGGAGGGATACAGCATCCTCAAGGAGCACATGGGGGGTAACTTCCTCTTCTTGAACGTGCTCCTGATGGGGGCCATGAGCGCTGCCGGGATCGGTGCACCGTCGTTCGAGGATACCGAAGCCGCGGTGAAGTCCCTGTCGCCCGCCAAGTTCGAGGATGCCAATATGAAGGTCCTCAGACTTGGCTACGAGGCAGTGGCGAAGTAGGGCAAAGGACAGTATCCGGTCGAAAGGGGGCCTCCGGAAGGAAGCCCCCTCTTTGGCCTTTTCCCTCGTGGAGCTCCTGGTGGCGCTGTGCATATCCGGGGCTCTCTTCGGGGCCCTGGCGCTCGGAGGGGCAAACCTCTTCGGTTCGCCCTCGCCGGAGACCACCAGGCGGGAGGCCGAAAGGGCGGCCTCCTGGCTGCAGAGGGTGCACCACAGGGCTCTGCTGTCGAAGAGGGGCTTTGATTTGGAGGTCCTGCCGTACATCTCCAACACGAAAATCGTCGTCTACTGGGCGGACGCCCGGAAAGAGACGTTCAACAGCGGGGGGAAGGCGTACTTTCTGAACCACGCCGTGGATCAATCCAGGTGCCGATACTCCCCGGTGTGGAACACTCTTACTCCCGCCTTGACGATCAGGGTGGGGGCGTCGAAGGTGCCCAGAAAAAGCTTCCTGACCGAAGCATACATCATCGTCTCCCCCTTCATGCGGATCTCGGTCACCTCCTCGCCGCCGTAACCGCCCCGCCCCCGCGCTCGGCGTCTTTTCTTCGCCCGCAGGATTGAATCTATCGCCCGATAGAGGTATAAAGGATCGGGTGGGATAATAATCGCCTTTTTTTCGCATCTGCTCATCCACTTAGAAATGGAGGTCATTGTATGGCGGCGGCAAAACCTTGGTGGCGCGAGACCATCGAGACTATCATCTGGGCCCTGGTCCTTGCCCTGATCCTGCGCACGTTCGTGGTGCAGGCCTTCTGGATCCCCAGCGGATCAATGATACCGACACTGGAGGTCGGCGACAGGGTACTGGTGGCGAAGTTCTGGTACCATCTGCAGAATCCGGAGAGGGGACAGCTCTTCGTCTTCAAATACCCGGTCGACCCGAAGCGCGACTTCGTAAAGCGGATAATCGGTCTTCCGGGCGAGATGCTGGAGGTGCGCAACGGCGTTGTATATATCGATGGGCAGCCGATACAGGAGGAATATGTCAAGAACCACGACCACTTCTCGCTCGCCGTCGGGCCTGTCTTTCGCGAGGTCCCGGTAAGGATACCCGACGACTCCTACTTCGCTATGGGGGACAATAGGCCGAACTCGCAGGACAGCCGTTTTTGGGGCTTCGTCCCGAAGCAGAACATTCGAGGCCCGGTCTTCTTCCGCTACTGGCCGCTGAACAGGATCGGGTTGGTGGACTGATGTCGCGCACCGTCTGGTATCCCGGTCACATGGCGAAGGGAAAGAGGCTGCTCGCCGAGCTCGCCGGGAAACTCGACATGATCATCGAGGTGAGGGACGCGAGGGCGCCGGAACTTACCTCGTCCCCGCTGATGGAGGATCTTTCAGGAGTCTGCCCGGTGGCGGTCGTCCTCTCGAAACAGGACCTCGCGGACGAAAGAGCCACCGCACGGTGGCTCTCTTACTTCGGGGAGTTCGGAGTCTCCGCCTGGGCGCAGAACCTGTTGAGGCCGAAGGTCGACCGCATCCGAAAAGATCTGGCCCTCTTCGCCCCCTCCCACAGGGAGGTCAGGCTGGCAGTGGTCGGCATCCCCAACGTGGGAAAGTCCATGCTGCTGAACGCGCTCGTGGGCAAGTCGTCCGCCAAGGTCGGTGGAATTCCGGGGATAACGCGCGGTGTCTCGTGGTACAAAGGCAAGGGGATTCTCGCGGTGGACTCGCCCGGTATTCTCGATCCGAAAGCGGATGCCTCCGTGCAGCTGAAGCTGGCGTGGCTCGGCTGCAGCAAGGCCGAGGTTATCGGCATAGAGAGCGCTGCGCTCGACCTTGTCTCGTTTCTTCGCAGCAGGGGGTTTTGGGGGATCGTCGAGGGAAAGTGGAACATCTCCGCCCCGGAGGAACTCGCCGACCTGGAGGTGCTGGAGGCCGTCGGAAGGCGGCTGGGCTGCCTGGTCGCGGGCGGCGGGGTCGACATGACTGCGGCGGCGAAGCGCCTGCTAGACGCCTTCTCGACCGGGCGCCTGGGCCGAGTGACCCTGGAGACGCCGGAGGCGCCGATGTGACGCCGGAAGGCTGCGATAGGATAGCCGGAACGGACGAGGCCGGGAGAGGCCCTCTTTGCGGTCCCGTCTTGGCCGCATCGGTGGTGCTGACCGACGAACAGGCGTCCGAGCTCCTCTCCCTCGGCCTGGCCGACTCGAAAAAGCTGACCGCCCGCAGGAGGGAGCTCCTGTTCGACAGGATGAACGAACTCCGGGTGGTCTGGCGGGCGCAGGCCGCCACCCACATCAGGATCGACGGGATGAACATCCTGCGCGCCACACTGTGGGCGATGGCGCGCAGCCTGGCCAGGCTTCCGCCGGTGTTCGACGAGGTCATAGTGGACGGGACTATCACGCCGCCCGGCCTGCTCTTCCCCGCGAGGGCCGTCCCGAAGGCGGACTCGCTGCATCCCCAGGTCGCCGCCGCCTCGGTGGTCGCCAAGGTGCTGCGGGACCGGGCGATGAGGGCCCTTGATTCGGTCTACCCCCAGTACAAACTGGCGAAGAACAAGGGGTACCCGACCGGGGAGCACAGAGCCGCGCTGCTTTTGCACGGGCCTTCCCCGGTCCACAGACGCAGCTTCACATGGAGGTCGCGCCTATGAGCATATCCAACGTTAGCGGGCCGCAGATCCGCCCGAACCTGCCGGACTCCCAGCAGCCCCGAATAGATGCCGACAGGCCGCAGCAGCCAGTCAGGCAGCAGCCGCCTATCCCTGACGGCGCGGTGGTGAGAGGCACGGTGCTCGCCGCGCGCGAGGAGGGTTCGTACCTCGTAAACGTGGAGGGAAGGACTCTGCTCGCGCAGGCCAACATCCAGATGTTGGTCGGGCAGCGCTTCAGGGCGATATGGGATTCCTCCGGCGAGGTACCCGTTCTTCGCCTCTCGGAGGAGGAGCTGGCTCTGCTGGGCAGGCTGTCAGCCGACGACAGGGATGTCGCAGGAGCGCTGCTGTCACGCGGCCTCTCCCTCGACCCCAAGGCCCTGGCGTCCATCCGTACCGCGTGGCTCGGCATGGGTGCACTTCCCGGGCAGCTCGCCCCGTTGGCGGAGCTTTGGGCCCGCGGACTTCCCATGACCGAGGCCAATGTGCAGCTTCTCTCATGGTACCTGTCTCTCGACGAGAAAAAGACGTCGGAGCTGTGGAAAAGGACCAGGACGGAGCTGCGCGATCGCCTCTCCCGAGGGGACGACCCGCGCAAGGCCGTGCGCTCGCTGCTTGCGGGCAGAGACGAACTGTCGGACTTCCTTCGAGGGCACGGTCTGCTCTCGTCCCCCGCGCGCGAGGGTGTGGACCCGTCGTTTCTCGCCGGGGCATTCCTGCCGGCGGGCGAGGAGTCCAAGCCCCTTAACGCCAGGGTATCGGCGGGCGTCTCCAGGCGGGGGGGCAAGTCCCTCTGGTCCGTCTCGTTCGACATGGAGGGCGACAGGCTCGGACCGGTGTCCGGCGTCGTGGAGACGGACGGGACGTCGCTCAGCGTCATACTCAGGGCGGAGCGCGAGCCGGCGTACGTGGAGCTGAGCAGGCGCGCGCGCCACCTGAGACGTGAACTGGAGGGAATCCCGCTCGTCCTTCAGAACGTGGCGGTCGCTCACGGCGTGCGAAGGCTGCGCACGCCGGGGCGGGGGTTGGACGTGACGGCATGACCCGGCAGGGAAAGAAACGCGCCAAGGCGGCCGCCGTCCAGTACGACCAGAAGACAGACGATGCCCCGAGGCTGCTCGCATCCGGAGAGGGATTCATCGCGGAGAGGATAATCGAGATCGCCAGGCAGGCGGACGTCCCGGTGGTGGAGGATGCCGCCCTGGTCAGCGCCCTGCTCGTCCTGGAACTTGGGGAGGAGATCCCCGGGGAGCTCTACGAGGCGGTGGCCAAGGTCCTGGCGTTCGTCTACAAACTTGACAAGGGAGAGAGTATATGACGGCGGAACACCTGCGGACCGGAGTTCGGGGCGAGGAATTGGCCGCCTCCTACCTGTGCGACCTGGGCTGGACGATACTGGAGCGCAACGTCCGCTTCAGGGGAGGCGAGCTCGACATAGTCGCCCGCGACGACGACGAGCTCGTCGTCGTGGAGGTGCGAACCAGGTCGCCGGGGTGGATGCAGACGGCGGAGGAGTCCGTCGGCCCCAGGAAGATAGGCAGGCTGGTCCGCGCAGGGCGTATATACATGGAGCATATCGATTGGGACGGCCCCTGGAGGATAGACCTGGTCGCCGTAACCCTGCACGAGGACAAGCCGGAGATAGAGAGGTTCGAGGACATAACCTACGGGAGGTGGCGCACGTGAGCTCCGTCCAGGGCATAACCCTCCGCGGCATAGAGGCGGTGAGCGTCGAGGTGGAGGTGGAGATAGCCGGTGGGCTCTTCTCCATCTCGATCGTCGGCCTGCCGGACGCGGCCGTGCGTGAATCAAGAGAGAGGGTGCGTGCGGCGTTGCGCCGTCTTGACATGGCGGTGAAGGGAAGGGTGGCCGTCAACCTGGCCCCCGCCGACCTACCCAAGGAGGGGGCTGTTCTCGACCTTCCCATAGCGATCGGCATAGCCTCCGCGATGGGGCACATCCCGCCCGTCCCGAGGGGCATCTTCCTGGGAGAGCTCGCGCTCGACGGCAGGCTGCGGGGTGTCAGAGGCGCGGTGGGGGCCGCGATACTGGCCCGAGAAACGGGAGTACCGCTCTTCGCCCCCGCCGACAATGCCGAGGAGATCTCACTGGTCAAGGGGTGCGAGGCCTACACGGTCGATAACCTCGCCGACCTGTTCGCCTTCTTTCGCGGGGAGACGTCCCTGCCCCCCGTGCCCGAGTACGAGCCAGGAGAGCATCGCATTCGTCCCGACCCGGACTTCGCCGACATACGGGGGCAGGCCGGGGCGAGGAGGGCGCTGGAGATAGCAGCGGCCGGACATCACAACATCCTGCTCATAGGTTCGCCCGGCAGCGGAAAGACCCTGCTGGCCCGGGCGCTGCGCGGTATACTGCCGCCGCTTTCGCACGAGGAGCTGCTTGAGGCCACCCTGGTGCGCAGCACCCTTGGACACCTCTTCGAGGGAAGCCTCGAGCCTCCTTTCCGATCCGTGCACCACACGGCCAGCACTGTCTCGATCTGCGGAGGCGGGGCTAACCTGCGCCCGGGCGAGGTCAGCCTCGCCCACAGGGGCGTGCTCTTCCTCGACGAGTTCCCCGAGTTCCGCCGCGATCTGCTCGAAGGGCTGCGACAGCCTCTGGAGGATGGTGTGATCACGGTGAGCAGGGCGTCAGGCTCCGCTCTATACCCGTGCCGCGTCCTGCTCGTGGTTGCTGCCAACCCCTGCCAGTGCGGCTGGGACGGGGATCCCGTCCAGCAGTGCGTCTGCTCGCACGTAGAGCGGGAGCGATACCGCCGCAAGATCTCCGGCCCCATACTCGACCGAATAGACCTTCACGTCTCCGTGCCTCGCCTGCTGCCGGAGGAGCTTGTTGCGGTGGAGGATGCCGGGGGCGAGGGCAGCGAGGCGATAGCGGTCAGGGTCAGAGCCGCCAGGGAGATACAGAGGGACAGGTGGGCCGACCTGGGATTTTCGTGCAACGCGGAGCTCCCGGAGCGGGTGATAAAGCGCAACCTGCTCCTGTCGTCCGACGTGCGCCCCTTTCTGTCGTCCATGGCGGGAAACCTGCGCCTGTCGGGCAGGGGAATCAGCCGCGTGCTGAAGGTGGCTCGCACGATAGCCGACCTGGCGGGCAGCGAAAGGGTCGAAGTCCCGCACGTCGGCGAGGCGATAGCCTACCGAGACGGAGGCGCCTTCCGATGAGTCCTCTGCTCCGAGCCCTGTTGCTTATATCGGCTTCTGGCGCCCCCGCATCGCGCCTGTGGAGCGCGATTGAGTCCGAGGGTCTGCCGCCGGAGGCCCTGTGGCAGGAGGGACCGCCCCTGTGGAGGCGCCTCGGCTGCTCCCAGTCCGTGATCGACTCGCTCCGGACCTTGTGCGAGTCCTCTTGGCCCGAGGAGGAGGCGGAGCGCGCCGATGGGCTCGGCGTGCGTTTGGTAGCCTTCCGAGACGACTCGTGGCCGAAGGATCTGTCCGGACAGCCGGACTCCCCTCGTCTTCTCTACGTCGCAGGCGAATGGCCCATGCGGGGTCCGTTCGTGTCGGTCGTCGGCACCAGGCGCTGCTCCCAGTACGGGTCGCGCGCCGCCTTCGAGATAGGCCGAGCGGTGGCCGACGCCGGTGGGACGGTCGTCAGCGGAGGAGCGGCGGGCATAGACAGGGCGGCGCACGAGGGATGCCTCTCCGTCGGCGGGGCAAGCACGGCGGTGCTCGGCACGGGGGTGGACGTCGCCTACCCTCGGGGGCACGAGCCTCTCTTCGAACGGCTTGCCGGGGGCGAGGGAACACTGCTGTCGGAGTACCCGCTCGGCTCGGGGCCGAAACAGTGGCGCTTTCCCGAGAGGAACAGGATCATCGCGTCTTTTGCCAGGCCGCTCGTGGTGGTGGAGGCGCCTGTCAGGAGCGGCGCCATGATTACGGCCCGGCTGGCGCTCGAGCTGGGGCGCGAGGTGTGGGCCGTGCCGGGGAGGATCAACGAAGGAACCTGCGAGGGGTCGAATCGCCTGATATACGACGGGGCTACGCCGCTCGTCTCCATACCGGACTTCATATCGTTGACGTTCAACCGGCAGCTCTCCCTCTTTTGCGACCTTCCACCGGACGACAGGAATACAGCGGTCTTGTCCGAAAAAGAACAAAGAATTCTTTGCCTTTTGGAAAAATCGGGCGACAGAACTGTTGACAACCTGGCCGTTGAAGGTAAAATGACTCCCGCTGACGTTTTTTCAAGCCTCGCCGCTCTCATGGCCGCGGGGCAAGTCTTTCAGGCGGGACCGGGCCGATGGAGCTCGACGCCGAAGTGAATAAAACCGAATCGGGAAAGGATGGAACCTGTTGTCCACTAATAATCACTCATCAAGGCACGGCCGACGCACACTGCCGCCCTGCGGATTCAAGAGAGTGCTGCACGACCTTGAGCGCAGGTACCTGGCGCCGGATGCCCAGGCCGCCGTATACCACTATTTGATAACCGAGGAGATCCCGTTCGAGGTGACCGAGAGGGCTATCCTCGAGGCCGTCTCTCTTGCACGTTTGAAGAACTCGACGGTCGACGCGCCTCTGTTAGCCTGTCTCGTCGACGCACTGCTGGACGACTGCTCCTTCGAGATACCCGGGACCGCGTCGGAGAGGCTGTATCCGGCAAGCTGCACCCTCTGCTGAGGAAAGGTCCGAAGGATGCCGCGTAAAGAGGATGTCTCCAAGGCGGAGGAAACGAAGGCCTTGAAGCCCTCCGGGAGGAGAGGCGCGAAGAAGGACGCGCCCAAGGGAAATAAGAAGACCAGGACGGGCGCCTCCGACGGGGCGAAAAAGAAGCTCGTCATAGTCGAGTCCCCTACCAAGGCAAAGACCCTGACCAAGATACTGGGCCCGAAGTACGTCGTCAAGTCCAGCGTCGGGCACATCAGGGACCTGCCAAAGAGCCGCCTTGCGATCGACGTCGAGAACGGGTTCACCCCGGAGTACATACTTGTCAAGGGCAAGGCCAAGCTGAAGAACGAGCTCGTGGCCTCGGCCAAGAAGGCCTCCCGGGTGCTGCTCGCGTCCGACCCGGACCGGGAGGGGGAGGCCATAGCCTGGCACTTGGCCGAGCTGCTGGGCATCCCGCCCGAGGACGAGTGCCGCGTCAGGATCTACGAGATGACGCCCTCCGCGGTGAAAGAGGCCCTGGATCGCCCCGAGCCGGTCGACATGAACAAGGTCGAGGCGCAGCAGACGCGCCGCATCCTCGACCGGCTGGTGGGCTACACCCTCAGCCCCCTGCTATGGAAGAAAATCCGCCGGGGTCTTTCCGCCGGCAGGGTTCAGTCGGTGGCCCTGGCGCTGGTCTGCGCCAAGGAAAGGGCGATAGAGGGCTTCGTCCCGAAGGAGTACTGGAACATCCTCGTCCTTGCGAAGGCCTCGGACGGCAGAAGCTATGCCCTTAAAGTCGACTCGTTCGGCGGAAAGAACCTCTGGAAGGAGGGCAAATCCCTTCTGATAGACTCGGCGGAATTCGCGGACGAGATAGCAGAGGAGATTCGCAAGTCGCCCCTCTCCGTGACGGATTTCAAGGTACGGGAGACGGCGCGCGCGGCGCCCGCCCCCTTCAAGACCAGCACCCTTCAGCAGGAGTCCGCCCGCAGGAACGGCATGTCGCCGCGCAGGACCATGAGAGTGGCCCAGGAGCTCTTCGAGGGGGTCTCCATCCCCGACAGAGGGCCGACCGGGCTCATCACCTACATGCGCACCGACAGCCTGAGGATAGCCCCGGAGGCGGTCGCAGCCTGCAGAGCCTACATATCCTCCTCCTACGGCAAGGGCTATCTACCTACGAAGGCAAACGAACATGCGTCAAAGGGCAGGTCACAGGACGCGCACGAGGCGATACGCCCCACGGACGTGGGGATCGCACCGAACAGCCTCGAGGGCGTTCTCTCCGGCGACCAGATGAAGGTCTACTCGCTTATATGGCGAAGGTTCGTCGCCTCTCAGATGACCAAGGCGAAGGTGGCCAACGCGACCCTGAAGGCGGAGGCCGGGAAGGCCGGCATGAGGCAGCTCGGCGAGTCGCTCGTATTCCCCGGATGGAGCGCCGTCTGGCCTATCGACCTCAAGGGGGAGGCCATCTCGCCCGCGAAACCGGGAGAGCCCCTGGGAGTGGAGGAGATCGAGCGGGAGCAGAAGTTTACCCGCCCCCCGGCCCGCTACTCCGAGGCTACCCTGATCAAGGTGTTGGAGGAGGAGGGCGTGGGACGGCCGTCCACCTACGCCAGCATCGTAGAGACTCTGTACGACCGAGGCTACACCGTTCGAGGCGACGACAGGCGCATCCAGCCTACAAGCCTTGGCATGACGGTGGACTCTTTCCTAAGAAAGTACTTCGACGAGAAGAGTCCCTCGGCAATAGTCGACACCAAGTTCACCGCCGACATGGAGGAGAGGCTTGACGGCATAGAGGGGAACAAGGCCTCCGGCGTCGCTGTGCTCGAGGGTATGTGGAGTGCCTTCACCAGCGCTATGCAGGAGGCCGAGAAGGCCCCGGCTGAGAAGCTGCCGCCGCCCGAGCCCACCGGGGAGGACTGCCCCGAGTGCGGAAAGCCCCTGGTGATAAAGAACGGGCGCTTCGGCGAGTTCATAGCCTGCACCGGCTACCCCGAGTGCAAGTTCACAAAGCCCAAACTCACCAAGACGGGCGCGGTCTGTCCCAAGTGCGGCGAGGGAGACGTGGTCAAGCGCAGAAGCCGCAAGGGGAAAGTCTTTTACGGTTGTTCCCGCTACCCGGACTGTGACTTCGTCTCGTGGGGCCCGCCGTCGGGCGAGAAGTGCCCCCAGTGCGGCGTCCACCTGTTCATGAAGGGAACCAAGACCGAGGAGTGCCCTAAGTGCGGCTTTACCCGACCGAAGGAGAAGGCGGACGGCGATGAGTAGCCTCGTATCGATAGTCGGTGGAGGGCTCGCGGGCGCCGAGGCGGCCTGGCAGCTGGCGCGCCGAGGCATACCGGTCGATCTCTACGAGATGCGGCCGGAGAAGACCACCCCCGCCCACACCACCGGCCTGCTTGCAGAGATAGTATGCAGCAACTCGCTCGGTGCGGACGGGCCGACCAGCCCGGCCGGCATCCTCAAGGAAGAGCTAAGGAGGCTCGACAGTTTGATACTCTCCTGCGCGGATGACTCCCGCGTTCCGGCGGGCAAGGCTCTGGCGGTGGACCGAGACAGCTTCTCGGAAAAAGTTTCCGACAGGCTGGGCGATATGCCAGGCGTGAGGGTTATTCGAAAGGAGCTCGCGGCCCCGCCCGGGGGGCCCGCGATCATCGCAAGCGGACCCCTGACCTCGCCGCCTCTGGCCGACGAGCTGAAGAGGCTGGCGGGCGCCGATCACCTGGCCTTCTTCGACGCGGTAGCCCCGGTGGTAACGGTCGACTCGATAGACATGTCTAGGGCCTTCCGCGCCGGTCGGTGGGGCCAGGAGGACGACTATATCAACTGCCCCTTCACCCGCGAGGAGTACGAGGCCTTCTGGCGCGCGCTGGTCTCCGCGGAAAGAGCAAAACCTCACGACTTCGAGGACTCCCCCTCATTCTTCGAGGGTTGCCTGCCGGTGGAGGTAATGGCCTCTCGCGGCTTGGACACCCTGCGCTTCGGGCCCATGCGACCCGTCGGCCTGCCCCTGCCGGACACGGGCAGGGAGGCGTGGGCCGTGGTGCAGCTTCGCCAGGATAACCGCGAGGGAACCCTATACAACCTCGTCGGCTTCCAGACCAATCTGAGATGGGGGGAGCAGGAGAAGGTCTTCCGCATGATCCCCGGGCTGGAGAAAGCGGAGTTTGCACGCCTTGGGGTCATGCACCGCAACATCTACGTCAACTCCCCGGCGGTGCTCGACGGCAGGCTGAGGTTTCGCGGAGGTAGGGAGGATCTCTTCCTCGCCGGACAGATAACCGGGGTGGAGGGGTACGTCGAGAGCACCGCCATGGGCTGTGTCGCCGCACTAAACGCGGCCGCTCTCGTACGTGGGACGCCCTTCCCTGACTGGCCGAGGGAGACCGCTATCGGCTCGCTGCTGCACTACCTTGCGGACGCTAACCCCGATCGTTTTCAGCCCATGAACATGAACCTTGGCATAATGCCGAGGCCCGAGGGCAGGATACGGAACAAGGCCAAGAGGTGCGAGATAGTTGCCGCGGCGGCCTCCAGAGCGCTCGGAGTCTTCCTGGAGGGGCTGAATCGAGATCTCCCCGTCGGCGGGACCGAGGAATAGGGTTTTTTCTCTTAATTATCTTGGAAAATTAAATTGACTCAAAGAGCCAAATAATCATATGAACCAGCTGTTCATGAGCTTTTGGACACCTCCACCGAGATCAAATAGATTCTTTAGAAAAATAGCGAGTATCTAGAAAACATGATAAAATGACTTCATGTTGGAGAACATATCCTCAAGCATGGATGCATTTATCGATCATCTGCGCATGGAGAGGGAAAGCTCGCCTCACACGGTGACGAACTACGCCGTGGACCTGGCGCAGTTCAGCGAGTTTCTGGCCATGCGCGGCGCGGAGAGCCTCGCCGATGTGGACTCGCGCGCGATCCGGTCCTTCGTCCGGGAGATGATGGGATTCGGGTACTCGAACACGACAGTCGCAAGAAAGCTCTCGGCCGTCAGGAGTTGGTCCGCCTTCCTGAAGGAACGTGGGTTGATCGAGACGGACGCCGCGAGGGGGATCAAGGGACCGAGGACGCTGGAGCCCCTTCCACGTGCCCTCTCCCGCGAGGACGTCGCCAGGATGATCGAGCAGGGGCCCGAGGGAAGGACGTTCGCGAGGGACCGAACCATCCTCGAGTTGCTCTACGGGTGCGGTTTGAGAGTCGCGGAGCTCGTGTCGCTGAAGTGGGAGGATATGGAACCGGTCGAGGACCGGATGCTCAGGGTCCTCGGCAAGGGCGAGAAGGAGAGGATAGTGCCCTACGGGAGGTTCGCCCTGGAGGCGCTTCTGGAGTGGAGGGATCTGCTGCCCGAGGGGGCCGCGCTGGTCTTTCCCGGTACCAAAGGAAGGCCGATCACCGTGCGCACCGTGCACAGGGTAGTGGTGAAGGCGGCTGCGCGGGCAGGGCTCAACGAGGTGACTCCCCACACGCTGCGCCACAGCTTCGCCACACACCTGCTGGAGGGGGGGGCCTCGCTGGCGGCGGTCAAGGGGCTTCTCGGACACGAGAGCATGCTCACAACTCAGCGCTACGTCGCTGTGAGCGCGGAACACCTGAGGGAGAGCTACCGGCTCGCCCATCCGCGCGCAAAAGGAGAGGACTGACTTGTTCAAGGGAACGACCGTGGTCTGCGTCAGGCGAGGGGACATGGTGGCCTTGGCCGGTGACGGGCAGATAACTATGGGAGACCAGATAGTGAAGTCGGGCGCCAGGAAGGTGCGCAGGCTGTACAAGGGCTCGGTGCTGGCCGGGTTCGCCGGGAGCACCGCCGATGCCATGACCCTGCTGGAGCGCTTCGAGTCCCGCCTGGAGGAGAACTCCGGCGACCTGATGCGCTCGGCCGTGGCGATGGTCAAGGAGTGGCGCACCGACCGGGCTCTGAGAAGGCTGGAGGCGCTGATGATAGTCGCGGACGCGAAACTCTCTCTTCTGATGTCAGGCTCGGGCGACATAATCGAGCCGGAGGACGCCATAGCGGCGATAGGCTCGGGCGCCGGGTTTGCCAAGGCTGCCGGGGTCGCGCTGCTCGAGACCTCCGACTGGTCTCCGTCAAGGATAGCCAGGCGGGCGATAGAGATCGCGTCGGAGATATGCATATACACGGACAACGTTGTGACAGTGGAGGCAATCGGCGAATGAACTCGGACCAGTTTGAGACGGAGCTCACCCCCAGGCGTATCGTCGAGTTCCTTGACAGGTACATAGTGGGACAGGACAAGGCAAAGAAATCAGTAGCCATCGCGCTCCGGAACCGGGTACGCAGGAGAAGGCTGCCCCGTGAGATAGCCCGCGAGATTGCGCCGAAGAACATACTGATGGCCGGGCCCACCGGTGTAGGCAAGACGGAGATTGCCCGAAGGCTCTCAGATCTCGTCAATGCTCCGTTCGTCAAGGTGGAGGCCACCAAGTTCACCGAGGTCGGCTACGTGGGCCGCGACGTCGAGTCCATCATCAGGGACCTGGCCGAGACGGCCGTGGCCATGGTGAAGAGCCGCATGATCGAGGAGGTCCAGGTCTCGGCGGCCGAGAGGGCCGAGCAGAGGCTGGTGGACGCCCTTCTCCCCGGCTCCGAGAGGAGAAGATCGATGCCGGACATCATGAAGATCTTCGGCGGAGAGAAAGAGGAGGCGCCCAAGCCCGCCCCCGAGGAGGAGCGAGCGAGGGAATCCACTCGCAGGAAGCTCCTGGCACTGCTCGAGGAGGGGAAGCTAGATGACCGGGAGGTAGAGATCGACGTGGTCGAGAGCCAGTCCGTCGGCATTCCGATACTCGGCGGCTCGGGCATGGACTCGATGGGGATCAACATAGGCGACATGCTCGGCGGGCTTCTCCCCAAGAGGTCCAGGAGGCGCAGAGTGAAGGTGTCCGAGGCAAGGCGCATCCTCCAGGCGGAGGAGGCGGAGAAGCTTGTGGACATGGACGCGGTCGTCCGCGAGGCACTGGAGAAAGCGGCCGAAGAGGGAATAGTCTTCATCGACGAGATAGACAAGGTCGCCTCCCGCGGCGGAGGTGGAACCGGCCCGGACGTGAGCCGCGAGGGGGTCCAGAGGGACCTTCTGCCGATAGTCGAAGGCTCTCCCGTGCCGACCAAGTACGGCACGTTGAACACGGACCACATACTCTTCATAGCGGCCGGGGCCTTCTCCAGCGTGAAGCCTTCGGATCTCGTCCCGGAGCTGCAGGGGAGGTTTCCCATAAGGGTGGAGCTTCAGCCCCTGTCCAGGGAGGACCTAGCCAGGATACTCGTGGAGCCGGAGAACAGCCTGCTGACCCAGTACTCGGCTCTTCTGGGGGTGGAGGGAGTGGATCTGGAGTTTCAAGACGACGCGGTGGCAGAGATAGCGCTACTCGCGGAGAGGATGAACGCCGAGATGGAGAACATCGGCGCGCGCAGGCTCCACACCATGATCGAGCAGCTTCTTGAAGAGGTGAGCTTCGAGGCCCCGGAGAGCGGCGCGAGAAAGTATCCGATCAGCGCGGAGTTTGTCAGAGAGCGACTCGAGCCCCTGATCTCGGACGGCGACATCAGAAGATATCTTCTGTAGGTGGTAAATAAACGAATTGTGTACGAATATCCGCGCAATGCGGATCATCACTCAGGAGGGATATAAAAATGGCAGCGAAGAAAAAGAGCACGGTTGAAAAAAAGAGCGAACGCACGGCGAAGGAGGTCTTCCCCCACATGGAGGACGAGGATCCCGGGCTTAAGGATCTCCTCGAGCAGACCAGGCAGGTTGGCAGGGCGCTTCAGAGCAGGCGCGAGGGCACAAGGCCGGACTTCAACAAGCTGGCCAAGCTGCTGGGCGAGTTCTCCACCGCGAACGTATATCTTATAAACAGGGAGGGAATGCTCCTGGGCCACTCGTGGGTGTCGGAGTACCACTCCGAGGAGCTCTCCAACTACATCGAGAAGGGCTACATGCCGGAGCACTTCGTCGAGAAGATGAACCAGATCAGGGAGACATCCTACAGCGAGACTGACGGCTATCTATTCGACGACGACGACGGAGACACGCCCGTAAAGCACATGGTCTACATACCCATCTACGGCGCTGCAGAGCGCCTGGGCACCCTCTTCTTTGTCCGCTTCTTCGACAGGTTCACCATCCGCGACCTGGTTCTGGCGGAGTACCTGGCGACACTCGTGGGCATCGAAATTCTGCACGAGAGGACCAAGATCATCGAGGAGCGTGCCCGCGAGCGCCTGATAGTCCAGATGGCGATGAGAGCCCTGTCGTACTCCGAGGTCGAGTCGGTAAAGCACATCATAAACGAGCTCGGATCGTTCGAGGGAGTCGTCATAGCGAGCAGAGTCGCGGACCGGGTCGGAGTCACCCGCAGCGTCATAGTCAACGCGCTGCGCAAACTGGAGAGCGCAGGCATCATAGAGAGCCGCAGCCTGGGAATGAAGGGGACCTTCATAAAAGTCCTCAGCCCTCTCTTCACCGAGGAACTCGGGCTACTTCTGGACGACTAGCCGGGAACTTAAGTTATCGGCGCGTCTCGCCGATAACAGGAACGCAGGTCATTATTGGGAGGTATGCGGTCATGATGGGCGACTTTAACTGGAAGGTGATGGAGAAGACCATGGAGGGGCTTTCGAAGCGATTCGAGGCCACCTCGCGCAATCTTGCCAACGCCAACACGCCCGAATACGGCCGCCGCAACGTCTCGTTCGAGGACGAGCTTCGCGACCTCGTCGACGGACCCAGGAGACTGCCGATGACCGTCACGAACGAGGGGCACATCCCCTCCATGCCGATGGCGGTCAGCGGAGTCATCCCGCTGGAGACAAGGATCTACGACGAGAAGTTCAGACTCGACGGAAACAACGTCGATCCGGAGAGAGAGATGGCGGTCATGTCCCAGACGAGGATGGCCTACAACGCCATGACCCGCTTCGCGGCGAAGAAGAGCTCTCTGTACCGCCTCGTGATAGGAGGTAGATAAGCCGTGAGGATGTTCAGATCCCTTGACGTCTCCGGAAGCGCCCTGACGGCCCATCGCCTGTGGATGGACGCGATATCGTCCAACCTGGCCAACGTCAACACCACTCGAACGCCGGAGGGCGGCCCCTACAGGAGGCGCGTCCCGGTATTCGCCGAGATGCTCGACAAGACGATAGGCGGATACGAGGACATAGGCGGAGTACGTGTGACCGAGATCGCCAGGGACAGCCTGCCGCCTCGCCTCGCCTACCAGCCGGAGCACCCGGACGCGGACGAGGAGGGGTACGTCGCCTTCCCCAACGTCAACGTCGTCAGGGAGATGACCGACATGCTGGTCGCAAGCAGGGCCTACGAGGCCAACCTGGCGGTGGCCGACGCCGCGCGCAACATGTGGTCGGGCGCCCTGGAGATCATGAGAGGGTAGCCGGGCGTTTTTTCAGTAATAATCGTGGTTTTTCCAAAGGACGGTTCTTTAGTCCTAGCCGTGATGATCCGGGAGGCTTGTCATAAGCCTCCCGCTTTTGTTATAAATTAACGGTTGTGTTACAATGACGATAATTGAGCTCTCATCACTATCGGGGAGGTTATCCAAGTGAACCATTTGAAGCTCGATCTGACGAAACTGGCCGACGTAAAGAAGGGGCCGGCCGTCTCTCCCGTGGCGGAGTCAACCGGCTTGAAGCGCGGACTCGGCCTCACATTCGAAGACCTCCTGGAGAGTTCCATAAAAAACGTGAACGACCTTCAGCAGGATTCGGACAAGATGGTCAACAGACTGGCGACCGGCGATGTGGACGATATTTCAGAGGTCGTACTGTCGGCCCAGCGTGCCGAGTTTGCCCTGCGCCTGATCACCGAAGTGCGCAACAAGCTCGTGGACGCGTACCAACAGCTCGGGCGCATGTCGGTTTAGGTTAGCCGATGGACTGGTTGCGCCAGGCGCTTGCACGGGGCGGCCTATTCTGGTCGTCGTTGAGGCCGTGGCAGCGATTATCCATAGCCGGAGCAGCGGCGGCCGTCGTGCTCGCTCTGGTCTTTGCCGTTTTCTGGGCCGGACGATCGCCGTACGAACCCCTCTTCACGGCCCTCGAGGTGGAGGACCAGTCCGCCATAGTGGCCTGGCTCCGCGAGAACAAGGTGGACTACAAGCTTGACCCTGCAGCGAATGCCATCTTGGTCCCGAGGACGCTGGTCTACGAGACCAGGCTCAGCTTGGCGCAGGGCGGTCTTCCTAAGGGGGGCAGTGTCGGATACGAGCTGTTCGACACGGCCAAGATGGGCCTGAGCGAGTTTCAGCAGAAGGTCACCTACACAAGAGCCCTGGAGGGAGAGCTCGAGCGCACCATACGCCAGATCGACGCCGTCGACTACGCGAAGGTGAACATAGTCATCCCGGAGCAGCGCCTCTTCCTCGAACAGCAGCAGCCATCCACGGCATCGGTCCTCATACGGCTCAAGACCGGGATGAGCATAGGGGCCGACCACGTCAAGGCCATAGTCCACCTGGTCTCGCACGCTGTCCAGGGGCTTCTCCCCGAGGATATAACGGTGGTGGACACGTCAGGAAAGGTCCTCTCCGACCTCCTCGACGAGGAGTTCTTCATCTACACCGGCGCGGGCGAGGGACGCACCGTCTCATCCGTTCAGCGAGAGCTGGAGCGGCAGCAGGAGCGGGAGCTCGAGAACAAGGTCCGCATAATGCTCGAGAAGGTCTTCGGTCCGGGAAAGGTCGTTGTCAGGGTCAAGGTCGACCTCGACTTCGACCGAAGGACCAGTGCCACCAAGGAGTACATCCCTGGAGAGACCGGGAAGGGGGTCATCCGCAGTCAGCAGCAGATGGAGGAGACCTACACCGGAACGGGAGGACCGGTAGGGGGCGCGCCCGGTACCACCACCAACATCCCCGGCTACGCCATAGCCCAGCAGCAGGCCGGGCTGACCGAGTACGAGAAGACCGAGACCACCAACAACTACGAGATCACGACCAGGGAGACGCAGCAGGTGGCGACCCCCGGGGCGATACTGCGCATGACCGCCTCCGTCCTCGTCGACGGAGAGCTTGAGCCTCAGCGGATAACCGAGCTTCGCGCACTGGTGGCGCCCGCGATCGGCCTTAAAGAGGCCAGGGGCGACCAGCTTGAGATCAACGGCATGCCCTTCTCCACGACCTTCGCCGATGCCCTGGCCGAACAGCTGGCTGCGGAGCAGAGGATGAAGCTGATAATCTCCGCTGTCGTCGCTCTCGTCCTGCTGGCTGCGGCCGCTCTCGCCGCGTTCTACCTGATCCGCAGGAGGAGAATGCGTGTCAGGGCGGTTCAGCCGGAGCCGCAGCACTTCCCGACGATACAGGAGCTTCTCTCCTCGCCGGAGCTGCTGGAGGCGCAGGGCGAGCTGGCGGTGCTGGAGGAGCAGCTTCGCGCCTACGCGAGAAGCAAGCCGGAGGAGATAGCCAACCTGGTTCAGGACTGGCTGTCCGAGGAATAGGGGCGGGAGGATCCAGCAATGGCTAAGAGCTTGACGAAGGGGATGCCCGGAAAAGAGAAGATAGCCATCCTGATGGTGGCCCTGGGGAACGAGGTGGCCGCCGAGGTCTACAAGAGGATGGACGACACGTCCATAGAGATAGTCACGCTGGAGGTCGCGAACCTCCGGAAGGTGACGCCCGAGATGCGTCTGGCCGTGCTGAAGGAGGCCCAGGAGCTCCTTCTCGCCCGCGAGTACATGGCCCGCGGCGGAGTCGAGTATGCCAGGGATATCCTGGAGAGAGCGCTCGGCCCGGAGAGGGCTCACAACCTTCTCACTCGCATCACCGCCAGCCTGCAGGTCCGCCCGTTCGACTTCATGCGCCACACGGACGCGCAGCAGGTGCTGGGCTTCATCCAGGGCGAGCACCCGCAGACGATCGCCCTCATACTGTCGTACCTGGAGCCGACGCAGGCCGCGGGCATCATCGGAGGGCTGCCGGCCACCATGCAGGCCGAGGTGGCCAAGCGCATAGCCAAGATGGACCGCATCACCCCGGAGGTTCTTCGGGAGGTGGAAAGAGTGCTGGAGAGAAAGCTGAGCACGGTAATGGGGCAGGACTTCACCCTCGCCGGCGGCATCGACGCCATAGTGAACATCATCAACCAGGTGGACCGGGGCACGGAGCGCAACATCATGGAGCACCTGGAGGAGAACGACCCGGAGCTGGCCGAGGAGATCAAGCGCAGGCTCTTCGTTTTCGAGGACATCATCAGGCTCGACGACCGCTCGCTGCAGAGGGTGCTCCGCGAGGTCGAGATGAAGGACCTCTCGCTGGCCCTCAAGGGCGCCACGGACGAACTGCGGGCCAAGTTCTTCAAGAACATGTCCAAGCGCGCCTCCGAGATGCTCAGGGAGGACATGGACTACATGGGTCCCGTGCGCGTGAAGGACGTCGAGGAGACGCAGCAGAAAATCGTCAACGTCATCCGGGCGCTCGAGGACGTCGGCGAGATAGTCATCTCCCGCGGCGGAGAGGAAGAGCTTATTGTATAAGTTCTCGAAGGCGAAGATCATCCGCGCGGTCCGAGTGCTGCCCGAGGCCGTGAAGATCGGCCTTGCCCCGGAAGAGGCCGAGGCGCCCGAGGAGAGCCTCGATTCTCAAGGCCCTCGGGAGGCGGAGCGTGGCGGCGACGAGTCGCTGCAAAAGGAGATTGAACGCCTGAAAGTCGAGCTGGAGAACGAGCGGCTCGAGAACAGCGACCTCGTCTCCCGCCTGTCGCTCTCCGAGAAGGAGATGGTCCGGGAGCGGGAGAATCTGGCCGCAGAGCGCGACCGGATGAAGGCCGCCATGCAGGCGGAGGCCGAATCGCTCAAAAAGAAGGCCGCCGTCGAAGGGGCCGAGGAGGGGCGCAAGGCGGGCTACGAAGAGGGCGCCGCCACGGCCAGGGAGGAGATCTCCAGGGAGTACGAGGAGAAAGTGTCATCCCTGGTCTCGGTCCTGGAGGGAGTCCATGCGTCCCTGAAGGGGAGCGGAGAGGATCTTGCCGCTCTCGTCATGCCGCGCCTGATACGCCTATGGGAGCTTATGCTCTCCAGGATGCTCCACCGCGAGGTCGAACTCTCGGAGGACACGGTCGTCCCCGTCCTGCGCACCCTGATGGAGCGCCTCAGCGACAGGGAGAGCATACTGGTCTACCTGAACCCCGGCGATGCGGAGCAGACGGCCGACCGCAGGGACGAGTTCGGCGACCTGTTGCTGGGCGTGAAGCACCTGGAGTTCATACCCGACCCGAACGTCGAGAAGGGCAGTTGCGTAGTCGAGACCAACCTTGGTATATACGACGCCCGGTGGCGAACACAACTTGAACAGATACAAAAAGAGATAGACCATCTCTTCATCGAGGGTCGAAAAGATGCTATCGAAAACGACTGACGAAGGGCTGCTGGATATCCTTCGGCACAGGCTGGAGGACGTCCAGCTCACCAGGATAAACGGGCGCATCGTGCAGGTGGTCGGCTTGGTGGCGGAGTCCAGGGGCCCCGACGTCCGCGTCGGGGATCTTTGTTCAATACGCTACAGAAACAGCGACTCCTCCCTCTCAGCCGAGGTGGTCGGCTTCCGCGGAGAGAGAGTCCTGCTGATGCCGCTAGGCAACCTCAAGGAGATAGGCCCCGGATGCGACGTCCTGTCCATGGAGCGCCCACTCGGAGTCAGGGTCGGGCAGGCCCTGCTCGGCAGAGTGCTCGATGGACTGGGACAGCCTCTCGACGACAAGGGACCGATAGCTGCATCCGATTTTTACCCCCTCCACGCAGAACCCCCTCACCCTCTACGCAGAAAGATGATATCCTCCCCCCTCCCGGTGGGAGTGAAGGTAATAGACGGAGTGCTCACCCTGGGCACGGGGCAGCGCATAGGAATATTCGCCGGCTCCGGAGTGGGGAAGAGCACCCTCCTTGCCATGATGGCCCGGTACACGGAGGCGGACATAAACGTCATAGCACTTGTCGGCGAGCGAGGCAGGGAGGTTCGGGAGTTCCTCGACCGAGACTTGGGCCCGGAGGGGCAAAAGCGCTCGGTCGTCGTGATAGCCACGTCCGACCAGCCGCCGTTGATCCGCCTGAAGGCCGCCATGACCGCCACCGCGATAGCCGAGTACTTCCGCGACTGCGGCAAGAACGTGCTTCTGATGATGGACTCCGTCACCAGGGTGGCCCGCGCCCAGCGCGAGGTCGGCCTGGCCGTCGGTGAACCCCCCACCACCAGGGGTTACACCCCGTCCGTCTTCGAGTTCCTCCCCCGCTTGCTCGAGAGGGCCGGCGCGGGAGAGACAGGCAGCATAACCGGGATATACACAGTCCTGGTGGAGGGTGACGACATGAACGAGCCCGTGGCCGACACGGTGCGAGGCGTGTTGGACGGTCACGTCGTCCTGTCTCGCAAGATTGCCGCTCGCAACTTCTACCCGTCCGTCGACGTGCTTGAAAGCGTCAGCCGCGTCATGCCCTTCATAGTCGACGAGGAGCACCTGGAGGCGGCCGGGCGGGTGCGGGAGCTGCTTGCCGTCTACGGCGAGGCGGAGGACCTGATTAACATCGGTGCATACAAGAGAGGCAGCAACCCCAGGGTGGACTGGTCCATAACCCACCTGCAGAAGGTCCGTGATTTCCTCAGGCAGCCCGTGGAGGAGATGGTCTCATTCACGGACGCCGCCCGCGAGCTGAAGAACCTCGTGCCCGACTCGTCCGCCGTAAAGAAGAGCGAGCGGGATGCCGAAACAATAACCGGAACCGGCGAATAGTTACCGGAGGACGTCATGAAAGAAAAAGTGGACAGGTTTCAGCGAATACTGAAGACCAGGGAGAAAAGCCGCGAGGAGGAGCAGCTCCTGCTCGCCGACCAGAGAGGCGAGGAGGAGAGGCTGGTCACTCGTCTCGATGTGCTGCACACCGAAAAGAAAAAGGCCTTCGACGAGTTCCGCACTCAGCAGGGAGAGCTCGTCTCGCCGCGCGAGATGTGGTTTCACCGCAGATCCATAGATGTTGTGGACAAGCGAATCTGCGACGGCAACTCCTCCCTCTGCGACGTCCGTCAGGCCATAGAGGCCACAGAGGTGAGACTTGTGGAGAAGCATCGCGAGGTCAGGATAATGGAGAACTACATAACGTCCATGCTGGACGACTGGCGCACCTCTATACTGAAAAGCGAACAGTCCGAGATGGATGATATAGCAGGAATACGCCACGGCAACGGCACGAGAGGCGGAAGCGGATCATGAGGCTGAATCTGTCGGGCATTGTGCGCGTGCAGAGTCGAATAGAGGAGATCGAGCGCAGGGTGCGGCCAAAGAAGGACGAGCCGAGGCAGGAGGAGAAGGAGCGCTTCGTCGACGTTCTGACGAAGGAGGAGGCCAAGCGACCCTCGCTCCCGGCACCCGCCCCCGCCCCCGCCCCGAAGCTCGACGAAGTCGAGGAGAGGGAGAAGCCGAGGGCTAAGAAGCCGTCCGCCGACTGGGAGGAGAAGCTCCCCGAGCTGGCCGCCAGGTACGGGCTCGACGAGGCGCTTGTAAGGGCAGTGGTGCGGATGGAGTCCGGCGGCAGGATCGACGCCGTGTCGCACAAGGGAGCGATGGGACTGATGCAGCTGATGCCCGGAACGGCGAAAATGCTCGGGGTGGACGATCCTTTCGACCCGGCGCAGAACCTCGAAGGGGGAATTAAATACCTCTCCAGGCTGTCCGATAAATACGAGGGAGACCTCTCCAAAGCGCTGGCCGCGTACAACGCGGGGCCGGGAAGAGTGGACGCCTGCGGTGGCATACCTCCCATAGCCGAGACGCAGAACTACGTGCACGGTGTCCTTGCGATCTACGCCCGTAACTCGAAGGGAGAAAACTGATGCCCGAAGAGCGCGAAGATATCGAGCGCGAGGGGCGTGAAGAGGCGGAGGCCCCCCTCCCTCAGGCCAAGAAAAAGGTCAAGGCCAAGAAGAAAAAGAAGAAGACCGGCAAGCTGGGGATCCTCCTCCTGGCGCTCGCGGTACTGGCTGGAGTCGGCGCGGGCATGCACTTCGCCGGCACCTGGGACGCCAGGCCCTACGTCTACGAGATAGTCCCCAGGATACCCTGGGTCGGCAAGAGGCTGGCCGGGTTCGCCGGGATACCCGAGGAGTACACACTGACAGTGGAGCAGCGTCGAAAGCTCGAGCTGGAGCGTTGGAACCAGCGTTTGGACGAACTGGAGCGCGAATTGATTGAGAAGGAGGCCCTGCTGGAGGGTCTCTCCGACGAGCTTGACGCGAGGGCCGAGGCCCTCGACAGGAGGGAGGCGGAGTTCGCCCAGCGCGATGACGCCCCGCCCGAGAGCACCGAGGACGAGCAGGAGTACCTCGACATGTTGATGAAGACCTACCAGGAGATATCGCCCAGGCGTGCTGCTCTTATCTTGGAGCAGGTGAGCGAGGATCTGGCGGTGAGGATGCTCGCCGCCATGCCCCAGGATGCCAGGGCGTCGATATTGGGCCGCATGGAGGCGGTCCTTGCAGCGAGGCTGACGGAGCGGCTAGCGGCCGGAGCGCCGTGATAACAATACCGGGAGGTGCCACTCATGTATTCAGCCTTCTTTCCCGTCGCGGGCGACCCTCTGTCCGGCCAGGCGCAGGACGCCGGCATAATGCCGCCGTCCAGAACGGCCGGAGACCCGGAGAGGACGGACAGTTTCGCCCGCCTGCTCTTCTCGACCAGGGAGGAGCCCGCGCAGACGCCTGGAGACACGGAACAGACCCCGGAGACACCCGCCGGGAGCATCCTCTTTTTCCCCCTTGCGGAAACCGACCTGTTTCCTGACGAAGAAGACGACCTTGCAGACGACGAACGTGCCCTTGAAATACCCGTGCCTCCTGCGGAGGCCGGGGCGGCGTTTGTCGCGGAGTTCCTTGCCGCGGCGAAGCAGCCGCCTATTACCATGACGACACCTGCCGCCGAAGTGATGGCAGTAGGCCCAGAGGCGGTGGAATCACCGGACTTAGCCGATCCCCGGACGAGCGACGAGAATCGCATGCCGGTGGAGGTTGAACCCGGCGAGCCGCACAGAGATGGTGGCTTCGCTCTTCCCGAGGGCATGCAGCCTGTGCGAGAGGACGATCCGGACGCAAGGGAACTGCTGTCGAGGCCGATTCCCCGCGCGAGGCCCGCAAGCGGCGGCGCACGACAGGAGAGAGCCAGTCCGGTGGAACGGCCGGACGAACGACGGACCTCCCCGACACGCCCCCTTCCATTCATCGAGAGCGCACGGACGGAGCCCGTCAGGACCCTTATGAGCACGGGCCGCGTCCTTGGCGATGCCGGCACATCCGCAGGCCGGGACGAGATCACCGTCGTCCCGACCCTCGAGGAACCCGCCCGGGCCGATGAGACGGCCAGGGCGGCCGGATTCACCCTGTCCATGACCGACAATGTGCGCCCCAGGAGGGGCTTCGCTCTTACCTTCGCACTCGACGGTGGGCAGAAGGCCGGGCCCGTGGAGGCCGAGGCGAACATGCCGGAGCGCCCGGCCCTCTTCGACGACGAATCGGACGATCTCTTCAGGGATGACTCCCCCGAGCGACGCGACCACGCAACCGGCGGACCGGCCGAGCCGTCGGGAGACGAGACCTCGGCGAGGGACAGAGGCGAGAATGTAGCCTCCGGCCTCTCCGCGACGTTCGACCACGAAAGTGGCAGAGGCGCGAGCGCCGCCTCCGGCCTCACCGCGGCCGTCGCGGGAGAGAGGGAGCTGAAGGCCGAGGCAGAGTCCGATCTCTCCACGAACCGCATCCCCGAGGGGCGCGATCGCGAGAGGACCATATTTCCCGAGGAGCGCGACATCTTCGGCGAGAGGGCGCGCGAGACCGCCGCTCCAGCCCTCCCGAGGGCCGCGACTGCTGATACGAGAGAAACTCCATCCGACCCGGTTCGCGCGAGCGCCGATCCGAAGGGCGCGGCCACGCCCGCGAGGAAACCCGCCGACCAGCCATTGAAGAGCGGAGCGAAGGACCAGGAAACCCCGAACCCGACCATGGTCGCACCACGCCCCTGGCACGCCGAGCCCCTCGCCTCGAGGTCGTTCGAGTCGGTCGCCAGGGAGACGGTGCTCCAGGGGCGCGGAGGAGAGGCCCTTGAGGACGGAGTTCAGCACGTGGTGCGCTTCCTCAGGTCCGAGGGACGGCAGGCGGCGAGCATAATCGTCGACCCGCCCGCCCTGGGGAGGATCGAGGTGGAGCTCGTCGCCGTCGCAAAGGGCATCGAGGCCTCGATTAAAGTGAGCAGCGATCAGGTCCGACAACTTGTTCAGGATCATATAACAGTCCTTCGGAACCATCTCGAACAGCAGGGAGTCCACCTGGGCGAGTTCGTCGTAGACCTTCGCGACAGCAGCGAGGGCAGGCAGGATCGCGACGGATCAAGCCACAAGCCGCGCCGCGGGCGGACAACCCCTCTGACGGGAGCCGAGGATACCGAGGACATAACGCCATCCTTCAGGATGGATTTGGAGCACGGGCTGCTTTATCTGCTGGCCTAGGAGGTGTGGAGAAAAATGAGCGTAAACAGCGTAACCAACGGATATTCGACCACCGCGACCAACTCCCCTGCGACCGAGGCGGTTCGCGATGTCAACAACGACCTGGGGAAGGACGCCTTCCTCAAGATACTGATAACACAGCTGAGCAACCAGGATCCCTTGGATCCCTTGAAGGACAAGGACTTCATAGCTCAGATGGCCCAGTTCAGCACGCTGGAGCAGATGACCAACATGAACAAGAGCATCGAGCAGATGGCGGCGCTGAACAAGGCATCCGCGGTCAGCTACATCGGGCGCATCATAGAGTACATGGACGACGACGGTCTGCCCGCCTACTCGCAGGTCGGGTTCGTGCGCTTCGAGAACGGCAAGGTGATACTCAACACCGCCGACGGCGATGTCCCGCTCGAGAAGGTGATATCGGTAGCGTGACAACCGTCGCGCATACCGTGCGAACAACAGGCCCCAAGGACGGAAGGCCCTTATCTGATCGGAGCAACGGAGTGCACCGTCTTTTTCCATACAGCAAGGAGGAGTTACCATGCTTCGATCTTTAATGTCGGGCGTGTCGGGCGCCAGGGGGCATCAGACCTTCCTGGACGTCGTCGCTAACAATATAGCGAACGTCAACACAGTGGGCTTCAAGAAGTCCAACATCACCTTCCAGGACCTGCTCTACCAGACCCACAGGGGCGCCATGCCCCCGGCGGAGGGCAGGGGCGGGGTGAACTCGATCCAGGTCGGCCTCGGGGTCCGCGTCGCGGCCATCGAGACGATCCACACCCAGGGGAACATCAACTTCACCGGAGGCAACACGGACGTAGCCATCCAGGGCGAGGGCTACTTCGTCGTCATGGACGGCAACAGCAGGCTCTTCACCAGGGGGGGCAACTTCACCGTGGACTCGGAGAACAAGATTGTCCAGTCGGGGACCGGGTACAGGGTCCAGGGCTACCAGATGGTGCCGGACCCCAACGACCCGACAAAGTTCAACAGGAGTTCCACCCTTACGGACGTAACCATCCCGATCGGCTCCAAGATGGAGGCGCGCGCCACCCAGACCGTGGGCTTCAGGTGCAACCTCGACAGCAGATCGGCTGTCGTCGAACCCGCAGACTGGGACCCGGCCACGTGGGACCCGTACGCCGACCCGCCCATGGACCCGCCGCCTGCCGCCAGCTCCCACAGGTCGCAGATAGAGATCTACGACTCCTTGGGCAACCCGCACGAACTGATCGTGCAGTGGGTTCACACAGGAGACCCGGCGGACAACGAGTGGAGCTGGGTAGCATATCTGACTGACGGAAACCCGCCGTTTATCGATAGAGGAGTACTTAACTTCGGCCCCGACGGCAAACCCGTGGCGGGAGCAGTCACTCAGCCGCAGGTTACGATCGACTTCACCGCCCTCGGCGCGGCCTCGTCCGACATAGTCCTCGACTTCGCCGGAGAGTCATTCGAGAAACCTCCAATCGAGGGCGTTACTCAGTACGGCTCCCCCTTCACCACCAAGGGCTACTACCAGGACGGCTGCTCGATGGGCGTGATGGACAGCTTCGCCGTCTCGGCCGACGGCACAGTGATGGCCACCTACGACAATGGCCAGAACGTCCCGATGTTCAGGCTGGCGCTGGCCACCTTCGTCAACGCCTCCGGCCTCACCAAGGTGGGTGACACTGTCTTCAGGGAGAGCAGCAACTCCGGCCTCGCCAGAATAGGCGTTCCCATGGAGGACGGAGCGGGCGCGCTTATTGGCGGTGCGCTGGAGATGTCCAACATCGACCTGACGGAGGAGTTCACCAGGCTCATCCTGGCCCAGAGGGGCTTCCAGGCCAACGCCAGGGTGATAAACACCAGCGACCAGGTGCTGGAGGAGCAGATAAACATAAAGAGATAGCCCAGATAAGCGCCAGGGGCGATCGGTGAGATGACACGCCCCGGGCGAGCAAGGACTTAAGAACGGACGAAAAATCGCCGAAACCAACATGTACAAAACGCCCTCCACGGACGGCCGGGCACCCAACTCAAAGCAAGGGATTGCTACATACACTAGAAAAGCAAGGAGGAATGCGCTATGCTGCGATCCCTTATGTCAGGCGTCTCGGGCGTCAGAGGGCACCAGACCTCGCTTGACGTCGTCGGCAACAACATCGCCAACGTCAACACCGCGGGGTATAAAAGATCCACCATCACCTTTCAGGACCTTCTGTATCAGAACACCAGCAACACGATGGCCCCCGGAGATCAGAGGGGCGGAGTCAACGCCAAGCAGATAGGACTGGGGATGCAGGTCTCGGCCATAGAGGTGCTGCACACCCAGGGCACTACGGAGTTCACCGGCAACAGAACCGATTTCGCCATCGAGGGCGACGGCTACTTCGTCATCAAGGACGGCGACGGCAACCTGTTCACAAGAGCGGGCAACTTCGTGCTGGACGCCGAGAGCGACCTCGTCCAGGCAGGCACCGGCTACAGGCTGCAGGGCTACCAGATAGTGCGTGACCCGATCGACCCGCTGCAGTTCAACCAGGGCTCCACCCTGACGGACATCAACATCCCCACCGGGCAGAAGATGGAGGCCAGGGCCACCACGGTGGTCGGCTACCGGTGCAACCTGGACAGCCGCGCCGCCACCTACCTTCCGATGGGCCTCACCTGGAACAACTTCTCCACGGTCGCCACGCTGAACAACCAGAGGTACGACGTCACGATGCAGGAGGGCACGACAGCCGACTCCTTCATGACCCTGACAGTTGGCGGCCAGGACCTGGTGATGAGGCTGACCGGCGTGGACGCCGGCACCGGCAGGCCGATGCTCGTCTGCGACGGCTTCTTCGATGACGGAGCCACCGTCTACTCGGTCGAGTTCGACCCGGCCACCTGCGTCCTCTCGCTCAAGAGCATCGACCCCAGCAACCCGGAGGAATGGTCGCTGAACCTCGAGGACCACATGGACTACCAGCAGTTTACGATAGTGGACGGCACCACTCGCTACTCCTATCTCGCCGAGTTCACCGACATAGCCGCGGACGGGAGCAGGAGCCTGCGCCTTTGGGGGAAGGACGAAAGTGGCGAGATGGCGGTGTTCGAGTACACGGTCAGGATGAACGATGACGGCTCGTTCGACATACCCGACGGAGCGATCGACGGGGTCACTCGGCTCGGCGGCTTCGCCGGCGGCGCCTACGTCACGATAAGCAACGCCACCGGCGGAAGAGGGATCGAGCTGACCAGCAGCGTCGAGATAGTCGACTCTTCTGGAATAACTGGCCTCGTCGGAGTGAGGCCGACCATACTTAGAAATATCGAGATTGACGGCAAGGAATACGATGTAACGATTACGGAGGGAAACCCTGGCAGCGGCTATGTCACGATGCGCTTTGTCGACCGAGGCGATCCGAACAACACGGGGACTTTACAGCTTAACTACAATGGAGCAACTGATGGAGTTATCCATCTGACTGAGAGTGGAACGGTTACTCTTGATGGCAAGGCCTATGAAATCACTCCTAACTCGGCTGTTCTAGATACTGCTACTTCCCAAGGGAGTGTAACCTTAAGGGACGTACTTACGAGTACCGATCTTCCGCCATTGCAATTCCAAATCGGGTTTTGGCATGATCCCCTCGCGGATGCTAACTCTCCACTAGGGAACGGATTTGGAACTAATTTATTCGGGGAGTTTGATTCGCGCGGGGCGGGGGACTACAGGTTTACCGTATTGGGTGGGGCTGCTAATGATCCGAGGTTTGTGGAGATAGAAACCAATAATTTCCGCCAGTACGTTAGAAACGTGCCTGCAGATACGACCGTGACGGTTGGGGGCAATCCATATGATGTGAGCCTTACCCCGGGTTCTACTTCCGATAATGTTATGACACTGACGTTCACTAGAGGCGGTGTGTCGAGTACTGTTGACTTCGGAATGGCCGGCGTGGTCGGGAATCGTGTGGTATTGGAAGCGACTGCGCCTATTACCCTTCCTGGGGCAGGAGGCCCGACCTTTAATCCGACGGTGTCGCCGTCACATATAGTCTACGATCCTGCCACCGGCGTGATTAACTTCGATAATGGAACGGACAGCTTTACCTACGACCTCGGGAACTACGGCAATTTTCATGTTTTTCCCGATAATAGCACCCCTGCAAATCACTATGCAGTGGACTTCGTCGAGGCAGGCAGCGGGGCATTCACGATGAGGGTATGGGATGCCTCGGGTACGGCGACCGGAGCCCCGAACAGCTTCAACATCCCCGTCACCCGGGACGGCAACATGCAGGCCCTGTCGACGATCAACCAGCGCATCGCCAACGTCCACAACACGAAGATCGACGTCTACGACTCGCTCGGGAACAACTACACTCTGGAGGTCTCCTGGGAGAAGCAGGACAATGGAATCTGGCGTTGGCGGGCGTGGATGCCGGACAGCGAGATCTCGCTGAGTAACAACACGGGGCTCATCCGCTTCGGGCCTGACGGCAAGATCGACACCACGGACACGGGCATGTACAACGCCAGGCCGATCATCAACGTCCAGTTCGACGAGGTGGGCGCGATGGAGTCGGAGATCAGGCTAGACTTCTCCGGCGAGAGCTTCCAGAAGGAGCTGCTCGACGGAGTGACCCAGTACGGCTCCGAGTTCACCACCAAGGGCTACTACCAGGACGGCTACACGATGGGAGTGCTGACGGACTTCGCGGTTGCGCAGGACGGCACGGTGAACGGCATCTACAGCAACGGCCAGAACATACCGCTGTACAGGGTGGCCCTGGCGCTGTTCGCCAACCCTGCGGGCCTGGTCAAGATAGGCGACACGGCCTTCAGGGACAGCAACAACTCCGGCGTACCGCAGATCGGATCTCCGCTTGAGGACGGCGCGGGTGCCATCATCGGCTCGTCGCTGGAGATGTCCAACGTCGATCTAACGGAGGAGTTCACCAAACTGATCACCTCCCAGAGGGGCTTCCAGGCCAACGCCAGGATGATCACGACCAGCGACCAGGTGCTGGAAGAGCTGATCAACATCAAGCGCTAGGGCAGGGGTGAATAGGATATGATCTTGGTGAGGCGGATCAACGGCGAGAGGTTCACGATCAACGCCGATCTCATAGAGACGGTGGAGTCGACCCCCGACACGGTGATCCGCCTCGTCAACGGTCATCGCTACGTCGTGGCCGAGCCTATGGACGAAATCGTGGATTTAGTGGTAAAGTACAGGAAGAAGGTTTTTTTCTCCTTCATCTCCGGAGAAGCCCTCGCCGTGAGGGCGGAAGAGGAGGAGGAGTAAAAGAGTCGTTGACTCGCGCCGGACGGCGTCTCACTTTCGAGGGGCGGGATTTGTTTGGATCTTTCCACTGTCGTCGGTCTTTTAATCTGCTATATCCTGGTGTTCGGAGCGCTGGTGGTCGGAGGGCAGCCGATGGCCTTCGTCGATTTTCCGTCGATACTGATCGTCGGGGGAGGCACTATAGGGGCGCTTATCACCTCCTATCCGTTCGACAGGATGAAGGGCCTCCCGAGGGTCATGAAGATGGCGTTCGTCGGCGATCCTCCGGATACGGTGGAGCTGGTCCAGACGATCGTGAGCTTCGCGGAGAAGGCCCGCCGCGAGGGATTGCTGGCGCTTGAGGCGGACGCTTCCGAGCTTGAAAACGAGTTTTTGAAGAAGTCGATCCAGCTGGTTGTCGACGGTACGGACCCGGAGCTGGTGAAGGGGATACTGGACACGGAGATTGGCATCCTCGAGTCGCGCCACTCGGACAACAAGACCCTGCTGGACTCGATGGCGGAGCTTGCGCCGGCGTTCGGGATGCTCGGCACTCTGATAGGGCTGATCCAGATGCTGGGAAACCTCACCGACCCGGACGCGCTCGGGCCGGGCATGGCGGTGGCGCTGGTGACGACCTTCTACGGGTCGTTCGTGGCGAACGCATTCGCCATACCGCTGGCCAAGAAGCTGGCCTCTCGCTCCGCGCAGGAGGTCCTGTCGATGGAGCTGATGGTGGAAGGGGTCCTGTCGATCCAGGCGGGCGAGAACCCTCGAATTGTCGAGGAGAAGCTCAAGGTCTTCCTGTCACCCGCACTGCGGAGGACTCTAGAGGAAAAGGTGAAAGCGGCGAAGGAAGGAGTGGCATAGCATGGCGCGGAAGAAGAAGGAAGAGTCACAGCCCGGCGCCCCTCTGTGGCTGCTCACCTACGGTGACATGGTCACGCTGGTGCTGACCTTCTTCGTGCTTCTGTACTCGATGTCGTCCATAGACGTACAGAAGTTCGAGCTGATGATCCTCTCATTCCAGGGCGCTATGGGATTCCTGCCCGGGGGAAAGACAGTGCAGCAGGATTCGTCAGTGTTCGGAGGGCAGACGTCTCAGAGCGCAGGCGAGTCGCCCAAGACCAGCACGGAGATGCAGCAGGTCGCCAGGAATCTGCGCAACTACCTGCGAGCCGAGGGCCTTGAGAAGGAGATCGAGGTCCGGGTCGACCAGAGGGGGGTCACCGTCTCGCTGTCCGACCAGTTCCTGTTCGACTCCGGGCGCGCAGACCTGAAGCCCGAGGGTATGAGGGTCATGTACAAGATCGCCGAGTTCGTCAAGGACGTGATACCGGCCGTAGCCGTGGAGGGGCACACCGACTCGGTACCTCTCCTGGGCGGAATATACCGCGACAACTGGGGGCTGTCGGCCGCGCGCGCTGCCGCGGTGGTCTCCTATCTAGATAGTCGAGCAGGGTTCGATCCGCAGAAGCTTCAGGCTGTGGGCTACGGCCCAAGCAGGCCCCTGGTCCCGAATGACACGCCGGAGCACCAGGCCCTTAACCGCAGAGTGGACATAGTGTTTCTGTCGAAGTATCCGAAACAGTAGGGGGAGAAGAAGATGAAGCGGATGATGATCCTGTCTCTTGTAGGGGTATTGCTGTTTTCCTTGGGTTTCGGCGGCGGCATGATGGCCGGAAGGCTCTGGCTGACGCCCGAGGGCTCGACTCCGTCCAACGTGGAGGAGCCAGGCCCGGTCTTCTTCGTTGGCGACTTCATCGCGAACCTGACGGGGACGGGAAATCACGTGGCCAACTTCAAACTGTCGCTTGAGACCAGCGGGCCCAAGGCGTTCGAGATGGTGGCGTCGGCGAGCTGGGTGGCGCGCATTCGCAACGAGGTCGTCCTGCTGGTGAAGGACAGGGTCTTCGACGAGCTGACGACCGCCGAGGGGATCATGAAACTGGCCGAGGATATCAAGAGAACCGCGAACTCCATGATGCCGACGATAAAAGGCAAGGCGCCCGTGGTGCGGGTCCTGTTCGAGGGTTTCATCCTGCAGTAGCGCGAACCTCGGCATATAAGCGTAGGGAGAGGGGGGAGAGACCGTGACTCCAACAGTTATGTCGCAGAGCGAGATAGACTCTCTGCTGGCGGCGATGTCCACTGGAGAGGTGGATGTCGACTCGATCGCCAAGGAATCCGATGAGAAGAACATAAAAAGCTATGACTTCCGCAGGCCGGACAAGTTCAGCAAGGACCAGCTGAGGGCGATCCAGATGATCCACGAGTCCTTCGCCAGGCAGATGACCACGGCGATGTCGACGATGGTGCGCTCGATGGTCTCGGCCGAGATAGCGACCGTCGACCAGCTCGCCTACGACGAGTTCCTGCGGTCTCTCATGCAGCCCACGGTGATCGGCATACTGGAGATGTACCCGTTCAGCGGAAACGCTCTCATCGAGATAAAGCCCAACCTTGTCTTCGCCATCATCGACAGGATGCTCGGCGGACGGGGCGAGTTCACCGGCAAGGTGAGGGAGCTGACCGATATAGAGAGGACCGTGGTGGAGCGGATGATCATGAGGATGCTCGAGCTTCTCGAAGAGGCTTGGAGCACCGTCGTGGACGTGCGCTTCAGGTACGAGAACCTGGAGAGCAACCCGTTCTTCGTACAGATATGCCCGGGAACGGACATGGTGCTGCTGGTGATCCTGAAGCTGAAGGTCGGCGACGTCGAGGGTATGGTGAGCATCTGCATCCCCTACTTCCTGATGGAGCCGATAATGGACAAGCTAAGCTCGCAGCAGTGGTTCGCCTCGACGGGACGCAAGATGGACGAGAGCACGGGCGAGTACATAAGGAAACATCTTGACAAGGTGCGTGTGCCGCTTGCGCTCGAGCTGGGGCACACGATTCTGAGCGTCGCCGACGTGATACAGCTCTCCGTGGGCGATGTGATAAAACTGGACGAGGGGTTGGACGACCCCCTGGAAGTCCGGGTCGGCAACATGGTGAAGTTCAAGGCCGTGCCGGGTACGGCGAACGGCAACTTTGCGGCGGAGATAACCGAGATAGTACGTGCCGAGGACGAGGCCGAACCGGAGGAGATCCCCCGCGAGGAAGGAGGCGCAGGCGATGATTGACGAGCTTCTTAGCCAGAGCGAGATAAACGCCCTTCTGTCGGGCGGCGGTTTGTCGGAAGATGGAGGGGCGGCCGCCGACGGCGACTCCGGAGGGCTCTCCCCCGAGCAGAGGAGCGTCCTCGACGATATAGCGAACATATTCTCCTCCTCGGTCGCCAGCGTCTTCGGGATGCTGGCCGGCAAGGAGGTAACGGCGGACATCAAGCAGTCAGAGGCCCTCTCCCAGGAGGAGTTTGTGGCGGCCTCCGAGGAGACGCCCTTCGCATTCCGCGTCCAGGCGGGCGGCCTTGATGATGCACCGATCACGGTGCTCTCGACGCAGAAGTGCGCCCTCACCCTGGCCGATTTGATGATGGGCGGCGAGGGGACCGAGCTTCCGGACGAAGCGGGGGAGCTCTACCTCAACGCAGCGCAGGAGGGCTTGAGCCAGGTCGTCGGAGCGGCCTTCACGAGCATGAGCAGCCTTCTGGCGGGCAAGAGGCTGATGCCGGAGAATGTCTCTTCCACCCTGGAGGAGGGAGATGACTGGCTTCCGTTCCCGTCGAACGACGCGGCGGACATGATATGGCGGGTGGCGGTGACCCTTGAGATCGAGGGCCTGGGTGGCTTCCCGCTCGATATTCTTTTTCCGCTGGATACGGCGAAGAGCGTGGCGGACGAGGTACACGCCGCAGTGGCCGAAAAGCCCGCGGCAGAGCCGCATGCGCCGCAGGCGGCACCCCCGCGGCCGGCCACCGCTCAGCCACAGGCGGCACCGCCGCCCCAGCAGGTACAGTTCGACCCGGGAATGGCAGGCACCGCTCCGTCTTTCGGAAATGTGTACGACCAGTCCTCGGTAGACGTGAGGCCCGCTGAGTTCGTGCCCTTGATGCAAAGGGGCGTCATCGGACTCGGAGGAAGGATCGAACTGGTAGCCGATATCCCCGTAAGGGTTACTGTAGAGTTGGGAAGAACAAGGAAAAATATCGCGGATATATTGAGCATGACTCCCGGTTCCGTGATAGAATTGGACAAGATGGCGGGCGAGCCGGTCGATGTTCTTGTCAACAGCAAGCTGATAGCCAAAGGCGAAGTGGTGGTTATCGACGAGAATTTCGGCGTCCGTATCACGGAGATTGTGACATCCGCCGGTCGAGTCCATTCACCGCAGCAGTGAATTGGCCAACGGACTTTACAGTTATAACCGAGAGAGGGATGTGGAAGTATGGGCAAAACAGTTTTGATAGTTGATGATGCCGCTTTCATGAGGATGATGCTTAAGGACATTCTGTCGAAAAACGACTTCGAGGTGGTGGGCGAGGCGGAGAACGGAAAGGTCGCCGTGGCCGCCTACCAGAAGTTGCAGCCCGATATCGTGACGATGGATATCACCATGCCCGAGATGAACGGCATCGATGCGGTAAAGGAGATAAAGGCCCTGGACGCGGGGGCGAAGGTGGTCATGGTAAGCGCCATGGGTCAGCAGCCGATGGTCATCGAGGCCATACAGGCCGGGGCCGTGGACTTCATCGTCAAGCCGTTCCAGCCCGACAGGGTCGTCGAGGCTCTGAACAAGGCGCTCGGTTAGGAGCGCGGGATATTTCATGGTCTTTCGGGGCGCTGCGGGGCTGCTTCTGGCGCTTCCCGCCGCGGCCTCCGCTTCATCTGCGGACACACCCTCTCTGACGAGTTATCTACTGAAAGTAGGCCTCAGCCTGGCTCTTCTAGCAGCCGCCGGGTACGCTCTTGTCCGTCTTTCGGGGAAGCGAGTACCTCTTCAGGCGAAAGGCGTGCTTGTGTTGTTGGCATCCTTGTCGCTCGGCAGGGATGTTATTTTTATCGTCAGGTGCGGCCCCGATGTGATCGCCATACTCTCCGGCAAGAGCGGCGGTCGCGCGATAGGCAGGTGGCGATATGATGAGTGGATTGCCGGTGTTGAAGAGGTTGACGGCGATTAGGCGACCTTCGCTTGTGCTGGTGTCCGCGGCCGTCCTCATGGGGTCGGTGGCGGCGTTCGCCGAGGAGGGGGCGGGATTCATCCCGATACCGCTGCTGCAATTCGGGCTCGGCGTGGCCGAATCGCCGCGCGACGTGGCGACCACGCTGCAGATACTCGCGCTGCTGACGGTGCTCAGCGTGGCGCCGGGCATCCTGCTGATGATGACCTGTTTCACGCGTCTCCTGATAGTCCTCGGCTTCGTCCAGAGGGCGATCGGTCTGCAGCAGACCCCTCCGGCCCAGGTCATATCCAGTTTGGCTCTCTTTTTGACGCTGTTCATCATGGCCCCTACCTGGGGCAAGGTCTACGACGAGGCCCTGTCGCCCTACCTGGCCGGCTCCATCAGCTCCGCCCAAGCGTGGGAGGGGACTATAAAGCCCGTGAGGGACTTCATGTTCAAGTTCACCCGCCAGGAGGAGCTCTCCCTGATGATCACGATGTCGAAGATGGAGCAGCCGCATAATACGGATGACGTGCCCACGAGGATCCTGATTCCCGCTTTCGTGCTCAGCGAGCTGAAGACCGCCTTCCAGATGGGGGTGGTCATCTTCATACCCTTCATCATCGTCGATATGATCGTGGCCAGCGTGCTGCTTGCGATGGGCATGATGATGCTGCCGCCCATGATGATATCGTTGCCATTCAAGATCCTTCTCTTCGTCATGGCGGACGGGTGGAACCTGGTGGTGACCAGCCTGCTGAGGAGCTTCTCATAGAGAGGAGGCGTTTTGCTTGTTCCCGGTCAACATGAACGATGTGCTGAGCTCGGCGATATGGCTCGCATTGACATCCGCGCTGCCCATCCTCCTGGTTGCGATGCTGGTGGGTTTGACCATCGGCATTCTGCAGACCGCCACGTCCATACAGGAGCAGACCCTGATATTCATCCCCAAGATAGTCGCGGTCCTGACCGCCCTGTTTGCCTTTGGACCCTGGATGTTTCAGCGGGTGGGGGACTTCGCTTCTCTCCTGTTCGGTCAGCTCGACCGATTCATAAAATGACAGCCGATCAGACGGCATTCGTCTCCCTGCTCGTCTTCTATCTGCTGACGGGCATTCGTTTCACCGGCATGATGTTCACCGCGCCGATCTTCTTCGCCTCGGCCTCGCCAATCCAGCTCCGCTTCTGGACCGCGTTCATCCTCACTCTCATAGCCGCCGGCGCGATGCGCGCCGACGTGCCGCTGGTCCTGTTCGAGGACTGGACGTCGATAGTCGTCCTCGCGATAAGGGAGCTCCTCATCGGCGCTCTCACAGGCTTCCTGGCGGCGCTGCCTCTGTACGTGCTCCAGATATCAGGAGAGCTGATAGGCATCAGCATGGGGCTTTCGATGCTGAGCGTCATGGACCCTCTCAGCCAGGTACAGGTCTCGATAATCGGGCAGCTGCAGTTCCTCGTCGGGATGTGGTTCTACTTCAAGTGGAACGGACATCTGCTGATGACTCAGGCCATCGTGGAGAGCCTGACACTGGTCCCTCCGGGGAAGCTCGCGCTGGCCGCCGCCTGGGACATGGGGCTGGGCGCTTGGCTGGAGCAGGCCTTCGTGCTCAGCCTTCGGTTCGTGCTGCCCTTCTACGGGGCGATACTCCTGGCGGATACTGGCCTGGGCTTCCTGGCCAGGACCGTCCCCCAGATGAACATCTTCGTCCTCGGGCTTCCCCTCAAGATCACCCTCGGCTTCTTCGTGCTGATGGTGGTGCTCCCCGAAACGGTAGACCTGATGACCGACAACATCGAGCGTTTCATCGAGTTCGCGCTAATGGGGATCACCGCGTGGCGATGAGGTTCGACCTCCAGTTTTTCGCACAGGAGCGCACCGAGCCTGCCACTCCCAGGAAACGAAGGAAGGAGCGGGAGCAGGGTCGGGTCGCCAAGAGTCAGGACCTCGGCGCAGCCGTCGTCATACTTACAGGGCTCTTCTCCCTCCTTGTCTTCGGCCGCTTCATGCACAGTTACATGAGATCGCTGCTGATCGACCTGGTGGCCTTCATGGGAGGGGAGACGATCCGCGAGGCGGGCTGGCTCCGCGTGCTCTCCCGCGAGGTTCTGCCGGCTATTCTGCTGCCGTGGCTTCCCCTCGGGTTGACGACGGCCATAGGAGCACTCCTGGTTACCACGGCCCAGGTCGGAATAGAGATCACCCCCAAGCCCCTTATACCCAACATGGGTCGCTTCAACCCGGTATCCGGTCTGAAAAAAGTATTGTCCCTCCGCTCCGTGATGGAGCTGCTCAAGGGGCTCCTGAAGGCGAGCTTGTTCGCTCTTGTGATCTACTTCGCCATGAAAAAGGACATGCCGGAGCTAGTGGCTGCCATCCGTATGCCGTTGCCGGACGGCGTCGCCCTCCTATTCTCGAAGCTTCTGGGGCTCTGCTTCCGCCTCGCGTTTCTTCTGCTTGTGATAGCTCTCTTCGACTACGCCTACCAGAAGTGGGAGTTCGAGAAGTCGATCAAGATGAGCAAGCAGGAGCTGAAAGAGGAGTACAAGCAGATGGAGGGAGACCCCCAGATAAAGAGCAAGATCCGCCAGAAGCAGAGGGAGCTGGCGCGGAGCAGGATGATGTCCTCCGTGCCGAAGGCGGACGTGGTTATAACCAACCCCACCCGACTGGCGGTGGCCCTGGAGTACGACCGGGAGATCATGGAGGCGCCGGTGATCGTGGCCAAGGGCAGCGGTTTCGTAGCCGACAAGATTCGCGCCCTTGCGGAGGAGCACGGAGTCCCCATAGTGGAGAACAGGCCGCTCGCCTGGTCTCTGTTCGAGTCGCTCGAGGTCGGCGACGAGATCCCGGAGCATCTGTACAGGGCGGTTGCCGAGGTGCTGGCCTTCATCTACAAGCTGAAGGGCGGGGGGAGAAAAAAGCCGGCCGTTCCGGTGTCCGGAACGCGGGCCGACGGCGCCCCCGAATCGGGGCTTTTCATGTAGAATAGGACGGTAGGCAGGCAAGGGAAGGATGGGAAAAGTGCAGGAATCCACCGCAGGAATGTCTCCTTTTAAGAAAATGCTCCACTATTCGGACATAGGGATGGCCTCGCTGGTCATTCTCATCGTCGTGATGATGGTCATTCCCCTGCCGACGTGGCTGCTGGACATCCTTCTGTCCGCGAACATCACCATCGGCGTAGTTGTGCTGCTGGCGACCTTCTACGCGCAACGGGCGCTCGACCTTGCGGCCTTTCCAACCCTTCTGCTGATTGTCACCCTCTACCGGCTGGCTCTGAACGTGTCCACCACAAGGCTGATCCTGCTACAGGCGGACGCGGGCGAGGTGGTCAGCGCGTTCGGCAACTTCGTCGTCGGTGGTAACTATGTTGTGGGCGCGGTGGTCTTCCTGATACTCGTCATCATCCAGTTCGTGGTGATAACCAAGGGCGCGGAGCGAGTGGCGGAGGTCGCGGCGCGCTTCACGCTGGACGCGATGCCCGGAAAGCAGATGGCGATCGACGCGGACCTGAACGCCGGTCTGATAGACGAGGCGGGGGCTAAGGAGCGTCGCCTAGACATCCAGAGGGAGGCGGACTTCTACGGAGCGATGGACGGCGCCTCCAAGTTCGTCAAGGGCGACGCGATCGCGGGCCTCATCATCACCGTGATAAACATCGTCGGGGGACTCGCCATCGGCGTGCTTCAGAGGGGGATGCCTCTTGAGACGGCTCTGACGACGTACAGCCTTCTGACGGTCGGGGATGGATTGGTGTCGCAGGTGCCGGCGCTGCTTTTCTCTACCGCGACGGGAGTCATCGTGACTCGCGCGGCGGGGCAGGCGGACCTCGGCAAGGAGATCTTCTCATCCCTGACGGCCTATCCCAGGCCCCTTTTCATCGGATCCGCTCTGCTCTTTGCCCTGGCGGCGGTGCCCGGTCTGCCGAAGATTCCCTTCCTGGTCCTAGGGGCGTTCCTGTGCCTGATGGGGTACTGGGTCTACCGAGAGGGGAAGATACAGGAGGAGGAGGGGGCGAGAAGGGATCCGGGAAGGGGCGCTCCCGGCGTTCCGGTCGGGGAGCCGGAGAGGCCCGCTCCTGCATCGCCCGAGGACGTGATGCGCCTGCTGACGGTCGATCCGATGGAGGCGGAGATCGGATACGCGCTGATTCCGCTGGTCGACCCGGCCCAGGGAGGGGACATGCTCGACAGGATCGGGACCATCAGAAAACAGATGGCTATGGATCTCGGCATCGTGGTGCCCCCGATTCGCATCCGCGACAACATCCAGATCAAGCCGACTGAGTACATTCTCCGCGTGAGGGGCGCGGAGACGGGGCGGGGGGAGCTGCTTCCCGACCACTACCTGGCGATGAACACGGGAGGGGCGGAGGAGGAGCTGGTCGGCATTCCGACCGTCGAGCCCGCATTCGGGCTTCCGGCCGTCTGGATTCCGCCCGAGATGCGAGACAAGGCGGAGTCGCTCGGCTACACCGTCGTGGATGCTCCGTCGGTGCTGGCCACTCACCTGTCGGAGACGATAAAGAGATATGGCGCGGATCTGCTCACCCGCCAGGAAATCCAAAAACTGGCCGATATGGTGAAGGAGGCCGCGCCGGCGGTCGTCGACGAGATGATGGCCTCTCTGTCCCTAGGGGAGATCCAGAAGGTGCTCCAGAACCTGGTAAGGGAGCAGATACCCGTGCGCGACCTTGTGACCATCTTCGAGGCGCTGGCGGACTACGGGAAGATCTCCCGCAGCGTGGACTTCCTCACGGAGAGAGTGCGCGAGTCGCTTGCGCGGCTGATCACGCTGAAGATCCAGGACGAGGACGGTGTCGTCACCGTGGCGACCCTGTCCCCGAACTGGGAGGCCAAGGTGATGGAGGCGGTTGAGGGGGATCTTATGCGGGGCTGGCAGTTCAACATGGATCCGCGAGAGGTGCAGAGCATGCTCGCCTCGGTCTCCAAGGCGGTGGAGGAGATGTCGATGCAGGGCCACACGCCGGTGCTTCTGGTGCACCCGGATGTGCGCCTTATAGTTCGCCGTCTTATGGAAGGGTCGTTGCCAACATTGTTCGTTATATCCTATAATGAAATATCACAGGGCGTGCAGCTAAAATCGATTGGGATGGTGGAGTAAATGCCGGTGCGAGTTCGATCCCAGATAACCTTCGAGGCAAACGATGAGGCGGAGGCCTTCAGGACCGCCAGGGACCGTCTTGGCTCGGAGGCGGCGATCCTGTCCCAGCGGCCGGTCAAAAAGGGCGGCTTCCTGGGCTTCTTCCGCAGGACGGTGCTTCATGTCACGGCCGGGATTCTCGAGACGGACGACAGGCGCGAGGAGACGGACGGGGAGAAGAAGGAGCGACTCGCGGCTTTTCAGAAGCTGCTGGAGTTCAAACAGGCTATGGCCGCGTCCGAGTCGAAGACCTCCGCGGGTGACGAGCTGCTGTCTAAGCGCGACGCGCCGGCCTCGGCGGGGGTCTATTCCCCTGTGGCGAGGCGGCATTCGGAGCCTGTTCAAAAGGCGATCGTCGGAGATGCAGATGACAGGGCCGAGCTCTCGTCCGCCGGTCGGGATCTTGCCATGGACAAAAATTCCGCGGCCGAGCAGGAGTACAGGACAAGGCTGGAGCGCGAGGTCAGCGAGCTATCCGAACGGCTTGACAGGGTGCTTAAAAGGCTGGAGATAGATGAGAAGCCCCCCTCCGGCCTGCCCGTGGCGCCGCGCACTGCCGCTGCAAGCGGCCCCGGACATCTCGGCGTGGAGGAGGCAGCAGCTCGGATGAGGGCGCACGAGGTGAGCGAGGTCCATACTCGGAGCCTGGCCCAGGAGTACCAGATCCAGAGTCCGGGCGTTCCCTTCAAGAAGTGGCTGTCGGACAGGATTCCTGTCGCGTCCGATGACAACTGGGAGGCCCTTGGAGGCGGCAGGGTCATGCTTATCGGCCCGACAGGCGTCGGAAAGACCACCACCATAGCCAAGCTCGCCGCGATCCACTCGCTTTTTGAAAAGAGAAACGTGGTCTTCCTGACTGCGGACACCTATAGGATCGCCGCCCCGGAGCAGCTTCGAACGTACGCCAAGATCCTGTGCGTGCCGATGGAAGTGATCTACGATGCGGTCGAGGTCCCGGGCATCCTGGAGCGATACGAGGACGCGGATCTGCTCCTCCTCGACACGGCGGGTCGCTCTCACAAGGACGGGCGCAGGATGGACGAGCTGAAGGTCCTGTACGAGCATTTCCGGCCGGATGCGGTTCATCTCGTGCTCTCCGCCAACATGAAGTATCGCGATATGCTCGACGTCATCCAGAGGATGGGCGTCGTTCCGATCGAGCACGTGCTGTTCACGAAGCTCGACGAGACGTCCACGTTCGGGGCGCTTCTGAACATCATGATGGACTTCGACAGGACGGCCTCCTTCTTCACCACAGGACAGAACGTGCCGAACGACATCGAGATCGCAAGCGGCGCGAAACTCGTCGAACTTCTTCTTGAGAAAAAGGGAGAAGCGGGTCGTGCATGAGATGACGACGGTGCCCCTTGACCAGGCCGGCGAGCTCAGAAGGATAACCGAAGAACGGCGCAGAGGGCTTAAGGGGCTTGCCGGGCTCAGGTCGATATCGGTGCTCAGCGGCAAGGGAGGCGTCGGGAAGAGCAATCTCGCGGTCAACCTGGCCGCGGCTTTCGCCCGCAGTGGCAGAAAGGTCGTCCTGCTGGACGCGGACCTGGGCATGGCGAACGTGGATCTTCTGTGCGGTGTCTCGTCGAGTTACAACCTTGCGCATCTTGTGAGGGGCCAGAGGAGCGTGGAGGAGGTGCTGCTGCCCCTCGAGAACGGGGTTTTGCTTCTTCCCGGAGGGGCGGGCGTGCAGGAGCTCGCGGAGCTGGACGAAGTTGAACAGTCTCTGCTCATCGACAAGCTCGCGGACTTGGAGAAGTACGCCGATGTACTGCTTATCGACGCAGGTGCGGGAATTCACAGGAACACCCTGTCCTTCGGGAGGGCGTCGGATGTGGCGCTGTTGGTCACGACCCCGGAGCCGACCTCCATCAGGGATGTCTACGGAGTGTTGAAGACTCTGTCCATCAGCGCGGGCGGGAAGCTGGAGGTGACCCTGGTGGTCAACATGGCCTCCTCCCACTCGGAGGGAAGGGAGATCGCGGAGCGAATCCAGATGGCGGCCAACCAGTTCCTGAGCCTGCCGGTGGCGTTCGGCGGCGTGGTAGTCACGGATGAAAAAGTCCGCAAGGCCGTCCGTATGCGGGTCCCTTTTTCCCAGGCCTTCCCGGACTGCCAGGCCAGCAGGGACGTCGCAGCCATAGCCGCGCGCATGATGATGGACGAAGAGGAGGCGCCTCGGGAGGGGAGAGGGGCGAAAGCATTCTTTCTGAGGTTGGCGAGAAGCCTCGGGTTGGGGGGGTAGCGAGTGGAATCGGAAGCGTTTCTCTCGATGCTCTCCGGAGTTATCGGCAGTAAAGTGTCAATAGTGATCGATGCGGGTCTTTACAAGGGCGTGTATAATTCCAGGTTGGAGGATGTGAGTTCCGAGGCCATCGGGCTGGCGCACCCGATGCTTCGCGGTGCGCTGCTTCCCGTGCACAGGAGCGTGCACATCAAGATGAGCGTCGAGACCGGAGGAGCGCTCTTCGTGACCGAAGCGTCGATAGTCAGGGGCCAGACACAGGACACTGTGCCTATCCTGTGGGTCGCCCCCGTGGGAGAGGCCTCCAGGGTGCAGCGCAGGCAGTTTGTACGAGTTCCTTGCCTCTTGAGGACGGGGTTTTTTCGCTTGGACGGCGAGAACTACAGGCCGGAGATGCAGGAATGGTCCTTCTCCGTCGCGAAGGACATCAGCCTCGGCGGAATAGGGCTGTCCATCCCGCAGGACAAGGAGTATCTGTACGTGCAGGGGGGAAGATATCTCCTCGAGATCACGTTCCCGGACAGTCTCTTCTACCTGGTCGGAAACCTGGTGAAAAAGCTGCCGAGGGATGGTTTTCAAGAGATAGGATTGGCTTTCGAAGGATTGCCGGGCCTTATTGAAAAGACGATGAGGGCCTTTATCCGCCAACAGGAACTGGCGGAACGTCAACTTTAGAGAGCGATGTGAACAGACATGGCGAAACCAAAGATCAGAGTGCTTGTCGTCGACGATTCATCCTTTATGAGAAAGGTCATAAGCGATATACTGAGAAACGCCCCCGGCATCGAGGTCGCAGGCACGGCCCGGGACGGTGAGGACGCGCTTAGAAAGATAGAGGAGCTCTCTCCCGATGTGATCACCCTCGACGTCGAGATGCCCAAGAAGGACGGCATCGCTACCCTCGAGGAGATAATGTCGAACCGCCCGATTCCCGTGATAATGGTCAGCAGCCTGACCCAGGAGGGCGCGCAGGTCACGCTGAAGGCGCTGTCCATGGGGGCGATAGATTTTGTGGCCAAGCCGTCGGGGCACATCTCCCTCAACATGAAGGATGTGGCCGAGGACCTCGTCGCGAAGGTGCTGGCGGCTAGCACGGCACGCCTTCCGCCTCCCCGGAGAGCCGGAAAAGCCGCCGGACGGCGTCCGTACGAGGAGCCAGTCAGGCACCCTGTAAGGTCGTTCTCCTCTCGGTTCATCAAGGGGCGTCCGGAGATGGTCGCCATAGCCACCTCCACCGGCGGGCCAAGGGCGTTGCAGCAGGTCTTCTCTCGGCTTCCGGGAGACTTCCCCGTCCCGATTGTGATCGTGCAGCATATGCCGAAGGATTTCACCCTCTCCTTTGCAAAGAGGCTGGACTCCCTCTCGGAGCTGGACGTCGTGGAAGGGGCCGAGGGGATGGAGTTGCGTCCGGGACTGGCCGTTGTGGCGCCTGGAGGTTATCATATGATAGTACGGAGGAAGACTCAGGGCAGATTCTCGTGCGCGATCTCCGACGCGCCGCCGGTCCTGTCCGTGAAGCCCTCCGCGAATGTCCTCTTCAACAGCGTCGCCAACGAGGTAGGCGGCGGCACTGTAGGGGTTATCCTGACCGGTATGGGACGGGACGGCGCGGAAGGCGCGTCGGCTCTGAAGAACAAGGGCGCCAGGATAATCGCCGAGTCCCAGGAGACTTGCGTGGTCTATGGAATGCCGAAGGCGGCGGTGGAGATCGGCGTTGTCGACGAGCTGTTGCCGCTGTATTCGATTCCCGAGGCCATAATAAGAAGTGTAAGAGAAAGATAGATAACTAGACTTTACAAGGCTGGAGATGATCTGCCATGACGAATATGGATATGAGCCAATATCTGGGCGCCTTTCTCGATGAGGCAGGGGACAACCTCAAGCACCTCGACGATTTGGTGCTGTTGATCGAGAGGGACCCCGGAGATTCGGAGGCGATAGCCGAGATCTTCAGGTCTGCGCACACCCTCAAGGGTATGTCGGCCACGATGGGCTTCGACAGGATGGCCTCATTGACCCACGCCATGGAGGATATGCTGGAAAAGATCCGCCAGGGGGACAACGAGCTGACCCCCGGGACCATAGACCTGCTCTTTCGCTCGCTGGACACGCTGCAGGCGATGGTGGACGCCATCCGGAGCGAGGGGAACGACTCCTCGGTGGAGACGGACGACCTGGTGGCGACCATACGCACCGCCTCCATCTCTTTCGAGCCGGAAGAGGAGCCGGAGAAGGAGCTGGACTCCAGCCTCTCGGATCAGGAGAAAGAGTGGGTGGACGAGGCGGCTGCCAAGGGGCTCTCCGTCTTCGAGATCTTCGTCACTCTCTCTTCCGGGTGTCTGCTGAGGGCCGCCAGGGCGTACATGGTTGTCAACAGGCTTGACGAGACCGGCGACATAATAAAGACGGTCCCCCCGGTGGAAGCCCTGGAGAGAGAGGAGTTCGACTTCAGCTTCTTCGTCTACGTGTCGACCCACTATAAGGCGGAGGAGCTGGAGGATCTGGTCAATAGGGTCAGCGAGGTCGAATCCGTCACCGTAAGGGAACTCTCCTCGCCTGCGGGAGAGACCGAGCTTGACGAGACGCCGGAGGAAGAGGCCTCGGTCGTGGAGGCCGGGCCGGCAGCGCAGAAAAGGGCCGTGCGACAGGCACCGCCCGTGAAGGCCAAGCCGACCCCCGCGCAGAAGAAGCAGGGGCAGACGGTACGGGTCGACATCGGTCACCTGGACAAGCTCATGAACCTGGTGGGCGAGCTGGTCATCGGGCGCGCCCGGATAGAGAGGCTGGTCCAGGAGGCGCAACTTCGCCAGTTCGACGAGCCCTTGTCACAGCTCGGTCGTATATCGGGCGACATCCAGGAGCTTGTGACCAAGCTGCGCATGGTCCCTGTGTCCTTCATATTCGAGCGCTTCCCGCGCCTGGTCCGGGACCTTTCCAAGTCTCTTGACAAGGAGATCCAGCTGATAATGGAGGGTCAGGAGACGGAGCTCGACCGCACGGTCATCGACGAGATCGGCGAGCCGATGGTCCACATCATCAGGAACTCGATCGACCACGGAATAGAGAGGAAGGCGGACAGGAAATCCGTGGGCAAGCCCGCCAAGGGCACAATAAAGATCTCCGCCTACCAGGAGGGCAGCGGGGTCATAATAGAGGTGATGGACGACGGCAAGGGGATAGACGCCGCCAAGGTGAGGACGAAGGCGCTGGCGAACGGCGTCGTCACCGAGGAGGAGGCCGCCGCCATGAGCGACGACGAGATGGTCAACCTGATCCTTCTGCCGGGCTTCAGCATGGCGGACGAGGTCACCGATCTGTCCGGCAGGGGAGTCGGCATGGACGCCGTGAGGACAAAGGTCGAGGCGCTCGGCGGCCAGTTTGACATCTCGACGGAGCTGGGTGCCGGGACCAACGTCTATCTGAGGCTTCCCCTGACCCTTGCGATAGTCCTCGCGCTTCTGATCAAGGTCGGAGAGGAGACATACGCCCTTCCCTTGGAGAACGTCGAAGAGACCATCCTCGTGAAAAAGGAGAACGTCAAGACCGTTCACGGAACCCCGGCGACGCTGCTTCGGGGAGAGGTGCTCTCGCTGTACGATCTTTCGATGATTCTGCAGACTCCGAACTGCTCGCGGGAGCAGAGGGAAGAGTTCCCGGTGGTGGTCGTCAGGATGGGACGCAACAGGGTGGGCTTCATCGTCAGCGAGCTGATCGGCCAGCAGGATATCGTCATCAAGTCACTGGGACGCTTTATGTCGAAGATTAAGGGCATAGCGGGCGCCACGATACTTGGAGATGGAAACGTGGCTCTGATCCTGGACGTCGCGGGCCTGCACGGCAGATAAAAATTCAAATAGGGAAGGACGCGGCATTTCCATGGAGGTTGAAAATTTTAGCAGCATTCAGCTGGACGCCATGAAAGAGGTCGGCAATATCGGCGCCGGCAACGCCGCGACGGCGCTGTCGGCCATGCTGTCCCGCACGGTGGATATGGATGTCCCGAAGGCCGAGCTGGTCTCCATCTACGAGCTCGCCGAGTACTACGGCGACCCGTTGAAGGAGATCGCGGCGGTCTTCGTCCGTTCGGACGGAGACTTCCCGTGCAGCCTCATCTTCTTCCAGGACGAGGAGGACGCCCAGACGATGGTCGACCTTTTGATCATGCATCAGATGGGAGGCATGCTCCCGGAGGATCTGCCCGACGAGATGAGGGACAGCGTGCTCACCGAAGTGGGCAATATCATCCTGAGCTCCTTCCTGAACGCGGTCAACGTCCTCATAGGCGGAACGCATAGCATCTCCGTGCCCGGGGTCGCCCACGATATGATGGGCGCGGTGCTTGAGGTAGTGGCGTCGATCTTCGGTCAGGCGGGGGAATACGCCTTTCTCGTCGATACCACGCTCAAGGTGAGCGACCTCGACAGAGATGTCTCGGGCAAGGTTGTGCTGCTCCCCGACCCGGGATCGTTGGAAATACTCTTTGGAAAGCTGCAGGTGCTTTGATCCATGGATAGGGCCCATCATGTGGGTATGGCCGATATAATTGTCGTCTCCGCCCCGGAAGTGCTTGTAACCCTGGGGCTGGGCTCGTGCATCGGCCTTGTTCTATATGACCAGTCCGCCAAAGTGGCGGGGATGGCGCACATAATGCTGCCGGACAGCAGGGGAGCGGGAGCCAAGGCGCTTGAGAAGCCGGGAAAGTTCGCGGATACCGCCATTCCGAAGCTGATAGACATGGTATGCGCCAAGGGGGCGCTGCGGACGAGGCTTAAGGCGAAGTACGCCGGAGGGTCCCAGATGTTCGCCCTGCCCGGCGCACAAACCGACTTCCTCGCAGTGGGAAGCAGGAATGCCAAGGAGACCGAACTGCTGCTCAAAAGGACCGGCATATCGATAGTCAAATTCGATGTCGGAGGCAACAAGGGACGAACGATCGAGTTCTCCACGACGACATGGATGCTTACGGTCAAGGTGCTTGGGAAGGGGAAGATAGAAATTTGACCGAACCGGAGAAGGGAGATGATCGTATGGATTCTGAGTTCGAGCATGTCGAAGAAGTCCTCGGAGAAACGACTTCTACTGGCTACGCGGAGACCGGGGCTTATGAAAATTCAGCCTCCGTGGTCGATGCGCTGCCTCCGGACACGGTGGATGAACTGTGCTCGATGTTCGGCTGTACCAGGGACGCCCTTGGAGTCCTTCTCTCGTCGACCTCCGCCGACCCCAATCACGTGCTGTCGCTTATAAACGCGCTCTCTCCCTCTTACATAGCCATAAAGCTCCGCTTCGAGACGCGGAAAAAGGGCGAGGTGGGCGGAGCGGCCTGCGTGATCGCCGAGGGGAGATCGGGAGAGCTGGTCGACACCACCATGTGGGTCAGCAGCAGGGAGCTGCCGGTGTCTTTCAACATTCATGCCGATTGGGAGGCCGTCAGAAACGCCATCCAAAAGATGGGCAACACTCCTGACCGAGCTCTCTTCCCAAAGGTCATGCAGCTTATCAAAGAGGTCTTTTCCCCCACCGCCGTCAACACCCTGTACTCCTCCGCCTCGCAGAAGGAGTACATAACGGAGGCCCTTGAGAAGTCCTTCCTGATGGTCTATCACAGCGAGATAGTATTCGACCTCTCGATCGAGACGTTCAACAAGACGCGGCTCGACATGGGAGGGCTCGGCGAGGTGGAGAAGGCTGAGGTGACGGAATCGGAGTCCGAAACGCCTTTGACCCTCGGCCTCTCCAAGGTTCTGATAAACTGCAAGCCCATCCTCGATCCGGTGAAGGGGAAGGCGGTCTCGGAGATCTCTTCGGGTGACTACCTGTACGTCGAGGTGGTAAAGACCGGTGCCCTGTCTAGCGTCATCGACAAGATTCTGTCAAGGGCCGGCGAACACCCGGCCTTCCAGGTGACCTCCGTCGAGAGGCTGCCGAGCGGGCAGTATCTCATCAAGCTCTTCATAAGCAAGGGGATAGAGGGATTGGCCAGGGTGAGCGCCGACCTGCGACTGAAGATCGCGCCTCTCTTTACGATGAAGGAGGCAGGCGCCGGGCTTAAAACCGTGACGAAAAAGGCCCTGCCCGGATTGGTCTTCACGATCGCGATAGGCCTGTTGATCTACATCCTCTATCGGAGCTAGGGGGCGGGCGGACTTGGCCCTGAAGACATCGGACGCCGCTCTGTGGGAGGAATACATCGCCACGCCGGACGAGAAGAACAGGGAGAGGGTGGTAAAAAGATACCTTCCCCTGGTGAAGTACGTCGCGGCGCGGATGGCTGTGTCGCCGCCCTCCGGGCTGGACTACGAGGATCTGCTAAGCTTCGGAGTGTTCGGCCTGCTGGATGCGATCAACCGCTTCGACATCTCCAAGGGCTTCTCGTTCCAAACCTTCGCCGTGCCGCGAATTCGCGGGGCGATACTTGACGAGCTGCGCAAGTACGACTGGATCTCCAGGACGGGCAGGGAAAAGTTGCAGAGGCTCGGCAGGGCCATGGAGTCCGTCCTCCAGGAGAAGGGAGTCCTCTCCGACGAGGCGGTGATGGAGGCCATGGGCGCGAGCGAGAAGGAGTACCGCGAAACCCTCGAGCTCTCCAGCCGCAGCTACATCGTCTCTCTTGACGAGGTGCTCTCCCTGGAGGAGGGCGAGGTGACCCGCGATGCCATAATACCCGATGAAAAGGCATCGGCCATCGACCTCCTCGAGGAGGGGGACGAGGCGGCGAAGGTGACCGCAGCGCTGAAGTCCCTGCCGGAGAGGGAGGTACAGGTTGTATCCCTGTACTACTACGAAGGCTTGACACTGAAGGAGATCGGCCGGATATTGGGGGTTACGGAGTCAAGAGTGTCTCAGATACACGGCAAGGCGTTGGCCTCGCTAAGGGCCTTCCTGGTCTTGCGTGAATGACCGTTTTCACTTGGGGTGGTGATGCTCGTGTCTATCGATTATTTCCAGCTGGAGGTCCGCGAGGACGGAGTGTACCTAAAGGCCGGAGAGGGTGCCGAGATTACTATGTCGAACGTGGTTGGTTTTCTCAAGTCTCAGGGCCTCGATGGCTACGACTCGGTCTCAGTGGAGAAATACGTCGAGGAGAGGACCGAGGAGGCCAGAAGGATCGCCGACAGAGATCCCTCCCGTGAAAAAGCCGCCGGGTTCGACGTCAGGACGAGCCAGGACGGGTTGATAGCCGAGCTGTGGATAGAGCCTCCTTTTGCCGACCTACCCTGGCCCTCCGTTGAGACAGTTCTTCAATTTCTCGGGGAAAAGGGCGTCGTGGAGGGGATCGACCCCGGTGTCATAAAATCCATGATATCCGAGAAGAACGCCCGCATCTGGGTGCCTGTCGCATACGGCACGCCCTCCGTGGACGGAGTGGACGCCGAGATCGAGTACGTGGTCGAATCCGCCGTCGCGAGGCCCAAGGAGGAGGACGAGTCCGGGAGGGTGGATCTGAAGGACCTCGGAATAGTCACGATCATACTGAAGGACCAGCTCCTGGCCGTAAAAAAACCGCCCACGGAGGGAGTCCAGGGTGTCACCGTGAAGGGCGATCCCATCAAGAGCAAACCGGGCAAGGACCGTCCCCTTCCGGCGGGTGCGGGGACCTACGCGAGCGAGGATGGCCTGTCGCTTCACGCCCTGATCGACGGAAACCTTGTAGTGAAGGGCAACAAGATCAACGTTATCCCGGTTTTCCAAGTGGATGGCGATGTGGATTACAGCATCGGAAACATCAACTTCATAGGAACGGTCGTGGTGAACGGAGCCGTCCGCGAGGGCTTCGAGATCGTCACCACGGGAAACATAGAGATTCGGGGAGTAGTGGAGGGAGCGCACCTTTCAAGCAAGGGCAATATCGTGATCAGCGGCGGCGTGAGGGGGATGAACAAGGCGAACCTAGAGGCCGAGGGCGAGATATCGGTCGGTTTCATAGACCAGGCTAGGTTGCGCAGCGGTCGGAATATCACCGTGACCAACGCGGTGCTTCACAGCGACCTTGCTGCCCGAGAGAAGATCACCGTCATGGGAGGGGCCAAGGCCCAGATCGCGGGCGGGAAGATCCAGGCGGGGCTCGAGGTGGCATGCCTCACGCTCGGAAGCGAAATGGGGACCAAAACCGAGGTCGCCGTCGGCGTCCTCCCCGAGATCTCCGAGCGCAGGAAGCAGCTCGTGGCCATCATCGCGGAGACAGAGGACAAGGAGGGCAAGGTCGAGGCAAACCTTGGCTTTCTGAAAAAAGCCGAGGAGACGGAGCAGCTGGACGACAACAAGAGAGCACTGATGATAAGCCTGACAAAGGCCAAGTTCCAGATGCAAAACAAGCTTCACTCGTTGCGCGAGGAGTTGCGGGACATAGACGAGCAGATGGAGAGCAGCAAGAACAGGGGCTCCGTCCGTGTCAAGGGTGTCTGCCATCCGGGCGTCACCGTGTCCATCCGCGGAATGGCTTACATCGTCAGGGAGAAACAGATGTTCTGCTCCTTCGTCTTCGAGGACGGGGAGATAAGGATCAGGCCGTACGATCACTGACCGGCCCGAAATATAACTGAAAGGAGTGGAGGCCCGTGGTCACGCCGGTCAACCTGCAGCTGGCTCACTGGAACCTCGAGCACACTGCGCAGCAGACGCGCGACCCGGCCGCCGCAGCCGCGCAGGCCGGGCAACAGGGAGAGGTGCTTGCAGCCGCTGAACAAAGGGATTTTTCAGTGCAACAGATGGACCCCTCCGCCGAAAAAGAGGGGATCGCCAGAAAGAAGCGACAGGAAGAGGAGGAGAAGAGGGAGGGGCGACGCAGAAGAAAACCGGGAGGGTCGAAAGCGTCCGGAAAGAAGCAGGCGCCCGAGTCCTCGCTTGCCGACACGGGCAAGTTCGACCTTTACGCCTGAGCGGAGAGGGGCATCGCATTGTCTTCTCACTACGGAGGAAAAAACCTGGGCTACATCCTGGTGGACGGCTCGGGCGGGGTGTTTCGCGGTGCCGTTCTGGTCACGGACTTTCGGGGGATCCCGGCCGACTTCCGTTACACCGACCCGATCAAGCCCTCCCGAATAGAAAAAATTCTTTACGGGGGAGCGCTGGACGTCTACCTTAAAGAGGAACTGATACTTGAGAACATAGTCGGAGCCGTGGAAGTGCAGCCGACTCTCTGGATTTGCAGGGACGCCGACCTTCTCGAGTCCCTTTCCCGCACGGCTAGGGCGAAGGCAGTATTGCTCGCCCCCACCAGCAGGGCGCCCATGGACGCCGTGGGGGACACGGAAAAACAGAACGACCCCGGGTCGTACCTGGTTCAGGCCGACCCGATGAGCGCTCCGTTGCGCATCTCGCTGCCGCTGAGCAGATCCAAGGAGGAGGAGGCGAAGGCCGTGGCGTCGATACTGGTTGAGGCCGCCTCCACGATGGACCTCCTGGAGCCGTTCTCCCGCATGTCCAAGGCCCTGGCTGCGCTGGGCGAGGAGCAAAGTGGCGACTGAGGATATTCGCACCTTTCTTGCAAGGCTCTTCCTCGGAAAGGCTAAAGTCCGTTCGCTTCGCACAGAGGAGAGGAAGGTGGATATTCAGACAGTCGCGCGGCAGCTTGAGGTTCGCCCGCTTAGGAAGCCGGAGCGGGCCTTCGGCTCGAAACTCCTCGGGGCCGGGATGAGGATCGAGGCTAAGGGCTTCCGCCTTCCGCACGGTGCCTTCGACAGCATGACCAGGCAGGTGAAGTCCGTGCCGGTCACGCTGAACAGAGAGGTCAAGGTGGGCGGTCGCAAGATCCTGGGATTTGAAAAGGCCGCAATACGCCGTGTCAAGCGTCTCTCGGTCAAAAACAGGAGAGGCTTGAAAAGGGTCGCCTCCCTGCCCTTCGAGGTCGGGAATCGACTGCAGTGGTACGACGGGAGGGGGCGCCTCTCCAGCGCGGGCGAGTCGCCCCTTGCGCTTTACTACCCGGTCTTCGAGGACGGGATGATAAAAAGTATCTTCAATAAGGATAAAGGAACCCTGATAGTCTGGTATAATCCTCAAAAAGCGCATAGAGTCGGTGCCCTGCTGCTGGTAAGGAATTTCAGCGCCGGAGGCAGGCTCGAGTGGAGACAGGTCGACGTTTAGGCGATCCGGAAGACGATCTGCGGAGGTGGTTTTCGCCCGAACAACAATTGCTCCTTATTGCGGCCCTGTAGCCGCATTCGGTTCACCAAACAATCGTGGAGGGTTGACAACTGCATGGCGGACGAAAAAAAAACCGAAGTCTCTCCCCTATCGCCGGGAGAGATGGTCTTCTGCGTCGTGGAGCAGATTATGCCGTATGGCGCATTTGTGCGTATAAAAAATGGCCAGAGAGCGATGATTCACATATCGGAGCTGTCCCAAGGCTTTGTAAAAAAAGTCGAGGATGTGCTGACCCTTGGTCAGGAGCTTCAGGCCCGTGTGATTAAAATCGACGAGAAGGGGCGAATAGACCTCTCCCTGAAGAGGCAGGACGCCCCCCGGGCCGCTCCGTCGGGTTACGTGCCCAGAGGCTCGGCGCCGGCGCAGTCGTTTGACGACAACCTCGACAGCTTCGAGAAAAAGCTCTCGAACTACCTCAAGACAAGCGAGGCTAAGATCGCGGATCTCAACAGCAAGCGAAGCAGCGGCAGATCGCCGAAGAAGAGGGGCAGACCTTCGAGGTGAGAATGAAGGAAAAGCGATTCTCCCGGGGGCGCATCCGCCCCCTCTTTTTTTCGCGACCTCTCTCGAGCAAAGACCTTGCAATGCTTGCGAGCTGGATGAAAGCCCGTGCCTTCGATCCGGCGGTCGCCTCCGGAGTTGCAGTGCGCTGCTCCAGGGGGAACCCCGCAGTGATAACCTGTCGCTCGATTCGAGATAACAAGCCGTTCCCCACAGCCTTCTGGCTGACCTGTCCTTGGCTGGTTCACCTGTGCGGCCGACTGGAGTCCGAGGGAGCGATCGAGCTCCTGGAGCGCGACGTGAAGAGCAATCAGCCGTCATGGGTAAGCTACCACATGAGAGCCGCGCGCCTGCGAATACTCTCCATCTCACCCATGGAGAGGCGCTTTTTGCACCGGTTTCGGAAGGGCGAGTGGAGATCGCTCTCCCTCGGCGGAGTGGGCGGCATACGATACCAGGGAGGCGGAGGGGCCAAATGCCTGCACCTCCAGGTGGCCTACTGGCTCGCGGTCGGTTTCCATCCGGCGGAAGAGCTGCTCGAACGGATGGTACGCCCCCTCGAGTGCGAAGCTCCGTCCAAGTGGGGCTGTCAATAATTCTTCTATAAAGGAGAGATTGAGATGTGGAAGGGGCGTTTTTCCGGGGACACAGCCTTGGTGGTGCGCGACTTCACCCAGTCCCTCGACCTCGACTGGGGCCTTGCTCGGTGGGATATCGAGGGCAGCAAAGCCCACGCCAGGATGCTGGGAAAGATCGGAGTGCTCGACTCCGACGAGGTCGAGCTGATAATCGAAGGACTCTCGCGCATAAGAGACGAGATAGCGGACGGTACCTTCGTCCCCGACCCCGACCTCGAGGACGTCCACATGAACGTCGAAAGCCGCCTTATCGAGCTTCTGGGCCCGCTTGGCGCCAAGCTGCACACCGGCAGAAGCCGCAACGACCAGGTAGCCGTAACCATGCGCCTTTTCCTAAGGGATCGCCTGCTGGACACGGCCAAAGGGCTGGAGCGACTGCTTGCGGAACTGCTGGCGCTCGCCAAAAAGCACGTCGACGTCATAATCCCTGGCTATACCCACCTCCAGCAGGCCCAGCCCATCTCGGCGGGACACTACTGGATGGCGCACTTCACGGCCTTCTCGCGCGACTCGGAACGCCTATTCTTCGCGCTCGACTCCCTGAACGAGTGCCCGCTGGGGGCCGGCGCGCTCGCAGGCTCCACCCTCCCGATCGACCGCTGGTTCACCGCGTCGGAGCTCGGCTTCCCGGAGCCGACCCGAAACAGCCTGGACACAGTCTCCCAGAGGGACTACATGGTCGACTACCACTCGTTTGCGGCGCTCTTCGCCGTCCACTGCAGCAGGCTTGCGGAGGACTTCGTGATCTATTCCTCGTCGGAGTTCGGATGGCTGCTTCTTCCCGATGCCTTCTGCACCGGATCCAGCATGATGCCCCAGAAGAAGAACCCCGACGTGCCGGAGCTGATCCGCGGTAAAACGGGACAGATAATAGGGCGCCTGCTGGATCTGCTGATCACGCTCAAGGGCCTCCCGTCCACCTACGACAGGGACCTCCAGGAGGACAAAAGAGGCCTGCTCGCCTCCCTCGACACAGTCGCCGGGATCCTGTCCGTCCTGCCGCCGCTTCTCTCCGCCGTGGAGATCGACGAGGACAGAGCGCTCAGCGGTATGAGGGATGGCTTCGCCCTGGCCACCGACGTCGCCGAACACCTGGTGTCGAAAGGTGTCCCCTTTCGCGACGCGCACGCCATGACCGGACAGCTGGTCAAACAGTGCATCGAGAGAGGCAAGGGACTGCTCGAGCTCTCCCCGGACGAGTGGAAAGAGCTGCTACCCGCCGCGTCCGAGGACCTGCAGGCGATCCTCTCCCTTGAAAAAGCCGTGGAGAGGCGGAAGACCTACGGCGGGACCTCCCCGGAGAGAGTGCGCGAGCAGATAGGGACCGGAGAACAACTGCTCAGCGATCTAGCCGTCAGAAAGAACGGCTACAGAAAAACGATAACCGACGGATAAGCGACGATGGTAAAGCGGCCAGGTAAGTGCCGCCCAAGCGGTCGGCTCGCCCCTCGCCGTCCCGAGGACTGGGAAGGCGGCCAGAAACATGCCGCCCAAGCGACCGACACGAACGGAAAAATCGTCCGTTCGCTCGTCTGCTTCGCGGACAGTGGCGCTCCGCATAAGCGATCGACTAGGCTTGCTTCGCTTCGCCTGTCGCCTGCTTATGTCATCCCGAGGAGCTTGCGACGAGGGATCTCAAAAAGCCGCTTCAAGATCACCGGACTTATAATCCGGGAACTGCAAAAACTATATATAATATAATAATGTCAACGGTCGCAAGGCTTGACTGTGCCTGTTTTTTGTGTAAAATAAGCACTTGCGCACGAAGAAAGTAACGAGCCGTTAGCTCAGAGGCAGAGCACCGGACTTTTAATCCGGGTGTCGTGGGTTCGACCCCCACACGGCTCACCACTTCAAGTCTAGCGGTCCCATCGTCCAGTGGCCTAGGACACAGCCCTTTCAAGGCTGCGACACGGGTTCGAATCCCGTTGGGACCGCCAAATTCTCAGCCGGTGTAGCTCAGTTGGCAGAGCAGCGCACTCGTAATGCGCAGGTCTGCGGTTCGAGTCCGCACACCGGCTCCAGCAATACCAAGGCTCCCCAAGTTTCGCGGGGAGCCTGTTTTTGTTTTTTGCAACATGAAAAACCTCTATGTCATAAACGCGTTGTTTCTCAGGATAAGCAAACTAAAAACGGGTCCCAGGGGTCAAAAACGGTCCTTAGTCCAAGTGCTGACAGGACTGTTTATTGCTTTGATCCAGCAGCTGCGGGAGTGTTTCCGGAGCGCAACCGCGTAGTTCCTCGTATAATACTTTTGCTTTGCTAATATATTCCCCCGTTGACTTTTGAGGCTTTCTTCGCTGTGTCTCTTCCCAGGGATTCACGTATTCCTCATCCTTAAAAAGAAACAAGGCGGTTGCCGCCAGCTCCAATTCGACGGCGTTGGCATCGGAAGCCTTTTTCAGGAGACACCCGATTTTCTCATTGAAACCTTGCATTGCCTCTTGCCCATCCGTCAGGGTGAAAACCGAGTAAGGGTTCTTTGCATTGGTAAACTTTACGTCCTCGCGTACCATCCCCAGTATTCTTGCGTCGTCGACTGCTTCGGCCAAAGATTCGCTGTACGGCCCAAAATGGTGGTAACGAAACGAAAAATCGCTTTGCCAACCAGCGGCTGTCATTAGGTATATAATTTTCTGGAGCTTGGTCCGACCTATTATTCTCCCTCCAGCGGCTTGAATGACATCGGCAACTACGGTCGCTCTATCCTCCCACTTCATCTTGCTCGACCTCCCTTGCAAGCTTGTCTCCAAAAGAATCGACAAGTTTATGTAAAAATTCTGCCGATTTTCCGTTTTTATCGGAAACATAACACCGGAAAAACATGTAAACGGGGATGTTTCCAACAACCTCGGATACTTCATGCAGCCCGTAAATACTCTCGCCTTTTTTTACCCGGATCCGCCCGGATACACCCTTTTTGGAATAGGCATCATAAGCCTCTCGATCACCCAGGTCAGATAGAATCATCATTTCAGGGCTAGTGCGTTTGTCCTTATTCCATTCTTCTACCTTTTCCTCAATACTTTTACACGTCTTTGTAATGCTGTCTTCTAAACGCAAGAGGCTCTCTCTTGTTTTCTCGCACAGGCGGGCCTTATCATGATCTCTCTCGTTTACCGTTCGCGCTTTCAGTAACTCTCGGACATCTATACATTTGAAAAGCCTTCTGGAAAGCAGGCGATCGGCAAAATCGGCCATCAACTTGTTTTTGGCGCTCCTCATCGACGAGAAAGCGCTCCACATCACGGTGTCGTCCAGTGCAATGCTTCTTTCAACGAGGTCCTTGCCATCGATAATCAAGCGAATGACAGGGTGATTCTTTTCAAGGCCTGTCTTCGCTTCAATGTTGGAGCCCCCATTTTTCACCGTATTAAATAGCTCGCATATTAGCTCCGTGAACAGTTTTTCCGCGCCTCGGGTGGTTTTATGGTAATACACAGTAGGGTATAGATGAAACAAATTGAGCACGTACGATTCAGCTGCCAGTATAGCTTTTTCGTTGATGGCGAGTGTCATCGCGGTGACCCCGGGGATGTCCTGATCTTCAACTGCCGGCGTCTCTTCTCCGATTTCAAAATTCGAAAAAAGCCACTCAAAATCGACCATGCCTAACTGAGTCCCGGTAAAAAGCCTGTCTCTCTGCATGTAATCCAAGCGATCAGCATCAAACTGGCTTGAGACCACCGCGCTGTAAATATCGCCACTCTCTGATTTTAAAAGGTCGGCGACCTTTTCGGCAAAACCGGAGTCCTGACTATAGCCGTTTAATATGCCCGATATTTTCGTGTTCATTATTATTTCAGCAGATATTTTTTCGTGATCCGTTATTTCATGCATTTCAGCCTTCTTCGCCGCATTCTCGAATGCATGACTGAAAGGGCCATGCCCTATATCGTGTAAAAGAGCTGCGGCCAAGGCCGTGTCCCTCTTATAAATGTCAAATTCATTGCAAGGCATTTTATTTTCAATTTGGTTCAATAGACGTTTTGCTATGTGGTATGCACCAAGACTATGCATAAAACGGGTATGAGTGGCCCCAGGATAGACAAGATCGGAAAACCCAAGCTGTTTAATCCGGCGGAGGCGCTGAAAGGGTTCTGTTGAGACTACCTTCCATAAAACCGCCTCGATACCAGTATCCTTGAACTTAATGACATTGTGAAGAGGATCCCGAATGCGACTTGTTTCATTTGCCATGGATATATCCTCCGTGACCGGGGTGCAGCCCTTGAACATATCAAGGCGTCTATGTTCTTCCGCCAAGCAAAACCCCCTGTTATGCACATACCGGCAACGGCCAGGGAGGTAATGCAGGCGAGTCGTGAGGTTATTCTACCATCATCGGTGTATTTCGGTCTATGGAAGGGCGGACTGCACGGCAGTAGCGGATCGTATACCGCCTTGAGGCATCATGCTACGGGACGAGGACGAGAGGTGGAGAAAGAACGGCTCTCTTCTTCCTTGGGGCCTGGTTTTGGGGAGTAGAGAGGCGAGATCCCTCGTTTCGCTCGGGATGACAGAATGAAACGATCGGGTTGACAGCAGGGGCCCGGTCGTCGGGATGACAAAGAAAAAACACTCGGGACGACAAGAGGGGCTGCGGTTGGGATGACAAAACCGAAGCCCCTCCTCGCTGCGCTCGTTCGGGACGACATGTGCCTGTCATCCCGAGGCGGGTTCATCGCCGAGGGATCTCGGCACTGCGGCCCCCCTGTCGGTCTTTTTTTTCTGCTCAGCCGGCTTGGACGGCGAAGCGGCCGGTGGTTCGCTCGGCTGTTGCAATGGCTATGAGGTCGGTGAGCAGAGCCTGTCCGGTCTCCTCTCTTCCCGCGCCGGGACCTATGATGGTTACGTCGTGCAGGTTGTCCGTGGTGAAGGTGAGGGCGTTGGTCGCTCCGCCCACGCCTGCAAGCGGGTGTGACAGGGGCACTTCGCCGGGGGCGACGGAGGCGGATACTCCCCCCGCTGTGCGGGATACCTTGGCCAGCAGCTTTATCCTGTTTCCTCGGGCGGCGGCGGCCTCCACGTCTGCGCGGGTTATGGCTGATATTCCCGTGCGATCCACCGCGCTCAGCGAGATTGGTGCGCCCAACACGGCCGAGGCGAGGATCTGCGCCTTCACGGCTGCGTCCCATCCGTCGACGTCGCCCGACGGGTCGGCCTCGGCGTATCCCTTCTCCTGCGCCTCCTGTAGTGCGTCCTCGTACTCGCATCCCTCCTCCATGCGGGTTAGGATGTAGTTCGTCGTGCCGTTGACTATGCCCTGTACCTGGCTGACGTCGCATCCGGCCAGCGACTCGAGCGCGAGGTTGAGCGATGGGGTGCCGCTCATCACGGAGCCCTCGAAGCGGAAGTGAGCGCCGCGTTCGCGGGCCAGCGCCTGCAGTTCAGCAAGGGCAAGGGAGACCGGTCCCTTGTTCGACGTGACCACTGAGCGGCCCGAGCCGAGGGCCGCGCGGGTGACGGAGAGTCCGGGCTCGCCCGTCTCGAGGTCGGTCGGGGTGACGTCCAGCACTATGTCGGTCTGAGGAAGAAGGGCCGCCTCTATCGGGGTTATCTTTTCCACGCCTATGGACTCCCCTCGTTCGGCCTTTGCGAGCAGCTCTTCCAGGTTCAGCCCGTCGCGCGACACGGCCGCTCCCCTTGTGCGGGTGACGACCGCCACGGTGCGGCAGGCCAGCCCCCACCTCTCCTCGAGCTCTCTCTCCTTCCTGAGAAGGATGTGTGCGAGCCCCTGTCCGACGTTGCCGAAGCCTATGAAGCAAAGGCCAAGTGTGGAATCTAAGCGCATTGAAATACCCCTTTCTTCTCTATGAACTCCTCGTGAAGGGCGCGGACGGCATCGGCCGAGCGCTCCCTGTCCACCACGCAGGTGACCGACAGAGCGGAGGAGGTCAGCATGTGAACGGTCGCCCCCAGCCCCGAGAGGATCCCGAGCATGGCGCCGGACACCTTGGGATGGTTCCCTGCGCCCGGTCCTATGACCGATACGCGCGCCAGGGCATCGTTGACGGACACGTCGCATCCACCGAGACGGGTGCAGATCTCCATCGCGTCGTGCAGACGCGCTCCGTCTATGTGGAAGGATGCGCTTCCTCCCGCGGTTATCGCGGTGGTGCGTATCCCCTCCTTGGAGAGGGCGTCCATGAGCATGCGCTCGGCCTCCCTCCCCCCGCCGACGGTGAGCACCGCCAGATTGTCGTCCGACGCCACCGAGCGTATGAAAACCGCTTCGTCGATGTTTCTCTCCACGATCCACGTCCCCTCCCTTTCCTCCGAACTTGATTCTACGCACACGGGCATCTTCAACCTGCCCGCCATCTCTATTCCCCGAGCCTGCAGCACCGAAGCGCCGCAGAAGGACATCTCCAGGCACTCGTCCCAGCATATCCGGTCGAGCTTGACCGCCCCCGGCACCACGCGAGGGTCCGCGGAGTAGATGCCGTCCACGTCGGTGTATATCCTGCACTCGGACGCTCCAAGGGCGCCCGCCAGCGCGATCGCCGACAGGTCGGACCCGCCGCGTCCCAGGGTAATCGTCTCCCCTTCCCTGGTGGAAGCCTGGAAACCCGAGATCACGGCCACGTTGCCGAAGGCCGTCGCTGCCGCTACCCTCTCCGGGTTCACAGACAGAATCCTGCCCTGCCCCCACGGGCCCTCGGCTATGAATCCGGCCTCGTCGCCGCTGAATGATCGGGCCGGGCACCCCTCGGCCGAGAGAGCCATGGCCAGAAGAGCGGACGACTGTTGCTCGCCCGTGGCCAGAAGCCTGTCAAGCTCCCTGCGGTCGGTCTTAAGGGGCGCGGTCGCCCTGGCCAGTTCTATAAGCTCGTCGGTCGAACCGCCCATCGCGGAGACCACGACAGCGGTCTTGCGCCCGGAGCGGGCGAACGACGCCGTCCTTCGAGCCGCCGCTTGAATCATCTCCGGATTCGACACTGATGTGCCTCCGAACTTCAGCACCAGGCCTTCCCCTTCTTTCCACACACCGACCGCCTCCTCGAAAGTATAAAAAAAGCCGGGGGTCTTCGTATACGAAGACCCCCGGCTGAAGCTCTCGCGCGCACGTTGAACTAAGCGCCGACCGCCTCAGGAGGGTCACCGCTAGTCATCATCATCATCGCAAATGCGAACGATGTCGCAAAGTTCTTCAGCTTCGCATTGGTCATTTTGCGGGAACCCCCTTTCGATGCGGATTTTCGGTTCCATGAGATATTATCCCCATCGTGCGGAATTGTCAACCCTCCGATCGATAAAAATTTTGCACTTCAATCTGGCGGAGTGTCTCCCTTGCTGAAGAAGAGCCGGAGTCAAGCAGTTTCGGACGTCGAGGCGGAACTGCGGTCCTGTCTCGCCGGCAGCGCATCGCTATAGTTTCAGAGATTGCGATTGACAGAGTTATTTTCGTCATGTTAGGCTGGCTTGGAGTGAAGTAGTATCGACGAAGACTTTGCAAGACGGGCAGGATGTTCGGGAAGCCGGTCGAAACCCGGCACGGGGGCGTTTGAATCTTTTTTGGAGGTGAAATGACGGTGAACCTCAAGACCAGGCTCTTTGGCCGAACGTACCAGTTCAAGGACATCAAGGAGGTTCTCGCCAAGGCGAACGAGGAGAGGTCCGGCGACCGCCTTGCCGGGATAATGGCGGAGTCGATGGAGGAGAGGATAGCGGCGAAGCACGTGCTGGCCAATCTCACGGTCGCGGATCTCCGCAACAATCCTGTGATCCCCTACGATCAGGACGAAGTGACCCGGGTGATCCAGGACGACGTCAACGAGAGGATCTACGCCGAGGCCGCCGGATGGACGATCGCCGAGCTGCGCGAGTGGATCCTGTCGAACGAGACCTCTGGCGAGCAGATCAAGCGAATAAGCCGGGGCCTGACCAGCGAGGTAATAGCGGGCGTGGCGAAGCTGATGACCAACCTGGACCTCGTGTACGGGGCGAGCAAGATCCGCGTACAGGCGCACTGCAACACCACGATCGGCCTTCCGGGGACATTGGCCGCTCGCTGCCAGCCGAACCACCCGACCGACGACGTGGAGGGAGTGACGGCGGCGGTGTACGAGGGGCTCTCCTACGGGGTCGGCGACGCGGTGATCGGGCTGAACCCGGTCGACGACACGGTGGACAGCATCATGAGGATCCTCTTGCGCTTCCAGGAGATAAAAGAAAGGTTCGAGATACCGACGCAGATCTGCACCCTGGCGCACGTCACGACCCAGATGGAGGCGATCAGGCGGGGTGCGCCCTCGGACTGTGTCTTCCAGAGCATCTCCGGCACGCAGAAGTGCAACGAGGCTTTCGCCATCTCGGCCGACCTTATAGCGGAGGCGAACGACCTGGCGGACAAGCAGGGGACGGGGAGCGGCCCGAACTACATGTACTTCGAGACGGGGCAGGGGGCGGAGCTTTCGTCGGACGCGCACTTCGGCGCGGACCAGGTGACCCTGGAGGCGCGAACCTACGGTTTCGCCAGGAGATACAAGCCCTTCATGGTGAACACAGTGGTCGGCTTCATCGGACCGGAGTACCTCTACGACAGCCGGCAGGTCATCCGAGCGGGGCTGGAGGACCACTTCATGGGCAAGCTGACAGGCATCCCGATGGGCTGCGACGCATGCTACACTAATCACATGAAGGTGGACCAGAACGACATAGAGAATCTGGCGGTGCTGCTGACGGCCTCGGGCTGCAACTTCTTCATGGGAGTCCCCCACGGGGATGATCCGATGCTCAACTACCAGTGCACGGGCTATCACGAGGCGGCGGCGCTGCGGCAGCTCCTGGGCGTCCGCCCGATAGCCCCGTTCGAAAAGTGGCTTGAGAGGATGGGCCTGATGGAGGACGGCAGGCTGACGAAGAAGGCCGGCGATCTGTCCGTTTTTGCCTGATAGCGGGGGTGAGACAATGGTTAGCGAACTCGAACTCAAGCAGATGGTTCAGCAGATACTGACGGAGATGAGTGCCGGGACTGCAGTAGAGGCGAAGATCGAGGCGCCGAAGGTGGAGTCCCTCCCCGGCGCCGAGGGGGACGGTCTTCCGGACCTGACGGAGATCGACCTGAGGAAGCACTGTTTGGTGCCCGAGCCGGCGAACCGGGAGGCTCTGATGGCGATGAAGGCCGCGACGCCGTCTCGCATCGGAGTGTGGCGCGCGGGGCCGAGGTACATGACTGAGACCCTGCTGCGTTTCCGGGCCGACCACGCCGCGGCGCAGGACGCGGTCTTCACGGACGTGTCCGACGAGTTCCTGGAGGCCAACGGCCTGGAGACCGTCCGGACCGAGTGTGAAGACAAGGATCAGTTCCTGACTCGCCCCGACCTGGGAAGGCTGTTCGGTCGGGAGGCGGTGGAAGCGATCAAGCGAATCGTCGGTCAGTCGCCGAAGGTCGCTGTCTACATAGCCGACGGCCTCAGCTCCACGGCGGTGATGACCAACGCCATGGACACCCTCAAGGCGATGGAGCAGGGGCTGGACAGGAGCGGCGTCAAGATTGCGAGGCCCTTCTTCGTCAAGTACGGAAGGGTGCAGGCGATGGATGCCGTGTCGGAGGCCACGGGGGCAGAGGTGGTCTGCACTCTGATCGGGGAGAGGCCCGGCCTGGTGACGGCGGAGAGCATGTCCGCCTACATAGCCTACGGGGCGACGGTCGGAATGCCGGAGGCCAGGCGCACCGTGGTGTCCAACATCCATGCGGGCGGCACTCCGGCCGTCGAGGCGGGCGGCTACATCGCGGATATAATCAAGCTGATGCTGGAGAAGAAGGTCGGCGGCATCGACCTGAAGCTTTAAGCACGCTTTTCTGTCGGGAGGGAAGAGGATATGAAGGGCGATCCCTTGAAGGCGAAGCTATTGAGCGTGAAGATCATCCCGAACGTGGACCGGGCACTGGCGGAGTCGCTCGGACTGAGTCCCGACCGTAGGAGCCTCGGCATCGTCACGGCGGACAGCGACGACGTGACTTACACCGCTCTTGACGAGGCCACGAAGAAGGCCGATGTCGAGGTGGTCTACGCCAGGTCGTTCTATGCGGGGGCGGCCAACGCCAACACCAGGCTCGCCGGTGAGGTGATCGGCATTCTTGCCGGGCCGAACCCGGCGGAGGTGCGCAGCGCTCTCGACGCGCTGGCGGACTTCATGGAGAACGACGCCTGGTTCGTCTCCGCGGACGATGACGACTCCATCCCCTACTTCGCTCACTGTATCTCTCGCTCGGGCAGCTACCTCTCCAAGGTGGCGGGGGTGAAGGAGGGGGAAGCGATAGCCTACCTGATCGCACCGCCGCTCGAGGCGATGTATGCGCTGGACGCGGCGTTGAAGGCGGCGGACGTGAGGCTGGCCGCCTTCTTCGGGCCCCCGTCGGAGACCAACTTCGGAGGCGGGCTGTTGACGGGCGCGCAGTCGGCGTGCAGGGCCGCGTGCGACGCGTTCGCCCAGGCGGTGGTATTCGTAGCGGAAAATCCGGTTCTGTACTAGCACGGATCGTACTGAATCATGTCGGGCCGCCGGGGCGCGGCCGCGAGGGGGGTGAGACTCCTCCATGGAGAACAGGGCTATCGGGATGATAGAGGTCAACGGGCTGCTCGGCGCTATCGAGGCGGCGGATTCGGCCCTCAAGGCGGCCTCCGTGTCGCTGCTGAGGGTCAGCAAGGTGGGGGCCGGGCTGATAACCGTGCTGATCGTCGGCGAGGTGTCGGCGGTGAGCTCGGCGGTCGACGCGGCGGTCGCGTCGCTGGGCGTGTTGAACAGGAAGTGCTCCTCCCACGTGATACCTCGCCTGTCGCCCGAGGTGTTCGCGATGCTCGGGCACGGCTTCGGCCGCGACGAGGAACGTCCCTGCCCGGAACGGGAGATGACCGAGCGGGCCGAGGACGAGGGCGGGTCGGAGTGGAGCGGCGATATAGAGGGGCTGGCGTCCATGAAGGTGATGGAGCTGCGTCGGCTGGCGAGGAGCGTTGATTTGACCTCGATGACGAAGAAGGAGATCCGCTACGCGGGGAAGGCAGAGCTCATCGCGAAGCTGGCGGAGTTCTTCGAGTCCTCCGGGGGTGACGGTGAATGACGAGTCTGGTGTATCGCGACCTTCTCTCCGTGCAGGAGGCGCGGGACCTCGTCGCCGGGGCAAAGGAGGCGCAGAGATGCCTCGCCGCCATGAGCCAGGCCAAGATAGACGAGCTTGTGGAGGCCGTCTCCGTGACGTGTCGGCACAACTCTTCGACCCTCGGCCGGCTGGCGCACGAGGAGACCGGTTTCGGCAGGCCCGAGGACAAGGCCCTCAAGAACTTCTTCGCGTCGTTCAACGTGTACGAGGCGATCAAGGACCTGAAGACCGTCGGCATCATAAAAGAGGACAGGGAAGCCAGGATGTTCGAGGTCGCGGTGCCGGTTGGAGTGGTGGCCGGTCTCATTCCGTGCACCAACCCGACTTCGACGGCGATCTTCAAGGCCTTGATAGCCCTCAAGTCGGGCAACGCTATTGTATTCTCCCCGCACCCGAGCGCGAAGGGCTGCGTGAGGGAGACGGTGCGGCTGATGTCGCAGGCGGTGGAATCCGCGGGCGGGCCGGAGGGAATATTCGGGTGCATGTCGACGGTCGCCCGCGAGGGGACGGACGAGCTGATGCGCTCGAAGGACGTCGCCCTTGTGCTGGCCACTGGCGGCTCGGACATGGTGAGGGCCGCGTACAGCTCGGGGACCCCGGCGATAGGGGTGGGGCCGGGAAACACTCCCGCCTTCATAGAGAGGTCGGCGGACATCCCCCTCACGGTCCGCAGGATAATCGACAGCAAGACGTTCGACTACAGCACGATATGCGCTTCGGAGCAGTCCGTGGTGGTGGAGTCGTGCATCGAACGGGAGGTCAGGGAGGAGTTCGTCCGGCAGGGAGGGCACTTCCTGTCGCGGGAGGACGCGGCCAGGGTAGCCCTCGCGATCTTCACCCCGACCGGCGGCATGAACCCGAGGACGGTGGGCAAGCCGCCCGGGTTCATCGCGGACGCTGCGGGGATAGAGATCCCGGAGGGCGCGACCGTGCTGCTGGCGGAGGGGATGGGAGTGGGCGCGGATTTTCCTTTCTCGCACGAGAAGCTCTGCCCGGTGCTGGCGTTCTACTCGGCCGACGGGTGGGAGAAGTGCTGCGAGCAGTGCATTGAGCTGCTGGCGTTCGAGGGAGCGGGGCACACATTGGCGATACACTCCACCAACGAGGAAGTCATACGGGAGTTCGGTCTGAAAAAGCCCGTGTCGCGCGTGGTGGTGAACGCCGGATCCGCCCTCGGTGCGGTAGGGGCGACGACGAACCTGTTCCCCTCCATGACTCTCGGCTGCGGTGCGATAGGGCGCAACGCCACGTCGGACAATGTGGGCCCGCTGCACCTGCTGAACATCAGGAGGGTAGCGTGGGGCGTCCGCGAGATCGAGAAGCGCCCGGGGACGAGGGTGGAGGGGCTGGACGGAGAGGCCCTGGATCTGCTGGTGGAGAGAGTGACGGCCAAGGTGGCCGAGAGGCTCGGTTTAAACAGGTGAAAAATACTTCTGGCAGGGAGGTAGTGAAACGATGAACAACGGAATGCAGGCTCTGGGGATGATAGAGACGAGAGGGCTGGTCGGGGCGGTCGAGGCGGCCGACGCGATGGTCAAGGCCGCGAACGTCTCTCTGATAGGCAAGGTGATGGTCGGAGGCGGGTTGGTCACAGTCATGGTGCGGGGCGACGTGGGTGCGGTCAAGGCGGCCACGGACGCGGGCGCGGCGGCTGCGGGCAAGGTCGGCGAGCTGCTATCGGTCCACGTGATACCCCGTCCTCACGCGGAGGTGGAGTTCATCCTGCCGAAGCTGGAGGGTTGATCCCCGCGCGGCCTGAACGCCGAGGCGAGGGGGAGTGAACGAGATGACCGACGAGGCCTTCGAGCTGCTCGTCGAGCGTATTGCGGCGGAGGTGACGAACCGCATCTCCTTCGAGGTGGAGGCCTCCGGCAGGCACGTTCACCTGCGCCGGGAGCATGTCGATGCCCTCTTCGGCAGGGGGCGCTCTCTCACCAGCTCTCGGAGCCTGTCTCAGCCGGGGGAATTCCTGAGCCAGGAGAGGCTGACTCTCGTCGGACCGAGGGGTACGATCGAGAACGTCGCGATCCTCGGGCCGGAGCGCGAGCGCACGCAGGTGGAGCTGTCGATGACCGACGCGAGGACCCTCGGGGTCGCCCCCCCGGTGCGCGACTCGGGGGACACGTGCGGCAGCGCGTCTCTTACCCTCCGGTCGGCGACCGGCGAGGTGACCCTGGACGAGGGGGTAATCATAGCCCGCAGGCACGTCCACATGACGCCCGGGGACGCGGAGCGGTTCGGCGTCTCGGACGGGGACAGTGTGAGCGTCAGGGTGGCCGGGGAGCGCCCCGTGGTCTTCGAGGGGGTGCTTGTGCGGGTGTCGCCTGATTACCGTATGGCGATGCACATAGACTACGACGAGGCCAACGCCTGCGGCTGGAGCGCGGGGGTCCGGGGCTGGATGATCGGGCGCTCGGACGGTTAGCGCGTTGAACGGGGCCGGCAATGGCTCTTGTCCGAAGATTGTGGGTGAGGAGATGGATCAGGCCAAGTTGGTCGACATGGTGACCGAGGAGCTGATGAAGAGGCTTGGAATGAAGAGCGGGAACCCGGCGGCGAGACCGTTCCTCGTGGTGGGCGATCCGGGATGCTGCGAGGTCCCCCCGGGGGTCTCGGTCGAGTACGTCCGGGACGGGGCGGCGCCTGAATGGGGCGACTGCTCGGGCTTGGTGGTGCCGGTTCTTTCGGAGAACCAGCTCGTCCTGGCCTCTCTGGGGCTGGGGTATGGAGCGGAGTCATCGGCCATCGTCGGGGCTCTGCTGGCCTGCGTGCCCGTGTACGTGCTGACGGAGGGAGTCTCTTGGAGGTTTGCCCGCAGAGACACGCCTATCGCCGCTCACTACGAATCGTGCGAGGAGAGGCTGCGCTCGTTCGGGGCGAAGTTCGTGGCATCGGGCGAGCTCGGCGCCGCCCTGCAAGCAGGCGCTTCCAGCGATTGCCCCGCCCCGCCTGCGAATGCCTCGGACGCGAGGGGCAGGAGGCTGCTGACGGAGCAGGATCTGAAGGAGGTCTGCCGCGACGGGGGAGAACTGCTGGTCGATCGCGGGGCGATAATAACACCGCTGGGTCGCGACTGGCTGCGGTTCAAGAACGTGACGGTCCGTCGGGAGGGCGAGCCGTGATTATCGCCAAGGTCGTGGGGAACCTTTGGGCCACGAAGAAGGACGACAGGCTGAACGGCATGAAGTTCTTCGTAGTGCGCCCGGTCAAGGGCTCGAAGCTGGAGACCTTCGTCGCGGTAGACGCGGCGGGCGCGGGCATAGGCGACGACGTGATAGTCTCACAGGGAAGCTCCGCCCGGACCGTGTTCGCCGACCGGAACGTGCCTGTAGACGCGGTGATCGTCGGCATAATCGACTCGGTCGAGGTGGACGAGGGGCTGCTGGAGTACTAGGGCCGCCTCGGTTGACCGGGGCGTCCGGACGGTACGGAAGGGTGAGCAGGATGAAGCTGATAACAGAAGGGGATCTTCGAGCCGAGATAGACGGGAGGGAGCTTTGCTCCTACAGGGTGGAACGGGGAACCATAGTCACCCCCTCGGCTCGCCAGTACCTGAGCGACAGGAATATAGAGCTGGTGGTAGGGGACGAGGAGACGCCCGCCGAGCGGCAAGACCCGCCCGCGACCGGGCCCGCGCCGACACCGGAGGCAGGGAGGCCGCGCTTCGTCGGCCCGGACGGCGGTTCGTTCACCGTCAAGCCGGAGCACCTGACACACATCTCCGGCAACAGGCTGGTGACCAAGGGGCACCCCCGCATCGCCTTCCGCGGCAGGATGGACAGTCTGCAGTCCAGGATAATCGAGCTGCAGTCGAGGGCCGTGGAACTTGGGAACCAAACTCTGGCGGAGGAGCTGGACGAACTGCTTGACTTCTCGCGAGAGCTCCTGGCGTCGGACGTCACCGGCAGGCAGGTGGAGGACGTCCCGCTGCTGGGGCTGGGTCTCGACGAGCTTCGCTCCATGTCGCACAACCCGAAGAAGCACTTCGGGCTTGGCCACATCAGGCCGCACTACACTATGGGCCCGCTTTGCGCCGGGCTCAACGCTCTGCGCACCGAGATCCGCGAGGTGGAGCTGGCCGCGTTCAACGCCTACTACGAGGGGGAAGGGGTCATCGGCCGGCCGGACGTGCTGCGGGCTCTGAACCGCCTGAGCAGCGTGTGCTACGTCCTCATGTACAGGCACCTGCCCAAGGGGTACGACAGGGAGTTCGGGTAGGCGGCCCGCCGCTGACATGGCCGAGACCGTTCTCAGCGTAGGAATCGACATAGGCACATCCACAACCCAGCTGGTCTTTAGCGAGCTCGAGATAGAGAACACGGCTAGCGTCGCCTCGGTGCCGCGCATCGCCGTGGTGGACAAGCGAGTGATCTTCCGAAGCGGCATCCACTTCACCCCGCTGCTCTCGGCCTCCGTGATAGACGCCGACGGAGTGAGGCGCATAATCGAGTCCGAGTACCGGGCGGCGGGGATGAGAAGGGAGAAAATCTCCGCCGGGGCCGTCATAATAACCGGCGAGACCGCGAGGAAGGAGAACGCGGAGACGCTGGCGCGAGGAATGGAGGGGCTGGCCGGGGACTTCGTCGTCGTCACCGCCGGCTCGGACCTGGAGGCGATCCTAGCTGGAAAGGGCTCGGGAGCGGCGGCCTACTCCAAGAGCGAGAGAACGTCGGTCGCGAACTTCGACATGGGCGGCGGCACGACCAACGTCGCTATCTTCCGGAACGGCGAGGTTGCGGACACGAGCTGCCTTGACATCGGCGGCAGGCTGGTCCGGCTCGACCCTGCCTCAAGGAGGATCGAGTACGTGGCTCCCTGCCTCGCCCCAGTTGTCTCGTCGCTCGGGCTGTCGATCTCAGAGGGGAGGGCGGCCCCCGTGGGCGAGCTCGAGAGGCTCGCCGCGCGCATGGCCGCCTTCCTTGACGAACTGATGGGGCTCGCGCCAAGGAGCCGGCTCTTCGACGGTCTGCTGACGTCTCACGACTTCAGGGGGGACGACAGGAGCGTGAAGCATGTCTCCTTCTCCGGCGGAGTGGCGGACGGCATGGCCGCCGTTCCACCGGGCGGGCCGTTCGTCTACGGCGACATAGGCATCCTGCTGGGTCAGGCGGCCAGGTGGACCGAGACCTGCCGGACCCTGAAGGTCATCCCGGCCGAGGAGACCATCCGGGCCACCGTTGTCGGTGCTGGCAGCCACTCCATGGACATCAGCGGCAGCACTATATCCTTCTCCGACGAGTCGGTCCTCCCCCTGAGAAACCTGCCGATCCTAAAGCTCTCGGAGAGGGATGAGCGGGAGGGGGTCGGGAGAGCCATCGCGGAGGGGCTGCGCTGGTTCAGGGACTCCTCCGGTGTCCAGGGGGCTGTGGCCGTGTCCTTCCGGGGGCTGGAGAATCCGTCGTTCGACTCGGTGCAGGCGCTGGCGGCGGAGATTCGCATTGGCCTGGAGGAGTACCTGGCGCGGAACGACGTGGCAGTGCTGGTGCTTGAGAACGACATGGCCAAGGCGCTCGGCTACGCTCTTCGCGGCACCCTGGGAGAGGGGAAGAAGATCGTCAGCATCGACGGGATAAAGGTTGAGAACGGCGACTACATCGACATAGGCAGGCCGCTGGCCAGGGGAAGGGTGCTTCCCGTGGTCATAAAGACCCTGGTGTTCGGGGGGTAGAGTCCTGATGAGCGATCTTCTTGAGCGGATTAAAAGCGCTGGCGTGGTCGGGGCGGGAGGGGCTGGATTCCCGACCCACGCGAAGCTCGCCCGCCCGTGCGAGTACATACTGGTCAACGGGGCCGAGTGCGAGCCGCTGCTGGAGGTCGATCAGCAGCTGGCCGCCGTGCACGCCGAGAGGTTGCCCGCGACGTTGGATTCGCTGGTCGACCTGTCCGGGGCCGAGGGAGCGGTATTCGTCCTGAAGAAAAAGTACGAGGACGCCGTCCGAAGGATCGAGGCTGCCCTGCCCGCGTATCCGAGGCTTCGCGTTCACTCCCTGTCGAACACCTACCCTGCGGGGGACGAGCAGGTGATGGTCTACGAGACCTTGGGGCGAATCGTCCCGGAGGGTGGCATACCGCTCGACGTCGGCGTGGCGACCCTCAACGTCGAGACCCTTCTGAACATTGCCGGGGCGGCCGAGGGCAGGCCGGTGACCGACAAGTACCTTACGGTAGCGGGCGAGGTGAGGACGCCGGCGACCCTCAGGGTTCCCGTGGGGGTCTCCTTCGGCGAGACGGTCGAGGCCTGCGGCGGCGCGACGACGGATGCCCCGGTCTTCATCGAGGGGGGACCGATGATGGGCAGGCTGGTCTTCGAACGGGAAGAGCCGGTGACCAAGACCACAAAGGGCGTGCTTGTGCTGCCCCGCGATCATCCCTTGGCGATCTCCAAAGGGCGCGACATGGCGGAGATGATGCGGCTGGCGAAGACCGCCTGCTGCCACTGCATGCTCTGCACCGACGTCTGCCCCCGCTACCTGCTGGGGCACAGGCTGCGGCCGGACAAGCTTATGCGCCTGGCGGCTTTCAACAGCACCTGCGAGCGCGATGCTGCGGCCACGGAGGCCTTTCTCTGCTGCGAGTGCGGACTGTGCGAGACGGCCTGCATAATGGGGCTTCAGCCGTGGAAGTTGAACAGGGAGCTGAAGGCGCGAATGACGGCGGCGGGCATTAAGAACCCGCACCAGGAGCGACCCGAGCGGGCCAACCCGTTCAGGGAGTATCGCCTCTTCCCGGTCTGGAAGCTGACCCTCAGGCTAGGTCTCTCCAAGTACGCGGAGCAGAGGGCCCCCCTGTCGGAGGAGATCCTGCCCGCGAGCAGAGTGGTGCTCATGCTCAAGCAGCACATAGGAGCGCCGGCCGTGCCGGTGGTATCGCCGGACGACTTCGTGAAGCGGGGGCAAATGGTGGCGGCCGCGGAAGGCGAGGTTTCGGCGGCCGTTCATTCGTCGATCTCGGGCACGGTCGTCGCAGTCGAGAGCGACAGGATGATCGTGGAGGTTTCGGGCGGGAGGGAAAACGAATGAGCAAGGCCATAGGACTCGTCGAGTACAAGACCGTACCCAAGGGGATAGAGGCGGCGGACGGCATGCTCAAGGCGTCCGAGGTCCGGATCCTGTTCTCCTCGCCCATATGCCCCGGAAAGTACGTCACGGTCATCGGCGGAAAGGTCGACTCGGTAAGGACGGCGGTCGACAGGGCCGTTGCTATAGGTGATCTCTTCACCATAGAGTCGCACGTCATCCCGAACGTACATCCGTCGGTCATCCCGGCGATAACCGCCACGGTCGAGATCTCCGAGATGAAGGCGCTCGGCGTGGTCGAGACCATCTCGGCAATAGCGGCGATAAAGGCGGGAGACGTCGCGGCTAAGGCGGCCGCGGTTTGCCTGGTGGAGATACGCATAGCCAGGGGGCTGGGCGGCAAGGGTTTCGTCCTGTTCACCGGGGACCTGGGGAGCGTCGAGGCGTCGATGCAGGCCTGCGAGAGGGAGCTGGGCGAGGAGGGCGGCATAGTCAGCGTCGCAGTAATTCCGGCCCCCCACGGGGACCTGGTGTCGTATATAGTGTAGCTAGCGGCGATGCCGAGATCCCTCCTCCCGCTGGTCGTCGGGATGACCAAGGTCGTTTCTCAGAGGGCATTGCAATTTTTCCCGAGTAGCAGCGTGTTTTGTCCCCCTATGAGCAGCGTGTTTTGTCATCCCGACGACCGCTAGGGAGGAGGGATCTCGGGGTTTAACCCTCGCGGAGGCTGCGCACTCGCTCGGCCAGCTCCCTTATCCCGTCGCCCCGCAGGGAGGAGACGGCGTATATCTCGCTCACCCCGGAATATTTCAGGCTGTCGCGGGCGGCCTCCACGTCCTCCGGCCGGGCGACGTCCAGCTTGGTAATCACGCCGATCACCGGGGCCCGCAGGGCGCGGGCGAACCCGGAGGAGCGTCGCAAGCGCCTGAGGGGGTCGGCCACCAGCAGCACCAGCCCCGCCTTCACCGATGTGGTTATCAGCGCGTGGTAGAAGCGCGGCATGTCGAAGAACTCGCCGGGGGTGTCCACCGTAGTCTCGCTGAAACCTATCGCCTCCGTCTTGCGGACGTTCCCCTCCAGCAGGCCGAGCGCCCTCAGCAGGCTCGTCTTCCCGGCGCCGGCGGGCCCCGCTACCATCACTCTTTTCATGAGGCCGCTAGGTTCGGGTCAGTGGTGCCGGGGCGAACCCCAGAACCGAGGCTAGGGTCCTCACCGCGCTTTCGAGCGAGCTCTCGACCGCCGCCACGTCCCCGGTGAAGAGCACGCACCCAGTGAATCGGTCGATGAAGTCCATCGCTATGTCGCCGGACTTGGACGCTATGTCCGCGGCGATTATCGCCCCCTCGCCCGGGGTGATCGTCATTATGCCTATCGCGCCGGAGCTCTCCACGCCGATCAGCGAGCACAGCTCGGGACGCGGGTTGCATATGACGTGCGCCAATGTCACCTGTTTTCCCGGCACGTACTCCTGGATCACCCTGGCCTTGACCTCGCCGGTCATGGAGCTCCCCCCTTCGACAGTTCCCCCATCGCTGAAGAGTATGATACCACGACCGTCGCAATGCCCGCCTACGCCCTCGCCCTGTACATGAACTTATTTTGGACAATAGTGATGCTTGAATGATGCTTGAATAAATTTTTAAATGTTGTATTATTGTTTGAGAGATGTGATCGGCATTAGTGCCGTGGCAAGGCAATAGTGAAAGGGGGATGTTATGATGAAAAGCGAGTCGAAGCCACAAAGAAGGGGTTTGGCGGGGTTGGTTGGGATCCTTTGTGTCCTGGCCTGTGCGGTGGTTTTTCTGGGAGGCGCAGGCTGCTTTGAAATGGGGTTATTCTTCGTTGCCGATTATTGTGTGTCCACATCTTCAATACACACCATTAAAAGTGTCGGAGCAACAGAAAGCGAGGAAAGGGCCGACGTTATCATCGAGCTGTATCATGACGAGGACGACGATGTTTCCTCCTCCCGGTCGTTGGCGGCAATACAATCTGATACGGAATATCGAAGGTCGGAGTTGAGGCCCGGCGAGGCGCAGACGTATATGACCGTCAGGGCCGGCAGTTGGGGGGACGAGATGCCCGCAAGGGTCGTCTCCGGAAACGAGGTCTTGGCAAAGGCCGTGTTCCCCCTCGAGAGACCCTCCGGCGCGGGCGAGGATGACATGAAACATGTGTGGGTCTCCGTATCTTGGGACGGAGAAGAGCTGAAGATGAACTACGGAAAACCAAACAGCGCCGCTGCGGGGGTCGGCGCGACGTCGGACTCCGTCACACCGATGAGCGCTGTAGCGGGAACGGATTTCGACAGCCAGGGCAACTGCTACACCGTGCTGGCAAAGCCTCCTCAGATTCAGAAGCGCTCGCCGAGCGGAGATCTGATAAAAAAATGGGGTGCCGCCGGAAGTGGTGACGGTGAGTTCATACAACCCAGGGGGATAGCCGTTGACCGTGAGAGGGGCGTCGTCTACGTGGGCGATGCGGACAACTCGCGTATTCAGGCCTTCGACACCGACGGCGTATTCCTGAGGAAGTTGGACGAGCCGGGGGGCGGTTCAATGGAGTTCAACAAGCTGCGCGACTTGGCTTGGAGCCCCGCCGACGGAAGCCTGTTTGTCCTGGACTGCAACGCGTCCTCTATGCAGACCAATCATCTGGTGCTTCAGTACTTTTTTGAATCGTCGGGGGAGGTTCGAGAGAAGATAGTCTACGACATGCTGAAGCTGGCGGGTGTGGAGCGTCCGTCAGGCGTGGCGGTGGCCCCGGACGGAAGGCATTTTTACGTAGCAGAGCTTGCAGAGGGCGGCAGGGTTCTGAAAATCTCCACCGGCAGCAGCCCCTCGCTTGTCGCAAGTTATCCACAGATGGTAATAGGCACAAAGACACCGGAGAATCTGCTGGTGGCCGCCGCGTCAGGCTCGGGAAAAACCAGTGCCGAGGGGGAGAGGCTCTATGTGACATATCGCAACAACCCGAGAGGCGACGGATGGAAGAACGAGATAGTCTGTTACGTCGAGAATGGCGGGGATTTCGTCCGCGCAGAGGGCTTCGTATCGCCCACACGCGATGGCGACGGATGGGTGGATGGCTGGAAGGGGCCGATCGAAGACGCACCGTCGCAGGTCCCGGAGGGCAAGATGCTGATCCCGTCGACTTTGGCGGTCTCCCCTGACGGCAGGCTGTTCGTGGGCGATTTATCGAATATGAGGGTAAACAATGTGAATAGAGATACGGGCGCAGTCGAGGATTCGTTCGAACCCGAACTCGAGCCGGAGCCGACCCCGGGACCCGACCCTGATCCAAGGCCGCCTGCAGGCGGTGGTGGCGGTGGTTGCTCGTTTGTCGCCGGTCGAACCGGCGCGTCCGTGGTCGTCCTGTTGCTGCCTCTGCTGATACTGCTGAGGAGATAGGAATACTCATAATACTCATGTTATGCGCCCGATTCTCTGCGTGATGCCGATAGGAGAGGGCGTGCCCCTCCGGTCGTTCAGCCTTTTGGTGTGGACAGGGATAGCCCTGGCTTCGCTGCTCTACTGGTTCAGGTACGGGCACGACGCCAGGGCCGTGCCCTCCTTGGTGATGGGGTTGCTGGCGGTTGGGTGCGGGTTTCTGCTCTCGCACTGGACGAGGGTGTTCTGCAGGCGCGGGGCAAGGGCCTTCCTGACGCTTGATATGGGCGTATGGATTCCTTCCAGTGGCTTTTCTGTGATGCCCGCCATGTTCATCGGAGGGGTTATTCTTGTTATGGCGTTTCGTGTCCTCAGCATCCCCGTTCTTCAGACTATGGACAGGCTGGCCCCGTATCTTGCCTTGGCTCACGCTTTTACACGCATCGGCTGCTTCATGGCGGGCTGCTGCTACGGCAGGCCGTCACCCGAGGGGTGGGGGGTGGTCTTCCCCCCGGGCAGCCCCGCCGCGCTTCACTACGGCGGCGTCCCGGTGTGGCCGGTGCAGCTTATGGAGGCCGCCTGGCTGTTCGCGCTTTATCTGCTTCTGACGCTGCTGCCCGAGAGGCTCAGGCTGATCGGCTACTGCGCCGGGTACGGCGCGGCGCGGTTCGCGCTGGAGTTTTTCAGGGGCGATTTTCGCGGCCGGGCAGGTGCGCTTGGGGTCTCGCAGCCTCAGGCCTACGCCCTGCTTTTGATGATAGTCGCCCTTGTCCTTCTCGTCGTTCGGGCGCGTATTCAAAAGCGCCGATCTCACTCTCTTTGAGAGATCCTTCATGCCGATAGGCAAGCACAGATCGGGGCGCGGGTCGCATAATATGACGTGACGTGCGCCGATGTCGCCTGTTTCCCCGGCACGTACTCTTGGAGTTTTTTACGCCCTCACCCTGTACATGAAATCCTTCAGTGCCGTTCCCGCCGGGACCATCGGCATTACGAGCTCATTCTGCGGGATGCGGCACTCGACCAAGGCCGGGCCCTGCACGTCGAAGGCGAAGTCCAGCGCTCTCTCCAGCCCGCCGAGATCGTCGCATGAACGGGCCGGGACTCCGAAGGCCGAGGAGATGGCGGCAAAGTCGCAGACTGGGGCCTGGGTGGTCGCCGAGTAACGCTCGTCCCAGAAGAGCTCCTGCCACTGTCGCACCATCCCCAGGCAGCCGTTGTTCAGCAGGATGACCTTGACGGGCAGCCTGTAGCGGGCGCAGGTCTCAAGCTCCTGGCAGGTCATCAGGAAGCCTCCGTCGCCAGCGAAGCATACTGTCGGCGCCTCTCCCGCAGCGAACGAGGCCCCTATCGCGGCGGGGAGAGAGAAGCCCATCGTCCCCAGGCCGCCGGAGCTGAGGAAGGTCCTCGGCCCGCCCGCCCTCCAGTGGAGCGCGGCCCACATCTGGTTCTGCCCGACGTCGGTGACGGCTACCGTCCGCTCGTCCACTCGACGCCTCACCGCCTCGAAGACCGACGCGGGTGAGAAGCCCTCCTCCGGGTTGTTCAGGGGCATCTCCTCGGCCAGTTCCCTCAGACGGCCGGTCCACTCTCCGTGCTCCATCTCCGGCAGGGAGTCCGCGAGGGCCCGCAGCACCCTGGCCGCATCCCCAAGCAGGGCGACGTCGCAGTTAACGATCTTGTCTATCTCCGCATGGTCTATGTCGACGTGGATGACGGAGGCCCCGCTTGCGAAGTCGGCAACCTTGCCGGTCGTCCTGTCGCTGAACCTCGCGCCTACCGCCAGCACGACGTCCGCCTCCGCCAGAGCGGTGTTGGCCGCGGGCGTCCCGTGCATCCCGGCCATCCCCAGGGCCAGCGGGTGATCGTCGGGAAAGGCGCCCTTGCCCATCAGAGTGACCGCCACCGGAAGGTCCCCCCGCTCGGCCAGCAGCAGAAGCCGCCCCGCCGCGCCCGAGGTTATCACCCCGCCGCCCGCCAGTATCACGGGGCGTTGCGCGCCCCTCAGGAGCCTCGCAGCATCGCCCAGTCGCGACAGGTCCTCTGCCTGCTTCAGGTGGTGCCCCGAGAAGAGCTCCTCCTCCGGCCAGGCGAACTCGCCCTCGGCCCTCTGTGTGTCCACCGGCAGCTCCACCAGCACCGGCCCTGGCCTGCCGGAGAGAGCCAGCTCGAACGCCCCCTTGATCGCGCTCGGGATCTCCTCCGCAGAGCGGACCAGTATGCTGTGCTTCACGGTCGGCAGGCTCGCGCCGAAGGAGTCCACCTCCTGGAAGGCGTCCCCCCCGATGAGCGACGTGGACACCTGCCCCGCGATAGCGACCATTGGCACCGAGTCAAGAAATGCCGTGGCCAATCCCGTGAGTATGTTCGTGAAGCCCGGCCCGGAGGTGCAGACGCACACCCCCGGCCTGCCGGATACCCTGGCATATCCATCCGCGGCGTGAGCCGCCGCCTGCTCGTGCCGCACCAGGATGTGGGGGAAGGCCGCGTCGTAGAGGGCGTCGTACAGGGGGATCACCGACCCTCCCGGTATGCCGAACACGCACTTGACACCCTCCTTCTGGAGTGCCTCGACGACCATCTTCGCTCCGTTCATCATCATGTCAACCTTCCCCTTTCCGTCTCTCTTCTATCCCTCGGGCGCGGACTTGGCGTCCATCCAAGGCATCATCGCTCGCAGCTCTCTGCCGACCTCCTCTATCGGGTGGGCCCTCTCTCGCTCCATCCATTTTCTCATGCGCGGCCTGCCGCACTGGTTCTCAAGCATCCAGTCCTTGGCGAACGAACCGTCCTGCACGCTCTCCAGCAGCTCCTTCATGGTCTCGCGAACCCTGTTGTCGACGACCTTTTTTCCCGCCACGAGGTCGCCGTACTTCGCCGTGTCGCTGACCGAGTAGCGCATCCATCCTATGCCTCCCTCGTACATCAGGTCGACGATCAGCTTCATCTCGTTCAGGCACTCGAAATAGGCGATCTCCGGCTGGTAGCCGGCCTCCACCAGGGTATCGAACCCGGCCTTGATCAGCTCGGTTATCCCCCCGCAGAGGACAGCCTGCTCTCCGAACAGGTCGGTCTCCGTCTCCTCCCTGAAGGTGGTGGATAGAACCCCCGCCCGGCCGCCGCCTATCGCGCACGCGTACGCCAGCCCCAGATCCCGCGCGCTGCCCGACGCGTCCTGATGCACCGCCAGGAGGCACGGCACGCCCCTGCCCTCGGCGTACATCCTGCGGACCAGGTGCCCCGGCCCCTTGGGCGCCACCATGAAGACGTCGTTGTCCTCCCTCGGGGTCACCTGGTTGAAGTGGACGGAGAAGCCGTGTGCGAAGGCCAGCGCCGCGCCCCTCTTGAGGTTGGGGGCCACGTGCTCCCTGTAGACGTTCCCCTGGACGTGGTCCGGCATAAGGAACATCACTACGTCCGCCTGCTTGACGGCCTCGGCGACCGAGAAGACCTTGAAGCCGTCCGACTCTGCCGTCGCCCTCGATCTGCTGCCCTCCTGCAGACCGATCAGCACCGTGACCCCGCTGTCGCGCAAATTCTGCGCATGCGCGTGTCCCTGGCTGCCGTAGCCTAGCACCGCCACCGTCCTACCCTTCAGCAACCCCATATCCGCATCTCTGTCGTAAAGAACCTTCGCCATGTCGATCACAGCTCCTTTTTCAATGTGTACTTAAAACGCCGTCGCGCCGGAGCGCGCGTCCATCGCCAACGGGCCGCTCTGCACGGCCTCCGTCAGCCCGTGACCCCTGGCCGCCTCCAGGCAACCGTCAAGCTGCTCGCCCGTGCCGGTGACCTCGACTATGAGAGTGTCCCCCTGCTCACCCGCGATCGAGTGCGAATAACCCCGCAGCGAGTCGAACAGCGCCGGCCGTCCCTCGAAGGGCAGGTCGAACTTCATCAGCATCATCCGCCTCTCCACGCAGAAGGCCGGGCTAAGCTCGAACGCGTCGACCGTCTCCACCATCTTGCGAAGCTGGCGCACAGCCTGCGACGCCCTCTTATCGTCCCCGGCGATCACGAAGGTGAAGCGCGAGCGCCCCGGCTGCTGCGTCACCCCCGCCGACACGTCCCTCACCTGGAAGCCCCTTCGCTCCATCAGCCCCGACAGCCTCGACAGCACTCCCGGCCTGTTCTCCGCCACTACTCCTATCGTCCGCTCCATGTCTGCACCTCCCCGAAGTTTTTGAATAAAAAAAGGCCGGGGCCCCCTCATTGCTGGGGACCCCGGCCGGAAAGCCTGTCGCGTGGTTACACGACGACAAGCGCTCCGGGGGAATCCCCGCAGCGAATGATAATAACGATGGCTACTACAGAGGCGTTTGTCGAGCGATTCATCGAGTAAAGATCGTTCATCGGGATTCCCTCCTTTGCGTCTATGTCGTCCTTGCGGGCCGTGTGATACTATATGCAACGGTGTGTGTCGGCAACGGCGCCGCAAGTTGTCGGAGATTTTATATGCCTTGTCGAAGATTGTCAAGAGGAGAAATAAACAAAGAAAACTCTGATAAATGTGTGGTTGGGGGGGAAGCTGAATGTCCTCTGAAGAGCTCCGGGAGTGCAGGGAGAGAATAGACGAGATCGATTTGGAGATAGCATCGTTGCTGTCGCGCAGGGTCAAGGTGGCTTTCGAGGCGGGGATCGCCAAGAAGGGGGGCCAGGTGTACGACCCGGCGAGGGAGGGCGAGGTCATAGAGAGGGTGGCCGCCGCCGCGGAGGGGGTCGACAGGAGGGCGGTCGAGCATATATACAGGGAAATACTGTCGGCCTGCCGAGCGGTGCAGCGCAGGCCGAGGGTCGCCTTCCTCGGGCCGGAGGGGTCGTTCTCCCACGAGGGGGCGTTGGCGTCGTTCGGCTCGGAGATGATGCCCGTGTACTGCACGTCGTTCGTGGACGTGTTCGCGGAGGTGGAGAAGGGGAAAGCGGACTGGGGGGTCGTCCCGGCGGAGAACTCCCTGGAGGGGACGGTGCTTCCTACGATGGACGCCTTCGCCTCGCTGCAGGGAACGGAGCTCTCCATCCAGAGGGAGCTGTCGATATCCATAGACCACAACCTGGCCTCCGGCGAGAATCGCCTGGAGGACATTCTCGAGGTATTCTCCCACCCGCAGGCCCTGGGGCAGTGCAGGGAGTGGCTGAGGGCGAACCTGCCGTCGGCGATTCAGATACCAGCGGCGAGCACTAGCGCCGCGGCCGCCCTGGCGGTGGGAAGCCGAGGGCGTGCCGCTGTCTGCAGCGAGCTGGCGGCCGGCAACAACGAGCTGAACGTGCTTGCCCGCAAGATACAGGATCGGGGGCGGAACACCACTCGCTTCTGGACGGTCGGATTCGGGAACCCCGGAATGGGGGAGAGGAACAAGACCTCGATACTCTTCAACGTAAGTCACACGCCCGGAAGCCTGTTCAGAGCGATGGAGCCTATATACACAAACGGGCTGAACCTGACCCACATCCAGTCCCGGCCCCTGTCGGGAAGCCCGTTCGAGTACTACTTCTTCATCGATATCGAGGGGCACGTCGAGGAGCCGCACGTCAGGAATGCGCTGGACGAGATGAGGGAGCGGGCCTCCTTCATACGCCTGCTGGGCTCATACCCCTGCTTCTAGGAGGGGCAGGCCCTTCATTACTGCGTCCGCCACGGCCTCGACCGCAAGGTCGTCCGTGGCGACCCTCATATGGCATGACGAGTAGGCCTCTGCACGGCTCTCCATGAGGGCGCGCACCCCTCCGTCCAGCAGGGGGCGCGCTCTTCGCCCGGCAGACCAGGCCCGTTTCAGCACCGTCTCCGGCCGGACGTCCAGCATCACCAGGAACGACCTCGCGAGCACCGCCGACCGGGATCCCTCGTCCAGCAGCGCCCCGCCTCCGAGGGACACCACGCGACCGCTCCCGTCGAGCGCCTCCAGCACGGCCTCCCGCTCCATGAGTCGGAACTCCGGCTCCCCTAGACGGGCGAAGATCTCCGCGACCGACAGACCGGCCCTTGCCTCCACCATTTCGTCCGTGTCCAGGAACTCGTGCCCCAGCCTGAGGGACAGTTCGCGCCCCACGCTGCTCTTGCCCGAACACATGAAGCCTCCGAGGCAGACGACGCGGCTACGCACGGAGGTTCCACCCCTCCGCCCTACGCCTGTAGAGCATGAACCTCTGCGCCAGGTCGTCCATCCTGTCGCCGCCGAACTGCTCGACCACGGCGCACGCCACGGTCCATGCAGCCATCGCTTCTCCCACCACGCATGCCGACGGGACCGCGCAGACGTCGCTTCTCTCCACGTGACCCTCGCAGGGCGAGCGGGAGACCAGGTCGTAGGAGGGAAGCCCCCTCTTCATCGTCGGGATGGGCTTCATGGCCGCGCGGATTATTATCTCGCCTCCGTTGCTCATACCGCCTTCGATCCCTCCTGACCTGTTCGTGGGCCTGGTCCACCGGCCTCCGTCCACGACTATCGGGTCGTGAACCTCGCTGCCCGGCAGATCCGCAGCATCGAACCCGAGCCCGAACTCGATCCCCTTTATCCCGGGTATGGAGAGCAGCGCCTGTCCAAGCAGCCCGTCCAGCCTCCTGTCCCACTCGGTGAAGCTGCCCACTCCGGGGGGGAGCCCGGCTACCGACACGACGAAAACTCCTCCCAAACTGTCTCCCTCCGTATCGGCCCGGACGATCCTCTCCCTCATGGCTTCCTCGTCCTCCGCGAAGGCCGCTCCGAGCTCGGACATCGACGCCCGTGCCCAATCCTCCGATCTCTCCGGCATTCGTGCCTTGACTCCCCCTACGGACTCGACCGCGCCCCGCACGGAGACGCCCAGCTCCTCCAGCATCCGAGCGGCCAGCACCCCGGCGACCGTGCGGGGCGCGGTGGACCTGGCGCTGGCTCGCTCCAACACATCCCTCATGTCGTCGTGGCCGAACTTCACCCCCCCGGGCAGGTCCGCGTGCCCCGGGCGCGGCGCGGTGACTGCCCTCGTGCGGGCCGCCTCCGCGTTGATCGCCCAAGGGTTCATCGCCTCGTCCCACAGCTCTCGCTCCGTGTTGGCTATCGAGATGCCCACAGGGCCGCCTGTGGTGCGACCGTCCCGAAGCCCTCCCCAGACCACCGTCTCGTCTCGCTCGACAGAAGCCCTTCCTCCCCTGCCGAATCCGCGCCTCCTTCGCGCCAGCGCCAGTTCAAGGTGCTCGGGCGACACCGGCAGGCCGGCGGGCAGCCCGTCCACCACCACCAGGAGCCCCCTGCCGTGCGATTCACCGCTTGTCAAAAAGCGAAGGCTCATCAGTTCCTCCTCCCGGCTAGCATGTCGAGAGTCTTGAAGAAGCCGGGGTAGGAGATGTCCACGCACTGGTGATCCATTATCTCGACGGGAGAATCCGCCGCCAGTCCGGCCACAGCCAGGGCCATGGCGACCCGGTGGTCTCCCATGCTGGAGACTCGTCCGCCCTTGAGTTTCACGGGCCCTGTTATCCTCCAGCCGTCCTCCAGCTCTGTTATGTCCGCGCCGAGGGCCGACAGTCCGCGCACCATGGCCACTATGCGGTCGCACTCCTTGAAGCGAAGCTCCATGGCGCCGTGAAGCTCCGTCGTCCCCTCCGCCTGAGTCGCTGCCACGGCCAGAACGGGGAGCTCGTCTATCATCAGGGGTATCTCCGACGGCTCTATCTCCGTCGCTCGCAGCCTGCTGGAGTGGACTGTTATCGTGCCCGCCGGCTCTCCTCCCTTAAGCCCCTCCTGCTCGACAGTGCAGGCCAGCCCCATTCGCTCGAGCACACTGAGAAGTCCTGTGCGAGTCGGGTTCAGCCCGGTGCCCGGCAGCGAGACGCACGAGTCCGGGAGGATGGCGGCGGCCACTATCCAGAAGGCCGCCGAGGAGAAGTCGCCGGGTATGGTCCACTCGCCGCCCTTCAACGGCCTCGACGGGGAGATCGTTATCGCGCCGCCGTCAAGGTAGAGCGCCGCCCCCATGTGGGCCAGCATGCGCTCCGTGTGGTCCCGGGTGGGCAGCGGTTCTATGACTGTGACCGGCTCGTCGGCGCCCAGGCCGGCCAGCAGTATCGCGGTCTTTACCTGCGCGCTCGCGGTCTCCATGACGTGAGAGGTCCCCTTCAGTCTCTCGCCCCGGATCTCGACCGGGAGGCGCAGTCCGTCCGACGGCCCGCCGATGCTCGCCCCCATGGCGCGCAGCGGGCTGACCACTCGCATCATCGGCCGCTTCGAAAGGCTGTCATCGCCCGTTATGCGCGCCTTGACGCCGGGAAGGCCCGCGATCAGCCCGCATAGGGTGCGTGCCGTGGTGCCGGAGTTGCCCGCGTCCAACGCCCCTCCCGGGGAGGTCAGTCCCGCGGGGGCCGACACGGAGAGGGCGCCGCCTCCAAGCCTGACGGAAGCTCCGGCCTGCTCAAGGCAGCTCAGCGTGGCCGAACAGTCCGCTCCGTCGGAGAAGTTGCGCACGGTGATCCCCTCCGGGCACACGGCCCCGAGAAGGGCCGCCCTATGGGAGATGGACTTGTCCCCGGGCAGGGAGAGCCTGCCGTGGATCCTCTTCGCCGGTTCAATGCGCTTCATCCTGCATCACTCCTTTTGACTGTTGTCCTGAAGACAAAAAGGACCGTCCTCCGGTGGAAACCGGGAACGGTCCTCGCTGTCTCTTCCGATTCCTAGCCCTGCGAACAGGGTGGGAAAAACACGGTCCTCTATACCTCTGCGGGCGTAAAGCGCGAGCCGTCATCCGGTTTCCAAAGCAAGGCAGACCAGGGGTAATAATAACCCTGGTCACAGGTAAACGCGAACTCGAACACAAAGACCGCGCACCTTGCGGAAACCATCCGGCGGACTCTCCTTTCCCCGTGGAATTGGCGAAGAGGATACATCCTTTCCTCTCTCCTGTCAAGGGGCGGACGGAAGATTCAGTCACAAAGGGCCCTGTAAGGATGAAAAAAGGTGCTTTTGGCCCCTATTCTTTCAATTCTGAAGTAGCATCGTCCCCCTTGTGAGAAAGGGTAAGAAGTGGTAGTCTGATACCCGCAATCCGGTTTCTACACAATATGTTGAGTGTGAAAGATGTATCATAGTATATGTAGTGTGTTTAGGAGGGGTTTAAAGTGTCGGTTTCGTACAGAGATCGCTTCCGTTCCTCGTTCTCATCGCCCCCGGAAGGAGGCGAGAACGGTCTCTCCGAGAACGCTATGTGGCTTCTCGACCAGCGCTATTTCGCCCGCCGTTTCGATGCGGACGTACAGGAGATCCGGAAGGAGAGGACTTTCACGGAGTTCGCCCGCAGGGTGTCGCGCACGGTGGCCTGCGCCGAGTCCCGGTATCTCGACGGCGGGGAGGAGTCCCTGGAGTGGCTGAGGCGGCTCGAGCTGAATATATTCGACGACATACGGAGCAGGCGCTTTCTGTTCAACTCCCCCTGCCTGTTCGCGGCGGGCGCGGGTCAGACGGTCGACCCGCAACTCTCGGACAAGCTCTACTGCGACCCCGACAGGCTGTCGTTCGAGGACTACTCGCTGCTGCACAGCTCAAGGACGAGGGGGCAGCAGCTCTTCGCCTGTTTCGTCATAGAGGTCCCGGACAGCATAGACGGCATCTTCGACTCGGTGAAGGACGCGGCCGTGATAAGCAAGTTCGGCGGCGGCGTGGGGGCCAACTTCGGGCACCTGCGGGAGAGGGGATCCGTGATCAACGGCGGCATCGGCGGACAGGCCAGCGGGCCCGTGTCGTTCATGGAGACGTGGAATACCATGGGGGCCGTGGTGGTGCAGGGCGGCCGCAGGAGGGCGGCGCTCATGGGGATGCTGTTCGACGACCATCCTGACATCTTCGACTTCATAGACGCGAAGGTAGACGACGGAAGGCTGCCCTATTTCAACATCTCCGTCTGCGTATCGGACGCGCTCATGCGTTCTGCAGGGACGGGAGAGCCTTTCGAGCTGGTCTCGCGGAGGAGCGGCAAGCCGGTCCGGACTGTCGACGGGGTCGAGCTGTGGAACAAGCTGTGCGAGAGCGCCTGGAGGCGCGGCGACCCCGGAATCTTCTTCATCGACCGAGCAAACGCCGACAACCTGCTTAAGCTGGACGACACCTGGAAGATCGAGTCCACTAATCCTTGCGGTGAACAGCCGCTGCCGAACTATACGAGCTGCAATCTTGGTTCGGTTAACGTGGAGGCGTTCGTGGCCCGCAGGGAGGACGGGAGCTCGTACTTCGACTTCAAGGGGTTCGCCGACCAGGTCTTCCGGTCGATCTACTACCTCGACCTGGTGATAGACGCATGCTCCTACCCGCTGGACCGGATAGGGGAGCGCACGGAACGGATCAGGCCGGTCGGGCTGGGGATCATGGGCCTGGCGGACGCGGCAATAATGCTGGGGATGAGGTACGGCTCGGAGCGATTCAATGTCTTCTGCAAGACGCTCGCCGACACGATGGGAGCGGCTGCCCTCTGCGCCACCACCGACATAGTGGGCGAGATGGGGAAGGAGCCCTTCCCGGAGTCGCACCTGGTGGAGAAGCTCTTCCTCAAGTTCGCGCACGAGCAGGGTGAGCAGCTCTTCCCCGAGTCGTGGTTCGACTCGGTAGATCGAGAGACGATGGAGTCGCTGGTGAGAAAGCTTCGCTCATCTCCCACGGTGCCCTACACGCTGGCCAACTCTTTCGAGTCCTTCTTCAACGCGGTCGGTCTGGGAAACGAGCAGGAGAGACTGGCCCTTGCAGCGAGGGTGTTCCGGGCGTTCGCAAGCGGCAGGATGCGCAACAGCAGGCGGCTCTCCATAGCGCCGACCGGGTCCATCTCGATGCTGATAGACACAAGCGCCGGAATCGAGCCGAACTTCGCCTGGAGCTGGAGCCGTCGCATAGCCAAGGTGGATGGAGAGGGGCAGGAGACCAGGGAGTTTCATCACAAGCTGCTGTCGCAGCAGCAGGTGGCGGAGCTGCATGAAAGCGACTCTCTCTCCGACCCGGTGTTCGTGACGGCGTACGACATAACCCCCGACGAGCATATCGACGTCACGGGGGTCTTCGCGGGCATAGTGGACAGCGGCATAAGCAAGACGGTCAACCTGCCGCAGGAGGCGACTGTTGCCCAGGTCAGGGCGATCTACCAGCGATGCCACGACTTGGGGGCGAAGGGTATAACGATATACCGGGACGGGTCCCGCTCGCTTCAGCCGATCGAGACGGTGAAGAAGCCGGAGAAGGCGGAGGTCCCCGAGGAGAAGCGGCCGCCCATGTCCAGCCGTGTCAAGGAGCGGCCCGGGCTGGTGGTCTTCGGCAAGACCATCAAGGAGACCACGCCGTGGGGGAGCATCTACGTCACCCTGAACTTCGACGGGGACGAGCCGTTCGAGGTCTTCGCCACGATAGGCAAGAGCGGCTCGGAGCTGAAGGCGATGACTGAGGCCCTGTCCAGAGCGATCTCCATCGGCCTGCGCAGCGGCGGAAAGCTGGAGGACTTCATAGCGACCCTGAAGGGGCTGTCCGGCAAGGAGTACTGGCTGTTCGAGTTCGACGACCAGCACGTGACCCGCTCCATCCCGGACGCGATAGCAGTGCTGCTGGAGAGGCTGATAGGCAGGGGAGGCGATACGCAGGGCGGCGCGGCGGTATGCCCGGAGTGCAAGGCGCCCCTTGAGATGATCTCGGGGTGCGAGTACTGCTTCAGCTGCGGCTACACCCCCTGTAAATAACGAGGGCGAACAAAAAAGACCCGGGCCGCGGTCGGTCCGGGTCTCTTAATTTTTATCCATCTTATTTCAGCTAGGCCACCAGGTCGAGCAGGAAGCCTATCATCTCGTTCTGGCGCTCGATGAGGCGAACTATCTCGTCCGGCGGTATCTTTCGGATGATCTTCTCCTCGTCGTTTTTCTCCTTCACTATCACCTGGACGAGGCCTGCCTCCTCGACGATGTTGAACTGAAGAAAACGGCTGCTGTAGGCCGCGTGATCCCGGTATGAGTCAAGCGCACGCTGAAGAGTCCCGTCCCCTCGGGCATGTCTGCCTCGGGCCCGTAGCTCGGAGAAGGACTTCTGCTCGTCGTAGCGTTTGTCGGGGTACGAGGGTTCGAGGTAGTTTTTTCTGGCCCAGCCGACTACTTCAATCGATGGAATAGCGAAAGCCGGGGTCATCGTTCTCACCTCCAGGATACACTGACACAAATGAAGTATATTACACTCGCTCCCGGCTGTCAAACTTGCCGCGCCCTCAAGGGCGGGATCCCTCACATTCGTTCGGGAAGACAGAGGGGGGCGGGATCCCTCACATTCGTTCGGGAAGACAGAGGGGGGCGGGATCCCTCACACTCGTTCGGGAAGACAGAGGGGGGCGGGATCCCTCACACTCGTTCGGGATGACAGCTTTATTTGCCATCTCGAGCGCGGCGAGTTCCTTCGCCTCGGCGATCGTTGACAGGGGAGCGAAATAGCGTATAATTCATCCTGGTCGATTCATTACAATCTAGGACTCTTATCCAGAGAGGTGGAGGGACTGGCCCGATGAAACCCGGCAACCTGCCGCGAGGCATGGTGCTAATACCAGCGGCCCAAGGCCGAGTGATAAGAGGGAGCGTTTGAGAACAGTCAAAGGCCCTTCTTGCGAGGGGTCTTTTTTTTTATCACTTTTCAAGGGGGATGCATAATTGGCGAGCGAGCGTTTTCTGTTTTCTTCTGAGTCCGTGACGGAGGGACACCCGGACAAGGTGGCCGACCAGATCTCGGACGGCGTTCTGGATGCAATCCTGGCCGAGGATCCGACGGGCAGGGTGGCATGCGAGGTGCTCTGTACCACTGGCATGGTGATGGTGGCGGGGGAGATCACCACGGCTACCTACGTGGACATCCCGAAGCTGGCCAGGGACATAATCAAGGACATAGGCTACACCAGGGCGAAGTACGGCTTCGACGGGGACACCTGCGCGGTGCTGACGGCGATTGACGAGCAGTCCAGGGACATAGCGCGGGGCGTGGACAAGGCTCTAGAGGTGCGCGAGCTCCAGGTGTCCGAGGAGGACATCGCACGGACGGGTGCGGGCGACCAGGGGATGATGTACGGCTTCGCCTGCAATGAGACCGAGGAGTACATGCCCATGCCGATAGCTCTGGCCCACCGGCTTGCCAGGCAGCTCTCCAAGGTGCGCAAGGAGGGGACGATCCCCTACCTGCGCCCGGACGGAAAGACCCAGGTCACCCTTGAATACGAGGGGGGCAAGGCCGTGCGCGCCGACACAATCGTGGTGGCCGCCCAGCACCACCCGGAGGCGACCCTGGACGAGATAAGGGCCGACATCATCGAGTATGTGGTAGCGCCGATAGTGCCCGGACACCTGATGAAGGACGGGACCAGGATCCTGGTGAACCCGACCGGACGCTTCGTCAAGGGGGGGCCGATGGCTGACTCGGGCCTCACCGGAAGAAAGATCATCGTCGACACCTACGGTGGATGGGTGGCGCACGGAGGGGGCGCCTTCTCGGGCAAGGACCCGACCAAGGTGGACAGGTCGGCGGCCTACATGGCGCGCTACGTGGCCAAGAACGTTGTGGCGGCGGGACTTGCCGACCAGTGCCAGATTCAGCTGGCCTACGCCATAGGGGTGGCAGAGCCGGTGTCGATCATGCTGGACACCATGGGAACGGGGAAGATCCCCGACGAGAAGGTATCGGAGATAGTGCGAGAGCACTTCGACTTCCGCCCCGCGGCCATAATTCGCGACCTTCAGCTGTGCAAGCCCCAGTACAAGCGGCTTGCGGCCTACGGGCACATGGGCAGAATCGACCTTGATCCCCTGCCTCTCTGGGAGTGGACCGACAGGGCCCAGGCCCTGGCCGCGGCGGCTAAATAGGCCCGGTGAAAGAGCGAGTCAAGTCCTGGTGGCAGTAGTATTTCAAGTCGGACTGATGCCCCCGCCCTGTGCTATCATTACGTACAGGCGCGGGGGTCTTTTTTCCCCTTTCATCTTTTCCCTATTCATTTCGGGGGGTGATGGCATGAGCGTTACCGAGATCCTGGCTTCGTTGTCGTTCAGCACGGTGGACGAGTTTGCCCTTCATAGGGAGGGGCTGTTGCATCTGTTCCGCTCTGTTTGCGGTCCCAGGAGGGGCATGAGGCTGTTCACGGCCGTCAACGAGGCCGCGAACAACGCGCTCTTTCACGGCAACAACGGTCTGCCCGACGCGCGGGTGGAGCTGCGCGTCCTCAAGGAAGGAGAGGCGCTTAGCGTCTCGATAAGGAGCGAGGGGGGCTGCTTCGCGCACGACCTCAGGCCGGACCCGGAGGTCTTCATGGACTTCGAGATGGAGTCCGGGCGCGGGGTGCAGATCATCCTGCACTTGGTGGACGAGGTCACGCTGGAGGAGTCCGGCAGGATGGTCGTTCTGAGGATGAGGAACGAGGCCCCGGAGGAACGGCAGGCATCGCCGCCCGCTCCGTCCCCGTTTCCGCTGGCGGTGGAGATAGCCGGCTTCCGGTTCAACGGCATGAACCTGCTGGACATGTTCGGCGAGTCGCTCGTCGTCTGGGAGACGAGCACGGACAGGATCATCTACATGAACGAGGCGGCCAGGGTACTGTACGGCTACTCCCTGGAGGAGACGGACGACCTGACTATTGACGAGGTCTACCCGGCGCGCGACGCGTCCGCCGGCAGGGTCTTCTCCGTCACGACGACCATGCACAGGAAGAAGGGCGGGGTGTTCTTCCCGGTCCAGGCCACTTTCCGCTCGCTTGCGCAGGACACGGACGAGATAATGATGATGGTCGTGACGGACGTGTCGCAGGAGACGTTGGCCAAGGAGGACGTCGCCCTGGCCTCGGCGATCCAGCGGGGTTTCCTGCCGGGCGACCTGACGGGGGAGCCGGACGTGGAGGTGCGAAGCATCTTCAGGCCGATGTTCATGATCAGCGGCGACCTGTTTGGGTACCACTGGGACCCGGAGGACAGGGTGCTGAACGGATACCTGTTCGACCTGATGGGGCACGGCGTCCCGGCGGCCCTGCAGACGTCGGCGATGCTGGTGCTCTTCCGCCAGGCCTTCGAGGACGAGGAGATGATAGGGACGAGCCTGCTGGAGAAGCTGCAGTGGGTGAACGCCATAGCAGCCGAGAGGTTCCTGTCGGAATCCTTCGCCGCCGCGATATGCTTCAGCCTGAACCTGCGCGAGATGAGCCTGTCCTACTGCTCTGCGGGGGTGAACGCGTTCCTTCACGGGTCGGGCGGGGTGATGAGCAAGGCATCGTCGCCCGGGTCGCTGCTGGGGCTGTCAAGGAGGGTGGAGTTCGGCACGGGAGAGATCTCGACCAAGAGCGGGGACTACTTCATCTTCACTAGCGACGGCTTCCTCGACCTGATGCATGGGTCGGAAGACCTGGCAATGTCGTTCAACGAGGCGTACGATCACCTGTTCACCATAGGCTACTCGGGCGCGAGCAAGGACGACTTGTCCGCCCTGTGCGTGCACGTCCGCTGAGCGAGACCCGGGTCAGGCGCCTTAGCCCGGCGCCGTGTTGCGCAGGATTATCTCAACCAGTTCGTCGGGGTCCACCGGCTTGGCTATGTAGTCGTTCATCCCGGCGTCCAGGCACATCTGTCTGTCCCCCTCCATCGCGTAGGCGGTCATAGCCACCACCGGCAGTCTGGTATCCGCGCCCTCTCTGGCGCGTATCTCCCTGGTCGTATCCAGCCCGTTCATTCCGGGCATCTGGATGTCCATGAACACGAGGTCGAATTCCTTCTCCGCCACCATCCGCAGCGCCTCCTCGCCCCCCTTGGCGAGGTCTATGGTCCAACCGGGCCCTCCCTTTTTCCTGAGTATTGACCTGGTGAGGCTCCTGTTGAAGTTATTGTCGTCGACCACCAGTATGGAGAGCTCGGCGGGGAGCTGCGCCGGATCAAGGTTCTCCTCTTGCGTCTTCGGCAGATTCTCGGGGGACTGCGATGCCGGGGAGGGGATCTTCTTGAGGTTCAGCGTCAGGTGGAAGACGTTCCGCTCGTCTTCCAAACTCTCTGCCCACAGTGCGCCTCCCGCGGCCTCGGCTATGCCCTCCGAGATTATCAGGCCGATGCCCGTTCCCTCGTACGCCTGCGAGAATTCGGTGCGGTCGAGGGCGGAGTGGTCGAGCATGGCTCTTATCCTGTCGTTGGAGGCCCGGTTGGAGGGGTGCTCGATGGTGACGTGGAGCATGACGGATTCGTTCGTCTCCTCCTCGGGCACCACGTTGATAAGGATTGCCCCCCTCGCGGTGAGGGCGATGGCAGTTGCGACGATGTTCCTGAGGGTCTGTCTCAGTCGGTGGCTGTCCCCCAGCAGGAACTCCGGAACGGAGGGGGGGATGGTGAGCTCGACCTGCACCCTCCGCTCGCGCGCCGCCATGGCGAGAGGGCGCACCGCCTGGGAGAAACAGGAGCGCACGGGGACAGGGCTCTCCTGCAGCTCGAGCCCGCCTGTCTTCAGGCGCGACATGTCGAGCAGCTCCTCCACCAGCTGCAGAAGGTCGCTCGAGGAAGCAGACAGCATCTCGACGAACTTCTTCTGCTCGAAGTCGAGCTTGGTATCCTGAAAAAGGGCGACCACGCCGATTATTGTGTTGAGGGGCGTGCGAATCTCGTGGCTCATGTTGGCTATGAAAGCCGCCATCTTCCTGCTCTCGTCCTCTGACGCGGCCAGAGCATCCTCGAGGTTCGCAATTCTGCTCTTCAAGTCCATCTCAGCCTGCAACTCATCCGACCTCCTCGTCGCTCAAAAAGCAGATATCTCCTCGGGAATTATAAACCGAGCGGGCGAAAAAACAAAGGACGAAGGGGATCGTCCCCTCCGTCCCCGGAGTAGCAGGCATTATTCGGGCTCTATCGGAAGGCGCGCACCCATCCGTCGTGCCCTCCGAAATAGACGACGCCACCGTCGACCAGCGGCGAGGACATGATTTCGCGCGATGATTCAAAACGCCAACGCTCCTGCCCGGTTGCGGCGTCCAGCGCGTGGAAGGCACCCCCGACGCTGCCGAAGAAGACCAGCCCGTCGTGAACCGCAGGGTTGGAGTGCACCCCGCCCGGGACGGGGAACTCCCAGAGCGGCCTTCCCGACGCGGCCTCGAGTGCGACGAGTTTCCCGTTTATCGTCCCGAAAAAGACCCTTCCTCCCGATACGGACGGCGCTGTGGTGATGGCCTCTCCCGCAGTGTGCTTCCACAGGGGGATCACACTCTTTATGCGCACCGCCTGAATCGCTCCGTCCCAGGCGCCGAAGTAGACGACCCCGTCCGACACCGCCGGGGTGCCGATCGGCCCGCCGCTGCCGCCTCCCCACAGCCTCTTGCCCGTCTTGGCGTCGAGGGCGTGAAAGAGCCCCTCGTAGGCACCGACGAAGAGGAGTCCGTCGCCGTAGACGGGGGACGAGCGAAGCTCCCTGCCCGTGTCGTAGGCCCAGAGGAGGGATCCGTTCTCGGCGTTCAGCGCGTATGTCTTCCCGTCCGAGCTGTTGAAGAAGACCTTGCCGTCCCCTGCCGCCGGAGAGGCCCATATGGAGAGCGAGACGTACTCGCCGGAGGGGGTGAATCTCCATCTGACCGACCCGGTGGCTATGTCGACCGCGAGCAGTGTGCCATCCGCACCGCCGACGAAAGCGTTCCCTCCGAGGATGGCGGGCGCGCCGTTGATCGTCGCCCCCGTGTTGAAGGTCCACACGCCCCGCCCCGAGCTTTTTTCAACCGCGTGCAGCCAGCCGGTGTCGTCCCCTGTGATGATCAGATCGCCCGCCGAGACAGGCGACCCCGATACCGGGGACATCGCGTCGTAGCTCCACAGGAGCTCGCCACTCCAGCCGCTAGCCTCCGCGGCGGGAAGGAGGACGACAGCGACCAGCAGAGCGACGACGCACCACTTTACACGCACGACAAGTTCGATTGTTTTCACTTAAAACACCTCTTTTCACGATGGTGTAAACCCCCTATAGTATATAGCGTTTCGCGCTTCTTTCATACTCCCTCGCAGCGAAGCTGTTGTTCCGAAGGTCGGGGCCTCGTGGGCAAAGTCGGTTCATCCCCGAGGTCCCTCCGGCGCTACGCGCCGTTCGGGACGACAGGGACCGTCGTCCTTTTGAACGACCCCGGCATTCTCGTTGCCAATCCTCGGCTGCGAGTGTACAATTTGACGTGGAAAATGAAAGGAAGTGTGGTCTCATGACGTTTCACGATGCCGCCGCCAGGTGGCTTGAGGGGTACATAAACTCCTTCGCGGAGGACGGGGTTCTGCCGCCGCTGATGGAGGTGAAGCGGGTGCACAGCCTCCGCGTCAGGGACATCGCGGTAAAGATAGCCAGGGAGCTCGGATGGACCGGTGAACTGCTCGACAGCGCGGTGACCGCGGCGCTTCTTCACGACACCGGCCGTTTCCCCCAGTACGCCGGGTGGGGGACGTACTACGACGGCGCGTCGACAGATCACGGGGACCTGGGTGAGTCGGCCCTGCGGGAGAGATTCCCCGCCGACCTGGCCCGGTCGTGCCCTCGGTGGGAGGACATACTGCTGGCAGTGCGCCTTCACAACAAGAGGGAGCTGCCCGGCGACGTACCGCCTCGCGCCCTGCCCATCGCGAAGATAGTCCGTGACAGCGACAAGCTTGACGTGTTCGGTTTGGTGCGCTCTCATGTCCAGGAGGGGCGCATCAAGGAGCTGCTCACTGCGATCGACCCGGACGGAGGCTACTCGGAGGCGCTGCTCGTCGAGCTGGGGTCCGACGGAAGGGCCTCTTACCAGAATGTCAAGTCGCTGCCCGACTTTCTTCTGGTGCAGCTCTCCTGGGTGCTGGACATGAACTACGCTCCATCTTTCAGGATGCTGAGGGAGGCCGGGACCCTGAGCTGGATAGCGAAGACCCTGCCCCGGAAGGACTCGGTGGATCGTTTCATAGACTCGGTCCTCGACCACGCGTCGCTGATGGAGAGCGCCTGACGAAGCGACCGGGGCGAACACCCGTCCGCCCCGGCGAATCTCAGCTGAATCTGCCCGCTATAACGTCTATTATCGCCCTGTCCAAGTTCTGCATGCCGTGGACGGAGACTTGGACCATGTTGCTCACCGTCTTCTCGATCGTCTCGTCCACCAGCCCCTGCGGCTCCGGGTAGTGACCGTCGAAGACCAGCAGGGCGGCGTGATAGGCCTCGAGAGCCCCTGTGCCGACCTTCAGCGCACACGTGTCCTTTGCGCCGTCGCACACCATGCCTACGAGGTTCCCGAGGATGATCAGCATCGCCTGGGCCGCCTTGGCGACGTCCCTCGTCTTCAGGTAGACCATCGCCGCCGCCGCGCCCGCGCCCGCCGCTACGGAGCAGCCGCAGGTAGGTGTAAGCCGGCCCGTGCGGCTCTTGACGTAGCTGGTGGCCAGGTGGCTGAAGGCCACCGCCTTGGCCGTCTCCTCCCGGCTCGCCCCGTGATGGGCCGCGAAGATCGCCACCGGCAGTATGGCGGTCACCCCGTGGTTGCCGCTGCCCGCGCTGCTCATCACCGGCATCGACACTCCGGCCATGCGAGCGTCGGAGGCGGCGGCCGCGAAGGACTTTATCTTAAGGCTCAGATCCTCGGAGTTGTAGCACGCGCCGGAGACCTTGCGGATGGTCTTTCCGATGTTCAGCCCCGTGTCGTGGTCCTGGTCGAAGCCGTACTCGGCGATGGCCATGTTCATCTCGACCCCCTCGAGCACGTAGTCGATGTCCTCCTCGTCCATCGTGTCCACCAGCGAGACGAGCTCGGAGAAGCCCATGGCCGCAACCTCGTCGGGTATGTTCTTGCCCTGATTCTCATCCCCCGAGGAGGCGGCGGTGAAGACGACCGAGCCGTCCACCTCGACCTCGACTATGCCTGTGTGGGTCCCCTCGATGCGGCAGACCGCCTCGTGGCCGGGGGAGCGAAGCGACGCCTCCACGTAGACCCCGTGGCGGTCCATGTCGGGGACGATCTTGATCGCGCCCCTTTCGATCAGCTTCATCGCTTCGGCGGCATGGTCGGCGCCGCAGTCCTTCAGCACCTCGAGACCGTACTCCGAACGACCGCACAGGACTGCGAGAGCCGCGGCGACGTTGTTGCCCTTGAGTCCGTCGGTGCCCGGGATACCAACGTCCATGCCGTTCTTGTAGATGCTGTCGCTGACGGTCACGAGGACGCTCTTGACCGGCTCGGACAGCTCCTCTCTCGCCCGGGCGACGGCAAGAGCCACCGCTCCGGGCTCGGTACACCCGAGTGCAGGCTTCACTTCGCTCTCCAGGAACTCCTTGATGGTGAACATCGTATCTCCCCTCCATGCAGAAAACTGACTAGCCTGTTATTCTTGGACTCGCCCGTGCGGGCGGATGGTATAACTGTCTGATGATTATATGTCGATTTTACCTCTCTGTCGAGGCTGGTGGGGCCCTGAATCAGCGCTTGGGGCTCGCTGGTATTTTGGTCGAAGAGGGTCCGGCGGGGTTGCTTGGCTGCTGTGATGCCTGCCCGCCCGAGGAGATGCAATCGTCATGCTGCTATTGCCTGTATCCTTCGATATAGTATAGAATGAGTCGTCGCGGCCATGTCTTTTTCCTTGAAGTAGAGGACTGGCGGAACACTAAGCAGAGGAGAGAGTTTTTTGACCACAACACTTCCGGTACTGAAATTAGGTAAGCACACGCCCCGCTTTCCGCTTGTCCAAGGCGGGATGGGCGTCGCCATCTCGGGCCCGAGTCTCGCGGGACACGTGGCAAAATGCGGCGGAGTGGGGACCATAGCCAGCGTGGGGCTTGCTGCGAACTCTCCCCACTACAACGGCAAGAACTACTTCGAGGCGAACCAGATAGCCGTAAAGGAGGCGATCGCGGATGCGCGGAAGATCGCCGGCCCGGACGGCGTTATAGCGGTTAACTGCATGGTCGCCCTCACCGACTACGACAGGCAGACTCGCTCCGCATGCGAGGGCGGAGTCGACGTAATAATATCCGGTGCCGGGCTTCCGCTGAGGTTGCCTGAGTACACGCGCGACTTTCCCGACGTGGCCCTGGTGCCGATAGTAAGCTCCAAGAAGGCGGCCGCCCTCATCGCCCGGCGCTGGGAGAAGACCTACGGCAGGGCCCCGGACGGCTTCGTGATGGAGACGCCCAAGTACGCCGGGGGACACCTCGGGGTCACCAAGATGGACCAGGTGGACGACGAACAGTTCTCGCTGGAACAGGTAATCCCGGAGCTGGTGGAGTACGTAGAGAAGGAGCTGGGCAGGGACATCCCCGTGATAGGCGCGGGTGGCATCTGGGGGAGGGAGGACATGCTGAATGTCTTCTCGCTCGGTGCGAAGGGAGTGCAGGTCGGCACGCGCTTCGCCTGCACCTTCGAGGGGGACGCCTCCGACCGCTTCAAGCAGGCCTACATCGACGCCACGGAGGAGGACGTAGTGATAATCCAGAGCCCCGCCGGGCTTCCGGGACGGGCGCTGAAATCCCCATTCGTCAGGCAGTACCTGGAGGGCGACGTCAAGAGCAAGCCCTGCATGGCAAACTGCCTCACTCACTGCCGCTACAAGACGGACAAGGAGACCTTCTGCATAGCCCAGGCCCTGATAGACTCCTTCCGCGGCAACTGGGAGGAGGGGCTCTTCTTCTGCGGCTCCAACGTCGTCAAGATTACCGAGATGCAGCACGTGGCCGATATAATGCGCGAGTTCTTCCCCGGCGAGGATATTTAGGCTCGGCCGGGGCATTTCCATCCGGGGTTTCAAAGGACAAGGCGGGGGAGAGGCTCCCGCCTTGTCTGGTAGTTGTATCGAGGAGGCGGTGTCGATGAGAGGAGCCAGGACGGTCTTTGCGCCGGTCGTTTTAGGACTGTTGTGCGCTTTGTTGATAGCTTCGGTGATGCCCGGCCCCGCGATGGCCGAGGAGGCGACGGACACGTCCGACCCCCCCGCCGTCGCCCGGTCAGAGGTCCCGAAGACGCCGTTCGAGGGGTTCTCAAAACAGAGCGTGAACGCGAGGATAGACGAGATCCAGAAGGAGATCGACTCGATAGTCTCCGAGAAGGACATACTGATAGAGGAGCGTTTGGCGGAGGAGGAGGACATCCGCAGGGCGCTGATATCGCTGGGTTCGCTGCAGAACGTCTACTCCAGGTACCTGACCGTGATCGACAGGCTCGAGGAGGCCAGGAACGGGGAGGAGGAACTTCCTCGAAAGACGGAGGGAGTCGCCCCGGGAAAGCCCGGTTACAATCTCTCATATTACGAGGATGTGCTGAACCGCTTCGAGACGGCGGTTCACAAGCTGGACTCGACCACGTCCAGCATCCGCCTCTCCGAGAGCAACCTTGTCTCCCTCAAGGAGCATGAGCAGAGGCTGACGGAGCGCTACCGGGAGCTGCTGAAGGCGCCGGAGCCGTCGAGCGGGCCGGAGCGTCTGAGGAGGTCCCTTCACATCACCGAGGCCGATGCGGACCTCGAGGCCGCGCAGGTCTCGCGAGAGGCGCAGAGTATCAGCATCGAGACTCAGAGGATCCTCCAGGCCAGGGCGCAGGCGGAGAGGGACGAGTTGGCCAAGGAGCTCGCCCATGTCGAGGAGAACCTCGTGTTCGACGAGAAGGACCGGGACGACCGGCTGCAGAGCATCGGGGAGCGCATGGCCCAGGCCCGGGAGAAGCTGCCTGCTCTCAGGGATGAGAGGGAGAAGGCCCGCCTGGCCCTGTCCAGAAAGCAGGGAGCTCTCACCAGCGCCCGCAGCGACAAGGAGAGGCAGCTAGCCCAGGCCGCCGTTGCGGAGCAGCAGGTCGCCCTTCAGCTTGCCCAGGTCGTGCTGGAGCAGGCCGAGCAGGAGGTCCAGTTCCTGGAGGAGGAGCAGCGTATCTGGGGCCTGAGATACATGTTGATAGAGGGGAGCCTCAAGGGGCAGGAGATCTGGGACATGAGGGCCGAGGCCCAGGCGCGCCAGAAGAACCTGGAGAACGTGATAATGGTCCGCCAGAGGAGCGCCTCGTCCATACAGGCGGAGATAGTCTCGGCCCAGAAGGAGCTGGAGGAGAGCGAGAATTTGTCCGTGGCGGCGCGCATCCGCTCGCGGCTGAACCTGCTGCATCGCACAGCTGAGGCGGCCAACGCGACCATGGCGATGGTTTTCCCCGTCATCAGCCAGTACAACCGGCTGGAGGAGGAGATAAACGATCGCATAGACGCGGTGAACATAGCCGAGAGGGTGACGGCGTTCGGCAAGGAGCGCTTCCTGGCCTTCTGGAACATAACCCTGTGGTCCGGAGAGGGCTTCGACATCACGGTTTGGAAGCTCTCCTTGGCCGTGGCCCTCTTCCTGGGAGCGTTTCTGCTAAGCGGCAGGCTGACGGAGGCCCTGAGCAGGATGCTCTTCGCCCGGTTTGGAATGGACAACATGGCGAGGATGGCCGGAAAGAAGATACTCTTCTTCCTGTTGATGGGGGCCTTCATCCTCGTCGCGCTCGACCTGGTCGGGATACCACTGACCGCTTTTGCCTTCCTCGGCGGAGCCCTCGCCATCGGAATCGGATTCGGCGCGCAGGACTTCTTCAACAACCTGATAAGCGGATTCATAATCATGTTCAGCATGCCCATCAGGGTCGATGACATTATTGAGATCGACGGACAGTTCGCCACGGTGGAGGAGATAGGGAGCCGCGCCACGCGCATAAAGACCTTCGACAACATTGACGTTCTGATGCCCAACAGCTACTTCCTGAACAACAAGATCGTCAACTGGACCCTCACGGACAAGAGGATCAGGACGATGGTCAAGGTGGGCGTTGCTCACGGCTCCGATGTCAGAAAGGTGGAGGAGCTGCTGCTGCTGGCGGCCACCGACCATACCCGAGTGCTGAAGAACCCCGAGCCGTTCGTGGTCTTCGGCGATATCGGGACGAACGCCCTTGAGTTCACCCTCTACCTGTGGATAGACATGGGCAACGCGTCCGGCATGAAGGTGTGCAGCGACATCCGCTTCCGCCTGGTATCTCTGTTCGAGAAGCAGGGGATAAAGATTGCTCCGCCGAGGATGTACGTCTGGCTGGACCGACCGAAGCAGGCCGAGCTCGATCATGGCGAGTCCGAGGAAGCGACTCCGAAGGAGGTCTAGCCGGTGCTCTCCTTGAATGAAAAGGATCTGTACCGCCTGTTGCTCGATCTCGTTTCGATTCCGAGCGTATCGTACTCGGCGGAGGAGAACCGGGTTGCCGAGTTTATTGTCGGGATTCTGGGAGAGCTCGACTACTTCCGTCGAAACCCCTCGCACCTGCGCCTGCTACCGATCGACGAGGACAGGCTGGGCAGAAGCGCCGTGGCGGCCCTGGTGAAGAGTGCCCCCGCGACCGAAAGGACGGTCGTCATCACCGGGCACTTCGACGTGGTGGACGCCGGGGCGTGCGGCCACCTCAAGCACCTGGCCTTCTCCCCGGAGGAGTACACGAGGCGAGTGGGGGAGCTGGAGATACCGGAGGAGGCCAGGGCGGATCTGGCGAGCGGCGAATACCTGTTCGGCCGCGGCGTCTCGGACATGAAGGCGGGCATCGCCCTCGAGATGTGCCTGCTCGCAGAGGTATCCCGCCTCGATTCTTTCCCGGCGAACGTGCTCTTTCTCGCGGTCCCCGACGAGGAGAACAGCTCCGCCGGCATGAGAGGCGCCGTGCCCTGGTTGGTTCGCCTGCGCGAGGAGTGGGGGGTGGACTATGTCGCATGCCTCAACGCCGAGCCGTCGGTGGGAGGCCGAAGCTCTCCCGCCGCCGTGTACGTCGGCACCATCGGCAAGCTGATGCCCTTCTTCCTGTGCGCCGCTCGAGAGGCTCACGTGGGCGACTACTACGACGGGGTTAGTTCGTCCCTGGTAATGGCGCACCTTGCGATGCTGCTCGAGGGGGCGCCGGAGACGGCGGAGGAACACGAGGGAGAGAGGTTCCCCCCGGCGGCGTGTCTGCGCTTCCGCGACCTGGTCAGGAACTATTCCGTCACGATACCGGAGAGGGCGGTAGCCTGTTATAACGTCCTCACTGTCTCGAAGACCCCGGCGCGGGTCCTGGACGAGATGAAGGAGACGGCGGAGCGAGCGCTTGACATGACGCTGGAGCGACTCGCCGGGTACGGGGAAAAAGCGGGCACGGGCACTCGCTTTGCGGGCAGGGTGCTCTCATTCGCCGAACTGGCGGAACGTGCGCGAAGGCGCACCGACGGATTTGACGCAGCGCTGAAGGAGTTCACCGAGTCTCTTCCCGATTCTCTGGACGAGCGGGAGAGATGCATCGAGGCGGCCTCCTTTCTTCTCGACCTGTCGGGCGAGAAGGGTCCGCTGATAGTGGTCGGATTCCTGCCCCCCTACTACCCTCCGAGGCTCAACAGGCGGGAGACGCCGGGAGAGCTCTCCCTGCTTCGAGCCGCCCGCAGGCTGGTGGAGGAGGCCGCCCCTTCGGGCGTGGAGATCAGCATGGTGGAGGTCTTCAAGGGCATAATGGACATGAGCTACTTGGGATTCCAGGGCGAGCCCTCCGAGCTTGATGCCCTCGCCGAAAACATGCCCCTGTGGGGGAGCGCCTACCGATTCCCTCTCGAAGACCTCAAAAGCCTGGACGTCCCGATAGCGAATTTCGGTCCGCTGGGCAAGGATGATCACAAGAACTCCGAACGCATCAACCTTCCGTACTTCCTTCGCGTTCTGCCGCCGCTGTTCATGAGATTCGTCGAGCTGATGGCCCTTGAGGCGGATGCCGAGGGGGAACGAGGCCTCGAAAACCGCTCTAATAACCCCTAAAAGAAGAAAATATTATGTATTTCTCCTCTCGCGCGTTGCAATTATCCGCGGCGAGGGGCATAATACTCTCAACCTGACCGAACCAGAATTTACAAGTTATGAAATACTAAACTATGGTTTATTTTTGTTCGAGCGCGGGTATATCAACGGAGAAAGAAGGGGCAGCATGTCGAGCAGCATATCTGAAGAGCTTATGGAGATGGAGAACGAGTACGGAGCGCACAACTATCACCCGTTAGAGGTGGTCATATCGAAGGCGGAGGGCATCTGGGCCGAGGACCCGGAGGGCAGGCGCTACATGGACATGCTGTCCGCCTATTCGGCGGTGAACCAGGGGCACAGGCATCCGAAGATAATCAAGGTGCTGAAGGATCAGGCGGACGTCCTCACCCTCACCTCGCGCGCCTTCTACAACGACCGGTGGCCGCTCTTCGCGCGGAAGCTCGCCGCCTTCACGGGCAAGGAGATGGTGCTTCCGATGAACACGGGGGCGGAGGCGGTGGAGACGGCCCTGAAGACCATAAGAAAATGGGGCTTCACGGTGAGGGGCACGCCGAAGGACAGGGGGGAGATCATCGTCTTCGACGGCAATTTCCACGGCCGTACCATCACCATAATCTCGTTTTCCACCGACCCCGACGCGACGGAAGGCTACGGCCCCTTCACCCCGGGGTTCAGGGTGGTCCCATACGATGACCTTGAGGCGGTGGAGCGGGCGGTGAACGAAAACACCATCGGTATCCTGGTCGAGCCCATACAGGGCGAGGCGGGCGTGGTCGTCCCCCGCGACGGCTTCCTCAAGGGGCTTGAGTCCATCGCGCGCAGGAACGGAATTCTCTTGGCAGTTGACGAGATACAGACCGGATTCTGCCGCACCGGAAAGGATTTCGCGTTCCAGCACGAGGGAATAGACCCGGATATCATCATCATGGGCAAGGCACTCGGAGGCGGCGTATTCCCCGTGTCTGCGGTAGCGGCGAACAGGGATATACTCGGAGTCTTCAAGCCCGGGACCCACGGGTCCACCTTCGGCGGAAATCCCCTGGCCTGCGCCGTGGCGACAGCGGCCATCGACGTGCTGGTTGAGGAGAATCTGACCGAGAGGGCCGCGGAGCTAGGCGAGTACTTCATGAAAGGTCTGAGGGCGATTAACTCGCCCGGGATAAAGCTGGTGAGAGGCAAGGGGCTGCTAATAGGGGTGGTGCTGAACGAATCCGCAGGAAAGGCGCGACTCTATACGACAGCCCTCAAGGAGAAGGGGCTTCTTTGCAAGGAGACCCACGACTGGATCATCCGCTTCGCGCCGCCGTTGGTGATAACCAGGCAGGAGATAGACCAGGCGATCGAGGCGATCAGCGAGGTCTTCTCGCAGACTCCCGTGTCCTGCGTGTAGCGGCGAACCGGATGGAGTCGGCTACAGAGCGGGCGGTCTGGCCGGGAAGCCCCGCCAGTATGCAGGACTCTACCCCCGGGAGCTCCCGCCTCCGGTAAGATGATACCACCGGCGGTTTGATTTCGCCCTGGGCTTTGACACTTTTCGTAAAACGGGTGTATAATTCGTTTAAATGCATCGGGGGAGTCCGACACGGACTGAGAGGGGGCGATACGGCCCCGACTCCTGGAACCTGATCCGGGTAATGCCGGCGAAGGGAAGGTGCCGCTTTTATAGGACATTCCACCGATGATATCTGTCAAAGGGGGAATGTCTTTTGTTTAACTCGCGAATCACCATCCTGGTCGAGGGCGCGCTCGCCGTGGCCCTCTCGGTAGTCTTCTCCGGTCTCAGGCTTTTCAGCATGCCACAGGGAGGGTCCATAACCCTCGAGATGCTTCCGTTGTTCCTGTTCGCCTTGCGCCGCGGCGGAAAGCACGGCTGCGCCGCCGGGGCGGTATCGGGCGTATTGCAGCTCATCACCGGCGGTTACATAGCACACCCGGTACAAGCCGCTCTCGACTACCCGATCGCCTTCGGAGTTTTAGGGACGGCAGGCTTCCTCAGGGACAAACCCATCTGGATAGGCCTCGTCGTCGGGGCGTTTCTCCGCTTTGTCTGCCACGTGCTGTCCGGAGTCGTCTTCTTCGGGTCGTTCGCACCGGAGGGGACGAACGTATGGGTCTATTCGTCCGTGTACAATGCGACCTTCATGGCCCCGAATCTCGTGGTCTGCGTCCTTCTCGCCTACCTGGTCTGGCCGAGGCTTAGCAGGCTGGACTCGGGAAGCTAAGGGGGTATCGGCGCAGCCTCCTCTGGGTTAAAATGGACATAGTTCAGGTCGGGAGGGGGAGGCGCAATGTCAAAGGCTGGAAAAATACGCTACGACTTCTCGGTCTTCGGGGAGATGGACTCGTACCTGTTCAGGGAGGGGAATCACTTCCGCCTGTACGAGAAGCTGGGCGCCCAGGTGGTGGACGACGGCAAGGAGAGAGGCACGTACTTCGGCCTCTGGGCGCCCAACGCTCGCGAGGTCAGCGTGGTCGGCTCGTTCAACGGCTGGGACAGGACGCGGCACTACCTATCGCCAAGGAAGGACAGCTCCGGAATATGGGAGGGGTTCGTCCCCGGGGTGGGCAAGGGCGCTCTGTACAAGTTCTCCCTGCGGACCAGGAGCGGTTCGGTCGTGGAGAAGGGCGACCCGTTCGCCTCCTTCTGGGAGATAGCCCCCAAGACAGCCTCGATAGTCTGGCCCGTCGACTACAAGTGGGGCGACGGCGACTGGATGAAGAACAGGCGCGAGCGAAACGCCCTTGACGCCCCGATGTCCATCTACGAGGTCCACGTCGGCTCGTGGCGAAGAAAGCCTGCGGAGGGCTTCCGCTCCCTCTCCTACAGGGAGCTCGGGCACGAGCTCGGCGAGTACGTGCTGGACGCCGGCTTCACCCACGTGGAGCTGCTTCCGGTGATGGAACACCCCTTCTACGCATCCTGGGGATATCAGACACTGGGCTACTTTGCGCCGACGAGCCGTTACGGCACGCCGGAGGACTTCATGTACATGATCGACGTGCTGCACCAGATGGGGATAGGCGTATTCCTGGACTGGGTGCCGTCTCATTTTCCGGAGGACGGCTACGGGCTGGCGCGTTTCGACGGCACCTGCATCTACGAGCACGAGGACCCGCGGCAGGGGTTCCAGCCCGACTGGGGCAGCAGGGTCTTCAACTTCGGACGCAACGAGGTGCGAGAGTTCCTCATCAGCAGCGCCTTCTGCTGGCTGGATCGATTTCACGCCGACGGACTCAGGGTCGATGCGGTGGCGTCCATGCTCTACTTGGATTACTCGCGAAAGCAGGGGGAGTGGGTGCCTAACAAGTACGGCGGCAACGAGAATCTGGAGGCGGTCTCCTTCCTTAAGAGGATGAACGAGGCGATCTACAAGGAGTTCCCGGACGTGCAGACGATGGCGGAGGAGTCCACCGCGTGGCCGATGGTCACCCGCCCTACCTACCTGGGAGGGCTCGGTTTCGGCATGAAGTGGAACATGGGGTGGATGCACGACACGCTGCAGTACATGAGGAAGGACCCGGTCCACAGGAAGTACGAGCACAACAAGATCACATTCAGCATCATGTACGCCTTCACCGAGAACTTCCTGCTTCCCTTCTCGCACGACGAGGTGGTGCACGGCAAGGGGTCGATGCTTGGCAAGATGCCGGGCGACGAGTGGCAGCAGTACGCCAATTTGAGGCTGCTGCTCGGCTACATGTACGCCCATCCGGGCAAGAAACTTCTCTTCATGGGTAGCGAGTTCGCTCAGGGGCGGGAGTGGGACCACGACGACAGCCTCTTCTGGGACCTGCTGAACTACCCGCGCCACGAGGGGATGTTGCGCTGGGTGAGGGACCTTAACCGGGTCTACAGGGAGGAGCCCGCCCTGCACGAGAGGGACTTCTCGCACGAGGGATTCAGCTGGTGCGACTTTTCGGACTGGGAGCAGAGCGTGGTCTCGTTCTTCAGAAGGAGCGAGTCGGGGGAGACGGTTCTGACGGCGCTGAACTTCACCCCCGTGCCTCGAATCGGCTACACACTCCACGTGCCCGTCGGAGGGAACTGGAAGGAGCTGCTGAACAGCGATGCCGAGGCCTACGGAGGCGGCGGAATCGGCAACCTGGGCGGCGTGACGGCGAGAGAGGCGTCCGGCTCGGACTGGCACCCTCTGACCATCAACCTGCCTCCCCTCGGGGCGGTTATGCTGAAGCCGGAGTAGCCCCTGGGATCGCTACCGCTCCTCCCTGGATGCGAGCACGATTCCCGCAAGGATGAGCCCGCCCCCGACGGTCTTGACCAGGGTCAGAGGCTCGCCCAGGAGGAGCGCGGCCAGGATCGAGCTGCCGACCGGCTCCCCGAGCAGGCAGAGAGATACCGTGCCCCCGCTCATCCACCTGAGCGCCCAGTTGTAGCTCGAGTGGCCGAGTACCTGGGGCACGAGCGCCATCAGGAAGAGGGCGCTCCACGTCGTTCCAGAGAAGCCGGACACAGGCAGTCCCGCCGCTAGGACTGCCGCCCACAGCACGGCCGCCGCCACCCCGTAGCTAAGGGTCACGTAGGTGCCGAGCGACACGTGCGGCCTTATCCTGCGGCCCAGCAGGATGTACAGAGCGGCGAACAGGCTCCCCAGCAGGGCCAGGAAGTCCCCCCACAGTGCCGCCCAGCCGGTGGCGAAGTCCCCCCAGCTTATGATCAGAGCGCCGGGAAGCGCGATGAGCAGCCCTCTTTTCAGGGCCTTCGAGAATGGTTCGCCTGTCAGGAAGGGGGAGAAGAGCCCTGTCCACAGGGGGATGGCGTTCACGATCACCACGCTGCTTGCGACCGAGGTGTAGAAAAGAGAGGAGATCCAGGCGGCGAAGTGAAGGGCCAGGAAGAGCCCGGACGCCGCGCCGCAGAGCACGTCCCTCCGCCCGAGCGAGGAGAGCTCCGCGACGGCCCTGCGGATGGTGAAGGGCGAGAGGAATAGGGTTGCCAGCCCCACCCTGTAGGCGGATATGACGAGCGGCGGCGCGGATGCCATCCGCGTGAAGATGGCGCCCGTCGATATGGCGAACACCCCTATGGACAGGACTATCCAGGGAGATACGGGAGGTTTTTCTGTCACGGCTCTGTCTCACTCCTAGCGTTGCAAGGGTTCTGTCATTCCAGGGAGAATGATACCAGAGAAAGAGCCCCGATCAGAGGAAGAAGAGCGAGAATACCAGGGGCAGCACGATGATAATGCTCAGCAGTCGGACGGTCTGGAGCAGGGTGACCTTCAGGGGATCTGCCCCCATCTCGTCAGCTATGACGATCATCTGCGAAAGGCCTCCCAGCGAGGCCGACAGCAGGCAGGTCGGGTAGTTCCACCCGGTCATCCTGTGCAGCAGCTCGGCTATCGCAATGCTGCCCAGCAGCATCAGCATCAGCACCACCGACACGGGCAGCCACTGCCGGCCCAAGCCGCCGAATGTCGAGGCGGAGATGTTGGACGCTATCGTCAGTCCTATGATGGCCTGGGCGGTGGACACGAGCACCCGCGGAACAGAGGGCAGCCCCTCGCGCAGCAGATTCGCCGCCGCAGTCCCGATCATTGCCCCTGTCATCACCCCTGCTGGCAGGCGCAGCATGTAGCCTGCGAAGCCGCCCGAGACGGCAGCCGCGGCCAGTAGGGCGTAGCCGGATGCCGTGCGGTGCCGAACTTCGGGCTCTCCCGGCCCGGGCTCTTCCTGCCCGGCATTGTCGCGGCCCAGTATGGCCGGGAGCGCCCTGCAGATCATGGGCGATAGCGTCAAAGCGATCAGCACTCGCGCCGTCTGAAGCAGGGTGACTGTCGCTACGTCCGCCCCCATGGAGATCGAGAGCAGCGCCATCTCCGATATCCCGCCCGTGGTGGAGCCTATGAACGCCGTCCTCGGGGAGAGGTCCGTGGACAGGTAGAGCAGAGCGCCCCCGCACAGCGACAGGGCCAGCATCCCCGCGGACACTACAAGGGCGGGGAGGGGCAGCTCTCCCAGGAGCCGCGCCGACCTTCTGCTCACCCTCGACCCGGCGAGAGCGCCGATGATGACGTTGCTGCAGCGGGAGGGCCAAAGCATGTCTGCCTCGGGGTAGAGCCCGATCAGATTTAGCATCCCGGCGAAAAAGAGAGGCCCCAGCAGCGCAGGCACAGGCACGGAGAGCTTTTTGAAGACGAGGAAGCCGGCCAGGCCGACCAAGAGAAGCAGCAGGTATGGGGAGAAAAAGGAGAGAACGGTCATCATCGGAAGTAGCGGACGGTGAAAGAGCTCTCGCCCGTCTCGGGAGGGACCTCCATCGCGATCAGCCTCGTCACGGTCGCCATGGGCGGACCTTCGCGAAGCCAGTCCTCCATGGTGGCGACGGACTCGGCTTCACCCTGGGCATGAACCTCCACCGATCCGTCGGGAAGGTTTCGCACCCATCCGACCAGCCCCAGCCTAAGGGCCGTCCTCGCCGCGCTGTGGCGGAACCCCACTCCCTGCACGGTTCCCTTGACCAGAAAACTCCTGCGGACCACGGCCATGGCGTCCTCCTTTCAGGGCGCACCTCCAACAACAAGGGCAGGACCGTCTGCGAAGACAATAATATCACCCGTGAACGGGTGGATCAAAGGGGGCTTGCGCCACGAAAAAAGGCCGCCAGGACGACGGCCTTTCACTATTATCACCGTACGCCGGTACGGATATATTTGGTAGCCCCAACGGGATTCGAACCCGTGTTTTAACCTTGAGAGGGTTACGACCTAGACCGCTAGTCGATGGGGCCTTTGCTTGCTGGCTGGGGAACCTGGATTCGAACCAAGATTGCCTGATCCAGAGTCAGGTGTCCTGCCATTGGACGATTCCCCAGTTTATACGCATTATACGGCGTGCGGGGAGTATATTACCATATTTCCAGAGTTTGACAAGGGGCGAGGCGATAACTAAATGTTCTGTTTTTGTTCGCCGGTGCTTTGGGTGTATAATTCATTATAATGAAATGGATGGTAGCAAGGAGGGTTGCGGAGGCGATGGAAGGGGAGAGGTGCGCGTTCACTGTTATGGCCAAGGTAGTGGGAGGGCTTTGCAATCTGCGCTGCACTTACTGCTATTACTCGGAAAAGCCCGGGCTTTTGGCGCAGGAGATGCCGAGGATGTCCGACGAAGTCCTTGAATCTTACGTAAACCGGGTATTCGATCTCGACGAGGACGGCCAGGCGGAATTCGTCTGGAGCGGCGGCGAGCCTCTTCTTGCCGGGCTTCCGTTCTTCGAGAGGGCGATGGAGCTCCAGGAGAGGCGAGGTGGCGGGGCCAAGAACAGCATCCGGACCAACGGCACTCTGCTCGACGACGGGTGGTGCGACCTCCTAGCCAAGCATGGCTTCCATGTAGAGGTCTGCATCGACGGTCCAAAGGAGCTGAACGACGTCTACAGGGTAGGGCACGACGGGGGCACGTTCGACAAGGTGATGGCGGGGGTCGACCTGCTGAAGAAGCACGGGGTGCGGTTCGGCGCCCTTGCCAGGGTCCACGCGGCGAACGAGTCGCACCCGCGCGAGGTCTACGGCTTTCTGCGCGGCATCGCCGACCGCATGCAGTTCACCCCGGTAGTGGAGAGAGAGGCCGCTTTCCACGAACTGGAAGATGGCCAGTGCTTCTCCATGCCTCCGGGGATAAAAGGCCCACCCGTCCAGAGTAAGTCCGTCGAGCCGTTCTCGGTCTCGCCCGAGGGGTTCGGATCTTTCCTGGCAGAGGTCTTCGACAGTTGGATGGAGCTTGACGGGGGATTGAAAACCGTCGTCCTATTCGATGCGACCGCCCGAAACATGCTGGGAAACCAGGGAGGGACCTGCGCCCACAACCCGCTCTGCGGTCACGGCGTCTCGGTCGAGGTGAACGGGGATGTCTACTCGTGCGAACGGTACGCCTATCCGAAGTACAAGCTGGGAAATCTGCTGGAGACCCCTCTCTCCCAGATAGTGGAGCGCAATCGCCCTTTCTGCATGAACAAGACCGAAGGGCTCCCCGATGACTGCTTCGACTGCCCTTATATCACCCTGTGCTTCGGGGGCTGTCCGAGTCACCGCATCGTTCCGTCGGAGGACGGACTGAGGGGAAAGAACTACCTGTGCGAGGGGTACAAGAAGTTTTTCAGCCACTTCATCGAGAACATGCAGCAGATGTGACGGGGGCGAACTTCCGCGAAGACCATAGATGCCGCCGGACGCTCTCCCGGCGGCATCTTTCATTATCTTGCTAGACCCTGGTCATCTGGCCGCCCCTTCTGGCTCTTGCCACCTCCAGAAGATATGTGTCCGGGATCTCCTCGTGGTCAGGGTGGAAGCAGGTCTTCGCCCCGGACTCGTCGGGGTCGTCCCCGAAAATAACTCTTCTGTTCCTCGCCGCCTGGGCCAGGATGCGCCTCGCGGACTGCTGCGGTGTCTGGGCGGTCGGGGGCGCGGGCAAGTCGCCCCAGATCGCCGTGGCGGTGGTTCCGGGAGTGGCCGAGTTGAACTTGATGTTCTCGTCCCAGTACTCGTAGCGCAGCGACAGCGTCATGCCGTTGAGCGCTGCCTTTGTGGCGGCGTACATAGTCTGGTAGGGCATGGGGTAGAAGGCTATGCCGGAGATCACGTTGATCACCTGTCCGCCGCCGTGCCTCCGCATCACCGGTATGACCGCGCGGCAGCCGTACAGGGCCCCGTAGAAGTTGAGGGCGAAGGATCTCTCCCAGTCCTCGTTGGTCTGCACCCTGATCTCCTTGAGCTCCTCCTCGGGAGCCGAGGGGTGCGGCTCGACGAAGAGCCCCATCATGCCTCCTCCCGCGTTGTTGATAAGCAGGTCGATCCTACCGCCGAAGAAATCGGCCGCCCCTGCGATCATGTCGACGACCTCGCCCTCCTTCGTCACGTCGCAGAGTATGCCCTTCACCTTTTCTGGGTACTCGGCCGACAGGCGGGCTGTATGCTTTTCAAGGTTCTCCTTGTTGAAGTCCGCGAGGACGACCTTCTCCGCTCCGTAGGCCAGCAGCTCCTCGACGAGCCCCAGTCCTATTCCCGACGCCGCCCCTGTGACGACAGCCGTCTTGCCCCTGTAGTAGCTTTCATCGAACTCCATCTGTGCGTCCCGCCTTTCATCATCGATTCAAACGACTGCTGCTTCGAGTCATCCCGAGCGTATGCGAGGGATCTCGCCTTTAACCGCCTCAACCCCGAGGTCCCTCCGGTGCTACGCACCGTTCGGGACGACAGCAATCATTCGTAGGTCTGGTGGTCCTTCAGGAACGTGCAGCGGTCGAAGCGGCCCGGCAGCAGCAGTGACATCGCCTGAGTCAGCTCCTGTTTGTCGGTGTACTCGTAGATCTCCTTCTGACTGATGACCCAGTTGTCGCTGACCATCCATCCTGCGCCGATGACGTTGGTCACGGGCAGCTCCCCCCACCTGTCGTTGAGCGACGAGGCCAGGGACAGGTCGGCCTCGGCGGGATCCCATGAGTAGATCATGGTCGGGCTGTCGTAGTAGATTACCTTGAGGTTGGAGAAACCGCCCTGTCTTATCTCGTATACGTGGTTCAGGCACCCTCCGCCGATTGTCGTCGGGTTCTCCCGCGTGCTCCCCTCCTGAGCCGTGGCGAAGCCCTTCTGGTTGTAGCTGCCTATCTTCAGTTTAACGTCCAGCAGGTCCACTCCGTCTCTCCTGATGAGGCATCTTCCTACGTCGCCCGTCCTCTCGACAAGGATTCTTTCGCACAGCTTCTTGGCGAGCCCTGAGCCCTCGCGCCCGGAGAGCACCCCCATCAACGAGCCTGGGCCGCTCAGCATCAGGCCGAGGAAGTAGATGCCCTCGTAGTCGCCCAGGCGAGCCATTATCCCCAGCCCTCCCTCCATGTACCAGGGCGAGAAGGTCGGCTGCCTGATGTTGACTACATACACGTAGCACATCGGGTTGGCCGGATCCGCCGGCTCCAGGGGAGGCGGCAGTAGCTCCCTCGCCCTCTTAGGGTCCGTGTTGAAGAAGAGCTGGATGCCGTACTGGTCGTTCATGGCGCCGTCCTTCATGAAGTTCGAAAGCTCTTCCTCCGGGATTTTATACCCCATGTCCATGCAAAACCTCTCCTTTCGTTCAGGCTCGCGGCTCGAAGGTGAAAGCCCTTCCGCGAGCGTCCTGCGTGGCCTCCAGCACGCGTCCGCAGCATTTTGCGTCGCCGATGACCACGACGTCCGGAAAGGCGGTTTTGAAGCTATCGACTACCTCCCTCCTGGGGGCGACCCCGACCGCCAGCACGACGCCGTCCGCATTTACCTCGACCATCTCTCCGTCCGACAGGCGCAACAGCTTCACGCCGCCGGGCACGATCCGCTCCAGCCTGTGACCGGTCAATATCACCGGATCGTGCGGCCCGATGCGGTTCATCACGTCCATCACTACCAAATGGTACATGCCCGGCCCGAGCTCGCCCAGCATCTCCACCAGCGTGACTTTGCACCCTTCCAGGGCCAGGGTCTCCGCCGTCTCGAGCCCGGTCATGCCCGAGCCGATGATGACGACCCTACCCGTCGGGCGTGTGCGCCCCAGCAGCACGTCCTCCGCTGTGCAGACGAAGTCGAGGTCCGTTCCGGGGACGGGCGGGACGCACGGCTCTCCGCCGCACGCCAGAAGGACTCCGCACGGTTTCAGCTCCGCGACGTCCTCCGGTGCGACCTCTTGGCCGAGCCTGACCTCTATGCCGGCCTTCTCGACCTGGGCGACCAGGGAGTCCACGTACTTTGTAATCTTGTCCTTGCCGTATCCCTTGTCGGCGGTGTTCAGAGTTCCGCCGAGCCTCTCCGCGCCGTCGAATATCACCGGGTCAAAACCACGTTCCTTGAGCACCAGTGCGGCCTCGATACCAGCCGGGCCGCCGCCTATCACCGCGACAACGCGCCCGTCGCCGTCGCGAACCGGGTGCAGGTACTCCCGCTCGCGCCCGGTCCTCGGGTTCACCGCGCAGCGCACCTGCCTGACGTTGGCTATTTCCGCGAAGCAGCAGAGGCAACCTATGCACCTGCGTATCTCGTCGTCCCTGCCGGAGAATGCCTTGGCGGCCCACTCCGGGTCCGCCAGAAGGGCTCGTCCAAGCCCCGCGAAATCGCAGACCCCCTTCTCAAGCAGCGACTCGGCCACGGACGGATCCTTGATGTTGTTCACCGCTATCACCGGGATCGATACGACTTTCTTGATCGCGGCCCCCATGTAGCTCTTCCATCCCTGCTCGTAAGTTCCAGGCTCGATGCAGCCGAGGTTGTAGCAGCTCACGTTGATCGCGTCGGCCCCCGCCCTCTCCAGCGCGGCGGCGATCCTGGCGGCCTCCTCGAGGTCTATCCCGCCCGGGAGGGCCTCCTCCGCGTTGATGCGGACTGATACGGGGAAATAAGCTCCGCAGCCCCTCTTGATCCCCGCGACTATCTCCTCGACGAACCTCATGCGGTTCTCGAAAGACCCGCCGTACCTGTCGGTCCGGTAGTTCATCGCGGGGGACAGGAACTCGTTGATCAGATAGCCGTGCGCACCGTGAAGCTCAACTCCGTCCGCTCCCGCGGACTTTGCCACGTAGGCAGCGAAGACGAACTTGCCGACCATCTCGGCGCACTCCGCCTCGGTCAGCTCCCGGGGAACGTTGTCCGGTGTCGATGGGTCCGCCACCGGGGAGGGTGCCACCGAGGTCTCGCCGGTCACCCCCGGGGAGGCCATGCGTCCGGGGTGCTGAAGCTGAATGAATATCCTGGTCCCGTACTTGTGCACCGCGCCGGTCAATCGCTGAAGACCGGCTATGTCAGAAATTTTATGAGCCGAGAGCTGGCATGGATCGCTGCTCCCCCTGCCGCCCTCGACTCGTGTGACCTCCGTGATTATCAGACCGACGCCGCCCCTCGCCCGCGCCTCGTAGAACGCAATTATGTCGTCGGTGACGCCGCCATCCGGGGCCGCTAAGTTGACCCCCATGGCCGGCATCACCACCCTGTTGGGAATTACAAGCCTCCCGATCTTCCCCTCGGACCTTAGATTTGGGTACATGGATTTCCTCCTTCCGCGCTTTGAGCGAATGCTACATCAAAAGTGGAATAGAGGCAAGGATAAATTGTTATTAGTCCGTAGATTGTTTAGAGTGGGTCTTTATTATGCTTACGTGGTGCCGCCAAGGGCGAGATTCCTCCTCCCGTCGGTCGTTCGGGACGACGATTCGCTGTATCCTCGTTATGTGTTCGCGAGAGTAGAGATTATCAAACCCTGCTTCCCGGCTTCACCACGGGAATGCCCTGCCTGCACAGGGGGCATTTCTCCGGTTGCCAGACTGGAAAGACGGCCTGCCAGAGGGATTCCGGGATGTGGGGAAGCGACGATTCGCCGCCACTTCTGTCTATTATCGCTCCCGTGCCCGCCCAGACGGCGCCGCCCTCCTCGAGCACCTTCCCGACCTCGCCGGACGAGGCGCCGGTGGTGATCACGTCCTCTATGACCACCATTCTCGTCCCGACCGGCATGGGGAAGCGCCTGAGGGTCATGGTTCCGTCCCTTCTCTCGCAGAAGATGAAGGGGACGTCTAGCGCACGGGCAACCTCGTGCCCTATCACTATTCCTCCGATCGCGGGCGACGCGATCATCTCGGGGGAGAGTTTCCGCACCCTGTCGGCGAGCGCCTTCCCGGCGAACTTGGCGTAGCGGGGGTAGCGCAGCAGCAGCGCGCACTGGATGTAGTCGCCGCTGTGGAAGCCGGACGTCAGGCGAAAGTGCCCCTCCAGGTGAGCGCCGCTCTCCTTCATCATCTCCTGCAGACGCTGTGTTATTAACTCTTCCTGCATTTCAGCCCCCCCTCGATGTCGAGCGCAATTCTCTCCACCGCCTCGACCCTGTCGGGAGCGCCGAGTATCGGCCTGCCTACGACTATATAGTCAGCGCCCGAGGCGATCGCCTCCCTCGGCGTAGCCACCCTGGCCTGGTCGTCCGACGCGCTCTGCGGCCGGACGCCGGGGACCACGGTGAAAAGCCCCGGGGCGGAAGCACGCACCGAGGCAAGGTCCAGCGGGGAGCAGACAAGGCCGTCGATCCCCGCCTCGTGGCAGAGCGCCGCTCGTGCTCTCAGAGCGTCAAAGAGGGAGCATCCGGGGACGACCTCCGCCCACGAGCCCTCGTCGAAGCTGGTCAGCACGGTTACTCCTAGCAGCGACATGCCCGATCCGCTTTTGTCCCTAGCCCTGCGCGCCTCATCCAGCATTCGCCTTCCGCCGGCGGAGTGCAGGGTCAGGGCCCAGAGCCCCTGGTCCGCAAGAGCCTCCACGGCCTGCAGTATCGTGTTGGGGATGTCGTGCAGCTTGAGGTCGAGGAAGATGGACAGCCCCATTCCGTGAAGCTCCCCCAGGAAGGCAGTGCCTCCGCGCGCGTAGAGCTGATGCCCGATCTTCACGTACTTCAGGCCGCCTCTGAGCGAAGCCAGCAGCTCCCTGCCCTCGTCGGGACGCTCCACGTCGAGCGCCAGAATCAGGTGTTCAAGTCCTTCTCTCATGATTTTGCTCCTCCAGTCGATCAGCGGCGTCCGAGGCCGATCAGCCCGGGCACGCTGTCGATATTCCGCTCCGCCATCCAGTCCGACAGCCCGTCGGCGATCCTGCGAGGAATCTCCAGGTCCGCGAACAGAGCCGAGCCGACCTCCACCGCCGACGCGCCCGCCATGAGCATCGCCGCGGCGTCCCGCCAGCCGGATACGCCACCGCAGCCCACCACCGGGATCGAGACGGCCCCGCTAACCTGCCAAACGGTGCGCAGCGCAAGCGGGAAGATCGCCGGGCCGGACAGCCCCGCGACGACCCTGCGGAAGACGGGACGACCAGTATCTATATCCATCGCCATTCCAAGCCAGGTGTTGCAGCATACCACCGCGTCCGCACCCTCGGACTCCACGGCCCTGGCCACTGCCGCCAGGTCGGGCGACTGGGGGGTGAGCTTCGCCCACAGGGGGCCGTTCCACTCGCTCCTGGCTATGCGAACGGCACGCGCCGCTCCCTCCGGGTGCAGCCCCCACTCCATCCCATCCCCCTCGACGTTCGGGCAGGAGATGTTCAGTTCGACCGCCGGGACGCCCGGCGCGTCGCGAAGGGCGGAAAGACTCTCCCGTACCTCTCGCTCCGACTCCATTATAAGGTTCACCAGGAAGGTACGCCCGCAAGAGCGCGCCAGCGGCAGGTAATCCTCGATGAAGGCCGCCATCCCGCTGTTCTGCAGCCCCACGCTGTTGAGCAGGCCGCAGGGGGTCTCGTGGACGCGCGCGCCCCTGTTGCCGGGGCGCGGGTTTAGTCCGACGGCCTTGGTGCAGAGGGCGCCGACCCCCTCCAGCCTCTCCGGAGTCCAGAACTCCGCCTCCTGCGGCCACACGCCGGACGCGGTTATCACCGGCGAGTTCAGCTTCAGGCCGCCAACCTCGACCGACAGGTCAGTCCTCGAGCTCATCCCACAGCACCTCCCCTACGGTGAACACGGGGCCGTCCGAACAGACCCTGCGGTTGCCGTTCACGGTCGGGATCACGCACCCGAGGCACCCGCCCACCCCGCACGCCATCCGCGACTCCAGCGACACCATGATTCTGCCCCCGTCGTTCGGGAATCTGGCCGCCAGCGCCCGCAGCATCCCTGCGGGGCCGCAGGCCCAGATCTCCGCGCCCTCGGGAAGATCGGCGGGGAGGCCGTCCAGCGCGGTCCCCCTGGACCCTATGCCGCCGTCGTCGGAGTGAAGATCCGCGCCCGGCATGGCCGTCTTCAGCCAGTCGGCAAACCCCTCCCAACCGGCCCCCGAGACTCCCATCGTCGCGCCGGCTATCCTGCCCATCCCCAGCCGCTTCGCCGCGAAGACAAGCGGGACCGAGCCTACGCCGCCCCCCGCGAGGAAGACCCTGATGGATGAGCCGCCTGAACGGTCGAAAAATCCCCTGCCCAGAGGCCCCCTTACGACGAGGAGGTCTCCTTTTCGTTTGGCCGCCAGAAGCTCCGTCCCCCTGCCGACCACCCTGAATGCCAGCTTGAAGACGCCGTCCGAGGCCCCGGCCACTGCCAGCGGACGCCCCAGGAAGGGATCCGCGCAGCTTCCCGCCCTGACCATGACGAACTGTCCGGGCACGGCCGAGTCGGCTATCGCCGGGCACTCGACCGCCAGCAGGAGGGTGCGGTCGTCCAGAGCCTTCGCCCCGGCGACCCTCGCCTCGTGGTCGCGCGCCCCCTCGCCGCTCACTCGCCGCCCTCCAGCCGGTTCATCCTTATAAGCCCGTCCACCAGGGTCAGCATCGGCCATCCCTGCAGCATCTCGCCGTCCCACGGGCATATGCGGGCCTTGCTCTTCCATTCGTTCACGTCCACCGTCCTTATCTCCTCCATGTCGATCACGGTGACGTCCGCCCGCGCCCCCTCCTTCAGCGCGCCCAGCGAGCGCCAGGAGCGGGGCATAAGCGCGGCCGGCCCGGAGGTGAAGAGCGATAGCAACCGCTCCAGCGGCACCGGGCGGCCAAGCTTCCTCCACGCGTCCAGTACGACGGCCACCGAGCACTCTATCGAGGCGATGCCGAACGGCGCCTCCTGGAAGGGGACGTCCTTGTCGTCCATGTGGTAGGGGCTGTGATCCGTCGCTATCGCGTCCGCCGTTCCGTCCTCGACGGCCTTCCAGAGCATCTTCACGTCCCTGCGGGTCCTCAGTGGAGGATTTACTTTGTATGCGGAGGAGAAGCGCCCCACGAGGACGTAGTTCTCGTCAAGAGTCAGGTGGTGCGGCGTCACGTCGCAGGAGACCGGCAGCCCCTCGCGCTTGGCGCGCCGAATCGCGTCGATCCCGTGCTCCGTGCTCACGTGGGTGAAGTGGATGGGGGAGTCGGTCTCGCGACACAAGGCGATGCCCCTCTCTATGTCGATGACCTCCGCGGAGGAGGGCCATCCCTTGAGCCCGGACGAGGCGGACACGGCGCCCTCGTTCACCTGCGCTCCCTCTGTGAGAGACGGCTCCTCCGGGTGCTCCATCACCCTGACCTCGAGGTCCTTCGTGTAGCGCAGGGCTGTCTTCATCAGCCCGCCGTTCGACACGGGCGAGCCGTCGTCGGTGAAGAACACGGCTCCCGACCGAGCCATCAGCCCAAGCTCCGCGATCCGTCCGCCCTTGCGCCCCCTGCTGACGCAGGCCGCAGGAAGAACACGCGCCCCTTTGGCCGTCTCGCCACGCTTGATCACGTACTCGACCGCGACCTGAGAGTCGACCGCCGGCTCCGTGTTGGGCATCGTGACCACGGTGGCGTACCCGCCGGCCGCAGCGGCTTTGGCTCCGCTCATTATGTCCTCGCGCCACTCGAAGCCTGGGTCGCGGAAGTGGGCGTGCAGATCGATGAAGCCCGGACAGACGATGCGCCCGGCACAGTCGATCACTTTGGCCCCTTCCGCCGCCAAGCCAGCGTTCCTGCGGGCTACTACTCCGTCTTTCAGCAGAATATCCTCGCTCTCTGTCCCCAGAGTGAAGCCGTCGAAGATGATGCCGTTCTTAAGCATGATACTCATCGTGCACCCCCGAGGCAGAGATAGAGAAGGGCCATTCGAACGGCCACACCGCTGCGTATCTGGCCCAGTATGACGCTTTTGGGGCCGTCGGCGACGGTTGAGGCGATCTCGACTCCGCGGTTCAACGGTCCCGGGTGCATCACGACGGCGTTTCTGGAGGCAAGGGCCACGATCGACTCGGTCGCACCCCACCTCCTGTGGTACTCGTCGGCTGAAGGGATCAGCCCTTCCTCCTGCCGCTCCGCCTGAATTCTTAGAAAGTAGAGTATATCCGCGTCTCGTGCCGCTTCGCGGACGTCGGAGACGTACTCCACGCCGAGGGAGTCCGTGTCCTCCGGCATAAGGGTCAAAGGGCCGCTGAGGGTGACCGAGACGCCCATCTTGCGGAATGCCTCTATGCCCGACCTGGCCACTCGGCTGTGCAGCACGTCGCCGATCATCGCCATCTTCGCACCGTTGAGCTCTCCGAGCTTCTTCCAGGCGCTGTGAAGGTCCAGCAGGGCCTGGGTCGGGTGGCCGTTGGTGCCGTCGCCCGCGTTTATTATCGCGGCGCTGCTCAGCTTCTTCGCCAGGTAGTCGGGCACTCCCACCTGCCCGTGGCGCACCACCACAGCGTCCGCTCCCATGGCCTCCAGCGTCCACGCCGTGTCCCGCAGGGTCTCCCCCTTCGCGGTGCTAGACCCGGAGGAGGACCAGTTCACCACGTCGGCGGAGAGCATCTTGCCCGCCATCTCGAACGATACACGGGTCCTGGTGGAGTTCTCGAAGAAGCAGTTCACAACCATCTTGCCGCGCAGGGCGGGCGCCTTCTTGATCGGACGGCTGATGATCTCCTCCATGTAATTTGCCTGCTCCAGGAAGAAGAGAAGCTCCTCCCTGGTCCACCCATCCAGGCCGATGAGATTCTTATGCCTCCACTCCACTGCCCGCACCTCCCTTGCGTTCGCGGATGACGACCAGATCCTCCCCGTCAAGCTCCTTAACCCGCACCTCGATGCTCTCCTGGCGAGATGTGGGTATGATCCTTCCAACGTAGTCCGCCGCTATCGGCAGCTCCCTGTGACCCCGATCGACCAGCACGGCCAGCTGTACCCTCTCTGGCCTGCCGAGGTCCGTGATCGCGTCCAGCGCCGCCCGGACGGTACGGCCGGTGTACAGAACGTCGTCCACCAGCACCACTCGCCTTCCCGTAATGTCGCACGGGACGGTCGTGCTGCGCACCACCGGCTGATCCGCCAGAGTGGAGATGTCGTCGCGGTAGAGGGTTATGTCCAGCTCGCCCGTCGGGATCTCCACCCCCTCCTCGACCCTGAAGACCTCCTTGAGCCGCGCCGCCAGATGCACGCCGCGCCTCTGGATGCCAAGCAGCACGACCGAGTCCAGCCCCTTGTTGCGCTCGACAATCTCGACCGCGATCCTGCGAAGTATCCGCTCCATGTCCCTCTCGGACATGACGGTCGCCTTGCGGATCCACACCTGCCCCGGCTGTTCCTTCAAAGCATCATCCCCCTTTGAGTATAAAAAAAGAGCCTCTCTCCCAAAGGGAAAAAGGCTCCGACGTAACCGTCAGACGAAAAAAAGAGAAGGAAAGCGCCTCGAACACGAGGCCGACAGGTAGATCCGCACATGACGCCTTCCCCCCTTCTCTGTAAACTGGAGGAAGGATACCACAATCCGGGCGTTTTTGCGCGCCTTGATACAAGAAAAAGTATTTTGACTAATCGACTCCCAGCATGACGCTGTCGGCCTTTATCACGGCCACGACCTCCGAGCCCACCGCGATGCCGAGGTTCTTCACCGAGTCCACCGTGATCACCGAAACTATCGACTGGCCGCCTATGTCGACCGTCACCTGGGCCTCCACCGCTCCCTCCTTTATCGCCGTGACCCTTCCCTTGATTTGGTTTCTCGCGCTTAGCCTCATAACAATCGCCTCCCGAGGGTAAAATCGGCTTCCCAACCTTACACCCTCAACATTCGCAGGACCTTGACAGTTGAATAACCGTTGTCACGAAATGTGAACTGGACCACGAGCGATCCCAGCGTAGTCGTCGGGTCGCACTTCGGACTCACCGTCACAATAACCGGGATCGCGGCCGGAGCGGCCATACCGGCCGTGCTCTTGCTTATGCTTCCCCTTCCCGTCATTTTTTCATTAATCGAGAAACGCATCATTGAATACAAAAAAGGCATACTTGACAATTGTCAAGCTATGCTATAATGCTTTTACAATATGTCGCAAGGTTATGAGAATTTGTTGCGCCTTCAGGACATGCAGGCAAATCCGCTGATCGAAGGCGTGTCGCGCGACGAGTTACAGAGGCGTTTGCCGTCGTCAACCAGGCTTTCGGCGCCGAGGAGGAATGCTGTTTTTCGACGAGACCTGTTTTTCATGAAAAAGAAAGAAGGGTGCTTTCAATGAGGAAAAAGTTGCCTATTCTGATTATCGCGCTGCTCCTCTGCGCAGGCTCGGCGTTCGCCGACACGCCGCTCAAGACCGTCTACACGTTCGACGGCGCTCCCGTGCGCGGCGAGCACGTCGACGGGGAGGTGTTGGTGGTGCTCGAGGTCCCCGCCGCCGCGTCGGCCGAGGGCGCCGCCTACGAGACCGCGCTCTTGTCCGCCGGCCAGTCGACGGCGGAGTCGATCGGCGCCCGAGCGGTTCGGGCGTACGGCGCCATAGCCGCCGCGACCGGCAGGAACATCGTCCACATGAAGGCCGAGGGCAGGAGCACCATGGAGCTGCTGACGGCCCTGAGCGGCAGGCCCGGCGTGATCGGAGCGTCCCCGAACTACATCCAGCACGCTATGAAGACTCCCAACGACCCGGAGTACGACAAGCTCTGGGGCATGGAGGCGATCGAAGCTCCGGATGCCTGGGACGTCGCGACCGGAAGCAAGAGCGTTTACGTCGGGGTACTGGACACAGGCATAGAGTACACTCACATGGACCTGGCGGGCAACATCCAGCGCGACCTCGATAAAAACTTCGGCCGCAACTTCGTCGGCATTGATCCGACCAATCCCATGGATTTCAACGGGCACGGCACGCACGTGGCCGGCATCATCGGCGCGGTGGGAAACAACAACACCGGGGTCGTTGGCGTTAACTGGAAGGTCGGCATGCTGGCGGTCAAGGTACTTGACAAAAACGGAAGCGGCTGGGATTCATGGATCATAGCGGGATTGAACTACCTGCTCGACCAGAAGAACCTGGGGCTCAACATCAGGGTTGCCAACATGTCGTTGGGAGGGTGGAGGGATTCTATCGCCAATCCGAGCACGCATCCTTACGGGATAGCGGTCAAGGCCCTGGCGGACGCGGGCGTCGTAATGGTGTTCGCGGCGGGGAACGAGGGCCAGGACCTGGACGATCCGACAGGATACGATGACTTTTTTGAGGGATGGGTGGACCTGAACGGGCAGCTCTGCTACCCGGCCTGCTTCCGATTCGCCAACACGATAACCGTGGCGGCCATGGACTCGGACTGGAAGCGGCCCAGCTTCTCCAACTACAGCCCAAACTACGTCGACCTCGCGGCCCCGGGAAGACTCATATTCAGCTCGTACTCGGCGAACAAATACAAATCCATAGGCGGGACCTCCCAGGCCGCGCCCCACGTCGCGGGGGCTGCGGCCCTCATAGCCGCGAAGCACCCTGGCATGACCGCGACACAGATCAAGGCGCGCATCCTCGAATACGTCAGGATTAACACCCACTTCAAAGGCAAGGTCGCTCGGAACGGACACCTCAACGTCAACGCGGCCATCAGGGGCGAGAAACCACCGCCACTGCCTATTCCCAAGCCGCCTCCCAAGCCTATTCCCATGCCGCCTCCCAAGCCTATTCCCATGCCGCCTCCTCCCCCCCCGCCCACGCCGATCCCCTGGCCTCCCCCGTTAATCGTCCCGGTGATCGGAGTGAGCGTGAGCCCCGCCTCGTTGAGCCTTGCCGTCGGAGAGAGCGCCGTTCTGACGGCCACGATTGTCCCCGCGAACGCGACTAATCAGGATGTGAACTGGACCACGAGCGAAACGAATATAGTCTACGGGACGCAGTCCGGATTCACCGCCACGCTGACCGGAAAAGCGCCCGGCACGGCGGCAATCACGGTGACGACCCAGGACGGCGGCTTCACGGCGACCTGCGACGTGATGGTCGGCGGGGGCGGAGGGGGCGGAGGAGGCGGAGGCGGCGGATGCTCCGCAGGCGCAGGGTCGGCCCTGCCGCTCGCCCTGCTGCTGCTGGCGCCGCTCGCCGTATTCCTCGGCAGGGGCTCGAAGTAGCGCTTGAGAGAGAGGTAGGGCGTACAAGCCCTCCTCTCTCCCAAAGGGAAAAGGCTCCGACGTAACCGTCAGACGAAAAAAAGAGAAGGAAAGCGCCTCGAACACGAGGCCGAAAAGTATTTTGACTAATCGACTCCCAGCATGACACTGTCTGCCTTTATCACGGCCACGACCTCCGAGTCCACCGCGATGCCGAGGTTCTTCACCGAGTCCACCGTTATCACCGACACTATCGACTGGCCGCCTATGTCCACCGTCACCTGGGCCTCCACCGCTCCCTCCTTTATCGCCGTGACCCTTCCCTTGATTTGGTTTCTCGCGCTTAGCCTCATAACAATCGCCTCCCGAGGGTAAAATCGGCTTCCCAACCTTACATCCATTGTCGCGGCTGGATGCCGGTCCGTCAAGCCGGCTTGGCCCCGGTGATCCGCATTTCCTCGTTGCCATTTCCCTTCCGGAAGCCGTTTCCGTCTTTTAGAGAACGGACCGTGCAAAAGTCCCGCTTCCAGTGTAGTATTGATCCGAGCCATTAGTTCACGGAGCCCCGCTTTGCCTTTGAAGCAGGGCCCTCTCCTCGATACGATAATGGTTTCCCGGCAGCGTCATAACCGAGGCCTGTGCGAATGGCTCAACTCGATTCAGCAAAAAGTTCACCGAAAGGTTCACCGGAAAGTTCACCGAAAACAGAGGATCGAATCATCGAACTGATGCGGCAGGATGCCGTGGTACGCGCTTAATCTCTGGGCGATGCGCTCGGCATGAGCAAACGCGCGTTACTCAAGCAGATTGCGAAACTGAAGTCGCACGGCAGACTGAAGCGCGTCGGTCCGGCCAGTGGCGGCTACTGGAAGGTTATCGAATGACAACACCAAAGAAGAGGGTTCTCGCCCCGAACCATCTTCCCGACACCGCGAAAATGATCGAGCCCCCTGATGAAAGGAGCGACAGCCATGACCATGATCACTCAAAACGCGGACTATGCGCGCCTACTGGCCGAGGTGAAGGAGCGAGTTCGTTCTGCGCAGTACGCAGCTCTGAAAGCGGTCAACAAGGAGCTGGTGGGGCTGTACTGGGATATTGGCAGGATGATTGTGGAACGTCAGGATGCAGCCGGATGGGGACGGTCTGTCGTCGAAAACCTATCCGCGGACTTGAGGCGGGAGTTTCCGGGAATTACCGGTTTCTCCCCGCAGAACCTTTGGTACATGCGGCAATTCTTCCTCGAATACTGCGGACATGAAAAACTCCAACCACTGGTTGGAGAAATTGCCTGGTCTCACAACCTGGTCATAATGAGCAAGTGCAAGGACCCGCTCGAACGTGAATTCTACGTCCGCATGACCCGCAAATACGGCTGGTCGAAAAACGTGCTCATGCACCAGATAGAGAGCCAGACCTACGAAAAATCCATGCTGGGTCAGACCAATTTCAACCGAACGCTGACCCCGGAGCTTCGCGCCCAGGCAAAGTTGGCTGTGAAAGACGAATACACCTTCGACTTCCTGGATTTGGGGGAGGAGTACAGCGAGCGGGAGCTGGAACGGGCTCTGATCGCCAGGATCGAGGACTTCCTTCGTGCAATGGGCGGCATGTTCGCCTTCATGGGCAGCCAGTTCCGCATCGAGGTGGACGGCAGGGACTTTTTCATCGACCTGCTGCTCTTCCACCGCCGCTTGCGCAGCCTGGTCGCCATAGAGCTGAAAGTCGGCGAGTTCCAGCCGGAGTACGCGGGCAAAATGCAGTTCTACCTGACCGCATTGGACCGACAGGTCCGTCAGGAGGACGAAAACCCGTCCATCGGCATCGTCATGTGCAAGGAGAAGAATCGCACCATAGTCGAATACACCCTCCACTCCGCCACAAAGCCCATAGGCGTCGCGACCTACGAAAACACCAGGTCGCTGCCGAAAGAGCTGAAGGGGCAGCTACCTCAGCCGGAGGAAATCGCCGCCCTGATGGAGGGGATTGAAGAGTGAGCGCATACCCGCCTTTTGATCCGGTTGAAATGGGCGCCTCGCCGGGCATGCTGCCCGGGATCAGCACTTCCACGTCCTGTCGCGACGCGAAGGGAAAGCTGTTGTCACGTGTCGCGATACGGCGCACATCCTTGAACTACGATGGCACGCTTCAAGCAGGCTTCTCCCCGGTGATACTCATTCCGAAGAACTCCGCGCGAACCTGTCGTAGGTCTCGGCCGTAACCCTGCTCAGGACGACCTCGTTCGTCAAAGCGACCCTGGCCCTTGTCATAACCGTCTCCCCTCCGGTGGGACTTCGACCGCAAGGGGCACCACCCGCCAAGCCTCGATCTTCCGCTCCGTGCTGTACGACGCGTTGGCCGGACTGGTGGAGGGGAGGCGGACGAGGCGGAGCGGCGAACCCGGCAAGGCGGGCGCGATGTGCCTTCTCCAGGCCTGCTCGGCCTTCGTGCCATTGAAGAAGACCGTTCGCACCAGCGGGTGTTCGGTGAGAAAGCCCGGCAAGTCGTTAGGGACTGCGGTGGAGTCCACTATGTCCGAGTCGAGGCTGCCCGGCCGCACGCAGGATGCCAGCACGTCCCACAGCGCCACTCGCCTGTCGATCAGGGCGGCGATCCTCTCCTCGTAGGGGAGGTCCGCCCCGACGCCCAGCACAGCCTCCATCACCGGCCAGAAAGCGTTGCGCGGATGGGCGTAGTACTGACCCGCCCTCAGCGACGCCTCCCCCGGCATGCTGCCCAGGATCAGCGCCACTGCGTCGGGGTGCGACGCGGTGGGGAAGCTGCGGATCTGATTCGCGACACGTCGCATATCAAACTCCAATAGCGTGCTTTTTAAGTGGGCTTCGCGCCGATGATGCTCATCCCGAAGAACTCCCTGAGAGCCTCGCATCCGTGCAGCCCTGCCCGTTCGAGAAGACCGAGTCGAAACTACCGTCGGGGAAGGGCATCTCCATGGCGTTGCCCAGAACGTACTCGGCCCTGCCGTCAAGGCTGTACTCGCGGGCGTTCCTGCCGGCGATTTCGATCATCGCCGGGCTTATCTCAAGCCCCGTAAGCCGTGCATTCTCCCCCTGCCTTTTCAGCCATTCGAGCCCGACGTAGCCTGGGCCCGGGCCTACCTCGAGGGCACGCCCCGCCAAGAGTCCTGCATTATGCAGGCTGTCCACGTTGAGCCAGCCCTTGTCCCTCATGATCCGCGCGAACCTGTCGAACATCTCCACCGTTATTTCGCTCTGGATGCCCTCGTTTGTCTCCACTACCCTGGCCCTTGTCATCGAAGATCTCTCCTTTTTTAGAAATCAGGGTTTCGTTTAATTATGACATGGAAGAGCTCTGTTGTCGCAAATGCCGCCCTATCTAAAAGGGCGTAAAAGTGCTAAAATTACTTCAACGATAGGCGCCCAAAGGCACCTGAAACGTGTATCTACGCCGTCTCCTCGGGGCGTGGAATCCAATTTATTTAAGGGGGTATCTATGGTGAAGAGGTTGTTATTCTCCATCATCTTTCTTTTTGCGCTGTTGGGTCTTGTCTCCATGCCATCCGCAGCTGTGGCCGGAGAGGTCTCGCTGGGCAGGATTCCGTCCGGATGGATGGAGCAGGAGCCCGTAGACGAGTCGATTCACAGGTACTTCTTATATCAGGAGAAGGGCACAGTCCTTGCGGAGATGATCTGGCTCGAGGAGGATATCCCGAGTCGGTTTCCGCTCTCGGACTACTTGCAAGCCCTTAAGGAGAACAGCATGCCCGGCTTCGCCGAGTATTCTCCCCTTGAGGACGAGGCGACGATGCTTCACGGCTGGAATGCGTTCATCCATCGATTCCACTTCTCGAACCAGCGGGACACGCTCAAGGGAGAGATGTATGTTTTCGTACTGGACGAGACCGGCTATGTCTTCCTGTTCGACACTACCGACGAGTGGTTCGAGGCGCTGCAGCCCAAGTTCCTTTCCTTCGTCAAGGGCGTGCTGAAGTTCCCGCCGGCCTTGGAGGCGACTCCGGAGGATGAGGATGAAGAGGATGAAGAAGAACAGGAGGCTCTCTCCTTCCTCGACGACGAGGAGGACGATGAAGACGATGGGCTTCCTGCAATCGACGATGACGAGGACGAAGACGACGGTCTTCCTGCCTTCGACGAAGACGACGAGGACGATGGACTTCCCGAGTTCGTCGACGACGAGGAGGAGGGTGTTTTCACCATCGGAGGCACCTCGATCTTCATAGAGCTGCCCGACGGAGCGGAGGAGATGGATCGCGACGACGACGAGATACGGGTCGCGGGGCCCGACGGCTCGGAGATCTACATCGTGCTGATGGAGGGGCCCGAGGCCGTAGCGGAGATGATGAAAGAACGCACTGCGGGGGCGCGCGAGCAGGGGACCAGCACCCTGAAGTGCGGCGACGGGGACCTGAAGGTAACCCTGTTTTCCCAGAAGAGCGGCGACGGCGTGGACGCTGTCCTCTCGGTCGCGTGGGAGGGAACTGGAGTCGCGCTCGGAGTCCGCGTCCCGAAGGAAAGCTACAAGGACGCGGCCGGCTGGATTAAGGACATGCTCTGCAGTGTGAAGGTCCTGGACCGATAGGCGGGCGCCGTGAAAAAGCCTAGGCCCCGGTCCGGTCTTCCGGCCGGGGCTTCGTCAATCGCCGACTTTGTACTTCTTCAGCAGCTCCTCCAGCTTCGCGTCCGTCTCCGATTGGATTATCATCGATGGGTGGTGCTGCCTCTCCCTCTCCTGACCGGGCCAGGGGCGGGTCGACGGGCGGGGTACGATGGGAGTCTGCGTGGGTTTTACCTCGACGGGGGGTGAAGTGAATACCTCCTCCTCTTCCGGCTCTTCTTCCTCCGCGCCTTCGTCGTGCGGGACCTTGGCAGAGGTGACGGCGTACTTCGGGAAGGATAGCTCCGGGGATAGAATGTCCGCGGCCTCCTTCATGAACTCCTGCCAGATAGGCGCGGCTATCTTTCCGCCTGTCGCTCCGCCCCCTATCGGCTTCCTGTCGTCGTGCCCCGTGTAGACCGCCGTGCAGAGCCCAGGGAAGCCGCCGATGAACCAGGCGTCGCGGAAGTCGTTGGTCGTCCCGGTCTTGCCGAAGACCTCGTACCCCTTTATGCGTGCCGCAGTCCCGGTCCCGTGGTTCACGGCCTTTATCAATGTATCCCTTATCTCTCCCGCCGCCTGCTCCGAGATGGCCCGTATCCGGTCGTCCTCCGTCCTGAAGAGCAAGTTGCCGTCGTCGTCCCGAATCTCTCTCACCATGTGTGGAAAGACCCTGTAGCCTCCGTTGGCGAACGCGGAGAAGGCCGTCGCCATCTCGAGCGGGGTCAGGGATGCCGAGCCGAGGGCCATGGAGGGGCTCTCCGGCAGGTAAGGGGTGGTAATGCCGAGTTTTCGCACGGTCCTAGTCACGGCCCCCTCGCCCGTGGCCAGGAAGGCGCGCACGGCGGGAACATTGAGCGAGCTGACAAGCGCCCTCTCTACGGTGACCCTGCCGCGGAACTTGCGGTCGTAGTTGTGCGGGGACCACAGCTCCGTCCCGTACCTGAGCGTCAGGGGAGAGTCGTCGAGCTTTGACATGGGGCGCCATCCCAGCTCCTCGAAGGCGGCCGCGTAGACGAGAGGCTTGAATGAAGATCCGGGCTGGCGATAGGCCTGGACGGCCCTGTTGAACTGGCTCTCGTCCCATGTCCTGCCGCCGACAAGTGCCATAACAGCGCCGGTGGCGGGGTCGAGCCCGACGATGGCCAGCTGCAGCTTGGACTTGGCCGCTACTCGCTCCGCCGCCTCCTGCAGGTCCGGGTAGAGAGTGGTGTATACGTGCAGGCCTCCGCCGTAGGCGCCCCGGACGCCGTACTTGGGCAGCAGAGTCTCGTTGAGGACCCTCATCGCGAAATACGGGTATTTCACGCGAGCCTCGGGCCGATCCAGGGCGTGGTCAGCCACCGCGACCGGGGGGGAGCCCTCCCTGTACTCCTCCTCTGTGATCGCCCCCGTCTCGAGCATTCGGGCTAGAACTCGCCTCTTCGCCGCCTCCGCCGCGTCGGTCGGCGAGCCGGGCGGCAGGCGGTTAGGCGAGGGGATCAGGGCGGCCAAAAGAGCCGCCTCGCCCGGTGAGAGATCGGAGGCGCTCTTCCCGAAGTAGACCCGAGACGCCGTCTCCGCCCCCCATGCGCCCCTGCCGAAGTAGATCTCGTTGAGGTACTTCTCCAGGATCTCCTCCTTGCTGAAGGCGCTCTCCAGCCTGAAGGCTATTATCACCTCGCGAAGCTTGCGCTCCAGAGTGCGCTCGTTGGTCAAGAACATGGTGCGGGCGAGCTGCTGGGTTATCGTGCTCCCCCCCTGGCGGATGCCGCCGGCCCTCCTGTTCTCCAGGGCGGCCCTGCCGATGGACAGCAGGTTTATTCCGCCGTGGTCCATGAACCGGGCGTCCTCGGCGGCTATGACAGCCTTGCGGAGCCAGGGCGAGACCCGGTGAAGGGGGATCTCCACCCTGTCCTCGATGAAGAACCTGGCGAATGGCTCGTTGTGAGCGTCGTAGAGCACGGTGGTCTTCATCGGCCTGTACGAACGAAGCTCGTCGATGGAGGGTATGCCCTGGAGTTCCAGTCTGAGGGCCGAGTCGACGGCGAACTCCCACGAGTACCAGGCTATTCCGAAGAGGATGGCCTGGTCCACCAGGATGACGGCGAAGAACAGAAAGGTCCTCCAGACCGCCCTCGACCAGGAGAACTTCCTTCGGTCGTTGCGCTCCTTCCCGCCCTTATGCTCTTCTTCATGCTCGGGTCTCCAGGTCATCCGCGCTCAGCTCCCATATAAGATGATACACGCACGGATAGCACGCCGCAACGGGAACGAGGCGGCGCAAAAAAAGCGGCGTCTCCGACGAGCGCCGCCCAAAACTACCCCCTGAACCAGTTGATCACCCAGGATATCGCCGCGATGCCCGCCGCGGCCAGGAACACTAGGATTCACGGAGGACAGACGAAGCCGCGGGATTCTTTTTCCCTTTCACTCATTAAAATCACCCCCTGGGAGTATTATATCACACCGACCTCGCGCGGCGCCTCCTGCCGATGACGATGGCGCTCGCCAGCACCCCGTCGATCTCGCGCCTCTCGCTCTCCGACAGCTCCGGGAAGGCCATAGAGGCCAGCGACTCGGGGATGGGAAAGACCTTGATCCTGCGTATCTCAACCTCGATGAAGCCCGCCTCCTCCGCCAGACGCCGGTAGTCCTCCTCCAGCAGCGCGCCTGCGATGCACCCCGACCATGCGGCGAGGTTACTGACTATACGCTCCGAGACGGGGCGAATAAAGAGCATGTCCGCGACGCAGAACCTGCCTCCGGGCTTAAGGACCCTGTAGGCCTCCCTCAGCACGGCGGGCTTATCCGGTGAGAGGTTGATCACGCAGTTGGAGATGACGACGTCCACGGACTTGTCCGCTAGTGGTATGTCCTCGATGTATCCCCTTAGGAGCTCGACGTTTTCCAGCTCCTTCAGGTTCCCTGCGGCCTCCGCCAGCATCTCCCCGGTCATGTCAAGGCCTATGATCCTGCCCTCCGGACCGACGGCCTTCGACGCGATGAACATGTCGAGCCCGGCGCCGCAGCCGAGGTCGAGCACAGTCTCGCCGTGGATCAGCTCAGCATGCTCGACCGGGTTGCCGCAGCCGAAGGATCGCGCCGCCATTCCGCCGGGAGCTGCCGCGAGTGTCGCCCCGTCGTAGTTTCTCCTCGTCATGTTGATGATGCCGGATCTCCGCGGTGACCGCGCGGCCTCGGCGTATCTCTTCTCCACGTATTTTCGCACTTCGTCCATGGAAGCCACTCCTCACACCGTATATGGCACGATTGTAACAGCTTTGTCCTGGGTTTTCAGGAGGGGCTTGACCGAACCAAGGTAAGTGGTAGAATTGCCACATAAAAAGAGCGATGCCCTTCAATGGAGGATGAGAATGATCGACGACACTCAGCGCAAAAAGACCGCCATACTCAAGGGGCTGGCGCATCCGGTCCGTATGACTATAGTTGAGGCCCTTGCGAGCCGCGAGATGTGCGTATGTGATATCGCCGATATGTTTCATTTCGACAGGACCACGATAAGCAAGCACCTTGCGATGATGAAGTCGCTGGGCATACTGGAGGATAGGAAGGAGGGACTGAATGTGTACTACTCGCTGAGGATGGGTTGTCTCGCTCAGCTGCTCTCCTGTGTGGAGAGGGTTGTGCTTGGGGAGGAGCCAGAGCTTTTTCTGGCCAGATGCGATTGTGATCCGCGGAAAGCGAGGCGGTAATGATGACACTGGCAAGAATAGAAGTATTGGGAACGGGCTGCGCGAAGTGCAGGAAACTGGAGGAGCTGACGAAGCAGGCTGCGACGGAGCTGGGGCTGGACTGCGAGGTCGTGAAGGTGACCTCCATAATGGAGATAATGGAGAGGGGAGTGGTTGCAACTCCTGCACTCATGGCGGACGGAAAGTTGTTGTTCGCGGGGGGATCGCCGTCGCTTGAGAAGATCAAAGAGCTGCTATCGAAGCTTGTTTAGTCCGGCGACTCCCTGAAGGGGGAATTTTTTTTCGCATTATATGTGCAGAAAATGCCACATATATTTGACCGGGGGGGTGTTTTTGATGAGCGACAGGGTGAAGTTCTTGTGGATAGCCGCATTTTTCCTGGTGTTCTATTTTATTCCCGCTGACAACGAGAGAGTCTTGAATGCCTTGGCAGAATCGGTTGCCATGATGCACGATTATGCCAGGGAGCACGTGCTGCTGTGTCTAGTGCCCGCGTTCTTTATCGCGGGGGCGGTCTCGGTCTTTGTCAGCAGGCAGTCCGTGATGAGATATTTGGGGGGACGCGCGAATAGATGGCTCGCCTACTCGGTTGCATCGGTATCGGGAGGTGTGCTCGCGGTCTGTTCCTGCACAGTGTTGCCTCTGTTCGCGGGGATATATTCGAGGGGAGCGGGGCTTGGCCCGGCATCCACCTTCTTGTACTCAGGGCCGGCGATAAACATCCTGGCCATAGTTTTAACCGCCAGGGTGCTCGGTTTTGAGCTGGGCGTCGCGCGAGCTGTTGGAGCGATTGTAATCAGCCTGCTGATAGGATTGATCATGGGAGCGCTCTTTGGACGGGAGGAGGGTGCTCGGCAGGAGGGATTTGCAACGGTACCGGAGCCGGGGGACGAGCGCCCTTGGAGAACGGTCGCGCATATAGGAGGCATGGTGCTCTTTCTCTTATTCGCAAACTGGGCGCCGCCGCGCACACCAGGCGGCCTGTGGAGCGGGATTTACGAGATAAAATGGCTGCTCTCCGGGCTCTCGCTCTCGCTGGTGATCTTCGCTTCGCGGGCCTGGTTCTCGCGTGACGAGCGAAAGGAGTGGGTGGCCTCTTCCCGCGACTACGCGCTGCTGATAACGCCGCTGCTGTTCGCGGGTGTGCTTGGGGCTGGCTTCCTGCTCGGCCGTCCGGGGCACGAGGCGCTGATCCCGGCTCGTTACGTGGCGATGTTGGTGGGAGGGAACTCGTTTGGTGCAAACTTCTTCGCATCGTTGTCCGGAGCCTTCATGTATTTCGCTACTCTTACCGAGGTTCCCATCCTCGACGGGCTGATCGGCGCAGGAATGGGAAGAGGCCCTGCACTTGCACTCCTGCTTGCAGGGCCTGCACTATCCTTGCCCAGCATGCTGGTAATCAGCGGGGTACTGGGTCCTAAAAAAACTCTTGCGTTTATATCGTTGGTGGTGCTGCTTTCTGCGACTGCGGGTGTGGTGTTCGGACATCTTTTCAATTGAGGTGATAGAATAAACCGAGATTACATCGGAGCAACGCGAGTTGCAGGAGGGTGCGATGTCGGTATTGAAAAAAGCGAACGTTCTTTTCTGGGTGTTTCTCCTGGCCGGGACTTTGGGTTTCCTGGGCTACAGGATAGCAGTGCCGTCGGGGGCGCAGAGCAGGATTCCCCCTCCTTCGGCCGGGATCACCATCACGGTTTACGAGGTGCGGCCGCAGCTCTTCGAGATAAGGCGCAGTTTCTTCGGCACGGTTCGCTCGGCGCAGGTGCAGAAGGTATCGGCGCCATCGCGCGAGGTCGTGGAGGAGGTCAACGTCGAGGTCGGCGACTTGGTGAAGAAGGGGGACGTGCTTGTGTCCCTCGCGGGGCAGAGCCAGGTGGCGCTGCTGGGCGCTCGAAAGGCGGCCTACGATGAAGCGAAGTCCCGCTACGATCGCCTCAAGAGCCTGTTCGAGGCGGGCGGCGCGTCGAAGCAGGAGCTGGACAGGGCCAACGTCGCGGTGCAGGAGGAGGCCGCGAGGCTGCGCGATGCGCGCACGACCGTGTCGCGCGTCCAGATTCGCTCGGCCCTCAACGGCGTGGTGGTCCGAAAGAGCGTCGAGGTAGGGGAGTTCGCCGACCCGGGGCGCGAGCTGCTCGCCGTCGCGGACTTCGACAGGCGGGAGGTCGAGATGCTGATCTCACCGACGATCCGAGGGCTTATAAAGCCGGGCATGGAGGTCCTGGTCAGAGCTCCCTGGGGCGGTGAGGCCACCGGCTCGATTTTGCGCCTGGACCCGGAGGCGGATCCTCAGACCGGCTTCTTCCGGGGTATAGTCGGGCTTCCGCCGGACTGTTCCCTGATACCGGGCGACTATGCGCGGATGGAGGTCCTCATGGTGCGCAAGGAGGACGCCCTGGCCGTCCCGTACGAGTGCATCCTGCGCGAGGACGGGCGTCCCTACGTGTTCATCGTCGAGGGGGGCTTGGCGGCTCGCCGCGATATAGAGGCGGGCGAGGGGAGCGGCGGCTTCATGGAGGTGCTCTCCGGCCTCGCGCCCGGCGACATGGTGGCGAAGCTGGGGGCGGGCAACCTGTACGAGGGGGCCAAGGTGACAGTCTCGGACGGCAGGCTGCGCACGGGCGCGAACGGGGGCGACGGCGGCTAGATGGGCATAATCGGACTATCCATCAGGCGTCCCGTGCTGACCCTGGTGATCGTCATCCTCGCCGTGCTGCTGGGGCTTTCGGCCATGAACGGCATGGGAATATCTCTGCTTCCCAAGATAGAGGTCCCTTTCGTCTCCGTTATCACCCGCTATTCGGGCGCCGGGCCGGAGGATATGGAGATGCTCGTTACCAAGCCGCTTGAGGATGCTATCAGCCAGGTGCAGGGTAGCAGAAAGATAGAGAGCTCCTCGCTGGAGGGGCTGTCCTTCGTCTTCGTCGAGTTCGACGCGGACGTGGACCTGGCGGACGCGGCGCTCGACGTGGCCAACCGGGTGAGGACGGTGCGACTTCCCGAGGACGCGGACGATCCGGTGGTCAGGAAGTTCGACATGAACGCTCGCTCCTTCATGTCGATTGTCTTCACCTCCACCCTGCCGCCCCAGAGGGCGTACGACATACTGGAGGACAGGGTTCAGCGAAGGCTGTCGCAGGTGACCGACGTGGCGGACGTTTCGCTGGACGGCGGGTTGACGCGAGAGATACACGTGGACCTCGACCCTGTGGCTCTCGCCAGCCTCGGCCTTGGCATACGCCAGGTGACGAACATGATCAGGAGCGGCAACTACAGCTCTCCCTCCGGGCGCATATCGTTGGAGGACCAGGAGTCGATCCTGCGCGTGGTCGGCGAGTCGGCCACGGTGCGGGAGCTTGAGGAGCTGCAGATACCCCTGTCGAAGGGCGTGTCTGTGCGGCTTGCGGACATAGCGTCGGTGACTGACTCCACCGCCGAGGTGCGCCGCCTGGCCCGCTACAACGGCAGCGACTCATTCATCCTATATCTCACGGCGGTCCCCGACGGCAATGTGGTGAAGGCGAGCCGGGCCGTGCGCGAGCTGCTGGATAAGATCGTTCCGGATCTGCCGCCCGGATTCTCCATGGCGATCCCGTTCGACGACGGGGAGCTGATCTCCGAGTCCATCTGGAACGTCTTCCGGGACATGATAATCGGCACTCTGCTGACCGCCCTGATACTCTTCTTATTCCTGGGGAGGATGTCAGCCACCCTGCTGGTGGCATTCGTGATGCCGACCGCGGTGGTGGCGACCTTCATGCCGATGGTTCTCGCGGGCTACTCCCTCAACCTTATGACTACGCTCGGCCTTGCAATATCGACTGGCATACTGGTGAACAACTCGATACTCGTGATAGAGAACATAATCAGATACCGGGAGCTGGGACACGATAGGCTGCAGGCCGCGGAGCTGGGGACAAGGGAGATCGCTCTGGCGGTGCTGTCCACCACCTCGACCAACCTGGGAGTCTTCATCCCGATAGCCCTGGCGGGAGGGCCCATGGGACAGATGTTCAACCCCTTCGCGATGACGGTCGTTTTCTCGACGCTCTTCTCCCTCTGGGTTGCGCTGACGGTGACCCCGATGCTTGCGGCGCGGATGGGGCGATCCTCCGGGCCATCGACACTCAGCCGCCTGCTGACCGGCTGGTGGCAGTGGCTCTACCAAGGGTTCGAGGAGCTGCACCACGTGCTGGTGCGGCTGGCGGTCCGCTTCCCGGCGACGACGATTCTGCTGTTCGTCGCTCTGTGCGTTGGCTCGGTGATGCTGGCCGGAAAGGTCGGCTTCCAGTTCTTCCCCATGTCCGACGAGGGGCAGGTGTCGATCAGCATGGAGACGTCGGCGTCGGCTTCGCTGGCCATGACCGATCGCCTGACCAGGCAGGTGGAGAGCCACGTGCTGTCCCTGCCTCACGTGTCGGGCGCCAGCGTCGTGATAGGCGGAGGGGGTTCGAGGTCCGGGCTGAACAGGTCGTCCATCCGCATATATCTGGATGACGCGCCCGACAGGCCGTCCAGCTTTTCATTCGCGACACCGCTGCGTCCCCTGCTTGCGTCTCTGCCGGACGTGAAGTCGAGCGTGTCGGCCGGAGGAGGGCGAGGCGGCGTGCGAGGCAAGCCGATCCAGGTGGTCGTCAGGGGGGAGGACGCCGTAACTCTTAACTCCCTCGCTGTCACCGTCATGGACGCTCTGCGCGAGATTGACGGCGTGGTCGACGTTGACCTGGACTGGAGGACGGGGCGTCCGGAGATACAGCTAGTCCCGGACCGCCTCAGGATGGCCAGGCTCAACTTCAATACCGAGAGCCTGTCCGATACGCTGCGCGGCTACGTCACAGGGCTGAGTGCAGGGGTCTTCCGCGAGGCGGGGAAGGAGTACGACATCCTGGTAAAGTTGAAAGCGGACGAGGTGGCAAGCCCCTTCCAGCTTCCGGACCTTCCCTTCCCGACGTCCGCGGGATTCGTCTCTCTTAGGGACCTGGCCGAGCTCAAGCACACAATGGGGCCCACCCAGATTCTTCGCAAGGAGAGGCAGCGCTCTATAACAGTCGAGGCGGACGTGCAGGGTGTCACCGTCGGTGACGTGTACAGGGCGATAAGAAGCAGGCTGGAGGAGGTGCCGCTCCCGCTGGGTTACGGCTTCTCCTACGCGGGCGAGATAAGGTCGATACAGGAGAACTTCGGCACTCTGAACTTGGCCCTCGCCCTGGCGGTACTGCTGACTTTCCTGATGATCGCCGCCATACTGGAGTCGTTCGTCTTCGCGCTGGTGATAATGCTTACGGTCCCCCTTTCGATAATAGGCGTGATCCCGGCGCTGCTGCTGACCGGCACGCCTCTGTCCGTCTACGCTCTGATGGGGGTCATCATGCTGGTGGGGTTGGTGGTCAACAATGCCATAGTGGTCGTGGACTTCGCCGAGATCCTGAGAAAGGAGGGCAAGGATCCGGCGTCGGCGATAGTCGAGGCGTGCAGGGTGCGTCTTCGCCCGATAATTATGGCCGATGCGACGTCGGTCATCGCGATGGTACCGCTCGCCATGGGGATCGGCCAAGGGGGATCCTACCGCTCGCCGATGGCCATCGTCTCGATAGGAGGGCTGATAGCGGGGGGAGTGCTGGCCCTTTTCCTGATACCGCCCGTGTACAAGATGGTCTGGGGGCTGAAGGCAAAACTGGGCTTCGGGGCTTGACCGGAGAACCGGTGTACTCCGCGCGAAAACCGACTGAACTTGCGTCAGGATGGCTGCTCACGCAATTGACATCTGGAAGCGATGGTGTACGATAAACAAGGCGTACTTTTACAGCACAGTTAAATGGATGGTGATCTTGATGAAGAAAGTGAAACTGGCGTTGGCACTGTTATTGCTATTCCTATATGGTGGCTGTGCTTGTGCGCAGCCGAAGGCCCCGAACCTGGAGTTCGTGAGGGGGGACGTGCTTGTTCTGATGGACGCGCCGGGCGGCGCGTCGGAGGTGGAGCCCCTTTCCGGGCGAGTCGCAGAGGCCACCGGTTCCAAGGTCATACGCACCTACGAGGCCATAGCGGACGCCTCGGGAAAGTGCATCTTCCAGATCAAGTCGGCGGAGAAGCCTGTTGACGAGCTTCTGGAGGAGGTCCGTGCCCTCCCTGGTGTCAGGGGAGCGACGCCTAACTACATAGTCAAAATCCTGGCGAGCCAGGACGACCCTGAGCTCGAGTCGTCATGGGGGATCGAGTATATAAGGGCGTTTGATGCCTGGGCACTTGCGACCGGCGGGGACGAGGTGTATGTCGCCATCCTTGACACGGGAATAAAGGCGGACCACGAGTACCTTGCCTCAAACGCAGGAAGCGACAAGGACGGGGAGTTCGGGAAGAACCTCGTCAGCGTCGTCAGGGGACCGTTTGACGACAACGGGCACGGGACCCTCGTCGCGGGGATAGTCGGCGCCACGGCGGGCGACAGTGCGCGCCTTCTCTCGGTTAAGGTCCTTGACGCCAATGGCGCGGGCAGTTACGGACACGTCATGGCCGGTCTCGACTACGTCCTAGGGCAGAAGAAGCGCGGCCTTAACATACGAGTAGCGAACATGGCCTTCGGCGCCTGGACGCCCGAGGTCGAAGACCTCGAATCCGACCCGTTCGCGGTTGCCTGCAGGGCCGTCTCCGACGCGGGGATACTTCTCGTCGCCGCGGCGGGCAACGAGGGGCAGAACATCGACTCTGCCGGCGGCGGATACAAGGGGAACAAGATCTACCCCGCCTCTCTCTCCGCCGAGGGAGTCCTGACGGTAACCGCGGTGATGGAGAACGGTAATCCTGTGAAGTCGGCCAACCATGGGCTTGCCGTGGACATCGCCGCACCAGGTTTCGAGGTGTTGAGCACGGCTCTGGACGGCGGTTACCAGGTTATCAACGGCACGTCCGCGGCCTCCGGCTTCGCGGCGGGCTCGGCGGCACTTGTGGCCATCGCCGACCCGGAACTTTCGGCCTCCGGGGTCAAGGAGCGCATACTCGAGTTTGCCGCCAGGGACAAGGCGCTGGCGGGCAGGGTCGCTTACGGCGCTCTTAACGTCGGCGCGGCTGTAAAGAACGAGAGAGGTTCGGTGACGGTCGCGATCCAGGGACCGGGCTCGTCCCGCTGGGGCCTCGACGACAAGGGGCGGTACGAGAGCGGCTACATCCTGTCCGGTGTGCCGGTCGGGGATCACACGGTCACCTACCACGAGGTCGACCTGTGGTCCAAGCCTGCCGATTTGGACATAGCCGTCGCGGTCGATGAACAGACGGAGGTGGAGGGGCAGTACAGTCAGCACAAGGCCTCCCTCTGGGTCACGGTCGAGGGGCCGGTGGAGGGGCGTTGGTCGCTGAACGGCGAGGAACTGTTCGAAAGCGACCAGACAATAGGCAAGGTGGCAGGGAAGCGCACAGTCACCTACTCCGACGTCCCCGGGTGGGATTCGCCGGAGCCGCAGGCCGTGACTGTCCACGGAAACGCGCCTCTTGCCCTGACCGGCGTTTACAAGAGGCAGACCGGGTCGGTGGTCGTGACGATAGTCGGGCCGGAAGGCGCGTCCTGGGGGCTCGATGGAGAGGGCGAATATGCCGGAGGAGAGGCCGCCGAGAACATACCGACAGGCGAGCGCACCATAGGCTTCGCCGATGTTCCCGACTGGGACAGGCCCGCCGACATCGCCATACAGGTGGAGAAGGATTCGACGATTTACTCTCGCGGGGTCTACGTCCGGCATGTCGGCTCGATAAAGGTGAACATCGAAGGCCCGGACGACGCAAGCTGGGCCATAAACGGCAGGGGTCTCTACGTGAACGGCGAGACGGTGTCCGATCTGCCGGTGGGCGACTACACGATCTCCTTCTCCGCGGTCCGCGACTGGGACAGCCCCGCCTCGATCCAGGTGTCCGTGAAGCGCGACTCCGTGGCGGAGTTGGACAAGGCTTACGAGAAGCACACTGGCTCGGTGGCAGTGGCGATCGAAGGGCCCGAGGCGGCCAAGTGGCACTTGGACGGAGTTGACGGGGCTCTCGCGGCCGGCGAGGTCTTGTCGGGTGTGCCCGTGGGCGAGTACACGGTCGTCTTCTCGGATGTCCCGGACTGGCACACGCCGGAGCGAGCAACGGTCCTGGTGGCCAAGGACGCGACGGCCAAGGCCGAGGGCGCATACTCGGAGCACAGGGGCTCGATAACCGTCGACATCACCGAGCCGGAGGAGGCCACCTGGCACCTGGACGGCGAAGGAGTCTACGCCAGCGGCGAGGTCGTTCAGGGCGTGGTCGTCGGGGCGCATAGCATCTCCTTCTCGAAGGTGGACGATTGGGACGAGCCGGAGAGCCTGACGGTCACAGTGGCGAACGAAGCCCTTGCAAAGGCGGAGGTCGCCTACAAGCGCCATAGGGGCGCGATCCAGGTGAATATCGACGGTCCGGTGGAGGCCCGCTGGACTATGGACGGAGAGAACTTCCACAAGGACGGCGAGGTGGTCAGGGACCTCGTTGTGGGCGATTACACCGTGACATTCTACGATCTTTTAGATTGGGACGAGCCGGACGATGTCTCGGTCACAGTGACCAAGGACGAGACGGCGAAGGTCGATGCGGTGTTTACCATCCACAGGGGCTCGATCAGGATCCCCTTCAGCGGACCCGGGGAGGGGCGCTGGATCCTTGACGGGGAGGGGAGCTACGAGAAGGGCGAGACTGTGGACGGAGTTCCTGTTGGAACGCACAGGATCAGCTTCTCGCAGGTGGATGGATGGGACTCCCCGAAGGAGTTCCAGCTGACTGTGGCTAAGGATTCCTTGGCGAAGGCTGAACCCGGCTACAAGCGGCACCTCGGCTCGGTGGCTGTGACAATCGAGGGGCCGGCCACGGCGCGCTGGAGCGTCGACGGCGAGGGGAGCCACCACAGCGGAGCTACCGTAGGAGATATTGCAACAGGCGAGCATACGATAATCTTCTCCGACGTCGAGGGCTGGGACAAGCCGCTTGACCACGGGCTCGTCGTAGCAAAGGACGCGGTGACGGAGCTGAGAGGCTGGTACTTGCAGCATGTCGGTACCGTGGCCGTCTACATCGAGGGGCCGGAGGAGGCCAGGTGGTTCGTGGAGGGCGTCGAAGGAGCTCATGCAGCGGGCGAGGCGTCGAAGGTCGTCCCCGTGGGTGATCGCAAGGTGAGCTTCCTTGAGGTCGAGGGATGGGAGACGCCCGAGGATCAGCCGATAACGGTGTTCCGTGACGTGACCACCATAGCCGCGGGAGATTACAAGCGTCACACTGGCTCTCTCTCAGTCTCCATCGAAGGGCCCGGGGACGCCCTGTGGAACCTGGGAGGCGAGGACGAGTACTCCAGCGGAGAGGTGGTCCGGGGCCTTCCGACGGGAGAGCACACCGTTGGCTTCGGCGAGGCCGAGGGTTGGATCGCGCCAGAACCGCTCGCTGTAACGGTCGAAAAGGACGAGATAACCCCGGTTGAAGCGGAGTACGAGCAGGTGAAGGGATCCGTCTCCGCCGTCATCGAGGGCCCGGAGGAGGCTCTGTGGTGCCTGGATGGCGAGGGGGAGTACTCGAGCGGCGAGGTGGTGCAGGGCCTGACCCCCGGCGAGCACGAGATATCATTCTCTGACGTCGAGGGCTGGATCGCTCCTGATCCGATCGCGGCGAAGGTTGAAGCGGGGAGTTTGAGCTCGGTGACCGGCGTCTACAGTCAGCCCGAGGAGGAACCGATAGTCGAGGAGGCCGAAGAGGTCGAGGAGGCTGTCGAAGAGGCGGAGGCTCCGGTTGAAGTTGAAGAGGTGGAGGCGCCGTTGGTCGAGGAGCCTGCTGCCGAAGTTGACGATGCCGAGCCGGAGGAGGAGCCGATAGTCGAGGAGGCCGAAGAGGCTGAAGAGGCTGTCGAAGAGGCCGAGGTGCCGGTTGAAGTTGAAGAGGTGGTAGAGCCTGAGTTCGAGGAGCCGGTGGTCGAGGTTGACGAATCCGAGCCTGAGGAGGAGCCGATAGTCGAGGAGGCCGAAGAGGTCGATGAGGCTGTCGAAGAGGCCGAGGTGCCGGTTGAAGTTGAAGAGGTGGAAGAGCCTGAGTTCGAGGAGCCGGTGGTCGAGGTTGACGATGCCGAGCCGGAGGAGGCGCCGATAGTCGAGGAGGCCGAAGAGGTCGAGGAGGCTGTCGAAGAGGCCGAGGCTCCGGTTGAAGTCGAAGAGGTGGAAGAGCCTGAGTTCGAGGAGCCGGTGGTCGAGGTTGACGAATCCGAGCCTGAAGAAGAGCCGATAGTCGAGGAGGCCGAAGAGGTCGAGGAGGCCGAAGAGGCTGAAGAGGCTGTCGAAGAGGCCGAGGTGCCGGTTGAAGTTGAAGAGGTGGTAGAGCCTGAGGAGCCGGTGGTCGAGGAGCCTGTTGGCGAGGTGGATGACGAGCACTCGGCGTCCGAGGAAGAGACCAACTGAGGCGATAAACAAGAGAGGGGGGCGTTCCGCCCCCCTCTTCGCTGTCCTGAATCAGAATCTCCTGTACTTGTCCTTCGCGACGCCGCACACCGGGCACTTGTCCGGCGCCTCGTCCTCGATCGTGTGACCGCAGACGGGGCAAACGTAGATCGCTTGGAAGCCGACGTCCTTCTTCTCCAGCGCGCACTCCCTGGCCTTTCTGAAGAGGTCTGCGTGCTGCTTCTCCGCCTGGAGGGCGAAGTTGAATGTGCGCATCGCATCCTTCTCTCCCTGGAACTTCGCGGCCTCGTAGTAGACCGGGTACATCTGCTCTATCTCGTGGTCCTCGCCCATGATCCCGCCCAGCAGGTTCTCCGCCGTGTCCTTGATGCCGAACACGGCCCCGGCGGTCACCGCCGTGTCTGCGACGTCGCCTCCGAGTACGTTGAAATGGTTATTGGCGTGAACCTGCTCGGCATAAGCGACCGCCCTGAAGAGGCGGGCGATCATCGGGAAGCCCTCCTTGTCGGCCTTGTCGGCCCAGCTGAGGTAGCGCATCTGAGCCATGCTCTCTCCGCCGTAGGCGGAGCGCAGGAACTCCGCTGTCATAGCATTCTTTACGGACATGTAAATGTTCCTCCTTAAAAATAGTTATTCCCGAAAAAAAGGATATCATATTGTCCGTGGATGTGAAAAGAGGGGTGCCGATACTCGTACGGGGTGGGAAAAACCACCTCGGAGATCCGACAGGGGATGGGGAATTGTCTCCGCTGCACTGGTAGAATAGTACCGTAAAGCCGAGGACGGAAGGGGATGATTTGCATGAACTGCCGATCGGACTGCTCAAGGTATTTGGCGGCCCCCCCGTTGCTTTCCGGAGGACGGTCGCTTGGCAAGGGGGTCCTCCTATGAGAGTCCGCAGAATCGTCTCCGCCGCGGCGGGGATGGGTCTGCTCTTCGCCTGGATGGGATCCGTCTTCCTCCGGTACGGTCTTATGGAACGGTTGTCGGAGGCGGGGTATTCGGGCTGGAACCCCGTGCATCTCTTCCTGGGGGTGCACGGGCTGACCTACTTGGTGCAGGCGATAATTCCGGGCGGGCCAGGCGACGAGCGTCACACGGGCCTCCTCGGCGCTATCTCGATGCTCTTGCTGCCGCTTCTTCTGCACCTTTCAACCAGGCTCGGCGTGCCGTTTTCGTCTATAGCGGCGGTGTCGGGCCTGGTCTTATCCGCTGCGGGGGCCGCCATGCTGATAGGCATGTTGGGCATGTCGCTGACATCGCTCATCCCCGACGATGTCGCCGTCGTCTTCGGACTGGCGCCGCTGGTCGCGGCCATCGCGGGACTCCTCGCCTCGCTCGTCGCCCCTCTGCTCTTGTCGATCCTGGCCCCCGTTCTGTCTGCGGGCCTCATCCTCTCTACGGCGGGGGGGCCCGAGGCGAAGGAAGCCCCTGCAAGGACGGCAAGGCTGCCATTCTGGAGGCTGTCCGTCTTTCTCTTCTGCCTGTACGCGGCCAACGGGTTCTTGCTGGGATTAAAGCCCGCTCTCTTTCATGCGCAGCGCTCGGCCGCCCCGTTCATCGACGGTCTGACCGGCGTCGTCGCATCCCTGGCCGCGGCTGCTGCTTTCCGCTTCTATCCCAGGGCGGAGTTGCGGACCTTCTACAAGGGGGCGTTCCCCTTCATCGCCACAGCCCTCTTTCTTATGGCCTTCTCGCCGCTGTACGCCCTGCCGAGCCTGCTGTTGGAGACAGGGCTCGCCTTTCTGGATCTCTACGCCTGGCTGCTCCTGATCTACTTTGCTTCGCGCTCCGGGGAGGGGCGCAAGAGGGTGGTTCACGGAGGGCTCTTTCTGATCGTCCTGGCCGGAGGTACGGTCCATCTGCCCGCCTTCTCCGGCGAGACGGGATATATCTCGCTGCTGGTCCCCGGCGTCTGTCTGCTTCTGCTGATGCTGGTCCTCTGGGACGGAGCGGAAGTGCCGCTTCAGCCGGAGAGGAGCGGGGAGGATCCCTCTCCCGTCGCTGACGGAGCCGGGGAGCCGGTCAAGTCGGCGACGCCCGAGGAAAAGAAGGCGGAGGAGGAGCTCCTGCTGCGAGCGAGGCTAATGGAGTTCAACCTGACCCGGCAGGAGACGGAGATAGCCCTGCTGCTGCTCAAGGGACAGAAGGACCGGAACATCTGCTCCATGCTCTTTATAACTCAGAACACGTTGAAGTACCATCTGCGCAACATCTACAGGAAAACGGGCACCGCCAATCGACTGGAGCTAAGGGAGAATTTGGGCTAGTCGAGGGGTGAGGAAGGGGTGAGTATTGTCACCCTTGAGGATGAAAACACGGATGGGGACGGAAGTCCTCTTAGGGGTGGGAAATACCACCCCTGTATTTTAGCCTCGGGATGGGGTGACAAAGGCTTGATGATGCTACAATGCATTCTGAAGACATCCCGAAGGCGAGAGGAGATGAAACCTATGAGCTGTCGTTTGAAAAGAGTCTGGTTCCTGCTTTTTATCGTCGTCCTGTTTGTCTCTGTCATTTCGGCGCGTACGGAGGCGGCCGAGCAGGCACCCAAGAACGACGTGACACGAGCGGAGTTCTTTCTTAAGAAGTTCGAGGACAGGGTGGTCCGCTCCAGGGGGCAGCCCTTCAAGCTCGGGTACGACGAAAACGAGGCCCTCAAGCGAGTAAGGGATCTCAAGGAGAAGTACCCGGAGGACCCGGCGGTCGAGGCCTTGTTCCAGAGGGCGAAGGCCGCGCTCATGAAGAGCAAGGGGGACTTCATGGAGATCACCCCCGAGATGCTGGTCTACCGCGAGAACGAGCAGAAGCTCAAAAAACTGTTCGGCGACCTCGCCGACCGGGAGTGGAAGGAGTTCACCGACGAGATTCTCACCGGTCCGGTGGCCCTCCCGAAGGCCTTTCCCTCCCCGGACAGGACCGAGGTCTCGATCGAGGAGCTGGCGGGAAAGTACGTCATCCTGGAGGAGTTCGAGTACCCGGCGGGGCAGTTCATAGACCTTGGCAGGGAGTTCGTCTCCGTGGGCAGCGGCGTTAAAGGCTACTATTACGTGGAGATTTCGAACCGCAACTGGCTCGGGCCTTACGAGGCGCTGAAGCGCTATCGCAGGCTGATCAACAGGGATCTCCCCGAGGAGGGGAAGTGGACCCTGCTGGGCAGGATCACCGGAATAGAGATGGTCGTCCCGCAGGCGGAGAAGGTCAAGACTATTGCGCCTCAGTGGGGGTGGGTTGTGACTCCGGTCGCCATCCACATCCCAGGGCACACCTTCACCCTGTACGACCCGACCGAGGAGCTCGGCGGTCTGTTCGCGGGGGAGGAGAGGATGGAGGAGATAAAGAGCCCGCTCTACACGGTTCGCTACGTGCCGTCGGACGTGACGCCGGAGAGGCTCGTGGAGATCTTCGCGGCCTCCATAAAAGAGAAGAACTTCGACCTCTACCTTGAGTGCATAGACCCCAAGCGCACGAGGACCCGCTCCGAGATGTCCCTGTTGCGGTACCACTGGGACCTGCACCTGGAGCGATTCGCCAGATTCTACGTCCACGTGGAGACGGATGAAGCCGTTATCGAGGTGATCAAGGGGTTCGACAGCGGCACCGGGATGGAGGACTTCTTCCTCGACGAGGAGCAGAAGGATAAGATACGGGAGATATCCGGGGAGTTGGTCGAGCAGGCGACAGTCGTCACCAGGGCGTGGGACGAGAACGGGCGCCAGTACGGGTCGCCCAAGCCTCACTACCTGGTACGCAGGGACAAGGGACGCTGGTACATCGACAACTTCGAGCAGCCGTTCTAAGGGGGCGACGGATATGAAGACGAGATTCAGAACGATTCTTTCGGTGCTTCTGCTGATAATGGCCCTTTTCACCTGTCAGGCGTGCCAAGCACAGGAGGGGCTGCCCTCCGTCCTGTCGGAGATGGTCTCCTCTGTAGAGAGGAGGATCTCCGAGGTCCAGGAGCAGCTGATGGCGGCGTCGGGCGAGGTGGAGGCCGTAATGAAGCTGATGTCGACCGATGCATCGAAGATGACCGGCAAGTGGAGAGAGCTGGTGGAGAGAAGCTACTCGTCGCCTGAGGTCGTGGAGCTGGCGGAACTTCTCCCGGCGCTCGACAGGGCGATCGAGAGGGTCCGCTTCGGCGCGGTTCAGGCGGGGAATATCGGCCCCGATGTCGCTCAGGACGTGTACGACGAGGCGGAGGAGCTGCTGAGGTTCTCCCGAGAGATTCAGGATGCGGGCAGGGTGATCGGGTGGATGCTGCAGATCAACCGCCACATAGCCTCGATCCAGCACGACATAGCCAGCGCGCCGGTGAGAATGGCCGCCTACGTCGACGAGATGAAGGGCGTCGGCGAAAAACTGACCGAGATGTTCAAGGTGGTACCTAGCAGCATGATCGGTTTGAGCGAGTCGGAGTTGGCCTCGCTCAAGGGCAGGGTCCTCGAGTATGCGAAGGAGTCGATACAGCTCGCGGCGGTATCGAGGAACGCTCAGGAGAGCCTGTTGTACATGGTGGAGGCGATCCGCCTCGACACGGCCGAGCAGCTCGACGAGGAGTACAAGATAGTGGAAAAGATCGTCGAGTCCTGGAGGAACTCAGGGGAGCGGTATCCTCTGATCGCAAGGGAGATAACCGAGGGGGTCGCCAGGTGGGCGCCTCTTCCCAAGGCCAGGCTGGATCTGTACAAGAAGTCCAGGGCGGACTATATGGACGCCTACGCGGCCTTCTTCAGGGAGGAGATCTTCAAGGGAATACCCCATTTCGAGGGAATAAGGTTCGTCGGGCTCTCCGCGGTCGCCGACGAGGCTCGCATCACCATGCTGTCGCTGCTTATGGCGTTGGAGGGGCAGGAGCAGGACATGGCCCGACGCAAGAAGGCCCTGAAGGACGATGCGCATCTCACGGCGTTGGAGAGGGAGCAGATCAGGCGTTACGATGAGAAGTACGGCCCGGAGGTGTACAGGAGGCTCAAGAGGGCGGCGGACACAGCTGCCGGGGGGAAGGAGCAGATAGATGCGCTCAAGCGGTATCTGGAGGATCCGAGAGTGCAGAACGATGATCCTCCCGCTTGGCGTCAGGAGGCGAAAAGTACGCTCGAGAAGCTCGAACGCCGCCAGCACCCCGAGCAGATAGAGGCGGACTACGCACTGTCCGATTTCATCGTCGAGAGAGTCGAGGCCGTCAAGACCATAAGAATGATGATGGAGGATCACGCCAAGCGTAAAAGGTCGCTGGGACTGGAGCCGGCTCTGACGTTCGAGCCGTTCTAAAACGGAAAAAACAAAAGTGCAAAGGAGGGGGAACATGAGCATTTTTGCGCGAGTGACGGACATCTTCAAGTCCAACGTCAACGACATGCTGGACCGGATGGAAGATCCGGAGAAGATGGTCAAGCAGATGATCATCGAGATGGAGGAGGGGCTTGTCAAGTCCACCGCGGCCCTTGCAAAGGCCATGGCCAACGAGAAGGATCTGCGCAAGCAGCAGGACAACGCCATCACACAGTCCAAGGCGTGGGAGGAGAAGGCGGCTCTGGCCATGAAGGGCGGCAATGCCGACCTGGCCAAGCAGGCCCTTTCCAAGAAGATCGTCTTCGACGGGCAGGCGAAGCAGTACGAGTCGATGGTCGCTCAGGCGTCGTCCACCGTGTCGCAGCTTCGGGGACAGCTCGACACCCTTAAGATGAAGCTCGACGAGGCCAGGATGAAGCAGTCCACTCTCGTGGCGCGCGCCCAGACCGCCAAGACCCAGAAGGAGTTCTCCAGCGCGATGAGCGGAGCGACCTCGCAGAGCGCGTTCGCGAAGTTCGAGAAGATGGAGAAGAAGATAGAGGGGATGGAGGCTGAGGCTGAGGCGTTCGGCGAGCTGACCGGCGAGCTTCCCGAGGACGAAGCCTTCAGGACGATGGAGAAGGACATGGCGCTGGAGGCCGAGATGGCCAAGCTGATGGAGAAGATGGGGGGTGGGGACGATGCATAAGTTCCCGATCCTGAAGGACGGAGTCAACGAGAAGCTGCTCGCCGAAGCGCGCGCCAAGGTGGACAAATGGCTGGATGAGTTTTTCGACGAGGGCGATCTGACGAAGGTGGACGACCTCGTTCAGTTCGAGTTCGGCAGCGCGACCATACAGGTTACGGTCAACCCGTGGCACAGCGAGGATGTGCTGGTCAAGGTGTTCTCCTACCTGGCGGACGACGTGGACGGCAGGAGGGCGGCGGTGGACTTCATGAGACTGAACGCCGAGCTGCCCCTGGGGGCCTTCTCCCTCGTCTTCGACAACACGGTTATGCTCTCCTGCTCCATCCCGGGGGCGAACTTGGACAAGAGCGAGCTTCTCGGCGCCCTGCAGACCGTCGCGGCCTACGCCGACCAGTACGACGATATTCTGAAGGAGTACTACTAAGGAGGAGATCAGATGAACATGCTTGCGATCGGAGTCGGCGGCCTGCTGGTCGCCGGAGGTGCCTATCTCTCCTTCGTCCAGAAGAAGAAGACGGAGGGGAAGATCACCGAGCTGAAGTTCATGAGGCCACTGTCCCTCGCGGAGTTCAGCGACACGTGGAAATCCCTCGCGGACGAGGGACTTGGCGACAGCTTCCGCGACATGGTGGCGACCCACGGAAAGGCCGAGACGGACGGAGAGCTGAAGGCGCCCTACAGCGAGACTCCCTGCGCCTACTTCGAGGCGACCGTGATACGCGAGTTCGAGAAGGAGGAAAGGAAGAGGGACGAGGACGGAAATATGAGGGTGACGACCAGGAGAAGCTCCGAGACGATCTCGTCCAGAAAGAGTCCCTCTCCGCTCTACATCGCCGATGGAGACGTCAGGGTCGCAGTGGACATGGACGGGGCATCCCTCTACCTGCGGGACGGAGAGGACCGTTTCGAGCCGTTCGACAGCAAGAAGACCTACAGCTTCTTTGGGGTGCAGTTCACGGCGCCCGCGAGCGGCGGCACACTGGGCTTCCGCTACAAGGAAAGTATCATACCGCTCGGTCACCCTCTGTACGTGGTCGGGGAGGGGAGGAAGTCGGGGGGCGCGCTGCGCATAGGCAAGCCGTCCGAGGCGGGCAAGCCCTTCATAGTCTCGACCAGGTCGGCGGAGGAGGTCATAGAGAACCTCAAGGGCTCCGCGAAAGGAACTTTCTATCTTGGAATAGCGCTGATGGTGATAGGCGCGGCGGTCGCCGCATTCATGCACTAGGACTAAAAAACTAGGGAGGTGCGTATACCATGAAAAGAGAGATGCTTGCAGCAGTTCTGGTCTTTGCTTTTCTGATCGTGTCGGCGTCGGCCGGGTTCGCGGCGGACCCGGTGTACAAGGGCAGCAAGACGTTCGGCCCGATGATAACGGGCGGCATCACGGACGAGTTCGTGGACATGATCCGAGAGGATCCGGACATAGCAGCCGGAAAGCCCCTTCGCATAGGCAAGGACGTTGGCGATGAAGACCTCAAGAAGCTGGTTCCGCTAGCCGACATGCTGACCGGACTGCTGATCGAGAGGAACAACGAGATCACCGACCTGTCGCCCCTGTCCGCCCTCGTAGGGCTGACATACCTGAAGCTGGACAGCGTCAGGGAGGTGACCACCCTCGCTCCGCTAGGCGCGCTGGTGAACATGAAGGAGCTCGAGATCCGCGGAGTCCAGTACCCCGACCTCGATTTCCTGACCGGAATGAACGACCTGGAGTCCCTGGCCTTCTTCATGATGCCCGAGGGAATCACGGACGCATCCTCGCTGAAGGGCAAGGTCAAGCTCAAGAAGCTGCACCTCTACGGCGGTGCGAAGGGCGGAGTGGAGGACATCTCGATGCTGGCCGACATGGAGGATCTCGAGGACCTCAGCCTCTACATGACCAGCGTGGAGGACCTGTCCCCCATCTCGGGGCTGACCAAGATGAAGAGGCTGAGCCTCTACGGGATTCCCGCAAAGGACATGAGCCCGGTGGAGAACCTGGCGGAGCTGAAATACATCTGGATCTACGCGACCAAGTTCGAGGACTACTCGCCTCTGGCGAAGCTGACCAAGCTGGAGGAGCTGGCCGGCGGCCTCTCCGCCCTCGACACTCTCGAGTACGTGGAGAACATGCCCAAGCTCAAGGAGATCAGCATGCTCCGCGAGGAGATAGACGACTACTCGCCGCTCGCCAAGTGCCCCGAGCTGACCAAGGTCAGCTTCGAGTCCATGAAGGGTGCGCCGATAGACCTGTCGGTCTTCTCGGAGCATAAGAAGCTTGTCAACCTGTTCGTCCGCGGCTCGGAGGTCAAGAACGCACCCGCCGTCGCGGCGCTGCCGAAGCTTGAGTGGTTGATACTGATAGACACGACGGGGATCGAGGACGTCTCGGTATTCAAGGACCTGCCCAAGCTGAAGAGGGTCAGCGTCAAGGAAGGGCAGTTCCCCGACGAGCAGATAGAGGCGCTGGGCGACAAGGCCCAGGTGCAAAAATAAGGGGCCTTTCGGAGGAGGGAATTCTCCCTCCTCCGACGCTAAGGGGAGGTGATCCGTATGCAGACGGCTCTGAGCGGTTCCGACGGGCAGGGTGCGCCTCAAGAAGAGCGCAGGAGGAAGATCTCGCGCTCCGAGATGCGGATCCGCCTGAGGCTCGAGCCCTTCGACCTCACCAAGAAGGAGACGGAGATAGCCCTGCTCCTGGCGACGGAACTGGATAGGAGCGAGATACTGCTTCGGTGCGGTATAACCAACAACACCCTGAAATCGCACATACGCCGCATCTACCGTAAACTGGACGTGAAGAAGAGAAGCGAGATAGTCTCCAGGCTTTCGGTATAGGTAGTGGTAAACCAGGGTAGTTGTTTATCGCCGCCCCGCCGAACATCGGACTTCCGGCCGCCCCGCGGGCGGCGTGCCGGATTATCTTTCAGGAGGTGTGTTCATGAAAAAGAGATTTGCACCATTACTGGGCGTTTTGCTGTTGACGGTCGTCTTCGCGTCGACCGGCCTGGCGGCTACGATCGATGCTCTGCCGGCGTGGCCCGATGACGCTCTCTACGCCGTGGGGAGCATCGAGGAGACCAAGGATTTCATCAGCGCTCTGATCGACTCAAGACCGTTCGGGCTGGCCGCCGCCATCGAGCCGGATTTCGAGATGGTGGCGGAATTGCTGAGATCGTTCCCGCTTGAAGCGGCCTCCTTCGCCTTCGGCCTGACCGACGAGGGCTTCTCGCTGCACGGTGCGCTTAAGTTCGACGAGAGCAAGGGCGATCTGCTGAAAAAACTGGCCGATGGAGAGGGTGAGGAGGGGGACATCGACGCGCTGCTCAACCTGCCCTTCCCGTCGGATCTGACCCTGGCGCCGTTCGAGGGCGGCACCTACGCCGCGATGGCCGACGGAATGGCGCTGGTGTTGCTGACCGTCGATGGCGAGATGCTACTGATGGGCATGTCCCCGGAGGACCTCGAGTCCGCGAAGGGTGCGCTGGCAGACTCGGGCAAGAGAATAAAACTGCCTCGCCGACTGCCCCACAAGAACTTCTTCTATTTCCACGACAACGGCATGGCGGCCGCGGAGATAGCGGAGGAGTCAGACGGCCTGCTCGGCGAGCCCGTTGAGAACCTGATGCTTGAGATCGGGTACGGCACTATCCCGAACGGCTTCGGACTTTCGCTGCTGACGAACTTCGCCAGGGTCTTCGGGATCATCGAGCCGGAGAAAGCGCCTGCGCCTATAGGCAAGGATGACCTTGTAAAACTGGGCGGAGGACATGCTTGGCTCGCCTGGGCCGCGCGCGGACTGATCGACCAGAAGCACTTCGAGATGGTCCGCCAGGCCGCGGAGGAGGGCGACTCGGAATCCGAGATCATCCTCGAGGTGCTCGAACAGCTAAAGACCATGGGCTTGACGGAGGAGGCGCTCCTATCCATCCTCAAGTCCATGGGAGTGATCCTGGGCGGAGAGGCCGCATTCTCCGGGATCCCGGTTCCGGGTGGCTACGCCTACGTCTCCGGCGAGAAGGAGGCGGTAGAGCTGCTTCTTCCCCTCATAGAGGTTGTGGTGAGCGAGAGCGGACTGGAGTTCGAGTCGGTGGAAAAACCTGGCTGGCAGGCGCTCTATGTGCTTAAGGAGCCTGTCGATGCGGTACTCGGCATTCGCGACGGGGCGGCGGTGGCTGGCCTCCTGACGCTGGACAGCCTCGAGGACGAGCCGGAGCTCGGCCCGGACGCCGCCAAGCTGCTTGAGGAGGGCAACTCCATGCTCTTCCATTTCGACATGGGAGTCGTGCGCAGGATGCTGACCAAGCTGCTCGACCCCGACCTTCCGATCGCGGCCATCTTCTTGCTCGAGGAAGACGACTTCCTGGACTCCGCTCCCGCGCTGTTCGAAGGCCTCAAGGCCACGGCGGGGTTCAAGGGCATCCAGATGACCTTCAGGGACTTCGAGAGGCTCGACCTGCTGGCGCTCCTCGGCGACCCCGACGAAGCCGAGATAAAGGGCATCGAAGAGCTTGCATCCAAGTGGCAGCCGTACATTGAGGAGCGCGAAGAAATGTACGACGAGTAACCTCGTACTTTCCACGGACGGCTTTCGAGGAGCTCCGGGCGCCCGGAGCTCCTCTTTGAGAAAGGGGTATGCGATTTGAGATCGTTGACTGCTTCAATTCTGCTCCTTCTCCTGCTCTGCGGTGCGGCGTTCGGCGAGCATCCCATCGACTTGCACTTGGACAAGTGCATGGACGAGGACCCTAGCACCGCGGGCGTGGTCGAGTGCACGGCCGAGAGTTCGGAGCTGTGGGACGCAGAGCTTAACAGGGTCTACAAGGAGCTCATGGGGTTGCTCTCAAAGGAGATGCAGGATGCGCTGCGCAATGCGCAGAGGGCCTGGATACCGCTTCGCGACAGCGAGTTCGCGCTGCACGGTGCGGTCTACGGCACCATCTTAAACTCTCCTTCAGGCGGTACCATGTGGGTGATGGCTCACGCGATAGCCGACATGTATGTCGTTCGGGAGAGGGCGCTGAAGCTGACCGATTGGCTCTACGAGATCAAGGCCGGGAAACCGTCGTACTCGGCGGAATACCCGCCCGCTCAGACAGACGAGCAGCTGGCCGTCGCCATGAAGGTGAAGAACGACAGCGCGAGGCTGGGCAAGATGATAGGCGAGAACGGCCCCGACATAGCCTCAAAGAACCTGAAGCTCTGGGAGGATCTGCGAAACAAGGACGCGCAGTTCCAGGTGCTCTTCTACGGCAAGAAGGGGGACAAGGGCTATCCCCTGCACGCTCGTATGCAGATGAACGTGGAGAGGGCGAGGCATCTGGATGGCCTGTGCACCACCCTTAAGGAGGAGGCGGACCTTTAGGCCTCAGGGACTTGGTATGATCGAAAGCCAAAATGCAGGGCCGGGAGAGGCAAACCTCTCTCGGCCCTCTTGGTGGTGTGCCCGGCATGGGCGTTATCCACCAGGTGCAAGTCCTGAGCAGCGAGGGCAGCAGTAGCTGTATTTGAAGGCAAGGGTGTCCGCGGCGACGCGTAGCTAAATCCCCTCCAGGGGCTTCTTCGGAAAGAGCAGACTGTTGTAGCTGCTGACTATATGATCCTTCATCGCTGCTTCCGCCTCTTTCCCGTCACCCGACTCTATCGCGTCTATTACCCGGGCGTGCTCCGAGAAGCTGAGGCGCCCCTTGTCGTAGCCCGAGTCGAGGCAGTAGAAGCTCATGAAGAACAACACGTACAGGTTGGATCTCCAATAAAGCTGTTTTATGTAAATCGCCAGGTACGGATTGCCGGAGGAGTCCGCCACCAGATTGTGGAAGTCCTCGTTCAGCTCCGCGTACTCGCCCTTGAGGTTGGCCCGGAAGGTCTCCTCCTCAAGGGCGTTTATCCTGCGGAGCTTCGCGACCAGCTCCTTGTCCGCCTCCTTAGCGCACAGCATGGAGGCCTTGCTCTCGAGAACCGCCCTCATAAAGAAGACGTACTCGATATCCTGAGGAGTGAGGTGCGGAATCTGATAGCCCCTGGAGCCTGCGACCTTGAGCAGGAAGCCCGTCGAAGCGAGTTTACCCAGAGCCTCGCGCACCGGCGTCCTGCTCATTCCGAGCCGCTTTGCCAGGGTGGTCTCGAGGAGTTTCTCCCCCGGCGAAAATTTGTGAGCCGCGATAAGCCTGACGATTTCACTTTGAGCCTTGTCCGCGGCCGTTTTTTCTTCCATGTAAAAAGCCACCTCGCAGACTGGAATAGTTTGTAGACAGTAATGAGTGTACCAGATTCCGAACCGCCGCGCTTGCCCCCCTTGAAAAAGCGCGAACGGCGCAAGTCGGAAAAACTTGATATTAAAGAATCAAAAGGCAAGTCAAAAAGCCCCTTGACATACAGGGCGGTTTGAGTATATATACATTAACGTATCCATTATTGGATGCAAAGGGGGGGTGATGAGAGGCGCATCCTGTTGTGCTAGTAAAGAATTTCGGTGTATTGGCAAATACTTCAAAACAAGGGGGAATAAAAAGATGCCGGAGGAGAGGAAACACAAGGAAATATCGCTTGGTGGAGCAGTGCTGGTCTTTGGTACAATACTAACCATAATCGTGGTCGGACGCCTCATCCTGGGATTCGACGTGGCTCTCCTGCTGATGTTCATCGGCATGTTCACTACCGCGGTCTACGTCTTCGTCTACAACTACGGCTGGGACGAGCTGTTCGACAAGGGCGTGACCGCCATGATAGCGCGAGCCACGGGCGCTATTATGATCCTTCTCACCGTGGGGCCGCTCATCGCGGCCTGGATGCTGTCCGGGACCATCCCCTACCTGATCTACGTGGGGCTTCAGCTTCTCACCCCCAAGACCTTCCTGGTCGCGGCTTTCATCATCTGCTCGCTCTCGTCCACCCTTACAGGGACTTCGTGGGGGACGGCGGCCACGTTTGGCGTAGCCTTCATGGGAATCGCCCAGGGGCTCGGGGTGCCCCTCGCCGCGGCGGCGGGGGCGGTGGTCGGAGGGGCTTACTTCGGAGACAAGATCAGCCCGATCTCCGATACGACGGTGCTTGCTGCCGCGGTCGCGGAGGTCGACGTGGTTGACCACATAAGATCCATGCTTTGGACTACCGTCCCGGCCTTCGTGCTGAGCATCGGTGTCTACTGGTATGTCGGCTCGGGCACGTCGGGAGAGATCGACATGTCGGCGGTAAACGTCATTCTCGACGGGATATCGAATACTTTCAAGATGAACCCGGTAGTGCTCGTGCCGCCCCTTGCCGTGCTGGTGCTCGCCTATCTTCGCTACCCGACGCTGCCGGTCCTTTGGGTCGCCATAGTTCTCGCGGCCCCGATCGCGATGATGCAGGGTTGTAGCATCGATGAGATAGTCAAAGCCATGGCGTCCGGCCCCAAGATAACGACGGGCGTCGCGTCGATCGATGGCCTTCTCAGCAGGGGCGGGCTGGCCTTCATGTCTGGCTCGGTGGTCGTGGTGTTCTTTGCATACATCTTCGCGGGGCAGCTCGAATACACGGGAACCTTCCGCAAGATATGCGATTCACTCAAGGAGAAGTTCATCGGCGAAAGCAAGGGCCGCTTCGTGTTCTCCGCGTCGCTCACCGGTATTCTCACCGGGCTTGGCACGGGAAATTCCTACCTCAGCGAGATCGTCCCCGGCACCATGTACAAGGACCTCGCGGACGAGATGAACATATCGAGGCGGGTTCTCTCGAGAACGCTGGAGGACTCTGGGACGGTCGTGGTGCCGCTCATACCCTGGTCGGCCGCGGGCATATACATGTCGACGGTCCTGGGCGTGTCGGTCTTCGAGTACGTCCCCTGGACCATTCTCTGTTACTTCGGCTTCCTCACCGCCTGGTTCTACGGATTCACAGGGATAGCGATCTGGCCGTCCGACAAGAAGACGGCCTGACATAGCCGGCCCCCGGACAAAGGGGGCCGCGTCTTTTCACGGGAGCGGAGCCTCCCGTTCGGAGAGGAGAGCCGTGTGATGCTTTTAATCAAGAACGCCGATCTCTACGACCCGAAGCCCAGGGGCGCCTGCGATATCCTTGTCGCGGGCGGCCGGATAGTCGCGGTTGTCCCGTCCGGCGAGAGGACAGTCTTTACCGTGCCCTGCGGGTTAAAAACGATAGATGCCGGGGGCTGCCTGGCGATGCCGGGCATAATCGACAGGCACGTCCATTTTAACGGGGCGGGCGGAGAGGGCGGTCCGGAGAACAGAACACCGCCCCTGCAGCTCTCGGCCTTTGCAAGGGCTGGTGTCACCACGGCGGTGGGCATGCTCGGCACCGACGGCACGTGCAGATCGCTCGAGGAACTTTTGATGAAGGCGAGAGGGCTTGAGGCAGAGGGGATCTCCACGTGGATACTGACAGGGAGCTACTCTCTTCCCTCTCAAACCATGACGGGCGGCGTGACACGCGACATCTGTCTGATAGACAAGGTTATTGGCCTCAAGCTCGCTATCTCCGATCACAGGAGCTCTCACCCGACGGTCGAAGAAATACGCCGCTCGGTGTCGGACGCTCGCGTTGGGGGCATTCTCTCGGGCAAGGCGGGTTGTGTTTGCGTTCACATGGGGAACGAGCCCGCCGGGCTGACTCCGCTCCTCGAGGCGGTCGAAGGGTCCGATATCCCCCTATCGCAGTTTGCCCCCACTCACATATCGAGATGCAGCGGGCTTCTGGAGCAATCGGCGGCTTACGGGCTCAAGGGCGGGATCCTGGATATAACCGCGGCGCCAAGCGGAAAACCTGCCTTCGGAACGGCGACGCCGCTGGTGGTAAAGCAGCTGCTCGACGCCGGGGTTGAGGCGGCAAGCATCACGATCAGCTCCGATGGCAACGGTTCAATGCCCTCCTTCAACGACAGGGGCGAGATGACCGGACTCAGGATAGGGCCGCTGGACTCGGTGATCGAGACGGTCGGAGAGATGCTCTCAGAGGGGACTATTCCCGCGGAGACTGTTATTTCGCTCGTCACCTCCAATCCAGCGGCACATCTAAAGCTTCCCTTGAAGGGCAGATTGCGCGAGGGGTGCGACGGGGACGTGCTGGTGCTCGACGGCTCGTTCAGGCCGCGGTTCGTCGCGGCCAAGGGACGGCTGCTGATGGAGGACGGCGAGGTGATCGTGAAAGGTGCCTTTGAATGAGCCAATTCTGTCGTCCCGAATGGTACGAAAGATGGAGTGGGGGGCGGGGGCTAGCCGTCCCCCCACCCGATCGGCTCAGTGGACTATCTCGTCCACCCAGCGCTCCACCAGGCGGGTCCTCTCCCTGCCCGACCACTCGATATCCAGCTCGAGAAGGTTGACGTCCGTCATGTCCAGCGCCGGGTTCTCAAGCTTCACGTCCGGGTGGACGGGTATCAGGTTGATGCGCTCTCTCTCGTAGATCCGCTGCATGTCGGCCCCGGCAGCCCAGTCCAGGAACTTCCTGGCGGTCTCCGGATTCTTCGCGCCCTTCACCAGGCCCATCGCCTCCACTCCGTAGACCACTCCCTCGACCGGGTAGCTGATCACTACGTCGTAGCCGGTCTGCTGCATCTCCAGGGCGTCGACTATGAAGAAGACGCCGCCGGCGGCCTGCCCCCTGCCGATGGGGATGGCGCCCCCCGCGCCGCTCTTCGTGTACTGCTGGATGTTTTTATCCAGCTTTCTTTGATAGGCATAGGCCTCGTCCTCCCCCATCGCCAGCACCAAGCTGAACAGCCTGGAGACAGCGGTCCCCGCAGTCCTGGCGTCCGCCATGATCAGGCCGTTGTTGTAGACCGGGTCGAGCAGATCGTTCCACGATGTCGGCGCGGTAAGCGAGTTCTTCTCCAGAAAGGCCCTGTTGAACATGAAGCAGAGCGGGTCCATTGCCACCCCTGTCCAATAACCCTCCGGATCCCTGTAGACGGCAGGTATCTCCTCCGCGCCCGCGGGCACGTAATGTTCGAAGATCCCCTCTCCCTTCCCCGCGACGAAGGCGTCCGCTATGCCGCCGAAGAAGACGTCCGCCTGCGGGTTGTTCTTCTCCGCGATCAGGCGCGCCAGCACCTCGCCGGACGGGAAGCGCAGAAAGTTGATCTTTATCCCCGTCTCCCTGGTGAACTCGTCGAATACTGCGGTCGCGTACCTCTCCGACCAGATCGTGTAGACGTTCAGCGACTCCGAGGCGAGCGCGGAAGCAGGAACGAGCGCGAAGCAGAGCAGCGCGGCCAGTATCGCGATTCCTCTGATAAAGCTTTTCATTAGGATCATCCCCTCGATGAGATTTGTTGTCTTTATACTACGCTTTTTCCGTAAGGGCCTCCATGACCAGATCGGAGGAAAAGAGGGGCGAAACTGGCATCGTTCCAAAAAAAGAGCGGCGCTTTTACGCGCCGCTCGCCAGTGGATATCAGCTACTTGATGACAGTGATGCGTCCCTCGACGTCCGCCCTCATCTCGCCAAGGTGGCGGATGTACTCGGCCGTGGACTCCATTATGAACTGCTCCATCGACACGAACGAGTCGTTCTTAAGCACCACGTACTTGTCGCCTCCGCCCGCGGTCCAGTCGCTGGTCGCCAGGGTGTACTCCTTCCCGGGATCAACGGCCTCCCACTCGCCGTCCTCGCCGAGTATCTCCAGCTTGACGACTCTGTCGCCCTCCTCGCGGAGGACTCCGTTGTTGTCGATCAGGCGAGGTTTCTTCCTGGTGTCTATCTCGACGCGGATGCCGGAGACCTGCATGAAGCCACCGGTCGGGGTGCGCAGACTCTCGTCGTACTCGTCGTCCTCGCCGATAAGGGCCGACGCGCTCGTCTCCATGACCTGAAGAAGCTCGTCTCCGGTTACCTTGCCAACGTACAGGGTGTTTCCGAAGGGCATCATGTTGTTTATCTCGGCGTAGGAGATCTTGCCCGCCGGGTAGACCTGGTCGCCCCGTATCCCGCCACCGTTGACTATGGCCACCTGGGACCCCGCCTTCCACCTGAAGGCGTCTGCGACCAGGTTCCCGAGGTTGGTCTCGGCACAGCGGATCGCGCCCTTGCGAGCGTCCATGTCGACTGGCTGGTCGGCGATCGGCTCGGAGAAGCGTTCCTCCAGCTCCTTGCGGAACGGCTCGATGAGCGCCGCGATGCCCTCGTCCTCGGCGACGGAGGCGTCAAGCTCCTCAACTCGCCACGAGGATTCCTCGGAGACCGCTCCGTCCTCGACCGCCAGCTCCATGACCCCCAGATGCCGAGCGTATGAGCCCGCCTGGCCGATGAGGGTCTTCCAGCCGCCCGGGCCCTCGACGAACTCCCCCTCCTCCATGAGGGTGTGGCTGTGGCCGCCGATGATCGCGTGGATCCCGGCGACCTTCGAGGCTATCTCCCTGTCCGCGTCGAGCCCGCAGTGGCTCAGCAGTATTACTGCATCAGGCTTTTCATCTTTGAGTATGTTCAACATCCTCTCCGCCTCTGCGGGGAGGTCTTGGCCGGGACGGAAGTCCTCGCTGCCCTTGGTGACGAAGGCAAGAGCCGGGGTCACCAGCCCGATGAACGCGACCTTCATGCCGTTCTCGGCGGTCTTGATGTGATACTCGGGCAGAGGTGCAGGCGTGCCGTCCTTGAAGCGCAGGTTTGACACCACCACCGGGAACTCCGCGTAGCCGAGCGCCTCGAAGAAGATGTCCTTGCCGAGGTCGAACTCGTGGTTGCCTATCGTACCGACGTCGACTCCCATCGCGTTGAAGCCGGTCATCTCGGGTTTGCCGTGGAAGTAGAAGAAAAGCGGCCCCTCGTTGATGTCGCCGGCGTGCACGAAGAAGAAGTTGCCCGGGTCCTTGGCCCTTATTTCCTCCGAGACCGTGTAGGCCTTGGCCAGGCCGCCCGCGTCCTTCTCCGGGTAGATTCTCCCGTGGACGTCGTTCAGCGAGACCAGGGTCAGCTTGCCGTCGACGGCGAAGGCCGCCGCGGCGAACGAGACTACCAGCAGAAGCGCCAGAACTCCCTTTGATACAAAACGCCTTGTCCTCATTTTTCAGACCTCCCTGCGATGGTATCCGCCCCCGGGGGGCGGTGGCAGCCAGATTATAGCACCAACGTTTCGCCGCGCGCAGGCTGCATCGACGGCGGCTGTTCGCTTCTATCCGCCGGCCGTTTCGATCAGCTCGTCGACCGACGCCAATGTCTCCCCTATGGAGGTTCGTATCACGCCGTCCGCCAAGCTGTCCAGGTGCGTGGGCGTCTTGTTGACTATGAACAGCTTCGCGCCGCTCCTCCTGGCCCTCTCGGGCAGCATGTTCGCCGGGGAGACGGTCAGAGACGAGCCCAGAACCAGGAAGACCCCGCAAGACGAGGCCAGCTCCGAGCTCGCCTGTAGCGTGTCCTCGGGCAGCATCTCGCCGAACAGCACGACGCCGGGGCGCATCTTCCCGCCGCACTTGTCGCACTCCGCCTCGTCAGCGAAGGTGCTCGCGGGACGCACATGCCCGCAGCTCTGGCAGCGAACCTCGCGCAACGTGCCGTGCAGCTCGTGCACCACCGTGGACCCGGCCGCGTGGTGCAGTCCGTCAACGTTCTGCGTGATTATGCCCTTTACCAGGCCGCGCCTCTCCCAGTCCGCGAGGACCAGGTGCCCCCTGTTGGGCTGTACCTCGCCCAGGGTGGCGATGCGCTGCCGGTAGAAAGAAGCGAACTCCCCGAAGTTCCTGTTCAGAGCGTCGATCGATGCCAGCTCCTCCGGGCGGTACTTCTTCCACAGTCCGTCCGACGAGCGAAAGTCCGGCAGACCGGATTCGGTGCTCATGCCCGCCCCGGTGAATACCGCCATTTCCCTCGATGCCGCAATGGCGTCCGCAAGTTTTTTCACAGTATTTTCCATATCTCATCCTCCGTAAAAAGTGTCAAACGCGAGCGACGCGGGTCCTGCGGGCGGCCTCCGACACTGCGGCGGCCATCGCGGGCACCACCCGCTCGTCCATTATCTCCGTGATTATCCTGTCCGGTCGCAGCTCCGAATCCGTCACCAGCGAAGCCAGTGAGTATGATGCCGCCAGCTTCATCTCCTCGTTGATCGTCGATGCACGGACGTCCAGCGCTCCTCGGAAGATCCCCGGGAATCCCAGGCAGTTGTTTATCTGGTTGGGGAAATCGCTCCGGCCCGTGGCGACAACGGCCGCTCCAGCGGCGAGCGCCTCCTCCGGGTAGATCTCGGGAGTCGGGTTGGCCATGGCGAAGACCACCGCGCCCCCGGACATCGAGGCCACCGCCTCCCGGTCTACGACGCCCGGCGCGGAGAGCCCCAGGTAGACGTCCGCCCCCCTCAGCACGTCGCGCAGGCACCCTCTCTCATCGTCTGGGTTGGAGAGCTCGGCGATCTCGATCTTTGCGGGGTTCATACCCTCGGGTCGACCCTTGTAAACGGCTCCCGCCCTGTCGCAGAGTATGACGTTGCTCGCTCCCGCCGACATGAGAAACCTGCATATCGCAATACCCGCCGCACCCGCGCCGGAGATCACGGTCTTTACGTCCTCGAGTCTCTTGCCGACGACCTTGAGCGCGTTCAGCAGCCCGGCGAGGACTATGACCGCGGTTCCGTGCTGGTCGTCGTGAAAGACCGGTATGTCGCAGGCCTCCTGCAGCCTTCTTTCTATCTCGAAGCAGCGCGGCGAGGATATGTCCTCCAGGTTGATCCCTCCAAAGGAGGGCGTGATCAACGATACAACGCGGACTATCTCGTCCGTATCGCGGGAGGCTATGCAGACGGGGAATGCGTCGATGCCGGCGAACCGCTTGAACAGAACGGCCTTCCCCTCCATCACCGGCAGGGCCGCCTCCGGGCCGATGTCGCCAAGCCCGAGCACCGCCGAGCCGTCGGTGACCACCGCCACCATGTTGCCCTTCGCCGTCACCTCGTAGACGGTCTCCCTGTCGCGTATGATCTCGCGGCAGGGCTCGGCCACTCCGGGGGTGTAGGCAAGAGCCAGGTCTGCCATCGAGCTCAGCGGGACCTTGCCTGAAAGCTCGATCTTCCCCCTGCTTTCTCGGTGGAGCTCCAGGGACCTCCGGTAGACGTCGGTCATCGCTACCCCTCCTTCTTTCCCGGGAGAAGCAGGAAGAGGGCCTTCCCCTCCGCGACCTTCCTGCCCTTTTCGTCCTTCATCACGGCCGCGGTGCTTATGCGGCGGCCGGAGGATCTCTCGACCCTGCCCTCCACCACGTACTCCTTTCCGGCCAGCACTGGGCGCAGGTAGCGGACTCTCATGTCTCCCGTCACAGCCCAGGTCCCCTGTTCACGGCGCACCGCCCAGGCCATCGCGTCGTCGAAGACCGAGGCGATCACCCCGCCGTGGACCACCCCCTCGTAGCCGCACCAGGTGGAGTCCGGCGTCATCGGTATCTCCGTCCTGCGCTCCTCCTCGTTCCAGAAGATGCTCAGGCCGAGGCTCCTCGGGTTTTCCGACGTCTCGCCGCAGACGAAGCACCCCTTTGACCGCGGAAGCTGTTCCATTTCAGTGCCCCTTTCAAAGATTGCTGACTCGATTATATACCGAAGGGGCTTCCGACGGGTATAATGATCCCATCAGTGTGCGAGGTGGTAGTAATGAAGGTTTTGATTCTTGACGGAAATCCCGACGTCGAAAGGATCCCGTTCTCGTTCATGGTGTCGGGGATCGCACGAGCCGCGGCCGCGGCGGACCACGAGGTAGAGACGGTGATCCTCAGGGAGAGGGTGGTCCACCCCTGCACGGGCTGCTTCTCCTGCTGGCTGAGGACCCCGGGCCTGTGCATTTACGACGACGACCACGCGGAGATACTGCGCTCATTCCTGAACTCGAACGTAGTTCTGTTCGCCTCCCCCTTGGTAGCCGGCTTCTATACCTCACTGCTGAAGACGACGATCGACCGGCTCATCCCGCTGGTGCTCCCCTACATCGAGTACGCCAAGGGCGAGTGCCGTCACCCGTTCCGCTACGGACGCCCGTCGCCCTCGTTCGGATTTCTGTACGACCCCGAGGAGGACACGGACCAGGAGGACGTGGGGATAGTGTCGGGATCGTTTGAGCGCTCCGCGAGGAACATGAACACCAGGCTGCTCTTCACCCGTCCGCTCAGCGACGATCCGCAGGAGGTATGCCATGCTTTTGAACGTGTTTAACTGCTCGCCGCGCGGCGTTGGGAGCAATACAAAGGTCCTGACGGACGCCTTCTCCGAGGGCTTTCTACAGGCGCGTCACTCGTCCGGCGAGGTGAACGAGGTGCGCGAGTTCCTCGTGACGGACCCGGAGGACTGTGCTCTCGGGTTGGAGGCGTTTCCCATGCCCTCGTCGGCCCTGATCGCCTTTCCGCTGTACGTGGACGCGATGCCGGCGATCGCGAAGGCCTTTATCGAGGACATATACTCCTACAGGGGGCGTTGCGGATCCACCAGGATGCTCTTTTTGGTCCAGTCGGGCTTCCCGGAGGAGACTCACACCAGGGTCATGAAAGATTACCTCGAGAAGTTGGCGAAGCGCATGGGCGCCCCCTGCGACGGAGTCATCCGCATGGGTGGAGGGGAGGCCATAAGATATAAGAGGCGCGGATCGAAGCCGGGAAAGGTCTGGCAGCGCTACCAGGAGCTCGGCAGGATCTACGGCGAGAAGGGCCTGCTCGACGAGGGAATTTTGAAGAGTTTGGCGGGGGTGAGGCGAGTGCCTCTTCTCGCGAGGTTGTTTGCCCCCCGCTTCGTTAACAAGTTCCTGTGGGACAGGGAGCTGAAGCGCAACGGGGCGTACGAAAATCGCTTCGACAGGCCGCTGGAGGATGTGGCCCAAGGGCCCCGGCTGGAGGGGGGCTCCCGTCCAGCCGGGTAAAAGGGCCGATTCTTGCTACTGGTTTTTGAAGTCCTCCCTGACGGGGCAGAAGATGTCCACCGCCACGCAGTCCTCGTGGGCGAAGCCCCTGTGGGTCTCCCCGCCGGGAAAGACCACTCCCTGACCCGGGGAGAGGGTCACGCTGCTCCCTCCTGCGTGAAGCTCCAGCTTTCCCGAGAGCAACAGGGTGATCTGCTCGTGCGGGTGGGAGTGCTCCTCCAGCTCGGTGCCCGCGGCAATCTCCCAGTGCGCCAGGGTTGCTCGCTCCGAGTGGACGAACTTGCCGACGAAGCCGGGCCTTCCGGTGAAGGGCTCGATGGTTCCCATGTCGAATGGTCTCATTGCACACACATCTCCTCTTCGTTCTCCTCCGGGCGGCGAGGATCCATTGACACTTCCCCGGGCCGAAGGTATAAGATATTATACCTGTTGGATGATAGTATAGAAAGACGGCTTAGGGAAGAGTGCCTCAGTTCGCGTCGGGGCGCGCGGTGATCGGTAGTGAGAGTGACGAACCCGCATCGTCTCCAGTGATGGAGGGTGCGGGCTTTTTATGCATACGGGAGTGATCGTGATGGTAAAGGGCATTCTTCAAGCTTACGGCAAGTACCTGCCGCTGACGGAGGGCACGCCGACACTCTCCCTCTGCGAGGGGGGGACTCCGCTCGTCTCGGTGCGCAACCTGGGCGAGGAGCTGTCGGTGGAGCTGTTCGCCAAGTACGAGGGGCTGAACCCGACCGGCTCCTTCAAGGACCGCGGGATGGTTCTGGCTGTGGCGAAGGCGGTCGAGGAGGGGGCGAAGGCCGTGATATGCGCCTCCACCGGGAACACCTCCGCGTCGGCGGCAGCCTACGCGGCCGCGGCGGGGATTCCATGCTTCGTGCTGCTTCCCGCGGGTGCCGTTGCGCTGGGCAAGCTCGCCCAGGCGATGATCTACGGCGCGAGGGTCCTGGCTGTACGGGGAAACTTCGACAGGGCCCTGGAGATGGCCCGCGAGGGTGCCGAACGAGCCGGGTACGCAATAGTGAACTCGGTCAACCCCTACAGGCTGATGGGGCAGAGGAGCGCCGCGTGGGAGATATGCGACGAGCTGGGCGAGCCGCCGGACCGGCTGGTACTGCCGGTCGGCAACGCGGGCAACATCAGCGCTTACTGCGCGGGCTTCGAGTTCTACAGGGAGCTGGGCCTGATTGAAAGACTCCCCAAGCTCGTCGGTGTGCAGGCGGAGGGTGCAGCGCCCCTGGTGACCGGTCGGGAGTTCGACGAACCGGAGACAGTGGCCACGGCGATCCGTATTGGCAGACCGGTCGGCGCGGAGACGGCGCGAAGGGCCGTGGAGGTCACGCAGGGGCGATTCATGGCCGTCTCGGACGACGAGATACTGGACGCCCAGAGGCTGCTGGCCTCGTCGGACGGGCTATTTGCCGAGCCTGCGTCGTGCGCCCCCCTTGCGGGGCTTCTTAAGCTCAAGAGGGGCGGGGAGCTGCCGCCCGGGCTGAGGGTCGTCATGGTTCTGACGGGGAACGGCCTGAAGGACCCGGACTCCGCCAGGTCGCGCGCCAACCCCCCGCAGGAGATTGACGGGACCTTCGATGCCCTCGCGGAGGCGATAGGCCTGTGATACTGCTTCGCGTCAAGGTCCCTTCGTCAAGCGCCAACCTGGGATCGGGCTTCGACACGGTCGGTCTGGCCCTGACCCTGTACAACTACTTCGACGTGCTGGAGGTGCTGCCCGAGGGGCGGTACGAGGTAGACGTCGTCGGAGAGGGAGCGAACATAGCCGGCGACGGCGTGAAGAACAGGGTCGTGGAGAGCTACGAGAGGGCCTGCAGGGAGTGGGGTTTGGCCCCTCCGGGCCTGAGGCTGCGGACGATGAACGCCATCCCCTTCAAGCGCGGCCTGGGTAGCTCTTCGACCGCCGTAGTCGGCGGGGTGGCGATAGCGAACGAGCTGCGCGAGAGGCCCCTGCGCAGGGAGGAGCTCCTGCCGCTGATGGTCTCGATGGAGGGTCACCCGGACAACGTCGTCCCCTGCTGCCTGGGCGGGATGGTCGTCAGCTGCTGGGACGGGTCTGAGCTGAGGTTCGTCAAGCTCCCCCCCATGCCCTCCGATATGCTGGCGGTGGTGGCTGTTCCCGCCGTCGAGCTTGGCACGGACGAGGCGCGCCGCGCCCTTCCCCGGCATGTCCCGATGAAGGACGCGGTGTATAATGTGAGCCGGTCGGCGCTTCTGGCGGCCTCCTGGGCTACGGGAGACTGGGATAACCTTGGCTGGGCCATGGACGACAAGCTGCACCAGCCCTTCAGGGCCAGGCTCTTCCCCGGCGGCGAGGCGATCCTCGACGAGGTTCGCGGCATTCCTCAGTGCGCCGGGGTGGCGATCAGCGGCTCCGGACCGAGCATGCTTGCGTTCGCGCGGACCGAGCCTCACAGGGTGGCGGAGCTGATGTGCTCGGTGTTCTCCCGGTTCGGTGTCAGATCGCGCTTCTTCGTGCTGGCGTCGGACGCAGCCGGCTACACAGTGAGCAGGAACGTCGGCTGCTCTCAGATATTCCGTCCGTTGAGGAGGAGGGATGATCTCTCTATGGCTTATGGACTCGATAGCTCCGGGCGTCGCATGGTCGACCGGGTGGTGTCCGACCGTGACGTGGCGAAGATTGCGGTGCTGGGCGTGCCTGATGTCCCTGGCGTGGCCGCTCGGCTCTTCTCCGACCTGGCCTCGGCCGGGGTCGGGGCGGAGATGATAGTGCAGAGCGTCATGAGGGGGCAGATGAACGACATCGCCTTCATAGTGAAGCGGAGCCTGCTCGGCGAGGCCATGACGATATGCAGGGCCTACGCGGACGACATGGGTGCCCAGGGTGTGACCTTCGACACGGAGGTGGCGAAGGTCGCGCTGACGGGAGAGAACCTGGCGGGCTGCCCGGAGATCCCGTCGCAGATGTTCTCGGTGCTCGCCGGCGGCCGGATAAACATCGACATGATCGCCGCGGCCTCGACCGTGATAGCCTGCATCGTGACCTCGGGCGACCTCGAGGAGGCTATAGAGGCCCTGTCGCGGGAATTTCTGCGCTGAGCCGACGGAGGCTCTTCGCAGCTACTTACTGGAGGGATCCCCATGAGACTTTTCCGTCTGCCCGGAGCGTTTTTTATCCTCGTCATCTGCCTCGGCGCTTCGTTTGCCCAGGAGGTGAAGATGACCGCGGACTCGATGGAGTACGACTCGGCCAGCGGGTACTTCACCGCCTCCGGAGGCGTGACCATCGCGAGGGAGGGGCTGACCGCCACGGCCGCCAAGGCCGAGGGGAATATGAACGAGGGCAGGGTGGATCTGATAGGCGACGTTCGCATCTCCGGGGAGTGGGAAGGGGAGAGCATCGACGTAAAGGGACAGGTGTTCACCGGCTACCTGGTCGCGCCGACTGGCTTCACCCTCAAGGGAACCGTCTCCGGCGAATGGGGGAACAGGAGCATCGAGGCGCAGGAGCTGGAGGTCCGAGGGGACAAGTTCTCCGTTACGGGGCTGGCCCGCTACACCGACTCGTCCGAGGGGTACTCATTCTCATGCCGAGACGCCGAGGGTCTTCTTAAGGACGGGTCGATAACGGAGTTCACCGGCAAGGGGGCCTTCCGACTTCTCTCTTCGCCCGGGATGGGCGCGCTCACGGAGATCCGGGGCGACAGGGCGATCTACTCGAAGGCCAGGGGGACAATAGTCGTGCACGGCAACGTGACGGCGGTCCAGGACGGGCGCTCGCTGGCGTCGGACTCGCTGGTCTTCTTCACGGGCAAGGGAAGGATAGAGGCGACCGGCAGCCCTCGGCTCGTCTTCAAGATAGGCGAGGGGAAATGAAGGGGGAACTCTCCGCGCGCGGTCTCTGCAAATCTTACAAGGGCAGGACGGTCGTCTCGTCCGCCGATCTCGACGTCAAGATGGGCGAGGTCGTCGGCCTCCTGGGGCCGAACGGCGCGGGAAAGACCACCTCCTTCTACATGATCGTCGGCCTGGTGAAGCCGGACGCGGGGGTCGTAAGCATCGGATCGCGCGATCTTACGGACCTGCCCGTCTACCGGAGAGCCAGGCTGGGCGTCGGCTATCTGCCGCAGGAGGCCTCCGTCTTTCGCAGCCTGACCGTGAGGGAGAACATAGAGCTTGTGCTACAGGAGAACCCGCCGCCCGGCGAGACCCCGGCGACCGTGGCCGATCGTCTCATAGAGGACTTCGGGCTGCAGAGGATAGCGAACGTCCGGGGCTACTCCCTCAGCGGAGGGGAGAGGCGAAGGGTGGAGATAGCCAGGAGCCTCGCAATCCTGCCGGACTTCCTGCTGCTGGACGAGCCGTTCAGCGGCATCGACCCGATAGCGGTCTACGACATACAGCAGATAATCCTCGGGCTCCGGGGCAAGGGATACGGCATACTCCTGACCGACCACAACGTGCGCGACACACTGGCGATAACCGACAAGGCCTACCTGATCCACCAGGGCAAAATAGTGGTCAAGGGTCCCCCCGACGAGGTTGCCGAGAGCGAGGTGGCGCGCAGGTTTTACCTGGGGGATCAGTTCTCCTGGTAGGGCTCGATCTCGCCCCACCGCCCCTCCCTCAGCAGGCGGGCGAGCAGGTCGACGGAGCGGGAGGCGGCTTGGGACAGCCCCTCGCCGAGGCCGCGCTCCGCGGGCTGGATTCCTATGACAACCAGGTCGATATCGCCGATCAGAGGCGCCAGTATCATCGACAGGGGGACGCCGTGAGAGTTGAACAGGGAATCGGGAAGGTCCTCCGCGGCCAGCCTTCGGATCGCGCCTGCCTGCAGCCCCATGTCGGAGGCGTCGACTACGATGAGCAGTGGTTTTTCGTCGCCCTCGCTCAGCCTCAGCAGGGGCGCGGCGTAGTTCTCCGGCGTGACGCCGCAGTCCACCGCGTCGATGCCCTCCGCGGGCGACTCCGACAGAAGGCGATAGAGCGCCGGCCCGACGCCGTCGTCCCGGAGCAGCGGATTCCCGACGCACCAGAGAACGGTTTTTCGCATAAGTCGAAGCTCTCCTTTCACGGGGAGGACGAATCAAGGGGGCCTGTCACTTGACCGGATCCACACAGACAATGGTGCGCCACGCCCTGACAATGATGCTGGGAACACTTGCCAGCAGGGTGCTCGGCCTAGTGCGCGAGATAGTCACGGCCGCGTGGTTCGGCGCGTCCGGCGCGCTGGATGCCTTCAACGTCTCCTTCACCCTCGCCAACCTGGCCCGGCAGCTGCTGGCCGAGGGGGCTCTGTCGGCGTCGTTCGTCCCGGTATTCTCACGTACTTTGGCCTCCAAGGGCAGGGAGAGCGCTGCCCGGCTTGCAAGGCAGGCCCTCTCCGTGCTGCTGGCGGTCACAATCGTCGCGGTGGTCGCCGGAGTGATACTCTCACCCCTCTTGGTGAAGATTATGGCCCCCGGCTTCGATCCTGTCAAAGCCGAGCTGGCGGTCTCAATGACTAGGTGGATGTTCCCCTTCCTGCTCTTCGTCTCCCTCGCGGCCCTGGCCATGGGAGTGCTGAACAGCATGGGCTCCTTCATGATCCCGGCTCTCGCGCCCGCGCTGAGCAACCTGGTGTATATCGTCATAGTCGCGTTCGCCCCGATTTTCTACGGCGTGTGGGGCCTGGTGGTCGCGGTGCTCGCCGGAGGGGCGTGCCAGTTCGTACTCCAGTGGTTCTGGTCGGCCCGGAAGGGCGTGGTGCTGACACCTATGCGCCCCGACCTGGACGACCCCGACCTGGGGCGGATGCTCGCCCTCTTCCTGCCGTACGCGGCGGGGCTGTCTCTTAACCAGGTCAACCCGGTGATAAGCAGGATGCTCGCCTCCTTCCTGGAGGAGGGATCGATATCCGTGCTCAACTACGCCAACAGGGTCATTCAGCTTCCCCTCGGGATATTCGTCATAGCCATATCCCAGGCGGTTCTCCCGCAACTCTCCAAGTGCCCGACCGACGATCCGTCGGAGTTCCGCGGCATCATGCGCGACTCGCTGCGCTTCACCCTGTTCGTGGTCTTCCCCGCCACTCTGGGGCTTGTGATGGCTTCAAGCGAGATAGTCCACCTGCTCTTCGTCAGAGGGGCCTTCGGAGAATGGGCATGGAGAGGGACGGCGCACTCGCTGTCCATGTACTCGCTGGGCCTGCCGGGAATGGCCCTGTCCACCGTGGCGATGCGCGGGCTGTACGCTAGGAGCATGCCTCGCGCTGCGATGATCGTGACTCTGACCAGCGTCGCCGGAACCCTCGCCTTCTCCCTGGCCCTGATGAGGCCCATGTCCTTCGGCGGGCTGGCCCTCGCTACGTCCCTGGCCTTCACCCTGTCGGGATGGGCGGGAATACGAATGCTTTCGTCGGCCACCGGGGGGTCGTTCGGGGTCTTCTCCCTGTCATGGTCGGGGAGGATGCTCCTGTCCCTCTCAGTTACCGCCGTCCTGGTGCTCCTATGGAGACGTGTCTTCCCGTACTCCCCGGCGTTCGCGGGAGGCGCCAGGGCAGCCTGGGTAGGGGGGCTGTTCTGTTTCGCGGCTTTGGGGTACTCTGTTGCGACGGTGGCGCTGCGCTTCCAAGAGTGGCGCTGGCTCTTCGCCGCCGCCGGGGTGAAAAGAGACGGGCGGGATCGATGAAAAATGTGGAGGTGTAAGTCATGCACATGCGCAGAGTAGCTGTATTCATACTGGTCGCCGCTCTTTTCGCGGCCTCCGCGTCGTTCGCCGGGGAGTTCGAGTCCCTGTTGGAGAGCAGGAGCGCGGCCTTCTGGTACGAGGGAGAGGCGCTCGGAGACCTGATAATAGGCGCAAGGGCACAGTTCACATTTATCTACGTGGACGGACCCCTCTCCCGTGCCATCGTGAAGGATCAGGACGCGCCAGACTGGCTGAGGGAGAACGTCTACTTCTTTGGGGGCAAGGAGACGAAGAAGAAGGGGCTGTTCGTTATCCGCTTTCACACGAGGAAGAGCCTCGACCTGGACCTGTCGATGATAGTGATAGGCGACCACCGAGTGACGCAGAAGGACGTGCTGACGAACCCGGCATATACCCCGCTCGGGGCCCTGCCCCCCGGCTTCACCGGCGACTTCGCGGTGGCTGTGCCGCTCGAGTCCGTGAAGGGCGCCTCCAGAAGGGTGTCCGTGGGCGAATACGGCGCGGACTTGGAGTTCGCGATCAAATGAACTCGGCCGAGTCGTTCCTGACCCTCGGCATGGAGAGCAGCTGCGATGACACTGCTGTCGCCGTGCTGCGCGGCCCGCGCAAGGTTGAATCGGAGCTGCTCTCCAGCCAGATAGACGACCACGCCCCGTTCGGAGGAGTGGTGCCGGAGTTCGCCGCCCGCAGGCACCTCGAGGCCTTCCTTCCACTCACGAAGGAGGCGCTTCGACGCGCCGGGGTGAGCAATCCTCGAGAGGAGATCGGCCTGGTGGCCGTGACTTCCGGCCCGGGACTCATGGGGTCGCTGCTGGTCGGGGTCATGGCCGCGAAGGCGCTGGCCTTGGCGTGGGATATACCCCTTATAGGCGTCAACCACCTGGAGGGGCATATCTTCGCAAACGTCGTGTCGTATCCCGATCTCGCCCCTCCTTTTCTGTGCATGATAGTCTCGGGCGGGCACACTGAGATCGTCCTGGCGAAGGGCTTCGGCGAGTACCTCATGCTGGGGGGCACCCGCGACGACGCGGCGGGCGAGGCCTACGACAAGGTCGCCAAGGCGCTGGGCCTTCCATACCCGGGCGGCCCGGTAGTCGACAGGCTCGCATCCGGGGGAGACCCCCGCTCATTCGACTTCCCCGTCCCTCTGAAGGGAAGCTCCGAGATAGAGTTCAGCTTTAGCGGGCTGAAGACGGCCGCGATAACCCGTATTAAAAAGATGGAGAAAGCAGGGGTTGAAGTGCCGGTCGAGGACTTCTGCGCGTCGTTCCAGCGTGCCGTCACGGAGGCCCTGATGAACAAGCTGCGCCTGGCCTCGCGCCGTACGGGGATACGGACCGTCTCCATCTCCGGGGGAGTGGCGGCGAACAGCGCCCTGAGGGCCGCCCTGCGGAACGAGAGGAGATGGAGGGTATGCATTCCTCCCAGGGACAGATGCACCGACAACGCCGTTATGATAGCCGCGGCCGGGTACGCCGCCTTCCTCAGGGGTGAGAGATCCAGTCTCGACCTCGCGCCGGATCCGTCGTGGGAGATATGGAAGAAGTAGCGGTTTAACGAAAACTTTAGTAAACGGAAGGAATATCGTCCTTTCACCCATAATATGCCAGATATTCGGGACTATCCCTCCTTAATCACTCTTGAGAAACAGGGCTCACATCTTTATTATTTACTACGGTCAATTTAGCACTCGACGGTAGTGAGTGCTAGCATTTCGTAAAACAATCTTTAGGAGGGGTATGCAAATGAACCTGAGACCGCTTGGAGACAGACTTGTTGTCAAGGTACTGCATAACGAGGAGAAGACCAAGGGCGGGATAGTCCTTCCGGACACCGCAAAGGAGAAGCCGACCGAGGGAGAGGTCATGGCCGTCGGCACGGGCAAGGTGCTTGAGAACGGGCAGAAACTTCCGCTTGAGGTCAAGGTCGGCGATCGCATCATCTTCAGTAAGTACGCCGGCACCGAGGTCAAGCTGGACGGCGAGGAGTACGTCATCTTCAGCGAGCGCGACGTCCTGGCCATCATAGACAAGTAGAAGCCCGAATATCTAGGAGGTAAAAGACAATGGCAAAGATTCTTATTTTCGGAGAAGAAGCCCGCCGCGCGATGCTCCGCGGTATCGATACAGTCGCCGACACGGTCAGCGTCACCCTCGGCCCCAAGGGCCGCAACGTGGTGCTGGAGAAGAAGTTCGGCTCCCCCACCATCACCAACGATGGCGTTAACATCGCCAAGGAGATCGACCTCGAGGACGTGTACGAGAACACCGGCGCTCAGCTCCTCAAGGAAGTGGCGTCCAAGACCAACGATATAGCGGGCGACGGCACCACCACGGCGACCGTCTTCGCTCGCGCCATCATCGCCGAGGGCATGAAGAACGTGGCCGCCGGCGCTAACGGAATGCTGATGCGCTCCGGCATCGAGAGGGCGATCGACCTGGTCGTCGACGAGCTCAGGAAGAAGGCCATCCCTGTCAAGGACCGCGACAAGATCGCCCAGGTCGCGGCCATCTCAGCCAACGACAGGGCTGTCGGACAGCTCATCGCAGAGGCGATGGACAAGGTCGGCGAGGACGGGGTCATCACCGTCGAGGACAGCCAGACCGTCGGCACTACCCTCGAGATGGTCGAGGGGCTTCAGTTCGACAAGGGCTACATCAGCCCCTACATGGTCACCGATCCCGAGAGGATGGAGGTTGCGCTCGACGACGCCTACATACTCATCCACGACGGCAAGATCAGCAACATCAAGGACCTGCTTCCCACCCTTGAGAAGGTCGTCCAGACCGGCAAGCCTCTGCTCATCATCGCGGAGGACGTCGAGGGAGAGGCGCTGGCGACGCTGGTAGTCAACAAGCTGCGCGGCGTGATGCAGGTGGCCGCGGTAAAGGCCCCCGGATTCGGCGACCGTCGCAAGGCCATGCTGCAGGACATCGCCATCGTCACCGGCGGCCAGGTGGTCAGCGAGGAGATAGGCATCAAGCTCGAGAGCGCCGAGATCTCCATGCTCGGCAAGGCCAAGAAGGTCCGCATAACCAAGGAGGAGACCACCATAGTCGAGGGAGCGGGCGACTCCGACGAGATCCGCAAGCGCTCCGCCCAGATAAAGAAGGAGATCGAGGACTCCACCTCCGAGTACGACAAGGAGAAGCTGCAGGAGCGCCTTGCGAAGCTGGTCGGCGGCGTGGCCGTGATCCAGGTGGGTTCGGCGACCGAGACGGAGCAGAAGGAGCTCAAGCACCGCATAGAGGACGCGCTCAACGCGACCCGCGCTGCGGTGGAGGAGGGGATAGTGGCGGGCGGCGGGGTGGCCCCGATCAACTGCGTGGAGGCCCTTGAGAAGTTCGTCAACACCCTGCAGAGCGACGAGCGCACCGGTGCCGTGACAGTGCTCAAGGCCCTGACGTCCCCCCTGCACCTCATCGCGCATAACGCAGGCTACCAGGGCGACGTCGTGGTGGAGAAGGTCAGGAGCCTGACCGTTGGATACGGGCTGAACGCAGTCACCGGAGAGTACGTGGACATGATCGACGCCGGGATCATCGACCCGGTGAAGGTCACCCGCAGCGCACTGCAGAACGCGGGCTCGATCGCAGCTATGGTCCTGACCACCGAGGCGATAGTCGCCGACAAGCCCGAGAAGAAGGATCCCGGGATGCCCGGCGGCATGGGCGGAATGGGCGGCATGGGGGACATGTACTAGGCCCCGGCCCGAGTCAGCACGTAACGAGACAGATAAGAAAGGCCCGCGGAGGCAAGCTCCGGGGGCCTTTTTTTCGGGCGGCGAACATGCTACAATAGTCAAAGAATCGTACGGGCGGCCCCGGCTGCCAGGGGCGAAAAATGTTTCTGTTGAGTGGCATCCGGAGGTGCGGTGTGTCGCAGAACATTGTCGAGCTTGAGCGGGTGAGCAAGTCGTTCGCCGGGATAAGGGCGCTGGACGGAGTGTCGCTGACACTCGGAAGGGGCGAGGTCCTCGCGCTGCTTGGCGAGAACGGCGCCGGAAAGTCCACGCTGATGAAGATCCTGGGTGGCATATACACGAGGGACGCCGGCACGATCCGCGTGTTCGGCACCGAGATCGACGTGATGACTCCCAGGAGGGCAAAGGAGCTCGGGATCGCGATAATCCACCAGGAGCTCAACATGTGCTCGCACCTCACGGTCGCGGAGAACATCTTCCTCGGAAGGGAGCTGACCCGCTCCGGTCTGCTCCACGACCGCCCGATGCGCGAGCAGGCAGGTGAGATCCTCTCCCGCCTGAACATAGACATACATCCGGATACAGTAGTAGGGACCCTCCCGATATCGAAGCAGCAGATGGTGGAGATAGCCAAGGCTCTCTCCACCGACGCGAAGATACTGATCATGGACGAGCCCACGTCCGCCCTGACCTCCAAGGAAATCTCCGATCTCTTTCATATAATCCGCTCCCTGCGCGACCAGGGGCGCGGGATAATCTACATCTCCCACCGACTGGAGGAGCTGGCGCACATAGTGGACCGGGTGCTCATTCTACGCGACGGAAGGTACATAACGGAGAGCAGGTTCGAGGACACCACCATGGCCGAGATTATCGCCAACATGGTCGGTCGCGAGATAAAGGAGAAGTTCCCGAGGATAGAGTCATCCCCGGGCAGGACCATACTTAGCGTCAGGGGGCTGAACGCCGGCAGGCAGGTCCGCGACGTCAGCTTCGACCTGCGCGAGGGTGAGATAGTCGGGGTGGCCGGGCTGATGGGCGCCGGCAGGACGGAGATGACTAGGGCCCTGTTCGGCGCGGACCCGAAGGATAGCGGGGAGGTAACGCTGGAAGGCGAGCCCGTCCGGATAGAGAGGCCCATGGACGCGATAGAGGCCGGGCTGGTGCTGGTGCCGGAGGACAGGAAGAACGACGGCCTGTGCACCAAGCTCAGCATAAGGGAGAACGTCGCCCTGCCGAACCTTGACATGCTGAAGGGGCCACTCTCGACGGTGGACCGGCGGCGCGAAGGGGAAATGGTCAAGCGAGCGGTGGACGACCTTTCAATAAGGCTGTCCGATCCGGATCAGAGCGCGGAGAGCCTGTCCGGGGGCAACCAGCAGAAGGTGGTGGTGGGCAAGTGGCTCGCCCGCAGCTTCCGGGTAGCCCTGTTCGACGAGCCCACAAGGGGGATAGACGTCGCGGCCAAGGCGGAGATCTACCACCTGATGAACGACCTGAAACGGAAGGGGCTGGGCGTTCTGTTCATCTCGTCCGAGATGCCGGAGATACTCGGCATAGCGGACAGGATATTAGTTATGTGCGACGGCAGGATCACCGGGGAGATGCCGGCGGAGGAGGCCACGCAGGAGAAGATCCTGGAGCTGGCTACGAGCTTCGAGGACAAGTTCGGCGCGGCCGCCGGGGACTGATCATTCATCGCGGGGAGAGATTGAATTGAGAACGAACGAGACGGGCGGCCTTTCCCGGGCGCTCCACGCGCTGACGGCCAGGGGGATGGGGCAGGTGCTGACTGCGGCCGTAGGCCTGGCGGTCATGTGCGCGGTCTTCGGGTTCCTGAACCCGGTCTTCTTCTCCGGCAGGAACGTCGGCAACCTGCTGAGGCAGATAGCGCCCATCCTTCTGATAGGAATAGGGCAGTCCTACGTGCTGATCACCGGCAACATCGACCTATCGATAGGTTCCGTCACGGGGATGAGCTGCATGCTGTCGGCGACCCTTATGACCAAGGGGATGAACCCCTGGGTCTCGGCGGCGGTCACGGTCTTCTGCTGCCTCCTGGTGGGGGTGCTCAACGGTGGGCTGGTGGCGAAGTTCAACCTGCCTCCCTTCATCGCCACACTCGGCACGATGACGATAGCGCGCGGCATCGCACAGATAGTGAACAATAACTACAACACAGACTCGATAGGGCAGGCGGCGGAGGGCTTCCGCAACTTCTTCTACTACGGCAGGCTGGGAGGGGTGTTCAACACCATCTGGATAGCCGCAGCCCTCTGGTTCGCCTTCAACTTCTTGCTTTCGCGGACGAGGCTCGGCCGACACATCTACGCCACCGGCAGCAACAAGGAGGCCGCTCGGCTGTCGGGGGTCGACGTGTTCCGCACCACCACGGCGGCCTACATGGTCAGCTCCTTCTGCTCGTGCGTGGTCGGGCTGATCGTGTGCGCCACCAGCGGCATGGGGACGATGGACGCCGGCAACATGTACGAGCTGTACGCGGTGGCGGCGTCCGTCATAGGAGGGGTCAGCACCCTGGGAGGACAGGGGCTGCTGCTCGGAACCGTCATGGGAGCTTCGATCTGGGGAGTGCTCCAGAACGGGCTCCAGTTCGCCGGGGCCCCGGTGGCGATACGCAACATAGTGATAGGAGCGATAGTGGTGGTATCCGTCCTGCTCGACGTGATAGTCAGGAGCGGAAGGCGCCGCAGAAAGAGGGACGCGGGAGAGGGGGCGAAGGCTTAGGGAAGTCCCCGGGAGAGGGCGCCTGGGTTTTGCGCGGCCCTCCGGTCGGGCGGGGGCCGGTCTTCAGCATCACGCATACCAAGGAGGGGTAAACATGAGAAAGTTCATAGCGCTGTTCATGGGCTGCCTGCTTCTCGCAGGGCTTTTCGCGGGAGCGGCGGCGGCCGAGAATCACAAGGTGTACCTGATCACGATGGACCAGATGGATCAGCACTGGGTCACGGTGAACGCCGGTGCCGAGAAGGCGGTGGCGGAGCTAGGCAACATAGACTTCAAGTGGCTCGCCCCGGACGTGAAGGACGACGCCAAGCAGATCGAGGCCGTCAACAACGCGGTCGCTGCGGGCGCCGAGGTTCTGCTGGTGGCGGCCAACGGCCCCACGGCGATCAGCTCGGCGCTCAAGGAGGCATCCGAGGCCGGCGTCAAGATCATCTACGTTGACTCACCCGCGGACTTCCCCGCGATCCAGACCCTGGCGACCGACAACGAGGCCGCCGGCAACACCGCGGGCAAGGAGATGCTCAAGGCGCTCGAGGCAGCGGGAGTGACCGAAGGAGACATAGGCATAGTCAACGTCAACGCTGCGACCGCCTCGACAGTCGCACGCGAGAAGGGCTTCCGCGCGGCCTTCGAGGGGACCGGGTTCAACATACTGGAGACCCAGTACTGCGACGGCGACGCAGCTCGCGCGAAGGACATAGCATCCAACTACATCACCCAGGGGTGCGTGGGAGTGTTCGGCGCCAACGAGGGCTCGACCGTCGGCACAGGCAACGCGATACAGGAGGCCGGCGGCGAGGTCATAGGAGTGGGCTTCGACAAGTCGAACATGATACTCGAACTCATCAGGAACGGGCACCTTGTCTGCACCATGGCGCAGAACCCGGACGTCATGGGCTACGAGGGCGTCAAGGCGGCCGCCAGGGCGCTTGCAGGCGAGCCCGCCGGGGCGGACTACGTGGACACCGGTGTCTCCGTCCTGACCAAGGACAACCTTTAAGTCGGGCCGACAGGCCTGTCCCTGGACAGACGACGGCTCTCGTCCGCTGGCGGGAGCCGTCTTTTAATCGGGGCCGCGGGAGGTGAGATGATGCACTTTGTCGGGGTCGACATAGGCGGGACGAAGTGTGCGGCGAGCCTTGGAGAGGCCTCCGGGGGCGAGCTGAGGGTGCTGCACAGGGCTGTCCCGCGACGGACGGCCGGGAGGGCGCCGAAGGAGATGCTGGGCGGCCTGCTGGAGGACGTGAGAGAGTGCCTGGCCCGACTGCCTGGCGGTGCTTCGGCCTCCGGCATAGGCATAAGCTGCGGAGGTCCGCTCGACAGTCGGAAGGGGCTGATACTCTCTCCGCCGAACCTGCCCGGGTGGGACAGGGTAGATGCGGTCGGGTGGTTCGGAAGGGGAACGGGACTTCCTGCCTGGCTGTGCAACGACGCGGACGCCGGAGCGCTCGCCGAGTGGCGGTACGGGGCGGGCAGGGGGTGCCGCGACATGGTCTTCATCACGTGCGGCACGGGCTTCGGCGCGGGGCTCATACTGAACGGCGGGCTCTACGAAGGGTCGAGCGGTGCGGCCGGGGAGATAGGGCACGTGCGCGCCGAGATGCACGGGCCGACAGGGTACGGAAAAATAGGCTCGTACGAGGGCTTCTGCAGCGGGGGCGGCATCGCGCAGATCGCCCGAACCCTGGCGCTGAGGGAGATCCAGACGGGAAGGCCCCCGTCCTTCTGTCGCACCCCGCATGAGCTCGAGGGGATCACGGCCGAGTCGGTCGCAGGAGCGGCATACGAAGGGGACAGAGTGGCGGTCGAGGTGTTCTCCCTGTCGGGGGAGGTCCTGGGCAGGGCTCTGGCGGTGTTGATCGACCTGTTCAACCCGGAGAGGATTGTGATAGGGGGCGTCTTCGCTCGCTGCCGCGACCTTCTCTGGCCCGCCGCGGAGAGGGCGATAAAACTGGAGGCTCTTCCGGGGTCGGCAGCGGCCTGCGAGGTCCTGCCGGCGGAGCTGTCGGAGTCGATAGGGGACATGGCTGCGCTGGCAGTGGCGGAGTACCGTTCGAGCAAGGGAGGCGGCGAGAGGTGAAAGAGCGCACCGAGAGGATGGCAAGGGAGCTTTTCGCCCCCGGGGGGGAGCTCGAATCCCTGCGCGACGACGTCTTGAGCGCGGCTGAGATCATCACCGGCGCTTTTAGGCGCGGTGGAAAGCTGCTCGTCTGCGGCAACGGCGGGAGTTGGGCCGACGGCGAGCACATAGTAGGCGAGCTGATGAAGGGCTTCATGCTCAAACGGCCTCTCCTCGGCGCGGACAGGTCGGAACTGTCGCGGCTGTGGGGGAGAGAGGGAGAGGAGATCGCAGACGAGCTCCAGGGGGCGCTGCCCGCAATATCGCTCGGGAGCTGCGGTGCGCTGCTCACGGCTTTCGCCAACGACGCCGACGGCAGGTACGTCTTCGCGCAGCAGGTGATAGGGTATGCCGTTCCGGGCGACGTCGTGATGGGTATTAGCACTTCAGGCGACGCGGAGAACGTGCGATTCGCCCTCATGGCAGCGAAAAGCCGGGGGGCGGCGGCTATCGCCCTCACGGGACGTACCGGCGGAAGGCTCGCTGAAGTCGCGGACTGTTGCGTGCGAGCTCCGGACGACAGGACCTTCAGGGTGCAGGAGCACCACGTCAGGATCTATCACTTTCTTTGCGCTTACGCCGAGTCGGAGCTATTCGACGAGTGAGCGGCCGGAGGAGGACATGAGCATGTTCAGACTGAAGCCTGTCTTCAAGGACTACCTGTGGGGAGGGGAGAGGCTGAAGGAGCTGTTCGGCAAGCGTACCGACGTATCGCCTCTCGCGGAGAGCTGGGAGCTGGCCGCACACCCTGACGGAGACTGCACCGTGGCCGACGGCCCGCTGGCGGGTGCTCCGTTGTCCGAATACCTGCGCCGATTCCCGGGGGCGCTGGGAAGTCGCGTTCCGGAAGGCGACGGACTTCCGGTGCTGATAAAGCTGATAGACGCTCGCGAGCCCCTGTCGGTGCAGGTGCACCCTTGCGACGAGTATGCGGCTCGGGTCGAGGGCGGGCGGGGCAAGACCGAGATGTGGTGCGTGCTGGACAGGACTCCCGGGGCCTTCCTCTACTGCGGCTTCCAGCGAGCGACAGAGCTGGACGAGGTCCGGGCCCGAATCGCGGACGGAACGCTCGACCAAGTTTTGCACAGGGTCTACGTGGAGCCGGGCGACGTCGTCTTCATACCCGCGGGAACGGTGCACGCCATCGGGGCCGGGATAGTGCTGGCCGAGATACAGCAGAGCTCCAACACCACCTACAGGATGTTTGACTACGGCAGGAGGGGCCCGGACGGCAAACAGCGCCCTCTGCACGTCGAAAGGGCCCTTGACGTGGCGACCCTCGGCCCGGCCGATATCGAGCCACCGGGGCGCGAAGGGCCTAGGACGCTGCCGGGTGGAACGATCGAGCGGTTGACCTCGTGCCCATTCTTCACGGTGGACCTGCTGGCCCTGGACGGTGTGGCTAGTCTTGCCTTGGAGGACGCCTCGTTCCTGTCAGTGCTGTGCCTTGAGGGTGGCGCGACACTGTTGCGCGGCGACGGGAGAATGGAGGTCGCGAAGGGTGACAGCCTCTTCATCCCGGCGGGGGAAGGGGAGCTGATCATGGACGGGGCGGGATCCCTGCTGCTGACAGGGGCGGGGCATGACCCGCGCGATCCGGAAGTGGAGCGAACAGGCTCTTTCTGATAAGATACGCATGAGGGCGAGGGCGTGCTTAACGGCCCGAGCCCTATTTTTTTTCAGGAGGAAAGGTCGCTTGAAGAGTGTCGTCATACTTGATTGCGGTTCCCGCTTCGCACAGCTCGTGGCAAGAAGGGTGAGGGAGCTGAAGGTCCACAGCGAGGTGCTGCCGTGGGATTCACCGATTGAAAGGATCATGGAGGCGTCGCCCTGCTCTGTGGTGATCTCGGGGGAGATGGGCGCGGAGGACGATGTCCCCACGGTCGCGTCGGAGGTCTTCGACCTCGGCGTACCGATTCTGGGTATCGGACCCGGGATGCACCTGGTAAACAGGCGCTTCGGAGGATCGTCCTCCGATAAGGGGGCTGAACGGGGAGGAGCGTCGGTCGTCCTAAAGGAGGGCTCCCCGCTCTTCGCAGGACTATCCGAGCCCTTCGACGCCCCGACGAGCGGCGGCCGGGTGGAAAAGCTAGCGCCGGGGTTCCGGGCCATTGCGCATAAGGCGGACGAGCCGGTTGCGATCGAGGACCGGGACAGGCGGGCATGGGGCGTGGCCTTCCATCCCGAGGCGGCGCGGGCGCAATTCGGGATGCAGATCCTGTCCAACTTCCTGTTCGGCATCGCCGGATGCGACGCCGACTGGGACCTCGGCGCCTGGATCGAGAGGAAGATTGACGAGATTCGCGGGGCCACAGGCTCGGACAGGGTCATCTGCGGCCTGTCGGGAGGCGTCGACTCGACTGTTGCGGCGGTGCTGACCTCGCGCGCGATCGGCGACAGGCTTAAGTGCATCTTCGTCGACCACGGCCTGCTTCGGCTGAACGAGGCCGCGAAGGTGCTTGATATGTACGGCGTGCTCGACCTCGACGTGCGGCACGTGGACGCTTCGGCGGAGTTCCTCGGGGCCCTCGCCGGTGTGACGGACCCGGAGCGCAAGCGAAAGATAATCGGTGAGAGGTTCGTCCGGGTCTTCGAGTCGGAGGCGGGGAAGATAGAGGGGGCGAGATGGCTGCTCCAGGGCACGATCTACCCGGACGTCATCGAGAGCGGCGGCAAGGGCAAGGGTTCGTCGTTGGTGAAGAGCCATCATAACGTTGGCGGCCTGCCGGAGGACATGAAGCTGCGCGTGCTGGAGCCGCTGCGCGACCTGTTCAAGGACGAGGTGCGAACCGTGGGCCGACTGCTGGGGATACCGGAGGAGATGGTCGCCCGTCAGCCCTTCCCCGGCCCTGGCCTGGCGGTACGCTGCCTCGGGGAGATCACGGTCGAGAGGCTGGACGCCCTGCGCAGGGCTGACGCCATCTTCCACGAGGAGCTGGCGGAGTGGCAGGGAAGCGACATAGTGTGGCAGTCGTTCGCCGCCCTCCTGCCGGTGAGGTCGGTCGGCATGACGGATGGCGCCCGCACCTACTCCGAGACCGTCGCTCTGCGCGCGGTCGAGTCGCAGGACGGGATGAGCGCCGACTGGGTGCGCATACCATGGGACGTGCTCGACAGGACGTCGCACAGGATATGCGCCGAGGTCCCAGGCGTCAACAGGGTGGTCTACGACATAACAGGAAAGCCTCCCGCGACGATCGAGTGGGAGTAGGTCGGTTGCAATTCCTGGCAAAACAGAGAGGAATCCGGGTTTGATCCCAGATGCCTCGGGCCGATCCCGCCCTTCGGATGACAAAAGGGCCTGTCGTCCCTGACAAACCAGGTTATTTCTGTCATCCCGAGGCGAAGGCGAGGGATCTCGCTCTCAACTCGGCGGAAGAGGTTTGCCCCGGGGCATGTTTCTCTCGCAAAACGGAAGTTCTCCAAGCGCCTCTTGGTCAACTTCTGTTTTTCATGATTTGCGCCATCATATTGAGCATGGTCATGGCGGCGAGGCGGCTTGTTATTCCTGCGGGGTCGTACTGGGGCGCCACCTCCACCAGGTCGAAACCGACCACCTTCCCCATCCGGCATATTCCCGCAAGCATGTCGTTAACCTCATCATAGTACATGCCACCCGGTGACGGTGAGCCGGTGCCGGGGGCTATGGACATGTCGTAGCCGTCGATGTCTATGGTCACGTAGTAGTAGTCCGATTTCGGGATTCTGGCCAGCACTCCCTCGGGACCGATCCCGCGGGCCTCTCTTGAGGTTATAAGCACGCTGCCCCAGGATTTCGCGTCCTCAAAATCCTCCCTGCGGCTGGAACCTATTCCCCGAAGACCAATCTGGGCCATTCCGCCGATGTGGTCCATCTCCGACAGCCTCCTCATGGGGCTTCCGTTTCCATACCGCTGGGGTCCCACGTTTCCGGTCCAATCAAGGTGAGCATCAAACTGTATCACGGTTATTTTTTTGCCGATGGCCCCGAGGGCCCTGCCCGCAGGTATGGTTATGGAGTGGTCTCCTCCCATGATCGCCGGTACGGCCCCTTTTTCGAGGATCCTTCCGACGGCATGCTCTATTTTGGAAAATGAGTATTGCACATCTCCGTGAAGGACGTCTGCGTCGCCGCAGTCTACGATTTTTACGGGTGCTGCCAGGAGCTGTTCACCGACGTCGGGGTCAAAGAATCCCGCCTCGCCCCTGGCGTACTGGGTTGAAACCTCCCTTATCCTTCTGGGTCCGAGCCGCGCCCCTGGCAGGAATCCCACCCCTGTATCGTAAGGAACCCCGATCACGGCGATGTCGGCGTCGATGCTTCCGTAATCCTCCACTATGGGATATTTTGCGAAGGAACATATTCCCGTAATGGGCTGGTTTATTCTATCCACTCTTATTTCGCCCCCTTCTCCGGACTGAGTTTTTATGGAGCCTTCTTAGATCCAGTGGGTCACAAGGGATTCCAAATATTCCTTGGGAAGTCGAAATCCAGTTTCCCCGCCATTAAAAAGCTCTTCAAGATAACGTTACCCACCGTGCGAAATCCCCTCGCCATCGCCCTCCCGGCACGAGGGACGCTGTTGTAACCCTCGACCATGGCTAAGGGACTTCCACGGTGCGGACTCCGCAGGCACTCGATGCGAGGCAGAGGGGCGAAGATGTGCGTGGCGTGCTGGAAGAAGTCCAGATGCCTCCACTCCCGCAGCCTTGTGTCGTAGGCAGTGTACTCGCAGCCGCACTCGGGACACTTGAAGCGCGATCCTTTCGAGAAGTCCAGGATGATGTCGAGCCTTCCCCGGTCCCGGTTCAGGCGGACCTCTTTCACGAACCAGGGGGTGTGATCTCCAGAGCTTCCTGAAAGAGACGATATCTTTCTCCGTTGAGGGAATCGCGCGGTCCCATGATCATTATTCCAGCGCCTCCATGCTCGCGGTGTAAGTCGATGCGACTCAATGATACACCCCGGAAAACCATGTGTCACATTGTTTCGATTCAATCTATACCCACTCTAAATCAGAAGGAGCCCCTTTTGTCCTCATGCTCCAGACTCCCTGGATCGATCAGGTGCAGTCCCTTCCCATCTTCCAGCCCTTTGACCGAGGACTTCGAGAAGAGTGCTCCGTCTCGAAGTCGCCGCCGAGTGCGCGCATCACCTTTTCGACGGGCGGATGCTCGAATCCTCAAGAACGTGTAGAATAGGAAGACGGTTTTCTGATCAGCGAAAAGGGCGATTCAGACCCTGCAAATGGGGGAGCGATCTTGGAGAGCCAGCGACAGATCAAGAGGTGTTACTAAGTGATAGTTAAACTGTGTAGGGCGAAATTACTACGTCGAAGGATGGAGGTGCTCGGAGGCGGACTGGCTAATACAGTTAAGGAACCTCTGGAGGCGGCGGCGAATGAGATTGCAGTTTAGATGCCAGCAATTCCAGTCAGATGCGGCGACCGCCGTCTGTGACATGTTCGCGGGGCAGACGTTGCACGTGCCGACCTGCCTATTAGAAGGCAAAGGAGTGAGGAAGTGGCAACTTCAAATACAAAGGCTACTTTCCCATGCGATATTCATAGAGTATGGGAAGTTGTGACATCTCTTGAGCAATATTCATGGCGTAGTGATATAAACAGCGTTGAAATAATAAGTGAACACCAGTTTATTGAACATACAAAAGACGGATACGCCACAACCTTTACGGTAACAGCAAAAGAGCCCTATAAGCGGTGGGAATTCGATATGGAGAATGAGAATATAAAAGGGCATTGGACGGGTATCTTCACTCAGAAAAATGGACAAACAGAAGTTGATTTCACAGAAGATGTAACTGCAAAAAAAATATTGATCAAGCCTTTTGTAAAATCATATCTGAAAAAACAACAAGCAACCTATATACAGGATTTGTCAAAGGAATTGGAGAAATACTGTGAGCAGTGACGAAGCCATCTACGATTAAAACCGCCGGCATCCTGAAAGATGATTCCCGCTACGGCTGTGCATTCAGGCGGCTTAATCGTATATAATATTACCGTGATGTCTGTTTTCACCAACGTAAAGAGGGAAAGGACGACTCTCGATCGATCTTGCAGAATATTCCGGATCCACTCTCCGCGTCACCGGTTTGAGAGGAGAAGTAATCATGAAAAGACCAGCTATCATATTTATAATCATCATTTTGGCTGTAAGCACATTGATATTTTGCGATGCCGAGGGTGGAACTGTATGTTTGACCGAGGAGGAGCGAAATTTTATTAGAGACAATCCGGTAATTAGCCTGGGAGTAGACCCAAAATTCGTCCCCTTTGAGTTTATAGATATCGATGGAGAGTACAAGGGAATTGCCGATGACTATATGGCCTTGATTTCGAAAAGAACAGGTCTGAAGTTCGAGCCCAGAAAAAACCTGTCTTGGCCGGAAGCCTACGATTTGGCACTGGCAAGAGAGCTGGACCTCCTCTCCGCTGTAGGCAAAACAGCGGAACGAGAGAAGTGTTTCATTCTATCAAAGCCATATTATTTCTTTAAAAGAGTATTGGTTACTACAAACGAGAATGCCGGCATAGGATGCCTGGATGATTTAAGGGGCCTGGCTGTAGCGGTACAAAGGAATAGCTCCCACCATAGTTACCTTTTGAACTACGAAGAGGTGAACCTCAGCCTGTATGATTCAGTGGAATCTGCCCTGGTGGCAGTGACGACGGGGGAAGAGAAGGCATTCATTGGAAATCTTGCTACTACTAATTATTTAATACGCTCTAACGGGTTGACCAATCTCAGGTTTGTGTCATTTGAAGCGGAGAAACAGCAATCACTGCACTTCGCTGTCAGAAAGGACTGGCCGGAACTAGTCAGTATACTGAATAAATCTATCGATAGTATTACCGAGAAAGAGAAGAGTGAGATTAACAAGAAATGGATAGACCTGGACACCAAGCTGGATTATGGCCCGTTTATACGTATTGCCATAGTTATTGGTACTCTGGTGAGCGTTGTCCTGGCTGTCTCTTGGTTTTGGATAATCCGTCTGCGTAAAGAGGTCGCCGAAAGAAAGAGGGCGGAGTTAAAGCTGCAGGACGCCAACAGTAAGCTGGAAAAGATGACTATGATAGACGGCCTGACATGCATCTTCAACAGAAGGTATTTCGATAGTTTCTTGACAAGCCTTTGGGGAATCAACAAGAGGGAGGAATTCCCTATTGGCTTGATAATGATCGATATAGATCTTTTCAAAAACTACAATGATAGATTCGGCCATGTGGCGGGTGATCAATGCTTAAAAAGTGTCGCCAAGATCATAGAAGGCGCGCTTAGCAGGGAAGGTGATTTTGTTGCGCGCTTCGGCGGAGAGGAATTCGCAGTTTTACTGTCAAATACAAGAGAAAACGAGGCGGCGATATTAGCGGAACGAATCAGAGAAAAGGTAGAATCCACGATGATTGAAAATGAGGTGCCAGAGAAGCATGTTACTGTCAGTGTAGGAGTGGCCTCTTTTCAAACCGTGGAGGGCGTGACTCCCAACGATTTGATTTATACAGCGGACTGCGCCTTGTATAAGGCAAAAGAGGGTGGAAGGAACAGGGTTGTAAGGGCAAGCGACCTGCCGATCTTCGATTCAGTTCTATTTAGCAAGTAAAGAGTATGTAGTGAAAGGGTAGAGTATGAAAAAGTCGGTTCACAGCGGTAGCAGGATCGTAAATCTGAGGGAGCTGGGCGGGTACAAAGGCAGGGGTGGCCTTACGGTCAGGAGGGGGCTGCTGTTCAGAAGCGGAGGGCTTGACCTTCCACCTGGTGTTTTGGCCGAGGAGCTTGCCCGGCTGAGGCTCTCACTGGTGTTCGACCTGAGGTCGCGCGAGGAGGCGGAGTTACGTCCGTACACCCTGCCGAGCGGCGTCCGGTACAGGCAAAAACCGGTGTTTTCCTCGCTGGGAAAGGGCTTGGGCTTTCTGAACCCTCGGGAGAGGCGGCCTCTCTCCAAGGAGGAGTTGCGATCCTTGGATGGCTTCATGCACAGGACTTACGAGGCGATGGGAGAGAATCCGGTGGTTTTTGGAGGTATAATCAACGAGATCGTGGAGAACGGCGGGAGGCCGCTGCTCTTCCACTGCGCGGCCGGGAAAGACCGCACCGGGGTGTTGGCATCGATGATCCTCCTTGCCCTTGGCGTCTCCACGAAGGACGTTATCGATCACTACATGCTGTCGAACGAGTACAGGCGGGAGGCCGTCGAGAGGGAGACGCGGGAGGTCGACAATGCGGTCGCTGACCCGGTAGCGGCGGCCAGGATCAAGGAGATGCTGATGGCAAGGGAGGAGTTCATGGAGCTCGTCCTTGAGCAAGTCCGCCTCTATCCGTCATTCGACGACTATGCGCGGGAGAGGATGGGGCTCTCCGCCGCCGATCTGGAGGGCATGCGGCGGATCTATCTTGAGTAGGAGCGAGGTATGAAGAAGAAGACGGCGAGACAGGCAGGGGAGCCCGCAACGATGTCGAGGGGATGGTTCTTCGCCTTCCTCTTGATACTCGTCGCGCTCGCTTACCTGTCGTACTTGGTTTCGGCTCCTCTTATAAAACCTCTGTCATGGGCGATCCTTTTTTCCTTCATGGTGTATCCGGTGTTCAGGGGCCTGAGGGACCGCTACTTCCCTCGGAGCGCGTCGGGGAACTGGGCGGCTACCCTGGCGACCGGGGTCGTCGTCCTTCTGCTGGTGGTGCCTACCATGTTCGCCGGGTTCGTCGCTGCCCGCGAGGGGGTGCGCTTCTACGAGACAGTGGCCGACGTCGTTGCGGAGATGGGCGAGTCGGGCGAGGGGGCCCTCGCTACGCTTTTGCCGGAATGCACCGTGGAGAAGATACAGGTCTGGATGGAGCGCTACCCGATCCTCCGCACCGGGCTGCGTCAGGCTGCCGAGTTCGCGGCCTCAACCGCCGTGGCGGCGTCGAGGCAGGTGCTGGGCAGCACTCTGACGTTCCTCTACTACCTGGCGTTGATAATCGTCTTCAGTTTCTTCCTGATACGCGATGGACACCTGATAATTGAATATCTCACGGATATAATGCCGATGCCTCACAAGGAGAGCAAGGCATTCTTCAGGCGAGCCCAGGAGGTGCTACAGGCGGTGGTCTACGGGGTCATAGCAACGGCCTTGGCTCAGGGGGTGGCGGGGGCGGTCGGGTGGCTGATAGTGGGGCTGCCGAACCCGGCCTTCTTCGGTGCCCTGATGGCCCTGTTCGCTATGGTCCCGCTGCTGGGGACGGCGCTTGTATGGGTCCCGGGGGCGATCTACCTTTTCTACACGTCCGAGGCCTTGAACGCCGCCGTGCTGATCGCGTGGGGGATCCTGGTGGTCAGCATGGTGGACACTCTGATGCGCCCCATGTTCATATCGGGAGAGGCGAAGGTACACCTGCTGATAGTCTTCGTGGGAGTGATAGGCGGGGTCGCGGCGTGGGGGATACTTGGACTTTTCATGGGCCCGCTGGTGGTCACTCTTTTCGTCTTCCTGCTTGAGAACTACAGAACCATGTGGAGGAATCTCTTCTTCCCCTGACGAATGGTCGCACAGGTATTGCGGCCTTCAGGCTTTATATGGATTGTATCTTCGGCAATCCAGCCTTGTTTTTTATACTATTGGTTACTATAATGAAGCGAGCGCGGTTCGCCGTCCGCCCTCGATGGTTTTCGGGGCCGGGTGGCGTGTTTTTTCACTTATCATCTACGGGAGGAGTCTGAGAAATGCTGCTTATTTTGTTTACGCTGTTCGTCGCGGCCACCGGTGTCATGGCGTTGGGCTACGCATACCTGACGTATAGTGGAAGGACCTTCTTCGGACATGCGTGGTTCGTGATGCCGGAGGTTCAGACGGACGAGGCGCCGGACTCGGAAATGGCCGAGAAGACCTCGCGCGTAATGGAGCTCTCCGAGATCATCCACAGGGGCGCCATGGCATTTTTGTACAGGGAGTACAGGTGGCTGCTGCCATTTCTCGTGGGCATCGGCGCTCTGCTGATCTACTTCATCGGAGTGGCCGCGGGCTTCTCCTTCATCGTCGGCGGTCTGTGCAGCGCGGCGGCTGGCTATGCAGGCATGGTGGTGGCCACGCGCACCAACGGAAAGACAGCGCTGGCCGCGACCCGAGGGATGAACGAGGCCCTCGTGACCGCCTTCAGGGGCGGAAGCGTGATGGGCATGTCCGTGGTGGGCATCGGCGTCCTTGGCATCGTCGTCTGCTACGCGATCTTCCGTGATCCCAACCTCATCACCGGCTTCGGAATGGGTGCCAGCACCATCGCTCTGTTCGCCCGAGTCGGAGGAGGAATCTACACCAAGGCAGCGGACATCGGGGCCGACCTCGTCGGCAAGGTCGAGGCCGGAATTCCCGAGGACGACCCGCGCAACCCGGCAGTCATAGCGGACAACGTCGGAGACAACGTCGGAGACATAGCGGGAATGGGAGCGGACCTCTTCGAATCCTACGTCAACTCCATACTCGCGGCCATGGCGCTTGGGCTCTCCATCTACGGGTGGAAGGGCGTCTCCTTCCCGATGGTGATGTCCGGCGTGGGAATCCTCGCAGCCATCGTGGGAACCCGCTTCGTCAAGGTCGAGGAGGGGGGCAACCCCGCAGCCGCGCTGAGAATGGGGACCTTCGTCACCGGCGGCATCATGATAGCGGGCGCCCTGATCTTCTCGGTGATCATGTTCGCAGACCTGCTGCTCTTTTGGGCGGTGCTCTCCGGAGTGATAGTGGGTGTGCTCATCGGCTTCGTGACCGAGATATACACATCCGGGGACTTCAAGTCGGTCAGGAACGTCGCTCACTCATCCAAGACGGGGCCAGCCACCGTAATCCTCGAAGGAGTCGCGGTAGGCATGAAGTCCACCATGATACCGGTACTGCTGATAGGCGCGGCGACCCTGATCAGCTACCATTTCGCGGGCCTGTACGGAATCGCCTGCTCGGCGGTCGGAATGCTCTCCATCACTGGTATGGCTCTCAGCGTCGACGCCTACGGCCCGATATCGGACAACGCGGGCGGCATAGCCCAGATGAGCGACCTTCCCCCCGAGGTGCGCAAGATAACGGACAAACTCGACTCCATAGGCAACACGACCGCGGCGATGGGCAAAGGCCTTGCCATCGGATCCGCCGCTCTCACCGCCCTGGCCCTGTTCGCGGCCTTCGCCCAGGCTGTTGGCCTTAAGGCGATCGACCTCAACGACCCGAAGGTCATGGTGGGTCTCTTCCTGGGCGGAATGCTGCCCTTCCTGTTCAGCGCCCTCTCCATCCAGGCGGTTGGCCGCGCGGCCGAGGCGATGATCGACGAGGTCAGGCGCCAGTTCAAGGAGATACCGGGCATCATGGACGGCACAGGCAAGCCGGAGTACGAGAGGTGCGTGGACATCTCCACAGCTGCGGCCCTTAAAGAGATGATCGTACCCGGTCTATTGGCCGTCCTGTCCCCCCTGGTGGTTGGCTTCGGACTTGGCTCCGCCGCCCTCGGTGGTCTGCTGGCGGGCTCGATCGTCACGGGAGTCATGCTCGCGATCTTCATGTCGAACGCGGGCGGCGCGTGGGACAACGCCAAGAAGCACATCGAGGAGGGCAACCTGGGCGGCAAGGGGACTCCCGAGCACGCGGCCGCCGTCGTGGGCGACACGGTCGGCGACCCGTTCAAGGACACCGCCGGCCCGAGTCTCAACATCCTCATCAAGCTGATGTCGGTGGTGGCCCTGGTTTTGGCCCCGCTATTCATGTAAACGAAAGGGCTTTACAATGATGCGGAGGGGGGAGGCTTTCTCCCCCCTTTGCTTTTTCGCGGAGGTGGACTGATTGCGGTCCGATGAAGTTCGCCGGGTCAAGGACCGGCTGGATATAGTGGAGATAGTCGGCGACTACGTGCGACTGAAAAAGGCCGGGAACAGCTATCTCGGTCTCTGCCCCTTTCATGACGAGAAGACGCCGTCCTTCAATGTCTCCCCGTCCCGCCAGACATATCACTGCTTCGGGTGCGGGCGCGGAGGGGACGTCTTTTCATTCCTTATGGAGAGAGAGAACCTCTCCTTCCGCGAGGCCCTCGAACTCCTCGCCGAGCGAGCGGGAGTCAGGCTGTCGTCGGGCAGGGGGCGGTTTGCACGCGAGCGCAGTCTGTTCGATGTGATGGAGAGGGCTTGCTCCTACTACCGCTCCATGCTCGAGGGCCACGAAGGCGAACTCGCCTCCTCCTACCTCGATAGACGCGGCCTGCCCAGGGAGGCCTGGAAGCGGTTCGAGCTGGGCTACGCCTCCCAGTCGTGGGACGGACTGTGGCGCGCTCTCTCCGAAGAGGGAGTCTCGTTCAAGGAGGCGTTCGACGCTGGGCTGGTGCTGGAGGGCAGGTCGGGCCCATACGACAGGTTCAGGGGCAGGATCATCTTCCCCGTCAGGGACATCTCCGGTCGGCTCCTGGCCTTTGGGGGGCGGCTGATCCGGGGCGAGGGCGCCAAGTACATCAACAGCCCCGAGGGGGTCCTCTACAGCAAGAGGCGCTCCCTCTACCTGCTGCACAGGGGCAAGGAGGCCGCCCGTTCGCGGGAAAGGCTGATCCTCGTCGAGGGGTACACCGACGCCATACGCCTGCACCTGTGCGGCTTCGACGAGACGGCCGCCTCCCTGGGCACGGCTCTGACGGAGGACCAGGCCAGGCTCATCCGCAGGCTGACCGACAGGTGCTACATATGCTACGACTCCGACGTCGCCGGGCAGGAGGCCGCCATACGAGGCATGTACGTCCTTCGCAAGGAGGGTCTTGACGTCAACGTTGTGGAGCTCCCCGAGGGGAAGGACCCCGATACTCTTCTGTCGCTCGACGGAGGCGTCAAGCTGTTTACCAGGGCGCTCGAGGAATCGAGGCCTCTGGTGCTGCATCACCTGCACATCCGCAGGGATATGCTCAGGTCGCCGGACAAGAGGCGCAGGGCGTCCGAGGACATCATATCGGGGATCGCCGTTCTCCCCCCGGTGGACCTGTCGCCATATCTGCCCGCAGTGGAGGCCGCTCTTGGCGTCCTTCATCACGAGCTGGTCCCAATGCTGGAGGAGGAGCGTGCCAAGCTGGCGTCGCGTCGCGAGGCCCCGTCTAGGGAAGCGGAGAGCGAGCCCGTAGAGGAAACCTCGGAGGCGACTCTGGACGTCGTGGAGGCCGCTCTCTGCGCCCTGCTCTGGCGGGACGCGACCATGAGAAGGACGGCGGACCCGGTCGAGACAGTGTCGCTGATATGCGATCCCCGCCTGCAGACCCTCGCGTCCGCACTTCTCCTGGCCTCGTCCACGGAAGAGCTGGAGGGCCTCTGGCACGGGACGGGCGACACATTCCCGATGAGGGCGATAGCCGCGGGCGATGCCTACTGCTGCGAGCTGGAGCAGGCCTCCGATGCCGCCCCGATACTATTGGAAATACTGGAGTCGCGCCGCTGCCGCCGGGAGTACGACGAGCTCAAGGTCAAGCTCTCCAGGGGAGAGGCCTCCGACGACGAGCTGAGGCGCTTCCAGGAGCTGGCCAGGCAGCTGAAGGGCGGCAGGGGAACATGACGGACGAAGCTGACGCGCCATCCCGTGCTCTCTTGTCGTCCCCCTCTACCGCACCAGCGTCACGACCAAATCCACTATCTGGCGGAGCTGCTCGGTCTTGATGCGGCCTGTGACGGTGTAGCTCTCTCCGTCCCACTCGCCCTTCAGCATCTCCACGTTGCGTATCATGCCGTGTACCTCGGAGCGAACCATGTCCTCGGCCATGAAGTCGTCCATCGTGGTGCGCGAGTCTATCTGCACGCCACAGACGAACTCGAGCATGTTGCGCTGCAGGTCGACCAAGGCTCCGCGGCGCGCCAGGGCCTTGGCCTGCGCGCCGGTGGTTCCCTCGGGGGCGACGGCCATGCCTGTGCCTTCTATGTAGGTCTGTCCCCAGTCGATGAGAGGCTTCTCCTTCTCGACCCCGGTGTCCGACGCCGAGGCGGTCCCGCCCAGGAGTGCGACGGCGAGGACCAGCGCGATCGCGATGCGCGCTAACTGTGCATCGGTCCGTGAACGGTTGGAACTGCACGATCTCATTTTGATTTCCTCCTTGGTTATATTGCCATACGGCACCGCCCTCGCCGTCGGCGCGGCGAGGGCGGATGCACCTTTACTTCTTCAGCTTCTTCGACTTGTACTCCGCCGCAGGTTCGTACTGCGGGTTGATTTCCAGCGCCCTGTTCATCCACTGCAGGGCCTCGTCGTTCTTTCTGAGCCTGTGCGCGGCTACTCCCGCCCAGTACATGGCCAGATAGTGCCCCTCGTACTTGCCCGTCTCCCCGACAAACAACTCGTAGGCGGCCTTGACCCTGCCGCTCTTGAGGAAGTTGATCCCCTTCGTATGCTCGATGCGAAGCAGGTTGGTCTTACCCATGTCGAGGTTGTAGGTCTGGATGACCTTGGAGTCGGTCGACTTGTTGTGGTCGAATCCCGGGATCACCCTGGGCCCGGATGGGGCGGGTGCGGGTGCCGGCTTAAGCAGCTCGGCTGTGACAGAGGTCTCGGTCGCTGGTTGGGGCTCTTCGGGTTTTTCTTCCACCTCCGGTTTGACCTCAACGACCTCCTCTACAGGCTTGGGTTCCTCGCGGGGCGCAGGCACGGGTGCGGGGGCCGGTCCTCCCGAGCCGAATATCTGGTCGAACGTCTCGCTGGAGGCGGAGGGCCTGGTGGAGACGAACTTCATTCCCTTGGCCTTCGCGGCAGTTATCGGCTCGATCTTGTCGCCTCGCCTCACGAGTTTCAGGCTGCAGTTGGAGGCGACCGCGCAGGTGCTGTGTCCCGTCTCGACGTCTCGCACCTTGATGACGGCCAGCGGCAGCTTGTCCCTGCCGAGCGACTCGCCGCTCATGCCGAGTATGGTCTTCCCCTCGGCGTAGATCAGGTAGAGTTGCCCCTCTTTCGCGCCCATGGAGGAGCCGATGTCGATTATTACCTCGTCGCCGGAGACGTTCAGCACGTGCGAGCTCTCGCCTCCCAGCTCGCCCCTGATGGTGTGGGCCAGGCGGTTGACCGCATCCGCTATCGCACGGGCCTGCAGGCCGCCGAACTCCGCCTCCGCGAAGGAGAGCCCCATCACGGACACGGCCGAGGCTGTGCTCGCCGATGTGCCGGTCTCGGATAGGGCGAGGCGGGTCTCGCTGGTGGTCGTGTCGATTAATCGCACGTCGAGGGTCGCTCTTGCCTCGTGACCTCCTCCGCCCACCGCTACCGGGAGTCCGAAGATCGGGACCGCGCCGCCCGACATCCTCTCGCTGAGCTCGGTCACTGAACCAATCAGTATGTACTGGACTCCGGCGATCCTGCCGACCTCGATCGCCGTGTTCATGTCGACCAGTCCGGACATGCCCAACTTTATCTCCTCGCCCACCTTCGCGAGCCGCTCACGCTCGTAGACTGCGATCGTCTTCGAGCTGGCGAGGGTGCGGGTGAAGAGGTCGGTCACTATATCGGCCTGGCTCTGCGACACCCCATCGGCCTTGCTGTCGAAACCTACGATTCCGATGCGGATCCTCTCTTCGGCGGCTTCTGTGACTGTCCCGGCGCACAAGCACAGGGCGCATAAAAGCAGCAGCACAATGAATTTTCTCACCATAAAACCTCCCTAATGATCATAAAAATTTTTACTGTTCCCAGTCCACGGTCCTCATACTCTCAACGTGCCTGATTACCGAGTTGCGCGTCGCGGTCGCCAACAGTCCGCCGCTCTTCCCGGCGCCGAACGCCGCTATCGGGAGTATGATGCCCCCCGCCGTCTGGTTGGCCGCTCCCTGTTCCGCAGCGGCGTACACCACCTCGCTGGTGGTGTTGTCGATGATCCTGATGTCGAGAGTCACATAAGCGGTATGGGAGAGCAGGCCGCCAACGACACCGGGGAGGTAGACCACTCCTCCCGATGAGTTGTAGAAGTAGAGAGTCACGGCCCCGGTCATGGAGTACTGGGCGCCCTTAATCTTTCCGAGCTCCGGCGCGGTGGACTCGTCGACGAGGCCCGACTGACCCAGTTTTATCTCCTCCGCCACGTAGTGGAGCTTCTCTCGCTCCAGCAGGTTGAACAGCCCGGCATTGAACAGCTCGGTGGTCATCATCTCGGTAATCGCCGCAGCGGGAATCTGCTGCCCCGTCTTGTTGTCGAACTGACGCACGGAGAGCCTTGGCCTGTCGGACGAAGGTGCCGCGAAGGCGAGCCCGGCAAGTAGAGTGACGCAGAGTAGCGCGAGCGCCAATGAAACGATTCTTCTCCTCATGACATGTTCCCCTCTCGGCCGCGCCTACTGGAGCATCTTCTGCACCGCGAGCTTCGCGGCGGCCTCTATCGACTTCTGAGCGGCCTCGTCCGGCGTGTAGCCGACCTGCTTGCCCATCACCGTGTCCGCGTATATCACCTGTCCGCCCGAGGTCGTCGCCATGACCGCTATCGACGACGTCCCCGTATAGAGCTGAAATTCGTTCAGCACAGGCTTGCCCGCCTGGAGCCGGGCCGTGATCATCGTGCTGAAACCGTACTGCTTGCTCAGCTTCATTATCGCGTCCACATTCCCCTCCAGCGCGAGCGCGGCGGCCTTGTTGCGGCGTATCTGCTCCAGCCGCTTGGGGTCGACCACCTTGTGCCCCTTGGCGATCAGCTCGCTGGTCAGGATGGAGGCCACCGACGCGGTGTGCTGGGCGGACGGGCCTTTCGTCAGCACGGCTATGGAGCCGCTTGGCAGCGCCGCGTGACCGCTCGTTGCAAGGCAGAACAGGACGGCGAGGCACGCGAGCGCGCAGAACCTGGTAAACCTATTCAACCGGAACATCCCCCTTCATAAGCCTGTCCAACGGAACATCGACCTTCAGAAAGTACAGGTCTCCCTCCGTTTTCTCCGAGTGAATCCGCACCTCGGCGATCCTTCCCGATACAGAACTCGGGTCGAACTTCCCCTCAACTATTTTCTGCCGCAGCAGCAGCAGGTTTCTCCGCGCGTCCGTCAGGGCCGCCCTGCGTGCCAGCAGTCTCCCCTGCGCGGTGTCCTCGTGGATTCGTCCCACTCCGTCCGCTGTAGCCAGCCCCGATTCGACGAGGAGCCGACCGGAGCGCAGTGTCTCCGGCAGATCCGGGTCTGGTCGTGTCTCAAGATCTATCTCCACGACGATCGGGGAGTCCTCCTGCTTCTCCGTCTCTCCTGAAAAGAGCGCGGTCCCCGCCGCCGCAAGCATTCCTGCGACGGTCGTCAGGACGCAGACTATCATCAAAACCCGCAGGGAGCCCGACGCGTTCCTACTCCGACTTCTCATTAAGCACTCCCTCCACCGTCGCGGACGACAGGTCCTCGATGTCGTACCCGAAGTCCGACAGAATCGACGCTATCTCCTCCGAAGTGAACTCGGACACGACGTCGAGCTCAAGCCGCCTCTCCCTGAACAGCCTCTGGTATACCCCCGTCACCCCGTCGATGTCCTGCAGGCTCTCCTTCAGCGCCTTCGCGTCCCTAAAGGTGAGGTTCGAGATCTTCACCTTGACCGTCCTGCCGGGAATGCCCCCGGCCGATCCGGACACCAGGGCGTAGGCTATCTTGTGCACTATGGATTTGCTTGCTTTGCCCGCGGCGGGCTGCAATCCCTTGATCGCGCCGTCCTCGACGGACACTCCCTTGGTTTTCTCCTCGACCGCGTCGGACCCCAGCTGGTAGGCCGTGTTCGCCAGCACGGCCTTGAGCTGCACCGTGCTGCGCACGCCGTATATCCTAACCCCGCTGATCATCTGGTTGGCGAAGGAGCTGGCGTAGGCCTTCCCGTAGATCAGCACGTCCGCCTGGAAGTCGCGCGCGAGCTGGCGGAAGAACTCCGGGTCGCCGCTCGCTATGGCCGCGCCAAGGTCGATATTCTTCAGCAATACCGCCTGGGTCGAGTCGACCAGCAGGTACCCGGCCTTCTCGAAAACGCGCATCACCTCGCTCTCCGCGGTCGAGAGGAAGGACGGCTTGTCCTCTATCCTCTCGTCGAGCAGCACCATGACCCTGGGGTTGCCGAGCGCGTCCAGCACCGCAGGGCCCAACACTCCGTCCAGCGCCACCCGCGCCACATGGCAGATCGCGGTTATGTGCAAAATACCGTCGTCTCCAACCTTCTCCCTTACTATGTCGAACTGCTTCACCAGCCCCGTGGTCTGGGAGAAGACCTTGTCCTTGACGACCTCGAAGTCCCTCATCTCGGTGATGCCGGTCACATGAGCGCCGAGGGCCTTCTCCAGCGCGTCCCTGTAGGCGGAGCGCTTGGCCGCCTCCCTGGCGCCACTCTTGTCGCCGCCCTTTATCGGGGCGAAACCCTCCGCCTCGACCTTGATGAGCTCGCCCTCGGCCTGCGCCCTCGCGGGGATCGCCGGGAGCGCTGACAGGACGAGCAGAATCGCTACGAGCAGCAGTCTGAATACGCGCATGTCCTATTTGACGACCAGCAGCACTTTGCACTCTTTGCGGAAGTCGTAGGAGCTGCCCCTTACCATGGCCGCCGCCGAATTCGGGATGACTATGTCGACGTTCCCCGTCGAGAGGCGGACGGCCTTGGTCTTGATCGGGTTGGGCGCGACCCGCAGCTCTCCCTGCGCGTAGTTGATGTTGTTGTAGTAAGAGCAGATCCCCGACTGGAGCAACCACTTCTGCTCGGTGAACTCGACCCCGTAGACCGCCCTGCCGGACTCGTCGAACACCCGGAACGTCACCGACGGAATCAGGGGAAGGTGCCTCAAGTCTATGACGAGTCCCGTGTATCTGCCGGAGGTCTTGGGCGGCGGCGCCTTCTTCTCGGTCTCGATTATTACTTTGTCCACCGGGACCCTCGGGCAGACGATGGAGCGCACCTCGGCCAGCTTGATCCTGCCTGTGACCGTGTACGCCTCGCCGTCCCACTCCCCCTTGAGCAGCTCCACGTTCTTGATGACCCCGTGAACCTCGGACCGGACCATATCCTCCGCCATGAAGTCGTCCATCGTAGTCCTGGCGTCGACCTGGACTCCGCCCATGAACTCCAGTAGGTTCCGCTGAAGATCGACTATCGCGCCCCTGCGAGCCAGCGCCTTCGCCTGGGCCCCCTGCTTCCCCTTGGGCGCCACAGCCATTCCGGTGGCCTCGATGTAGTTTTGGGTCCAGTCGATAAGCCCCTTCTCCTTCTGCGTGGTGATCGGGTGCAGCTCCACCTCCACTTCGATCGCAGACGCCGAGCCGCACGGAATAACCATCAACGCCATCAGCAAGAAAACAAGCAGACGCTTCATACCCTCAACCCCCTCTTGATTTTTGTTGTACCAGTCGCGGAGCGTGCGATTGCCCCGGAGACTCCCGTGACCAACAGGGCGGATAAACGTGATCCAAGTCCCCTGTTCGGTGATAAAAGATCCTATCGGATAATACACCAAAGTCATACCTTTTGCACAGCGCACCATCAACGGAGGTAGCCGTCTATCGCCTCGTCGAGATCGGCGAAGGCCCGCTCCAGATCCGGCAGCATCGCGATAAGCGACTCCAGGTCCCCCTCCCTGCCGGCACTCTCCGCCCGCGAGGCGAGTTCCCTCACCTCAGCGCCCCCCACGCCCCCCGCGGCGCCCTTCAACGTGTGCGCGTGCCCGGCTGCGCCGTCGGCGTCCCCCGCCTCGGCTCTCTCTCTCATATCCGCCAATGTGCCGGACAGACTGCCGGAGAAATCGGCAAGTATCTCCGCAACGGCCTCTTTATCTCCCTCGAGGCTCTTCAGTAGATAAGCCGAGTCGAAGACGGCGGGCCTTTCGTCCGTCGCCTTCGCCGGGTCGGAAGTCCGGGGCGAGCCGTCCGCAACCGTCCTGAAAATAGTATCCAGAAGAACCCTCTTCTCAATGGGCTTTGACACGTACTCGTTCATGCCTGCCTCCATGCATCTCTCCCTGTCCCCCGACATCGCGTGAGCCGTAAGGGCGATCACCGGTATCGGGGGTTGGACTCTCCTGCTCTCCCTCAGCCTGATCTCGCGAGTCGCCTCGAGCCCGTCCATCACCGGCATCTGCACGTCCATCAGGACGGCGTCGTAACCGCCCATTTCAAGTGCGGCCACCGCCTGGGCGCCGTCCTCGACCAGGTCGGTCTCGATCCCTGCCCCGGACAGCATGGCAGCTATCACCCTTCTGTTTATCGAGTTGTCCTCCGCCACCAGTACCTTCAATCCCTCCAGTCGAGCGCCGCCCGAGGCCTCGGCGTCCGCGACGCCCGTGTCCGCCTCCTCCAGGCATGAGATCGCGGACACTTTGACGGTGAACCAGAACAGAGTACCGGGGCCCCCTCCCTCCAGGCCCGACGGACTCGACAGTCCGATCTCTCCTCCCATCAGCTCCGCCAGCTCCTTGGAGATGGCCAGGCCCAGCCCCGTGCCTCCGTGACGCCTGGTCAGGGTGGGGTCGGCCTGTGAGAACTCGGCGAACAGCAGGTTTTGAACCTCGTCGGGTACACCGATGCCCGTGTCCGCCACGGAGAAGCGGACGGCCAGGTGTCCCTCTTCGTCCGCTCCTTCGGCCTCCGCGGTCACGGCGATCCGACCCTCGGCGGTGAACTTTACCGCGTTGTCGAGCAGGTTGGTCAGTATCTGCCTGATCCTGAACCTGTCCCCTCGGACGCACGACGGCACGGATGGCGAGAAGGTCCCGTCGAACCTCAATCCCTTCACCGAGGCTCGCGCCGCGCCGAAGGCGAATATCTCGTCCAGGAACTCGCGGAGGTCGAACTCCTCCTCGCTCACCTCCAGCCTTCCCGCCTCCAGCTTGGAGAAGTCGAGCACGTCGTTTATGAGAGCGAGCAAGTGCCTGCCGCTGGATTTGAGAAGGGCCACGTACTCCCTCTGTTCTTCGGTGAGGGGGGAGCCCTCCAGTATCTCCGCCATGCCTATCACTCCGTTCAGGGGTGTGCGTATCTCGTGGCTGACGTTCGCCAGAAACTGCCCCTTGGCTATGTTGGCCGCCTCCGCCCTCTGCGTCATCTCCCGCGACTCGTCGAGGGCCCTCTCCAGCGACACGTTTGCCGCCTCCAGCTCTTCCCCCGCCCTCTCCAGGGCCATCTCGGAGAGCTTTCGATCAGTTATGTCGTGGACCATGCCGACCGAACGGACAACCCTGCCCTCATCGTCCCTGTAGTGTCTGCAAAGCTCATGGAGGTGAAGGGTTTCCCCCGTCTCGGCGTTGATCACCCTGTGCTCGAACTCGTACCCGTCCAGTCCATCCGCCACGGAGGAGGAGTAGGCGGCGTCCAGCGCCCCCCTGTCGTCCGGGTGCACGGCGTCCAGAAAAGCCTCGTAGGTCTGAGGAGAGCCGACCGGGAGCCCGAAAAGGCTGTAGACCTGGTCGGACCATGTCAGCACGCCGGATGGCAGGTCGAGAATCCAGCTTCCCAGGCGGGCGATCTCCTGGGCCTCCTTCAGCATCCTCTCGCTATCCATGAGAGTCCTTGTCCTCTCTCTCACCAGCATCTCCAGCTCCTCCTCTCTGCCTGCCAGGACGGAGACCAGGAAGAACACGGCGAAGGTCAGCAGGAGCCCCACCACTAGGATGCCCATGCCGAGATCCTGCGGATAGACAACGTCGAATAAAGCGCCCTTGTGAACGACCACCAGGATGACCTTCCCGAAGACGAGCAAGGGAAAGACGAAGGTGTTCTCGCTTTTCAGGGGGGCTCCCTCCCCGTGGCAATCGTGCCCGGGCGAGGAACATGCCAGGAGCTCCGGCGGCTCATCGCCCCTCGCCAGGAAGATCTCCGTGATTGAAATATCCACGTCGTCGTCGCCCGACATCTCGCCCGAGTAGGACAGGAGGTCGCCAAAGGCCAGCCTCGCCAGGGCGAAACCCCTGATCCTCCCTCCCGGGGAGAGATAAACCGGCCTCAGGACGAGGAAGCCCTTCTCTTCGGGGGCGTCCTGGATCAGGGTCACAGGGTCGGTGGCAATGGCCCTTCCAGTCGCCGCGCTCTCCTCGATCGCTCTTCTGCGGACGGGCTCCGACCCCATATCGTAGCCGAGGACGACCTCTCCCGCCTTAGGGGGGGACACGAGGGTCACCACGTAGTAGTCGTCCCTCTCGCCCGCCACGATCCTGTCGCCCCCGTCTTTCCCCTGCCAGATGGCAAAGCCGTGATCCCAGGTGGATCTCATTTTCTCCTCGAATTGCTCTCGCTCGTGATCCTGCACGGCGACCACCCATTCCCAACGGCTCACCAGAGGATCGTCGGCAAGGAATGCCGAAAAGGCCCCGAATTCCCTCTTGCCCACCTCGTCCAAAGTCTCTATGAAGGACGCCAGGGTCTCGAGTTTCATCTGGCTGACGTTTCTCATAAGGCGTGAAACGTGGTTAACCCTTCTTTCCGCGAGCCTGTGGAAAATGAGGTCGGACTCCGCGGCCGATTGACGGCAGTGGGAGAGGAAGAAGGCGAGAACGACGATCGCGCACGCCAAGGCTGCTATCACGGCCTCCGCCCTTACCCCCCCTCCTTCTCTCTCCTCGGAACGGGCAGCGCGCCTCCGGATGACGATCGTACCTGCGATCGCCAGCAGGCACAGGGCCGCCACCGCCGCCACGGGCAGTTGGAGGGCCCTCCAGACCCTGCGCGAGAGCAGGGAGTGGTCCAACTCAAGCCAGAGGAGGGCCTCCGGGCCGGATTGACGACCACTTCCCAGCGGCGCAAAGACCGCGATGCCCTCGTCTTCCCTTGCGCCGTAAGGCATCGCGACGACCGCCTTGCGTTCCTCAGCCGCGCCGAGCGCCGTCGAGCGCAGATCCTCGGGCAGGGGGCGGTACAGCGGAGGATCGCTCTTGTCGTCTGTCTCGGAGCACATACGTATCATTGGGATCCCCTCTTGGTCCACCTCCACGAAGCGAAGAGCCCTAAGGACCGGATAGATCAGCTTCAGTGCCGAAAAGTGCACCCTGATCTGTCCCCTCTCAAAATCGTCTCCGCATGATGGGGGCCTTTCTCCCATCCCTTCCGCGAGCCTCGCGCTCCAGTCGGCAAGCTCTCTCTTCAACCGTGCCTCCTCCTTGTAGGAGGTCTCCAGTATGAGGAGCAAAGCGGCCGCCAGTCCGAGAATGATCAAGAGCCCGGAAAGTTTTGAGAAAAGGCCGCTGGAGAACCACACGGCAAGCCCGTTTTTCTTATTGGACATAACACCGCACCCCCTTGCACGGAGCCAATTCAATAGTCCAAGTCCGGTTCGCTGCGCGCCCGGGAGGCGACGCGGTCGTCCGGAGGTACACATGTTCAACAGTTCAATATTACACTGGATCCGCATCTTTTGCACGATTTGGTAGCAGGTGACTTATCGCCTGCTCATGTCATCCCGAGCGAAAGAGAGGAATCTCACCGCCGCAGGCGTTGCGCTTTGCTATAATGGGTTCGGCACTGAAAATCGGCCGCGTTTTCGGCCGTGAAGGGAGTGTGAGGACGGTGGGCGAACTGTCGAAGCTGCCGAACATAGGCCCGAAGCTCGAGTCGCAGCTATCGGACGCGGGGATAATCACGGAGGAGGAGTTCAGGAGGGTCGGAAGCCGCGAGGCTTGGCGTCGCATCCTCGAACGCGACCCTTCCGCCTGAATGTCCAGGCTTTCCGCGCTGGAGGGCGCGGTTCAGGGCGTGCGAAAGGAGCTGCTGGACGAGGACACGCTGGGTTCGTTGAGCGAGTTCTACTACCAGCACAAGGGCAGATGGCCCCGGGGCCGCCGCAAGGCCTGACCGGCAAACCACCGGAGCCGGCGTCGACTGGCCCCGGCCCGCGGCATCTATGAACAGGAGGTTGACTCATGAACTGTCTCGCACTGCTTGGAAGCCCCAGGAAGGATGGAAACACGGCGTCCCTGCTTGACTCCTTCATCGAGGGGGCCGAATCGAAGGGGCTCTCGACCAAAAAGGTCTGGCTCCACGAGAAGAATATAACCTGGTGCAATGCCTGCGGCTACTGCAAAAAAGACGGCATAGGCACAGGAAAGTGCGTCCACGACGACGACATGACGGAGCTGTACCGGGACATACTGGCAGCGGACGCGATCGTCCAAGCCTTCCCCGTCTACTGGTGGACTATGCCGGCCCAGACGAAGGTCTTCCAGGACAGGATCTACGCGCTTGACTACAGGATGCTGAACGGAAAGAAGTTCTACCTTCTGTCTACCTACATGGACGAGGACCCGAACAGCGGTTTCGCCATCGCGGAGAGCTCCTTCAGGGAGATATGCTCCTACCTGCGGTTGGACTTCGCCGGGAGCCTCGGGGTCTGCTCCGGATCCGGGCCAGTGAGGGAGAACAGGGAGGCGCTGGACCGGGCCTTTCGGATGGGCGCGGGGGTCTGACATCTTGCGCGGTGCTCTTGGGAGGACAAGGCGCGGGCCTGACAGGCCCGCTTTTTCGTTGCGAGGTTTGCGCTAGCGGACGCCGCCGGTCAAACCGATCGACTTTGTGAAAGAATTGAAATGCCCGGCCGTTTTTTGATATACTTTCCAACAGCCTTGTGTACGGAGGAACTATCCGGATGAGACTGGACAAATTTCTGAAGCTCTCCAGGCTGGTGAAGAGAAGGACTGTCGCTCAGGAGATGGTCAGCATCGGCGCGGTCCGACTCAACGGCAGGGAATGCAAGCCCGCGGCGGAGGTTCGGCGTGGCGACCGGGTGGAGATAGCCTACCCGACGCGGCTTCTGTCGCTCGAGGTGCTGTGCGCGGACGAGGCCGCGATGAAGAGGATGCCGCCCGGCGAGACGTGGGCGCTGATAGAGGAGAAGAGGGTGAACCCTGCGGAGAAGCCCTGGTAAGGCTGCGGCGGCACCGGCTTCAGGCGCTTCGGATTAATGAAGAGGAGCTGAAAAGGATGAGTTGTATAATAGGAGTTCATGGACGGGAGATAATCGACTCCAGGGGCAACCCGACGATCGAGGTCGAGGTCTGGCTGGACAGCGGTGCCACGGGCAGGGCCTCGGTGCCATCCGGGGCGTCGACGGGGACTTACGAGGCCCTCGAGTTGCGCGACGGCGGGGACCGCTACCTGGGCAAGGGAGTGCTGAAGGCAGTAGAGAACGTCAACGAGAGGATAGCGCCCGAGGTGATGGGCTTCGACGCGGACGACCAGGCGGGGCTGGATCGCCTCATGATCGATCTGGACGGCACGACGAACAAGGAATTCCTCGGCGCGAACGCCATCCTCGGTGTGTCGCTGGCGGCGGCCAGGGCGGCGGCGGAGGATCACGACGTACCATTGGCGTCGTGGATAGGCGGGCTGGGGCCCTTCTCCCTTCCGACGCCGATGATGAACGTAGTAAACGGTGGAGCGCACGCCGACAACAACGTCGATATCCAGGAGTTCATGATCGTGCCTCACGGCGCGGACTCCTTCGCCGAGGCTCTCCGGATGGGCGTAGAGGTCTATCACACTCTTAAGAAGTCCATGTTGAGCCGCGGTTACAGCACGGCTATAGGGGACGAAGGCGGCTTCGCACCCGACCTCAAGAGCAACCGCGAAGCGATCGACCTGATCCTGGAGGCGGTGGAGAAGGCCGGCTACAAGCCCCGCGAGCAGTTCTCCATAGCGCTCGACGTCGCGGCGACAGAGCTGTTCAAGGACGGCAAGTACCACTTTGCGGGCGAGGACAGGGCTTTCTCCCCGGAGGAGATGGTCGGCTACTACGAGCAGCTCTGCAAGGACTACCCGATCCTGTCGATCGAGGACGGCATGGCCGAGGACGACTGGGCCGGCTGGTCCCTTATGACCGAGCGGCTCGGCTCGAAGATCCAGATCGTCGGCGACGACCTCTTCGTCACCAACCCGCTGAAGCTCGCAAGGGGTATAAGGGATGGAGTGGCCAATTCGATCCTCATCAAGCTGAACCAGATTGGCTCCCTGTCGGAGACGCTGGGCGTGATAGCGATGGCAAAACGGCACGGCTACGCGACCGTCATCTCGCACCGCTCGGGCGAGACGGACGACTCCTTCATCAGCGACCTTGCGGTGGCCACGGGGGCGGGCCAGATCAAGACGGGGGCCCCCGCCAGGATAGACAGGGTGGCGAAGTACAACCAGCTGCTTCGGATAGCAGAACGGCTGGGCGCTGCGGCCCCTTACGCGGGGCTGTCGCAGTTCAGGGGAAGCCCTGCGAGATAGGGGTAATCCATAACAAGGAGGCAGGTACGATGAAAAAGATCATTTCCACGGAGAACGCGCCCGCAGCGGTCGGGCCGTACAGCCAGGCGATAAAAGCCGGTTCGTTTCTGTTCTGCTCCGGGCAGCTCCCTATGGATGCGAAGACCGGGGAGTTCGTCCCCGGCGGGGTGACCGAGCAGGCGGAGCAGGTGCTGAAGAACGTGCAGGCTGTCCTCGAGGGCGCCGGATATTCTCTGACCGACGTCGTCAAGGCCACGGTCTTCGCGACCAGCATGGGGGACTTCGCGGCCGTCAACGGCGTTTACGCCAAGTTCTTCGAGAAGGAGCCCCCGGCCCGTTCGTTCGTAGAGGTGAGCGCCCTCCCCAGGGGAGCGCTGGTGGAGATCGAAGTCATAGCCTGGAAAGAATGACGTCGCCGTCGGAAGGCGGCGTTTCAGGCCCTTTGACCCTCAAGGGTACGCGTAAATGAAGGATTTGAAGATTTCCGAGCCCACGGTGGAGCGCCTCGTCCAGTACCACCGCCTTCTCGAGCGAGTGGCCGCCGAGGGTAGAAAGGTCATCTCGTCTAAGGAGATCGGTAAGATGCTCTCCTTCAAGGCGAGCCAGGTCAGAAAGGACCTCTCTTACTTCGGGGAGATAGGCAGGCGCGGCGTCGGGTACCATGTCGACAGGCTGTTCAGGCACGTGGACGCCATACTGTCGTCTCCCGGCACATGGTCCATAGCCCTCGCTGGTGTAGGCAGGCTGGGGGAGGCCCTGCTGGGCTACGGCGGCTTCAGAAGCGAGAAGTTCCATATCAAGGCCCTCTTCGACGTGGATCCGGACAAGGTCGGCTCGGCAATACGGGGCGTCCCGTGCTATTCGATCGAGGACGCTCCCCGGATAATGCGCGAGAAGGAGATAAAGGTCCTGATCGTCTCCGTTCCGTCCGGTGCGGCCCAGTATGTCGTCGACAGGGCGGTCGAGTCGGGGTGCGTCAGGGGTATACTGAACTTTTCGCCGGTCAACCTGATGGTCCCCGAGGGCGTGCTGCTTTACAGCGTGGACATATCAGTCGAGCTGGAGAAGCTTCTCTTTTATCTCAAGCTCAAGGATCAATAGAGACTATCGGTACAGCCGGGCTCCTGGCTCGACTTGAGGCGCCCGGCCGTTGCCGAATTTTGAAGGAGGCGTTTTTTTTGGAACAACAGTGCGGACAGGCGGCGGGCGGCGCGGGCGGACAGGGTAGCCTTATGGGGATGCTATTCCCCCTTGCGTTATTCATCGTCATCTTCTACTTTTTCATCATCAGGCCGCAGAGGAAGAGGCAGAAGGCGCAGGACGACCTGCTCGCCTCCCTTGTCAGGGGGGACCAGATAGTCACCATAGGCGGTTTCTACGGGACAATCCGGGAAGTAAGGGACGACAACCTCGTCCTGGAGATAGCCGACGGGGTGAGGGTAAGGATACTCAAGTCGGCTGTGGCCTCGAAGAAGGCCTCGGCGGCCCCGGCCCAGAAGGAGGAGCCCGGGGGCAAAGAGGAGTAGGCGTATCCGGGCTTTTGCGCCGGGTGCTTCTCGCTCGGCGCGACCGCCCGGTGTTTTACCCGCCTCTGTTCTGCGGTTTGCCGTTTGCAGCGCGCTCCTCATGCGGGTTTACGTGTCATCAATTTGCGAAAGCAACGGAGGGAATAACATATGTTGAGACGAGACCGCTGGCGACTGGTGTTGATCGTCGTGGTGACGCTTGCGGCCCTTTTCATGGTCTTTCCGATAAGGGGAAGGATCAACCTCGGGCTTGACCTGAAGGGCGGAGCTCATATAGTGCTCCAGGCGAAGGATACGGCGGACAGCAAGGTGTCGGAAGACAGCCTGGAGCGCCTTCTTGCCGTGCTCAGGAACCGAGTGGACCAGTTCGGAGTCGCTGAGCCGGTGATACAGAGGGAGGGAGCGGACAGGATAATAGTGGACCTCCCTGGGGTTCAAGACCCGGACGCGGCCCTGGAGCTGATAGGCAAGACCGCACTCTTGGAGTTCAGGGCCGTTGTGACATCGACATCGCCCGTTCCTCCCGCTGCGGAAAGGCAGAACTACGACTCGGACGCGGAGTTCGAGCGGGCACAGTCGCGATGGAACGAGGCAGTGAAGGCGATCGACGCCCAGAAGGAGGAGCTCGAGCGCCAGTCCGCATCGGTCGACGGAGGGGTGGTGGCCAAGTCGGAAGAGGGCAGGTTCTACCTGCTTGGCCCGGTGCTCGTCGGCGGCAAGGACCTGATCGACGCCAAGCCTCAGTACGATCACCTGGGACGCCCGGTGGTGGCCCTGTCCTTCAACTCCGAGGGGGCGAAGCTGTTTGATGCGGCGACCTTGGCCAACGTAGGCAGGCAGCTCGCAATAGTTCTCGACGGGACGGTCATATCCGCCCCCGTCGTCCAGGAAAGGATCACGGGCGGAAACGCGCAGATCTCGGGGCGCTTCTCAGCCGCCGAGGCCTCGCGGCTCTCCATAATGCTGCGCGCCGGAGCTCTTCCCGTAGCGGTGGACATCATAGAGAACAGGTCGGTAGGACCCAGCCTGGGTGAGGACTCCATCAGGGCGGGGATGCAGGCGGGGCTTGTTGGAGCGGCCCTTGTCTTTCTATTCATGCTGATCTACTATCGCTTCCTGGGGCTCGCGGCCGACGCGGCTCTTATCTTGACCATCCTGCTGGTATTCGCGGGACTGATCACCCTGAAGGCCACCCTCACCCTTCCAGGCATAGCGGGAATCGTGCTCACGATCGGCATGGCGGTGGACGGCAACGTCCTCATCTACGAGCGCATGAAGGAGGAGCAGCGCGCGGGCAAGACTCCGCTGGCCGCGGTGGACGCCGGCTTCAAGAAGGCCCTGACCACCATACTCGACGCGAACATCACCACCCTTATCGCAGCAGCCGTGCTATTTTACTTCGGCAGCGGCCCGGTAAGGGGCTTCGCCGCGACTTTGAGCGTGGGAATAGTCGCCAGCGTCTTCTGCAACGTGGTCGTAACCCGCACAATACTGCAGCTGTTTATGAGCGCTCGCACCGCGAAGTCCGCGGCGTCCCGTTCCTGAGAGAGGTGGAGAGCTGGTTATGAAAGGTTTTTACATTGATTTCATGAAGTACCGCAAGGCTACGTTGCTGTTCAGCCTTATCTGCGTCCTGGCGAGCTTCGGGCTGCTCCTCTTCAGGGGGCTGAACCTCGGGATAGACTTCACCGGCGGCAACGTGGTGCAAGTCGAGTTCCCAGCCGCCGTCTCCGTGGGCGAAGTGCGCAATATCCTTGCGTCGATTGGACAGGATGGGGCCATAATCCAGGCCTACAGCGATGTGGCAGTGATAATCCGAACCGGCGTGGGCGACGATCAGACCAGGGTCGCGGTGGTGGATGCTCTACGCGCGAAGTACCCGGATATGCATGTGGTCGGAATAGAGAAGGTGGGCCCGGTGGTAGGCGCCGAGCTAAGGAAAGAGGCCATGATCGCGCTCGGTCTCTCCCTCGCAGGCATACTGGTGTACATCTCCGTGCGCTTCCAGTTCCGCTTCGCGGTGGTCAGCGTGCTCGCCCTGATGCACGACGCTATCATCACCCTGGGGGTATTCAGTCTCACCGGCATGGAGGTCTCCTCGTCGTTCATCGCAGCGATACTGACGATTGTTGGCTACTCGATCAACAATTCGATCGTCGTGCTGGACAGGGTGCGCGAGAACTGGAATACGTTGAGGAGCGACGGAATTATCACGCTGCTCAACAAATCGATCAACGAGACCCTCTCACGGACCATCAACACATCCTTGACCACCCTGCTACCTCTGGTCGCCCTCTTTCTGTGGGGAGGGAACGTCCTGCGCATCTTCTCATTCGCGCTGCTGATAGGCATCACCGCGGGGACGTACAGCTCTATCTACATGGTTGCGGGCATGCTCGCCGGCTGGTGGGAGAAGTCGCCTCAGAGGGCGTAGCCGCACTCAGTCTGCGCTTTGAATAGGAGTTCGCCAGAGGCCCGTCCTTAAGGACGGGCCTCGTTTTGTATGTATTAAAAGGAATAGACGGCCTTGTGTCCGTGATATACTCGACATGCCGAGGGCTATTCAAGGGGAGGAGAGAGAGTGACGGAACAAGACAGCGGGGGCGTTCCCGTCCCCTTCAGATTCATGGATTGCTCGCTTCTTACCGTCAGCACCGGGATACGGGCTCAGTCGCTCCGCGAGCTTCGAGCGGCCGTGTCGACCATCCCGACAAGCTCGATATACTACCATTTCTGGGGCAGGATGCTGCGCCCTCATATCGCGGAGTCGGAGTATAACAATGATTTCGCCACGTGGGCCGATAGCGGGCTGGGTGACGTGGAGCTGGCCGAAGAGCTGAGCTCGGTCAACGCGGCGGACTGCAAGGACATGGAGGAGGTCCGGGAGATTCTGGAGGACATCCTGGACGCCCATTTGGACAGGGATGATTTCATGAGCTGGAAGAAGAGCGACAGGGATTTCTTCTTCATCGACTGCACGAAGCTGATGTTCGACACGGGGCGGGAGGTCTCCTCGCTGGACGACTTCCCGAAGGAGGTCAAAACGTCCAGCCTGCAGAGCTTCTTCCATCACTACATAGACGGCAGGAGGCGCTCCGAGGAGGGGAAGGACGACTTCACCCTATGGCTGGAGCAATTCGGCGACGAGACGAAAAAGTTGAGAAGCGCGCTACAATCGGTCGACTCCTACCTCTTCTCTCTTGGAGAGCTTAAGTCGCAGGTGGTCGCCATTCTTGAGAGGTTCGCGCGGAGCAGGAGGCGAGACGATGACCGACATGCTTGAGAGATACGCGGGGGTGGTCGGCTCTCACGCGATGGACAGTCTGAGAGTCATCGCCGAAATGCTCGGGGGAAAGAAGATCGTGCACGTGAACTCCACCAAGGAGGGAGGAGGGGTGGCGGAGATTCTCTCCTCTATGATTCCTCTTTCAAAGGAGTTGGGGCTCGACGTTGCGTGGGAGGTCATAGACGGGGATCCGGACTTCTTCGCCTGCACGAAGACGCTGCACAACTCGCTCCAGGGCATGCCCGGCGGGCTCTCCGAGGGGCACGTGGAGGCCTACATGGAGGCGAACAAGCGAAATGCCGGCAGGCTGGGCGGCCTGCTGGAGGAGGCGGACTATGTCTTCATCCACGATCCTCAACCAGCCGCTCTGCTGGGGATGCTCCCCAACAGGAGGGGGAAATGGATATGGCGCTGCCACATCGACGTCAGCTCTCCGAACCGCTCCGTGTGGCGCTTCGTGAAAAAGCAGGTAGAGGGGTACGACGCCTCCATCTTCTCTCTGCCCGATTTCGCCCAGCCTCTGCCTCACCCCCGGCATCTCATCACTCCGAGCATCGACCCGCTGAGCGAGAAGAACGTCAAGCTGACCCGGGGAGAGATCGCCAGGGTCTACAGGAGGCTGGATGTGCCCCTGGACAAGCCGGTGGTCCTGCAGGTGTCGCGCTTCGACAGATTCAAGGACCCTCTCGGGGTCATAGAGAGCTTCAGGATAGCCCGCGAGCATGTAGACCTCCGCCTCGTCCTCGCGGGAGGCGGGGCGACGGACGATCCCGAGTCGGGCGAGGTCCTCGCAGAGGTGCAGAGCGCCGCGGAGCAGGACCCGGATGTCCACGTGCTCTTGCTCCCCTCGGACGCTCACAGGACGATCAACGCCCTTCAGTCCGGGGCTTCGGTGGTGATGCAGAAGTCCACCAAGGAGGGGTTCGGCCTGACAGTGACCGAGGCCCTGTGGAAGAAGAAGCCCGTCATAGGCGGCGATGTCGGTGGAATCCGGCTTCAGATCATCGACCGGTTCAACGGCTTCCGCGTCCGATCTCCCCAGGGGGCCGCGATGAGAATCAGATACTTGCTGGCCCACAGATCGAAGAGGGATCGCATGGGAGCCAACGCTCGCCAGTACGTCCTGGAGAACTTCCTTATAACGAGTCAACTCAGGCGCTATCTCTCGCTGCTGATAGCGCTGGACTCCCCCGGAGGGGATTGGGAGAGATGGATCTGACGGACCGATCCTCTTTCGAGGAGGCCACCGGGCGCTTCTTTTCGTCTTTCAAGGGTGTAAAGCCTCTTCTGGTCAGCGACTATGACGGCACCCTGGCACCGTTCAGAAAGGAGAGGGACGAGGCGACTCCTCTTCCTCCTGTCAGGAGGGCTCTTCGAGCGATCCTGGACGCGGGGGGCGATCTTGTGATCCTCTCCGGCAGAAGGGCAACGGAGGTGGCATCCTTGCTGAATCTTCCCGTGGAGGTATGGGGGTGTCACGGGTGTGAGAAGCTGGGCGTGGACGGAGTGCTGGAGAGGCCGACCCTTCTTCGGGAGGACTCTCTCGCCCTGGAGTCGATGGCCCGGGAGCTGTCAAAATTTCCCACCGGGGCCGTCGAGAGAAAACCGGTCTCGGTCGCCCTGCACTGGCGAGGAAGAGAGAGTGTGAAGGACGCCTACGACGAAGTGTCGGCCCATCTGGCCCTGGAGGCGGGGCGGGCGGGACTGGAGGTCCTTCCGTTCAACGGCGGGATCGAATATCGGCTCTCGCGGTGCACGAAGGGCAGGGCGATGGAGCGGATTCTAATGGAGCGAAAAAGAGGCACTCCGGTCTGCTATCTGGGCGACGACGTCACGGACGAGGACGCGTTCAGGGTCCTTCGGGGACGCGGGCTCGGTGTCCTGGTCGCCGGCCGGTCGGTCGGGACTGCGGCGGAGTTGCGGATCGACCCGGACAACGTGGAGGCTTTCCTCCATCTATGGAGGTACGCGCTGACGAGGAGCGGCGCCGAACGGGGGTAGTTTTTTATGAAACCAAAAGATCGCATGTTGATCGTATCCAATCGCCTTCCGGTCGCCCTTTCGACCGAGGAGGGAAAACTCGCGGGGAGGCCCGCGTCTGGAGGGCTGGTCAACGCGCTCAGCCCGGTGCTGAAGAACAAGGGAGGCGTGTGGGCCGGCTGGCCGGGGACCCTGCAGGAGGTGTCTCCCTCCGCTCTGAGCGGAATCCTCAGGCGGGTGTCCGCCGAGAGCGGCTACAGGCTTCTACCAGTGAATCTCACCAAGGAGGACCTGGACTCCTTCTACTCCGGGTTCTCGAACTCCGTTCTGTGGCCTCTTTTTCACGATCTCCAGGGGAGGTGCGACTTCAACCCCTCCTACTGGGACGGCTACATGACCGCCAACGAGAAGTTCTCCAAGGTCCTGCTGAGGCACGTGAAGGAGGGCGACTTCGTCTGGGTCAACGACTATCACCTCATCCCGCTCGGAGGGATGCTGCGCGCGAGGAGGCCCGGCCTGAAGGCCTCGTTCTTCCTGCACATCCCGTTTCCAAACGTGGACATCTTCATGAAGATGCCGCAGAGAAAGAGAATCCTGTCGCAGCTTACCCACTACTCGTTCGTGGGCTTTCAGACCATGAGGGACAGGAGAAACTTTCTCGACTGCCTCAAGATCTTCTACCCGGAAATGAAGGCATCCGGCAGAGGGAACGTGGTGCGGGTTCGCAAGAAGGACGAGGTCTTCCTGGTGGGCGCGGTTCCGATAAGCATAGACTTTCGCTCCTTCTCGGCCCTGGCATCTTCAAAGAGCGTCATCTCACGCTCTCATGAGATCCGGAAGGAGATATCCGCAGACAGGTATATACTAGGGGTCGACCGTCTGGACTACTCTAAGGGGATCCCCGAGAGGCTCAGGGGTTTTCAGCGTTTCCTTCAGCTTCATCCGGAGCAGAGGGGGAGGGTCAGCATGATGCAGGTGGTGGTCCCGAGCAGGGAGTCCGTCGGGGAATATTTGGATCTTAAACAGGAGATAGAGCTGCTGATAAGCAGGGTCAACGGAGAGTACTCCACGACCGGCTGGGTCCCGGTTCACTGGCGCTACGGCACCGTGCCTCGCGAGGAGCTGGCGGCTCTCTACCGGGGGGCGGACATGGCCTTGGTGACGTCCCTGAAGGACGGCATGAACCTCGTGTGCAAGGAGTACTGCGCCTGCAAGACCGATGCGGACGGGGTGCTGGTCCTCAGCGAGTTCGCGGGTGCGGCCATTCAGCTCGCGAATGGGGCGCTCCTGGTCAACCCGTACGATGTCGACGCGGTAGCCTCGGCGATCGTGGAGGGGCTGACCATGGATGAGGGGGAGAGGAAGCGCCGAATGCGCGGCCTGAGAAAATCCATAGCCAGGAACGACGTATTTCGCTGGGTGGACGACTTTCTTCGAGCTTCGGTCGGCAAGAAGCTGTCCGAGTTCCCCGAGGAAGAAGCTTCTGCCATGTGGCCCGGGCTCGAGAGCGACGGAGAGTAGCCGTCACCGGCGGTGGTTTACTTCTAAACCTTCTCCGACTACAATGAATACCAAAGAAATTGGAATGAGAAATCTCCTCCCGAAAAGGTCGTTTCATGACGTTCGGGTTGAAAAATGGAGCGTGAAACGTGTGAAGACCACAAAGAATTCCGATTCGGCGACCGGATCGGCAACGACGGGTGTCGCCAAGTGACGGCCCTGTGCCCTTCCGAGTCTCTTCGCCTGTTCGAGCCCGACTCCTCCACGCGGGAGTTGGCGGGCCGGATGGGTTGTTCGTTTCTGACCGCTGCCGTGCTGGAGAGCAGGAGCGCCTTCTCGGCGGGCCGGGACGAGGGCGTCCTCGGCGCCGACGACTGGACGGTGGCCCAGTGTCCGACATGCGAGTCCTCCCTGGAGGAGATGATGGACGACCTCTACCTTGGAGAAAACTCCCAGGACGCGGCGTACAGGTGGCGAAAACCCGGTTCGCTGGGCAGGGTGCTGGTCTACGGCGATTATGACGCGGACGGGGCGTCCTCCACGGCGCTGGCCCTCGAGCTTTGTCGCGGCAGGGCGAAGCAGGCGAGGTTTTTCATCCCGCACCGCCACGAGCACGGGTACGGACTTCACGAGCACATACTGGACAGGCTCGTCCAAGTAGGTTGGGACACCCTCATAGTCGTGGACTGCGGGACTAAGGACTACGACCTGCTCGAGAGGGTCGCCCGTTCCGGGATGAACGTCTTCGTCTTCGACCATCACCTGCCCGATCCGGAAAAACCCCTGCATTCCAGCGTAGTGAACCCTCACGCGGGAGGTGGCGACGGCGAGGGGGTTCGCGATGGACGCGCCCTCTGCGCCACCGGCGTCCTGTGGGCGTGGGCCTGGAAGCACGGGCTGCTGCCGAGGGAGAGGCTGCTCAAGATGCTGGATCTGGTCGCCCTCGCCACAATAGCCGACTGCATGCCCCTGACGCAGCTCAACCGGGCCCTCGTGCGCAGGGGGATGGACTCTCTGTCCCACTCCCCGCGACCGGGGCTCGCGAAGCTCTTCAACAGGCTGAGGATAGAGACTTCGGGCGGTGCCCTGAACGAGGAGACCCTCTCGATGAAAATCATCCCGTGCATCAACGCCGCGGGCAGGATGGAGGTCGCGGACACGGCGGTGGAGGTCCTGCTCGGCGCGGCCGGAATGGATGAATCAGTGGACATGTTGATATCGCTGAACAGGAAGAGGCAGTCTCTCTCCATGCAGATAACGGAGGACGCCGCCGAAAGGATGGTTGCCGGGGCCGCCAACGTGATACTCGGCGAGTCTTGGCCGGTAGGGGTGCTCAGCGGCGTGGCCAGCAGGATATGCAGCAGCACCGGGACACCCGTCGCTCTCGCGGCGCCCGTCAGAACGGGAATCCGGGGCACCCTGCGCGTGCCGGACGGCGGGGACGCCGTAGGGGTGCTTGAGTCCCTTTCCTCGATGCTGGATGCCTGGGGCGGGCACAGGTATGCTGCCGGATTCTCCGTATCCCGGGAGAACTGGAGCCTCGTGGAGCGGGATCTGCAGAGGGCGCTGGCCTCCATGAAGATAGAAGAGCCTACGGTCTCCGCGATCGCCATGGACCCGGGGAAGATATCGATAGACGACTGGAAGGAGGCCTGCAGGCTGGGCCCCTTCGGAAACGGCAACCCCTCTCCCCTGTTCTTCCTGCGTCGCGCAGGGGCGGAGCGCATGTTGCCGCTGGGGAGGGACGGAAAACACTTGCAGATAGAGGCGGCGGGGGTTCGCCTGCTGGCGTTCTACGGGGAGAGTGACAGGGAGGCGCTGGCTGGAGCCGACGGATGGGTTTACCGTCCACGGCTGGACTGCTGGCGCGGGGAGGAGAGACTTCAGTACATTGTGGACTTCGCGGTCGTATAGTACCCGTTCCCGCGGACGGCGAAGCCGGGGGAAAGAATGGACCCGGTAAAGCTCTCCGAGGGAAGAATAGAGAAGATGACTCGCCCGGAGCAGCCCGAGGGCGATCTCTCCGCCGTGCCCGAGTATTCTCGGACCCTTGACAGGAAGGCCTCGGGGAAGCTGCGGGACAGCTACATCGGCCGTATCCCGGAGGAGGAGCGGGCGATCTCCGTCAAGTTCGCCTGGCACGAGTTCTGGTCCAAGGTCGTGTCCTACCTCGACAAGGAGGAGCTGATGCAGCTGGGCGAGGCTCTGGTCATGGCCGGAGCTGCCCACAGGGAGCAGCGCCGCTCCACCGGGGATCCGTACATCGTCCACACGATAAACGTCGCGTCCATACTGGCCGACATGCAGCTCGACAGCGTCACCCTCACGGCAGCCCTGCTTCACGACGTGCTTGAGGACACGGAGGTCACCATGGACAAGCTCTCGGCCGCGTTCGGCCCGTCGGTGGCCACCCTCGTCGACGGGGTCACCAAGCTGGGCAAGCTTCCCTTCAAGACCTTCGAGGACTACCAGGCGGAAAACCTTCGCAAGATGTTTGTCGTCATGGCCAAGGACATACGGGTGGTCCTGATAAAGCTGGCCGACCGGCTGCACAACATGCGTACACTGGGAGCGCTGCGCAAGGACAAGCAGATGCGCATCGCCAGGGAGACGCTGGAGATCTACGCGCCGCTGGCTCATAGACTGGGAATATACCAGGTGAAGCGCGGCCTCGAAGACCTGGCCTTCAAGTACGCCGACCCTGAGATGTACTACGAGATAAGGCGCAGGGTCAGGAAGAAGCTCCCGGAGAGGGAGACTGTCATCAAGAAGGCCCTTGCGATCCTCTCCGCACGGCTCGAGGAGGAGGGGATCCGCTGCAAGGTCAAGGGGAGGGCCAAGCACTTCTACAGCATCTACGAGAAGATGAACCGTAAAAAGCTGCCCGTCGAGCAGCTCTACGACCTGCTCGCGCTCAGGGTGCTGGTCGAAGACATAGCCGCCTGCTACACCGTGCTGGGGATTGTGCACACGATATGGAAGCCCATTCCGGGCCAGTTCGACGACTACATAGCCAACCCCAAGACGAACATGTACCAGTCTCTGCACACCACGGTGGTCGGCCCCGACGGAGAGCAGCTCGAGGTGCAGATACGCACTTGGGAGATGAACTCCCTGGCCGAGTACGGAATAGCGGCTCACTGGCGCTACAAGGAGGGTGAGGGAAAGGGATCGCTCGACGACCTGGATGCCAAGCTGAACTGGATACGCCAGGCCATCGAGGCCGACCACGACGGCGCCGACCCGTCGGAGTTCCTGGAGCGCCTCAAGGACGACGTGCTGTCGAGCGACGTCTTCGTCTTCACGCCCCAGGGCGAGGTGGTCTCGCTGCCCAAGGGATCCACGCCGCTGGACTTTGCCTTTGCCATACACACGCAGGTGGGGACCAGGTGCGTCGGGGCGATGGTCAACAACCGCATCGTGGCCATGGGGTACGAGCTTCAGAACGGCGACATAGTAAAGATAATCACCTCCCCCCAGGGCACTCCGTCGCGCGACTGGCTGAAGATAGCGCGCAGCGGCAAGGCCAGGAGCAAGATCCGGGCCTGGTTCCGGGCCATCGAGAAGTCCGAGAGGATGGAGAAGACCCAGAGGGGCAGGGATCTGCTGGAGCGAGAGCTGAAGAGGCGGGGCACGCCCGAGTACGAGGACTTCGACGAGATCATCCAGATGTTGAACAGGCTGGCCCGCGACACGTCGTACTCGAATGGAGAAGAGCTGCTCGCTGCCATAGGGTCGGGACATCAAGGAGTGTCGCTCATAGCGCAGCGATTGGCCGAACAGACAGCCCGGGATGCCGCGCCCATCGTTCAGCCGCTGACAGCCCCGGAACCGGAGAGGCACGTCTCTTTCTCAGGAGGCAAGGGAGACTCCGACGTAGTGGTAGAGGGGGCGGAGGGAGTGCAGGTCTCGCTGGCCAAATGCTGCGAGCCGGTGCCCGGCGACCCGATAATGGGCTTCTCCACTAGGACCAGGGGGATCACGGTCCACAGGGCCGACTGTGAAAACGTGAAGAACGCCAGGGAGGAGAGGCGGGTGAACGTCTCCTGGGGCAATACTAAAAACCGCAAGTTCTCCGCCCGCCTGAAGGTGGAGGCAATCGACAGGAGCGGCCTCTTCGGGGACGTGGTCCAGGCCATAGCCGCCGGCGACGGCACGGTGACGGGGATAAAGGCCGGCGTCGTGGGAGGCAACATGGCGAGGATGAAGATGGAGCTGCGCGTCAAGGACCTTGAACACCTGTACAACATAGTGGCCAGGCTGAACTCGGTCAAGGGCATGATCCAGGTGACACGGGGGTGAAGATCGAAGATGAGAGCGGTGGTACAGAGAGTCTCCTCCGCCAGGGTGCTGGTGGAGGGGGAGACGAGCGGCTCGATCCCGGGGGGTTTGTGCGTCCTGCTGGCAGTCTCCGACTCCGACGGAGAGAAAGAGGTCGACTGGATGGCTGACAAGATCGTCAACCTGCGTATATTCCAGGACGACGAGGGCAAGATGAACAGGTCCCTGCTGGAGACGGGGGGAGACCTGCTGGCCGTGTCGCAGTTCACACTCTACGGGGACTGTCGCAAGGGGCGGCGTCCCTCGTTCGTCGGAGCGGGGGACCCGGAACATGCGGACAGGCTGTTCGAGAAGTTCAAGAAGGCCGTCGAAACCAGGGGTGTGCGCGTCGAGAGCGGCGTTTTCGGGGCGCACATGCTGGTCGAGATAGCAAACGACGGCCCGGTGACCCTGATAATAGACAGCTGATCCCGCACCCGGCGGGAGTGAAAGGACAAATGCCCTATGAACTACAGGAAGTTTCTTTTAGGACCTCTTCAGACCAACTCCTACCTGGTGTGGGACGACTCGGGCAACGGGTTCATGGTCGATCCGGCGGGCGACGCGACCGAGGTGTTCGAATTCGCCGGGGCCAAAGGCATTGCGATCGGAACAATTCTGCTTACACACGGACACCCCGACCACGTAGGCGGTCTGCACTCAGTGCTTGAAAGGGCCGAGGCCCGAGTCTACATCAGCGAGGGAGATGCGCAGATGCTTCGCTTCCCCGATCAGAGGACCATGCGCCGGCTGGGCTACGACTTCAAGGGCTTCGAAGATTATTCCGTCCTGCACGACGGGGACGTACTGTCGGTGGGGGGTATTACGGTAAGGGTGATAGGAACGCCCGGTCATACACCGGGCAGCGTCTGCTTTCTGGCCTCGCCGGGAGGTTCCGAGGAAATGGGAATCCTGTTGTCCGGGGACACCCTGTTCGCCGGCAGCGTGGGGCGCACCGACCTCTCCGGCGGCGACTCTGGCCAGCTGCGAAGGTCGTTGATGCTGCTCTCGTCCCTTCCAGATCATACTCCAGTACTGCCCGGTCACGGCCCATCGACTACAATAGGGACGGAGCGCAGGCACAACCCCTTCTGGCCGGAGGAGTGGGCGTGAGGCTCTCCTCACTTCCCGCCGAGGAGAGGCCGAGGGAGAGGCTTCGCCGGAGGGGAGCGGCGTCCCTGTCCGTCCCTGAGCTGCTCGCGATCCTGCTGAGGACCGGCAGCAGGGGGAAGGACGTGCTCGAGCTGTCCGCGGACGTGCTGGGCAAGTTTGGCGACCTGAGGGGATTGGCCAAGGCGTCGGACGAGGAGATGATGGAGCTCCCGGGACTGGGAGATGCAAAGGCATGCGTACTGCTGGCCGCGATGGAGCTCGCGAAGCGTCTCTCCTGCCAGCGGGACGAGACGACCGCCTCCGAGGGGTGGAGGGCGAGAGTGGAGAGGCTGGCGGGCGAGCTGGCCGACGAGGAGAGGGAGTTCATATTCGCCATACACACCAGGAGAAACGGCTCGGTGATCCAGGAGGACAGATTGTCCTTCGGGGGGGCGGAAGGGGCCTTTCTTGATGTAAAATATCTCCTCAGGAGGTGTGTGAGGCTCAACTCTCACGGACTGATCCTTGTGCACAATCATCCGGACGGGTCGCTCCAACCGAGCGTCGATGATATCAAGCTCACGGATTTCCTGTCTCGAAGGACGCAGATTCTGGGCATCGACCTGTTAGGGCATTTTGTCGTGGCGAACGGCGAGAGCAGACGCATCTCTCTGGCCGGGGAGCCTTGGAAAGCGGGGATGGATGCAGGTGTTTAAATTTTTTTCAGGTGTATTCGGAGGCGATATCGGAATAGACCTCGGGACCGCCAACATCATCGTGTACGTCAAGGGGAAGGGCGTGGTCATCAACGAGCCGTCGGCGGTGGCTATCCGCAAGCGTCCCAAGGGCGGCGCGACAGAGGTCATAGCGGTGGGCCGCGAGGCCAAGGCCATGGCGGGCAAGACCCCTGGAGGAGTTTTCACCATATGGCCAATGCAGGACGGGGTGATAGCCAACTTCGAGATGACGGAGGAGCTGATCAGGCACTGCCTGAGGAAGGCCAACGGCGGAAAGTCGTTCGTGTCTCATCCCAGGGTCGTCATCTCCGTGCCTGCGGAGGTCACCGAGGTGGAGCGGAAGGCCGTTATCGACGCCACTCTCGGTGCCGGCGCCAAGGAGGCCTACGTGATAGAGGAGCCGGTCGCCGCCGCCCTTGGCGTCGGCCTGCCGATACAGGAGCCCAGGGGGAGCATGATACTCGACATCGGCGGAGGCACGAGCGAGGCGGGTGTGCTGTCGCTTGGAGGAATAGTGGTGACCAACTCTCTCCGCGCCGCCGGCAAGGAGATGGACAACGCCATAGTTGCGATGCTTCGCCAGCGCTACGCCCTCCTCATCGGGGAGACGACCGCGGAGGAGGTCAAGATCGCAATCGGCTCCGCCCTCCCCCTGGACAAGGAGCTGGAGATGGCGGTGAAGGGGCGCGACCTGGCCGACGGCCTGCCGAAGGCCGACATAGTGACCTCCGTCGAGGTGCGAGAGGCGCTCGAGCCCATCCTCCTCAGGATCGAGGACATGGTGAAGGTCGCGCTCGAACAGACCCCCCCGGAGCTGGCCAAGGACATAGTCGACCAGGGGATCTTCCTTTCGGGCGGAGTGTCCCTGCTGCGCGGGCTTTCGGAGAGGCTCTCCAGGGCGATGAACACCCCCGTGGTGGTGGCGGAGGATGCGCTCTTCGCGGTCGCAAGGGGAGTGGGGAAGATCCTTGAGAACCTCGGGGACATGAGAAAGGTGCTCCTCTCCGTGGAGAAGGGTTCGAAGTAGCCTCCGTCCCCTGAAGTGCGGAGCGCCCCGTCATGACCGACAAGCGCAGCGAAAGAGAGTGGATTCACGGGCTTTTGGCCGTGGCCGCCAGCCTCCTGCTATTGGCTGCCGCTCCAAGGCGGGAGCTGTTCAGAGGTGCGGTTGACCTGGTAGGCGAGGCCCTTAGATATCCCGAGTACCCGGCAGTCCTCATCGAGAGAACGGCCAGGGAGTTCGCCGTGTGGTTCGTGGACAGGGGAGAACTGCAGGACCGCATGAACTCCCTGAGGGCGGAGAACGAGCGGCTCAGGCTGGTATGGTCGATGGAGACGGCCGAAGGCCTGAGGACCGAGCTTGACGGCTTCGCGCACTTCGCCCGAATCACGGTCAGGGAGCCTCTCTCCTGGTGGTCGGAGGTCAGGATCAACAAGGGATACAAGGATGGGGTCGTCGTCGGGGCGCCGGCTCTTCAGAACGGCTTCCTCGCCGGCAGGGTCGGCTCGGCGGAGGGACGTTACGCGTGGGTCGAGCTTCTGTCCTCCTCGACCCTCATGATTCCCGTGGTGGTGGAGGAGACCAGGGATCTGGGCGTGGTCGCGGGTGACGGGGAGGGGGGGGTGTGGCTGCTCTACATCCCCGAGAACAGGGTCCTGAGGGGTGGTCTGCACATAAGCACGGCCATGGTCAGCGAGGCCCTGCCGCCGGGCATCCCGCTGGGAGTTCTCTCCGACGAGCGGCGGGAGACGAACGACGGATACTCGGCGTGGCGCGTCCTGCCCGGCGCGTCCCTGTCCCAGCTCTACGCGCTCGAGATCCTGCACCCGTCCTCCTCGGAAGGGAAGGAAGACCCGTGATCTACCTGTTCTCCTGGTACATGCAGGATTTTCTGTGGATCCTGAGCTCCGGAAAAGTTCTAGTGCCGGAGGTCTTTCTGCTCACCCTCGTCTTCCTGTCTCTCTACAGCTCCGAGGACGGGGTGCGCACCGTATGGGCCGCGTTCCTGGGGGGGGTTTTATGGGACCTAAGGTGGACCGGTTTTCCGGGAATCACCTCGCTTTTCTACGTTACCACCATAATGGTTGTCCGCTGGCTGTGGTACTCGCTACCGGTGTCCGGAAGGACGATTTCCCTCTTCGGGCTGCTCCTTTGGGCCGCGAACATGCCTGTGGCCATCGGAAGGATCTACCTCTGGGGAGCCAGGGGACTGTCGATACTGCAGGCGTACCTCATCCAGCAGAGCCACATAGTGCCACTGGTCCTTCTGGGGTGCGCCGCCTACGCATGGAGGCTTAAGAACCGGGATGTCTGACCAGCGCTCTCTCATCAACCGCAGGCTCCTCTGCTGGAGATGGTTTCTACTCTTCATACTCCTCGTCCTAGTGGGATGGCTGTACTATTTCCAGATCGTGAAAGTCGACACCTACGTCCGCCTGGGCGCCAACAACAGGCTCAGGTTCATCCGCTACGCGCCCATAAGGGGCGAGATAGTCGACCGCAACGGGGTCCCGGTTGCCGCGAACGTAACGACATTCGACATAATGGGCTACCCGCTGGACATAGAGAAGGACGGTATGATAGAAAGGCTGTCCCTTCTGCTGATGCGCCACGGCATCCCCCTGACGGACCGGGACCTTTACAAGGAGATCAAACGGCAGTCGTGGGCCCCTTACAGGGTGGTCAGGGTGGTGTCGGGCATCACCCTCGCCCAGATGGCGGAGCTGGTTGCCGACCCGGAGTTCCCCAGGCAGCTCTTCCCCATCCCCGTGCTTAGGAGGACTTATCCGGCCGGGGGGGTCGCCGCGAACGTGACCGGGTTCGTCGGCGAGATCAGCGAGAGCGAGCTTCGCCTGCTGGAGAGCAAGGGGTACGTAGGTGGGGACCATATAGGAAAGTCGGGCATAGAGAAGCAGTACGAGGAGATACTTCGCGGAAAGCCGGGTGGGGAGTCCGTGGAGGTCGACTCCAAGGGGCGCAAGATCAGGAGGATCGACTCCTACCTCGCCGGGCGCGGAGAGGACCTTAAACTCACGCTCGACCTCGGTGCCCAGAGGCTCGCGACCGAACTGCTGAAGGACAGGCGCGGGGCGATGGTGGTGATGGACGTCCATGACGGGGACGTGCTGGTGCTGGTCTCCTCCCCGTCCTACGACAACAACCCCCTCTCGTGGGGAGTGTCGTCCACCGAGTGGAACGCCCTGCTCAACGACTCTCAGAAGCCCATGCTCGATAGGAGTATAGCAGGTCTGTATCCGCCAGCGTCGACCTTCAAGGCGCTCGTGGGGCTTGCGGCCCTGGCCGAGAAGGAGGTCTCCTCCTCCACTCTCTTCTCCTGCAGCGGCGCATTTCCCCTGGGGAACAGGGTCTTCCGCTGCTGGAGGCGGACGGGGCACGGGAGGATGAACCTGGTGACCGCGCTTCAGTATTCGTGCGACATATACTTCTACCAGGTGGGCCTTAAGGTCGGGATAACAAAACTGCTGAAATGGGCCGACATGCTGGGGCTTGGAAAGCCCACCGGGATCGACCTCCCGGGCGAGGCGTCCGGCGTGATCGCAGGCCCGGAGTGGAAGAAGGCGCGCCTGAAAGAGTCATGGTACAAGGGAGACACGGTGAACTACTCCATAGGACAGGGCTTTCTGCTGACGACCCCGCTGCAGCTGGCCACCCTGTACGCCGCCATCGCCAACGGCGGCAAGGTGGTCCGACCGAGGCTGGCGGAGAGGGCGCCGAAGCAGTCGGTTGACCTGAACATAGACCAGGAGCACCTAAAGATAATCCGCAAGGGGCTGGACTTCGTAGTCCGAAGGGGCACGGCCCAGCGGGCGGGGAGCTTCGGGATAACGGTGGCCGGAAAGACCGGCACCGCGCAGAATGCCCACGGGGCGGACCACGCTCTCTTCGTCGGGTACGCGCCGATGGACGACCCGAAATACGTGGGCGTGGCTATGCTGGAGGCGGGGCTTCACGGAGGGTCGGTGGCCTCACCCATGGTGGGAGAGATGCTCTCCTATCTCCTGGTTCCTTCGTCCAGGGTTAAGCAGCCCTGAGTTCTCTATTGACCGGGGCGTTTTGTACCTTTTTTCTACCAGCGGTCAGTTGCCGTTATAATGACTTCCGGAGGAGGAGATCGAGTGACGGAAAACATGCAATCCCTTGAGGGCCGGAACGGCTCGCCGGAAAGGGAAGAACGGTCCGGGATCGTGCTGAAGGGCGCGGGATACGGGGTCCGCATGATCCTGCCCGAGGAGATGTCCGACGAAGAGCTGTTCGATGAGCTTCTCCGCTTCTCCGGGGACGCCGCGCGCCTTGCCCGCGACATAGGAGTGGTCCTGGACCTGCAGGGGAGAAGCCTCGGACGTCCCTTTTTACTGAGGCTTCTATCCGAGTTCGTCTGGACGGGGGAGATCCGCGTCCTCTCATGGATGTCGTACAACGCCGATACGCTCGATCTTCTCAGGGCCTCCGGCTTCATCACCGAGGAGCCGGGGTCTGAGAGGCCCGAGCGCAGGACGGTCGGCACCGGGTCCTTGGTGCTGATGCAGTCGCTCAGGTCGGGCCAGAGGGTGGAGCACGACGGAGACGTGGTGCTCCTCGGGCATATGAACGAGGGGGCGGAGATCTGCTCCTCGGGCAACGTCTTCGTCCGCGGCAGGCTGAAAGGAGTGGTTCACGCGGGAATGCACGGAGGCCAGTTCTGCATCTCGGCAGGCCAGTTCGAGGCCAAGCAGCTTCGCCTCGGCGGAAAACTCTGCTCCACTCTGGGCAGCGACATGGAGTGGTGGGGCAAGTCCGTGGTCATCAGTCTTGAAAATGACTCCCTCGTAGTGAGGGAGCTGAAGTTATAACATCCGGGATTCGCCCGTGCGGGGCGAAAGAGATGGAAGGGGAGATCTGGCTGTGGATTCTCGTGTAATCGTAATAACCTCCGGAAAGGGAGGGGTGGGCAAGACCACCGCGACGTCCAATCTTTCGGTGGCCTTGGCTCGGTCCGGCCACAGGGTGGTGGCGGTCGACGGGGACATCGGACTCAGGAACCTCGACGTGGTAATGGGGTTGGAGAACAGGGTCGTCTATAACTTCATCGACGTCATGGAGGGCAACTGCCGATTGAACCAGGCCCTCGTCAGGGACAAGCGAGTCGACAACCTCTTCCTCCTCCCGGCCGCGCAGACGCGCACCAAGGACGCCGTCTCGGCGGAGCAGATGGAGCAGCTCTGCGATCTCCTCAGGGACGAGTTCGAGTACGTGCTGATCGACAGCCCGGCGGGCATAGAGAGCGGCTTCCGCAACGCGGTGGCCGGGGCTGACGAGGCCATAGTCATAGCGACGCCCGAGGTCTCATCGGTCCGGGACGCGGACAGAATCATCGGCCTGCTTGAGTCCATGGGCAAGGCCCCCATACGCCTTGTCGTAAACAGGCTGAGGGCCAACATGGTGCTGGAGGGAGAGATGCTTGACGTGACCGACGTGCTGGACATCCTCGCCATAGGCCTTGTCGGGGTCGTCCCGGAGGACGACAGCGTCGTCAAGTCGGCCAACCGGGGCGAACCGCTCACCTTTTCGGACAGCTCGCCCGCTGCCAAAGCCTTCCAGAGGATAGCGGCGCGTCTCACAGGACAGGAGATCCCCTTCCCGAAGTTCGAGGAGGAGAGCGGCAGGGGCCTGTTGGCCGGAATACGAAGGTTCTTCGGGATGAAAGACTGACGGAAAAGAGGTATTCATTATGGGCTTCTTCAAGAAACTATTCGGCTCGACAGGCTCGAAATCAATAGCGAAAGAGCGGCTCCAGATAGTACTGATCCATGACAGGTCGGACATCTCGCCCGAGATGCTGGATGGGCTTCGCAGGGACATGATCGCCGTGATAACCAGGTACATGGACATCGACACATCGCGCATAGAGATGGACTTCGACAGGGCGGACAGGTCTGTGGCCTTCGTCGCCAACATCCCTGTCATCAGGATAAAGCGCGGCGTCGTGCCGGCGAGGAACGGGGAGCTGCTGTAAATCGGTCGGCGAAGGCGGACCGCTATTTAACAAGTATTGACCGGGGGAGATCATGGAGGAGAACATTCGCACTTTCCACGAGAAGCTGACCGGGCTGGACAAGATCCAGCTCATCCCGGCGGTGGTGCTCTTCTGCCTCGGAGTGGTATCCATCTTCAGTGCGGGCGCCGGGTTCGAGGGCAAGGGTAGCTCTTTCGCCGCGAGACAGCTTGTATGGGGTATTCTCTCGGTCGGCGCTTTTCTGATCACGGTAAAGATAGGTCACGAGCTCTTTCTTCAGAAGGCGTACCTTCTTTACGGGGTATCCATCGCGGTGCTGCTGGTCATGATGGTCGTCGGGCTGAGCGTGAAGGGCTCTCAGCGCTGGATCGACCTCGGCCTCTTTCGCTTTCAGCCAGTGGAGTTCGTGAAGATATCCCTAGTCCTGCTGCTTGGAAAACACCTGTGCAGATACCCTCCAAAGACTTTCCCCTCCTTCCTCGGGGGATTGCTGTTGCCCGGATTGTCGGTGGTACTGGTCCTGCTGCAACCGGACGCGGGCAGTGCGATCGTGTGCTCGGTGATAATCTTTGTCGCGGTAGTCGTGGCCGGCGCACCTGCTCGTTATCCCGCGGGATTGATGCTCTCCTTGCCGATGCTTTTGCCCGTCGCCTGGCGCTTTCTGAAGGATTACCAGAAGGCCAGGATCCTCGTATTCCTGGACCCGTGGAGCGATCCGCTGGGCGCGGGGTACAACGCCATCCAGTCGCGCATCGCCGTCGGATCCGGAGGCCTGTTCGGCGCCGGGTTCATGGGAGGGGCGCAGAGCAAGCTGCGCTTCCTTCCGGAGCCTCACACCGACTTCATATTCGGCGTCTTCTCAGAGGAGTTCGGCTTCGTCGGTGCATTGATCCTGCTTCTGCTCTTCGGCCTGATCTTCTGGCGGCTGGTGGACGCGGGGCTTCGTACCAAGGACCTGCGCGCCAAGGTGATGATCGCGGGCATCTCCGCCTGGCTCTGGTTTCAAGTGGTGCAGAGCGTGGGGATGAGCATGGGGCTGCTGCCGATCACCGGCCTGCCCCTGCCCTTTGTAAGTTACGGAGGCAGCTCCCTTCTCTCGTTCTCCATGGCGCTTGGCCTTGCCCAGAGCGTTTACATATCAACCTTAAAACAATATAAATAATTATGTGCATATAACTGAAAAAAGACAGGAGGTGTCGGCTGCGCATGAGCTTCCCGATTGAGCGCAAAGGTTTCGGACCGCGCCCGGAAGCCTGCCGGGCTTTCGACCTGGAGTACGACGACGAAATGTGGCCGCTCCTCGCCGATATAAAACGCTCTTCCCGGTATGCGGGGTGCGAATACGGACAGATCCCCGCGAAAGACGGCGAAGCGGTCCGCTTTTGTCTCGCCTTCCCGGATGTCTACGAGATAGGCATGAGCTATCTCGGCTTCCAGATCCTCTACTACCTGTTGAAAGGCCTTGAGCATTCAGACGCGGACAGGGTCTACTGTCCCTGGACCGACCTAGAGGAAAAGATCAGACTCTCCGGAGGCACTCTCGCCTCGATCGAGGGTGGCGTACCGTTGAACCGCTTCGACGTGGTGGGATTCACCCTTCAGTACGAGCTGAGCTACAGCAATATACTCACGATGCTCGACCTCGGGCGCATACCGATCCTGTCGGCCGACAGGGGAGACGACGACCCGTTGGTCGCAGCCGGTGGAGTCGGGGCGTTCGCCCCCGAGCCGCTGGCGCCCTTCATCGACTTCTTCTGCGTAGGAGACGGAGAGGTGCTGTTGCCTAAGGTGACAGACGTCCTGTTCAAGGCCAGGGGGCGCTCGCGGGAGTATAAGCTAGCCTCTCTCGCCGGGATCGGGGGGATCTACGTCCCCTCCCTTGTGGAGTGTGAGTACGGCCCTGGCGGAGTCTCATTCCGCCCGCGGCGAGGCGGCGGCCTGTCCCTTCCCGTCCGTCGCGCCTCGGTCGAGTCCATGGACGAAGCCTTCCTGCCGGAGATGCTCCTGGTGCCGTCAGCCGGGATAGTCCACGACAGGGTAACGGTCGAGATCTTTCGCGGATGCGCCAGGGGATGCAGGTTCTGCCAGGCGGGCATGGTCGGTAGACCCGTGAGAGAGCGCTCCCCCGGGCCGCTAGCCGACAGGATCGTCTCTCTTGTCGACAGGACCGGGTGGGAGGAGGTCGGCCTTCTGTCGTTGGCGTCATGCGACTATTCGGGCATAGAGGAGCTTGTCGAACGCCTGTCGCCGGAGCTGGAGTCGCGCAACGTCAAGCTCGGCCTGCCCAGCCTGCGGATGGACGCCTTCTCGGTGAATTTGGCCGCCGGTATGGGCGGGATGCGCAGGGGGGGCATAACCTTCGCGCCCGAGGCGGGAACCCAGCGCCTGCGCGACGTGATCAACAAGGGGGTCACGGAGGAGGACTTCGAGTCGGCCCTGCGCACTGCCTTCAGCCGCGGCTGGGACAGGGTGAAGCTCTACTTCATGATGGGCCTGCCCACGGAGATCTACGATGACCTGGACGGAATAGTCCGCCTCTCGCGGCTGGCATACTCCATCGGGCGCGAGTATAAAAAAAGAACACAGGTGGCCGTCTCATTGGCCGGATTCGTCCCCAAGCCGCACACTCCCTTCCAGTGGGAGGAGCAGCTCCCCGTCGAGGAGCTGCGAGAGAGAGGCAGGCACGTCAAGAATAGCCTCTCCGAGGGGAGGAGAAGGATAACCCTGAAGTATCACGAACCGGAGCAGACCTTCCTGGAGGGAGTCTTTGCCCGTGGGGACAGGCGGCTCGCCCCGGTGCTGCTTGAGGCTTGGAGGGCGGGCGCGCGTTTCGACGGATGGAGCGAGAGCTTCTCCCTCCCCACGTGGATGGAGGCCTTTGACCAGGCCGGTGTCGACCCGTACTGGTACGTCTCGCGCGACAGGCCCGAGGACGAGGGGCTGCCGTGGGATCACATACACGCGGGGGTGGACAGGGACTTCCTGTGGAGAGAGCGCCTCCGCTCACGACAGGGGATTCTTTCCCCGGACTGCCGCGTCGACGGCGAATGTTCGTACGCCGGTGAGAACTGCCAATTCTGCGGAGCGTGCTTCCGTCCCGCCGGAGCGAGCGATGGCTAGGCTTCGCCTGACATACGCCAAGAGGGGCAGGGCATGCTTCATACCTCATATCGCGATTCCGAGCGTATTCTCCAGGAGCGGACGAAGGGCCGGGGTCGAGTTCGAGCTCTCAGAGGGCTTCTCGCCTCGTCCGAGGATAAGCCTCGGGCCGGAGCTCCCCGTGGGAGTGCCTGCTCTCTGCGAACCGCTCGAGGTCCGGGTCAGGGCATTCTCGGACTATCTGATGCGCTCCTGGGACGATGCCCTGCCCCCCGGTTTCTTCTTCACCGGGTACCGATTCGTCCCCGAGAAGGACAGGGACGAGGCAAGGGCGCTGAGCAAACTGTGCGAGGCGTCGTCCTACATCCTGGGCCTCAGGGGGCCCGACCGCACCCCTCTCGCCGCGGCCCTGGAGGAAATGATGGAGGAGGGCGTCGTTCTGAACTTCCATGAGGCGGGGCGGGGGCTCTGCCGCTGCATCGTGGAGAGGCCGTCCGAGAGAGGCCCCGGGCTTCTCGTGAAGGAACTGCGGATAAGAGGTATCATAGAGGGGTGGCCTGAAATTTTCATTTTTCGCGAAGCTGTGGGAAGGCTGAGGGCCGGCAGTGTAACGCCGCTTACGCCCTCTGTCTTCTCTGTTGATTTTCTTCAAAGGGGGGGTCCGTTTGCTGAACAACTCTGATTCAAGGGAAGAACAACCGGAGGAGCAGGCATTTAAAGGCCGGCGCACGGCCGGGGCTTGCTCCCGACGGCCGCCGGAGCCGTGCGACGCCGATATAAAGATAATAGCCAATTGCATAGACCCCGAGGAGACGAGGGTCGCCATCGTCGAGGAAGGTAAACTCGCGGACCTCTTCGTCGAGCGCATGTGGGAGCGCCAGAGGACGGGGGAGATATACAAGGCCCGCGTCGAGAGCGTGCTTCCGGGAATCCACGCCGCCTTCGTCAACCTGGGGGACGGCAGGAACGCCTTCCTCTACCTGAACGACGCCAAGGGGCTGGACCTGAAGCCCAACAACGAGCTTCTCGTCCAGGTCACCAAGACGGCCAGGAAGAACAAGGGCGCGAGGGTGACCTCCCGGATCTCCCTTCCGGGCAGGTACATAGTGCTTGTGCCGGGCGGCAACGAGTCGGGCGTCTCCAAGAGGATAGTCGAAGAGGGGGAGAGAAAGCGCCTGAAGGCGATAGCCAGGGAGCTGAGGGGGGACTTCGGGATCATCGTCCGCACCGCCGCGGAGGGGGTAGACGCCGAGTCCCTGGCGCACGACGTCGAGGTTCAGCTTGCCCTGTGGCGCGAGATCGAGCACGCCGGCGGGACGCAGAACGCCCCGTGCCTCCTGTTCAAGGACCTGGGGCTGCTCGGAAGGATACTCCGCGACGAGCTGAACGAGCAAGTCTCGGAGATCATAGTGGACGGCGAGGAGGAATACGAGAACGTCCGGAGCTATCTGCCCGGGCTGTGCGGCGGGGATCCACCGGACCTGTCGCTCTACAGGGGAGCCGTCCCCCTGTTCGAGTACTACGGGGTAGAGAAGGAGATAGAAGCCTCACTCGAGCGGAAGGTATGGCTCGACTCCGGGGCTTACCTGGTGATAGACCACACGGAGGCCCTGACTGTCATAGACGTGAACACGGGGAAGTACGTGGGCAAAACCGACCTTCGCCACACGGTGCTGGACGCCAACTTGGAGGCTGCGTCGGAGATAGCCAGGCAGCTCCGGCTTAGGGCGATCGGGGGCATCGTGGTGATCGACTTCATCGACATGGATTTCGAGGAGGATCGGTCACGCCTGCTGAGAAGGCTCGAGGAGGTCTTCCAGGCCGACAGGTATCGAGCCAGGGTCTTCGGTGTCTCGCAGCTCGGCCTCGTAGAGATAACGAGAAAGCGTGCCAGGCCGGACATACGCTCCACTCTCACCCGAAGCTGTCCCGAGTGCGGGGGGGTGGGATGGGTCTTCCGCGAGGACACCATCGCGATGACCATAAAGCGTTTTCTGAGAAAGGTCTCGATCGCCAACAGATCCGAGGCCATCCTGCTGGAGACCAATGCCACCGTCGCCAGGCACGTGTTCGAGACCTACCTCCCCATGTGGGAGAACGAGCTGGGGCTCAGGCTCTTCATAGCCGCCGTGCCGGAATACCCCTGGAGCAAGTTCAGACTGGACTGCCAGGGTGCTCTGTCGAGGGTGGAACGCCGCATTGAGCTGATGGAGACGCGGGAGGCTCGTATCGTTGTTTATAGAACGTCTTCGACTTAAGGGCTTCAAGAGTTTCGGCCGTGCCGCCGACCTGCCTCTCTCCCCCGGTTTTACCGCGATAGTCGGCCCCAACGGGAGCGGCAAGAGCAACCTGCTCGACGCCCTTCGGTGGGTGCTGGGCGAGGGAGCACCGCAACGCCTGCGCGTGGTCAGACAGGGGGATCTGCTATTCGCCGGCAGCGCCTCCGTCCCCGCGGCTGCGCGCACCGAGGTCTCGGTGACTTTGAGCTCGCACGGGTCGTCGCGCGTGGAGGGCTCGCCGCCGGACTGCCTGATCAGGAGAAGCTACTCGCAGGAGACGGGGACGGTCCTCACGGTGGACGGCACGCGAGTCCGCCTCTCCGACCTGGACGAGGTGAAGCGCAGATGGCGGCTGGAGGGCGACAGGTTCGCCTTCATAGGACAGGGGGAGGTCGCCGAGGCCGTCCACCAGCGCCCGGCCGAGAGAAGGTCTCACCTTGAGGTCCTGTTCGGCATTGACCTCTTCCGCAAAAAGAGGGACGAGACCTTCGCAAAGCTCGCGTCGGCGTCCGAGTCCGCCCTTCACCTGTCCGCCCTGGCCGCGGAGCTCGAGGCCCGCAGGCGGGAGATAGCGCCTTCGGTCGAAAAGGCGCGCGCGGCGAGGGGCGTCATGGACCAGCTGGAGGAGGGGAGGCGGACCCACTACTTCTGGAGACGCCGCCTGCTGGAGGAGACCCGCGCCTCCCTGGAGGAGGAGCTGAGCGGCCTGCTGGGGCGAGAGGAGCTTCTAGTCTTCTGGGAGAGGCTGTGGGCCGAGGCCAGGGCGCAGGTCGCGCGGAGAATGGAGGAGGGGCAGGGGTGCCTTCGGAGTCTGGCCGGGTGCCGGAACGAGCTCCGGGCGCGCCGCGAGGCCCTGGGGAGGGGCTGCTTCGCCTCGGCCGCGGCGATCAAGGAGCTTCTCGCCAGGCGCAGGTCTCTTGCCGAGGAGCTGAGGCAGGAGTCGTCCCGGGTCTCGGTGCTGGAGTCGGAGAGAAAGGAGCTTCGCGCCAGGGAGAGAGACCTCTCCGGCAGGGCAGCCGCCCTGGGAGAGGAGAGGGAGAGAATCGTCGAAGCTCTTGTTGAAAAGCGCAGGGCGATGGAGGAGGAGGCGGAGCGCAGGGAGAGTGCCGCCGCCTCGGCTGCATCCCTGTCGGGGGAGCTGGAGGCGCTGAGATCGAGGATCATGGCCGGGAGGTCCTTCCTGTCGGCATCCGAGGCCGACATCGAGGAAGCGGACCTTGCCGCCGAATCCGCCCGAAAGGCCCTGGAATCCACCAACGAACGATTACGGCTGCTGGAAAAAAGAGCTCCCGGGCTGGTAGAGGCCCACAACGACATCCTCGCCCGGTGCAGGGCGACGGGCGGCGCTCTTCAATCATCACGCAGGGAGTCGTCGGCCCTCGAGAGGCGCCTGGAGGATCTCCGCGTGGAAGAGGACTCTTTCTACCCCGCTCCCGTCCGCTTCCTGTCGGCGGCGACGAAGCTCGGAAGGCTCCCCGTGAGCATGAGCATCGCCGCGGAGGCCTTCTCCTGCCCGCCTAAGATCGCCCCCGCTCTGGAGGCCTACCTGGGAGGACGGCAGTTCTGGATTCTTGTCGAGACGCTGGAGGAGGCGGGAAGGTGCATAGACATGCTAAAGGAGCGCAACGCGGGCAGGGCGACCTTCCTCCCGCTGGAGCGCAGCCGCCCGAGATCCCCGGCGCGTCGATTCGCCCTGCCCGAGAGAGGCGTCGTCGGCTGGGCCGCTGACCTGGTCACCGCCGACCCTCGCTGGTCGCCCGCGGTCATGCACCTGCTCGGCGACCTGTTCATAGTCGAGGAGTACAGTGACGGAGCGATCATGGTGAAACAGGGCGCGACTTTCCCCATAGCCACCCTGGAGGGAGAGGTCTTCTCCCCCGGCGGTTCGGTGAGCGGGGGCCGCTCCCGCGCTGCCGCGGGCGCGATAGAGAGAAGGAATCGCATCGCGGCGGCGGAGGAGAGCCTGAACGTGCTGAGGAGCAGGATCGAAGAGCTGTCGCTCGCCCTCGAGAAGGAGGAGGCCCTGGAGCGCATTCGTGCCGGCGAGAGGGACGAAAGCTCCCGGGCCATCCGGGATGCCGGGAAGGGGGCCGAGGAGCACCAAGCGAAACTGGACGCGGAGCTCGCGAGGAGGGGGCGGCTGCTCGAATCGAGGCGGGCCGGCGAGGAGGAGCTTCTCGAGTGGGAGAGGCTTGCCTCGGAGCTGGAGGCCCGTATCGACGCACTGTCGCCTGTGCCGGAGGAGGAGTCCGAGGATGACGACCTGGCGACTCTTCCGAAGGAGCTGGCCAGGATGGAGTCGGAGGGCGCCCTGCTGGCCGAGCGCCTGTCGAGCGTCCGGGCCCTGTGCGAGCGAAGCGACGAGGAGATCGGTCGCGCCATGGAGCGTAGGTCGGCCCTCGTAGAGGAAGAGGGAGCCTCGTTGGCTCGAGAGAAGGAGGAGCGAGAGAAACTGTCTCGCAGGGGAAAAGAGCAGCATGCTCTCTTCATCGAGCTCGGGGAGATCGACGCCGAGATGGCTCGTACATCGGAACTGGGACGCTCCCTGGCAGCCCGCGCGGAGGCTGTATCGACGAGGGCCGTCAAATCGGCGGAGAGGGCGGCCTCCTTCAAGGTTCGATCGGAGGCCGTCGAACGCAGGATCGGCGAGGTTGCCTCGGACCTCTCCGCCCTTATCGATGCCAACGAGGAGTCCTTCACCTACGACCCCTCCCGCGCGCCGAGGGGAGAGGAGGGGCAGGCGATAGCCTCCTCCGTCAAGAGGCTTGAAAGGGAGCTCGCCTCGCTCGGCCCGATCGACTGGGGAGCTCTTTCGGAGGGAGATGCGCTCGACGGCCGCGTCTCATACCTCAACGAGCAGATAGCGGATGTCAGAGCGGCGATAGGGGAGCTCAAGGGGATAATAGACGAGACGGACCGGTATGTCGCCACGGTCTTCTCGGAGGCCTTGGGCAGCATCAACATCCGCTTCGACTCCCTCTTTCGCAGGCTCTTCGGAGGCGGAGAGGCCAGACTTCAGCTGTCGGCGCCCAGGGGCGCTCGCGAGGATGACGAGGAATCGCAGGAGGCCGTAAGCGCGGAGTGGGACAGGGGAGTGGAGATAGTCGCCCGTCCCCCGGGAAAGCACCTTCAGTACCTGGCGCAGCTCTCGGGGGGGGAGCAGACCCTGACGGCGATCGCCTACCTGTTCGCGGCGATGGAGGCTGCGGGAGTTCCCCTCGCGGTTCTGGACGAGGTGGACGCGGCGCTCGACGAGTCCAACCTTCTGCGCTTCGGGGAGCTCGCGCGGGAGTACGCCCGTCCCGGAGGGATGCAGCTGGTGGCAATGACCCACAGGAGGGCGACAATGGAGAGGGCCGACATACTCTACGGGGTGACCCTTGACGAGCCCGGCCTCTCCAAGGTCGTCGGGATAAAGATAGACGACTGGGTGGAGCCCAAGGGGGGCGCCTTGAAGGCCGAACCCTCGGCGGGGAGGAGATCCTGATGAAAGACGACGGCACAGTGAGCCACGTATCCCGCGACTCTCTGACCCTGGGCGACCTGTCCCTCGACCAGCCCGAGGACGGTCCCAGGGTAAACGCGGACACCATACTGCTGGCCTCCTACGTTCGCGACACCTTCTCCGGGGCGAGAGGCGGCAGGGACGTGCTGGACATGGGGTGCGCCACCGGAGCCATCGCTCTCATCCTCGCTCGCCGCTTTCCGGAGCTACGGTCCATCAAGGGGATGGACATACAGGGAGGACTTGTCGCTCTTGCGAGGGAGAACGCGCGCAGGAACCGCCTCGAGGACAGGGTCTCGTTCATCGAGGGCGACCTTCGCGACATCAGGGGGCTCCTCCCGGCCCAGTCCTTCGACGTCGTCGTCTCGAACCCTCCTTACGAGTCCCCCGGAAGCGGACGCCTCAGCGCCTCCCGGTCGGACATGGTCGCCAGGCAGGAGGTGTCGTGCACCCTGGACGAACTGGCCTCCTCCTGCCGCTACCTGCTGCGTAACCGCGGAAGGCTCTACCTCGTCTTCAAGGCCGATAGGCTGAGCGAGCTGCTGGCGACCCTCTCGCGCCGGGGCCTGGAGCCGAAGCGCGCCAGGATGGTGCACCCTCTCAGGGGGCGCAAGGCGTCGGTCGTGCTGGTGGAGTCGCTCAGGGGCGGCAGGCCCGGCATGATAATCGAGCCCCCCCTATTCGTGCACGAGGAAGACGGCGGATACACGGAGGAGTTCCTCAGCGCCTACAGGGAGGACGGCCTCTCTTGCTCTACATAGTCCCCACGCCGGTGGGCAACCTGGAGGACATGACGGCGAGGGGTGCGCGAGTGCTGTCTGAGGTCGACTTCATCGCCTGCGAGGACACGAGGACCTCCCTCAAGCTGCTGCGAAGCATGGGCATCTCCAAGCAGCTGGTGGCGTACCATTCCTTCAACGAGAGGGGCAGGGCCGAGTCGATCCTGGAAAGGCTGTCGAGAGGCGAGAGCTGCGCCCTTATCTCCGACGCCGGCACCCCCGGAATCTCGGACCCCGGCTACGAGCTGATCCGCAGGTGCATCGAGGCCGGGATCGAGATCACGGCGCTCCCCGGCCCGACGGCCTTTGTACCAGCTCTCGTCCTGTCGGGCCTGCCCCCCTACCCCTTCCTCTTCCACGGCTTTCTTCCAGACGGCAGGGGGGACCGGGAGAGGGCGATACAGTCAGTCGCGGGGCTCCCGTGGACGCTGATCTTCTACGTCTCGCCCCACAAGGCCGGGAAGCACATCCTCCACCTTGCGGAAATCCTGGGCGACCGAAGGGCCGCTCTTGTACGCGAGATCAGCAAGGTCTACGAGGAGGCGAGGCGGGGGACCCTGTCCGCACTGGCCGAGTCAGTCTCGGGCGGGGTCAGGGGAGAGCTGGTCCTTGTCGTCGAGGGCGCCTCCGGGGACCGGGGCGACACTGAGGGCGACTGGATGGAGAGGGCGCGCGAGCTCGCCGAAAGCGGCCTGTCGTCCAGGGAGGTTGTAAAAACCCTCTCAAGGGAGTATTCTGTATCGAAAAACGAGGTAAAATCCTTTCTCTACCGGGAGTGCGGCAAGGAAGGGCAGGAGTAGAGCCTGCAGCCCTCTCGCCGATCGCGGCGCGGTTCGCCGGAGCGAGGACCAATATCAAGGAGGTATTGCATCAGATGAACGAGCGGAAAAGCTACTACCTCACGACCCCGATATACTACGTGAACGACATCCCCCACATAGGGCACGCCTACACAACCATCGCCGCGGACGCGATGTGCAGATACAAGAGGATGAGGGGTTACGACGTTTTCTTCCTCACCGGAACGGACGAGCACGGACAGAAGATACAGCAGAGCGCGACCGAGAAGGGGCTGACCGCGAAGGAGCTCGCGGACCGGACCGTGCTTAACTTCCAGGAACTGTGGAAGGTGCTGGACATCGCGAACGACGACTTCATCAGGACGACCGAGGATCGTCACCACAGGACGGTGCAGGCCTTCTTCAAGCAGCTGATGGACCAGGGAGACATCTACAAGGGCAAGTACGAGGGGTGGTACTGCGTCCCCTGCGAGACCTATGTCCCCGAGAGCGGCATAGGGGAGGAGAAGATCTGCCCCGATTGCAAGCGCCCCCTTCAGATGATGGAGGAGGAGAGCTACTTCTTCAAGGCCTCGAAGTACACGGATCAGCTGCTGGACTATTACAGGAAGAACCTTAAGGGCGTCATGCCGAAGAGCCGCTACAACGAGATAGTCAGCTTCATCGAGGGAGGTGTGCGCGACCAGTCCATCTCCAGGACCACCCTGAAATGGGGGATCCCCGTGCCCGGCGACGACGCTCACGTGGTCTACGTATGGTTCGACGCCCTGATAAACTACGCCACGGCCTGCGGCTACCTAGATGACCGGGAGAAGTTCGCCAAGTTCTGGCCCGAGGCGCGCCACCTCGTCGGCAAGGACATAATCCGCTTCCACTGCGTGATATGGCCCATCATGCTGCTTGCCCTCGGTGTCACCCCACCCGTATCGGTCTTCGCCCACGGCTGGTGGACGGTCGAGGGGGAGAAGATGTCCAAGTCCAGGGGCAACGTCGTGGACCCGTTCGACATGGCCGAACGCTACGGGGCGGACCCGTTCCGCTACTTCCTTCTGAGGGAGGTGCCGTTCGGCTTGGACGGGGACTTCTCCGAGGCCGCGCTGGTCGGGCGCATAAACTCCGACCTCGCCAACGACCTCGGCAATCTGCTCAACCGGACCCTGCAGATGGTCGACAACTTCTTCGACGGCAAACTGCCTGCGGCAGGAGAGGGAGGGGCGCTCGAACGCCAGGTCGCCGACCTCGCCGCCGAGACCCTGGCCGTGGTGGACGCCAAGATAGACGACTTCGCCTTTGACGAGGCGCTCAAGGCAATTTGGGCCTTCATCTCCAGGGGCAACAAGTACATAGACGAGACCATGCCCTGGAAGATGGGCAAGGATAAGAGGATGGACGAGCTGGCTGTCGTGTTGAACACCCTGTTCGACGTGCTTCGCCTGACGGCGATGCTGCTGGCGCCCTTCATTCCCGGCACGGCTGCCCGCATGTGGGATCAGCTCGGCCTGGAGGGAGAGCCTGCGGCCCTGCGCTACGACGACGTGAAGTGGAGAGAGAGGCCAGGGGAGATAAATGTCCGCAAGGGCAAGGTTCTCTTCCCGCGCATAGACATCGCCGAGTGGAAGAAGGCGCGGGAGGCGGCGAAAGCGCCGGAGGCCCCGGCGGCCCCCGAGATCGAGCACGAGGAGATAGTGGGCTTCGATGCCTTCAAGGCCATCGAGATGCGAGTGGCCCGGGTAGTCGAGGTAAGCGAGATCAAGAAGTCCAAGAAGCTCTACAAGATGACCGTCGACCTAGGCTACGAGAAACGCACGATAGTCTCGGGCATAAAGGAGTTCTTCACGCCCGAGGAGCTGCTGAACAAGAGGATCATAGTGGTGGTCAACCTGCAGCCCGCCACCCTCATGGGGGAGAGGAGCAACGGAATGCTGCTCGCGGCGGGGGACGGCAAGCAGGCAGCCCTGTCCCTGCTTGTACCGGATCGCGACATACCGCTCGGCACCAGGGTGACCTAGCCGGGGGCCTCCGGGGAATAGATTTTGACGTCACCTGCGGGGAGCCTCCCTCAAGCGGCGGGGGCTCCCCGATTGCCGCACGACGAAGGGAAATGAGAGAGAGGTAGATGGAGATGAATAAGAAAGCGGACTCGCAGATTGTGGTCATCGGACTGGCGGACACCCACTGCCACCTGTTCTCGGACGACTACCCCGACATGCGGGAGGTGATCGACCGGGCCGCCGACGCGGGCGTGACTCGCATGCTGGTGGCGGGCTGCGATATTCGCACCAGCATAGAGTCGGTCGAGCTGGCGGAGAGATACTCCTCGCTCGGTGTCTATGCGGCCGTAGGCGTCCACCCGCACGAGGCGGCCAACGCATCGGGACGGCTGCCGGACGAAATCCGGGAGATGGCGCAGCGTTCGCGCGTCGTCGCGGTCGGAGAGACGGGCCTGGACTACTACTACGACCACTCCCCGCGCGACCAGCAGAGAAGCTGCTTTCGGGATCACATACGATACGCGCTGGAGATCGGAAAGCCGCTGATAATCCACGGAAGGGACTCGTACGACGACCTCCGTTCGATCTTGAGGGAGGAGACGGGCGGTGCGGCGAAGGGCGTGGTGCACTGCTTCTCCGGCACGGGGGAGGACGCCGCCGACCTGCTGGACATGGGCTTCTTCCTCTCCTTCGGTGGCCCTCTGACCTTCAAGAAGAGCGACTCTCTACGCGACCTTTTCAGGACTCTCCCCGAGGATCGCATACTGCTGGAGACGGACTCCCCCTGGCTCGCCCCTCATCCCTTCAGGGGAAAGCGCAACGAGCCGTCCTACGTCCGCCCGGTGTACGAGAGGGCGGCGGAGATCCGCGGCCTGACTCTGGAGGGCCTGGCCGTCTCCATGTCTAACAACGCCGCTCTACTCTTCGGGTGGGGGGATGCGACCGGAGGGGCGCGGTGACGGTTCCGTTCGGCTTCACCCTGGAGGCAGTCTGCCCCGTCACGGGCGCGCGCGCCGGAACGATCGCCACTAGGCACGGGGAGATTCCGACCCCGGTATTCATGCCGGTCGGCACCCAGGCCACTGTCAAGGCGATGGCTCCCTTCGAGCTGGAGGAGATCGGAGCGAGGATCGTGCTCGGCAACACCTACCACCTGTACCTTCGCCCCGGCGGGGAGCTGGTCCGCGACGCGGGTGGGCTTCACTCCTTCATGAGCTGGCGGCGACCGATCCTGACGGACAGCGGCGGCTTCCAGGTCTTCTCCCTGGCCAGGCTGGGTAGGATAAGCGACGAGGGAGTGGCCTGCAGATCGCACATCGACGGATCGGAGCACTTCATGTCGCCCGAGTGGTCGATGGCGATTCAGAGACTGCTCGGTGCCGACATAGCCATGTGCTTCGACCAGTGCGCCCCCTACCCCTGCGCCAGGGAGCAGGCGGAGGAGGCCGAGAGGCGAACAGCGCTGTGGGCCGAGCGCTCGAAGAGTGCTCACGAGATGGGCGACGCCCCGCAGCAGGCCCTGTTCGGCATAGTGCAGGGCTCGGTGTACGAGGACCTTCGCCTGCGCTCCGCGTCGGAGCTGATCCCGATGGACTTCCCCGGCTACGCAGTAGGGGGCCTGTCTGTGGGGGAGCCGACGGAGGAGATGTACCGCATCCTCGACGTGCTGAAGCCGGTACTGCCCGAATCCAAGCCCAGGTACCTGATGGGGGTCGGCAGGCCGGACAACCTCGTCGAGGGAGTCGCCCGCGGCATCGACATGTTCGACTGCGTGCTGCCGACGAGAAACGGCAGAAACGGCACCCTGCTGACCTCCCGCGGACCGATGAACATCAAGGCCAAGCGCTACGAGAGGGACTTCACCCCGATAGACCCGGACTGCGACTGCTACGCCTGCCGCAACTTCACCCGAGCCTACGTCCGCCACCTGTACAGGGCGGGGGAGATACTGGCCATGCGCCTCTGCTCCTGGCATAATCTGCGCTTCCTGGTCAGGCTGGGGGAACGTATGAGGGAGGCCATACTGGACGGCGACTTCCCTCGCCTCGCGGCGGACTTTCTGGCCGGCTACTCCTCGCCGGAGGAGGACAGTTGACCGCCCGCCTGCTCCGGATCGACCCGTGGAACCCGGACCCAGGGGCGATCGAGGAGGCCGCGCGAGTCATACGGGCCGGTGGCCTGGTGGCATTCCCCACCGAGACTGTCTACGGCCTCGGTGCGGACGGCACGTCCTCCAGCGCCGTGGCGGGCATCTTCAGGGCCAAGGGTCGCCCCGCCGACAACCCGCTGATACTTCACTTCGCCTCGCCGTGGCCCGTCTCCGAGGTCGCCGTCGTCACCCCCACGGCCGAGCGGCTGATGGAACTCTTCTGGCCGGGGCCCCTGACACTGGTGCTGCCCTCCCTCGGCGTAGCTCCTCGCGAGGTCTCCGCCGGGCTCGACACGGTGGCCGTGCGGATGCCGTCGCACCCGGTGGCCCTGGCCCTCATCTCGCGGGCGGGCGTCCCGGTGGCCGCGCCGAGCGCCAACACAAGCGGCAGGCCCAGTCCCACCGACGCGGAGGCAGTCGTCTCCGACGTCGGTGCGAGAGTCGACATCGTGCTGGACGGGGGGCCGACCTTCGTCGGAGTGGAGTCCACCGTGCTGGACGTGACGGGCGAAGAGCTGGTCCTGCTCCGCCCCGGCGGCTGTCCTGTCGAGGAGATAGAGGCTAAAGCCGGCCTGAACGTGCTGCTGTCCGGCGGAGACGGACGCAGATCCCCCGGCGTGCGATACCGCCACTATGCTCCCAGGCTTCCGCTGCTGCTGAACCCGACCCGCGAGGAAGTCGAGAGCTCGCTCTCCGAGGCCGGACCAGGCGGCACGGCGCGCATAGCCTGGATAGGGATGCGGGAGCCGGAGGGCAGCCTCGGCGAGGGATTGGTCCAACCGGACATGAGCGTCGTCTTCGACACCCCCGAAAACTACGCCCGCGGCCTCTTCCACGCCCTGAGAACCTTCGAGCGGATGGGCGCAGATATCATCGCCGCCCGCCTCCCGGACTCAGACCGAGGAATATGCCGCGCCATCAGGGACAGGCTGGAGAGGGCCGCCTCGGACGAGTGATCCCCCTCTCGTCCCGAAGAACCGAGCGGAAGGCGGCGATAAACGTGCCGCCTAAGAGATCGACAGTGCGAAGCCTCCGGCACGCAACTGCCGGAAGGCTCGCTTCGCTCCGCCTGTCGCCTGCTTATGTCGTCCCGGTCGAGCGTTCGACTTTGTCATCTCGAGGATCGTGCTGCTTTTGTCCTCCCGAGGATCGTGCTACTTTCGTCATCCCGAGGAGCGTGCGACGAGGGATCTCGAACCTGGCCGCCCCGCCCCCAGTCGAGAGTTCCCCTCCGGTCGTCGGACCGGTGCGGTTTTGTGAATCCTCGCTCGCCCTATTGCAAAAGGCCCGCTCGCTTGCTACAATACCCGCGTGATTAAGTAGCCGGGGTGGCGGAATTGGTAGACGCGCTAGATTCAGGTTCTAGTGGGCGTAACGCCTGTCGGGGTTCGAGTCCCCGCCCCGGCACCATGATAGTCCAGAGACAACCTTCGTGCGAAAGGTCGCACTATGTCTATTGACATAGGCCGACCTTTTTGTTATCTTGACTATTTGTCAGCACTAAATTTCCCCCATATTTATTTCAGGGAGGTCAAATGATTCATGGCCGAATTTGTCCCCGTCAGCAGCAAGCGCCGGAGGTTGACCTTCGGGCGCGCTCGGGATCTGGTAGAGATTCCGGACATGATCGAGGTGCAGCGTGATTCCTACGACTGGTTCTACCAGGAGGGCGCGGAGGTTGATATGCGCTCTCGGCAGGGCCTGCAGGAGCTCCTGAACGAGGTATTCCCCATTGAGAGCTACGACGGGTCGTTTGCGCTCGAATTTGTCCGCTACCTACTGGACGAGCCGACCACCGAGGAGGAGGAGGCGAGGCAGAGGGACCTCACCTGGTCTCGTCCTGTACGCGCCACGATAAGGCTTGAGAACAGGAAGACCAAGGAGCTCAAGGAGGAGGAGATCTTCCTTGGAGATTTCCCCGTGATGACCAGCAGGGGCACGTTCATAATCAACGGTACCGAGAGGGTTGTGGTGAACCAGCTCGCAAGGTCCGCCGGGGTCTACTTCTCCAAGGACGAGCAGACCTCGGGGCAGGAGGTCTACTCGGCCAAGATCATCCCCGAGCGGGGGGCGTGGCTGGAGTTCTCCTTCTCCCAGGGGGACTCGATCAACGTGAACATCGACAACAGGAAGAAGATCCCCGCAACCCTGCTGCTGAAGATCTTCGGAGCGTCGACGGACGAGGGGGTGCTCGACCTTCTCGGCGCGCGCGCCATCGAGAAGGACATAGCCGACGAGGACGTCAAGGGTCTGTTGGCCGCGGAGACGGTCATGGACGCCGACGGAGGGATGGTCATCCAGAGGAACAGGATCATCACCAAGGAAGGGCTCGAGGCCCTGTGGACCTCCGGGCGCACCAAGGTGCGCGTGTGGGACGCCATCAGATCGGTTGCCCTGACCCTTGAGAGGGACGGCGCGGTCAACGCCGACGAGGCCATAGTCGAGCTGTTCAAGAAGCTTCGTCCGAACGAGCCAGCCAGGATAGAGAACGCCAGGGAGTACGTCAACTCTCTCTTCTTCGACCCGAGGCGGTACAATCTTGGCCGGGTGGGCCGCTACAAGATAAACAGGGCGCTCGGCCTGTCCGTGCCGGAGGAGGTCAGGCTGCTTCAGCTGGAGGATCTGTCGAGGATCATCCAGGGGATAATCAGCCTGATGAACCCGGAGATGGAGGGGGACGACATAGACCACCTCGGCAACCGTCGAGTCCGATCCGTGGGCGAGCTTCTGGCCAACCAGATCAGGATCGGCCTTCTGCGCATGGAGCGGATAGCCAAGGAGCGCATGACCACCATACCCGATCTCGACGCCGCCATGGCGCGCGACCTCATCAACGTCCGCCCCATAGCCGCCAGTCTGCGCGAGTTCTTCGGCTCGGGGCAGCTTTCCCAGTTCATGGACCAGACCAACCCCCTCGCCGAGGTCACCCACCGCAGACGCCTGTCGGCACTGGGCCCGGGTGGACTATCGAGGGAACGCGCCGGGTTCGAGGCGCGAGACGTCCACTACACCCACTACGGAAGAGTCTGCCCGATAGAGACTCCCGAGGGCCCGAACATCGGCCTGGTCACGTCCCTTTCGTCGTACGCCAGGCTGAATGAGTACGGCTTCCTGGTCACGCCCCGCCGCAAGGTTGAAGACGGACGAGTCACGGGCGAGATCGAGTTCCTGTCCGCGGACGAGGAGGACGACGTCTACGTCGGCATGGCGAACACTCCGGTCGACGACGACGGCATGATAACCGACCTCGAGTGCTTCACCAGGTATCAGGGGAACATAGTATCGGTGCCCCGCGAGGAGGTCACCTACCTGGACGTGTCGCCAAAGCAGATAGTGTCGTCGTCGACGGCCCTCATACCGTTCCTGGAGCACGACGACGCCAACCGCGCCCTGATGGGCTCCAACATGCAGCGGCAGGCCGTGCCTCTGATAGCCCCGGAGGCCCCGATAGTGGGCACCGGGATGGAGCACCGGATCGCCAGGGACTCCGGATCCTGCGTCATTGCCCGCAAGGACGGAGAGGTCGCTTACGTCGACTCGGCCCGCATCGAGGTTCGCAGCGGTGCAGAGACGATATTCTACCCGATGGTAAAGTTCCGCAGGTCCAACCAGGGGACGATAATCCACCAGAAGCCGCTGGTCCGCAAGGGCGACTCGGTGACGGCGGGCGAGATCATCGCCGACGGCCAGGCGATCGAGGGCGGGGAGCTGGCCCTTGGCAGGAACGTCCTGGTCGCGTTCATGCCCTGGGAGGGGTACAACTTCGAGGACGCGATCCTTCTGAGCGAGCGCCTCGTGAAGGAGGACTTCTACTCCTCGATCCACATAGAGGAGTACGAGACCGAGGCCCGCGACACGAAGCTCGGCCCCGAGGAGATCACGCGCGACATCCCCAACGTCGGGGAGGACGTGCTGAAGAACCTCGACGAGGACGGCATCGTGCGAGTGGGCGCCGAGGTGTCGGCAGGGGATATCCTGGTCGGCAAGGTCTCGCCCAAGGGCGAGTCCGACCAGACCCCGGAGGAGAAGCTGCTCAGGGCCATCTTCGGCGAGAAGGCGCGCGAGGTGCGCGATACGTCGCTGAAGCTGCCCCACGGCGCGCGCGGTAAGATCGTCGCCGTCAAGCAGATGACTCGCGAGAACAGCCCCGACGCACTCGGGCCGGGCGTGAACATGGTCGTTAAGATCTACGTCGCGCAGCTGTGCAAGATCACCGTCGGCGACAAGATGGCCGGCAGGCACGGCAACAAGGGTGTCGTCTCGCGCATTCTTCCCGTCGAGGACATGCCCTACCTGCCCGACGGGACTCCCGTCGACGTAGTGCTCAATCCGCTGGGGGTGCCCAGCCGCATGAACCTCGGCCAGGTTCTGGAGACGATAATGGGATTTGTCGCCCTGCACAACGGGTGGATGGTCGCCTCCCCCGTCTTCGAGGGAGCGGACGAGGACGAGATCTTCAACCTTCTCGCGGGCATCCCGAAGGAGAAGTACCCGGATCTCACCAAGGACGGGATGACCACCCTGTACGACGGGCGGACGGGCGACCCGGTCGAGCAGAAAGTCACCGTCGGCTGCATGTACATGATGAAGCTGATACACCTCGTGGATGACAAGATCCACGCCAGGTCCATAGGCCCTTACAGCCTGATAACCCAGCAGCCGCTGGGTGGAAAGGCTCAGTTCGGAGGGCAGCGCTTCGGCGAGATGGAGGTCTGGGCCCTTGAGGGTTACGGGGCGGCCAACATACTTCAGGAGATGCTGACGGTCAAATCGGACGACATCCGCGGACGGCTGAAGACCTACGAGAGCATAGTCAAGGGACACAACCTGACCAAGCCGGGCGTCCCGGAGAGCTTCAGGGTTCTGGTGAAGGAGCTCCAGGGGCTGGGGCTCGACGTCGAGGTGAAGTACAGCGACGGCACCATGGGCGAGCTCCTTATGGAGGACGACGAGGACGACTCCCACTCCAGGCGCTATCCGCGCGAATCCTCGATATTCGGCGGAGAGGACGAAAAGCCGGCGGCCGAGACCCGCAAGAGCGTTAGCGAGAGTATATTCGAGGAGGGCGAGGTCGAGAAGATGGCCGTCATGGATCCGATTTTCGAGGAAAGCCTCCCGGCCGGCATGTCCATTGAAGAAAAAGGGGATGAAGACCGATGAGCCGGAGAGAGATAGTGGGAGTTCGGATCAAGCTCGCAAGCCCGGAGCGGATCCGCATACTTTCAAGTGGTGAGGTAAAAAAACCCGAGACGATAAACTACCGCTCGCTGAGGCCGGAGAAGGACGGCCTGTTCTGCGAGCGCATCTTCGGCCCGACGAAGAGCTTCGAGTGCGCCTGCGGCAAGTACAAGCGCAGCGGACCGAAGTTCAAGGGGATAGTTTGCGACAGGTGCGGGGTGGAGATCACCGACAACCGAGTGAGGCGCGAGCGAATGGGGCATATAGAGCTGGCCGCTCCCGTGGTCCACATCTGGTACCTCAGGGGGATACCGGGAAGGCTGGGCCTTCTGCTCGGCTGCACCACCAAGGACCTGGAGAAGGTGGTCTACTTCGCCCCTATCCGCCTGAGGGAGCAGGCCTTCAAGGTCGTCATGGAGGGCAGGCGGACCGACCTGGCCAGGAAGGGCGACATATTATCCGAGAGCGAGCTGCGCGTCCACGTCCACTACGACCCGAAGTTCAAGGCCGAGGAGGCCTGGCGCGTCTCGACCCTGGAGGACCTGCCGGTCAACGAGGGGGATGTGATCACCGCAAACCAGGTCTCGCGATACAAGACCGAGTACGGAGACGATCTGCTGAAGGTGGAGACGGCCTTCAAGCTGACGGCAATCCCCGAGGACTCGCTCTTCAAGGAGGGAGACATAGTCTCCGGGAGCGAGGTCGAGCGCCTCGCGGAGCGTTTCGGCGATACGCTCGAGACCGAGCGTGCGTTCGTGGGCAACTCGGAGGCGTTCATAGTGACAGCGGCTGTCCATCTCCCCTTCACAAGGGGGGACGTGCTATCCGACAGCGAGTGCAAGATGTTCAACCAGAAGTACCCGGGGCGCTTCACGGCTATAAGGGAGGTAGTCACGATAGAGGACCCGTGCTACCTCGTCACCGAGCCGGGGCTATCCCCGTTCGCCTTCGCTGACATCATCATAGAGCGAGAGCACTCCCTCTGCTCGTCCTACGACAAGAAGTTCTCCGCCGGCATAGGCGCGGAAGGGGTTCAGTCGCTTCTCTCCGTCCTGGACATGGAGCAGCTGGCCTCTTCCCTGCGCGAGGAGGTCTCGGAGAGCTCTGGGCAGAAGAAGAGAAAGCTGATCAAACGACTGCAGGTCGCCGAGGACTTCCGCAAGGGCAACGCCACTCCCAGTGCCATGATCCTGGAGGTGCTGCCGGTCATCCCGCCCGACCTGCGCCCGATGGTGCAGCTCGACGGAGGACGTTTCGCCACGTCCGACCTCAACGACCTCTACCGGCGGGTCATCAACAGGAACAACCGACTGAAGAAGCTGCAGGAGCTCAAGGCCCCGGAGATAATCATCCGCAACGAGAAGCGGATGCTGCAGGAGGCCGTCGACGCTCTCATAGACAACGGTCGCATGGGCAAGCCGGTGCTCGGCGCGGGGAACCGCCCGCTGAAGAGCCTCACCGACCTGCTTCGCGGCAAGAAGGGGCGTTTCCGCCAGAACCTGCTCGGCAAGAGGGTGGACTACTCCGGCCGTTCGGTCATAGTCATAGGTCCGCAGCTAAAGATCTACCAGTGCGGCCTCCCCAAGCAGATGGCCCTGGAGCTCTTCAAGCCCTTCGTCATCCGCCAGCTGGTCGAGCGAGGCCTTGCGCCGAACATAAAGAGCGCCAAGAGGATCATCGAGCGAGGCCGGGAGGAGATCTGGGGCATCCTTGAGGAGATAGTCAAGGACCACCCGGTGATGCTGAACCGCGCCCCGACCCTCCACAGGCTCGGCATACAGGCGTTCGAGCCGGTGCTCATGGAGGGAAAGGCGATTCGCCTGCACCCGATGGTCTGCACCGCCTTCAACGCGGACTTCGACGGCGACCAGATGGCCGTCCACGTGCCTCTCTCCATCGAGGCGCAGACGGAGGCCAGGCTGATAATGCTGTCGTCCAACAACCTACTGTCGCCCGCGAGCGGCCGCCCGGTGATGACGCCGACCCAGGACATTGTGCTTGGCATCTTCTACCTGACGGACGTGCGCGAAGGGCTTCCCGGCGAGGGCATGTACTTCAGCGACATAGACGATGCCCTGTCCGCCTTTCACCATGGAGTCACCAGGGTGAATACGAAGATCTACCTGCGGCGGAAAGAGGAGTGGGGGGACGTCGACGAAGTCGAGGGCAAGTGGCTGGTGACCTCGCCCGGAAGGGTAGTCTTCAACAGCCGCCTCCCCGAGCAGCTTCGCTTCATCAACAGGCAGCTCGACAAGAGGGACCTGGGTCAGCTTCTCGACCGGGCTTTCGACCTGGTCGACCGGGTCTCCATGGTCCACATGCTGGACAACATCAAGTCGCTCGGCTACCACTGGGCGACCGTCAGCGGCATCAGCTTCGGCGTTCAGTCGATCATAATACCCCCGGAGAAGAGCGAGCTCACTCAGAGGGCGATGGAACAGGACGACGAGCTCAAGTACGAGTACAACATGGGGATACTCACCGCCGACGAGTACCTCGTGCAGAAGGAGAGCCTCTGGTCCGAGACGTCCAGGGCAATCGCCGACAGCATCGTCGACCGAATGGACCGCACCAACCCGATCCGGATGATGATAGACTCCGGCGCCAGGGGAAGCCGAAGCCAGATGGGGCAGATGGCCGGGATAAGGGGACTGATGTCCGATCCCTCGGGCCGCATAATCGACTACCCGATAACGGCGAACTTCCGCGAGGGGATGAACATGCTCGAGTACTTCATCTCAACTCACGGAGCGCGAAAGGGACTCGCGGACACCGCTCTGAGGACCGCCAAGTCCGGCTATCTCACCCGCCGCCTCGTCGACGTCGCGCAGGATCTGATAATCACCAAGCACGACTGCGGTACCGACAGGGGCATAGAGATAAGGCCGCTCATGCAGGACGACAGGGTAATGATACCGCTTTCCGAGCGCATATACGGCAGGACGGCCCTTCTAGACATAACCCATCCAGAGACAGGCGAGGTGATGGTATCAGCGGGAGAATGCATATCCGACGAGAAAGCCAGGGCCATAGAGGCCGCCGGCATAGACTCCGTTCACGTGCGAAGCCCGTTGAGCTGCGCGTTGCGCCATGGGATATGCCAGATGTGCTACGGAATGGACCTCGCCACCAGGAAGGAGGTCCCGCTCGGCGAGGCGGTAGGAGTGGTCGCCGCCCAGTCGATCGGGGAACCCGGCACTCAGCTTACCATGCGCACCTTCCACACGGGAGGAGTGCGCCTGACGGGAGAGGACATCACCCAGGGTCTGCCGCGGATAGAACAGCTATTCGAGGTGCGGCGTCCCAAGAAGGTGGCATTCCTGGCGGGGATCGACGGCAAGGTGTCCGAGATACGAACGATGGAGGGCAAGCGCAAGGTCATAATTACCTCCGACGACGCCGAGAGCGGGGAGAAGGCTTCTCACAACATTCCCATAAACCAGAACCTGCTGGTGGAGGAGGGCGACGAGGTCGGGAAGAGCACGAGGCTGACCGAGGGCAACTTCGACCCGCAGCAGCTCCTGGAGGTGGAGGGGATCGAGGCCGTTCAGCGAGCCCTCGTCGACGAGATCCAGGACGTATACCGCTCGCAGGGCGTGTCCATAAGCAACAAGCACATAGAGGTCATCCTCAGGAAGGTCGCGCCGATCAACCGGGTCAGGATAAACGAGGAGGGGGACACCTCCTTCGTGTCCGGGGACATGGTCTGGACCGACGACATAGAGGCAGAGACGGCGAAGATACTAAGGGAGAACGAGAGGAACATTGAGGAGGCCGTGCGCCTCTTCACCGGTATGACACTGAAGGACGTCAGCTCCCAGAAGCCGGACGAGTCGGTGCAGAAGCTGCTGAACGAGCCGCTCGACGAGTCCGGCATAAAGGCGATACTCCGCCCCGGCATGATGATATCCTCCGTGACCCTGGAGGATCCCAAGGGAGTCGATTTCAACCTGGTGATAGGGGAGGCCGCCTTCAGAAAACAGCTGGAGGGGCTCGAGCTGATCTCCCCGTTCGTCTCGAGCGACGGAAAGGAGATAGGGCAGGGTACGGAGCTCACCCTCGGAAAGCTCGCCGTAATAACGGCCAACGACCCGACCCCGGTGCTGGTAAGGGACGGGGCGCTGCTCGAGAGGCTTGTCGACACAGCCTACTTGGCGGAGGACATCGTCGTGGACGGAAAGGTCGTCGCGAAGGCCGACAGGGTGTTCACCGCTGACGACGCCCTCCTCTGCAGGGAGAGGGACGTCAGGATGGTGTCGGTGTGGCACTCGGTGGAGAGGATTAACCTGCAGGACATCCTCGAGGCCAGCCTCAAGGACAAGTGGGGACGCCCTCTGTCAAAGGCGATAGACAACGACGGGGAGGCCATCTCCGACCTGCCCCAGCTGGTCGACGAGCGAATAATCAGGGGGATTCTCGAAGGACGGATAAGCGCCGTGGAGATAGAGGGCGCGATACTGTCGAGGGACCGCTTCATAAACGATCTGCTTATCGGCGCTGTCTACGGAAAGGTCCTTCTGGAGCCGGTCGTCGACTTGAGCGGAGAGGTGATCGCCGAGGCAGGCCAGGAGGCCGCCCAGGCGACGATAGACAGGATAGCCGCGGCAGCGGCCCTGCCCGGCGGCCTGAGTTCGGGAGTGGGGGAGCTGGTAATGCGCCCCATCGGCGGACACAGGAAGGACGACATGAAGATCATCCAGCGCGTCACCTTCGTGAGAAAGCTACGCGAGGGGGCCACGGTGAAGCCCTTTGTTCATGGCATCACCAAGGCCGCTCTCGCAACGGACAGCTTCCTGAGCGCCGCCTCCTTCCAGCAGACGGCCCAGGTGCTCGCGGGTGCCTCGGTCAAGGGGGACATCGACCCGCTGGAGGGCCTTAAGGAGAACGTGATAATCGGTCATCTCATCCCGGCCGGGACCGGGGTGGAGCGCTTCCAGGAGAAGGGCGAGAGATTCAGGACTCTCTGTCCCGGGGATTGAGGGGAATAGGGCGGGCACGGCTTGACTTTTTCCCGTCCTATTTGATATCATGCCGTGGTGCTTCCGGCACGGGAGGGATTTCTGTTGCCTTTAAACGAGCTCGCAGTGCCGAACAGGTTAACGGGAGAGAGACAGGTCAGGCGAGCCCTCAGGGCGGGAAGGCTGGTCAAGCTTTTCATAGCCGAGGATGCGGACGCCTCGGTGATAAGGGGCCTTGAGGAGGAAGCGTTGAATGCGAACATTCCCGTCGAACGGGTGGAGAGCATGGTGATGCTCGGAAGGGCGTGCGCCATCTCTCGAGGAGCGTCCGCGGCGGGGATCGGTTCATAGAGGGATCCTGCGCCCCGCGGAACGGTGAACAAGTTCCGCGGGCTCAGGAGCGAAAAGGACACAAGGAAGGAGGAAGTTGCGTGCCAACGATCAATCAGCTGATACGCCACGGTCGCCAGAGAAAGAGACAGAAGAGCGACTCCCCCGCGTTGCAGGGGAATCCGGCTCGCAGAGGGGTCTGCACGAGGGTATATACCGTAACCCCCAAGAAGCCGAACTCGGCTCTGCGCAAGGTGGCCAGGGTTCGACTCACGAACGGCATAGAGGTCACCTCGTACATACCGGGGATAGGGCACAACCTGCAGGAGCACTCTGTCGTCCTGGTCAGGGGCGGCAGGGTCAAGGACCTCCCCGGAGTGCGTTATCACATCGTCAGGGGAACACTCGACTGTGGGGGCGTGGAGAACCGCAAGAGATCCCGCTCCAAGTACGGCGCTCGCAGGCCCAAGTAGGCTTCGCGGCAGGTTTTGTTCACGAGGAGGGGTTGACCTATGCCGCGCAAGGGGCATGTAAAAAAAGTGGAGACAATGCCGGACACTAAGTACGGCAGCATCGCGCTGGCGAAGTTCATCAACAGCCTGATGCGGGATGGCAAGAAGAGCATAGCGGAGCGGATCATGTACGAGGCGCTCGACATAGCGGGCGACAAGCTGCAAGTCGAGCCGTTCGAGGTCTTCAACAAGGCGATGGAGAACGTCCGGCCGCTGGTGGAGGTGCGTCCTCGCCGCGTGGGCGGAGCGACCTACCAGGTCCCGGTGGAGGTGCCGCCGGAGAGGGCCCAGGTCCTGACGATACGCTGGATACTGAATTACGCCAGGGCCAAGAAGGGCATCCCGATGGCCGACAGGCTGGCCAGGGAGCTCATGGACGCCTACAAGAACGAGGGCGCGTCCATCAAGAGGAAAGAGGACACCCACAAGATGGCGGAGGCCAACCGCGCGTTCGCCCATTACCGCTGGTAGTGGCGCGAACGGCGAAGGGTCGCCGTTTTACGAAACGAGGCTTGGTGGCGGGAAATGCAAATTATCGACATGAAAAGAATACGCAACATCGGGATCGCAGCGCACATCGATGCTGGTAAGACCACTACCACCGAGCGCATTCTTTTTTACACGGGAAAGAACTACAAGATGGGCGAGTCGCACGAGGGCTCGGCCACTATGGACTACATGGACCAGGAGCGGGAGAGGGGCATTACCATAACCTCCGCTGCGACGACATGCATCTGGCGCGATCATTATGTCAACATTATTGATACGCCCGGCCACGTGGATTTCACCGTGGAGGTCGAGCGGTCTATGAGAGTGCTCGACGGAGCGGTCGCCGTCTTCTGCGCCGTGGGCGGGGTGGAGCCCCAGTCCGAGACTGTATGGCGGCAGGCCGACAGGTACCACGTGCCCAGGCTCGCGTTCGTCAACAAGATGGACCGGGTGGGCGCGGACTACGTCAACGTGATACAGGGCATCAGGGAGAAGCTGGGGGCGAGACCGCTCCCGATCCAGCTCCCCATCGGGGCGGAGGAGAGCTTCGTCGGAGTGATCGACCTAGTCGAGTCCAGGGCGATCCTCTACATGGACGACCTTGGCACCGACCCGCGCGCCGCGCCTATCCCGCCGGCGCAGGCCGAGGAGGCCGCGACCGCGCGCGAGGCGATGCTGGAGACCCTGTCCGACTTCGACGAGGATATCATGAGCGCCTACCTGGACGGCAAGGACGTGCCGACGGATGTCATCAAGAGGGCGATTCGCTCGGCGCTCATATCCCTCAAGATCGTCCCGGTTCTCTGCGGGTCGGCCTTCAAGAACAAGGGAGTTCAGCCGTTGCTTGACGCTGTTGTGGACTATCTCCCCTCTCCGGTGGACCTTCCGCCCGTCAAGGGCATAGATGCGGTCACGGGCGAGGATTCGTTCAGAAAGAGCGACGCGAGCGAGAAGTTCTCGGCGCTCGCCTTCAAGATCGCCGTCGACCCGTTCGTCGGAAGGCTGGTGTTCACGCGCGTGTACTCGGGAACTCTCTCAAAGGGCGGCTCGGTCTATAACACGAGCAACAACACCAGGGAGAGGGTGGGGCGCATCCTCAGGATGCACGCCAACAAGCGGGAGGAGCTGGAGGAGGCCACTGCCGGCATGATAGTCGCCCTGCCGGGGCTGAAGAACACCCGCACGGGGGACACCCTATGCGACGAGGGCGCTCGGATTCTGCTGGAGGACCTCGTCTTCCCGGAGCCGGTCATCCACCTGTCGGTCGAGCCGGCGACGAAGAACGACAAGATAAAGCTTACCAAGGGCCTCGCGGCCATGTCCGAGGAGGACCCGACCTTCCGCGCCCGCACCGACGAGGAGACGTCGCAGACGATCATCTCCGGAATGGGAGAACTTCACCTCGAGGTGATAGTGGACAGGCTCAAGAGGGAGTTCGGCGTCGACGTCAGGGTGGGGCGCCCCCAGGTCGCGTACCGGGAGGCGATAAGGACGGCCGCCAAGGGCGAGGGCAGGTACGTGCGCCAGTCGGGCGGACGGGGCCAGTACGGCCACGTCGTGCTGGAGCTGGAGCCGCTGCCCGACGGCAGGGGTTACGAGTTCGAGGACAGGATAGTCGGAGGCGTCGTGCCCAAGGAGTACGTCGCAGCCGTCGAGAAGGGCCTCGAGGAGGCCATGAACAACGGAGTCGTCGGAGGATACCCGGTGATCGGCCTTAAGGCCATACTGGTGGACGGCAGCCATCACGAGGTCGACAGCTCCGAGATGGCGTTCCGCATAGCGGCCTCGATGGGCTTCAAGGATGCCATGAAGAAGGCGGGCCCCGTGCTGATGGAGCCGGTGATGGCCGTCGAGGTCGTCACCCCGGAGGAGTACGTCGGAGACGTTATCGGCGACCTCTCCTCCAGGCGGGGACGCATCGGGGGCATGGACACGAGGATGAACACCACTGTTGTCCGGGCCTTCGTCCCCCTGTCCGAGATGTTCGGCTACTCCACTGATCTTCGAAGCAAGACTTCGGGCAGGGCTTCCTACTCGATGCAGTTCGACAGCTACGAGCCCATGAGCCAGGAGCTGGCGGATAAAGCGCTTAAAAGCTGAAGCAAGGCAATCCTATTGTAAAAAAAGAGAATTATTTTTAGGAGGGAACAACCAATGGCAAAGGAGAAATTTGAGAGGACCAAGCCGCACATCAACATAGGCACGATAGGTCACATCGACCACGGCAAGACGACGCTCACCGCCGCTATCA
>MTBK01208941.1_pt1 | contig 243453 bp, 237 predicted proteins | sample 1535981 | NCBI WGS metagenome assembly MTBK01 (sample SAMN06109225, study PRJNA356200) | anaerobic digester metagenome | isolation source: biogas reactors fed with pig manure or primary and secondary sludge | place: Spain | collected 2016-06-30
TGGTGGAGGCGGGGGGGATCGAACCCCCGTCCGACAAGGGCCGGCCGTGGCGGCGCTACGGGCGTAGTTCCCGATTTAGTGTCGGCTGAAGGCTCCCGGGAACAGGATCCTCTCGCCCAAGCCTCCTTGTCTTTTTTCCGGGGCCGGAGGCGCTCCCCGAAAAGCATCCGCCTTTTTGTGTCGCCCTACGAAGAAACGGCGGCTATTCCCGCGAAGGACGTGGCTGCTTTACGCAGCCAGTGCGTAATTGTTGTTGTTGACGTTTGTTTGTTTGTCCGCGTTTAACGAGGTTCGGACGACCTCGGCCCGCTCCTCCAGACCCTCCGTCTTGCCGTCGAAACCAGTCGCCCCCATAATTTCCGGAACTCTTGCTCAGTCCCTGTCATCGCGCCTTACGGCGCGTTCCATCGCTCTTTTGACGTCTCTTTCCGCTATTGCGTCGCGCTTGTCGAAGAGCTGCTTTCCCTTTACCAGCGCGAGCTCCACCTTGGCCCTCTTTCCATCCTTGATATAGACGGAAAGAGGCACCAAGGTCAACCCTTTTTCACGCACCCTGGAATGAAGGCGCAAGATCTCGTGGCGCTTCATCAACAGCTTTCTGTCGCGCAGTGGCTCGTGGTTGTAGTAGCTCCCCTTTTCGTAAGGAGATATGTGCACTCCCGTGAGCCACAATTCACCGTCCCGGATGAGCGCGTAGCCCTCCTTGAGGTTAATCCTGCCTTCACGCACGGACTTTATCTCGGTCCCGGTCAGGACTATTCCACTCTCGAAGGTCTCGATGATGAAATAGTCGTGGCGCGCTTTCCTGTTCCGTGCTACTGTACGGTCTGCCATCTCATACACCTGTCGTAATTTTAGCACCTTGGTCAACGTTAGTCAACAATCACGGCGCAGGGCACGCAATTCCCAGCGCCGCGCCCGGGCGATGATGCACAACTTGCATTAACCGGGCAAGAAAGCAGAGAGGCTCCGGCTTTCCGGAACCTCCCACTGTCGACCGTTATCTGGTCGGGGCGAGAGGATTTGAACCTCCGACCTCCTGGTCCCGAACCAGGCGCGCTCACCAGACTGCGCTACGCCCCGACTCACAGATTGCTGCCTGTCTCTCCGCAACGCGGAAGATTTTATCACCGTAAGGCTATCTCGTCAAACGGTCGTCCCGTTTTCTGTCGTCGTCCTCCGGCGCTGCGTCGCCTTTCCTGTCTTTCTTCCAATGGATGCGGCTGGACGGGGCGGTCTCCGCCGCTAGCGGAATCTCCGTCCATCCCCAGGGCGTCACCAGCAGGAAGCGGAATGCTATTCCGGCGCGGTTCAGCGCTCGGATGTGGGATATGTAGCGGTATACGTCCCCGATGATGAAGGTGTCGCTTATCACCCAGACCCTGCGGCTCACTCCGCGGTTGAACAGGGCCGCGTAGTCTATTGCCATGCGCAGGCTGTCCTCAAAGTCCGCCGGTCCCACGTGCAGAGCGACTACATCCTCGTTTCCGAAGGGTTTTTTGATGTTCGGCAGCAGGTCGGCGTACTCGTCGACCCATTCCAGCCCGTTGAACAGGGCTTCTCCGTCCATCTCCATGACGTTCTCGAACAGGGCCGCCACGGGATCGATATCCTGGTTCGGATCATCCGCCCTTATAGAGTCGTCCATCCATTTCTGTACCTGATTGACAATGTCGATTATGTAGCGTGGATATTCCGAGCCCGACATGGCCGAGAGTATCTCCCCCACCGTCCAGTTCTCCTCCGAATCGATCTCGTCAATTCTTCTTTCCAGTGTCATGTCGTCCTCCGTATTCCCGTACTGTTGGAAGCATAGCACAACGAACCTGGCCTAACAACAGGCAAATGATGGAATCTTTCACTTCAGTCGGGTTTTGGAGGCGCCTGTTTTTGATGATAAAATTATGCGGTGACGCAAATATCCAGGGGGTGTAATTATGAGCGTTTTCAGGCTTAGACGGAACTCCGCCCAGCTGTTGATGATCGACATCCAGGAGAGACTTCTTCCGGCCATCCACGGTCATGAGACAATAAGGCGCGACGTGCTGAAGCTGGCCCGCGCAGCCGAGGTCCTCGGCGTTCCGTTCTGCTACACGGAACAGTATCCCAGGGGACTCGGCCCCACGGACGGCGAGCTCCTGAAGGCCCTGCCACAGGGGGCAGTGCGATTCGAGAAGAACGCCTTCTCATGCTGCGACGAGGAGGGGTTCGACTCGGTCATAGAAGCGCAGAACAGGCCCGTCGTGGTCCTGTTCGGCATCGAGACTCATATCTGCGTGCTGGCCACTGCGTTGGATCTGCTCGAACAGGGCCGCAGGGTCGCGGTAGCCTCGGACGCGTGCGGAAGCCGACTGCCGGAGCACTCCTCGCTGGCGCTGGACACGATGCGCAACTCAGGCGCGTTGATTCTTCCTGTCGAAACCGTGATCTACCACATAATGGAGCGGTCCGGGACGCCGGAGTTCAAGGAGCTTCTGCCTCTCTTCAAGGACTGACCGGAGATCGGTCTGTCTAACGGACGTGCCAGAGCAGGACGGCGGTCCCGATCAGGGTGACCAGGAGGGAGTGAACCTCGCTCCTCCACAGCACGCTGATGTCGAACGGGCCGAACAAGTCCTCGATGACAAGCGATCTCGGTATGAAACGCCCGGTGCGCACCGCGTACCGGGCATACTCCTCTCCGAAGGTCTGGCTCAGGAACTCCTCTTCGAAGGGCACGATCGCCACGCAATAGACCAGCCAGAAGGAGACGACGAAGACCACCAGGGCCGTCCAGCCCGCCAGCAGACCCCAGCCGGCGCCGATCAGCCAGTTTCCGACGTAAAGCGGATTTCTGACTATGGCGTAAGGCCCCCAGGTCGCCAGCTTTTGAGCGCCGACCTTCTCCCCCCTGTAACGGGTTATGCATCCGGCCGCCCACAGGCGCAACGCCTGCCCCAGAAAGACAAGTGTCAGTCCGACCGCCTGAAACGCCGGGCTCGTGGGGGAAGCCACCAAGAGCACAAGGAGGAAAAGGGCGGCCCACAATCCCCCTCTCAGTTTGAATACAGTGGCCCTAAGGTCGTTCACGGCGTTTTTCGCAGCCGTCGAGCGCTCTTCTGGCGTCTTCACCGTCGGACTCCGGTTCGTTGTGGTACAGGTTCTCGCTGACTCCCCAGCCGAGCATCCGCACCGCGACTACGACGCCCATGGCTATCGCCAGGTATTCGGTGAAAAAGCGCCACGCTATCGCCGTCACCCCGGCCATATTCCACGGCACCAGCAGCCCGAACACCGCAGCGCCGCCTCCCTCCGCCACCCCGCTCGCCCCGGGAGTCGGGACGAAGTAAAGCAGGAATAGAAAGACCGCCTGGGCCAGTATCGCCTGCATGAAGTGAAAAGGCAGGCCCATGGCCGCTATCAGGCACGGTAGCACGGAGAACATGCACAGAAGGTGAAGCACTGAGAAGACTACTGCAAGCAGGAAATAGCGGAAGCCGCAGGAGAAGAACATGCGGAAGTTCAAATTGTAGTTGTCGATCTCCAAGTTCATCCTGCGGACCGCCCGAAGGACCGTCTCCGGCTTAATCGCCCCGATCCTCTTCAGCCACAGGATGAGGACCAGCCCCCATCGCTTGATAAGGGCCGGGCGCAGGATGCTCAGCAGTATCAGTATCCATGAGACGACGATGAATACCATTACGTACGAGAAAACACCCTTGACGAAGAGTTTCCCCTCCAACAGCTCCGGCTCTATGATCACGGCCAGAGGCACGACAAAGCCCAGGATCAACAGGGTCAGCAGGGTTCTCGTCAGGGTGATCGCTATTCCCTTGCCAAGCGGGACGTTTTTCTTGTAGAGGACATAGACCTGGAAAGGGCCTCCGCCGCTCTGCATGGGGGTCACGGCACACCCGAAATAGTGCAGCCACGTCAACACCAGGCCGAACCAGAAGCCCAACCGCTCCCCCGCGGACCTCGCAAGAGCTACGAAACGGGTCGCGTCGCAAACCCAGGCACCAAGCACGCAGACGAAAGCCAGCAGAAGCAGCCTCCAGTCGGCGTTCAGCATCGTCCTCCACGTGTCGGAATCAACGCTGGAGAAGAGGACGATGGCGCTTACGCCGAATGAGAGTATTACGAACAGGACAAGTCCTTTACGAAGGGTCAAACCGGGGCGCCTCCTCACATGCCACGATAGTTCCGTGCGATCGCGCCCGGAAGAGCCGTGTTCAAATGCTGTCTCAAGGCCTACTGTATCGGCTTCCTGCCGGCATCCAGAAGTTCCTGCATGTAACCAGCGAGTTTTTGGATCTCGGGCAGCACACCGGTTCGAATGTTATACGAAAGCTCGAGGTGTTTTCCGCTCTCGACGGAAGAGGATGCCTTTTCCAGTTCGGCTACCAGGTTGGTCTTAAGCTCCCCCACCTTGCCGTCGCCGATCTCGTTGTCCGAGAGGCCGAGCAGGATCTGGCAGTTATGCATCACCTGCATCGACCACCCGATGCCCTCGGCGGCATGTTGCAGAAGCTGCAAACCCTCCGCGGTCTTGTCCTCCTCCAGCATGTCGGCGACTTTTTCCAGCCCGGATGACAGTCGTTTCATGTAATCCGTGCCGTCCGACAAAGATTCCATCACAAGCTCCCGCACGGGCATGGCTTCGAACCGCGCCTCCATCCCCCCTGAAAGGGCCAGGAAGGCCTCCTCCTCAAGAGCGGCGCCGTCCACGGTAATCGTGCTGATCACGCAGCCTCTTCGAGTCACCTCGTCCTTCACCCTGGAATAAATCTCGTCCTTAGAGTCCGTCTCAAAGGAGAAGTCCATTTCCTCTCCGTCGATGAATATCCTCATGACGTCCCTCCTATGCTTGGCACTCTTATATCCAAAATGACCATCTATTTCCTTTATCGGGAGACATTGTACCACGTCTTAGGAACAAAGCCGCGGGAAGAGTCAAGGTCATGAGTTCCCCCGCCGATAATTAACCGTGGGATGATACCCATAAACTAGGGAGATGATTACAAATGTCTGAATACCAATCGACCTTTTCGATCCCCGGAATCTCCTCCCAGATCGACTGGGGTGCGATGGCCGACAAGCTGTTGGACAACGCCAGGAAGCCTATAAGACTGTGGGAGAAGCAGCAGGACACGCTCGAACTGAAGATCGGCCTGTTCAACGAGTTCAGCGCCGGGCTCAAGACCCTGCGCTCGGCTGTTTCTCCGTTGAAGCTGGACTCGATCTTCAAGGCGAAGACGGCGGAGTTCTCCGCTGCGGCGGGGCTGGACCCTTCAGGGATCGTCTCCGCATCGGTCGACGCGAGCGCGAAGATCTCCCGGCACGAGATAGAGGTCATCCAGAAGGCGCAGGCCGAGACCCGCTTCAGCAAGCGGATTCTGGGCACGATGGCAGACGAAGACCCCCCCCTGTCCGCGCCCGCTGTCTTCTCCGTGAACGTCGGAGGGCGGCGCGCCGACATTGAAGTGCAGACTAGCGACACCCTGTGGACCATCGCCGACAAGATCAACGACGCCAAGGATGCCACGATAGACCCCGCAACCGGCCAGCCCTACGGAGAGGGGCTCGGCGTAGTTGCAACAGTACTGGACAATCGACTGGTCCTAAAGAGCGTCTCCACCGGCCTCGGCGAGACAAAGGAGAAGATGACGTTCACGAGAGGGTTAGGCGATTTCGACCAACTCGGGTTCACCGCCGCGGTCGGCACCGGCTTCGAAGTAACAGTCGATGGCGACCCAGAAAAATCGTACGACGAAGGAACCGACTTCGAGATAATCGCCGGCACCGACCAAATCCGCTGGCTCCCGACGGGCGACCGCCCGGCACCGGGCGAGGAGTACAAAATCTCCTTCACGGTCGACTCAAACGCCTTTACCATCACGGGAGAAGATGAGATACTCACCCTTCTTAAGCTGAACGACAATGATCCAGAATACCATATTGCAGCCCAGGACGCGGAGTTCAGGGTCGACGGACTGCTGATAAAGCGCTCCTCGAACGAGGTGGACGACCTGCTCGAGGGAGTCAAACTCTCCATCAACGGCCCAGGAACTGTGATAATGGACATCGTCCAGGACGCAGAGCAGGCGGTCGAGGGGATGATGAGCTTCGTCGAGACGTACAACGACGTCATCGACTGGATAAACATCCGCCTGTCCGAAAGCTCGCAGAAGGACAAGGACGATGACTTCTCCAAGAAGTTCGGTCTATTGCACGGCAACTCCATGCTGTGGCAGAGCAAGTCACAGCTTCGGATGCTCGTCACCACCCCCATACTATCCAAGTTCACCCAGAAGGCGGGGCATAACGTTCTTGGCCCGATGTCGTCCCAGGGCCTGGCGGCCAATTCGACCTTCCAGGTCACCGTAGGCGTGAGGACGGCGAACATCGAGGTCACCCCCTCGGACACTCTCGCCACCATCGCGTCCAAGATCAACAACTCCTACGAGATGACCCACGATCCGGAGGGGCGAGTCTACCCGATCCGCATGGCCAGCGCCAAGGTGGTGAACAACCAGCTCGTCATCGAGGCCTCGCAGGGGCGCAAATTCTCCCTGGGCGGCGACGACGACGCTCTCAAGGCCATCGGACTCGGCACCCCCTTCACCCTGCTGTCGCAGATCGGTCTTTCCACGGAGAGCGTCGACTACGGCAAGAGCGGCAAGCTCGAGTTCGACCAGAACAAGTTCATGGAGGCCCTGACGAACGACCCGGACTCAGTGGCCGCCCTTATGACCACCCTCATGGGGCAGATGGACGACTACATAGACAACATGGTCAGCACTTCGCAACAGGAGATAGGGAACACCGCGGTACCGAAGGGAAGGATCGCGAGCCAGGTATTCACCTATCAGTCCGAGATCAACCTGATAGGCAAGCGAATTTCTGACATGGAGAGGCGTCTCGAGGTCAGGGCCCGCGGACTGTACGAGTCGTTCGCCAGCGCGGAGGTGCGGCTCGCAGAACTGCAGCAGCAGGCCTCCTGGCTCGCCTCGGTGATTCAGCAGCTGCAGGGGAAGAGCGGCTAAAGGTCTCTCGCGACAGGGAGCTCCCTCCGTCGCTGCGCGCCGCACGCCGTTCGGGATGACGATATCGTCATCCCGAGGAGCAACGCGACGAGGTATCCCGGAAAGAGCTACGATAATTGCCGTAATGAAAATGCCGGTCGGGTTAACCCGACCGGCTCTTCATTTTTTCTTCCTGTCGTCGCCCTCCAGAAGCTGGGCCAGAGTATCGGGCGAGATCTGCGCGAAGCCTATCCGCCAGGCGAGGATGGCGGCTTGGGTCCTGTTTCGGAGATCCAGTTTTTTCAGCACGTGGCTGACGTGATTTTTCACCGTCTTCTCGGAGAGAACCATGCTGAGGGCGATCTCGGTGTTGCCCAGCCCCTGTGCCAGCCAGTACAGTATCTCCTTCTCGCGGGAAGTCAGGTCATAGAGTTGATCGTTTTCCTCTTTTCTTCGGGAGTAGGAGGTCAGCAACCTTCCGGCGACGCGCGGGTCGACGTACGGCTGCCCCCTCGCGGCCGATCGGATCGCCGACAGGAGTTCAACCTTTCCCGAGGCCTTAAGCACGAAACCCAACACCCCGGCTGCCGACAGAGCCGCCAGGCAGTCCTCGTCATCGTAGGCGCTTATGGCCACAAACTTGATATCGTGAGGAGTTCTGTTTAGCTCCCTGATGAGCTGAATCCCGTCCACCTTGGGCATGTTTATGTCGAACAGGAGGATATCGGGCGCCTGGTCCTGGATCAACAGCAGCGCCTCCTCGCCGTCGCCAGCCTCGCCCGTCACCGCGATATCCGACTCCAGCTCCAGCAGCCTCTTGACTCCGTCGCGAAACAGCTTATGATCGTCCGCGATAAGAACTCTTATCTGATCCATGCGAACACCCTCGATTCATTTCATCTTTCCGGTACCGGCTTTACATGACAAAAAGCCGGACACGCACGGGTCTTTTGCACTATATAGTATCATGAGAGCCGCGTTTTTTCGAGGAGGAGTTGCAATTGTCGATAAAAAACAGCATGATCCTGGCAAATCCCGTCCGAAAAAAGATCGGCCTCGCCATATCCGACTACAGGATGATATCCGACGGCGACGGCATAATGATCGGTCTTTCAGGCGGCAAGGATAGCATGGTCATGGCGCTTGCGCTCGCGGGGCTCCGAAGGCGCAGCCCCGTCTCCTTTTCACTCTCCGCCTGCACGGTGGACATCACGGGGGGGAAACTGGACACGTCGGAGCTCCGGAGCTTCTGCGAGTCCCTGGATATCCCCTACGCGGTCAAGCCCTACCCCATCGTCGACATCATAGCCAACAGGGAAGAACGGTCGCCCTGCAGCCTGTGCGCGAATATCCGCAGAGGGCTCCTCAACACCGCCGCCAAGGAGGCAGGCTGCGTCTCCCTGGCGCTTGGACACACGTTGGACGATGCCGTGGAGACAGCGCTGATGAACCTTTTCCACGCGGGGCGTTTCAAATCCTTCCTGCCGAAGCTGCACCAGAGCAAGACCGGGATCACGGTGATACGTCCGCTTGTCCTGACCGAGGAGAAGCGAGTGGAGAGGGAAGCCGGACGCCTGAATCTGCCGGTGCTCCCCTGTCTCTGCCCCTACTCGCGCGAGACCGAGAGGGTCAGGGCCAAGGAGACGCTCTCCCTCCTGGCGGCCGCAAACCCCGGGATAAAGTACAATGTGATCCACGCCCTCGGATCCATCGACGAACGCGACAGGTGGAATGCTCGTGATGACTAAGGGGCGCGTCTCAAGCGCCCTCTGGGAATTCTCGCCTCGGACTACAGGCTTATCTCGCGCTCCGACAGCCTGTCGGCCAGCGCCGTGACCTCAAGGGCCTGGGAGCTGTAGCTCGGACGCCCCATGAGCCCGTAGGTGTAGTTCTTTCCCTGCTCCACCCCCGGCTGGTTGAAGGGGTTGACGTTCAGCAGAAAGCCCGACAGCGCAGTGACGTGCTCGTAGAGTTGGATCAGCGCGCCCAGCCTTCGTTCGTCGAGGCGGGACATCTCTATGGTGACGACCGGTTTTCCGCTCTTCACTATCGCGGCCGCGGTGGAAAGAGCCTCGTAGCGTCGAAGCGAGTTCATCGACTGGCCGAACAGGTAGGCGAGCGGGACCAGCGCGCCCTCCTCCGTCTCGGGTATTGTAATGTCCTCCTCCGGCTCCGCGACCGTTAGGATCGTGAATAGCTTGTCGTCCGGCCCCTCCGTGTAGAGCTGGATCTGCGAGTGCTGGTCTATCGCGCCGAGGGCACGGACCGGCGTCGAGCCCTCCCCGTCCTTCCCCAGACTCTCGCCCCAGAGCTGGGCGAACCACTCGCAGAACTTCTCGAGAGCGTCCTCGTATGGCATCATCACCGTCATGTTTCGCCCAAGCCTGTAGTGGGCCACGGAGAGGCCCGCCAGGAGCCAGGCCGGGTTCTCCATCACCGAGTTGAGCCGCGACAGCTTTCGGTCCATCTCGGCGGCGCCCGCCAGCAGCTCCCGAGCGTCGATCCCGAGGGCCAGGGCGGACAGAAGCCCGACAGACGACAGAACGGAGAACCTGCCGCCCACATCCGAGGGAAGCACCAGGCGCCTGCAGCCGATCTCGTCCGCGAACGGCTTCAGCACTCCCTTCTCCTCGTCCGTTATCACCAGCACGTGCTGCGCCGCCTTTACCGGGCCCAGCTCCACCTTGAGGCGATCCCAGAAGAAGAGGAAGTTCCCCATCGTCTCCGCCGTGCTGCCCGACTTGCTTATCACGATGAAGGCGGTCCTCTCCGCGTCGATGAGCTTCCAGATCATCCTGTCGTCCCTCGGATCCACATTGTCCGCCAGGAAGAAGCGGGGTCCCTTCCTCCTGTCCGGAGGGGTCTCGTTCCAGTAGGGGGGCAGCAGCGCGCCGTGCAGCATCAGGTTGCCCAGCGCGGAGCCGCCTATTCCCGCCTGCACTATGGCATCGAATCCCTTCAGCCATTCGGCGGCCTCCTCTATGTCGCCGATATCCCTGTACGGGAGGGACACCCACCCCATCCCCTCCCTGCCCTCCGCGCATCCGTCTCGCAGGCATCTGTCGGCCCTCATCAGGGCCTCCTCGTATTCATGCAGCAACTCCTCCACCACCGATTCCGTAGGCAGATCGGGATCGTCGCCGAGAGCCATTCCGAAAGAAACGGTGAGCAGTTCAGAATCCGCGTTCGTTGCTTTCGCCACCTCTTCAACTCCCTCCAAAGGATTCTACTGACCGGCTTTCGCTATCTCCTCGTCAATCGAATCGGGGTCGTAGCCGATGATGTATCTATCCCCAATCTCAGTCACGGGGACGCCCATCTGTCCGGTCTTTTTCACCATGTCCATCGCGGCCTCCCTGTTCTCAGCAACATCGACCACTTCATAATCGACACCCTTTCCGTCCAGATGCTCCTTGACCTTGGTGCACCACGGGCAAGTCTTGGAAGAGTACACAGTTATCATAATAAACACCTCCGTATCAATATACTCATGGGGAGTATATCTGACACTCCCCTGACCCGCAAGTTTATTATAAACGAAATATAACGATTTCTTGCCCTCCGAGTCAATTGTCAAGTATAAGCGGTATAATTAATACCTCAACAGGTAATTTCACTCTATACACATGAGGGGGAGAGGCAATGACCATTTCTTCGGAGACCAAGGCGAGCTCCGATCTGGAGATACGGCTTGCCCCGATCGCGGAGCGCTATCGGGGCAAGAAAGGAATCACTATCCCGCTTCTCGCGGATCTTCAGAAAGAGCTCGGTTATATCTCGCCGGAAGCAGTCGACTTTTTTTCAGGGGAACTTGACATTCCGGCAGCCGAGATATTTGGCGTGGCAACTTTTTACTCCCAGTTCCACCTGAAGCCTCGCGGTCGTCATGTGATCCGCGTATGCAGGGGTACTGCTTGCCACGTCAGAGGCAGCTTGAAGATACTCGAAAAAGTGAAGGAGATCACCGGGGTGAACGAGAACGAGACCACGGAGGACCTTCGCTTCACCATAGAGCCTGTGGCCTGTCTCGGCGCCTGCGGTCTCGCCCCCGTGATGACCGTGGACTCTCAGACCTTCGGCAGACTTGTGCCCGAGGGCGTGGCCGGCATTCTCGACCAGTTCGAATAGGAAGGAGAAGAAAGGATGCCGATATATAGATCCCATATTCTTGTCTGCGCCGGAACAGGCTGCAAGTCCGGCGGTTCGGACACAGTGGCGGAGGAGTTCAATAGCGAGCTGTCGAAGCTGGGGCTGGACAAAGAGGTAATGGTGGTACCCACCGGGTGCCACGGTATGTGCGAGATGGGGCCGATCGTGATTGTCTACCCGGAGGGGACATTTTACTGCAGAGTGGACAAAGACGACGTCCCCGAGATAGTAAGCGAGCATATATATAAAGGACGCCCTGTCGAGCGTCTTATGTACGTAGCGACCGAGGAGGAGCCCTCGATACCACGCTACAGCGACATACCCTTTTACGCCAAGCAGCACCGCATAGTTCTCGCCAACTGCGGTTACATCAACCCGGACAATATAACCGAGTATATTTCCAGGGGAGGCTACGAGGCGCTTGGCAAGGCGCTGTTCCACATGAAGCCCGCAGAGGTGATCGAGGAGATCAAGGCCTCCGGACTGCGCGGCCGCGGAGGCGGAGGCTTTCCCACCGGTCTCAAGTGGGGTTTTTGCGCCTCGGCGCCCGGCGACAAGAAGTACGTGATCTGCAACGCCGACGAGGGGGACCCCGGCGCCTTCATGGACCGATCGGTGCTTGAGGGCGACCCTCACTGCGTGGTGGAGGGCATGATCATAGGCGCCTACGCCATGGGGGCCGAGGAAGGGTACATTTACTGCCGCGCCGAATATCCGCTCGCAATAGAGCGTCTCAGAAACGCCATCGTCCAAGCGGAGGAATACGGACTTCTCGGCGAAGACATAATGGGCGTCGGCTTTTCGTTTCATCTGCACATCAAGGAGGGCGCAGGCGCTTTCGTCTGCGGGGAGGAGACGGCCCTGATGGCCTCTATAGAGGGACGGAGAGGCATGCCCCGACCCCGCCCGCCCTTTCCTGCCAATTCCGGACTATGGGGCCGTCCGACCAACATAAACAACGTCGAGACCTGGGCCAACATCCCCCGGATAGTCGTCAACGGCGGCGAGTGGTACTCGTCGATGGGCACGGACAGGTCGAAGGGCACCAAGGTATTCGCCCTCACGGGCAAGGTGAGGCAGACCGGACTTGTCGAAGTGCCGATGGGCATCACGCTGCGCGAGATCATATACGAAATAGGCGGAGGCATACCCGACGACAGGGAATTCAAGGCGGTTCAGATAGGAGGACCAAGCGGCGGCTGTCTGACAGCCGACCACCTGGACACCCCGGTGAGCTACGAGTCCCTTACCGCTCTCGGTGCGATCATGGGCTCGGGGGGCCTCGTCGTCATGGACGATACCAACTGCATGGTGGACGTGGCCAAGTTCTTCCTCTCCTTCGTCCAGGAGGAGTCGTGCGGAAAGTGCCCCTTCTGCCGAATAGGCACGAAGAGGATGCTGGAGATCCTGGAGCGCATCACCGAGGGAAAGGGCGTCATGGAGGACTTGGACGCACTCTACGACCTGGCCCTCCAGGTAAAGGAGGGGTCGCTGTGCGGACTGGGACAGACAGCGCCCAACCCGGTGCTTACAACCTTGAAGTACTTCCGCGACGAGTACGAGGCGCACATCAGGGACAAGAAATGCCCTGCCAAGGTGTGCACGAACCTCATCCACTACGTCATAGACCCGGCGGTGTGCATCGGCTGCACCCTCTGCGCCAGGAACTGCCCGGTCTCCTGCATCGACGGGGCGCCGAAGAAGCCCCACGTGATCGACGACGAGAAGTGCATCAGGTGCGGCCAGTGCAAGAAGGTCTGCCCCGTGGGCGCTATTTCTGTGGAATAAGCGGCAGGAGGATTCGGCTGACATGAAGAAGAATATAAAAGTTACTCTAAACGGAAAGACCGTATACGGATACAAGGGGCAGCGCATCCTCGACCTGTGCGCCGAGTGCGGCATCGAGGTCCCGACCCTCTGCTACGACCCACACCTGAGTCTTCACGGAGGGTGCTCCGTATGCCTGGTGGAGGTCGAAGGAGCGAGGACCCTGCTGAGGGCCTGCGCCAATACTATAACCCCGGGCATGGTGATAAAAACCGATACACAGCGCGCCATCAGCGCCAGGCGCACGGCACTTGAACTGCTGCTCTCGGACCACGTGGGAGACTGCCGTCCCCCCTGCACCCTGGCCTGCCCGGGCCAGGGCAACGTGCAGGGCTACGTCAACCTGGCGGCCCAGGGAAAGTACGGCGAGTCGCTGGACGCGCTGCACCATCACGTCACACTCCCCTCCTGCATAGGGCGGGTCTGCCCCGCGCCGTGCGAGGAGGTCTGCCGCAGGCGTTTCGTGGACGACGCGCCCGTCTCCATCAGGGAGATAAAGCGCTTCGTCGGCGACTGGGGGATTGACAACGGCAGGATGGGCTTTGTGCCGGAGATCAAGGAGAACGGCAAACGAGTCGCGATTGTGGGCGGCGGCCCCGCAGGTGTATCCGCGGCCTACTATCTGAGGCTCAAGGGGTACAGGCCGGTGATCTTCGAGAAGGAGAAGCTGCTCGGCGGTATGATGCGCTACGGCATCCCCGACTACCGGCTGCCGCAGAAGATCCTGCAGACGGAGATAGACTGGCTGCTCTCCCACGGCATTGAAGTTCGTGCCGGGACGGCCCTGGGGAGGGACGTGACGCTGGACGAGCTGCGAAGGGACTTCGACGGTGTCATCCTTGCGATGGGGTGCTGGAGGTCCTCGCCGATGAGAGTATCGGGAGAGGAGCTCGACGGGGTCGTCGGCGGCATCGACTTCCTCTACAAGGTCAAAACCGACCCCGAAGTGAAGGTCGGCGCGAGGGTCGTGGTCGTTGGAGGCGGCAACACAGCTATGGATGCCGCCCGTTCGGCGAAACGCCTGGGTGCGGAGAAGGTCTCCGTGCTCTACCGTCGCTCGCGCGAGGAGATGCCCGCCGAGGAGATAGAGATAGTCGAAGCGGACGAGGAGGGAGTCGAGTTCATCTTCCTCGCGGCCCCTAAGACCATCGAGGGTTCCGGAAGGGTCGAGCGAATTCTCTGCGAGAAGATGGAGCTCGGCGAGCCGGACGCCTCCGGCAGGAGAAGCCCCGTGCCCACGGGCGAGACCTTCGTGCTTGAGGCCGATATGGTCATCGCCGCCATAGGCCAGGGCATAGACTTCACCGGACTGCCCTCCGACATTCACGACGGCAGAAGGATGAAGGTGGGCAAGGACTACGACACAGCGCTTCCGGGAGTGTTCGTCTGCGGCGACCAGCAGACCGGGCCCAAGATAGCGATAGAGGCCATCGGCAACGGCCACTGGGCGGCCGACTCGCTAGACCACTATCTGGCGCACGGAAAGCCGAAGAAACCCTTCTTCTACGACATAGTGCGCGAGGACTTGGGTCCCGAGGACTTCGCCCACATTGTCCGTTCCGTGCAGGAGGAGGTTCCGCATGTCCCGGGCGAGACCCGGCTAAAGATGAAGTTCGACGAGTACAGCGTCGGACTCTCCGAGGAGCAGACTTTGCGCGACGCCAACCGCTGCATGGAGTGCGGATGCCCGGACGTCTTCGAGTGCAAGCTGAGGGAGTACGCCATAACCCACGAGGTCCATCCGGAGAAGCTCGCGGGGGAGCATATCGAGAAGATCGAGGACGCGAACCCCTACTACGCGCGCAACCTGGACAAGTGCATCCTGTGCGCCAAGTGCGTGAGGGCGTGCGACGAGGTGGCGGGGTTCCACGCGATAGACTTCGCCAAGCGGGGATTCGAGTCGGTGCTGACCCCGCAGTTCTACCGCGACATGGAGGACTCCGACTGCACCTTCTGCGGCCTGTGCACACAGGTCTGCCCGGTCGGAGCTTTGATCGAGAACCGAGTCGACCGCTGGCCGCACCTGGAGGAGCCGGAGATAGTGAAGACCACCTGCCTCCTTTGCCCCGCAGGGTGCGAGCTGGAGCTCAATCTTGACCGGGGGAGGTCCCAGGTCGCGCGAGTAACCACCGACTTGGATGACCCCGAGGCGCCCACAGGTGGCAGCTGCTGCGTCAAGGGACGATACGGCTTCAAGGAGGTCGCTCTGGACGGAAACTTCGATCACGCCGTCAAGGGCGCGCCCGTGGAACCTGGCGAGGCGATCGCAGCCTTCGACGAACTGACATCGGAGGAGGAGAGTGCGTCCTTCGTGCTCGGCCCCTCCCTCACCGAGCAGGAGGTTCGGTCGATCTTAGAATACATTAAGCTGCGCGCTTCCGAAGCTCGGATCGCCATGACAGCCGACTCCGAACTTTCGCCGCACCTGAGGGAGGCGACAGGCCGCGAGGGGCTCAAGAGAGCCTCTTACTCCAGTCTCAGCGGAGTCTCGCCGGATGGAGTCTTCCGCTACGGCGAGAGCGACGCTTTCTTGCTCGTCGGCGCGAACACGGACGAGGACCAGCCGGTGCTGACATCCTGGCTCCGCAGGGCCGTGCGCCACAAGAAGAACGCGCTGGTATACGTGGGCGACACGCCAGGCCTGCTCGACAGGGGCGGCTCGCTGATACTCAGGCCGGCGGAGGGGAAGATGACGCGGGTGCTGCAGGCTCTTACTGCTGCCATCAAGGGGGAGGACGAACAGGGCTCTCGGCTTGAGGGCACCGGTGTCTCCGCGGAGCAGATAAAATCAGCCGCCAGCCGACTGTCAGGCGCGAAGAAACCGCTGACCCTGATCGGGGGGGCTGCCCCGGCGAAGGAGGCGTTCGATGCGGCGGCCTCGCTCAACGGCGAATACCTCCTCCTGTTCAAGGGAACCGGCAGCGCCTCCCTGCTCGCGGCGGGCGAGAGTATCGTCGACGCCGCCGAGCTGCGCTCGAAAGGCGAGGCACCGCTGGTCTTCCTGGGCACGACGCCAGAGGAGGCGGGCTTCGACGCCGCCGACCTCTCGGGCAGAAGGTACGCCGTAGCGGCCTCGAAGCTGACAAACCTCGCAGAGAAGGCCGATGTACTCATTCCGCTCCTCCCCTGGACGGAGAAGGACGGGGACACGGTCAACCTGGAGGGGCGGTGCCTGCCGGTGCGCAGAGGCCCTCTGGCCGAAAAGACCGGCACAAACCTCTGTGCTCTGCTGGCCGCGGCCGCCATCCCGCGCGGGGGCAGGCTCCACGCCAACCCGACGGCGACGGCGTAGGGTCAAAACAGGGCAAGAACCACGCGGGGCCGCTTAACTCAACAGCGGCTCCGCGTTTTTTCTCATTCACCGAAAGAGTGTTTGACAACGGCAGTGCGTCCGCTTAAAATTGACCGAACTTTTTCCAACACCACAAGGGGAGGTAGAGAGCTGTATGAGAAGAGTGCTGAACATTAGGGTTTTGGTGGTTGCCGCTGCATTTATGGTCTTCTTTTCCGTTGCGTCCTGCGCCGCTGTGCCGACCGGGGAGCCGATAAAGATCGGCTACCTGGCCATACTGACCGGGGACGGCTCCACGTGGGGGCAGCATGAGAAGGAGGGTGCGCAACTCGCGGTCAAGGAGTTCAACGAGGCGGGCGGGGTGCTGGGTCGCCCGCTGGAGCTCATCTGCTACGACGTGAGGGGACGGCAGGAGGACGCTATAAATGCCGCACGCAGGCTCATCTACGAGGACAAGGTCTGCGTCATCGGGGGGACGAACTACAGCGGTCTGAACCTTGCCACCGCCTCCGTGGTCGAGAACGGCAAGGTGGCCCAGATCGGGACCTCCGCGACCAACCCGACGGTCACAGTGGACCCGGAGACGAACAAAGTGCGCCCCTTTGCCTTCCGCCTCAGCTACACCGACCCCTACCAGGGCAAGGTCATGGCCGACTACTTTTTCAACAAGTTGAACATCAAGTCGGCAGCGGTCATCACCGACGTGGGGAGCGACTACTCCGAGGGGCTCAAGGAGTTCTTCGTTGAACGCTACGAGGAGTTGGGCGGCGATCTTAAGGGCATCTGGGGATTCCGCAGCGGGGATGTCGACTTCCGCGCGCTGCTGACCGAGATGAAGGCCTCCGGGGCTGAGGGGGTCGCACTACCTCTTCTGTACAAGGAGATGGGGCTCATCATGAAGCAGGCCGCCGAGCTCGACTGGACTCCCGCCTTCATCGGCGGGGACGGCTTCAGCCCGAGCATGCAGGAGATAGCGGGAGAGGCGATGGAGGGCAGCTACTGGGTCTACAACATGGACCTGCTCAACCCGCAGATGACCCTGCTGTTTTCACGCTTCGAGAAGGAGTACGGCAGGCCCGTGACCGAACCGAGCAACGTCGCCTACGCCTACGACCTGATAACCTGGGTGGCCGACGCCATCAGGAGGGCCGGCACGGACGACCCGGTCGCTGTCAGGGACGCGCTGGAGGACACGCAGGATCTGCGCCTGGTCCATTTCACCCTCACCGTGGACGAGGAGACGCACAACCCTCTGAACAAGCCGGCGGCCATGATGGTATGGAAGGACGGCAAGCTGAACTTCCTGGAGATGTGGGCGCCTCAGGACAACTTCTAGGGCACTTAAGTCAAGATACGATGGGAGCCTGCGATCAACGCAGGCTCCATTTTTATGCCTTGGCAACTACTTTGCCGTCGCAAAGCGAGACCCTGATTCGCCTCTTCCATTCCTCCCTCTCCTCAGGGAAATCGGCTCGAAAGTGAACCCCCCGGCTCTCCTCCCTGGCCAGGGCGGCCTTCGCCACAGCCCCTGCGGTCAGCTCGAGACCCCTCATCTCAAGCGCGTGCAGCCTGCCCATGGAGGAGGACAGACGCAACCTTCCGGCCGACTCGCTCCACTTATCCATCTCCGCGATGCATCTCCTGATCCCCTCTCCGTCCCTGCACGGGGAAAGCCCCCTCTGGACGATGCGCCGGAGCGCCCGCCTCGATTCGATCGGTAGGGTGCCGTCCCGGAACGAGCAAAGCGATTCCGGGGAAGAAATGTCGGAGCAAAGGGTTCCGGTGGCGGGCCCGGCCTCTTCTGCGGCGGCCCTGCCAGCGCGAAGCCCGAACACGACGATGTTCGTCAGGGCGTTTCCCCCCATGCGGCTCGCGCCGTCCACGCCCGCCGTGACCTCCCCGCAGGCGTACAGACCGGGGATGGCGCTCCTTCCGTCGCAGTCAACGGGTATTCCTCCGCAGAAGTAGTGCTGCAGCGGGCTTACCTGGACTGGAGCGGCACGCTTCTCCGGCGGAAGGTCGAACATGACCGCGACCCTGACATCGGGGTCGTTCAGGTCCTCCTCGCTCAGTTCCTCCAAGTGGAGAAGCGCCTTGCGCCCGCTCTGCACGTGCCCCGCAAGCAGAACCGCGGCCCTGTCGCGCGCGAACAGGTTCGCCTCCCTCCCCGAGGACACCCCCCAAGACGGGAAGGCCTCCCTCAAGAACTCCCTGCCGTCCTCGTCGGTCAGGGGTATGTAGTCGACCATGTTCAGCCCCACCATCCACATAGGATACCCCGGTTGATCCCATCCCATCGGGTAGAACTGGACATACTCCATGTCGACGAGGTCGAGCCCGGCCTCAAGTGCCAGTGCGTAACCGTCGCCCGTCATACGGGCCGGATTGTCGGTACGCTCGAAGATCGCGCCTCCACCGCCCGTGGCCAGCACCACCGCGGACCCCCGCAGGGAGACGACTCGCCCGCTCCTCCAGTCGACCGCCTCAACTCCCTCCACACCCCTCTCCCCTGTGAGGAGGCGAACAGCGGCATGGTACTCGAGGACATTCACCCCTTCATCGCGCGCGATCGAGGCCAGCTCACGCACCATCCCGCCGCCGCCCATTATCTCCGACGGGGCGGTGTCCCGCGCCGACGCCCTTCCCGAGCCGATATCCAATGTCACCCCCCAATCACGCAGTGTACGCAGGGACCTCTCGGACTCGTCGGCCAGGACCCTGACCATCTCCTTGTCGTTGACGAAACGCCCCGTCCGCGTGATTCGCTCGTAGTGGTCATCCGGTTTCACCTCGCCGGACGCGAGGGAGAAGAGTCCACCCGAGTAGGCGGTGCAGTTTGCGCTCTCGCAGGAGGTCTTGCACAGGAGAAGCACCTCCGCGCCACCTTTTCGCGCCGCTATCGCCGCTGTCAGACCGGCGCCCCCGGCGCCGACCACTATCACCCTTCCGCTCATGATTCTCACCCCTTTACCCTGGCAAGAGAGCCCCGCATATGCGGGGCTCTCTGTAAAACCTTTAAACGTCCCGGGAGAAGTACTACTCCTCCTCTTCCTCATCCTTGTGGGAGGCTATGACCTTCTTCGCTATCTCCGCAGGGACTTCTTCGTAGTGGTCGTACTCCATCGTGAAGGTGCCTCGGCCGGAGGTCATCGACCTGAGGATGATAGCGTAGCGGAACATCTCCGCCAGGGGAACCTGGGCCTTGACTATCTGCTGGTGTCCCTTGCTGTCTATGCCGAGGATGCGTCCGCGCCTGCCGTTGAAGTCGCCCATGACGTCGCCCAGGTATTCCTCCGGGACCATGACCTCGACGTTCATGATAGGCTCCAGCAGTATGGGGCCCGCGTCCATTATCCCCTTCCGGAACGACAGCCGCGCAGCGAGCTTGAAGGACATCTCGGAGCTGTCCACCTCGTGGTAGGAGCCGAAGTAGAGGGTGGCCTTGAAGTCCACGACCGGGAAGCCGGCCATCGGACCCTTGACCATGTTCTCGCGCAGGCCCTTCTCCACCGCCGGTATAAAGCCCTTGGGTATTGCGCCTCCGACTATGTTGTCCTCGAACTCGAAGCCGGCACCCCTCGCGATCGGAGTGTACCTTATGTGGACGTCACCGTACTGGCCGTGTCCTCCTGTCTGCTTCTTGTGCCTGCCCTGGGCCTCGGCGGTTTTGCGTATGGTCTCCCTGTACGGGACCTGGGGGGTGCTCGTGTCGAGGTCCACGCCGTAGCGCTCCTTCATCTTGGCAAGGACTATATCTATGTGCATGTCGCCCATGCCGGAGAGCACGCTGTCGTTGGTCTCGGGGTTCTTCTCGTAGCTTAGGCTGAGGTCCTCCTCCAGCGTCTTGTTGATGGCGTTGCCGAGCTTGTCCTCGTCGGCGCGGCTCTTCGCGGTTATGGCGACGCTGTAGACGGGCTTTGGGAACTCGATCGGCGGGAAGACGACCTTGGATCCCTTGACGCTCAGAGTATCGCCGATCTGCACGCTTTGCAGCTTCGGCATGGACAGTATGTCCCCGGCGACTATCTCCTTGACGTCCTTGCCCTCCTTGCCGGTCATGAACTTGAAGGAGCTGATTCGCTCGTCCTCCTGCTTGTTGACGTTGTAGATGCCATGGTCGGTCGTGAGGGATCCGGAGTTCACCCTGACGAAGGAGAGTTTGCCGACGAAGGGGTCGACCATGATCTTGAAGCAGGTGGCGGTGAATTCGGCCGAGGGATCGGCGACGATCTCGACTTCCTCGTCGCCCGATTTCGCCGGGCGCGGCCTTGCGTCGACGGGCGAGGGGAAGTACTCGACGATGAAGTCGAGCACCTGCTGCACGCCTATGTTATGCGTCGAGGCTCCCGGGAATACGGGCATCAGCTGGCGCTGGGCCATAGCCTTTCTCAGCACCGGGGCCAGCTCCTCGTCCGTGATGGTCTCGCCTTCGAGGTAGCGCATCATCATGTCGTCGTCGGCCTCGACCACGGCCTCGACCAAGGTCTCGTGGGCGGATGCCGCCGCGTCCGCCATATCGGCGGGTATGTCGCCCTCGACGAACTTGCCCGAGCCGTCCGGCTCGTAAGTGTAAGCCTTGCCGCGAAGGACGTCCACAACGCCCTTGAAGGAGACCTCCTTGCCTATGGGAAGGAGCACCGGTACGGCCTTGTCACTGTAGTCCGCCCTGATGTCCGCCAGGACCTTGTCGAAGTCCGAGTTCTCCCGGTCGAGCTTGGAGATGAAGAAGGCCACCGGAAGGCCGAACTCCTTGCCGGTGTCCCAGGCCTTGTCCGTCTGGACCTCGATGCCGCTGACTCCGTTGACGACGATCATCAATGAGTCCGCGACGCTGACCGCGGAGCGCATCTCGCCCACGAAGTCCGCGAATCCGGGGGTATCGAGCGCGAAGAGGGTCTTCTCTCCCCTCTCCATCGTGACGAGGGACGTGTTGATGGAGATCTGTCTCTTCTGCTCCTCCAGCGAGAAGTCGCTGACCGTGTTTCCGTCCTCGACCTTCCCCAGTCTGTTCGTGCCTCCGCAGTTGAAAAGCATGGCCTCCACGAGGCTGGTCTTACCAGCCCCTCCGTGGGCAGCCAAGGCGAAACTTCGAGTGTTCTCAGGCTGACGGGTTCCCATTGCCTACTACCTCCTCCGGCGTTCGATCCACCCTGCGTCCGCAGGGCAACTAGGATATCTTACTAATACCGCTGACGTTAGTCAATAAAATAATCGCGGTCATCGCTCCCTCAAGAGGGCCTCGATCATCTCCTCCACTTCCGACGATTCCGCCTGTCCCCGTGTCTCCCTCATCACGAGGCCGCACAGGAACTTCCTCTTCTTTCCCCTGGAGTCCTTGCCGCTCAGGATCTCGGCCAGCACGTCCGGGTTTTCGTCCACCACCTTGCGCACCACGGCCGCCAGCGACTCCCCGGACATCTCCCCGCCGACTCCGCACTTTTCAAGGGCCCGCTCAAGGGACGTTCCCTCCGTCATCTCCGCGTAGACTTCCTTGGCCGCCGTGGTCGAGAGTTTTCCTCCGTCCACCATGAGAACCAGCTCTCCCAGCGCACGCGGGGGGACGGGGAAGGACTCTATCGCCACGCCCCGCTCGTTCAGCACGCGCAGCACCTCGGTGCGCACCCAGTTCGAGGCCCGCACCGGGGCCGCACCCGATCGGACGCACTCCTCGTAGTAGTCCGCGAGGGCCGGCGTCTCGACCAAGATGGCCGCGTCGACCTCGCTCAACGAGTAGTCGGCTATGAAGCGTGCCTCCCTGGCCCACGGCAGCTCCGGCAGGGAGCTTTCGATCGCCTGGAGCATCTCCTCGGTCACTCTCACCGGGCCCAGGTCCGGGTCTGGCATGCATCGGTAGTCGAGCGCCGCCTCCTTGCTCCTCATCGATGTGGTGACCCCGTCGGCGTCGTTCCAGTGACGAGTCTCGCGCACAAGAGTCGCGCCTCGCTCCAGGGCCTCGGTCTGCCTGCGAATCTCGTACTCGAGGGCTCGCTCCACGGAGCGCATGGAGTTCATGTTCTTTATCTCCGCCCTCTCCCCCCTCAGCACTATCTTTCCCGTCTCCTCGTCAAGCTGGACCATGGAGATGTTGGCGTCCACCCTCATCGAGCCCTTGTCCATGTCGCCGTCGGACACTCCGAGGTAGCGAACCAGCCTCCTGAGCGAAGCGACGTACTCCCTGGCCTCTCTGGGCGAGCCTATGTCCGGGTCCGAGACTATCTCCGCGAGGGGCACCCCCGCTCGGTTGTAGTCCGCGAAGGACTCCTCCGCCCCCTCCAGCCTGCCGTCGGAGGCCGAGTGCACGAGCTTGCCCGCGTCCTCTTCAATGTGCAGGCGAGTAATGCCTATTCGCTTTGGCGAGCCGTCGTCGCCCGTTATGATCAGCTCTCCTTCCTCCGCGACCGGGCGGTCGAACTGGCTTACCTGGTAGGCCTTGGGGAGGTCGGCGTAGAAGTAGTGCTTCCTGTGGAAGATCGTGCCGTCCTTGACGGTGCAGGAGAGGCCGAGCGCGGCCTTCACGGCCAGCTCTACCGCTCTGGCGTTCAGCGACGGCAGCGCCCCCGGCAGTCCGAGGCATATCGGGCAGACGTTGCTGTTCGGCTCCGCCCCGATGTAGTCAGTGGAGCAGGAGCAGAAGAGCTTTGATTTCGTCGCGAGTTGGACGTGTATCTCGAGGCCGATGACCGGCTGATATGCGCGCCCCATGATCAGCGTCCCCTCTCCCGTTCGATGATCGATGCGGTGGCCAGCAGGGTCGCCTCTCCCCATCTCGAGGCTATGAACTGGACCCCCGCCGGCAGTCCTCCGTCAGAGCCGTCCATGACGAGAGCGGGCAGCCCCGCAAGGCTCGCCTGGACGGTGAAGGCCTGCGACGACCGCATGCCAAACGGGTCATCGGCGAACTCGCCCCTTTTGAAGGCGACGGTCGGCGTCGCCGGCAAGGCTGCAAGGTCGCACTTCGAGAGGGCCTCCGTCAGCTCGCGGGCGATCGCCGCCCTTGCCGAGGAGGCCCGAAGGTAGCAGTCCTCGTATCGCTCGCCACCGAGGATGTACGTCCCCGCGGCGGCCATCGTCTTGACCTTCGTCCCGAGGCCGGCCGCCCTGTTCTTCAGATAGAGGTCGTTCAGCGAGTCGGCGTCGGACGAGAGACCGTACCTTATGCCGTCGAACCTCGCGAGGCTGGAGCTCGCCTCCGCCGCCAGCAGAAGCTGGAAGCAGGGGAGAGAGTGCTTGAAGGAGAGCGGCAGCGACAGATCGACCACCTCCGCGCCCTGATCGCGGCAGAGGTCCGCGATCCTCTCGAGGGCCCGTGATATGTCGGACGATGAGTTGGCGTCCTGCGCCTCCCTGATGAGCGCTATCCTCTTTCCCTTCAGCGCACCCTCGGCTGCGGCCTGTTTGCAGATCGATAGATAGTCTGGGCGCTCCCCGCCGGCAGACGTCCCATCCCTTGAGTCGTGCCTCGACAGGACAGAAAGCGCGAGCGCGATGTCCTCGACCGTGAGTGAGAATATCCCGAGCTGGTCCATGGACGGAGCCAGTGCGGTGATGCCCCACCTGCTGACCAGGCCGTAGGTCGGCCTCAGGCCGTACACCCCGCAGAAGGACGCGGGTTGAAGCACGGAGCCTCCCGTGTCGCACGCTATTGCCAAGGGCGCGTACCCAGCCGCGACCGCTGCGGCGCATCCTCCCGCCGACCCCCCGGAGGTCCGCCCCGGATCGTGCGGGTTCGAAACCGGCCCGAAGACGGAGGTCTCGGTGGAGCAGCCTATGCCGAACTCGTCCATGTTGCACTTGCCGCAGATCGTAGCACCTGCCGCCTCCAGCAGCTCGACCGCTGCCGAGTTGTAAGGCGGAATCCAACCCTCGAGCATTCTGCTAGCGCAGGTCGTCGGCATTCCCGACGCGCAGATGCCGTCGTCCAGCAGCACCGGAACGCCGGCGAGGGGGCCCGTGCGTGCGCCGCCCTTGCTATCGCCTCCCTCGATCGAGTGAAGCAGTGCGTTGAGCCTCGGTTCATGTTCGCGGGAGATCTCTAGGAAGGCCGAGGTTGCGTCGGACACCGACATGGCGCCATCCCGAACGTCGGAGGCGATCTCGACCGCGGTAATGCACGCCCGGCTCATGTCTACGAATCCTCCCGTTCGTCAAGTATCCTGGGCACGACGAAGAAGGAGTCCCTTCTCGAGTGCGCGGCTTCCAGCACTGAGCTCCGGACGTCGGAGGGTATTACCACGTCCTCCCTCGCCTCGCCGCTTGAAGGCGCGTCCCCGATCTCCCCCGTCGGGGCGTCCGCCAGCCTGTCCGCGAAGTCCAGAAGCTCGTCCATGTACCGGGCAAGTGCCTCTATCTCCCCCTCGTCCATGCCAATCCTCGCCGTCTCGGCGGCGCGCGCCGCCGTCTCCGGCCCGGGCGCGCCCATGCTTCTCCTTTTGAGCGTCATTCAGTGCAACCTCCCGACTAAAGCGACCTCTTCCATCCTTATGCCCCTATTCCCCGGTCATCTGCAGAAACTCCCGCTCGTCCACGACCCTGACCCCGAGGGAGCGGGCCCTGTCAAGCTTGCTCCCGGCGTTCTCACCCGCGATGACCAGCGTGGTCCTGCCGGACACGCTGGACGTCACCGAGGCACCGAGCCTCTTCGCCATGGACTCGGCCTCCTGTCGCGTCATCGAGCTCAGTTCGCCGGTGAAGACCATTCGCATACCTTCGAGCGGCCTCGGCCCCGGCGCCTCCTCGCGCGCCTCCTCCGGAGCTGCCGACGCGCCCTTCACTCCCGCCGCCGCCAGCCGCTCGATCATGCTCCGGTTCTCCGGCTGATCGAAGAATGAGAGTATCGCGGCGGCCATCACCGGACCAACGCCGTCCACGGAGGCGAGCTCCTCCCCCGAGGCCTCGCTCAGAGCCGGCATGTCGCGGAAGGCCCCGGCCAGGATCTCCGCGCTGCGGACGCCGGTGAAGCGAATCCCAAGCGAAGCCAGCAGGCTCCTGAAAGGGCGCTCCTTGGACCGCTCAAGCCCGTCCAGCAGATTTTGCGCGGACTTCTCCCCCATCCTGTCGAGCGAGACGAGGTCGTCCTTCGTGAGATCGTACAGGTCGGCCAACGAGCGGACGATTCCTCTCTCCACGAGTTGGTCGACTATCTTCTCCCCCATCCCGCGGATGTCCATGCCGTTGCGAGCGGCAAAGTGCAGTATGCCCTCCTTGAGCTGAGCCGGGCAGGAGGAGCGGTTCTGGCAGCGAAGGGCGACCTCCCCCTCCAGCCGCACGGCGGGGCTTCCGCAGGCCGGGCACCTGTCCGGCATGACGAATTCGCGCTCCTCCCCGGTCCTCTCCTCCACGACGGGGCCCAGTATCTCCGGGATTATCTCCCCCGCCTTCCTGACTCGGACCAGGTCGCCGATTCGCACATCCTTGCGCCTCAGCTCGTCCTCGTTGTGCAGGCTCGCCCTGCGAACCGTAGTGCCGGAGACCACGACGGGGGCCAGAATCGCCACAGGAGTGAGAGCGCCGGTACGGCCGACCGAGACCAATATGTCCTCTACCCGCGTGACCCTCTCCTCCGGCGGGTACTTGAAGGCGACGGCCCACCGCGGGGCGTGCGACGTCGCACCCAGCTCGGCCCAGGACGAGAGGTGGTTCAGCTTGACGACCACTCCGTCCGTCGCGTAGGGCAGCTCGAACCGTCTCTCCCTCCACTGCTCCACGAAACCGGGCACATCCCCTGGGGGGCAGGCTCGCCAGGCGGGCTGCACCGGCAGGCCGAATCCGACCAGTCCTTCCAGGACCTCCTCCTGGGTGCGAAGCCCCAGGCCCTCGGGCCTGAGTATCGAATAAGCGAAGATCGAGAGGCGGCGCTCGGCGACCACGGCCGGGTCAAGCTGCCTGATGCTTCCCGCGGCCGCGTTGCGGGGGTTCGCGAAGAGGGGCTCGCCCTGCTCCTCGCGCACGTAGTTCAGCTCGGCGAAGTCGTCGCGCCGTATCAGCACCTCCCCGCGAACCTCCATGGAACGGGGGGCGTCTCCAGTCAGCCTAAGGGGCAGGTTCCTGATGGTGCGGATGTTGGCGGTCACGTCCTCGCCGACTCGCCCGTCGCCCCTGGTCGTACCGCGGACGAAGAGGCCGTCCTCATACAACAGGGAGACGGCGAGCCCGTCTATCTTGAGCTCGCAGACGTAGCCCCCGTCCGCGAAAGGTGCCGTCCTGATCAGGAAGGCCGAGAGGTCGTCCATACCCAGCGCGTTGTCCAGGCTCAGCATCGGCTCGGTCAGTTCGACCTTGGTGAATCCCTCCGCTGCCTTCCCTCCCACCCTCTGAGTCGGAGAGTCGGGCGTGAGTAGGGCCGGGTGGAGCTCCTCCAGCCTGGCGAGCTCGGCGTAGAGGGAATCGTACTCGTCGTCGGGGATCTCGGGTGAGTCGAGCACGTAGTAGAGCCTTCCGTGCCTCCGAATCTCCTCCCTTAGAAAAGCCGCCCGCTCGCGCGCCTCCTTCGGAACGCTCGCCGCGCCGCCCATGAAGGCCCTACTCCTCCGCCTCCCTGTCCCTCGTGGGCAGGGGCCTCATCGTCGGGAAGAGTATGACGTCGCGGATGGACCTCGAGTCGGTCAGGAACATCACCAGCCTGTCCACTCCGATGCCAAGACCGCCCGTCGGCGGCAGTCCGGACTCTATCGCGTTGATGAAGTCCTCGTCGAAGTCGTGCGCCTCGTCGTCGCCGGCCTCCTTCTTCTTGAGCTGATCCTCGAAGCGCGATCTCTGGTCGATCGGGTCGTTGAGCTCGCTGAACGCGTTCGCTACCTCCTTGCCGCAGATGAATAGCTCGAAACGGTGGGTGTAGTCCGGGTCGGACGGGTCGCGCTTGGCGAGCGGGGAGATCTCCGTCGGGTGGCCCGTCACGAAGGTCGGCTGTATCAGCTTCTCCTCCACGAAGGCCTCGAACATGAGGTTGAGCACCAGGAAGCGGCTCTCGTCGCCTTTCAGCTCGACTCCTCGCTCCTTGGCTATCCGACGGGCCTCCTCGTCTTCACGGATCTCCCTGAAGTCGATGCCTGTATACTCCCTCACGAGGTCCAGCATGGAGCTCCTCTTGAAAGGCTTCGTGAAATCAAGGTCGACGTCCTGGTAGCGGATGGGGCCCGAGAAGTCCGGCCCGTGCACGGAGGCGGCCGCGTTTCTTATGATCTCCTCGGTCAGAGCCATCATGTCCTCGTAGTCAGCGTAAGCCCAGTAGACCTCCATCGCGGTGAACTCCGGGTTGTGCATCGGGCTGAGCCCCTCGTTTCGGAAGTTCTTGCCCATCTCGTAGACCCTGCCGAACATACCTACGACCAAGCGCTTAAGGTAGAGCTCGGTGGCGATACGCAGGTACATCTCCATGCCGAGGGCGTTGTGAAAGGTCTTGAACGGCCGTGCGTTCGCACCGCCTGCGAGCACCGACAGTATCGGCGTCTCGACCTCGAGAGTGCCGTGGTCCTCCAAAGTCTTTCTGATGGAGGCGATGATCTTGGAGCGTTTCCGGAAGGTCTCGCGGACGTCCGGGTTGGCGATCAGGTCCGTGTAACGGCGGCGGTAGCGCAGCTCCGTGTCCTTCAGCCCGTGCCACTTCTCAGGTAGCGGTCGCAGCGCCTTGCTCAGCAGCACCAACTTCCTGACGTGAAGAGTGAGCTCTCCTCGCTGGGTCCTGAAGGGATAGCCGACCACTCCGACCCAATCCCCCGTGTCCACCCATTTCTTGGCGAAGGAGTACTCCTCCTCGCCCATCGCGTTGAGCTGGAGGTAGAGCTGCAGGGTGTCCGTCTCGTCTGCAAGGTTCGCGAACATCGCCCTGCCGTGCTTTCGGAGCGTCATCACCCTGCCGGCCGTGACTATCTCGGCGGACTCGTCGGTCTCGTCAACCGCGAGGTGGTCGAAGTTTTTTCGGACATAGTCGAGGTGGTGCCTCCACTCCCACTTCTCGTGGAGGAACGGGTTGTACCCCTCCTCCGAGCGGAGCCTCTCCAGCTTGTCCGTTCGCTGGCGCACTATCTCGTCCCCGAAGACCTCGTCGGCCTCCGCGGAGCGAGCGTTGAGGACGTCTCTTTCATTCTGCGCATCCACTATGAAACTCTCTCCTTTCGAAAAACCCTTCGGACTCCATAATCATCTCCCTGAGGTCGTCCCACGAGAGGACCGTCGCGGCGGCGCGCCTCAGAGCCCCCACCCCCGGCCGCCCCTTGAACATACCCGGGAGGAGGCGTTTCACCATCAGACAGGCTATGCGGGGATCGGCCTCGGAGCTCACATCGTCGCCGAAGCCCGTCAACATCTCTATCCGCATCTCCAGCGAGGGATCCAACAGCTCTGCAACCACGTCGCAGCCCAGGCGAGCAAGGATCCTAGGGACCAGGAAGGGGTCGGCTATCGCGCCCCTTGCGGGCATCACCGCCGAGCAGCCCCCGTCCAGGTACTCGATCGCTTGCTCGACCGAGAATATATCCCCGCTGGCGCATATCCTGCCGGGAAAGAGCCTCGCGAGCGTAACGGGCAGGGATACATCCGCCTCCCCCTCGTACCTCTGTGCAGGGGTGCGTCCGTGCACTGTCACGAGGGCCGCGCCCGCATTCAGCAGGCCCTCGCAGAAGGCCTCGGTGGACAGGGGCGCCGAGGGAGGGGACTTTCGGATCTTCGGCCATACGGGCATCCCGAACCCGGCCATCCGCCGCACCATTCCAAACGCCGTCTCCGGCCTGTCGAGAAGCCTGGAGCCGGCCCCCTTCTTCAAAACCTTGGGCATAGGACAGGCCATGTTGATCCCCAGGGCGGGGAAGCCGGGTCTCACCTCCAGGGCGAGCGAGGCGCCCCGATAGAGAGTCTCCTCGTCCCCGGCGAACAGTTGAAGCACCACCGGTGCCTCCCCCTCCATGACCGACAGCATCCGTTCCGTCTTCGTCGCGGGGCCTTTGGATCCGTCACCGCCCGCCAACAGCCCCGCGCAGCTTATCATCTCGGTGTGGGTCGCCCCCGCGCCAAGCCTAGCGAAGAGGCGTCGCAAGGGCGGTATGGTGATCCCGGCCATCGGCGCCAGCAGCACTGGGTTGGAGAGGCGAAGACCTCCTATGGTTACGGTCACCTATCGCTGTTCCTGTCGTGGATGATTCTCAGGCCCTCGAGCGCAAGCCACTGGTCCACATCCGTGATGGTCCGGGAAAGGGAGGCTATCTCGGACGAGTGTCCTCCCGTGGCGACCACCCTCGTCTCCGTCCCCATCTCGCTCCAGGCCCTCCCGACCAGCGCATCGACCAGGCCGGCGTTGCCGAACATTATCCCAGCCTGGATCGAGCCGATGGTGTTGTTGCCTATCACGCTCTTCGGCGGGACGAGCGAGACCTGCGGCAGCTTGGCCGTCCTGCCGAACAGGGCCTCCATGCCAGTGACCAGCCCAGGGGCTATGGCGCCCCCGATATATGCTCCCTCGGCATTCAGTATGTCCAGGGTTATGGCCGTGCCGAAGTCGACCACTATCAGGGGAGCGCCGTAGCGGGCTATCCCCGCCACGGAGTTCACCAGCCTGTCCGCGCCGACCTCGTGCCTGGGCGAGTAGGCTATCTCGATCCCGAGATCCAGATCCGCGGTAACCTTAACCGGCCGAACTCCCAGGTAGTTCTCCAGCCCCTCGCACAGGGCGCTGTCCAGAGAGGGAACGACGCTGGAGAATATCGCGCCGTCGATCTCCCTTTGGTCCATCCCGGATATGGACAGCAGGTTGAGCAGGTATATCCCCAGCTCGTCGGACGTGTGACGCTCGGATATAAGCCGCCAGTGGTATCTCAATTCCTCCCCGTCGTAGATCCCTATGACCGTGGTGGTGTTGCCGACGTCGATTACTAGAAGCATCTCCGCCTCCCTGATAATAAGACTTTGGACAACGAAATATTATACCACCTCGACGGTCGGTCACAGTATGAACACCCCGGCCAGCAGAATCATCCCCGCGCCGGCGACAGTCCTCCCGCGAAATGGATGAACTCCTCCCGCGAGGACGAGGACGAACATCCCGCCCCCGATCATCGCAAGAGCCGGGGTCCACCCGACGGACCAGGGCACGAGTCCCGCGATGAAGTCGGCGCAGGCCTCCCACAGGGTGAACAGGCCCTCGGCGGCGAAGGCCGGGGATCTTCCCCCCGGAATGCCAATGAGAAGGGGGAGGGAGAAGAAAAACGCTACCGGGTAGAGGGCCGAGAAGAGAGGCAGGGCGACCAGGTTCAGCAGCAGCCCTGCCGTCGGCACGCTTCCGAAGACCGATGTGACCTGGGGGGAGGTCGCGAGCCATACGAGTGCGCTCGACAGGGGAAGCAACCACAGGTTGATGATTCGCTGGGTCAGCGAGGCGAGGATCATGGCTGCGATGACCGACAGACGCCAGCCTACGTCGAAGAACCACGCGGGTCGCCACAGGAGCAGAAGCAGCGCCGCCAGGGAGACGGAGTTCACGGGGTTCCCCCTGCGCCCGAAGACCTCGCTAAGAAGGACCGTCTGAAGCATCAGAGCAGCCCTCAGAGCCCCCGGAGCACCTCCGGCCAGGAGGGCGTACCCCCACAGGACGAGGCTTGCTGCGAACGCCGCCCACCGTCGCGATACGGCGGCCCTGGCCCGGCTCGACGAAAGCAGCCTCCATACGCCGAGAGCGACCAGGCCGACGTGAAAACCGGACACTGCCAGGAGGTGGGACGTCCCCCAGCGCCTGTGAGCTTCGTTAAGGTCGGGGTCCCGGACGCCGAGCACCGCCGCGAGCAGATAGCCCCTCGTGCGCGGAGGCAGGGTCAGCAGCATGCGCCTGCGCAGAGAGGTCCTCCACCGGGGGAGGGAGGGGCCTCCCGACCTCTTAGAGACCTTCTCCGGGATTATCTCGATCCTCGTGCCCCTCGCGCTCCAGTAGTAGTCCTCTCGGAATGACGATCCGTCTCTCGGGGAGATTGCGCGGGCTGTTCCGGTGAACAAGAGGGTGTCCCCCTCCAACACGTGCCGGTCGGGATTGATCTTGAGCATGTACCTTCCTGTGGCGGCGTCTACCAGCACGGCTCGTCGGGTGCCCCACGAGCGTTCATATACGACGACGCCCTTTCCCTCGACCCTTCCCTCGGGCAGGGATGGCGGCCGCAGGAGCGACAGGCAGCAGAGCAGGGCCGCCGCTAGGGAGAGAAGTGCCACGCCCGACGCATACGACAGCAGGCGAAGCGGACGGGTCTCCGACAGCACTAAGGCCAGCCCCATTACCGTCAGAGGAGCTAGCAGAGCCGAAACGATCGGCGGGACGCCTCTATTGGTCGCGGCAAGAGAAAACGACAGCCCCGCGAGGATAAAAAGAAGCGGCGCTCGCGCCACTCCCTCGCGAGGGACGAACGGGACCTCGCTGTGATCCTCCGGCAGGCGCGTCCCGCTCATTGGACGACGACCATTCCCCTGATCGCCTCGAGCTTCTTCGGGCCGATGCCGCTGACGTCCATCAGCGACTCGAGCGAGCGGAAGGGACCGACCCTCTCCCTGTGCTCAATTATCGCCCTGGCCGTCACCGGGCCGATTCCCGGCAGGGTCTGCAGCTCTGCGGCGGAGGCCGAGTTCACGTTCACCATGGCACCATGCCCGCCCGAGGGGGACATGCTTGGAGCGAGCGACATCAGCGAGTGAGCGCTCCCCTCGGGGATGTCCATTATCCCGCCGCCGGGCCGTATCGAGGGAACATGGATGTGCATGCCGTCCGCGAGTGGCGACGCCATGTTTATCCTCACCGGGTCCGCCTGCGGCCCTATCCCCCCGGCGGCCTCGACCAGCTGAAAGACCCTGCTTCCAGGAGGCAGGTTGTAGACACCCGGATTTCTCACCTCTCCTGTGATATAGAGCACCCAATGGCTCTCCTCGCGAGGCTCCGTCCTCGCTCCCCCTCCGGCAGCCGGGTCGGCAGGCGCCGTGTCCTGCCTGACGTCCGATCTGTCGCGGAACGTGTGAGCAGGACCGGCGACCGCACCGGACGGAGTGTCCACGAACCTCCCGGAGAATTTGTAGACCAGCAAACCCGCCAGTAGAAAGCAGGCGACCCCTATGGCGAAGAAGCCCAGCCCCGCGTTGCGGCCGAGCTTTTCTTTCATCCCGCCACCCCTCATGGGACGCCGCCTCGGCCGGAGATCGATACCAAGCGTCCGTTCAAGCGCCAGCTCTCCCCGTCCGTTATCTCCACAGTGGCGAAGCGCCCCAACAGCTCCTCCCCGCCCTCCACCAGCACGACCTTGTCCGACGGGGTCCGGCCCTGGATCAGCCCTCGCCCCCTGGGGGCGACGTCGTCCAGCAGTATCTCGAACCTCCTGCCTATGAGGGCCCTGTTTATCTCCCTCGCTATCCTGGCCTGAAGGACGTTTACCTCGTTCAGGCGGCTCATCTTGACATCGTGCGGGACCTGGTCCTCCCTGGCCGCGGCGGATGTCCCCTCCCTGGGGGAGTAGGCGGCGGAGTGCACCAGGTCGAATCGGAACTCCTCCAGCGCGTTCAACGACAGTTGAAAGTCCTCCTCCGTCTCGCCCGGATGGCCGATAATCAGGTCCGTGGTCAGCCCTGCGTCCGGGAGCCTCTCCCGGATCGAGGCGACGGCGGCCCTGTAGCTCTGGAGATCGTAGCCCCTTCTCATCATCTTCAGCATCCTGTCGCTGCCCGACTGAATGGGAAGGTTGATCGAGGGGCATAGGACGTCGGAGCGCTCGGCCATGACGTCGACTATGTCGGGAGAGAAATCCCGGGGGTGGGAGGTGACGAAGCGCAGCAGGCGCACTCCCGTCCTCTCCGCGACGTCCCGCAGGAGGGAGGAGAACCTGTAGCCGTTCGAGAAATCGCTGCCGTAGCTGTTCACGTTCTGCCCAAGCAGAGTGACCTCGAGGACCCCGTCGGCGACGAGGGCCTTGACCTCGTCGATTATCTCCCTCGGCGCACGGGAGAGGAAGCGCCCCCTGACGTAGGGGACTATGCAGTAGGAGCAGAAGTTGTCGCAGCCGTGAGCTATCGTCACGAACGCCCTCCATCGGTTGCCCCTCTCGATCGGCGCGCCGGGCAGCTCGACGAACTCACTCGGGTCGTCGTCCATCAGAAAGACCGGGGCTCCCTCCACCTCGAAGAGGCGCGAGAGGGCGTCGGGGACTTCGCCGATATGCCTGGGGCCGGACACGAAGCGAACCCACGGAAAGCGAACCGCCATTCTGCGCCCGACCCTCTGGGCAACACATCCGACGACCGCCACGAGCGGCCTGCCCTCCCTGTTCCATCGCACAGCGTAGCGGCCCAGGTCGCTCCAGACCTTCTGCTCGGCCTTGTCGCGGATGCTGCACCCATTCAGTATGACCAGATCGGCCTCCTCCTCGGGGGCCTCCATCCAGCCGCGCTCGACGAGGGCGGTTTTTATCTTGTCCCCGTCGTAGACGTTCATCTGACACCCGTAGACTTTTATCGAGAACTTATGCAAGGAAAGACCTCCTTGGACGAATGACTGTTCAAAGCCATTATACCCTCGGAGGGAAAAAGCGGGCAAATGAGGTAAAATATGCTTCGGAACATGACAAGGGGGAGTTATTATGATGGAACGATGCTTGACCGCCTTGTTCGCCTCTCTCGTGATTTTTTGGGGAGGGGCCTCTTATGCGGGGGCAGGGCTTCCGGAGATCGCGGGCTACTCGGCCGGCCCCACGAAGGCGGTGCCTCTGGAGGCCCCCTCGGGGAACTTCGGCGAGTGGTTGTCTCGCACCTACGTGAACGCCTTCGGAGGGAGGATCGAGGCGACCCTGATGTCCGGTCCCGGGGCGGGGCCGCTGGTCAGCGCGCCAGTCGGGACGAGGACGGATGATCGACCGATAGGCTTCGGCGCCACCTACGAGGTCTTCGAGCTGGACGGGATGAGGTCCGTCTTCGAATCGTCCCCCGACCTTGGAAGCTCGCTCGCCGTGGCGGTGGACTCGGACGTCGTCCTCACGCTCGAGTCTCGCTCGCTCGGAAGGGAGGAGCTGGAGAGGGCCGCGATGGCGATGCTCCGCTCCGAGTAGAGTTCGAGGGAGGGGCGATCGCCCCTCCCTCGTGTTCGTCGTTCGATCGGGCCTAGTCCTCCGGCTCGAACATATCCTTCGCCACTGCGCAGACCGGGCAGAGCCAGTCCTCGGGGACATCTTCAAAGGCCGTCCCCGGCGCGACTCCGTTGTCCGGATCTCCCTCCGCAGGATCGTAGACGTAGCCGCAAACGGTGCAAACGTACTTCTTCATGACAGTTCCCCCTTTTCGGTTCAGGATCATCTCGGGGCTATTATATATGCCAGTGGCGAAAAAACAAGCCGCGATGTCAGACCGGTATCTCGACCGCCTCCCTGCCCCGGCAGCCGGATATGCACACTGCGCCCGAAGCGGTGACGAGGTAGTCGTCCTCTATCCTCATGCCGCCCCACCCGTCGATATAGATGCCCGGCTCGACCGTGACCACGTCCCCCTCACAGAGGACGTCCTTCGACAGGGGGGAGAGGCGAGGCGTCTCGTGCACCTCCAGCCCCAGTCCGTGACCGAGGCTGTGAATGAAGTACTTCCCCCAGCCCTTCTCGCCCAGTATATCGCGCGCAACCGAGTCCACGTATCTTCCCTCGACGCCGGGACGGATCTCGGCCACCGCGGCATCCGCCGCCTCCAGGAGGGCGGCCTCGATCTCGCGGCCCTTGGCCGGCATCGGACCGAGGCAGAAGTTCCTAGTTATGTCGGAGACATACCCGTCGACCGTGGCGCCGAAGTCCACCGTCACCATGTCCCCTCTTTGAAATAGCCTGTCCGACGCCCTTCCGTGAGGCAGAGCCCCCCTCTCGCCCGACGCGACAATGAACTTGCCGCCCTGCCAGCCCGACTCGGCGCCACCCTTTCTTACCAGGTACTCCAGAAGGGCATTGAACTCGTTCTCGGACATGCCGGGGCGGACCTCCTTCAGCGCCTCCTCGTAGGCGGAATAGGCTATCTCGGCGGCCTTGGCGATGGCGGCGACCTCGGCGTCGTCCTTGCGCCTGCGGAGCTCCGGCAGCAGGTTCGAACAGTCATTCCAATGGCTCAGAGACCCCTCCAGGGCTCTGTAGACGGACACGACAAGCCTCTCCCCCTCGTAGCCGCCGCGGCGCCACTTTCGCTCGCGCAACAGCTCTGCGGTCCTCTCCTGCAGTAGCTTCTGGCCCTGGTGGACGACCTCGAACGGCGACTGTTCCGCCGCTTGGAGCGAATAGCGACCATCCGTCACCAGCAGGGCCTCGTCGGCCGAAATCACCGCCGCTCCGCTGCTGCCGCGGAAGCCCGATATGTAAGACAGCGACTCGCCATTGAAATTCTCGTGGGCCAGGACGACCATGACGTCAGTTCCCTCCTCCGCCATGCGCGTCCGGAGCCGCGAGAGACGGCCCTCTATATGATCGAATGTCATCTGCACTCCTCCTTCGAAAGTTCGACGTCCCGGCGAATGCTGTGGATGCATCCGCAGTATTTCTGCCTGTACAGCCCGTACTCCCTCGACAGGGCCACCGAGCGAAGGAAGCCGGCCCTCCTGCGGAAGACGCGGAGCAGCCATTCAAGCCCGTGCCGGGCAGCGCACTCGGTGCCGATCCTGTTGATCTCGTCGACGTCCTTGTGCGGGCTGATCGTGAGAGTGGTGCATAACATGCCGATCCCCGCGGCTGCGGCCGCCGAGGCCGCCGCATCAAGCTGGAGCCTGAAGCAGAGGGAGCACCTTCGCCCCCCCTCTGGCTCGTCCGCGAGGTGGGCTACCGCCTCAAGCCACGACTCGGGACGGTATTCCTCTATTATCGCCTCTCCTCCCATGATGGACTTGAGCCTGACCATGGAGTCGCGCCTTCTCGCCTCCTCATCGGCCGGGTGGATGTTGCACCCGTACCAGTAGGGCAGCACCTCGTACCCCTCGGATTCAAGATCGGCCCAGGGCACCGTGGCGTCCGGGGCGCAGCAGACGTGCAGAAGGATCCTCCTTCCTGCCGCCGGTCCTTCTCGTGTCATGATTTACCCATTTTTCGTCCCGGGCGCCCGTCCCTCACGCAAGAGACTCGAAGCACGCGGCCAGCGATAGAGGATCCAGCCCCATGGCCCGGATGACGTCCCCTGACGGGCCGGAATCGCCGTATCGGTGCACACCGACCGACCGGAACGATGGGTGCAGCCCCAGCTCCATCATCCTGGCCGCGATGATCGAGCCCATTCCGCTGTTCACATTGTGATCCTCGCAGGTGAGCACCCTCCCCGTGGCAGCAGCGGCTCTAAGCGCTTCGTCGTCCGTCTCCAACGGGCAGGAGACGGCGTAGACCGACACTTCGATCCCCTTTTCCATGAGAATCCCAGCGGCTTCCATGGCCCTCCCCGACATCGCCCCGAGGGCGAATATCGCGCCGTCAGCTCCCTTCCGCAACTGGTCGGCCCTACCGTAATCGAAGGAGTAGTCGCCCGCGAAGAGGGGCATTCCATCTCCGTCGACTAGGACTTTCAGCCTGCTCCTCCCCATGGCGAGGCAGGCGCACCCCGGCGCCCCGAGGGCCCAGCGCGTCGCCCTGTCCGTCTGGTTCGGATCGCAAGGGACGACGAGTTTGTACCCGAACATGTTTCTGAGCAGCCCGACGTAGTCTATCGCCTGGTGGGTAGCGCCGTCCTCCCCGACGTCCAGCCCCACATGGGTAAGCACCGTCTTCAGGTCCGCCTTGTTTATGTCGTTGAGCCTCTGCTGATTATAGGTCTCGGACAGTCCGAACACCCCGAACCCGGCCCAAAGGGCGGCAACTCCTGCTATGGAGGCTGCGCCGGCGGCTGTCGCGGTGGCGTGCTCCTGGATGCCTGTCTGGACGAACCACTCGGGGCAGGCGGTCGCAAAGTCCGAGGTCTTGACGGAAGACGCCAGGTCGCAGTCGAAGACCAGGATCGGGGTAGCTCCATCCTTCTTGTAGTTCAGCTCACCTATGTCCGCCAGCGCCCTGCCGAATGCCGACCGGTTGTCGGTGGGCTTCGCGTCGTACTCGTAGGTGCGCGGCTCGCCGGTGTCCAGTCGGTGCGCCGAAGGTGTGACACTGCGCCCGGCGGGAGGGGGATCCGCCCTCCTGGCACGCGCGTCCTCGAGCATTGCCGGGTCGCCGCCGAGATCGCTCATCGCCTTGGTGTACAGTTCGTCCCGCGGGGCCTTGCCGTGGTACTCCGGCGTGCCCTCCATGAAGGGGACTCCCTTGCCCATCACCGTCCTGCACAGTATCATGGTGAGAGTCGGGGAGGACTCCGCCTCCTTAAGGGCCGCGTAGAGCTCCTGGAAGGAGTGCCCGTCGCACTCGAGAACGTTCCAGCCGTCCGCTGCCCACAGGGCCTTTATGTCTGCCGGCATCACCTTGTCGAGAGTGCCGGATATCTGGATGTTGTTCCAGTCGATCAGGGCGGTGATGTTGGAGAGCCCCTCCTTGGCGGCAATCCTGCGCGCCTCCGCGCTCTGGCCCTTCGTCTGTCCTCCGTCGCCCATCAGAACGTAGGTCCTCTTGCCGCTTCCCCGGGCCCTCTGCGCCAGGGCGAAGCCGACGCCGGCCGACAGTCCCTGGCCCAGGTTTCCGCTTCCCCAGTCGATGCCCGGGACCGATCGCTCCACGTGCCCCTGGAAGGGGGAGCCGCACTGCCTGAAGTGGGCCACCGCATCCATCGGGTCGAAAAAGCCCCAGGCCGCGAGGGCTGTGTAGGCCGCCGGGGAGGTATGCCCGTGGCTTATTGCGACGTAGTCCCGGTCGAAAGAATCACAGTTCTCCGGGGTGATGTCCGCGACCCCGTAGACCGCGAGGTACATCTCCATGCTGGAGAGAGACCCCGCCGGGTGGCCGCTGTTCGGCAGCACGACCATCGTCACCGCCTCAGCGCGGCACTTCGCCGCGGCCGCCTCAAGCGAACGAACGGCTGAACCTGAGAGAACATCCACGGGAAAGTTCTTCAGTAACGGGAGATTGGTACTCACACGCATCGCCTCCTTAGGGGATATAGACCCTCGGCACCCTCTTGAGGAACGCGTTGGGGACCTCGTAGTTGATCGTGTTCCTCGCAGCGCCAATCTCCTCCGGGGTGATGACCTCGTCGCCCTGCCTGCCGATCAGAACCACCTCGTCCCCGACCTTCGCGTCCAAGCCGGTGACGTCTATCATGGTCTGGTCCATGCAGATGTTGCCCCTCATGGGGACTCGCCTGCCCTTGACCAGCACCGGGACTTTCATCGATAGGGCCCGGGAGTAGCCGTCCGCGTAACCGACGGGCAGAACGGCGATCTCCTCGTGGCCGCGGGTCATGTAGCGCAGGCCGTAGCCGACCCCGCTGCGCGGCGGGAGCTGCTTGACGAACGCTATTTCCGTCTTCACCTCGAAGGTCGGCTTCAGCTCGATCGGTCTCGGGCATTCCTCCGACGGCCACATCCCGTAGAGGATCAGCCCCGGCCGAACCGCGTCCAGGAACTTGTCCGGGCAAGCCAGCAGCCCGGCGCTGTTGCAGGCGTGACGCATCGGGATCCGTACGCCTCGCTCCTCGGCCGCCTTCAAGGCCCTCGTCAGGCCGGAGAACTGGTAGTCGGTGTACTCGAGGCGGCTCTCGTCGGCCACTGCGAAGTGGGTGAACATCCCCTCGATCTTCAGGCCGGGGATCGTAAGCAGCTCATCGAGGACGGACGGGATATCCTCGGGGAGGAAGCCGATCCGCCCCATGCCGCTGTCCACCTTGACGTGCACCGCAGCCTGCCTGCCGCGCCGTGAGGCCGCCTCGCCCAATGCCCTGGCGAAATGCAGGTCGGTGACCGAGGAGGCTATGTCATGGCTCACATACTCGTCGGCGGATTTCTCCGGCGACGGGCCAAGCACCAGTATCGGCTCGCCGATCCCGGCCTCTCGAAGCCCGAGCCCCTCGTCCGGCGTGGCCACGGCGAATCTCCTGCATCCGGCCTCCGCCAGCGCCCTGCAGACGATGACGGCGCCGTGTCCATATCCGTTGGCCTTCACAACGCCAAATATCTCGGGCCCGTCTCCAACGTGCCGTCGTATGGCCGAAAAGTTGGTCTTCAGGTTGCCCAGGTGAACTTCCATTCTTGTCGCCCGCTGCATCTGCCGTCTCTCCTTTCAGACACAGTTAAGGGGCGGCGAGCCGCCCCTTCTGATATACCTGTTTTGATGCGAGTATCCTTAGACCTTGAGCTCTCCGCTCTTGCGCTTGGTGTCGAAGTCCGCCACGAGCTTGCGAACCTCTCCCGAGACTATGAGCAGGGCCACAAGGTTGGGCACAGCCATCAGTCCGTTCAGAGTGTCTGACATATCCCACAAATGCTCCAGGAATCCCATCGCGTCGCCGAGGAAGACTCCGCCGGTGGCGCCTATGAACAGGACAACGATCCAGAGGATCTTCAGCACCGGGATGAGCTTCGTGCCGAAAATGTAGGATCCGCAGGTCTCGCAATACCAGTACCAGCCGAGGATCGTCGAGAAGGCGAACAGGGCCAGTCCGATCGAGAGGATGATCGTGCCCGTGTTGCCGAGGACCACCTCGAAGCCGGAGAGGGTGAGCTGAGCTCCGGAGAGATCCGGTCTTCCGGTGAGCATTCCGCTGGTCATGATCACAAGGGCGGTCAGGGTGCAGACCACGATGGTGTCGACGAACACCTCGAATATCCCGTACAGGCCCTGGCGGCAGGGGTGATCGACAACGGCGGCGGCGTGCGCCATCGGGGCGGAGCCAAGTCCGGCCTCGTTGGAGAAGACGCCCCTCGCCACTCCCCTGACCATGGCTTGCTTTATCGTCCAGCCCGCTATCGCTCCCGGCATGGCCATCGGATCGGTGATCGCGTAGTTGAATGCGCTTGCGAACGCGGGGCCTATCTGGTCGCTCTTCGTGACTACGACGATTATCGCGCCGATGATGTAGAAGACCGCCATGAAGGGCACAAGGTAGGTGGTGACGTCGGAGATCCTCTTGAGGCCTCCGATGATCACGAGCGCCGTGAGTATGGCGACCGCTATGCCACTGTACAGGTAGGGGATGCCGAAGCCCATCTCGAAGCCCTCGGCGACCGAGTTGGACTGAACAGCGCATCCGATTCCGAAGGAGGCAAGGAACCCGAATAGGGCGAAGAGCCAGGCGAGCCACTTGGCGTTCGCGCCCTTCTCGAGTATGTACATCGTGCCTCCGCGCCAGTCGCCTATGTCGTCCTTCTCGCGGAAGTGGACGGCGAGGATGACCTCCGCCATCTTCGTCGCCATGCCGAAGAACGCGGACACGAGCATCCAGAAGAGAGCTCCGGGGCCGCCGAGGTGAATCGCCGTGGCCACGCCGGCGATGTTGCCGGTGCCGATCGTGGACGCCATGGCGGTGGACAGGGCCGCAAAGGATGATATGGCGCCCTCTCCCTCCTTCCTCTTGCCTAGGTTACCAAAGATCTCCTTGAAGCTGAGGAAGAAGTAGCGAAGCTGCGGAAAGCCGAGAATGACGGTGAGATAGACGCCGGTCCCGACCAGCAGGGCCAACATCCAGGGCCCCCAAACAATACCGTTGACAAAACTGTTGATCTCCATGATCTTTTCCATGCTGTCAATTCCCCCTTTGTTAAATAGAAAGAGCTAAGTGAAAGCATTTCCGCCCCTTGAAAAGCAAGGGGTTTCACTGGATCGACCGCGGAACGTATCCGCGCCCTAAAGCCGGCAGGTCTTCATCGACCACCCCCCTCAAGGAATTCTATAAAGAGAAACGCCCGCGTCCGGAATGGAGTATACCACAACAATCGGTAAAACAGGACAACAATGGCGCCCTCAATCCCTCATTATCATCAGATATAGCCGCCCTTTTTCAGGATCGCCTCGGCCTTCTCAAGGTTTTTTGCCGCGACCTTGATGACAGGGCCGGTGCAGCCCATGGAGGACTCCGCGTATATGTCCTCCTTCCACAGGGCCTTGACCCCGTCCTCGATCGACAGCACGTCGATACCGCCGATCTCGTCGTCCGTGGGCTCTGCGGGAGGCGCTTCCACCTCCTCGGAGGCGACAGCCTTCGGCGTCAGCGAATCGATTATATCCAGCATCCCGGCCCTCTTCGCAGCCTTCAGCTCGGACGCGACCTTCTCCGGAAGGCCACCCGCGACGACCTTGGCGGTGTACTCGAGCGCGCCCGCTATCACCGGCGCACCCGAGGCGCGCGAGATGATGGATATGACCTTGCTCCACCCCTCGCCGACCGACGGGCCGTACCCCCATCCGAGCGACTCGTACGAGCCGCCCGTGGTGAAGGACGAGAAGAGCTTCATCAGCACGTTGCCCGTCAATGTGTCTGCCACGCAGACGTCGACCGCTCCGGCGAGAAGATCGTTGCCGCGCAGCACGGCGCCCCCGTCCTTCCTGACGCTCGTCCCGAAGGAGAACGAGTAGCCTTTCTCCTTCATCTTCGCCAGGGCCTTGTGTACTATCTGCGCCCCGTCGACGTTCAGGATGCCCACCGTGGGATCGGCGATCCCGAGGGCCTTGGCGACCGCAGTTCCGTACACGGCGTTGCGCACCATCGCCTCCACCCTGCCCACGGCGGACGTGCCGGTGGAGGAGGCAATTATCATCGGTCTGCCCCTTCCGGGGGTAAGCACCCTGCCGATCGTCGTAACGCCAAGCGGGAAGGGGTAGTGAAGAGCCACCGCTCCCGCGATGCGCCCGTCGGACAGAGCCTTCTCCATCGCGCTGGAGACCTCCTCCTCGCACGGCCCGGTCTCAATCCATTGGAGCTGCTCGAAGCCGGGGACCCTGGGGCCTATCATGACCACCTCTACCCGGGAACCCCCGTCCAATGCCTGGGTCGCGCCCCGGGCCAGCTCCTCCCCGCCCATCTCGCTGCCCATGGACATGAGCCCCACCGGGACGCTCGGCCCGCCCGAACGGGCCTCGGCCACGATATCGGCAAGCGCCTTTCCTACAAGAGTTTTAATCTCCGACATCTCCGTCACCGCCGCTTATTCGAGCTTGCTCGCAAGCTCGGACAGGACCTCGAGGAGAAGGGACTTGATGTCGTCCTTTGAGACGGCCGACACCCCGCCCTTCGCACCGGTCGGCGGCTCTATCAGGAAGGAGGCGCCGTCGGCGAGGTTGGTGAGGCGAGCGAGGAAGAGGCTTCCCTTGCCGATGACCATGGCCCTCTTCATCCTGCCCTCCTTCATCGCGTCACATGCGTGACCTATGAAGGGCACGCCCGAGGGAATGTGCCCCTGGGTGTGGGCTATTCCGGGGACCCCGCGCTCCTCCACGAACTTCATCATGTCGGCCCTCTCTATCGCCTTCTTGGTGACGGCAAGAGCCGCTGTAATCTTGATGTTGGCCAGCGGGACGTCACCCGCGCCCGCGGGCAGGGTGATCTCGTTGATGTGCATCTCGGAGGCGTACTTGTCAACGTCAAGGAAGGAGAGACCGGCCTTCTCGAGGGGCTCGAGGATGAGGGCTGTCGTCACCGCCTGGGGGGACGACCCGGCACCGACCGAGTGCTTGCCGAGCACGTCGAGTCGCATGACGGGCAGAGTGCCATCGTCGGGCGTCAGCAGGACGGCGAAGCTTCCCAGACAGTCCTCGAGCGCGGGGAGCTTCTTCTTCACGTGATCCCGGCCATTCATGAAGAGTTTCGGCACAGCCCCTCCGGCGACTACGATGCAGTTGTCCCGGGCACCGCAGGCGACCTGGGTCGCCGCCGCGATCATGCCGTTTACAGGACCGGCGCAGAAACTCCTGACGTCGAAGCCGCTGGCGTTCACGCATCCGGCTATCTCGGCTATCGCCTTGGCGAAGTTGCCCCCTCCGCGCTGGTTCATGTCGCCGGCGGCCTCCTCGGAGCACTCGACGATGAAGTCGACCTCCTCCGGGGCCATGCCGGTGTTCTTCAGCAGGTGCAGCAGCGAGAGCAGCGCGCTAGTCTTGCTGGCAAGGTTCTCAAGCAGGACGTAGGCAAACAAACAGTCGTCTATATCATGCCCGTTGCGCACGCATCCGACCGTCTTCCCTCCGTGGAAGAGAGGCACCGCCTTGCGGTTGGTCGTCTCATTTTCTATCTCGGAGAGGTCGTGTCCCTCCTCCAGCCGCGAGAGGATGGCGTCGTTCATCACGGGGCTCTGCTTCAACTTCTCCCTCACGGACGCCGCGAAGCCCTTCTCCAACCAGATTATGTCGAAGACATCGCATATATCCATCAGTCCGAGGAACTCGTCCTCGGGCATGATCTCACCATAAGCACCGTAACGGCTGGAATCCGGAAGCCTGTTCTCGTACCAGGGCTGCGGGGTATCCCCGAGCTTCTCTATGGGGATCCCGCCGATGTAGGCCTGGTTCGGGGCGTAATCCCTGGCCTCCTCGAAGCTCTGCATGAACGAGGGCAGTTCTTTTAAAAACTCCGTCTCTCCCTTCGTCATCCTCTCCACGTAAGGTGTGTTCCCGTAGTGAAGACCGGTCTCGGGGGCGTGGTTAAGGCAGTAGGCGTATCCTTTGATACCTACTGTTGCCATGGCGTACCAACCTCCTTGTACTTTTCTCGCGCGGCCGGGCCTGGTGGCCCGGCCGCATACGCAACGGAATCAGTCGGTGAATACCGTCTGTTCCGTTATCTCCGTCTGAAGCGCCTTTAGGGACTTCTCCACCAAGTGACGCCTGATCTCCTTCTCTTCGGCCATGGTCCTGGACGGGTCGCCCAGCGGGTAGGGTATCGCCACCGCCGGGACTATCCTGTTGGCGCCCACCGTCAGGGATATCGGGACGATGGTGCACACGTGAACCACCGGAAGCCCCGCTCTCTCTATCTCCTTCACCATCGTTGCACCGCAACGAGTGCAGGTGCCTCAGGTGGAGGTGAGGATCACGGCGGTGACCCCGTCGGCAATGAGCCTCTCGGCTATCTCGACAGCGAAGCGCTTGGAGCTGGCGACGGCGGTGCCGTTGCCTACCGTCGAGTAGAACTTGTTGTGCAGCTTCTTGAAGACGCCCTCTCTCTCCATCTCGCGCAGAACGTCGACCGGAAGCACTCTGTCGGCGTCCTGGTCCGCGTAGGTGGCGTCGTAGCCGCCGTGCGCAGTGCAGTATGCGTCGCACGTGAGGTCGTCCACGCCGGTGATGTCGTACTCGCCGAACTTGCTGGCGCTGGAGGCCTCGATGTGGTCCGGGTTGCCGACCGGGCAGATGCCGCCCGACGTGACGAGGGCGATGACCGCTTCCTTCATGTCCTTTATGGCCGGACTGGGTGGAACCCGGTCGAAGACGGGCATCGGATACTCGGTGACGAAGGGCTCGCCCTTGAGCTTGGCTACGAACATGTCGACCGCCCGCTCGGCGGCGAGCTTCTCGTAGAACTTGTTCTTCCTGATGCCTCGCTCGATGTAGCCCTCCTCTGTCGGGGTCCCGAGCTCCTCTCCCTTGAGCAGCTTGAGCACGAGAGCGGCCATCGCGGGGACGGCCTTCCTCATCCCGGCGGCGCTGTCGGGAGTCTCGACGATGAAGAAGCTCTTCTTGTACATCTCTGCGCCGGGGTTCTCCGGGTACATTCCGGAAACGACCGGTATGCCCAGCTCCTTGACTACCGCCTCGCCAAGAGCGCCGCACGCGGTTCCGTAGCGGCCCGCGTTGAAGGCGGGGCCGGCGATTACCGCATCGGGCTTGTACTTTTTCATCATACCCAGAATTTCGTCCGCGGTCTTCTCCATGTTCGATGCGAAGTAGGAGTCGCCGCAGATCACTGTAGCTACGATCTCGGCATCGGCGCCGAGCGCGGCCTTGAACGCCTGCCCGGGCCCGACAATGCCCTCGCGGATCTCGGGGGCGATGTCCGCCTTCTCCTCTCCACCTATGCCGGCGTAAAACTGGTTGATGTAGTGAATGATCCGGTATGACACGATGACGACCTCCCCTCCTACAGGGCGAACTTGCTGAACTGCGACCTGATGCCGCTAACGGACTCCGCCAGCTTCTCGGGGTCGAGCACCATCTCCATCATGCTGATCTGCTCCTCCCAAGCGGCCGCGTCGCACTCGTCCCTAATCTCCTGCTCGAACACGTGGTATACAGCGAGTCCAGACTGGACTCCGGCCAATGGACCTGCAAATGTCGGGTCTCCGTTGCTCACCGTCTCGGCGTAGATCTCCGCGCCCTCGGCGTCGGACGATCCCAAGACGACGACCAGATTCTCCGGCCCGTACTTCTCAGCGGCGTCTTTGATGCGCTGCTGATTCTGCAGATCCATGGCGCCTGCGGCGGTTCATACGAAGCACTCGGTGACCGAGAAGGTGATCTCCGCTCCGCTATCCTTGAGGCAAGCCTCCATAGCGGGGCCGGGGACGCCGTCTCTTTCACCGAGGAGAAGCAATTTCTTTCCTGCGAGCTTTCCCATGCTCTCGTACCTCCTGGTTTATTCTCTATTGACTGTTTTGGTTGCCCGTCGTTCGTGCAACCGGATCAGATTGTGTACGCCCCGAGCTTGGTAAAACCGAGCTCGTTAGTGGAACCAAGTATCGCCTGGAGCTCGACCGTGATCGTGCCGTCGTCGGCGAGGGACCCCTGCCAACCTCCGGCTATCACGTTAGCCTCCTCCGGGAACCCTATGACCTTTTCCATCGGAGGCAGAACTATGACCTCGTTGGCGTTCCCCGCCGTCACGCAGGCGTCCCCCTCCGGGCAGGAGTCGGCGAGCGACTGGCTCGCTCCGTCCTGGCCGGCGTACTCGTCGGTGAGAAGAGTGGTCTTGATGCCGGAGCGCTCCGCCTTCCAGCAGTTCATGATCAGGTCGGCGTCCGGGTTGCCGAAGCCCTCTTCGGAGATCAGCAGTCCCTCGACTCCCAGGGTCTTCGCCAGGTTTATCGAGTAGGAGGAGCTTCTCTTCTTGTCGGCCAGTGTCACGTTCTCGTTGGTGATTATGCAGCCGAGGAAGTTGAAGTCCTTGCCGTGGCGCTTGAACATATTATAGATGATGGGGTTGTTCTGGTGCGAGTATGTGTTGTTCTTGTCGCACGCCGAGACGCAGTTTCCGGACACTATCGCGCCGTCCATGACCTCCGTCGGGTTGATCAGAGTAGGCAGTATCTTCTTGGCGTCCACTCCGTAGACGTAGGTGTCGTGCAGAAGCCCCTGCGATTGCAGCATGTAGAGATAGGCGACCTTGGGCAGCCCGGGGTGGGCGTGCATGGCGTCCTTGAGCGGCGGTGTCTCGTAGGTCTCGACCGAATCCACCTTCGCGTCGAGGCACTTCTCCGCCAGGTAGGCGGCCGCCTTCAACCCGGCTATCCTGCATGCGGTTTCGTGATCGTGCTTATCGATTCCGTCCACGTTCTCGAGTATGACGACAATGTTGCAGGTGCCGGAATAGGGGGTGTACTCCGCCCCCGGCCCCTTCATGTCGATTATGCCCTCCTGGAAGCGCACTATCTTTCCGGTGGTGACCACCGCCGCTCCGGTGAGGACAAGAGTCTTGCCCTCGCCCACCGTGTCCACGTCGGATATCATTCCCGGGAAGACCCCTCCGGGGCCATCCATCTTGAACCTCGGCTCGATAACGTCCTTGACCGGCAGTATCCTCACGCTCTCCCCGGGCATGGCGAAGTCGACGTCGACCTTGGCCAGGCGTTCGTCGCCCGAGAGCACGGAGAGCAGCTCCTGCTTGTCGACCGTTAGAACTCCGTTCTCGGCAAAGGTCCTGTCGCCCCAGGCCAGCCTGTTCACCTTCACCCTGTGCAGCTCTAGTTTCATGCTGTCTTTTTCCCCCCTTTTCAGATGCCGAAGGCTACTTCAAAAGCCCCTCGACGTTCTCCTTGATCTTCTCCAGAGTGACCTCGCCACCGCTGATGCGGGCCACCTCCTCTCCCCCCTTCCAGAACAGGAAGGCTGGAAGCCCCATGACCTTGTTGGCGATCGCGACCCTGCGGTTCCCGGAAATATCCACGGAGCAGAACTTGACCTTGCCCTCGTACTCCTTCGCCATCTCCTTGACGTTGGGAAGCAGCGCCATGCAGGGACCGCATTTCGGGCCCCAGAAGTCAACCAGCACCGGAAGGGCGCTCTCCTTGACCTCGGCGTCGAAGTTCTCCTTTGTCAGTTCGACCATTGACATTCACCCCCTTTGTTAAGAACTGAAACAGTGACAATCAGACAATCCCGTACCGGGAAAGACTCTCTTTCATCAGCTCCGCGTCGATGAGTGCAAAATCCCCCCTGACATCGGGCGGGGCGTCCTCCGGCCTCATGATGCGCGCCGAGGGCGCGGAGAAGACGGCTATCGCGTTTTCAATGTACTCAAGCGACAGCTGATCCGTCGAGGCTGCGCCGCCTCGGGGCCCTTCCAAAAGTACAGAGCGATAGGGGTGTTGATGCGGCCTAAGGTTGCCATACAGAGGGTGCGTGAGGAGGACCCATCCCATGTGAACCAGGTCCCTTGTTCGTCTCAGGACATCCAGAGATGAACCGTCGATGAAATCGCATGCCGACGATCTGTTTTTAAGAAATGGATTGTTGGTCACAAGAACGCTGCGACAGGCCATCCTAACGCCTCCTCGAAGAAGCGGAGCAAGGTTGGTTCAACTCTCTGTCGCATAGCCCCTTCGGGGGGAGCTATTATATTCTTCAGAGGCCCGTCCAGCCGCAATCCTTTCGCCTGAGAGTTTCCGCCCCCTCCCGGGTGGCATTGCCCCTTCGGCGCTCTCCTACTTTGCAGGAGAGTCTCTCTTGCTGCCTTCATCCGTAGGCGCACTCATTTTCACACATAGAAAAAAGCGCGTCAAGCCTTTTCGCCAAACCAACATAAAAAAAGCGGGCGGCGTCGCTCCCCTCACAGGGTTCGATCGCCGCCCAGGCCTCCTAATGGAAGCGCATCATACTTGTCTTGCCTTATCCACTCGCCGCGGTGTGGTTACCACTTAAGGCCGGTGTAGAAGATGTAGAGGATGGCCGCAGGGGCAACCACGCGGCATATCCAGATCCAGATCTCCATGAGACCGAATCCAATCGTGCCCTCGTTGGTGACCTCCTTGCGGGCGTCGTCCGTCCAGAACCAGCCCACGAACAGGGAGATGAAGACTCCGCCGAGCGGAAGGAGGACGTTGGAGGAAAGGAAGTCCATCGCGTCGAAGAAGTCCTTGCCGTAGACCTTGGGTGCTCCCGACAGGGAGGTAGCGCAAGGCACGCCCAGTAGGAAAATGAGGAAACCCATGATGACTGCGGCCTTGGGCCTGGTCCATCCCTGGTCGATGAAGTACGCGGCGCAGACCTCGAGAAGCGAGATGGCCGAGGTGAGGGCGGCGATAAAGAGGAGCAGGAAGAAGAGGGCGGACCAGATCATTCCGCCGGGCATCATGGCGAAGACCGAGGGAAGAGTGACGAAGGTCAGACCGGGGCCCGCACCAGCGTCAACTCCGAACGCAAAGACCGCCGGGAAGATGACGAGTCCGGCGAGGAAGGCCACGAGGCTGTCGATGACGCAGACCTGCACCGCCGAGCTTGGCAGGGCCGTCTGCTTGTCTACGTAGCTTCCGTAGGTGATCATGCAGCCCATGCCGAGAGATAGCGAGAAGAACGCCTGTCCCAGCGCGACCGCTATTGTCGTTCCGGTGATCTTTGAGAAGTCCGGCTTAAGGTAGAAGTCGAGCCCCGCGCCGGCACCTTCGAGAGTCACGGATCTCGCGATCAGAACTATCAGGATGAGGAAGAGGGCCGGCATGAGGAACTTGCAGTACTTCTCGATTCCCTCGCCCACGCCCCTGTAGACCACCCAGATCGTCACTGCCATGAAGACCGCCTGGTAGGCGACGACCAGCATCTGGTTGGACACGAATTCGCCGAACACGGTCCCGGCGTCCGCGGCCATCAGGCCGGTGAAGGAGTGGAAGAAGTACTTGATCGTCCATCCGCCGATGACCCCGTAGAACGACAGAATGGTGAAGCCGGAGACGATCCCCATCCAGCCGACGACCGGCCAGAGGCCTCCTGCAAGCTTCTGGAAGGAGCCGACCGCGTTGAGGCGTGCCTTTCTGCCTATCGCCACCTCCGCCAGCATCACGGAGGAACCGATGATGATCACAAGTGCCAAGTAGACCACGACGAAGGCCGCTCCGCCGCTCTGCCCGGTCACATACGGGAAGCGCCATATGTTCCCAAGTCCGACCGCGGAGCCGGCCGCTGCCAGGATGAATCCTAACTTGCTACCCCACTGCTCTCTTTCTGCATTCTGTGTCATTATTCCGATACCCCTCCTTTGTAATCGATTAGTACGTCAAGCAAAACGTTGCATACAAAACATTCTTTCTCCCGCCCACCTCCCTCAGCGTCATAGTACTTACAATGCCCTATAATCGAGTCGTATTATACACCAGAACTCCATTCTTCCAAGCGAAAGATGCATTTTTTCATTTCTGGAGTACAATGACCCCCTGAAGGGGAGTGGTTTTTATGTGTCTTGCAGTTCCTCACGTTATCTCCGAGATCCTGGGGGAGGGCAGGGCGATTGCCGCGGCGGGCGCCGTGGCCGCGGAGATCAGGACGGACCTGCTGGACTCTCCCGCGCCGGGGGACGTCGTCCTGGTTCACGCCGGCTTCGCCATAGAGAGGCTGTCCCCCTCCGAGTCGGACGAGCTTTTGGCTCTGTGGGACGAGGTGAGGAGGCTGGCCGAGGCGTCGCGACTACCCGAAGCTCCGCAGAGATGAAGTCCTTCGTGTCCGAGGCGTCCCTGGCGCTTCACCGCGTTATATCATCGCCGATCTCCGTGATGGAGGTCTGCGGCACCCACACAGTGTCGATCTTCCGCGCCGGGCTCAGGTGCCTCCTGCCGCCGGAGCTGCGCTTGGTCTCCGGCCCCGGATGCCCTGTGTGCGTAACGGATCAGGGGGAGGTGGACTGCGCCCTGTCGCTTCTCGACCGAGGCTTCATAGTCGCGGCCTACGGAGATATGTTCCGCGTTCCCGGAGAGTCGGGCTCGCTCGCCTCGAGGCGCGAGAAGGGCTTCGACGCGCGCGTCGTCACCAGCGCCATGGACCCGCTGGAGATCGCGCTGAACTCGCCCGGCAGGGAGGTCGTCTTTCTGGCGGTCGGCTTCGAGACGACCGCTCCCGCCACGGCCGCGCTGGTGCTGGAGGCATCCAGGCGAGGAATACCCAACCTGTCGGTCCTGTCCTTCCACAAGCGCACCCCTCCTGCCCTGGCGGCCCTCTCGTCCGACCAGGAGCTGGAGCTGTCCGGCTTTCTTCTGCCTGGTCATGTAAGCGTGATACTCGGGCACGAGCCATTTCGCTTTCTCGCCGATGATAGGGGAATTCCCTCGGTGATCGCGGGATTCGATCCCGGGCAGATAATGGCGGGACTGGTCGAGATAGCGCTGCAGGTTCAAAAAGGAGAGCCTCGCCTCGCCTCCGTGTACGGACGAGCCGTCCGCCCGGAGGGGAACAGCAGGGCGCGCGCCTTGATGGACCGGATCTTCGAAGGGCGCGACTCCTGTTGGAGAGGGCTCGGCGTGCTGCCAGAATCGGGCATGGCGCTTCGCGAGGAGTTCTCGCAGTTCGACGCGGAGAGACGATTCTCGCTTGCGCCGTCTCCGGGAAGAACGCCGCCCGGCTGCAGATGCGGCGAGGTGTTGACGGGCAGGATATCCCCACCGGAGTGCGATCTGTTCGGCACGAGCTGCACCCCGGCCTCCCCTGTCGGGCCGTGCATGGTCTCGGCGGAGGGGTCGTGCGGCGCTTTCTTCCGTTTTTACCGAAAAGAGGGAGGTTCGCGATGCTTATAGGGCTTGGGCACGGAAGCGGCGGAAGGCAGAGCCAGAAGCTGGTTCAGGCCCTGCTGGCGCCCTTTTACCGGCGAGGGATAGGGCCGGAGCTGGAGGACTCCGCACTGCTCCCCGGAGGGTACGCCATGACGGTGGACGGCTTCACAGTCTCACCTAGGACCTTCCCCGGCGGCGACATGGGGCATCTCTGCGTCTGCGGCTGTGTAAACGATCTTGCCGTGAGAGGGGCATCACCGGATTTCCTCGGCATCGGCCTGATCATCGAGGAGGGTTTTCCAGCGGATGAGCTGGCGACGTACATGGAGAGCGCCGCGCGAACCTGCGAATCGATAGGGATGAGTTTGGCGGCGGGGGACACCAAGGTGGTTCCCTCCGGGGCGATCGACGGTGTCTATTTCTTCGGGACCGCCTTCGGGAAGGTCAAAAGCCGCGCCCCTCTGCAGGCGGGAAACATCAGGCCCGGGGACTCGCTCATCGTATCCGGCCCCGTCGGACGCCACGGGGCGACCATCGCCGCTGCCCGCTACAACCTCTCTGTATCCGGCCTGATCAGCGACTGCGCCCCGCTTTGGTCCGCGCTCGAGCCACTGCTCGCCCTCGATGGACTGCGCTGCATGAGGGACTGCACGCGGGGGGGGCTCGGGGCAGTGCTCTGCGAGTGGGCCGAGGCCTCCGGGCTGCACCTCTCCCTCGACGAGGAGAGCATCCCCATCGACGACGAGGTGTGGTCCGTGTGCGACGTCCTTGGCTTCGACCCTGTCTACATGGCGTGCGAGGGGTGCGCAGTGGCGGCGTGCGACCCGTCCGACGCGGACGCCGTCCTCTCCCTCCTGTCCGAGTCCCCCCTCTGTTCGGGGGCCTCTCTGATCGGCGAGGTCACGGCCGGCGAACCGAGAGGGATGGTGTCCATGAGGACATCGATCGGCGGAGAGCGGCTGGTTGACATGCCGTTCGGGGAGCTACTGCCCCGAATCTGCTGAAAAAAGAAGACGAGCGGAAAGCTGCTCACCGCTCGTCTCGGTCTGTCATCGTAAAGTCCGGGGCTCCTCTTCTAGAAGGAAAGCCTCTCGAACACCCTTGTTATACCGGTCGCCCTACCGGTCTCGTCGTCCAGAGTTATTATCACCCCGTTCAACGCAAGCCCGTCGGAGGAGACCTCGTACTTCGCCGGCATGCCGGTGAGGTACCTTGAGATGACGCCTTCGAGCTTCACGCCGATCGAGCTTCTGTGCCCGCCGGTCATCCCCGCGTCGGTGATGAAGGCCGTCCCCCCGGGGAGGATCTCCTCGTCCGCGGTCTGCACATGAGTGTGCGTGCCCACGAACGCGGCGACCCTTCCGTCGAGGTAGTAGCCGAGGGCCCTCTTCTCTGACGTCGCCTCTGCGTGAAAATCGACGAACACCGGCAGATCGCCGGCGGCGGCCACTATCTCGTCCGCCTTCCTGAAGGGGCAGTCCAGCGGTGCCATGAAGACCCTTCCGATAAGGTTGGCCACCACCAGCTTGCGATCCCCCTTCTCAAGGGTCATCCACCCCTGGCCGGGGCAGGCGTCCGGGTAGTTCGCGGGGCGCACGACCCTCGGCTCCTCCGCCATGAACTGGATCCCCTCGGGCTTGTCCCAGATATGATTGCCCGATGTCAAGCCCGATATGCCGGCCGCGAAGAGCTCGTCCGCGACCTTTCTTGTTATACCCTTGCCGGCCGCCGCGTTCTCGCAGTTGGCCAGGACGAAGTCGAAGCCTCCCTCCCTCTCGGCCAGTCGCGGCAGAACCTCCGCCACGACCTTCCTGCCGGGACGACCAATGATGTCGCCTATGAAGAGTATCTTCATAACCGCTACTTTGCGTACTCGGTGGCGCGGGTCTCCTTGGTCGCCGTGACCTTTATCTGCCCCGGGTACTTCAGCTCCTCCTCGATCTTCCGCGCCACGTCGAATGCGATCTTGTGCACAATCGCGTCGTCGGAGATGTTGGGGCTCACCACCACCCGTATCTCGCGGCCCGCCTGTATGGCGTAGGCCTTGCTTACGCCGTTGAAAGTCTTCGCAAGTTCCTCGAGCTTCTCGAGCCTCTTGACGTACGCGTCCAAACTCTCGCGCCTTGCTCCCGGCCGTGACGCGCTCACCGCGTCCGCCGCGGCCACTATCACGTCGTAGACGCTCTTGGCCTCCTGGTCCTCATGGTGCGCGGCTATGGCGTTCACTACCTCGGGGCTCTCGTTGAACCTCTTCGCCAGGTCAGCCCCGATCAGGGCGTGCGGCCCCTCTATCTTGTGGTCCACCGCCTTGCCCAGGTCGTGCAGCAGCCCGGCTCGGCGGGCGATCTCCTCGTCTATCCCCAGTTCGGCCGCTATCATGCCGGACAGGTAGGCCACCTCGAGGCTATGTTGCAGGGCGTTCTGCCCGTAGCTGAAGCGGAACTTAAGCTGACCTAGAGTGTGGACCAGCTCCGGGTGCATGTTCTTGACGCCGGTGTCCAGAAGGGCACCCTCTCCTGCCTCCACTATCTGCGCCTCGACGTCGCGTGTCGCCTTTTCTATCAGCTCCTCTATCCGGGCGGGATGTATCCTCCCGTCGACCACCAAGCGCTCCAGCGCAATCCTGGCTATCTCGCGCCTTACGGGATCGAAGCTGCTGAGAGTCACCGCCTCGGGGGTGTCGTCCACTATGAGGTCGACACCGGCGATGGTCTCGAACGTCCTTATGTTTCTGCCTTCCCTGCCTATTATGCGCCCCTTCATCTCGTCGGAAGGCAGGTGAACCACGCTGACCGCCGCCTCCGACGTGTGCTCGACCGCGCAGCGCTGAACCGCGGTCACTATTATCTCCCGTGCCTTCCTGTCGGCCTCTCTCTTCGACTTCTCCTCCAGCTCCTTCAGACGAAGGCCCAGAATATGCTGCGCCTCCTCCTCCGTCCTCCGAAGGAGAAGATCCCTCGCCTCGTCCGAGGTCATCCTAGCGATCTCCTCGAGGCGCTCTAGCTGCCTCTTTTTGATCCCGTCGACCTCGATCATCCTGGAGTCGAGCTCCTCCTGCCTGGCCTTCAGCTCGTCCTCGCGGTGAGCCACCCTGTCGAGCTTGCGATCCAGGTTCTCCTCCTTTTGCTCCAGCCGCCGCTCCGCTCGCTGAAGCTCCGATCGGCGCTCCTTGCCCTCGCGCTCTATCTCCTGGCGAAGCCTGAAGGCCTCCTCTTTCGCCTCGGTGAGCCTCTCGCGCTTCGCCTGTTCGGCCGCTATCGACGCCTCTCTAAGTATCACCTGGGCCTGCACCTTGGCGTTCATTATGTTCTTCTTCCCGAAGGACTTTGAGAACAGGAAGCCTGCTCCGGCGCCGGCGGCGATACCAAGTAAAAACGCCATTATCACGTTGAAAAGATTCATTGCGCAACTATCACTCCTCGATTTTATTTTCAAGGTGCCATAAGTCTACAAGACATGGGGGGCACTCTCCTCCATGCCACTGATATTGTACAGTTGATATTCGCCCCTAACAAGCCCCGTCAAGTGAATTTCTGCAGACGGAGGGGGAAAAACCGCGCCGCAGCAGCCTGCCCTCCATCTTCGAACGCTCCATACCCAGGCTCGACCACTCCTCCACGAGAGCGGCCGCCCGATCCTCCTCGTCGACCTCCTCCAACGCCCTCTCTACCAGGTCGCGAGCGACCCCCCTCGCGGCGAGCTCGTCGCGCAGCCTGCGGAGGCCCCACTCTTCGTGGGAGTCCACGAACAGCACGGCGTAGGCGGCGTCGTCGATCCAGCCGGCCTGCTCGAACCTGTCGAGCAGCTCCTCCGCCTCATCTCGCGGAACGCCCCTTCGAAGAAGCTTCTCCAGGGCGACTCCCCTGGTCTGGGGGGAGTGATCGAGCAGCGATACGAGGTAATCCTCGGGCGATCTGCCCCTCCTCCTATCACGCTGTCTCGACAAGGTTCAGCGACCTCCCCAGCACGTGATTCACCCTCTGTGCTAGCAACGGACTGCCCTGCAGCGCCCCATCCCTATCCACCAGGGAGAAGGCCTCTTTGCGGGCGAGAAGCAGCAGCTCCTGGTCCCTTCTCAGGTCGGCGATCCTGAAGTCCGTGATGCCCGACTGGCGGACGCCGCACACCTCGCCGGGGCCCCTGAGCCTCAGGTCCGCCTCCGCTATCTCGAAGCCGTCGGATGTGGAGCTGAAAGCTCTGACCCTCTGATAACTCTCCGGCGACTTCGGCGAACAGATCAGGATGCAGCAGCCCTCCCTGTCTCCCCTGCCCACCCGGCCCCGAAGCTGGTGCAGCTGCGAGAGGCCGAACCGCTCCGCGTCCTCGATGACCATCACCGTGGCCTCCGGCACGTCCACCCCGACCTCCACCACGGTGGTCGCGACCAGCAGGGAGGAGGCGCCGCCCGTGAAGTCATCCATGGCCCGCTCCTTTTCCTCCATGCCGAGCCTACCGTGCACCAGCCCCACTCCGAAGCCCGACAGCTCCTTGGACAGGTGATCGAAGCGCTCCGTGGCAGCCGCGAGATCGGATTCGCTCTCCTCGATGAGAGGGCAGATCCAAAAGGCCCTCTCTCCCGCCGCGAAGCGCTTCTTCAGGAAGCCGATCACCCCGGGCAGTTGACTCGGGGGGACGACGCGAGTCGCGACACCCTTCCTCCCCGGCGGCATGTCGGGTATCCTGGAGACGGAGAGGTCTCCGTACACGGTCAAAGTAAGAGTCCTCGGTATTGGTGTGGCCGTCATGACAAGCACGTGGGGGGACTCCCCCTTGGTGCGGAAGCTGTGCTTCTGCAGGACGCCGAATCGGTGCTGCTCATCCACTATGGCGAGCCCGAGCTTCGAGAATGAGACTCCCTCGGAGAGCAGGGCGTGCGTGCCTATCACGGCCGCGATCTCACCTGACTCCAGCCCTGCGTGGGCCTCCCTCTTCTCCCTTGCTCCGGTCGATCCCGTGAGCAGGGAGCAGGGCAGGCCGAGTGACTCGAATACAGGGCGCAGGTTGAGATAGTGCTGGCGGGCAAGTATCTCCGTGGGCGCCAGCAGGGCCCCCTGGCAGCCACCGTCGATGGCGGCGAGCAGCGCGACCAGGGCCACAACCGTCTTTCCCGAGCCTACATCCCCTTGGAGCAGGCGGTTCATCGGCACTGTCCTCTCCATGTCGGAGAGTATCTCGTCAAGCACCACTTTCTGTCCGGGGGTGAGTTCGAACGGGACGAGCCTCGCCAGGTACTCGGCCACGTGTCGGCCCCTCGCGATGGAGGGGGCGGGCGATCCGATCCCGCCTCTCGCCCGGCGCAGTGCCAGTCCGGCCTGGAGCAGAAAAAACTCGTCGAATACGAGCCGCCTCCTGGCCTCCTTCCATGCATCTCTCGACGTGGGATAGTGCATCTCCATCATGCAGGGAGCGAGGTCCTTGAACGAGTGGCGGTTTTTTACGTCTTCGGGAAGATAATCATCGAGCTGCGGGAGGTATCTCTCAAGGGCGTTTCTGACTATTCGTCGGAGAGTCTTCTGGTGAAGCCCCGCCGTCGTGGGATATATCGGGACTATGGATAGGAAGCCATCGTCCGGGTCGTCCTCGTCGAGCACCTCGAAGTCGGGGGACGTCAACTGGACTCCGCCCCCTCTCGACTCGACCCTGCCGTAGAGAGCGACCCTCATCCCGGGGATGAATATATTCTCGAGGCCCTTGCGGTTGAACCACACGGCCCTAACCATGCTTCGCCCGTCCGTCACCAGGAGGGTCGAAAGAGACAGGTTCCTTTTGGCGGTTCGTCTCTTCTCCAGCGCGACCACCCGGGCGATGACGGAGGCCGTCGTCCCCGGGTCGAGGGAGGAAAGGGGCGTGAGCGACCTTCTGTCCTCGTAGCGACGAGGGAAAAGGAAGAGTAAATCCTCCGCCGTGAGGACATCAAGATTAGCCAGTTTTCTTTCCCTTACCGGGCCCACACCCTTGACGTAGCGCACCGGATCGGACAGAGAGGGGGCCGCGCTCGTCAACTGGGAAGCGCTTCCTCCGTCGCGGCCTCCTCGTCCTCGTATATCGTGTCCATCTCTATAAGCGAGGCGAAACGGGATAAAAGTGCCTTGAAGTCGGCTTTGAACTCCTGCCTGAGCTTGAGGAAGTGGTCGATCTCCTTCTTCGTGCGCTCCTTTCGCGCCTCCGCCTCGAGGTAGAGGCGCTCGGCCTTCGACTTGGCCGTCTCTATGATGTTTTTCGCCTCCGTCTCGGCGGCCTCGGCCTTGGCGTCAGCTGTCTTCTGAGCCATCAGCAGAGTGCCCGAGAGAGTCTCCTTGAGCTCCTCATGCTCCCGGATCTTGTCCTCCAGGCGCGCCGCGTAGCGCTCGAGATCGGCGTACTGAATGCAGTACTTCTGGATGTCCTCCGCCACCCGGTCCAAAAACCTGTCCACCTCCGTGGCGGAGTAGCCTCTAACCGCCCTGGAGAACCGCTTGCTTTCGATGTCGCGAGCTGTCAGCAGATCAGGCACCGTCCTCCTCCTCCCATTCCTCAATCATGCTCTTCCTAGGCGCCGCGATGAAGACCCCCCCCGCTGCGCGAATGACAGTACCCCTGTTGGCGAAGGCCGCTCCGCAGAGAAAGTCGAGCAGGCTCTGGCCTGTCTCCCGCTCGAGGCCCCTTAGGTCGACCAGAACCATCCTGCCCCTGCGAAGCTCCTGGACGAGGTCCTCCTTCCGGCGGATGCCCTCGGCGCCCCTGGCGACAATAATGGCCGCGCTCTCCGAGAGAGGCTGGAGGACACGTTCCTCCCTCGCCTCAAGCTCGGCGGACTCGGCGGAGGCCTCTTCGTCGATCGATCTGTCCACAAGCCCCAAAAGCGACATCACCCTGTCCAGCACGACCCTAGGCTCCCGGCGCTCAGTGTCGGCTTCCGAAAACGGCCGAACCTATCCTGACCATTGTAGATCCCTCTTGGATCGCGAGCTCGAAGTCCCCGCTCATCCCCATCGAGAGCTCCGCAAGCGGCAGCTCGAAGTCGCGGGACATCTCGTCACGTATTTCGCGAAGAGAGGAGAAGGCCCTGCGGACGGCGGATTCGTCATCGGTGAGGGGTCCTATGGTCATAAGCCCGTCGAGCTTCAAGCCGGGGCAGTCCTCCACGACGAACTCAACCAGCTCCCGGGCCCGCGACGGATCAACCCCGTGCTTGCTCTCCTCGCCGGAGGTGTTGACCTCGACCAGCACGGGCAGGACGAGCTCTTTCTCCATCGCCACCCTGGAGAGGGTTCCTGCAAGCCTGGTCGAGTCCACCGAGTCGACCGTCGAGGCAAACTCGATCGCCTTGCGGACCTTGTTCCTCTGCAGATGCCCTATGAATCGCCACACGACGTCCCCTCCGCTCCACAGGCGCCTCTTCTCCTCGAGCTCCTGGGCCCTGTTCTCGCCTATCTCCTTTACGCCGCAGAGGACCACCTCCGCGATCTCGTCCACGGTTCGGGTCTTCGCGACGACAACGAGGCGAACCTCCCCGGCCGCCCTTCCGCTTCGGATCGCCGCGTTTTCCATCGCCTCCCCGATGCGTTCCAGGTTGTCCTTGATACAGCTCACCATAGTCGAATTTTCCCTTCTTTCGCTCCGTCCGCGTCGAGGACCACGAGATTGCCCGGTCGCAGTCCCTTCTGGACGAAAAACCGCCGCCCCTCGACGGGCAGACCGATGATCTCCCTGAAGCCGGCAACGTTTCCCTCGACCAGCAGCACCCCGAGCCTTCCCTCCCGGTACAGCACCGCCGACTCGGGCAGCACCACGCCTTGGCTCTCTCCTGATTCGAGCAGCAGCTTTATCCCTCTTGAGAGGACGCTCTCCACCGGGAAAAAGGGGAGAGTCAGGTAGAGTTTGGCCCTCGCTCCGAAATAGGTTACGGCCCTTACGTTCGCCTTGGCGGCCCATCCGTGCCTGTCCTTTTTCACTCGAACAAACCCGGCCGCGATGTCCTTCTCCAGCGACGGTGAGAGGTCCGTGTACAGCACACATCTGAGCTCCTGCGGCTGGGGGATCATCTTCCCTATGGGCATGCCGCGCCTGACTATCACGCCGGCGGAATAGTCCAAGAGATCGGGAGGCTCGGGCAGCGGGGCCATGCCCGGCCAAAGGGCCGCGTAGCGCCACTCCCCCTCGGCGCCGTCAAGGCCCGGAACGAAGTAGCCAACCGTGTCTGCCCTCACCGCCGTCCTGCCCGAGGGGCCCTCGACCATGGCGATCGTCTCTCCGCGTGCCACCCTGTGCGGGCGAGGCGCTGCGAAGGAGACAGTTCCATCACCGGGCGAGATCACCAGCGACTCCTCCCACACGAGGGCGCCCTTGACGGGAAACCTCTCCTTGTGCACGTAGGGCACGGCTGTCACGAGGTCGGGGGCCTCCAACGCGCTTTGCTCCCACCACATGGTGTACAGCGATACCGCCAGTGCCGTCACCGCCAGGATCGTGCCGAAATACAAAAGCCTTTTAAATAGATATTTCGCCATGCTCCGCCTGTATGCCCGGACGGGCCCCGAGTGCGATCCCAGGGCCTGAAGCCCCGCTATTCCCGAGGCTCTTCAGAGGCGCTTTTAAGATCCACTATCAGCTCCAGTATCAGCTCTCTCTGCGCCAGCTCTTTTACACTCCACGCGACCTGGATTCCCTTTCTCCTGTTTCTCTCCACCAGTTCGGCTATGTCCTTCAAAATCTCACCCGTAGGGCCTCCCGCAACTGCGGGCGACCCCCGGGAGGTCTTCGGCACCGAGGGCTCGACCGTCCTCCGCTCCTTCGCGGAGATGATACGCCCCTCCTTGACCCTGCGCTCGAGCTCGTTGGCGGGCAGCTCCTCCTCGACGGCCACGAGGGCCATCGATACCTGCTCCTCCCGCGACAGCCCGATCAGGGCTCGCGCCTGGCGCTCGCCCAGCTTGCCCTGCATCACGAGCGTCTGGACCGGCGCCTCCAGCTTCAGCAGCCTCAGCTTGTTCGACACGGCGGACTGGGATAGCCCCAGCCGGGCGGCCAGCTCCGTCTGGCTCCACTTCGTATCCTCGAGGATGGACTGCAGCGCCTCCGCCTCCTCGATCGCGGACAGATCGCTTCGGTGAATATTCTCTATGAGGGCCGTCACCCTCATGTCCCTCGTCTCCGTCTCCGCGATCACCGCAGGTATGGAGTCAAGACCGGCCATCGACGCGGCCCTGAGCCTTCGCTCCCCGACGACAAGCTCGTACTCGGATTCCGAGGGCCTGACCACCACCGGTTGAATGACACCGACGGCCGCTATCGACGCGGCTAGCTCCTCCAGCTCCGCCTCCTCGAAGTACTGCCTGGGCTGCGCGGGGTTGGGCTTTATACTGTCGATCGGCACCTCAAGCAAACGTCTCTTGGACGCGACTCCCGGGCGGGACTCGTTCATGTCGTTCATCGCCTAGCCACCTTAAAAGTAGTGATAATCCGCATGCTCTCGTCGTTCATTCTAACGGTATCCCGTTCTTCCTTCAAGCGCGCTTCGGCCTAAATGCGTCGGTCCTGGTTCACGAAGCGAGTGTACTCCTTGAAGAAGAGCAACGATACCTCGCCTGTCGGGCCGTTTCTGTTCTTGCTGAGGCTGACAAAGGCCCGGATGTCCTCATCCTCCCCGGGCACCGTGGCATCGTAGTAGCCCGGCCGGTAGAGGAGCATCACCGTGTCCGCGTCCTGCTCGATGGCACCGCTGTCTCGAAGGTCCGAAAGCTGGGGTCTCTTCTCCGTCCTCTGCTCCACGGCCCGCGAGAGCTGCGACAGAGCGATCACAGGGGTGTTAAGCTCGCGCGCCACTCCCTTGAGAGTCCTTGAGATCTCCGCGACCTCCTGCTGCTTGTTCTCTATCTTCCTTGACGAGTTCATCAGCTGAAGGTAGTCCACAAGTATGAGCCCCAAGTTTTCGTACCTGGACTTGAAGCGTCTGCACCTGGCGCGGAACTCCAGAGTCGACAGCATGGAGCTGTCGTCGATGTATATGGGAGACTCGGCCAGCCTGCCCGCCGCGTCCGCGAGGGCCTCCCACGATGAGCGGGGAAAGGACCCTATCCTCAGGTCGTGGATGTTTATCCTGGCCTCCGCGCCGAGCATCCTCTGGACCAGTTGCTCAGCCCCCATCTCGAGGCTGAAGATCAGCACAGGACGCCCTGCGCCCTGACCCCCGAACTGGGCTATGTTGACGGCGAGGGCCGTCTTTCCCATCGAAGGGCGGGCGGCGACGATGTTTAGGCTGCCGGGCTGAAACCCGCCGGTGAGGCGGTCAAGATCAAGGAAGCCGGAGTTGAAGCCGGTCACGTCCTGGTCGGACCTGTTGTACTGATCCTCGATCTGCTGGAATGTATGCCCGAGCACCTCTCCCACATGGCGGAAGTTCATCGTGTTGCGCTTTTGCGCTATCTCGAAGACTGCTCGTTCCGCCTCCTCGAGGGCCTCGTCCACGTCCATCTCCGTGCTGTAGCCGAGCTTCACTATGCTGTTGCCCGCGCTTATGAGCTTTCGGAAGATCGACTTGTCGCGCACTATTCCGGCGTGGTACTCGACGTTGGCGGTCGTGGGAACGCTGTCTATCAGCGACCCGACGAAGGCCTGGCCACCGAGCCGATCCGCCTTGCCGAGGCTCGACGCCTCCTGCAGAAAGGTCAGGGGGTCTACCGGCTTGTCCCCCTGGGACATCCGATGGACGATCTCGAAGGCCGTCCTGTGAGCGGCGTCGTAGAAGTCCTCCGGCTGGAGGATCTCGACCACTATGTTCAGGGCCTCCTTGTCCATCAGGCAGGCCCCTAGAGCCGCCCGCTCGGCCTCCAGGGAGACCGGGGGCATCCTGTCCCACGAGGCCGTAGTCATCTACTCGCCTTCAACGATAAGAGTCAGCTCCACCTCGACGCCCGGGTACAGGCGCGCCGAGAATGGGTAGGAGCCCTCCTGCTTCACGATTTCCGGCATGCGGAGGTGCTTTTTGTCGATCTTGACGGAAAGCTGCGAGGCGATGCTCTCAGATACGACCGCCGCGGTGACGCTTCCAAACAGCCTTCCCTTCTCGCCGATGCTGGCTTTCACTCGGATCGCCTTGCCCGAGAGGCGTTTTTTAAGCTCTATCGCCTCGTTCTCAAGGCGAGACTCCCTCTTTTCCCTGGCGGCCTCCTGATCCTTCCATTTCCTCATTCGCTCCGGCGTGGCCTCCTCGGCCAGGGAGCGCGGAAAGAGGTAGTTGCGGGCATAGCCGGCGGAGACCTCGACTAGGTCCCCGGACGAACCCAGCTTGTTCACATCCTGCTTCAAAATGACTTTCATAACGCATCACTCCTGTAAAAGCGGCTCCTGAGATCCAGCCACATGTCTCCGATACCGAGTATCACCGCTATGTTGGAGAGTATCGGGATCATAACGGTCAATATTATAACAATCGTTCGAAGAAAGCGCCCGAAGCCCCCGGACGTCTTTCTCTTCAGAAAAAACCATATGAGAGAGAGCCCCTGGAAGAGGAACAGGAAGTTGACCAGGAGGCGCAGGTTCACCCCGGCCTTCAGGGCGAATCCCCAGTCTTTTCCCATGGATCCCAGCATGGTGAGCAGTATCGAGACCACGAAGGCGCTGAACACGCTTTTCGGGAAGCGCCACTCGGTAAATGAAGGCAGCTCCGGAAGGGGATTCCCTCCGGCCCTTTTAAGGACAAAGGAGCTGATCACATAGCTCAGGTAGCAGTCCAACGCCGCGGCCATGGAGAGGATCGCCGGGAAGATTACCGGCAGCAGGCGTATAGTCTCCGTGAACTGTTCCTTCACAGCGGTGAGAGACTCCCTGCTCATCCCGGTAGTCTCATAAAAGAGGAATATCTTGTCGACCATCTCCTGCATCTCCGCTCCGTCGAGCTGGAAGGGGTTGATCCCGGTGAGCTTCCCCGCGACGACCATCAGGAGCAGCTTGCTCCCGAGCGAGACGAGGATGCCGTACATGAGGACCTCCACGCCCCTGTCGAACTTTCTGGCCAGAAAGCCGAGCCCTACCCCCAGCACCCCGAAGCCCAGCAGAAAGAAGAGAGAGGAGACGGGCCCCAGGAAGGCCGCCGCCAGTAGAGTAGCTACCGCGAGGCCCAGAGTGGCCTTCTTCATATCGTGCCTGAGCCCGAGTACGACGAGCGGGGCCGGCGCCAGCAGCGAGAAGGCCGCGCCGATTATCGGCAGGAAGTGCGCCGCCATGAACAGAACCACGGCCAAACCGGCCAGAAGGGCCGATTCCACCAGGCTTCTAGTGGAAGTCATAACTCCCTCCTCCTTTCAATTCGCACGGGTCCGTTATAACAGCACAGGGGGAGAAGCATGGCTCCTCCCCCCGTGGAAAAATTACCGACAGGACCCTACTCCAGGGTGAAAGGAAGGAGGGCCATATGACGCGCCCGCTTTATAGCCTCCGTAAGCTGGCGCTGATGCTTCGCGCAGTTACCGGTCACACGACGAGGCATGATCTTGCCGCGCTCGCTGACGTACTTGCGAAGCTTTTCAACATCCTTGTAATCCACGTGCTCAATCTTGTCGACGCAGAAGAAGCACACCTTCGGGCGCCTTCTCCCGCCTCTTCGAGGCCCTCTGGGACCGGCGGGGGGTCTGCCCTCTCCTCTTGTCTCGCTCACAACCATAGTGCGTTGCCCTCCTTAAGAAACCTCAGAAGGGGATGTTTACATCCTCTTCATCTTCCTCTTCCTCGTCTTGAACGGATGAAATATCCATGGGGAAGTCGTCGTCCTGGCCGCTGAAGCGGCGATCTCTCCTGACGCTTCCGCCGAAGCCCTCGTCCTCGAAGCCGCCGGGCGAGTCGTCCCGCTTCCTGGGTCCGCCCAAAAAGACGACGTCAGACGCTATCACCTCGGTCACGTACCTCTTTCCGGAGCCGTCCTTCGCCTCGTAGCTGCGCACCTGAAGTCTGCCCTCCACGAGGGCCTGGTTCCCCTTTTTCAGGTAGCGCTCGCAGTTCTCGGCCATCGGTCCCCAGACGACCACGGGGATGAAATCAACGCTCTCCTGCAACTCGCCGTTTCTGTCCTTCCAGGCCCGGTTGACCGCCACCGCGAAGTTGGCGACGGCCTGTTTGCTTGCAGTGTAGCGCACCTCCGGGTCCCTGGCGAGGTTGCCCACTATCACGACCTTGTTGTAACCCCTAGCCATGCCGTCCCCTCCTACTTCTCGTCCAGACGGATGACCATCTGGCGATAGACATTCGGACGCAGACCCAGGACACGATTCAACTCACCAAGCTGATCGGGGCTCAGCTTGAACGTGAACAGAGCATAAAAGCCCTCGGTCTTCTTGTCGATGGGGTAGGCCAGTCTCTTCCTCCCCCATGCGTCGGTCTTGACGATCTCTCCCTCGAGACCGGTTAGGACCTCCTCGATCTTCTCGATCTCCTCTTTGTGATCCTCCAGCTCGGCGCTCATAAGCACCAACATCTCGTACGGCCGCAAATATACACACCTCCTCCCCACGGTCTATGGCCCCTCCGCGGAGGGGCAGGGAAAACAGCCGGAGGCGATTATACATTACAGTCGTTCTTATGGCAAGGACTCCGGCGCCCTCTCGATCTTGAAGACCAGCTCTCCGGGGAAGGAGAGGTTGTACTTCTCCCTGGCCAGGTGGGCCAGCCCCTCCGATGTGCCGAAGAAGGCGATCTTCTCCTGCAGCTCCTGGACCGTTCGGCTCATCGATACCAGCACCGCCATCCTCTCGTCCACCAGGGCGGTCAGCCGGTTGATCTTCTTCATCTCTACGTAGTAGGACGTGCCCATTATCGCCGCGAAGAGCCCGAGGAGGGCCGCGAGAAAAATCCAGCGCAGCCGCAGCATCTTTCTACATCCTCTCCGGCGCCGACACCCCGAGAAGCGACAGGGCGGAGGCAAGCACCGTGCCTGACGCGCGCACCAGCAGGATGCGGCTCTTCATCACAGGATCCTCCGAGCCCAGGATTCTGCAGGCGTTGTAGAAGGAGTGAAAATCGCCCGCCAGGTCCAGGGCGTAGGTGACCAGCACGTGAGGCGCCAGCTCGCGCGAGGCCTTCTCGACCTCCTTCGGATAGGCGGCGAGCCTGGCCATCAGGCGTTTCTCCTCGTCGAGCGAGAAGGCGTCCATGTCGAGCTCCTCCACTCCGGGGAGAGGAATCCCGCGGGACTCTGCCTCGCGTATCACGCTGCATATCCGGGCGTGAGCGTACTGCACGTAGTAGACGGGGTTCTCGTTGGAGGACTGCTTGGCCAGCTCCAGGTCGAAGTCCAGGTGCGAGTCGCTGCGCCTCATGACGAAGAAGAAGCGGGTGGCGTCCACGCCGACCTCGTCCATGACGTCCCTGAGTGTGACGAACTGGCCGGACCTGGTCGACATGCCGACCTGTTCCCCCCCGCGCAGCAGGTTGACAAACTGGATTAGGAGCACCTGCAGGTCCTCCGGTGGCCTCCCCAGCGCCTCGACGCCCGCCTTCATCCTGGGCACGTAGCCGTGGTGATCGGCCCCCCACACGTCAATGACCTTGTCGAAGCCCCGGTCGAACTTCTCCTTGTGATAGGCGATGTCGGAGGCGAAGTAGGTGGGGACTCCGCTGCTCCTTATCAGCACCCTGTCCTTCTCGTCCTCCGAATCGCTGGATTTGAACCAGAGCGCCCCGTCCTTCTCGAAGGCGAAGCCCCTCTCCTTCAGCCTGTTCATGGCCTGAGGGACCAAGTCACGCTCGTAAAGGCTGTTCTCGGAGAACCAGACGTCGAACTCGACCCCGAAATCAGAGAGGTCCGACCTGATAGTGTCCAGTATCGATTCGGCTGCGAATGACTTGAAGAAGGGCAGGCTGTCTGAAGCCGGCAGGGAGGCGTATCGGTTCCCCTCCCTCTCCATGACCGCACGGGCTATGTCGTATATGTAGTCCCCCCGGTAGCCGTCCTCCGGGAAGGGCGCCGACTCGGGCGAGCCGGACAGCTCGAAGTAACGCGACTGGACCGAGGCGCCCAGGAGGTCCATCTGGAGCCCCGCGTCGTTGATATAGTACTCCCTCTCCGCCGTCCAGCCGGTGAAGGAGAGTATTGACGAGATGATATCGCCCACGGCGGCCCCCCTGCCGTGTCCGATGTGCAGGGGGCCCGTCGGGTTCGCGCTGACGAACTCTATCTGCACCCTCCTGCCCTCTCCGAGGTTTGACGAGCCGTAATTCTCCTTCTCATCGAATATCTCCAGCAGGGCGTCCTCCATCCACTTGGACGAGAGGAAAAAGTTTATGAAGCCGGGCGCGGCTGTCTCCACCCTGTCGAGATAACCCCCGAGGGGTATGAGCCCGGCCAGCCTGTCGGCGAGGCTCATAGGCCTCTCTCCGAAGAGTTTGCAGAGCTTCATGGCACAGTTCGTCGACCAGTCACCCTGCCCGTCCCTCTTGGGTCTCTCGAAGGCTACCTCGGGAATGGCGGCCTCGGAGAGGCCCTTTTCGGAGGCCACCACCCGAAGCGCGTCCTCGACGATCGTCTTTAAGACCAAAGTCACATCAGCCATAGAGTCACCACCCGCAATTTCGTCTACTGCCCGGCGAGGCGCAGGGGCAGGTTCTTTTCGCCCCAGGCCAGCCAGCGTTGAACCGCCTCGCCCAGGCTTCTGCCCGCCGCTTCGTTGAGCGTCTCGGTCTTGAGGACTATCTTGCTGCCGGCGTTGAACAGCCCTCTCTTCTTGTTATAGAAAACGGACTCCTCGTAAGTCACCCTTTCCATCACCCTTTCAACCTTGACCGGGGCCATCACCACCTGCGAGCGGGAAGGGAGCTTCAGGCTCAAGGACTGCTCCACGACGAAGGGGAAGTCCAGTCGGTAATCCTCAGACCACCTGCCCAGCTCCTCGAGCCAGGAGGGGGCCGATCCCGGGAACATGAACAAAAGAGCCCCTCCGCTTACGATGCTGTTTCTCAGCCGGACGGGCATGGAGAGCTGGTGACCGTACTTGATCGGCTTGGAGGCGACCGCCGCAACGTCCGCCTCGACCGGAAGCCCCCAGAACAGCTCCTCGGCCGCTCGTCTGATGGTCTCCGTGCTCGGGCCGTCCCCCGGAAACATAAAGGCGCTCCAGCCGTTGCGGGCAAGTATGTCGACATACCCGGAGGCCTCGCCGTCGGCGTCGAGCTCGAGGTGCCATTCTATCGAAAGTCTGTGCTCCGACGCCGAGCTTCCGCTCACCACCCGGCCGTTCAGCCGGTTGCCCGAGGCCGTATAGATGTGTTTGCCCCACAGGGAGGGAGGCGTCTCGTTGCGGCTGTACCCCTGTCCCAGGTCGAGAAAGAAGGGGGAGGTCCCCTCCAGGTTGAGCTCGAGCACGGGACGGAGGATCGATCCGATCGTCACCGGGGTCTCGTCGTCGAGGGGGTGAGCCGTGAGCCAGTGCACGGTGCTCTGCCAGCCCGCCTTGCGAAGCCAGCTGTTCAGGATCAGGACCTTCTCCCAGTCCGACCATGGCCCCTCCTCCGGAATGATCGGCCTCACGACGGAAGAGAGGGCGCTTCCGTGCAGGGAGGGGGCGGAGTTCACCCACGAGATCAGCGAACTCCCGGTCTTCAGCCTGTTCTTCTGCGGGACCAGGTGCGCGATCGAGGGGTGGGGAGAGGGTGCGAGGCTGCTCTCGAGGGACATAAGCATTCTTGCCAGAGGCTCGGTCCCCTTCCTCGTCGAGAAGGCAAGGTAGGACCTGGCGTCGCCCCTGAGCGTCCTGCTCGTCCACGGCAGGTTGTTGACCAGGTGCCAGGAGTAGCGCTCCTTCGCGCCGACGCTCTCCCTCACGAGGTCTCCGGCGCCTCTCGCAGAGATCGCAAGCTCGCTCCCCGGGGGGACGTCGACCGTGACCAGCAGCTCCCAGACCGGCAGGGAGTCGTTCACCCACACCAGGTCGTCCACCGAGAGGCGTTTCTTGAAGACCTCCCTGTAGGAGAGAAGCACCAGGTATTCATCCTGGATATCCGGAAAATGGACCTCGGCGACCTTCACCCCGTCCATGTCCGCGAGACGGGGCAGCACGGGGGCGAGCATTCTCCCCGTCCCCGGGTCGTAGATCGCGGCCTCCAGTATCTCGGCTCCCTCTCCATCCTCTCCCGAGGGCAGCGACCACCTGGTCCAGGACTCGTCGATCCCACGCCTGGCCAGTATCACGTAGAGAGAGTCCCGTCTCATGGCCCCGTCCGCGGCCAGGGAATATTTCACGTCGCGAAGCCATATGACACCGTCCTCCCCCGGATAGTCCGAGAAGGAGGGACACTCCTGTATCATGCGCGATATGTTGACCGAGGCCGAGGCATCCGCGCGACACGTGCCGGACAGAATCAGCATTGATATCGCCGCAAGGAGGACGACATCGGACAAGGTTTTTCTGATCGATTTCATCACCTGTCTCCTTTCTTCGAGGAGCTGGAACTATGCGTTCCTGCCGCAGCAGTGCTTGTATTTCTTTCCGCTTCCGCAGGGACATGGTTCGTTTCTGCCCGTTTTCTTTCCCCTTCTTACGGGCTGCTGAGCCCCGTCTCCCGCATGCAAAGAGGAGGGCGGCTGCCGGGCGGGCCCGACGGGAAGGATGAACTCCCTGCCCTCGCTTCCCCGGTCGCGAGGACCGGAGCCTCCCCTGTCACTGACGGCCCGGACGCGGAAGACCTGCTCCGCGATCGACTCGCGGACCCTCTCCATCATGGACTGAAAGAGGCTGTAAGACTCGAACTGGTACTCCAGGAGGGGGTCCTTCTGCCCGATAGCCCTCAGGCCGATCCCCCGGCGAAGCTCGTCCATGGCCAGCAGGTGATCCTTCCAACCGCCGTCCAGGGTGTGAAGCACGAGGAATCGAAGCAGAAAGACGCTTTCCTCCGATCCCAGCTCGTCCATGCGCTTGATAAAGCGCTCCCTGACATCGTCTATCAGCAAGTCCCGCCGCTCATGCATGTCGCGGACGTCGTCCACTCCCTCGAGCCATTTCTCGGGGCCTCCGCCCGTTACCTGCCTTACACGGGCGATCGCTCGGCCCGGGTCCGCCTCTCCGTCCTCCGGGTAGTACTTCTCCAGTACGTCGTCGATCACTCCCTCGACGATCTCCAGCACGTGCTCCCTTATCCCCTCGTCGCGAAGTATCTGCTGCCTCTCCGCGTAGACCGCCTCCCTCTGGCGGTTCATCACGTTGTCGTAGGCGAGAAGCTGTTTGCGTATGTCGAAGTGAAGCTGCTCCACCTTCTTCTGGGCGTTGGCTATGGCCTTGGTGAGCAGGTTGTGCTCGATTGACTCGCCCTCCTCCATGCCCAGCTTCTCCATCAGCCCCTGGATTCTCTCGGAGCCGAACAGGCGCAGAAGATCGTCCTCCAGCGCCAGGTAGAACCTGCTGGAGCCCGGGTCCCCTTGGCGGCCCGACCGCCCTCGGAGCTGATTGTCAATCCTTCGCGACTCGTGCCTCTCCGTCCCGATTATGCGGAGACCCCCCAGGGATTTTACCCTCTCTCTCTCCAGGCGACACTGCTCGCGATATTGCTCCAGCAGCTCGGCGTGATCCTCCTCGCCGATCGCCTCGTCGCCGTTCCTGCGCCTCCACTCCTCCCTGGCAAGGAAGTCCGGGTTGCCTCCCAGCAGGATGTCAGTGCCCCTTCCCGCCATGTTGGTGGCGACTGTGACCGCCCCCAAGTGTCCCGCCTGGGCGACTATCTGGGCCTCTCGCTCGTGGTGCTTGGCGTTCAACACCTGGTGCGGGATCTTTCGCGCCTTCAGCAGCTTGCTGAGCCTTTCGGAGCTCTCTATCGAGGTCGTGCCGACCAGGACAGGGATCCCCTCGCCGTTCGCCTCCTCTATCTCGTCGGCCACTGCGGAAAACTTCTCCGTCACGGTCCGGTAGATCACGTCCGGGTTGTCCTCGCGGATCATCTCCTCGTTGGTCGGGACGACCACCACCTCGAGGCCGTAGATCTCCTTGAACTCCTCGGCCTCGGTCGCGGCGGTGCCCGTCATTCCGGCGAGCTTCCTGTACATCCTGAAGTAGTTCTGCAGCGTTATGGTGGCCAGCGTCTGGCTCTCGCGCCCGACCTTGACCCCCTCCTTGGCCTCTATGGCCTGGTGAAGCCCGTCCGAGTAGCGCCTGCCGACCATCAGCCTTCCCGTGAACTCGTCGACTATGATGATCTCGCCGTCCTTGACGACATAGTGGACATCGCGTTGGAATAGAATCCTGCCCTTAAGGGCTTGGACGATCCGGTGGGCGAGGTCCGAGTGGGCCGCGTCGGAGAAGAGATCCGGCATCTTCAGGAGCTCCTCGCACCTGGCGATGCCCGCCTCCGTCATGGCCACGTTGCGCTCCTTCTCGTCCTTCTCGAAGTCTCGCCCCTCTTTCAATTGACGCGCCACACGGTCGGAGACTTTGTACATATCGACATTGTCGTCCGACGGTCCGGAGATTATCAGAGGCGTCCTCGCCTCGTCTATCAGGATCGAGTCCACTTCGTCGACTATGCAGTATACGTGCCCCCTCTGGACAAGGTGCGACTCCGACACGGCCATATTGTCGCGCAGGTAGTCAAAGCCGAACTCGCTGTTGGTCCCGTAGGTGATGTCCGCCCTGTAGGCGGCCAGTCGCTCCTCCGGATCCATGTAGGCGTAGATGACCCCGACGGTGAGGCCCAGGAAGGAGTAGATGGGCCCCATCCACTCGGCGTCCCTCTTTGCCAGGTAGTCGTTTACCGTCACTATGTGCGTTCCCTCTCCCGAGAGGGCGTTAAGCACGACGGACAGGGTGGCGACCAGCGTCTTTCCCTCTCCGGTCTTCATCTCTGTTATCTTGCCCTCGTGCAGGGCCATTCCGCCCATGAGCTGGACGTCGAAGTGACGGAGTCCGATGGTGCGTCGCGACACCTCCCTCACGGCGGCGAAGACCTCTGGAAGCAGGTCGTCCTTGCTCTCGCCCCTCTGCAGCCGTTCCTTGAAGGAAGCGCCCTTCTGTCGCAGATCTTCGTCGGAGAGGGCCGAGAAGGAGGGCTCGAGGGAGTTTATCTCCTCGACGACCTCGCTGTATCGCTTGAGAGCTCTCTCGTTGGGATCCAGACCCAGGGCTTTCTTTATTGAACCAAGCATATCGTCACCTCAACACAAAAATCGGCCGTGCAGATGCCTCGCACGGCGCTGAACGCAAATCCATTATATGCCCGAAGGGTGCCGCCAGTCAAAAGACGGCGGCATCCTCGCAACTCGCGGTCGGCCCGGCGAAGAGCCCGGAGAGCTATTCCGTGAACAGGTTCTTGGCGCTGTAGAGATAGTCCATCCCCGACCAGACGGTCAAAAACATCGCCACCCACATCAGGTGAATGCCGAAGGGAAGGGAGAAGATCAGCATCGAAATCGCCACTATCTGAAGCACAGTCTTCACCTTCCCCATGTTGGAGGCGGCGATCACGATCCCCTCGGCTGCAGCGACCATCCGCACCCCCGTCACTATCATCTCCCTTGAGAGGATGACCACGGCTATCCATATCATCTCCCTTGAGAGGATGACCACGGCTATCCAGGCGGGGATCCTGTGCAGCTCGACCAGCGCTATCAGGGCGGCCATGACGAGTATCTTGTCCGCCAGCGGATCGATGAACTTGCCGAGATTGGTCACCATGCCCTTCTTGCGGGCGATGTAGCCGTCCGCCGTGTCCGTGAGGGCGGCCAGTATGAACACTGCGCCCGCGACGACATCTCCGAACGTCACGCGTATTCCGAGTTCTTCGACCCTGTAGACAGGGTAGGTGAACTTGAACGTCAGGAATATCAGGACAAGAGGCGCCAGAAAGACCCTGAGGAGACTAAGCGTATTCGGAATGTTCCACACCTTATTCCCCACGAGAATGTTCCCCCTTGTTTAGAAAAACCCCGAACTGCGTTCGGCATACCGACGGAGGCCCTGCTAACCGCCCAGGTAGGCCTCCTTCACACGCGGATCCTTGAGCAGATCCTCCCCCTTGCCCTCGAGGACGATTCGCCCCACCTCCAGGATGTAGGCGTAGGAGGCTATCTTCAGGGCGGCGAAGGCGTTCTGCTCTACCAAGAGGACCGTCTTGCCGATCGAGTTGATCTCCCTGATTATGTCGAAAACCTCCTTGACCAGGATCGGGGCGAGCCCCAAGGAGGGCTCGTCCAGCATGACGAGCTTCGGTTCGCACATCAGCGCCCGGCCAACGGCGAGCATCTGCTGCTCCCCGCCGGACAGGGTCCCTCCCTTCTGCCAGGAGCGCTCCTTCAGGCGCGGAAAGAGAGAGTAGACCCTGTCTATGTCCCTCTCTATCCCCTCTTTATCGTCGCGAGTGAAGGCACCAAGCTGGAGGTTCTCCTCCACCGTAAGGTGGGGCAGTATCCGTCGCCCCTCGGGGCTCATCGCGACACCGAGCTTGACCATGTCCTCCGGGGGCTTGCCGGCCAAATTCACCTGCTCCGCCCCCTTGGACGGAGTGTAGAGGATCCTCCCCTTTAGGTTCCTGATGAGCCCGGATATCGCCCGTATCGTGCTGCTCTTCCCAGCGCCGTTCGCACCGATCAGAGTCACTATGCTCCCCTCGGGGATATGAATGTCTATGCCCTTGACGGCGTGGATCGCGCCGTAGTAAACGTTCAGGTCTTCAACTCTCAGCATATTTCACGTACTCCTCCCCAAGGTAGGCGACTATCACCTTCTGGTTCGACTGGATGGCCTCGGGATTCCCCTCGGCGATCATCAATCCGTAGTCGAGCACCCAGATGTACTCGCACACGCCCATAACGACCCTCATGTCGTGCTCGATCAGCAAGATCGTCAGGTCGAAGCGCTTCCGCACGTCCTTTATGAAGGCCATCAGCTCCTGGGATTCCTGCGGGTTCATCCCCGCCGCCGGCTCGTCCAGGAGGAGGAACTTGGGATCCGTGGCCAGGGCCCTGGCTATCTCCAGCCTTCGCTGGGCGCCGTAGGGAAGCGATCCAGACCTCTCGTCCGCGTAGTCGGCCAGTCCGACGGATCCCAACAGATCCATGGACTTCTCCCTGATGGCTTTCTCCTCCTCCCTGAAGGAGGGAAGCCCGAGGGGCGCGGACCACCACTTCGACTTTCGGCGCACGTGGCAGCCTATCATGACGTTCTCCAGCACCGTCTCGTTGTAGAAGAGGCGGATGTTCTGGAATGTCCTCGATATTCCGGCGCGGCAGATCATGTGCGGATGCATTCCGGTTATATCATCCCCGTCGAACAGGACTCTCCCCCGCGTCGGCCGGTAGAAGCCGGTGACCATGTTGAACACGGTCGTCTTGCCCGCTCCGTTGGGGCCTATCATGCCCACGATCGAGTCCCTCGGGACCTCCAGCGAGAGATCGCTCACAGCGGCGAGACCGCCGAACCGCATGGTGAGATCGTCGAGTTTCAGAATCGGCGCAGCCGTCATCTCGTCTCCCCTCCCTTGTCGTCCTGTCTCCGGGCGCTCTTTCCGCGCGAGAAGAGCATGTCCCACGACAGCTCCCTCATCCCCATGATGCCCTCGCGCCTGAAGAGTATTATCAGGATCAGAGCAAGGGAGAAGATCACCATTCTCATGCCGGGGACTCCGGGTATCACGAGGCTTCCGATCTTCATCGGGCTCTCGACGATACGCAGCCACTCGAGCAACGTCGTGATGACCACGCTGCCGATTATGCTGCCGGAGATAGAGCCGAGGCCACCGGTGACGGTGATCATCAGTATGTTGAACGTGAGAACAAAGCGGAACATCATCGGGTCGATCGTGGTGATCAGGCTGCCCAGCAGCGCGCCGCCCACGCCCGCGAAAAAGGCGCCGATGGTGAAGGAGAGCACCCTGTAGAAGAAGGTGTTTATCCCCATGTTCTTCGCGGCTATCTCGTCGTCCCGTATCGCCTTGAGGACGTTGCCGAAGTTGCTGTTGATCAGTCTCACTATGAACAGGGTCGTCAGCAGGAGCCAGCCGTAATTCCACCAGAGATTGGCGTGCGAGGGGATTCCCTTGATCCCGAGGGCGCCGTTGGTGATGAAGTTCAGGTTGGTCAGAACGACCCTTATGATCTCCGAGAAGCCCAGCGTCGCAATCCCGAGGTAGTCTCCCCCGAGACGCAACACCGGTATGGCGATGAGCAGCGCGAAAAAGGCCGCCACCAGTCCCCCGGCCAGGACCGCGACGAAGAAGGGCGCGTTCATGACCGACAGGGGCCAGATGAGGGGCTCGATTATCCACATCATCTGCTTCTGTGCGGCGGGCAGGATGAGGATGGCGCAGGTGTATCCGCCCAGCGCCATGAAGCCCGCGTGGCCGAGCGAGAACATCCCCGTGAAGCCGTATATCAGGTTCAGGCTTAGGGCCAGGATGGCGTTGACCGCGATAAGGTTGAGAACCTGGATCTTGTACCCGTCGAAACTGGTGTGCGCCCAGTGGAGGAAAGCTGCGAACCCCGCTATGACAAGGACGTTCAGAGTCAAGTTGCGAGCTCTCGTGTTCATATCTTGTCCTCCAGTTTCTCTCCCATCAGCCCGGTTGGCTTAAAGAGGAGGATGATGATGAGAAGCACGAATGCGAATGCATCGCGATATCCGGAGAGCTGGGGGAAGAAGGCGACTGCCATTATCTCGATAATGCCGAGGATCAAGCCGCCAATCACAGCGCCGTGGATGGATCCTATTCCTCCGAAGACAGCCGCTATAAAGGCCTTGAGCCCCGGTACCAGCCCCATGAAGGGCTGTATCTGCGGGTAGCGCAGCGCCCACATGATGCCGGAGGCCGCCGCGAGCGCCGAGCCGAGGCCGAAGGTGAAGGCGATTATCTTGTTAACGGAGACGCCCATGAGCCTGGTGGTCTCGATGTCCTTGGATATGGCCCTCATCGCCAGGCCCGGCTTGGTCCTGTAGACTATCCAGAGCAGCCCAATGACCAGGGCAAGGGTCACGACCGGGACAATGATGGCAAGAGGAACCAGCCTGATCTCGCCGATTATGATAACCTCGACCAGCCAGTCGGGCCTATAAACAGGCCTGGGTATGCCACCGAAGACCACGATGGCCAAGTTCTGGATCAGAAAGGAGACGCCTATCGCGCTGATCAGCGCTGATATCCTCGGCGCGGCCCTCAGCGGCTTGTAGGCAACCTTGTCGACGAAAATTCCGCATAGCGACGAGGCCGCTATTGCGCCGATGACAGCGATGCCCCAGGGCAGTTTAAACAGGCTGATTCCGAAGAAGACGAAGTAGGCCCCCAGCATGAAGATCTCTCCGTGGGCGAAGTTGATGAGGCGTAGAATTCCGTAGACCATCGTGTATCCGATGGCGATGAGACCGTAAAGAGAGCCGAGCGTGACGGCGTTGAAGAGGTGCTGAACAAACATGCTACCGCTCATAAAAGATCCCCCTTGATCACGAAGAAAATGGAGGGAGGAGGCTGGAACCTCCGCCCTCCTTTTGTTGGCGCATTAGTTATTTCCGCCCGCAAGGGCGGAAATAAGCCGGAGATCCTCCCTAGAGAACAGGCTCAACGATATCAATGAACAGCTTCTTGCCGCCCTTGATCTGGACCACTCCCACCGGGCCCTCGGCGTCGTGGGTCTCGTTGATCGTCTTGGATCCTGTAACTCCGGGGAAGTCCTTCGTCGCCGCGAGGGCGTCCCTGATGGCATCCGGCTCGGCACTGCCGGCCTGCTCTATGGCGTTGACCACCAGCATGTAGGAGTCGTAGCCCAGAGCCGCGTTGACGTTGGGCTCCTTGTCCGGATGCAGCTTCGACCAGTTCTCGGTGAAGGTCCTGGCGATCTCGCTCATGTCCTCCATCGAGGGGTCGTACGAGAAGGTGGTGTGGATGAAGCCCTCGACGGCCTCTCCGCCTATGCTGACTATCTCGGGGTTGTCCATGGCGTCTCCGCCCATGATCTGGAACTCAGCCCCCAGCTCCCTGGCCTGCTTCATGATGATGGCGCCCTCCGCGAAGTCGGCGGGGATGTACAGAAGGTCGGGCTCCTTGCTGATGATCTCGGTGAGCTGGGCGGTGAAGTCCTGGTCGCCGGAGTTGTACATGAGCTCGGAGACCACCTCGCCGTCCAGCTTCAAGAAGGACTGCTTGAAGAAGTTCGCGAGGCCCACGCAGTAGTCGTTGGCCACGTCGATGAGGATGGCGGCCTTCTTGATGCCGAGTTTGTTGCGAGCGTAGGTGGCTGCCGCCGCGCCCTGGAACGGGTCGATGAAGCACGCTCTGAAGACGTACTCCTTGCCCATGGTCACGAGCGGGCTCGTGCAGGAGGTGCCCATCATCGGGATCTTGGCCGCCTCGGCCACCTCTCCGCCCGCTATGGCGTGGGACGAACCATAGGAGCCAATGACCGCGACGACGTTGTCATGCTCTATAAGGCGCTTGACCGCGTTCGCGGACTCGACCTTGTCCGTCTTGTTGTCCACCACGAACAGCTCCACGGGCCTTCCGAGAACCTCGGGGACCTCCTTGTGAGCCATCTCCACTCCCTCGAGCTCCAGCTGGCCTCCGAAGGCCACTCTTCCCGTCAGCGGAAGAAAGACGCCGATCTTGATCGGCTCGGCGGCCACCGCCGCTCCGGCCACGACAAAAACCAACAGCGCAGCGAGAAGTACATTACGAAGCTTCATACAGTTCCCTCCTCAGAATGTGGAATATGCTACAAGTCGGATTATACACAAGAACGCCGGTTTCTGGAAGGGCATTTTTCCCTTTTCAGCGCCGTTGCCTGTTCGACAAAATTTCGACGGCACGGCCGCGGCGTGTCACTCCTCGTCGTTCTCCGCTCCTTCCCTGGAGTCCTTCTCGCTGATCAGGCGGGCTATCTCGTGCTGAAAGGTCTCTAGGTCGGTGAACTCCCTGTATACGGAGGCGAAGCGGACGTAGGCCACCTTGTTCATCCTCTTCAGGCCGTCCATCACCTTCTGCCCGATAAGATCGACCGGTACCTCGCCGTATCCGTCCGCGTTCAGTTCGGTCTCGATCCCGGAGGCCAGCTCCTCGATCTGCTCCAGCGGCACAGGCAGCTTCTCGCAGGCCTTCACAAGCCCCCTGATTATCTTGTCCCTGTCGAAGGCCTCCCTGGTACCGTCCTTCTTAATCACCCGCAGATGCCTTCTGTACTCTGTCTTCTCGTAAGTGGTGAACCTGGTTCCGCAGTCCGGGCACACTCTCCTGCGCCTGACGACCCTGCCCTCGTCCGCGGTCCTTGTCTCAAGCACCCTGGTCTCCAGAGCACTGCAAACCGGGCATCTCACACGACCACCTCCAAAAATGAAAAAACCGGGTCTCCCCGGCTTTTTTCTAGAAAGAACGCCCATCGAGCCTTGTCCCTGCCCGCCTTCGGCGACAGGGGTCGAAACATGGGCTCCTCTATCTTCTCCTGCCCTTCCCCCGTCTCTTCCTGGCGGCCTCGGCCCTCTTTGTCTTCTTGGCTTCGCTGGGTTTCTCGTAGTGCTCCCTCTTGCGAACCTCTCGAAGGGTTCCCACCTTGGACACTTCCCTCTTGAATCGCCTCAGCGCATCGTCAAGGGATTCATTTTCTCTTCGAACGACAGTCGTCACAAACATTCCCCCCTTTCTTTGCCACCTGCATCTAACCTGGTGGCCAGCGGAAAAACCTTCCCGCCAACAGGTGAATATGAAGGTGGGGAATCGTCTGTCCCGCCTTTGCGCCGCAGTTCACCACAAGCCTGTAACCCTCTTTGTCGAGACCGAGGTTATCGGCTGTTTTCACAGCGCAATCCAGGACTTCCGACCACACTTTGGGGTTTTGAACCTCGGAAGCACATACAATATGCTCCTTGGGAATCACCAGCAGGTGCACTGGCGCTTGAGGAGCAATATCGCGTATCACGAACACGGAATCATCTTCGTATACAAACTCCGTCTCTCTTTCCCCCGAGGCCATCTCGCAGAAAATGCATTTCTCTCTCAAAACCCTCACCTCGCAACGCGTCAGTATTCTATACCAAATTCTGCGCCTGCACAATAGACCCCGCCCAAACTCTCACAGCGGGCGACTCGTGCTTTTCCGCCAGGAGCTTCACCCGGGCCGCGGCCCAGGCGGGGATCCTCCTCGCCCTGAGGAGCCGGAGAAGCGGGACCAGGACCACGTCCTCATCCCTCTTCAGAAGCCTTATGAGCGTCAGGTCGTCGGGAGGCTCCTTCCTCGGCCATTTCGGCAGAGCGGAGGCGAGCACCCTGTGAGACGAATGGGAAAGCATCCTCTCGTACACCAGGGCGCCTGCCGGGGAGCGGGACGCAAAGCGCATCAGCGCAAGCGCCGAGCACTCGGAAAGAAGCGGGATCTTCGCGCTCAGAGCAGACAACATCGCTTCCTTTTGAGCCTTCGAAAAGTTCAGCATGAACAGGCTCTCTATAACGTCATCGTCGGGCGGCCAGCGCTTGACCATCTCTACCAGGGCCGAGAGAACGGCCGCATCGATCGAGCTCTTGATAAGAGCCCCGATCGCCAGCATGCGCACGGCGGGATGAGCGCTCAGGAGGCGCACTGCTAGTGAAGCCGACTGTGGTGCGTCGGTGCTGCGAGCTGCCTTCTCCATGATCCTGGCAAAATATAGCTCGGCGTCCACCAGCGCCCTCTCCAGCATGAGATCGGACACCCGTTGCGAACGGTCGCCTGCCTTTTTCTCCCGACGAGAGGACCTGGACCTGCCGCGATCACGCGACGACTCCCTGGAATAGGGTGACGCTCCCCTGCGGGCGCCCTTCGCTTTGGCCTTTTTCTTCTTAAGCGACTCGGTCACCTGCGTGGGCGTGGCGGACTTGAGCCTGGCGTAGGCCGCAGCCACCGTCTCGAACTCCTTAGCCGACCCGGGACCCGCGACGTCCGGATGGCAGGAGAGGGCGAGCCTCCTGAAGGCCGAGCGAATCTCCTTCAGATGGGCTCCGGGCTGCACTCCCAGTATATCGAAGCACTCGAACAGCTCCAAGGTTACGCCCATGCTAACTAACAACCCCCTCCATCTCGGAGATCATCCTCTCCAGCGATTCGAAGGCCTCGAGGTAGTACTCCCCCTCGCCCAAGGTCTTCGCCATCCTGAATATCGCGGCGCCTCTCTCCTGCTGGGAGGTCGAGAGGGATACGGACAGAAGGGCGAAGCGCCTCTCCAGCTCCTTGAGCTCTTCCGTGGCCTCCATCTCGGTGGAGCGGGAGTCCTCCCCCAGTTCCAAGGGCGCCACGGAGGTTATCCTGCCATCGGAGCGTATTATATCAATTTTCAGCAGCCCGTCGGAGTCCACGGAGAAAGAGAGTGCCATCTCCTCGCCCTTTTTCGCCTCCTGAGTCTTGACAGAGGCGATTATCCTCTTCTTTCTGCCTTTACCCTGGAACACCTTCACGGTGAAAGCTCCGTCCCCTACGCTAAGAAAACGCCTCTCGGCCTTTGCGGGCAGGTAGGTCCCCCTCTCCAGCAGCGGCACAGGGGCGCCGTCCGCGGCCAGGATCCCCAGGTCCTGGGACAGGACGTCGAGAAGCAGACGCCCCTTCTCCGGCATGACCCCGTAGAGGGCCGCGCCGGTCACGACCGTCTCGTCCGGGCACTGGTTCAGATGACCCGGCCTGGCCACTTTCTCCTCGAGCATCCGCCTGAGCATTGGAACCCTGCTTCCGCCTCCGATAAGGAGAAGCTCCTTCGGCCTGTGCCTTCTCCAGAGACGTTGGACCATGGTGCAGACCCCTTCGATGAAGGGAGAGATCAGCTCCTCCAGCTCCTCGCGCGTGACGAGAAGCGGCGGGGACGCGATTCCCGGAGGGGGATTCCACTCGTAGGAGGCGCACGAGGTCAGCATCGCCTTCAGCTCCTCCGCCTCGTTCAGGAGAGTCCTGAAGAGGGGGGAACTCTCCTCCAGCTCGGGGATGTTCAATCTTTCTTTAAGGCGGGACGCGAGGGCGACATCGAAATCCCTGCCGCCCGAGGCGGGAGTTCCGGTGCTCTCAAGGACCTGCCACACTCCGTTCTCGCTCTCCACCACGGAGATATCCACCGTCCCGGCGCCATAGTCGAGTATCAGGAACTTCCCCTCAAACCCGAAGGCCAGTGCCGCCGCGGTCGGCTCGTTGATGATCCGGACCTCTGAAAAGCCCGCTGAGCGGGCGACCCTGCCGGCCGCCGCTCTCTCGTTGAAGCTGAAAGAGGCGGGCACTGCCAGCACGCAGGAGGAAATGAACTCCCCGAGGTAGGCCTCCGCATCCTCCCTGACCAAGTTCATAAGAGGCGCCAGAACCTCCTCCGCCTTGTAGACCACCCGCCCCGCTCTCGCCTTCCACTGGGTGCCAAGCTTGCGCTTAACGTCCCACCATGTCGTGGACGGGCTCCTCATCTCCGCTCGCACCGCATCCTCGCCGGCGAGCCAGCCTGAAGGGGTCCACGATGTCACGGACGGGATCCTGAAGCCGCCCCAGCGGCTTGGGATCACAACGATCCCCTTGCCCGGCAAGGGCAGTGCGGACAGAGCGTACCTGGTCCCAAGGTCTATTCCAAGAGTAGGTGAAGTCAAGATATCAGCCGCCCTTTCAGAGCTCCGCCGGAATAGCCGGTGATCGCGAACAAGAACTCCTCGCCCCGGGTCACTCGGGCGGAATCGGGGCACTCCCCCTCCACTCGGAGAAAACAGGGCGAAAGCCCTCTCGCCTCGATGGTCCGCCTCCCCTGGTCGGTCGAGGGGGCCGCCCTCTCCACCAGGACCCGCACATCCCTTCCCGCCCGGCTCGCCGCGAACTCCCCCAGGAGCGACTCCCCGAGAGAGAGAGCCCGTCTGGTCCGAGCGGCGATCTCCGCGCGGGGCAGCTGCCCCGGCATGTCGAAGGCCCTGGTGCCCTCGCGCGGCGAGAAGGGGAAGACGTGCACCTTGCCCATGCGCAAGGCGGAGAGAAGGCCGAGGGAATCCTCGAAGTCGTTCCCTTCCTCCCCGGGGAAGCCCACCAGGAGGTCCGTGCTTATGTGAATGTCGTCACCGAGCGCAGAACGCGCCCGTCCGACAATATTCGCGTACTCGTCCGCTGAATACCCCCGGTTCATCAGATCCAGCACCCTGTCGCTGCCGCTCTGCACCGGGATGTGAAGGTGCGGCTGGAACTGCGGAGTCCCTGCGAGGACATCAAGCAGCTCTTCGTCGATGCAGGGCGGCTCCAGCGAGCCGAAGCGCAGCCTCTTCAGCCCGTCCACCGACGCGATGCGTCTCACCAGGTCGGCCAGGGACGTCCCGCCCCTCCCGTAGAGTCCCAGGTGAACCCCGGTGACTACGACCTCCGCACATCCGGAGGCGACTATCGAGCGGACCTCCTCCACCACGTCCTCGGGCGCCCGGTCGACGGGAAGCCCGCGAACGTACGGCACCAAGCAGTAGGAGCAGAACTGGTCGCAGCCATCCTGCACCTTCACAAAGGCCCGGGTGTGCAGCAGGGGCCTGCACTGGAAGAGTGGATCCCACTCATCGCACTCGAGGACATCTCCCCGGATCACCGACAGGCCCTTCCCGCCCGAGGGAAAGTCCGCCAGCAGCTCCGGCAGCATGTGCTTCTTCCTGTTCCCCAGCAGGATATCTATGCCCAGCTCCCTGGCCTCGGCCTCGTCCAGGCGCTGCGCCCAGCAGCCGCACACGGCTACGAGTGCGGCCGGGTTGTCTCGCCTGAAGCGCCTGACCATCCGGCGGCACTTTGCGTCCGCGACCGACGTGACGGTGCAGCTCATCAGCACCGCGACGTCGCACCCGGGACCTTCCGCCAGCACCGCCCCCTCGTTTACCAGGGAGTTGGCTACCGCCTCGCCCTCGTACTGGTTGGTGCGGCATCCGAGGGTCGCGACCTTCACCCGTTTGCCCGCCAGTCTACCGCTAATTCGCCTCAACCGTCGTCCCCCACCAGTCACCCAGGGAAATCTCGTCGACCATCTCAAGACCGGCCTCTTGAAGGGCCTTCAAGAAGCGATCTCGCTCCTTGACCAGGAGTCCCGAAAACAGGGCCCTCCCCCTCTTTTTCAAAAGCCCACGGACGGACGGAAGCATTTCGAGCAGGGGCTCGATCACGATATTGGCCATCAAGAGGTCCACTTTTCCCTCAAGCCCGTCGAGCAGGTTTCCCACCTCCAGCGCGACTGCACCCGTCGGAATCTCGTTCAGCTCCAGGTTGTGCCTGATCTCGGAGATGACCGCCGGGTCATGATCCCTTGCCAGGACGCGACGCGCGCCCAGCTTGATCGCCGCTATGGACAGAATCCCGGAGCCTGCGCCGATGTCAGCCGCGTCCGCGCCTCTGATGTGAGACCGCTCCAGCAGGGCGAGGACTATCTGGGTGCTCTCGTGATACCCGGTTCCGAAGGCCGAGCCGGGATAGATGTAGAGAGGCAATCTCTCCTTCGGTTCGCTTCCCCTGTGCCAGGGGGCCAGCACCACCAGCCCCTCCCCCACTGCAAGGGGAGGGAAGGCCTCCTTCCACTCGGTGTGCCACTGCCTGTTCTCTATCTTGCCCATGTCCGCTATTCTGACCTCGGGCCAGGGCTCCAGCGCGCCGCCCAGCCGCTCCAGCCAAAAGCCCAGGTCCTGCGAGGATCTGAAATAGGCCCTCAAAAGCTGGGAGGCGTCCCTCGACATCTCCTCCGAGCCGATGCTGCCGGACATCTCGGCCAGGGAGGCAAGTACCTCCTCGCTCCCCGGACGCCCTTCCAGAGTGACATACCACCAGAAACCATCCAAAGCCGTGTTCATGTCCCATACCTCCGGAAGAAAAAAATTGGGAGGCCGGCGAGGCCTCCCTTCTCCAGCTTATGAGAGTTTAACAGAAGAAACAGGGTTCTTTCAAGGCTAAAACCGCATTTCTACCCGTCGAACAGGTTTCTGAAGAACTTGCCGAAGCCCCCCGTGTCCTCGACCTCCACCTTCATCTCGCGAGCGAGCTCCTCCAGAAGAGCGCGCTCTTTGTCCGAAAGCTTGGTGGGCACATCGACCATCACATGAGCGAAGAGGTCGCCCTTTCCCCTGGGGCCGCGAAGTCGCGGGACTCCCTCTCCACGTACGGTGAAGACCTTGCCCGGCTGAGTACCCGCTGGGATGTCCAGCTGTTCCTCCTCCCCGTACAGGGTAGGGATCTTGACTGTGCAGCCAAGGGCGGCCTGCGGGAAGGTGACGGCCACCCTCGTGTGGAGGTCGCCCCCTTCTCTCTTGAAGTCCGGGTGGTCCTGCACGGTGACGGCCAGATAGAGGTCGCCGAACGGGCCTCCGTTGACCCCCGGCTCCCCCTCCCCGCCGATGCGGAGCCTTGTACCAGTGTCCACCCCTGGCGGTATTTTTACCTCGACCTTGTGCTGCTTTCTGACCCTGCCGAGGCCGGCGCAGTCGGGGCACTTCTCCCTGATGATCTTTCCCGTTCCGTTGCACGACGGGCAGGTGTTGAGCGACACGAAGCGTCCGAACGGGGTCTGCTGACGGCTCTCCACCTGGCCGCGGCCCCCGCACCTGGAGCAGGTCTCAGGCGATGTGCCGGCCTTTGCCCCGGTCCCCGCGCAGGCGGCGCAGGAGTCGAGGCGCGGCACCAGGAACTCCTTAACCGCCCCGGTGGCGGCCTCCAGCAGTGTTACCTCCACGCCCATCTCAAGGTCGGCCCCCCTGCGCGGGGCGTCCGGCGAGGGCCTCCTGCGCCCCCCAAGTCCGCCGAAGACACTGTCGAATATGTCGCCGAAGATGTCCCCCATGCCGCTGAAGCCCTCGAACGGGCTGCCTCCGCCGGGCATGTCGCCGACCGTTCCGAACTGGTCGTATTGGCTGCGCTTGTTCGAGTCGCTCAGCACTTCGTACGCCTGGTTTATCCTCTTGAAGCGCTCCTCGGCCTCCTTGTCGCCAGGGTTCGCGTCCGGGTGGTACTTGCGCACCAGCTGCCTGTAGGCCTTCTTGATGTCCGCTGCGGAGGCGTCGCGAGGAACTCCGAGCACTTTATAGAGGTCTTCCGTGCCTCCGCCGTTCATGCGAGGTCACCTCCTACGCCTGCCCCTGGTCGGTGAACTCCGCGTCCACTGTCTCGCCGTCCGAATCGTCATGCGGGCCGCTCGGATCCCGGGCGTCCTGCGAATCCTCCTGCTGGGCCTGGGAGTAGAGCCTGGTAGAGAACTCCTGCATCGACCTCTCCAACGCATCCTTGGCGGAGCGTATCGCCTCTATGTCCTCGCCCGCAAGCAGACGCCTGAGCTCGTCGAGCCCGGAGTTGATATTACCCTTCTCCTCCGGCGTCATCTTGTCTCCGTTCTCCGCGATGAGACGCTCGGCCGCGTAGGCCGCGCTGTCGGCCTCGTTCTTTGCCTCGGCCATCTCGCGCTTCTTTTTGTCCTCCTCCTCGAACTCATCGGCCTGGTTCTTCATCCTCTCTATGTCCTCCTTCGAGAGGTTGGACGAGTGGATGGAGATGTTCTGGGCCTTGCCCGTGCCCTTGTCCTTGGCGTTGACGTTCAGGATGCCGTTGACGTCTATGTTGAAGGAGACCTCTATCTGGGGAATGCCGCGCGGTGCGGGGGGAATTCCGTCGAGGACAAACTTGCCCAGCCTGACGTTGTCCGCCGCCATCGCCCTCTCACCCTGCAGAACGACTATCTCCACCTGGGTCTGGCTGTTGGCGGCGGTGGTGAAAACCTGGCTCTTGGAGACCGGTATGGCGGTGTTTCGCTCGATGATCTTGGTGAAGACCCCGCCCAGGGTCTCGAGCCCCAGCGAGAGAGGCGTGACGTCGACCAGAACTATGTCCTTGTGGTCGCCCGCCAGGATCGCCCCCTGGATCGCCGCTCCGGCCGCCACGCACTCGTCCGGGTTGATCCCCTTGGTCGGCTCCTTGCCGAGCAGCTCCTTTATCTTCTTCTGCACCATCGGCATCCTGGTGGAGCCGCCGACGAGCAGGATCTTGTCGATCTCGGCCGCGGAGAGGCCGGAGTCCTGGAGCGCCTGGCGGGCCGGCTTGGCCGTCCTCTCCAGCAGGTCGGTCGTCATCTCCTCGAACTTGGCGCGCGACAGGCCGATCTCTAGGTGCTTGGGCCCGGTCGAGTCGGCCGTTATAAACGGCAGGGAGATGGTGGTCTCGGGCATTGAGGAGAGCTCCACCTTCGCCTTCTCCGCCGCCTCGCGAAGCCTCTGCAGCGCCATCCTGTCGTTCTTGAGATCTATACCGTCGGACTTCTTGAACTGGTCCACTATCCAGTCGACTATCCTCATGTCCCAGTCGTCGCCGCCAAGACGGTTGTCGCCCGCGGTGGCCAGGACCTCGAAGACCCCCTCGCCCACGTCGAGGATGGACACGTCGAATGTGCCTCCCCCCAAGTCGAAGACGAGGATCTTGTGCTCTCCCTGCTTATTCTCGCCGTAGGCGAGGCAGGCGGCGGTCGGCTCGTTGATTATGCGAAGCACCTCCAGCCCGGCTATGGCCCCGGCGTCCTTCGTCGCCTGGCGCTGGGCGTCGGTGAAGTAGGCGGGAGTCGTGATGACCGCCTTGGTCACCGGCTCGCCGAGGTAGTCCTCCGCATCTCTCTTCATCTTCTGCAGGATCATCGACGAGATCTCCTGCGGCGTGTACTTCTTGCCGTCTATCGTCACCCTGTGATCCGTGCCCATCTCGCGCTTTATCGACATCACCGTCCGGTCGCCGTTGACGATGGCCTGCCTCTTCGCAAGCTGCCCGACGAGACGTTCACCCTCCTTGGTGAAAGCCACGACGGACGGCATCGTCCTTGAGCCCTCGGAGCTGGGGATTATCGTCGTGACGTCCCCCTCCTGGACGGCTATGCAGCTGTTTGTCGTTCCCAGATCAATACCCACAACTTTTGACATACTGTCTCACCTCGTAGTTGGATCGAGCGAAAGCCCGTGAATGTTCAGCGGCTGAAACGCCGCGAGTGTTTATAGTTATTCCGGCTCGTCCTCGTCGTCCTGCGCGAACGATGCCACCCTCACCTTCGCGGCGCGCAGCACGCGATCCTTGCTTCTGAAGCCGGTCATGACCTCCTCCACGACGATGCCGTTCATCTTCGGGTCGTCCGTAGGGACGGCCGTGACGGCCTCGTGGCACTCGGGGGAAAAGGGGACCCCGTCGGTCGGGATCTGTGTCACCCCGAGGGACTCAAGCACATTGAGAAACTGCTTGCGCACCATCTCCACACCCTTGAGGATGCTTCTTCCCTCGGACTTCGGATTCACCGCCAGAGCTCGATCCAAATTGTCGAGGACCGGGAGGAAGCTGAATACGTTGTCCTCCGCGATCATGGCTCGCTCCTTCAGCCTGTCCCTCTCCACTCTCTTTCTGTAGTTGAAGAAATCCGCCCTGGCCCTCGCAAGCGCGTCCTCCAGCTCCTGTTTCTCTCGCTCAAGAGCCTCGACCGCGGATGCCGCGTCGGCATCCTCGCAGGCGGCCTCTTCGGGCGACAGGTCTCCCACGCCGCCCACCCGTCCTATGAAGGGAGACGGCGCCTCATCCTCCCGCTCGGGGGGAAGGCCGTCGTCGATCTTCCTCATTCACTTCGCTCCTTTCTAAATCATCATGTGCGAGCGTCACTGGACCAACATGTCGTCCAGATCCTCCGCCAGGGCCTCCAGGATGGATATCGACTTCTCGTAGTCCATCCTCAGCGGCCCGATCAATCCCAATATGGCCCTTGCGCCGGTCCCAGAGGAGGGCGCAAGCACGAGGGAGAACTGCCTCATGTCCTCGTCAGCGTTCTCGTCGCCGATGGTGACCGAGACTCCCTTCTTGACGCTGTATCTTTCAACCATGTCCGCCAGGGCCTGCTCCTGCTCCAGCAGCGACAGGACCGTCTGAAACTTGCCGATATCCTGAAAGTCCGGCAGGTTCAGAATGTGCTGAGCTCCTCCGACGAACAGGCGGGAGCTCCTCTTGTTCAGCAGAGAATCCATCTGCACGATGGCCTCCCGGCAGGAGTCCCAAAGCCGCTCCAGGCCGTCGAAAACGTACCTGAACAGCACTCCCCGGATCTCGCTCCACGGATGCCCCTCGGCTATTGCCGTTATGCGCCTTCCCAGCTCGTCCAGCGCGTCCTGAGACAGCTCGCATGGCAGGACTATATTGCTGTGGTGCACCAGTCCCCCCTCGAGGACCAGCAGCAGCAGAACAGTATTCCCGCCGAGCCGTAGGAAGGTCACTCGCTGGATCTGCACCTCCTCCAGGGCGGAGATGGCCGCCACTCCGACGCAGTTGGTCGCCTGTCCGAGCAGCCTGGATATGTAGGTCAGGATGGACTCTATCCCCTGCCTGCTCTCGCGGATGGAGCGCCTCCACTCCTCCGTCTCCGCCGGGGCCGTCCTCCTGCGCTGCATGATTGCATCGACATACAGCCTGTATGCCTTCGAGGTGGGGAGCCTTCCCGCGGATGTATGAGGCTGGTAGAAGTAGCCCATCTCCTCCAGGTCGGCCATCTCGTTCCTGATCGTCGCCGGGCTGCACCCGCGGAGGTATTTCTTGGAAATCGTCCTCGAGCCCGCCGGCTCGCCCGTCTGGATGTATTCGTAGACAACGGAAAAAACGACCTCCAACTGCCTTTCCGTCAACATTGCGTTACCTCCTCCTGGCGTTAGCACTCTATCGATGTGAGTGCCAATGCCACTGTCCCGAGAGGTAGATTAGCAATCCGTGATATGATTGTCAAGGCTGGTCAAACTGTTTTTTTACATTTTTTCGCGGGTGCCTCGTGAACAGGGACGGCATCGGCTGAAGCCGGAGGAGAAAAGCATGACTGACAGGGCGTCCGGACGCACTACGGTCCTTTTGGTGAGGCACGGCGAATGCCGGGGAAACAGCGAAGGGCTGTTCCGGGGCAGGACCGACTTTCCGCTGAACGAGACCGGCCTTCGACAGGCCGGGGAGGTGGCGTCGGAAGTGGCCGGACTGCGTCCCGATGTGGTCTTAACAAGCCCGCTCACGCGAGCAGTCCAGACAGCCGAGGCCATCGCCAGGGAGTGCGGGGTCGGGGTAAAGGTCGAGGAGGGCTTCATCAATATAGGACTGGGCGGTTGGGAGGGTCGCCTGAAGAAGGACATAGCAAAGGATCACCCGGAGGAGTGGAGGCTATGGCTGGAGAGCCCGGAGCTCCTGCGGCTGGAGGGGGCCGAGTCGATGGACGCGGTTCAAAAGCGCTCCCTGGAGGCGCTCGACAGGATAATGAGCAAGCATCGAGGGAAGACGGTCGTCGCTGTCAGCCACAGGACGGTGATCATGCCGCTGCTGGCTGGTTGCCTCGGAATCCGCCCCCCGTACTTCTGGCGGCTGCACATGGACACGGCGGCCTACTCGGTGCTCAACCACAGCGAGGTCCGGGGTTACACCCTCTACTCTCTTAACCGGACCGGGCATCTCTCGGGGTTCTCGACGGAATGGGAATAGCCGCGACAAGAGCGATGAAGACCGCGTCGGCAATAGTCCTGGCCCTGTCGCTGATCCTCTCCTCCTGCGACCTCGGTCACGCCCGATTGAAGGTACTCTCCGCCCCTCAGTACCCGGTCTCCCTGACCCTGGATCAGCGGTACGGGGTTATCAGGAGCGCGTTCGCCCGCACCCCGGCAGGGCTGCACCGCCTCGACGGGATCGAGAACCTGCGACTGCTCTCCTCCACCGCTCGCCCGGTCAAAACGGAGGAGGGAGATGACGCCCTGCTCTGGCGCATAGATTTTGAAAAGCCGAAAAGCGAGGAGAGGCTGTCCCTGTGGATCACCGCGATCTCGGACGGCTGCACCGCCTGGTTCGCCATCGCGCCCTCGGGCCCGACCTACTGGGACAGGCTCTGCACTCCTTCGGACGCCAAGGACGGGGTGTTCCTGTACATATCCCCTCGCCTGCCGGCATACTGCGGGCTGGAAGAGCAGGACGGCCCGGAGACCCTCTCCTTCGTGTACGCGATGACCATCACCTGCAGCGGCCCTAACCTTGTGGCCGCCCCCGCCGTCTACGGGGCCCTGCTGCCCCTGGCACACCTCTTCCGGGAGGCCCAGTCGGATGAGGGTATGCGCGCGGCGTACGGAGAGCTGTGCAGGGATTTCGAGAGGATGTCGAATGGAGGCATGCCCTCCAGGGAGGCCATGGAGGCCTTTCCCTGGAGGCGCATCCTGACGGTGGAATGGGGAAGGTAGCCTGACCCGATCCCCTAAACGGACATATAGCCGATGATTTCCTTCAAAGCCTCTCTCCGTGCCCCTCTTCTGAACAGGGGAGTATCGTCCAACCTGTAGGCCGCAAGCGAACCCTCGAAGGTGGTCCTCTCCGTGCCCCTGTACAACACGCCCAGGGGATAGGGGGCGTCCGACACGGAAAGGGCCAGCGCCCTTTCGAAGTCCTTTTCGTCGTGCCCCTCCAGCCAGTAGGTGTTCTCCTTGAACCACGCATAGGTGTTCACCTTGTTGAACGACACGCAGGGTTGGAAGATGTCCACCAGGGCGTACCCCCTGTAGTTAATCGCCTGCTTGATGATGTCCTTCGTCTCCTCGACGTCCCCCGCGTTCGCCCTGGCCACGAAACCCGCCCCCAGCACGAGGGCTGTTGCCAGAGGGTTGAAGGGCTGAGAGTGAACTCCGTCCACCTGGACCGGGGTGCGAAAGCCCACCTGGCTCGTGGGCGAGGCCTGTCCCTTGGTAAGCCCGTAGACCATGTTGTTGAAGACGAGGTTGGTGATGCCGGGGTTCCTGCGGACAGTGTGCAGGAAGTGGTTGCCCCCCTCCCCGTACATGTCGCCGTCACCCCCGACGGCTATCACCTCGAGAGATGGATTGGCCGCCTTTATCGCGGTTGCGTTGGACAGAGCCCTGCCGTGCAGGCCGTTGAAGAAGTGAGATCTCATGTAGTGGGGCGTCTTCGCCGCCTGCCCGATGCCCGAGACCACCACAACGTCGAGCGGCGTCAGGGCAAGCTCCGTCAGCGCCAGCTTGATCGAGTCCAGAATCTTGAAATCCCCGCAGCCCGGGCACCATGATATGTCCACTCCCGGAAGGTCGAACTGTGTTGCCTGCATCATGAATCGCCTCCCTTTCCCGCGATCCCCTCGGACAGCCTCTGCGCGGCCTCCTCGACGGAGAACTGTAGCCCGCTGTACTTCAGAATAGAGCCAGATGCCTTCACTCCCGTGTGAGAACGCAGCAGTCTCGCGAACTGGCCGGTGCTGTTCCCCTCGGCCGTGATCACCCTTTTCGCCCTTTCGAGCAGCCCGCCCGTCGAAGAGTGAAGCGGCCAAACCTGCTCGAACGCCAGCAGGGCCGTCCTCTCCAGCCCAAGCAGGGAGAGAGCCTCTCGGAATATCGGGATGACAGAGCCCCAGCAGACCACCAGGGCATCGTAGTCCTCCGGGCCGTACAGCCTCGGCGCGACCGCCTCGTCGCTCATCCCGCGCAGCTTTCTCATCCTCTTGTCCTGCATTCTCTTGCGCAGCTTGAAGTCCTCGTAGACATGCCCGACCTCGTCGTGCTCGTGACTGTCAGCGCCAACTATGCCCTCCCCGAATCCGGGCACTCCGAACGGCGAGCATCCGGACGGGTCGTCCTCGTACCTCCTGTAGTCGGCCCCTGTCTCGCGCACGGGCGGAAGCTCGTCCAGCATCGCCAGGTCGTTCGGGTTCAGGTTGTAGAAGGAGTTGACGAAATACTGGTCGGTCATAACGATAGCGGGCGTCTGGTATTTGTGCGCAACCCGGAAGGCCTCCTGAGTCAGCAGGAAGGCGCTCTCGATACTGCCCGGCGCGTATATGGCCCTTGGAAACTCGCCGTGACCGGAGTAAAGGGCAAGCTCGAGGTCGGCCTGCTCGGTGCGCGTGGCCATCCCCGTGGCTGGGCCGGGCCTCTGAGACAGGTGAACCACCACCGGCGCCTCGACCACTCCCGCCAGGCTGATCCCCTCGGACATGAGGGCGAAGCCGCCCCCCGAGGTGGTCACCATCGGCTTTGCCCCGGCGTAGGCGGCACCCACCGCCATGTTTATGGCGGACAGCTCGTCCTCGGTCTGCTCGACCACAGCCCCCGCCCTCTCCGCGTTCTGCGAGAAGAACGACAAAACCCCCGTCGCCGGGGACATGGGATATGCCGTCACGAAGTTGCAGCCCGCTGCCATCGCGCCGAGCGAGACGGCGTCGCTGCCGTTCACCAGGGCTCTCCCGACGCTTTCGTCAGGGCTCGCCTTGCCGAACAGCCCCTTGCCGTCTACAAGCTCCCGCCCGATCTCGTAGCCCGCGTTGCATGCGCGTGTATTCCTCTCCGCTACGTCGGGCTTCTTTCCGGCGAAGCGCTTGACGAAAAACTCCCCTGCCCTGGCCGGATCAAGACCGAGTATGCCCAGAAGTATCCCCGCCGCCACGGAGTTGGAGTAGATCCTGCCGCCCGCCTCCGCCGCCAGCTCCGCAAGGGGCGCCTGGACAAACACGCCTCCCGCGTCGTCAAGCTCCGTGCCCAATTCCGCCCTGTCGCCGATGATCACGGTGCTCGGGGCGATCCTCTCCAGAATGTTGACTCGAACGTTCCGGCTCATGGCTACCAGGATGTCCATCCTGTCGACCAGAGCGTCCACCCTGGAGCGGGCGATTCTAAGTTCGGTCGAGTTGTTGCCTCCCCTGACCCGAGACATGTACTCCCGCGAGCCGAAGACACACAGGCCGGAATCCACCACGACCCTGGCCAGCATGTCCTCCACGGTCTGGATGCCGAGCCCGGCTGCCCCGCTCAGCACACAGGAGACCTCGGACTCCCTTGGAAATGGATAGGCCAATATCTCTCCCCCTCTCTCGACAGCGGCCAGGCCACCCGGACCGGGCCGCTAACTCCGGATATGCACCCTGCTCTCCGGCCTTCATATAGAAAAGACGCAGCATCTTCGGAGAATTATACTGCACTTCGCCCAAATCGGGGATCATGGTATAATTGCATCATACGCTAGGAAGCCTCAGGCTTGCTTGGATTGATCTCCAGATTATTGTACGGGGGTGATTCTATGGGAAAGTATAGATGTCTCTCTTGCAAGAGCGAGTTCGAGCTTGACGACAGGGCCCCGATAATGCGCTGCGAGCGCTGCGGGTGCCGGTTCGTGGAGGTCGTCGAGGCGGAGAACCGAAAGCGCGGAAAATCATGGAGCGCGAAGTCGTTCAGCGTCGGAAAGAGCTCCTAGCCTAAACACCGGGCACGCCATAAGAAATAAGAAGAGGGGAGAGACGGACGAACCGCCGCTCCCCTCTGTTTTTTGCCGCCAAATAACAATTACCGGCGGTTAAAGCGTCGGCTCCTCCTTGAGCGCCTTCATGGATTCGAGCACCATCAAGATCGCCAGAACCATCAAAATCACCGAGGGCACCACCAGGATGTAGTTCGGCTTCTCGAAGACCATATTGTCCCTGATCAGGAATCCGAGCGCCGCTATGGTGGTCACCAGCATGAACCACATCGGAATCATCATGAAGCGGTTGTCCTTCTTCAACGCCTTCGAGACCCACACTCCGATGGTCAGCAGCGCGAGAGCAGCCACAAGCTGGTTGGACGCTCCGAAAATCGGCCAGATGGCAGCCCATGCGGGGATAACGGCCCCCGTGGGCCCGTGCGCCTTGGTCAGCAGAAGGGCCATTGCGCCCGCTATGGCCAGAACAGTCGCCGTGTACTTGTCCACCTTCATGTTGCACAGCTCCTGAATCTGGTACCTGGTCAGACGGGTGGCAGTGTCAAGCGAGGTGAGCAGGAAGGAGTTCATCGCCAGGAGCCCGAGGGAGACACCCACCTTGGGGTCTATTCCGACTATCGACGCGAACTTTCCAAAGCCCTGGGCGTAGGTCATGGTCGGGCCGCCCTCTGCGATGGCACCGCTGATCATTATCGTGCCTACCGCTATGACACCGACGAGACCCTCCAGAAGCATCGAGCCGTAGCCCACGAGGACCGCGTCTGTTTCCTTGTGCAGCTGCTTGGACGTCGTGCCGCTGCCCACCAATGAGTGGAACCCGGAGATGGCGCCGCAGGCGACCACGACGAAGAGCATCGGCCACAGGTACTGATTGCCCGCGGCGAATCCCTTGAACGCCGGGAGCACGACCTCGAAGCCCTCGCCCTTGCCCATGATCATGCCTATAGAGCCGATGATCACGGCGAAGTAGAGGAAGTAGGACGCAAGGTAGTCGCGCGGCTGCAGCAGAAGCCAGACGGGAAGGATCGAGGCCAGGAAGATGTAGCCGACCAGGATCCAGCGCCAGGTCTCCATGGGAAGGGTGAAGGCCGAGGCCACCCATTCGGCCTGGTTGCCGTACCAGCAGGCGTAGATGACGATCGGAACCATAACCACCGTCATGAGCCACAGCGGCACCTTGTACTTGTAGATAAGGACTCCGAAAAGAAGGGCCATGAAAATGTACAGGGTGGCAGAGAAGGCAACAGCCGGGTCCTCGGCGAACGAGCCGGCGGAGAGCTGAAGGAAGACCGCCACCACAAGGACGAGCGCAAGGATGGTGAAGCAGAGGAACAGGATCTTGCCCTTGCGTCCGATCCACCTGTCGACGACCTCTCCCACGGACTTGCCCTCGTGCCTCATGGAGGCCACAAGAGCTCCCATGTCGTGCGGACCGCCGAGGAACGCAGAGCCGAACAGACACCATAGATACGAGGGAAGCCATCCGAACATCGCCGCCGCGGTGATCGGGCCTACTATGGGGCCCGCCCCCGCGATCGAAGCAAAGTGATGTCCCAGGAGGACGGCCGGATGAGCCGGGCAGTAGTCGATGCCGTCGAACATGCATTCGGCCGGCGTCTGCACCGAATCGTCAAGCCCGTATAATTTCGCCATGTACGTTCCGTACACCTTGTAGCAGATGACGAAGAGAACGATGGCTACGAAAAACATTGTCGCAAGAGTGGAAAGCACTTTGTTCACCTCCGAAGGTAAGAATGATAAAAATATCTCAACAACCTATGCTGGAGAACTTTTGTACTCACCACCCTTCAATCCCGTCTCCTTGGAGTTGATCAACTCCAAGGCCCTGTCTACTAGGGGGGCCAAATCCTTCATACTCTTCGGATAATGCCCCCCCGGCGTATATGAGTGAACCTCCACATAACCCCTGAGCCCCCAGAGAAAGGATCTGATCCGCTCCTTATCGCCGGACGCATGCTGGTCGACGAAGAGAAAGCGCTGCGTCATGAGCTCGGGTTGAGGCCTGCTTGTCCTCAAAACCAGTTCCCTGTCCGTTCTGCCATGGTGCTCCCAGACAATATAGTCGTCAGCATAATACCTGCACACCTCGCCGATGAGAGCGTTCTTCACGAAGGTCACCCTTCTGTAGACGCCCCTCATACCCCGATCGTTCCATGGTGTAAAACCCCAGTACTCCCAAAGGTCGGACGCAAGGTCCAACTTAAATCCGCCGATCAACGGGTCATCACCTTCCAAGGCCATTATACTCCATTACTTAGGAATGAGAAGGGATTATCAGTATATAAATTTCCGGTAATTTCCTTCCTGAATGCATTTTCGGAGCGATGAAAAACTCGGCCTAGTGCGCTCTCCGACAGAAACGTCCAAACTACCTGAACATTCCGATGCCCAGGCCACCGCTTGCAAACACTCCTCCACCGAGATATAATATCACCCGCTCAGGGGCGATTAGCTCAGCGGAAGTAGCGCTTCCTTCACACGGAAGAGGTCACTGGTTCGAACCCAGTATCGCCCACCAAGTCATACCAAGGGTTTCAGCGTTTCCGCTGAAACCCTTTTCTTATCTTTTTCCTCCGTATTTCCTCCAAATGAACCGTTAAAATCGCCATACCAACCCGAACCCAACCACCGGATGAAACTCGCCTCGGTCATCAATCGCCCCACCGGCGAAGATCCCCAACCCTGGGGCCTTCGCTTTTCTCACTTCTTGTTTGTGAGCCTTCTCCCTGGCATTCATTGAGGCTTCAAGATCGTCGAGACGGCTGTTGAAATGAGCCTCAAATTTCTCCCGCCGATCCTCCGAAGCGTAGAACGCCTTCTCCCATGCCGCCGCCTCTTCCCGGGCGGTCCTGAGAGCCGCAAGGGTATCACGGCCGTCCTCGATCTCCCCCCAGTACCCCGGTCTCTGTGCCGTCCACCCCGTCGGTACCAGCTCCCAGTCTGCGAAAGAGGGAGAGCTCGTCATTAAGGCCGATAGCAATATCATCAGGAGGCATGGCCTCAACTTCCATCGTAATCTTTCCACGGATACCTCGCACCTCCTTTTTCACCGCCGCAGCCATGGCCGCCGACTCCCGGGAAACGGTTTCAATTTCCTGCCGGATTCCCTGTAGAACCGCCTCCGGAGTCAGTCCGGGTGGCGGAGGATCTCTTTGGATGTACCATGACGCGGCGGCTCCGGCCGCTACTGCTGCCAGTAAGACCAGCCCCGCCAGCGTCAATCTCCCCCTGGTAGTCATAAGTCTCCACCCCCTTCACCGCCTCCGTGGTCGAGGAGGCGAAATAGGAAACAATCGTTATACTCCCGAACCATTGGACCAGCGCCGTCAGATTGTCCGGAAGATCCTCCCCTCGCCAAAGGGAACATCCCACGGCCACTCCGACGATGAGCGCCGCAAAGATTGCCAGAGGCTTCCTCAGCGGCCAGTCAGCTATGTTTTTCATAGTGTCCCTCTCAAAAAAAGGCCTTTATCTTGGGAAACACATCAAAGCCCCATGATACCAACGCACCAAGACCGAGCAAGAGTCCAATAATCAGTTTGCGGGCATTCCTCTCTTTGTCCCGATCTTTTTGAAGGTTTATTACCGCTTTTTCGACTGCCCCGATTCGCTTGTAAACTTCACGGTTCTGAAATTCCAATACGGATTTTTCTATAGTATTGATTCTCTCAACTTGATGGGGGCAAGTCACTTTTCTTTGTTCTTCTGCGGCAAAAAGAACGGACACTTTCCGGTCTATTTCCCTGATGATAGTGTCAAGTTCCCTTATTTCCGTCATTTTCCACCCCACGCTTCAATCCCGATTTTCAGGGCTTCTGCCATTCGCTCCTGATTGGCCGCCGAGGCGAGGAAGCGCTCTCCTGCCGGGTTGGAGATGAACTCCATTTCCACGAGGACCGCAGGGACTTTCGCCTGGCGAAGCACTGCGAAGTTCGCTTCCTTGTCTGAATCTCCGTCCGTGAAATCCGCCCGCAGTCTGACATTGGGGAAGACGATCATCCAAGCCTCCACGATAGCCGATGCGAGAGGATCGCTCGCGTCCTGTCCTCTTGTGGTGAAGGCCTCAAAGCCGCAGGCAGAGCGATTTTCCACGCTGTTGCAGTGGATACTGAGGAAGAGGTCTGCCCTGATCTTGTTGGCCACCGTAGGACGTGCTGCCAGGTCCCTGTTCCGCTCACCCGGCACGAGCTGATCATCCGTCCATCTCGTGAGAGCGACTGTGTGTCCGGCCTTCACCAGCTTACGTTCGAGCAGCTTCGCTACGGCAAGGTTGACGTCAGCCTCCTTTAGCCCGGTATCCCGGCCGATAGCCCCGGGATCACGTCCTCCGTGCCCGGGGTCGATTACGATCTTCATTCCTCGTCCACCTCCTTCAGCAGATTTTGGATAGCGCATTTCTGTACTTCTGAAAGAGTGCCGCGATCGCAGGCCAGCCCGAAGGAGAGGTATAATCTTCCCCTCCAGCCGCGTCCGAGGAGATCCGGCGCGAATTTTACGGCCATGACGCAGAGTTTATCGAAGTATCCCGGATCGGTTGCCCAGGGCCCCCAGCGGCCATCCAGAAGCCCTGCAAAATAGCCCCAGAAATTATCAGTCGACTCGATGCAGAGGGGGTAGTATTCACGAATCTTCTCGGCGTAGTCGATCAAGAATTCTTCCGGGCTGGCATAGGCGCGGTAGTTGCTGAATTTCGTTTTGAATTTATTGCCTATGTACTCCGGTGACGCGATGGCCACGTATCTCTTACCGCTGCGAATCCATGTCTGCTGAGCCTTCAGTCCGCATCCGTTGCACGTCTGCCGCCAGAGTGAGCTGGTCCAGTACCCCGTCTCGAGGGCGGACTGAGCCGTGACCGCGAAGGCATTGATGCCCTGGACCTTCTGTGCCAGAGAAAAAAACTCCTGCGCATCCATCCCGTTCACCTCCACTTCTCAAAATAAATGGCCGCTCCGAGGGCGGCCAGTGCGAGAGCAAAAAAAATGATGAGGCAGCCTAAGCAGCTCATGCCGTCGTGCCGGTGGCGTCCACCCATCCCGTGCCGTTCCACCAGACGGGCTGTCCGAGGGTGGTGTCAAAGTACATGATCCCCGTTGCCGGAGCAGCCGGACGGGACGCCATATCCCCTGCGGCAAGGGGCACGGCCCCCACGTCAACGGCCGTTGTCCCGTGGGGATTGCCTGCCACCACGGCGACGTGGTCCTCCCATTTTTTAGCCTGGGCGTTGCTGAGGTGCTTCGTCTTGTCGGTGTTCGTGTCAGCCGGATTTAATTGCTTCCCCACGTGGGTGGTATTGAGGTCCGTATCCCGCGCCTTGATCTGGCTGTCGATCTCCGTCAGATTCCAGTTCAAGTCACCGTCCCAGTTCAGATCCCCCGCGTCATGCTTTCGCAGACTGTAATTCGGCGTTGTCGATAGGGCCATCCTTTACCACCTCCTCAATTTTTTCTGCGATTTCCTTCCGCTCCTGCTCAAGCCGGATCTCCATTGCTGCCTGATGATCTGTTATTGCCTTCTCAAGCTGCATCCGTTCAACCTGGATTTGTTCCCATTCAGACTGTTCACGGAGCCGGGCTTCGACCTGCATACGCTCCATGATGGCCAGCTCATCTTTTGCCCGTGCGCTGAAGATTTCCTTTTCCTCAATAATCCGGGCGGCGACCTTTTTCTGGAGAGCAACCTTGCCCTTGCGAATCTGCACCAGTGTATTTTCCACCGTGCTTTCGTAGTCGGTAGCAGCCTCGATGACAAACACGTTTGCCCGATTGCACCCGAGGGCTTTCTGAAGATCCACGCTCACCCGGTCGAAGGCGCTGTTGTCGGCCCATCGCTCGATAATGTAATGTTCACCCTGCTCCAGCAAGTCCATACACTCCCGCAGGATTGTCTCCCGCCATTGATCCGGAGCAAGAGCGAGGGCACCGAAATAGAGAAAATGGGAAAGCAGCAAGAGAGGCCCCTCATTGAATATGGTGGTCCTGTCCGGCGATCCCCTGAAAGACTCAAGATAGGCCATCATGCCCTGGTAGGCTTCGTCTGTCTTCCCTTCCCAAAGCCGCCGACGGAAGACCCTGTCCAAGCCATGCCCGAAGAGGGGAATAAATATCTCTTCCGACTGATCGAGCCTGACCTCCACGCCCTTAGTCTCAAGGGCCATTCGCCGGACGATCTCGGCCTTGCCCGTCCGACACGCTCCGCACAAGTAAATATTCATGGCATCCTCCTATCCGCCGTAAGGCTGCTGACCATAACCACCACGACCATAGCCGGGCAGGGTCTCTTCGCTTCCGACGACATAGACCTGTTTCCACGGCGCCCCGGTGAGGGGCGTTTCTTTGCCGTCCTTCGTGATCGCCGTCTTGTACCAGACATACCCCCACGTTTCCGTTTCGTTGTAGGTGAGGTCTTGCGTGGTAATTTCCTCTTCCGTCTGGATTTCCGAGAGCAGGCTATATGCTTTGCCATCGTAGCTTCGATAGACTTTTACCGATTCAGCCTCAGAAGGAATTCCAGTAATGGAAAGGGATTGCCGTGCCGATCCGCTGGGCAGGGGCGTACTCGTTACGGATGCGACCTCCACCGAACCCCCAGTAGCATGAAGAGCGTGCACGGGAGAGGATATCGGAGTGGGGGTCTCGATGTACGTGTCCGGATAATCGGTCACGTACTCCGGAGCGGTGTAGGCTGCTCGCTGATACTGGATCGCCTTCGCCCGGTAATGATTCGGTGAGGATTCGTCAAAGCCGACGAGCATCCACTCCCGATTATTGAGGTAGGGGTCTTCCGTGCTGACCGTCTTGATGACGCTTCCAGGGGAGAGGTCCCAGAGCATGGGCTTCATGTCGAATTCCAGCCATTTGCTGGCCTGCGACCAGAGGGCGTGATACCACCCGAGCTCCCACGCTTTCGCCTGGCTCTTCACCCCGTAAAGTTCTACGATCTTCTCGTTCACAACCCCCGCTTTTGTCTGAAGATCAATATCCTCCAGCAGCAGGTCCTGTACCGTGTCCTCCATCATGTCGTCGAGGTATTTGATGGAGAACCGGTTCGGGATATTCTGCAGGCTCGTGTCGCCGTAATTCACGCCGTCAGCCATGGTATCCACATCTACGACACGGGCATTTTCCTCCGCCACAAGCTCATCGAAAATACAGGAGATTTTCCCGCCGTACTCGCCCAGAAGAAGCCTACCGGCCGCGAGCATGTCTTTAATGGCCACCTCATAGCTGCCGGTCGAGCAATAGGCCCGGTCGAAGCGATAGCCGTACTCGTCGCACTTCGCCGCCGCCTCGACGAAGGAGACGTCGTCGATATAGGGACTCTCAATCCCGAGGCTAACCTCTTTATTGAGCAAGAGCCAGTAGAGGGCATCCGCAGGATTGGACGGGCCCCCCGTCACCGTGCCGGAGAGCTGCGGCCGAACGAGTGAGCCGTCACCATCCCGCACATGGATCAACGCCATGGACGTGCCGAAGCTGGTGACCGTCTCGCTCTGGAGGGACGAGTCTTCGAGCTCCACCGAATCAAAGTAGAGTTTCCCGTCCGCGGTTGAGGATACCAGTTCGACGATGACCTTGAACGTCCCCTTGTAGGGCAGGGTCACGGAGTGCACCGTCTCAAGCGTGCCTCCAACCTCCACTGTGTCAGTCCCCTTGCCCGTCTCCACCTCCTGGGTCAGGTGGAAAAACTGCGAACTATTGAAAACTACTGTTTCCGGCGAGCCAGAAACATCGGAAGTATAAAATACCGTTTCCTTCCATGCCTGCGTCGTGCCGCCCGCCTCAAATTGATGAATGCAACGGATCTTTGCTACCACACCGTTCCCGCCTGCGTTATCCCTTGTGCACTGAATGGCGTAGGATTCCGCATACGAGCCGATGTCCACGGGCTTGATGAACACATGTTTCCCTGCTGCGGACCAATATATATTTACCCCGCGACCGCTCTCGAAAAATCGGGCCCAGTCATGATCCCGGTCAAAAATATTGCTATCCGTGGTGTACCTTGGAAAATTTGCCAGTGGAATGTCATTGAGCCATATCGTCCCGAGGGCGGTAATATATCCGTCAAGCAGGGTACTCCACTGCTCCCCCACTGCGGCCACAAGCCACATGTCCCGGTACTGGTCGCCCTCAAGCCGATAATGGATGATCGGCATGGGCGTCCGGACCGTGCCGAATACCAAGGGGATGGGAGTCTGAGAGCTTGTCGGATGATTCCATGGGCCGCCACCAAGACCTGGGTCGCTCATAGCGTCCGTCTTTGGCGTGCTGACCGATGGGTCTTTATAGGTCAGCCAGGCATAGAGTGCCGCCCCGAAAAAAAGCCAGCCGAGCAGGCCGCCGAATAGACCACCTATAGGCATGTCAGCACCCCCTTGAAATATTGCATATACCGCTCAGCGATCGCCTCGACGATGGTGGTGCTCCCGGCGTGGATCAGGAACCCGCCGTCCGTAAAAATGCCCAGATGATCATGGCCGTGGATTGAAAAAGCCCCGAGCGCACCGGCGCAAGGGGCCTTCTCCTGAAGCTTCCACCCAGAAGCAATTTCGAGGTCTCGGATGGTCTTCCCCTGCCACCCTGGCGGAATCTCGTCCATCCATCCATGAGCATAGGCAGCAAGATGAATACAGGTCTCACCTGGTCGCCATTCTGCCCGGGAGATGGGACGGCCCACCCACGACCGGGCACGGGAAACGATCTCCTCCGGCGAATAGAGGCAGCGAAAGGGTGTCATTTCCACATCACCCGCCGCTGCCGTGCGGCCACCCAGGGGAACCCGCCGAACTGGTTGAGATTGCCGAGCGAGGTACAGAATGCCCGCGTCTTGAGGCACCGGCCTTCCTCGCCGAGGTAACGGCACCGCGAGCCCTTGAAGACGTGGGAACAGCCCATGTTCATCAGCCGTTTCGGGAACTGGGCTCCCACATCAATCAGGGTTTTGCTCACGGAAAACGCAATTCCTTTTTTGCCGGGAACATAGCTCCAGTCCTGAATGTAGCCGTCCAGCAAAACGATGTCCGAGCCTTCCTCATCCATGTGGTCCGGGAACACCCGCCGCAGGATGCACCGCGAACCCCGGAAATCGGTCCCGGCCGCCAGCATCCCCCGGATCAGGTTGTCCTGCGTTTCGGGCAACGTGATTTTCGTGGTCTTGGAGATGTTCGACAACTCCGCCCGGATGCCCTCCCGGGCGAAGGGGTAGGGCACAAACTGCCGGTCCAAATAGTCGTAGATATACGATGTGGCGGCTGATCCCCCACCGGTTCCGCCCCCCATACCATCCGTGGGATTAGCCCCGGTATTAATCATATACATCATTCCAGCAACACTATTGTAAATAATGGAGGAACCGTATGCGTTGAAACTGTTCATTCCCCCACCACAAACATGCCCCAAATCGAGTTCATACACGGTTGAATCTGCAACACGGACGGCGTATAACGATTTTAGCCGTCCCTGTAGAGCAGAATGTTTCATATATGGTAGTTCCCCGCTAGTTATTGCTCCAAAATATATAGCTACATCATCCCTCTCATCAATAATGCTAATGACTGGTGAAAACGGGGCAGTAAAAATATCCAACCCGAACCCGGTTTTAGTTGTCAGGTCCCACGAACCGCCCTGCGCTATTACAGTAGTTCCATACGTTTTATAGCTAACAGTTTCCCCTTTGTTTCCGATGGCAGGGACGATCAATGTAGTTGCGTATTGATAATCGGGGTAAGCGGCGGAGTAGATCCCTGGCAACATCTTGAAGGCAGTTGGACTGTTGACAGGGTCCCAGAAGCGAATTCCCCACGGGTAAATGGAAGAATAGACCATACTTGCGCTTATATGAAATAGATTGTCCGCAGAAGCTAAATCCCTGATTCGGTTGTCATACAAAAAATCGCCTTCAAGATTTTGCATTCCCGAACAAAATGACCGGCCAGCCGCGCCATTTCTGCCGGAGGCCACTCTAGCTAAATGGGTGCAGGAACTCCGTAATGACTTCGACATTCTATATAGCCGCTTGTATGGCGAGGCGGCTGACATACCCTCATTTTTTATAAAATAAAAAAAACTATCATCATGCATTAATCCTGTAAGACAATGATTGCTAGATCCACCTGCGCCAACATATGTATACGACGACGTCGGCACTCCTTCAATAGTGCCAGCAATAGCCCCACGTGAAACAAACAAGGCAGATACCGATGCGGCATCAGCACATGACATTATTTCCGACATGGACGCTACTATGGTTTCAATTTTTGCAGATGGATAGTGAGTACCCCGCATAATTAACAGGGAGTCATCAAATCGGAAAAATGAACCATTTTTACAATAACTTATATTGTAATATGGATGACTAGTCATGTAGGTCTCAGGGAAAATGGCACTATCTTCGAATTCGCTCCATTTCCATACTATGGAATTTGTGACCCGATTGTATAGCACCAGCACTTCATGCACGGCAGTGGTTGCGTATATACCTGTTCCAAACACTAACAGATCGAGAGCACCGGATTCACCCACTTTTGTACATTCGAGGTCCGCGTGCGTCCACGTTGTGTCCGCGGTTCCCAGATACGCAAAGCTCATAGTGGACAGGGTCAGGTCGTATCCGTAAAGCGTCGTGCCTACCCGCCCAAATAGCCTCAAACAATCAGCACCAATTCGATAGGCCCCTAAAATCGTCCAGTTCGCCGGAAAAGAATATCCGGCTTCACGAGTCACATTCCCAGAGGAATACGCATGGGTGTTCATCAAAAAAAATTCCCCTTCACCGGGGATAAATGTCGTTCCCAGTCCGTACATATTTTCGTTAGACAGCCCGGGTAATGCAGGGAAATAACGAACGACAGCCCATCCGTCGCTTTCCAGAGCATATTCGATTTGCCCGGTAGTCGCATTAATCCATGCAACTCCTACAGATTCTTCGCTCCGTAAATAAAACGGAAAAATTCCCTTTGTGGCTGCAAATCCGGAGGCCGCAGTCACCACAACAGAACCGGTGTTTGCTCCGACTGAAAGATACAATGTGGTTGCTGTAGTCCCTGCAACAGAGAGGGTTTTTTTAACTTTTACACCACCCGCTTGTGAGGAGAAAAACGAATAGATATATTCTGGATTTTCCGGGAAAACATCCGTACACCAAAAATCAGATGAAATCAACGTCGAATCCACGTATACGGGAGAAGACATTCCCACCCCAACTGTATATACAAGCATCCTAGTATCATATCCGGCAATTATCCTGTTGTTTGCATTGTCCCAGAAAACACATCCATAGTTGGCAAGGCTTTCCGCACTCGTATTAAATGAGCTATTTGCCAATACAGCGGCGTTAGTCCATACAACCAAACGAGCCCTGCCCAATGTTCCATAACTCATTTTGAGTACACTGGAGAGAGAATAGTAATACTGCGTATCGTTATATGTGATTGTATGGATCTTTTGCTTATGTGCAAATGGCAACTCCCAGGTACTTTCAATAGGCATCGTGCTTCGAGATAATGAGTCTAAATACAACACCCCGTCTACCACCGTCGGTGTAGGCAACGCTCGCCCCTGGTACGCCCTTACCGTAGACACATCCGCCGCATTGATCAACCGCCACCATTCCTCGCCGACCTGGATTTCCAGCGTCTCGGCCACTTTCACGCCGCTCTTGCCCAGATCGAGGGCGACGGCATCACTCAAAAAATCAGCGTTGTTCATGGTCTATGCCTCCGGTTCCGTAACTTCGAGGGTATGGGCCTGCCGGAGGGTGAACGAACACGACCAGTAGGCCGGGGCTATCTGCTCGAAGCTCAATTTCGACGAGTCGAACCGCACGTAGTACGTGGCACTGTCGGCGGGGTTCGCCCATTTGAACGGGATCGCCCGCCCCTTCACGTCGACCCAGTGAGCCTGGAGCGTGGTCACCTGGGCGGCCGTGAGGGCGGGGATCTGGATGGCGAACCGTTTTTCCAGAAACGCGTCATAGTGCAGGAACTGCGAGAGCCTGGCGGGAGAGGTGAACTCGTCCACCGTGTCCTGCTGGCTGACCTCCAGCACGGAATGAGGGGGGAGAGATATGACAGCCAGCGTAGACGCCGGGTATTTCGTGATTGCCGGTACTGCCATTCTCTACACCCCCCCGAATGCCAGGCTCGACCGCTCTGATCTCGCCCGCATGACATGATTTGTCACAATCTGACTGCCAGGATATTTCGCCATGGCCTCGTAGGTCACCCGCTCAAGGTCGCCCTGATCCAGGACGTTGATTATCACGGGCGATCCTCCAGCGCTGCCTTCAGCCGTAACGCCCAGCTTGCCGTCAGCCCCACGCTTGAGCGGCATGACAGCCTCCGGGCCCGCCTCACCCATGAGTCCCATACCGTGCGCCATGGGGAATAGCGTCGGTTTATTCACGATCCCGCCGCGGGCGAAGGGAACGATACTACCGCCGGAAACTACCCCGCCATCAGCCAGGCCCATGAAGCCCATGATCGGGCCGAAGACATATTTCAGCAGGAGAGCCTTCACTATGGCAAAGGCTATGTCCTGCCCGAGTTTCTGCAGAGCTGCGCCCAGGTCATCACCGTAAACAAGTGCGGCTGCGAAAGCACCGGAAAGGTCGTCGGCAAGAGTACTGAGCTTGTCTGCGATTGCCTGTTCTGCCTCTTTAATCATGATCCCTATGCTTTTCGTTGTGTTCTGTACTGACCGATCTAGGGCGACGATTTGATTGTCGATCAGCTTCACTGCCAGGGGAAACTCCTGAAACTCTGTCTTGAGCGCCTCAAGCCCTGCCCTGTACTGCTCAAGCCCGATTGCACCGGCCTCGAACTGCATCCGGAGTGCTTCCATGCTCTCGTCCGCCTCGGCGCTCTGGAGCTGCTGGATCGAGGCGAAGAGTTCTTTCATCGGCTCCGTCCACGTCTCCATAATCATGGGATCGGCAAGCTGGGACTTGAGGGCCGCGAAGGTCTCCGTCAGGTGGGCGAGATATTCGTCATCTCCGAGCAGCCCCATGGAGTTCTGCCAGTTCAGCTCCCCGAGCATGGATTGCAAGTCTTGAATAGCCTTCTGATCCTGCTCGGCCTGTTTCGTGATGGCCTCTTTTGACTTCGCCTCAACGTCCCCGGTGATCTGCTTTTGCAGGTCAACGATGGACTTCCAGTCGTCGGAAAGGGGCTTCAGTTTTGCTTTCCACTCATCGAGGATGGGCAAAAACTTTGCGCCTTCCTCGTTCATATACTGCATCTGATCCCTGATACTCGCGACGAGCTTGTCAGCTGCGGAGGGTCCGGACTTGCCATTGCTTCCACCGGTTGAGGGGATACTTCCCCCTCCCGTTCTCCTTGCAGGAGGAGCCACCGGAGAAGCGACTGGAACATCAGCAACGGGGGCCGCGCCTTCTTTCGGGGTAACGGGAGGATAGAGCTTTTTCAACCCTTCATTTGCAATGGCGATGGAGCCTTTGAGTCCTTCCGCTCCGAATATCCCAGCGTTTGTGATCGACTGCAGCTCTTTAATCTTTGACGTGTCAATCTGCGAAACCTCATTATTGAAGTCCCGGGCAGCCTTTTCTGCATCGTTGAAATGACCAACTATCAATGCGATCGCAACGCCAAGAACGATAAACGGGGCTGCCGGTCCAGTTGCAAGGGAAAGCAGCGTTCCGCTCAAAGTGGAAAATGCCTTGATGGTCGCAGATATGGCAATAAGCAGAGGTCCGCCCACGGCAAAGGCTGCCGCAAGGGCTATGATCGCCTTCCGGCTGTCCTCGCTCATATTCTCGATGGCCGTGCCGAGCTTTTCAGCCTGGGCCTTGACGGAGGGCATGACGCTGTCTGCGAGATTGAGCAGCTGCTTCCCGATCGGAGCGATGGCGATTCCCACCTGATTTTTCGTCTCAAGCCAGCGGTCGCCGAAGGTCTTCGTCGCTGCACTGTTCCGCTCGATTGCCCCCTTGGACTCCATAAGAGCGGCGGAAAGCTCGCCGATTTCGAAGCGTCCCTCCCGGATCGCCGCGGCCATGTCGGGACCTGCCCGGGAGCCGAAGAGTTCTATGGCCTTCCGGGTAGCTTCAGTGGGATTTGCGGCGTTTTTTATCTGGTCAGTCAGGATGCGGAACCCCTCCGCCGCGTCGGTGACGCCGGCCTTCGCCAGCTTGCCGAGGGCGATCCGGAGGGAGCCCATGACGAGCTCGGTATTCACACCCTGCTTGTCGAACTGCGCCAGGGTGGCGATGGTGTCATTGGTCGAAAAGCCCATCTGCCGGAGGGCGGAGCCGTACTTGTACATATTGCCGGAGAGCTCCGCCATACCGACGCCGGTAGACTGGGAGGCGAGAAATATTTTGTCCATGTACCCGGTCATTTCCTCTGCCGGAACGCCCCAGTCCTGCATGGCCTTGGCCGATTCTTTGACCACGGCGTTGACGTCCTCTCCGAGCATCCTTCCGGCATCGAGAGCCTGCTTTGACAGGTCCTTCAGAGCTTTACCCGTCAGTCCGAGCCGGGTATTGTAGTCTGCCAGGACCTTTGCGCTCGTCTCGAAATTCTGTGATACCGACCCGGCAAGGGATTTCCATTCTGTCTGCAAGCCCTTCAGAGCGGCACCAGTCGCGCCGGTCCCCCGGGCTATGGAACTCATTGCCCGGTCAACATCCAACGCCGACTTCGTGGCCGCTGCTCCGATGGCAGAAAGAGGGACTGTGAAAGCGGTAGTCATGGCCCGGCCATTTTTTCGCATAGTATTGGTGAGTTTATTTATCTTGGTGTTTATCTGCTTTAAGCCTTTTTCAAGCTCCGTCAGGTCGGCGCCAAAGGCGTACACCATCTTCTTCTTAGCCATTCCGATCCCCCTTTCTGCCCCTTATGGTCGCTTTAAGATGTTCGTGATACTCATTTTTTGAGAGAACCCTGCCGTCGACCCAGTGGCCCACAAGGTCCTCAACTCTCACCGGGTGTTTGAGATTGCCTGAGGCGTTCATAATCCACGCCGCCGATTGGGCCCTCTTCTGCGACTCCAGGTATTCCGCGTATTTCCACGCATAGAGCAGGTCGTCCACCTCTCCCCACGTGAGCCGCCAGAGATCTTCGTGAGACAGCCGCAGGGGACCGAGAGCGGCGAGCAGCATTTCCTCGCATGACTTCTCCCAGTCCCCCGCCGTTAGTTTTTTTCCGGTTCCTCTGCCTCGGCTTCCTCTTCCTTAATTCCGAAGGAGCGCTTGAAGCTGGCCACCAGACCGTTGACTGCCTTGGTTACGGAGGTAAAGTACAGGGCTTCCTCCGCATCGAGCATGTCCCCGACCTGCTCTACCTTGAGGGTTTTATCCTGCCATAGCATACCCGCCCAGACGAGGGCAACGCCGAATTCCATATCCCGCGGATCGAAGCCGCCCTCCAGAATTTCTGCCGGTGATTTTCCGGTCTCCTTCAAGAGCGCCCGTATCGCGTTCACGCCGTATTTCAGTTCCCCTATCTTCCTCATGCAGGATTCAGCTCCAATTCCCCGTCGCCCTGAACGGCTATCGAAACCCCTACCGCATCCTCAGTAGCCCCTGAGGGTGTCCAATTCGTGATTCGGCCCGTGCCGACGTATTCGGCTGGCTCATCCTGCTTTGTGCAGGTGGCCGCCGTCCCGCCGGTGAGGGAGGACTGAACGGCCATTTCCGCGATGACGCCCGTGGGGAAGGAGATGATAAACGTCCCTGTACCGGCCGCGACGAGCACTCCATCCTCGGAGTAGACAGTCCGGAGGGCGGACTGGATGCCCGCCGCCGTAGCGTCATGGTCGAGAGCAACCGTAGTGATGGTGGACCCGTTCCCCAGGGTAAAGGTGCCGCCGGTGGCGCCGCCGAGACTGAGAATATAGACCTCATCTTCACCGAAGGGCAGAAAGGTGAATTCGCAGGGCGTCCCGGCGAGTGCCCTTGTCACAAGCTCTTCCTGTCCCGGATCTGCCGGGTCGTAGAACATTTCCATCGAGGCACTCCATCCGGCCTGACCGACGATGTAGCTCTTCCAGTCTGTCGCCAGGGTGGAAACGTCGATTGTTCCGAGGACCGTCTCAAGGCTGAAGGATCTGACTTCACCGACAGGTGTTTTCGTGCCGAGGATGTCAAATTTTATGATCGCCTTTTTCGCTGCAAGCGCACTCATGGCTTAAGCCGCATCCGCAGCGAGGGCGAGTTCCCCTGTGCCCTGGAAGCTGAAGGAAACCCCGACAGCGTCCTCCGTCGCCCCGGAGATCCCCATGGACGTCATGTAACAGGTCCCGGACAGCTGCGTCTTTCCTACGCCTATGCCGAGGGGCTGTACCGCGATAGTGCAGATCGTTCCAGCCCGAGCTTTCGATACGAGATCCGCCTGGGCAGTGTTGGTCGGGTCATAGAAGCATTCAAGGCTTCCGCTCCATCCCGCCTGCCCCACCAGGTATTTTTTCCAGTCCGTGGCGAGGGTGGACGCGTCGATCGTCCCCAGGGCGGTCTCGATGGAGAAAGACCTCACCTCCCCCAGAACGGTGGGAGTAGCCCCCACCGTGAGAAGCAGTCTGCTTACCTTCGATGCTGTGGCTCCCATTGGGCAGCCTCCTTTCAATAATAAAAAAAGCCCTCCGGGCTTTCCGGAAGGCTATCTGTCGTATCCCCGCACCGTCAGGATGCCGTGATACCATCCCGATGAGTCCTGCAGAATATAGAGCTCTTCGGTGAACCACTCCGCCGGGATGATCGGGATGATCTTATCCGCGATGGAGAGGACCTCCTTCTTCCCCCTGTAGCTGCTCCAGATATGAAGATCCACTGACCAGGCCCGCTCCTGCCAGTCAAGAAGACGGCCGCTGAGGGTTTGAAGCTCCCCCACCACAATATAGGGGCCTGCCTGTTCGTCCGGAACGGAGTCGAAGACCCCTTTCACTGCGGCCATAAGGGCCGTGTTTCCCTTGAGAAGGGTGTGCACTGACTGGAAAACGGAGGTGCTGCTCATCCCTCCACCCCCTTTTTGAGGGAGTCGGAGATCACCTTTTCCAGTCTTCTCCAAGTCTCCGCCTCGTGGGCTCGGGCCGCAGGATAAAGATAGGGGTGTGCCGGCATGACTCTGAAATCTGTAAGATGTTTGCTCCTCGTTCCAGTGTGGGTTTTGTCTCCCGCTTTATGCCCCTTGGTTCCGAACTCCACGAAGTCGGCGTAGTATGGATCTCCCTTCATATTTCCCCCCGCGCCCACGATCGCTCCGATTCCTTCGCTCACCATAAAAGCCTCGATGGAATCCCTGAGACTTCCGGTATCCACAGATACTCGCCTCTTCGCGTCGTCCCGTATTTTGTCAGCCTGTTCGCCGACCACCCGTTTGGCCTCTTTTTTCACTTCCTCGGTCGCCCGGCGGAGGGCCTTGATGATCTCGTCATGTCCCTTTATTTCAATATCAAACATCTACACCACCTCCGGAGAGCAGTCGAGATAGGTCCAGAGGCGGAGGGGATCGTGCCGGACGCCCCGAACCACGTACCGGGCGGAGAGATAGACCACGATGTCGTTCATCTGGACATCCGTCAGATAGCGGAGGGTGAATTCATGGGTACGGATCTCCGCATCCTTCATGGCGATAATATTTGTGGAGGATGCCGGAACCCTCACCCGAGCCCACTTTGAACCCTTGCTGCTCTCAGATACGGTCCATCCGCCCATCCCGTCGGCGGTATGGGCGGGCCTCTTGATCTCTATCCGCTCGGACAGATCTCCTATCGCCGTCTCACGGGTCACGTCACCACACCCTCTCCCGGCTCAGCAGGGCCCTCGACGCCGGGGAGAGAGCCTGCCCCGACTGCCTGTCCATGTACCAGTCTCCCAGGGTGAGAAGAATAGCCTGCTTGATGCTCTGGGGCACACTTACCGCCGCAGCGGCACCGGCCACGTAGCGTATTGCCACGGCCCCCGCAGGGTAGAGCTCTCCGGAAGGCCAGGAGCACCCTTCGGCAAGAAGAATTCTGCCGGGTTCGGAATCGGAGTCCGTTATATATTGATCTTCGGCCATAGTGTGCTGCTCTTCCGACTGGTCCTTCCAGAGGATCGAGGTCACGGAGGCAAGGGGAGGCCTCGGAAGATCGATCCCCCTCCCCGCAGGCCACCGGTCGAGCCGGAGCTCAAGGGTCTGGGAGAGATACGCCCGTGCCTGGTAAGCCTCGCAGAGAAGCCGCGCGGCCGCGATCAGCCCGGTAATCAGGGTATTGTCCACGTCGTGCTCGACCCGGAGATGGAGCTTCGCCTCGGTCAGGCTCACCGGCTCCAATACCGGAGGGGTGATTATTTTCAGCCCCATTCCGCCCACCCCCTATCGTTTTTTCGCCTTCGCTGAAGGGCGTACAGCCTTTTCAGGGGCAGGATCGGCCGCAGCGGTCTCGAGGCAGGATATTCCCTTTTGGGGGAAGGGCTCGAGGGGGACGGCGTATCCCCCCGAAATCATGGCCGAAGCCGTCTCGAGGGGAAGGTCTATCTCGTCGCCGGGGCGATACCGTATTCCAGGTCCCCTGGCATTGGTTATCATGCGGATTCTCATGGCCTCACCTAGGAGCTGGCGAGGATTCCTACGTCCTCCAGAGCCTTGAGGACGGCGTTTACCGCAGCGGCTATCTGTGCGCCCGTGGCGCTGTCTCCCAGGTCGGCGATATGGGACGCCTGGGTTCCGGCCTTGGTAATCTTGCCGCCGTTGACGACCATCTCGTCTCCGCCCTGCTTCATGTAGATCTTTGTGGTGTAGCTCATTCGGTTTCACCCCTTCCGGTAAAAAGGGGGGCCGTTAAAGCCCCCCTGCTCAAACCTATGCCGTGCCCGCGTCGGGCGAAAGATGGGTCTCCTCCTTGAGGGTCGCCGAGGCAGAGGCGATCGGCGCTTTTCTAGCCTTGAAGAGGATCGCCCAGATGTCCCCCGTCGCGCTGCTGACCGTGCGGGTGACCTTGAGGGCCACGTACCGCTTTTTCGGCCGCACAAGGCCAATCTTGAAGTAATTCTCGTTTGCCGCAATCTTCGTACCGGCGAGGTCGGCGAGGGTTGCCCCTGTAGATGCGCTGTCCTCCTGCAGATTGGCGTAATTACCGGCGTTCTTCGACGTGATGGAGCCGACAAAGACCACCTCCCGGAACCCAGCCGTGTCGATTACATCTGTCGTCACCGCAGTTGTGGCCGCAGCAGCCCCCGCTTTTGCAAGGATCACCTTGCAGTTTTCAGAGAGATTCATACCTACGCACCCAGCTTCACACGAACAAAGGCCTCGGGAAGGACGGGGGCTCCGTCGGCGTACATTCTGCCGATGAAGCCGATTTGTGAGTTCGTGGCGAACCGTTCGTTCAGCCTCTGCATCTCCATTCCCTGAAGCTCGGCGATCCAATAGTATTCCCAGCAGGCGAGAGCTCCCACATAAAGTCCGGCCGTGAATGTGTTGGGGACGTACTCCGACTCATCCACGGGAATGCCGAGCAGGGTGTCAGGCTCGCCGTTGGCGATGCCGGGGCGCCACAGGTACTGCCCCTCGCCGTCCTTCAGCTTGGAGATCGCCTTCATCGCATCCCGGTGGAAGATCCACCGGGCTTTGCCCCGGTACTGCCCCTTCATGGCGAACTTGGCGTTCGTCAGCCCGTCTGCTGTGATGGCGGTGGCGGTATTGTCCGTGGAGACGTCCCGGGTGGTGGGGATACCGTCATCATGGGCCTCGAAAATACCGAGGGGCTCGTTCGCTCCGTCGCCGTTCAGGAAGTTATTCTCCTGAGCAACGCCGAATTTGTAGCTCATCCGGTCGGCCACGATCTGCTCCACAGGCAGAGCACTTGTCCGAAGGAGCTTCATACTGACCTTGAGCAGCTTGCTCAGCTGACCGGGGGTCAGGCTCCGCCGCCCGAAGGCCATGGTCGAGTCCTCGCTCACGTCTGCGACCTCGGTGGTCCACACGGGGTCAGAGATATCGTCCGTCAGGCTGGGAGCGCCCAGGCTGTCGGAGCTCGTCAGGGGGAGGATTGTGGCATATTTTCTGACGAAGACCTGGTTGTCAAGCCCCTTGATCAGCCTGGCAACGAACTGTTCCGCTGCGTGCAGAAATCCTCCGGAGGCGTCGCTGTCGTTGGCGAGGGCGCGGTACTCCGCCTGGTCACCGGTCACAAGAAAGCGCCGGAAGGCATCGAGGCGCCGCTGTTCGGGGGCGCTGGGAGGCTGGGGATTATAATTTTGCCCTCCCACCTCGAGCTCGAGGGCCGCCTGGCGCTCCGCCGTGTCGATGTCACCCTTCAGTTTCTGCGCATCCCCCATGATCTTTTCCCACTGGGTCCGCTCCTCCGCCGTCATATCCCTCTTTTCAGACTCGGCGCGGTCAATGATCGTCCGTGCCTCATTCGCCAGCTTCGCCCTCTCAGCCCGCATTTTCAGAATTCTTTCCATCGTCGCCCTCCTATTCGATTTCCATCAGGGCCATCCGGGCCCTTTCAATCAAAAAGTCCGGGGCCTTCGCCTCCGGACTCGCCTTTTTCCGCTCTTCCTGGTGTTCCTGGAACACCTGTTTCGCCGTCCTCACCCCAGACTCCGTATCACCATAGGCCGGATACGTCACCGGACTCACGTCATAGAGTCCGCCCACCTGGATCAGCGTCCTGATGACCGTGCCGTCCTTCTTCTCCTCCCACTCCTCCTTGCCCCCCGCCATGGAAAAGGCGAAGCTGCTCTGGTTAATGTCTCCCCTGCGGATACTCTCAATGAGATCCCGCGCCATCTGCGTGTCTGGAGGGGTGATCGTGTATTTCAGCCCCACCGAATCCTCCTCCAGAGTCATGGTGCCCGCCTTCGTCCGCCCGAGGATCAGATTAGGATCATGATTGAAAAGTCCCCGCACGTCCGCGTCTTTCAAGGCCTCCGTAAAAGCCCCCGGGGCGATCTGCTCCCTGAAACCCCACATCTCCTCGGAGAAAGTATTGAATTTCGCCGCGTACCCCACGATCTGGGGCAGCTCCCCCTCCTTCTCCACTACCCGGAACTCGGCGTTTATGGATCGTCTCTCCATACCTTTCGGCACTATCCCTCACCCCCTTTCACCGGCCCTTCGCCGGAAACGATGCGGTCGACCGTCGTCATGGCCCCCTGCATGAAATGACTGTCCCCGCCTTCCACCGGCGGAAGATTCTCTTCCGCCCGCACCTCGTTGATGGACTTCCATCCCCCCATGATGGAGACCTGGTGCCCCTCATTCCTGCTCTTGTAGTCCCCCCGAAGAAGCCCGTCAACGACGAACTCGCAGAAGAACCGCCCCCGCTCGGCCGGCAGGAAAAGCCGCCAGTTCATGGTCTGTTCGAGCCGCGAGAGCCACGGAGAGAGGGAGAACTTAACAAATTCGAGGCTCATCTGCTCGATATTGCTGAAGGTTGCCTTCTCGAGGTCGTTGATCATGTGGGCAGGGACGCGGAAGATCCCGGCGATCTCAGACCGGCTGAACTTGAGGGTCTCGAGAAGCTGCGCCTCTTCCGGTTTGATCGAAACCTGGGAGTATTTCATCCCCTCCTCGAGGATGGCCACCTTATGGGCGTTGTCCCCTCCCCGGTGAATGTCCTCCCAGGAGGCGCGCAGCGCCTCGAGGGCCTCCTTTCCGAGGGCCCCGGGGTGCTCGAGCACTCCTCCGGGCATGGCACCGTTAGAGAAAAACTTCCCCGAATACTCGGCCGCGGCGATCCCGCAGCCGATGCTCTCCGCCGCCATCCGGACCGGGCTGTACCCTATGAGACCGTCATATCCGAGCCCCGGAGTATGGAGGATCTGCTCCTTGTGATACCGGGCGATCCTGCCGTTCTCGTCCGCTATTTCATAGACGATCTTTCCGGTAGAATTTTTCTTCGGAAAAACCCGATCGGGGCGCAGCGGATAGAGGCTCTTCACCCTTCCGTCTCCGCTGTAGTCCAGGAACGAGTAACAGTTCCCCCAGGTGGCCAGATGGGCAACGCTTGTCTCCCTCCACGTGAAGGACGTCATGTCCTCGTTCGGCCGCAGGTGAAGCAGCTCGTAGAGGGGATGACGTTTCACCTCCGCCTTGCCGCCGTTGCCGAGCCTCTCGTAGACCTTCAGGGGAATCTGGGCTACCGACTCCGACAGCACCCTCACGCAGGCATAGACCGCGGCGAACCGAAGGGCCGACTCCTCCGTCACCGCCACCCCGGAGCTCGAGCGGCTGCCCCCGAGGCCGAGAAACCACTTCTCCGGTTCCTCCGAAGGATGGAACCGAAGCTCAAGGCTCCGTTTGATAAAGGGGATCTTTATTTTCATCGTCTCACCTCCCTTCCTTTCTGCCTAGAACGTCGCAAGCCCCCTCGTCAGATAAACGCTCGGCGGCGCGACAATCTCCCCTTCTTTCGCCATGGCAGCCATGGCGATGACCAGGGAGACCGCAGGGTCGATCCGCTCAGTGCTCTTCTCCTTGCTCGGCTTGAAATTCTCCGCCGGGTCGCTCACGATGACCACGTTATCCATGGCCCACGAGAGCAGGGGGTTTCCCCCGTGGCGGATCTTCCGGGTCAACACCAGGCGCTCGAGCTCCTTGGTCGGAGGGCTCATGTCCTTGAAACCCTGCCCCACGGGCATCACATCGATTCCCTTTTCCTCGAGCTTCACGGTGATCTGGGTGGCTCCCCACCGGTCAAAGCCGATCAGCCGGAGGTTATGCTTCTCCTTGAGGTCGAAGATCCGCGAGAGAATGAAGTCATAATCCACCACGTTCCCGGGGGTTGGAGTGAGAAAACCCTGCTCCGCCCAGAGATCGTAGGGCACCCGGTCCCTCCGAATGCGCTGGGAGATCGTATCCTCAGGACACCACGAATGGGAAAGAACGTCCACCACCCCCGCTTCGTCCGCTTCGAAGACCAGGGTGAAGGAGGTCAGGTCTGTGGTGCTCGAGAGGTCGAGGCCGCCGAAGCACTTCCGGTCCCCTGCTCCCTCCGCCATCACGCCGCCGGCGCAGCGGTTCCACACCTCCGGAGGAATCCACCTGGTCTCAGATCGCGTCCAGATGTTCAGCCGGTAGCGCTTGAAGGTGTTCTGCTTCGCCGGGCTCTCCATGGCCTCCTGAACCTCCCGGGCGAAATCCTCCACGGAGATGGTGCTTTCGAGGGATGGGTTGGCCATGTACCATGCCCGCCGGTCCGTCCAGGGGATCTCCTCCACCTGGGAGTTTCGGGTTTCCGACTCCTCCCAGTTCGTGGAGTAGATCATGGCGAAAAAGCCCGAATCCATAACGGTTCCCTTCAGGACTTTCCGGGCGTATTCATGCTGTTCCCAGCAGATGGTGGCGCGGTTGAAACCGGCCGTCGTGATGGAGAGCATCAGAGGCTGGCTTCTGGCCGCCCCGCCGTACCGCAGGGTGTCCCAGAGGTTCCGGCTCTTCTGTGCGTGGAGCTCGTCGAAGATGAGCCCGTGGATATTGAGCCCCTCCTTGGTGGGGACGTCGGCGGAGAGGGCCCGGTAGACCGACTGGGTCTTTCCGAAGGTGATGGTCTTCCGTGAGTCGATCACCTTCAGCCGCTTCGACAGGGCCTTCGAGGACTGCACCATGCTCTTCGACTCGTTGAAGATGATGGATGCCTGGTCCCGGTCCGCGGCTGCGGAATAGACCTCCGCTCCCGGCTCTCCGTCGGCCATGAGGAGATAGAGGGCGATCCCCGAGCTCAGAGTCGATTTGCCGTTTTTCTTCGGGATCTCCACGTACCCCATCCTGAAGCGCCGGAGGCCGTCGGCCCGCTTCCACCCGAAGAGGGGGGCCAGCAGCTCGTACTTCTGCCAGTCGAGGAGCCGGAAGGGCTTGCCTCCCCACTTCCCCTTCGAGTGGCGGAGATACTTCTCAAAAAAGCGGATGACCCGCTCGGCCGCCTGGATCTCGAAATAACACCCCTCGTCTATGGCCTTTTCGTCCTGGACGTTCAGCAGGATCTTCTCTGGGTCGAAGCGGAGATCTCCCCGGGGAGATCCGATCATCCACCCGGGGAAGCGCTTCATGAGAAATCATCCTCGAATTCGTCGCCTTCCTTTTCAGGCTTCAGGGACATCCTCCCCCGGGAGCTCGGCGTCAGGCCGAACTCGGTACAGAAGGAGCGGATCTGGGCGAGGGCCTTCTGGGAGATGGCCACCTCCGGACGGGCCAGCAACGTCACGCCGTACTTCGTCTCCGAGGCGTAGGTGGTCCCGTTCTCCGTCAGAAATTTCTCCGCGGCCATCCACCGGGCGTAGGCCTGGCAGTAGGCCGCGAGGGCCACTTGGTCCACCGAGGTCAGCAGCCCTTCTATCTGGACGAGCTCCTTGACAATCCTTCTCCATTCCTTCTTCGCTTCCTTCTCGAGAAAGATGGGGCACCTGGGCGTCCCCTTCGGTTTCGGTTCATTCTCAGGCAATGGCCTTCTGCCTGGATTTCCCTCAAGTATTTTTAATGCAGTGGGCTTGGGCTTGCGGCCCCGCATTCTTATCACCCCGTTTCAATTGTCCACAATTTCCAAAGCGCCCAATTTCGCGCCCGCTCGCGCACTGGTCCGGTCACGTTGCAGTGATAGACAGGTTTTAGAGATTTTGACCCACCCCTCCCCCGTGCTTCCGGTTGTGACACCCATGACATAGAGATTGAAGGTTTGAAACAGCCATGGGATTTCCTCCGTCTTCGATGGAAATGATGTGGTCTACCACGTCGGCCCTGACGGTCAGCCCCAGGGCGGCGCATTCTTCGCAGACCGGGTGGTTCGTCCTGTACCACTGCCGCAGCTTGCGCCACCTCGTGGTCGAGTAGAACTTATGGCGATCGGGACGGCGGAGGTTGTACTCCTTCTGGCTCTCAAGTCTGACCCGCCGCTTGATCGGCTCGTTTAGCTTCGTCCATTTCTCCCCCGGTTTTCTCGGCATGGAAAAACCTCCAATAAAAAAGGCCGGAGGGGAGATCTCTCCCGTTCCGGCCTATCGTCTGACAATTCAACGCGAATACATTATAACACAGCCAAAACGGATAAAGTGCTCTAAAAGTGCACGAAAAGTGCTCTAAAATTGCTTGACGAGTCAAGTTTCCCTTGACAGGCCTCCCAAAGGGGGGAATAGTGAATGTACTTCAGGCATGAAGTGTTACATTCACGGATAATCTCTCAAAGATGGGCCGGCTCTGAATAAATCCCCTCTTGCACCTGGGGAAAAAGTGTACGAAATTCCAGAAAAGGGCCTTTATGAACGGAATATTAAATGTCGTTGTAGATTGGGGTGTGGATAACTTTGGAAGTGGTGGAACCGATACGTCGAAAGACTGATCTCGATGCGGTGAAAGACCTGCTGAGAGCGAATCCCCGCAACTATGCCCTCTTCACCCTGGGGGTAAACAGCGGCCTGCGGATATCCGACCTGCTCCAACTCTCCCTGGGAGACGTGATCGACGATACGCAAAGACGGCCGAAGATCGCCGAGAGGATCATCCTTCGGGAACAGAAGACCGGCAAGGCGAAGAGCTTCCCGCTGAACAGGGCAGCAAGAACCGCCCTCCGGAGATATGTGCTCGCCCTTCCGGAGATCCACCCAGAGAGGGCCCTCTTCCGGTCGAGAAAAGGGAGCAAGGCTATAAGCCGTGTGCAGGCCTACCGAATCCTCACCGGTGCGGCGAAGAAAGCCGGGCTGAAGTCGCGGATCGGAACCCACACGCTCAGAAAAACCTTCGGATACTGGGCGTACAAGGAAGGGGTTGATCTGACGTTTCTGCAGAAGATCCTCAATCACTCGTCCCAGGAGGACACCATGCGGTACATCGGCATCCTCCAGGACGATTTAGACAATGTCTACCAGAGGATAAATTTATAGGGGAAGCCTTTCGGCCTCCCCCAGATCACACCCACCGGATAAACATGTCCGGCTTCAGTATCGTCGTCACGGCCGGCCACGAATGGATCTTCCAGATGACCGGTATAAGATATTCCTCAGACTGAAATTTTCCCCTGTAGACAGGCATATCCCCTGAATTTCTGCCCTGTGCCCTGCCGACGAATCGCCTCCGGTCGGGCTGTAATGATGCCTGAATAATATTTCGAACCGTTTGAGGGGGCAGTTTGGCCACCCGCTCCTGAAACCTCTTCACAGCATGGGAGGAGACAAAAAAAGGCTGTTCAAAGATCATCTCCCCGTCCGCTCCGTCCTCCAGCTGTTCAGCAAAAGCTTTGCGAATATCCGGACAAATTCGAGCCTGATCTTCTCTACCCGGCTCCTCGAACACTTCAACTCCGAGGCCACCTCTTTCCATCCCTTGCCCTCGAAATACCTGGCGAGAAGAGGCCGGTAGATCGTCTTCTGCCCCACCGTCTCGAGCCCCAGGGTGATGGGGGCCGTTCTGCCGTCAAGCCTGGCGATCTCGGCGTCGAGGTCCTCGAGCCTCAGGCACTGTATTGCTACCGGCTCGGAGATTCCGCCCCCCTGCACCCTGTAGGGGGAGGGGTCGGAAAACATCGGCAGGTTGTTTCGCTCGCACCGCCGCTGCTTCACAAGGGCAAGGTTCTCGTGGTACTCCCGCAGGCACTGCTCCGTGTAGCGGAAGAGCTCCAGATCCATTATTCTTTGAACAAGGGGATCTGTCCCCCGGCGGTCTTCATCTCCTCGAGAACTCCGGCATATTCTCTCTGAGCATTTTCGAGTCTATCCAAAAGAATCTTTTGGAGATTCCCTTCATAGCCACGCTCAAGTTTTATCCGGATCTGCTTCATTTCCTCCTCGATGCTTTGCCTCTTTGTCTCAAGCGTATACACCGACATGATTTTCCTCCCCGTTCAGCCGTCTAAAGATCAGCCGGGAATTTTGTCTGGACGTTCTTTCTGGTACGGTAATCTCTGGCCTTGATGAAGAGCGCCTGAGCCATTTCCGAAAGCCTCGACGTGATGCGGGCCCCCTTGTCCCCCAGGACGGACTCGAGGTCCTTCATGCTCCCGGCGTTCGTCGTGATCACCGTCTGCCGACCGTTGCGGTACCGGTCATCGATGATGGCAAAGAGCCGTTCTGCCACCCACTCGGTAGTCCGCTGGGCGCCGAGATCGTCCAGGACGAGACAGTCCGCCTCCTTCGCACCCTTCTGGATAGCCTCCGACTTCCCCGAGTCGAAGCCGGCGCGGATCTCGTCGAGCAGGTCCACCACGGAGACGAAGATGGCGCACTTTCCCCGTTCGACCAGGTCCTGCACCATGGCGATGGACAGGTGGGTCTTGCCGACCCCGGTGTTTCCGCCGAAGACCACCGAAGAGCCGTCCTCCACGCACGCCATGGCCAGTCCCTTTGCGGTGCGCACAGACTGGTCAAGTCCAGAAGTCTGAAAGGTCTTGAAGGTGCAGCGCTTCATCCCCTCAGGGATCTTGGACGCGGTGACCATCAGCCGCGTTTTCGCCTGAACCTCCGCCTCTGCCTTCGCCCGGCATTTACCTACCCGGACAAGAAAAATACGACGGCCGTTCAGGTCCTCCATGGACAGGCTCCACTTCAGCCCGCCGTAGGGGCACACCCCGACCCCCGGGCATTTGTCGGCGCACTTCTCCTGGTCCATGGCATGAATAAAATCAAGGGGCGGGCCGATAAGATCCCGCTGCTGGATCTGGTCGTCCTCGAAGGTCCTCCGGACATAGCAAAGCGCCTTTTTCTCTGAAGTCCCACCGGCAACGCCGATCCGCTCGAGAACTTCGCTTTCCGCCAGGCTCATCACGTCCCTTCACCTCCGAACTTCGCCGTCAGTTCCTCCTGCTGCTGCCTCTCCCAATCTTCGAGATCCGCAAGACGCTGCTTCTCCTCGGGTTTTTGCATGCGGATCTGTTCAGCCCTCAGCGGCGGCTTGCTCCTCTGGTGCTTCAGACTGTCCCAGATGTACTCGAAGGTCAGCAGTTTCAGGGATTTCCCCGTCCTAGCATACCGCTCTACCGCCTTGGCAATCTCCGTCTGGATACGGCTGGGGATGTGATAGCGCTCGAGCTGCTTCAGCGCAAGAAGCTCGTCGGACGTCAGGGATCTGCGCCCTGTCTTGAGCATGAAGAGCTCCGCCGTGGTCTTCAGGGGGGATGGTACGCCGGTGAGATTCGGAGGGCGCTTTTCAGGGTCAAGTTCCTCCTCGAGGATTTTCTTCCGGATTGCTTCCCGGGAGGTTTCCTCCCTCTCCGAAGGAGAGGTAATCTTTTGAACTTCTGGTTCTAGTTCTAGTGGTTCTAGTTCGGGTGCACCTGCTGCACCCCCGGGGTGCACCTGCTGCACCCTCCCCCCCGCACCTGCTGCACCCCCCCGATGTCCCACGAGCTTATATCTGCTTGAAATCTGACGCCGATCTTTGTATCTCGACTCCCGAACCAGATACCCCTTCTGCTCCAGTTTTTTGATGGATTGCTGGGCTGACCGGAGGGAGCAGCCGGTCTCTTCGGCCACACGCTCAACGGAGGGATAGCAGCAGCGACCCTCGACGGAAGCGTAGGTGCACAAAACGGCGTAGACGGCCTTGTCTATGGGTGTCAGCTCACGGTCCCGCAGGACGCAGATGTCCACACAGGCCCACCAGAAATCTCTGTTGTCTTCAATCATGATATTCATACTCTCACCTCCTTTTTCACTGGTTTGATGGCCGATATGCTGGCCTGAAGAGCCCGTTGGTTATCCCGGCTCATATCCCGGACGATGTCATATATGGCGTCGATAAGCCCCCTCTGTCTCACTACCTCGGAGGTGAGACGTTCGATCTCCTGGCGCCGTTCATGAACGAGATAGCACAGCGAGGAAATGTACCGGATATTCGAGCAGTTTCTGCAGGCATACGGAAGATCCTTTTCCCATGGAAATTCTGGGATTTTTCCCTGATTGTCTATGATCATCACCTGCTTTAGAATTTAGGTGGGGTGTTTCAAAATGCTATGCAATTTCTATGCAACAAAAGCAGTCAATCATTCCCATCATTACTAAAAAGCCCGAATCTGAATCCTATTTCTATCCCAAGGAAAACAAGGTATGTAATTGAAATTGAGAAGAGGGGCAGACCGACGAAGATACCTAATATCCACACAAGCCAAATGGGGATTATGATGGTCATTTCTCTTTTTTCTCCTCCACGCTTATGGCCTTCAGAATATACTGGCTGGCCTTTTTCAAATCATCAAGGTATTTCTCTTTATGCCGAGCCCGACAGACATACTTCACGACATTTCCGAGGAGATAATCCAGCTCCTGATCGAGGATAAAATCCCATACCTCAATCTTCCCATGGGTGTAGTGTGAAGGATGCTCAAATTGGTCGATCATCGGTCACCCCTCGCTTTCATCTTGTACCTTCCACTTTTTCCCTTTGAACCGCCCTCTAAAAACCATTCTCATTTTCCTTGTGAAACGTCTACTGATTTGGTGACTCATGCCATTCAAAATATTTTCATCGTAAGAAAGAGTGAAGGTCATAATTTGAGGTTTGAAGGAAATTCGGTCTATTGCCATTCTTTTTTCACCTTTTCAGGCGACCTGACTTTCATGGTTTTTCCAGCCTTTTTAAATCTGCTCATATCTTCTTTCGCTGCACTTGGTAAGGGAAATCCCTTATTACTATTCCCAGGTAGCGCTATTAACCCCACAATCAGCCAGCATACAAAAATCATGATCAATAGATCGATCATTTGTCATACCCCCGTGCTGCCGAAGCCGCCTTCTCCCCTGACGGTTCCGGTCAGCTCGTCGACCAGAAGAAAGCCGGGAAGCCCCACCTGCATGATCACGAGCTGAGCTATCCGGTCGCCCCGCTTCACCTGGTAGGGGGTAGAGCCATCATTTCGCAGAGGCACCTTCACCGGCCCCCGATATTCGCAGTCGATAACCCCCACTCCGTTTGCCAGGCGGATTCCGTATTTCGTGGCAAGCCCCGACCGGGGAAAGATGAACCCTCCGAACCGGTAGGGAATTGCAATTCTGATGCCGGTGGAAACGTTGACACACATCCCGGGAAGGATGAGGGCGTCCTCCGCTGCCCGCAGATCCGCGCCGGCGTCGCCGGAATTGTGGCGCACCGGGAGGAAGGCTATATCGTCGACTACGATCCTGATGTCATCCATTTTTTCCATCCACCTTTGAGATTGAAAGAAAAATTCTGTCCGACCCCGGCTTCCGTTCGACGGCGCCGAAGTTGAAAAAGGGGTCGAGCTGCACGTACCGCCTGCCGTCGCTGTGGGTCATGATCGCCCCCACTTTTCGGGTCTTCGTCCGCTCCTTGCCGTCCTTATCCTGGTACTTGCCGACGGCCGCGTAGAGTTCGGCGTCAATTACTGCCATGGCCCGTATCCTCTGAAAGGCGGTACTCGCTGAACTTCTTGCCGTCGGGGGTAGATACCAGCCGGCTCACGATATTGACGCCCTGGCGCTTCAGATTGTGGATTCTGGCGCCGAGTCGGAAGCAGCCGTACCTCCGGAGAGCTTCCATCTGGGTGATGCTCTTCCCATCCTGCAGATGGGCGAGGATCTTCTGCTGTTGAGTTTCCTTCATTTCACCGCCTCCCCTTCTTCTGGAAGTCGGGCGGGAAAATCTCCCGCCCGTACAATATTTCATCCCGTATGACCACCAGGGCGCTGCAAAGAAAAAACCCCAGGGCTATGCCTATGCAGAGAAATAAAAGCTTGTCGGCCATGTGCTACACTGTCACCGGTGTGTTCGAGCACACCTTTTTAAGCCTGATGACGCCTTCCGAAAGGGAGGCGTTCTCTTTCTGAATTTGTTCGATCATCCGCACCGCAGCCACCGCCGCGGCGATCCGGTCTGGAGCATCCCATTTGCTGCTTACTCCTGACGCTATCAGTCTCATGCCGTTCACTCTCCTTTTCATCCGGTCTCCGGTTATCCGGTCCCACCCGGTCGATGAAAAATTCGTACTCGCTCATTACAGCCCCATATCCCTCAGCCAGTACCCGATACCGATAAGGCCCGGCATTCCAATGAGACAGAAGAAAAGAATGAAATTCACAGATACTGGAATCACTTTGGACCATCTCCTTTTACGGTGCGTTTGATATTCATGCCGGGCCAATTTTCCATGAGCATGAGCATCTTTTCCGCTGTGGCGATCATCTCTTCAAGCCACAGGATGACATTTTCCCTGTTCTCAATGGAAATATTGATAACGTTTTTCATTCTGCGGTATCCTTTCTCGTGTACTTCCTTTTCTTGACGGACTTATGATCGAGGGCAGCCACTCCGGTTTCCTTCTCCCACTCAAGGTCAATCTCTTCGAAGAACTTTTTTACTGAAGGAGCGGAGCAGGGGATCTTCGTCTTCTTCCGAATAATTTCCGCCACGGTAGCCCACCCGTGGCCTTGAATACGGACCATGCGTATCTCGGTATAAAGCTCCCGTATCAGATCCCGCAGTATCGGGCTTCTTTGGTTTTTCTTCGGTGATGAAGACATCCTTGTCAGCTCCATCTTCAGATCCGGCAAGCCCGGAATATCGAAATCAGCCATTGAAGACCTTCCCTTCGTGAGTTTTTTCCTGTCTTGCCCTCGCCGGCTTCACCTCCTGGCCGACTAGCTGCGGAATGGTGAAGGTAGACTTCCACCCCTGCGGCGCCCGGAAGATAAAGAGATCTCCTGTCGCGCAGGAAATATACTCGAGAAAGATGTACCTCTCCTTCCCGATTCGGTACTCCTCTCCCCGCTCGAAGCGGAAGCTAGGTAATTTTGGTTTTTTAACCTCCCCAGCGGGAAGAACTCCCCCTCCTGCCCCCCTGGCATATCCCATGTAGCCCCATGCTCTCAACGCACTGCTTACGGTAGTAGGACTCACACCAAATTTTTCTGAAATGTCATCGTGGGTTGCCCCCTGGCTGCGAAGAAATTCGATCTCCTGTCTCTTTCGGTGCAGCTTGTCTATCTGCGGTCCTCTTTGCACCATGGCGAAAAGTCTCATCCTCCCCTCTGCGACCGGGGAAAGAAGGCCCCTCTCAGCAGCAGAGCCATCCTTCCCGCATCTCGACGATCAGATAAGGGCATTCTTCGGCACTGTCACCAGGCCAGTGAAGTTTTCCCGATGGAATACAGCTCCGACGAATGCCCGGCGTAGGTGAGTTCTTGTAATGCTCACAGTCCAGACAGTGAAAAGTCATGAAAAAACCTCTTCATAAACCCCGCGAGCCGGCTTCTCCTGCGAAAGGGGCCCGCAATACAGCCGCTCATAACAAGCGCCCGGAAGGGAATATTCATTCGGGATTTTTCAGATTTGCCCGGCACGGCTCGAACATGGCGATCCATGAATCGAGATCTTTCTTTCGGTACCGAATCCGCCTGGTGCTGATCTTAATGTGCAGCGGTGGAGGGGTCCTCTCCCCGGGTGCACCTTCCGATCGCCCCTTGCGGAGAAACGACCTGGACATATTGATGTACTTCGCCGCCTCCTGTTCATTCAGCAGAATCTGCTCCATTGCACTGCCTCCTTTCTGTTTTTCCTGAGCACTACCACAGGTGCCCCTTCGTCTGGCCGGAATATCCGGTACGCAGGGGGAATGCTGGTATAATTTCCGAAAAGGCTGTTCTACGACACGGAAAAGTCCAGAAAGAACGGAAGACGCCCCGTTCTCTATAACGCAGTCGGATTCAAAAATGTTTTCTCAAAGGGTGTGTTTGGGAAGTGTCTGAAAAGGAAAACTCGGGAAAGAAGCGTAAACCTGGTGACCCTGGATTCTACCGTGAAGGGGCACCGAGACCTTCGGCGGCTAAGCCGTCGCCCTCAGCATCAAAGGAACCTCCGGAGAAAAACAAACCTTCCGGAGATGCGAAACCGAAAGATTGAACTTATCCTTCAGTATCTTCTTTCATCAGCCCGTCTCTGTATCGGGCAAGCTCCCCTTCATTGCCTTCTCTTTCGGGGAAAAAATCCACCACAACCCCGGAAGCGAGGTCGAAGTACGAATAACTCTCACTGCGCCGCAACCAGGGGTCGTCCTCGCGAAAAACCTCCGAGCAGGAGACGCATATTTCCTTCGTCTTTCCCAGGGCTCCGGCGTAGATTCCTATTTTCTTCCTTGACGGATCTGCAATGGAATAAATAGCCACAAGCGAGTTCCTGCCATTTGTATACTCCCTCTCGATGTGATTGAAGATATTTTCGTTCTGGGTTCTCTCATGTCCTACCCCTCTCAAAAGAAGGTTGGGAAGCCACTGAGTCGGAAGCCATCCCCATCGGTTCAATATAATGACGGCAGCTCCGACCACAACACTGATCACCGCTTCCAGTACAAAAAAGAGGCGAAATTCAAGGGTGAAAAGCCCGCTCCCGAGACTTACCTCGGAAACAAAATCATTCGCCCCTCCACCTGGAAGCGTACCGATCATTCCGGCCCACCTGCCCAGCCACGCCGCTTCCGGATAGAACCAGCCGAGAAGGGAAAAAACTGACAGGGAGACAAGAAGATTCACGACACCGAAGCCGAGGCCGAGAAACAGCTTCGTCTGCCACGGACGGCCTTCGATGTCGGCCGCCACATACCCCTGATAAATCCATAAGCTCCAGAACCCCGGCAAGAGCAAAATCACTAAAACAGCCAAATTCATTTCCACCTTTCTAACCCCCTTCCGTAAATATTATTCAGTCTATACCACGGAAGGATGAATTTGCGTACCTCTATTCGGTTTTCAAGGTTCTTTCATGGTTATCCATGCCGGACTACCATTTGTTTTTGTTCAAACATGGTATTTATGGCTTAAATTACCTTTTAGGTGTTACGATTTTTCCATCCCTTTGAAAGGAGGTGAGATTGTGGCTAAAACCATCGAGGAAATTGCATGTGATATTGCTGTAGCCGCTGTTCAGAACAGGGGTTCTTTAACCCCGAGCGAAGCCGCAAACTACTACGAAGAAATCTTTGATAGAGTTTGCAAATGCCGTCTGATCCTTAATGACGGGCTAAAACGAACTTAGTAGAATTGCTACGATGTCCGGGAGAACCTTCACTTCTTCCGGACATATCTCTGCTATTCCGTTTTCTTGTCTGCATACCCTTCTTACGAGGATCAGAAGGTCATTTTTAAGTTCGCTCCGTTCCAGATCGGTCACTTCGTTCACCTCTTTTCGTGTGAAATTTGTGTTCCTCTATTTGTTTTTCAAGTTTCTCCCCGATCTACCAGGCGCTCGGTCCGTCGCCACGGGGGGTTTTATCTCCGCAAGAACTCGACCAACGCCTCCGAATCTCCCTCGACAGTTACCTTTAGCTGTCGAGAGGCCCCTACGCGCTGGTTCGCGTAGACTCGGAGGACGCTGGAGGGTTTAGCAAATCAGAAACACTGCATTGAAGAGCGTCAGCAATTTTCTGTAGGTCTTTTGACTTGATATCTCGCTTCTCATTTTCGTAATTACTCAAAGTCACGGGATGGATATTAATCTTTTCGCTAAGTTCCGCTTGGGTCATTCTTTTTGCGACCCTAAACCTTGCAATGTTTGCGCCTATGCTCATCTCATCACCTCCCATCCTTTAATCAATCGGCTACGCAAGCATTATAAATTAGCCTTTTAACTATGTCAATACCCCAAATAGCTTTTTGGCTAAAGGATATTTAGCATTCTACTTATTGATTCTTGTTAATCGATTGGCTATGCTATCTACTGAGATCCGGAGGTGAGGGAATGGCTATCGGCGAAAGAATCAAGTACGAGCGTGAAAGGGTTGGCTTAACTCAAAGTGATCTTGCTGAAATGGCGGGAGTAAATTCTGTCACCCTGTCAAAATGGGAGAGTGGGCTAAACGAGCCTAAACTAGCCTCAATCAGAAAGATTGCCGGGGCGTTATCTATTCCGGTGTCTGCATTAATCAGTGGTGATGACCCATTCTCCCGCCAATCCGACAACCCCTCCCACACCCCCGGCGAACCTCCAGTCTGGATCGACGTCGTCGAGCCTGTCGTATGCGCCGGGAACGGCAATGGATACGTGGAAATTGACTGGGAGCCGGTGGGCCGCTACCCCTTCAGCGCCGCCGATCTCATCGGCTACTCCTGGCACTCAGGCAAGATGCGGATCATCCAAATAGAAGGCAACAGCATGGAGCCCCGGTACCGCGACGGCGACAGGATCATGTTCTCCGAAGAGGATGTCTCTTCCGGTGACGTGGCCATCGTACTCTGGGACGGCAAGCTGTTGATACGCGGCTACGTGCTCGAGCGGGATAATACCGTCCACCTGAGGGCCCTCAACAGAGAAAACCCCGAGATCATCGTCTACCCCGATGACGAGCGCTTCCAGGTATTGGGCAAGGTTTTGGGGCGCGTCTCGCGCTTCGAGCCGGACAAGGGTTTTTGGTAGTAAGCGAAGCCCGGAAAGCGAGGATGATTCTCGTGGCAAAGAAAAAACCTTCAGTCGATTGGAAAAAGAATAATAGCCTTTGCCCCTACTGCCAGAATACCGACCTTTCCCTGCCCGAGTTCTGCTCCCGCTGCGGCGAGTATATTTCCCTTAACTCGATCGTGAGGCAGACTCTCTGGAAACGACCCAACAAGCTCTTTTTGCTGATGGATGAATGCCTCTCTAAAATCAAGAGGTACACCTACGATTTTTCGAACCCTGAGTTTATGGCCTATGCCCGGTCCCGTGGAGCTGCGGAGGGCATAGGCAAAGAGGGTTCATTTATATGGAGTTTCATTGAAAATCCGCAAAAAGATAAAGCATCCTTTCTGCCCGAAGCCCGCGCCCTGAAGATGAATAACGGCAAATTGCTGGATGAAGCCGGAGCGCATTCCATGTGGACCAGTGTTCTGTATGCCCGCGGACATCTTCAGGATGCCTGGGAAATATGGTGTTTGTCCGTGAAGCAAGATAAGCAGCTGCTGTATGGAGGTTTTATGTAAAGGAGGGACCGTTGTGCTGGATTTTGTCGCCATCGATTTTGAAACTGCAAATGAGAAGAGGTGTAGCCCCTGCGCTCTCGGTATCGCAGTTGCACGAGACGGAAGAGTGGTGGAAACAAAATCATGGCTGATACGGCCTCATAAAGACTTTTTCCGCTTCAACGGAATGAACACCTCTATCCACGGCATCGATGAGAGCATGGTTTTCGATAAGCCCGAGCTGGAGGATCTCTGGGACGAGATTTCCCCGTATATCGAGAACAACGTCGTTTGCGCACATAATGCCTCCTTCGATTTCAGCGTCCTCAAAAACACTCTTCCCCTGTACGGCATTCCCCTTCCCGATTGTTCGATTCTTTGTTCTGTTGCGGTCTCCCGGAATACATGGCCGAACCTGATGTCCTATTCCCTTCCGATTGTGGCGCGCCACCTGGGGCTTACCGTCGAGCATCATGACGCTGAGGACGACGCGCGGTGTTCGGCGGAGATCCTTCTTGCCGCTTTTCACGAGTACAATCTTTCGGAGTTCGACCAAGTGAACCAGAAGCTTTCGATTTGCCCGGGGAGTATAAGAAACGGCTGTTATTCCTGCTGCAGTTCGGGCATACGGAGGCAGCGGAAGCAGCTCTATTTCGCTCCCGAAGAATGCGGAAAAAACCCTGATCATCCTCTTTTCGACAAGGACGTAGTTTTTACCGGGACATTGAAATCCATGCCGAGAGATGACGCCTTTGCCCTGGTTCATAAAGCAGGAGGCCGCCCTCGAACTTCAGTCAGCCTGGAAGTTGAGTATCTCGTCATGGGAGTACAGGATTTTTCGAAGTTCCGCGATGGAAAGAAAAGCAGCAAGACAAAAAGAGCTGAAGAGATCAGGTCAAAGGGCGGCAACATCGAAATCCTGTCCGAGGCCGATTTCTTGCAGCTCATCTATGCGGAGTAGAGAAGAAAGAAGAACCCCGGCTCTTTCCGGGGTAGAAAAGGAGTGAGTTGAAAATGTCAATAAACAAGCAAATCCCAGAAGGAAACGTGGCAGTATTAGCTAGTCCGGAAAAAGCAACATTGTACATTGATAATATCAACATCATGGGCAACGATGGTGCTGTAATCTTTGATTTTATGCAGTTTATGCCAGGCATAGTAAAAAACGAAAAGGGAGAGAAAATGCGTCAAGCTGCTATTGTTTCTAGAACTGCCATAACAACACAGCATTTCAGGCGTTTTGTCGAAGCATGTGGAAAGGTATTATCGGACATTGATTCTTCCGAACGCAAACGGGAAGAATAAAATGAACACCCAAAGCACGGGGAATTTGATACTCCACCAGAGCGGCGAAACCTTGCCGATATACCAAGAAATCAAACTGACGAAAGCTGCAAAAATTGCCTTTGGAAGCACATCAGAACGAGGAGAAATTGTGAATGCAGATGTACCTCCGCATTCACAATACGCCATTATAAGCTACCCAGCTTCGGATGAAGGTGATACAATTTCAAGCAGCGGTGGAGGTGAAGTCGTATCGGACATCTCGACCCAATCGATTGCCAATCTATCCAACGGGGAGGAGAGCAATGTCATGACGCAGCCATTGATAACAAAAGGCGAGTTCGATGCTAATATCAAGCGCTTTGATGATACCGTCTCCAACCTGAAGGAGAATATAAGCACTCGTTTCACATCAATAGATGAGAAAATCGATCTTCGCTTTAATCACATGGACGAAAAAATAGACATGAACTTTAGAGCTCTTTCTGGAGAAGTGAGACAGTTGACGGAGAGTATCCAGTCTCAGCGTAAAGAGATCCACAACGACAACCTCGCTACCAGACTTTCAAGCTACGCTGTCCTGGCTACAATGGTTCTCGGTTTCCTCGCGGTTCTTCTTACTATTTTAAGACTATAACAGTAAGCAAGAGCCCCGGATCGATCCGGGGCTCTTGCTTACTGTAACTGCTTCCGACTTGTAAAACTTTTTGCAGAGGAGAAAAAAGAATGATCTATTTTTATCCGCTTGTCATGGAAGAACTTGTACCAGTCGTCGAAAGTCCTTTTGAAGATAGTAGGGAAAGAATCTTTACCGCCAGAGTCGGGATGAAACCCGAGGGATTCGTAAAAAAACTTGAAGCTGCTATTCGATCTTGTTTGACGCTGGAAGAAGCAGACCAAAAGATGATTGAAACGAAAATTGAATACCTGGAGTTTTTCGACGAGGCGAGCGGCCGATACCCGAAGGGAACATATGTTGTTCTTGAACTTGCAAGAGACCGGCTCGGAGAAGGCCTGTAAATTACTCGAGCATTGCCACGGCGTTCTTCTTGATCTCAGGCGCCAGGTGGGCATATCTCAGGGTCATTTTGAGATCTGAATGCCCGAGCAGTTCCCGGACGGTATTCAAATCCGCCCCCTTCATCACGAGCTTGCTTGCGAAGTGGTGCCTCATGTCGTGCCAGCGGAAATTTTCAATGCCGGCTTCTTTCAGTAATCCCTCCCAGCTCGACTGACAGTTGTCGAACTTCCCGCCGGTCTTCGGCGAGAGAAAGACCAGGCTCTTCTCCCCCTGGTCTTCGCTCTGCTTTCTCCAGAGGGTAAAGGCTTCCAGTGCCGGGCGGTTCAGGGGTACATAATTTATTTTGCCGCTTTTCGAAGCTGCTGCGCGGAGGGTCAATATTCCGCCGTCCAGATCCACGTCTCGCCATTCGAGGCTGAAGAGGCTGTTTTTGCGTATTCCTGTATTGAGAGAGATGATGACCATCGGCTTCAGGTAGTCGACATAAGGAGCTTTCCGAAGATCCGGGAACGGGGTCAGGCCGCGGGCATCTCTCCAGGCATTATAGGTATCCCGCTCACTTCTCATTTTCTCTTCCCTGACATCGAGGGCAGCCATCAGACGCTCAAATTCTTCATCTGAAAGGAATCGTACCATCTGCTCGCTGTCAGTCTCGCTGAGAGGCTCCAGTCGGGCAAGGGAATGTTTTTCAATGAGCCCTCTTTTTACTCCCCAGTTCAGAGCGGCCTTGAGGGCTGAGGTTTTCCGGTTTAAGGAGGCGGATTTGCTTTTCTTAGCGGCCTTATCGGTATTACGCCATCGTTCAATCTGAAGTATGGAGATTGCGGCCGGCGTAAGGTCGAGAAAGGACGGGAATGAGGACATGATAATGCGGATGGTGTTCTCTCCGGAGGGACGGTTTTCGATCGCCCAGGGTGCGTAAAACTCGGTGATAAACTCCCGAAGAGTCAAGGGTCTCGGCGCGAGTTTTTCCGCGTCCGGATCTTCGCCGCGGGCAACTCTCGAAAGAAATTCCCGCGCCATTTCCCTGGCTTCGGCGACAGTGATCAGGTCTGCTGGCCCTATTTTATGGTTCGTTCGCTTTCTTCCGGTGCTATAATCTGAATGGCGGTCGTAATCGCAATACCATGTCTTCCTGCCGGACTCTAAGACAAGGAGGACAAGGCCGCTTATGACAGTATCGTGGATCTTGTATCTCGACCCGGTAGGCTTCAGATTCACAACGTAATTCTGGGTAAGTTTAAGCTGCAATTCGCTCCCTCCTTTTTTCCTCCGTATTTCCTCCAAATGGATTATACACTAGAGGTAAAGAGGGAAAAGAAGAGAACGAACAAAAGTCATTTTTATTCAGTATCCATCAGCCTTTACGGCTCTATAAGGTTCCTTTAGGTTTCGGGTGAAATATGCTCTTTTAGCCTTCACACGGAAGAGGTCACTGGTTCGAACCCAGTATCGCCCACCATCTGATTGCAAGGCTTCAGCGTTTTTGCTGGAGCCTGTTTTTTATATAGGGAGCGCTCATGAAACGCGACCCTAAGCCGGAGAGCGAATGGAGGTGGACTGGGCGGGCAAGGGAATGTGGCTTCGCGATCCCGCAACCGGGGAGGAGAGCCCGGCGCGTCTTTTCGTCGCGGTGCTTCCGGCGAGCCAGTACGCCTACGTGGAGGCCTTCCCCGGCATGGGCATGGAGAGCTGTTCGGGAGCGAGGAGCAAGGTGAATACTGCTTGCTACTCTTCACCCTTTGCGGAGCCGAAAAGCTTCTCGATCTCCTCTTCGGTGTTCTCGTCTTCGAGCGGACGGAATCCGGCGATGTCCATGAAGCTGATCATAATCCCGTATCCCATGAACTCTTCATCCTCGTCCTCTTCGGGAACCTGAATGGGCTCATAAGGGAAACAGACTCAACAACCGTATGATTATCAGGTTCCAAGGTGATTTTTTCCCGTACCGGCATATTTTGCAAACAACTCCTTCGCGCGCTTCGTACCTCCATAAAACACGCTTGGCTTCCTGCCCTGTTTCCCTCGATGCTCCGTTTCTTCTAAATATGCCGCGAGGCTACCAGCCCTGCGGCGTGTGCAAGCCGCCGAGGTAGAAGGCTAAACGGTTTGTCTAGAGCGTGCAGAGAGAAGTCTGTTTTTCTATGTATGGATTTTCTTCATAGTATCGTATATGATACCGAAACAGGAAAGAGGCAGGTGATTCTCATTTGTCCACCCTGGAAAAGACCATTGACTCATGGGGTCGAATTGTCGAAGAGCAGTTCTCCACTGTGAAAAGCGTTTTGGAGTCGTTTGGTTTCAGGCTTGAAAACCAAAAGGGATCGCATTCCATTTTTCGCCATCCACTGATAAGCGAATGTTACAAGCTTTTTCCCGAACTTTTTCCCAGGGATTTCGCGCCGGATGGCTCTCTGTAATAGTACAACACAAGAACAAGGTGAAGAGATGGTATCTCCGCAATGCAGTGATAGCACTGGAGAAAATCAAGGAGATTGAAGAAGCGCATCGGAGGCGGTAAAGATGAAAAACCTGGACTACTATATGAGTCTTCCGTATGTCACTGAAGTCACAGAATTGTCGGAGGAGGACGGCGGCGGTGTTGTGCTCTGTCACCCGGAGCTGGGCAGACTGTCAACCAACGCATGGGGAGAGACGTATGAAGAAGCAAGGGGGATGCTGATTGAAATAAAGCGGGGCGTTTTCGAGCGCTGCCTTGCCGATAACCTTCCAATTCCCGAACCGAAGAGCGAAGACCTGCAAAAGTACAGCGGAAGAATACTTCTGCGCATGCCGCGTTCTCTCCACAAGGCCGTTGCGGAAGCGGCAGAAGAAGAGGGGCAGAGCATAAATGCCTATATCGTCGGTGCTCTGCTGAAAACCACAGAGAGAGGCGAGGTTGCCAAAGAAATACTCGCCGCGATTGGTTCCCAAATAGAGAACACTATGCGCTTTGCAATGTTCAACTTTGGAGAGATCGGCTACTATGCCCGGGATCACGCGCTTGAGAAACAGGCGGCAAGGCGCGGAGCAGAACACCCGTCCTGGGCCGCGACTCAGGAGTCGTCTCAGGTATCATGAACGCTCCATTCGAGCTTATCAGGTATTTTTATCTCAGCTCGTTCACGGCGGCCAACAGAGAGTTCAAGCCGGAGTCATTCGTCATGCCGGACATTGAAGTGCGTCCGAACATGATGCAAAACGCCGAAGCGGTCGACAGATGGGATGTCGCCCTGTTTATAGGAACCCCGGATAATATCGACAGGACAAGCGTTCCGTATGATTTCGGCATTTCCATTTTCGGCATGTTCCTCTGCAAGTTCCCGGAGGACTCCTCGGCGGAAGAGTTGTTGAGGTTCAAGCGGCTTTTTTACGTCAATGCGTCATCAATGTTGTATTCGGCGGTCCGGGATCACCTGCTCACGCTGACCGCGCTCGGCCCCTACGGCCCCTTCTTTCTGCCGACATACAGGTTCGATCCGGAAGATATTACGGAGTGATTCAAGCGCCGCACAAAGGTCGGAAATTCTTGACAACGCAACTTTCCGAGGGGTATCATTCAGTTACGCCAATCCCCGCATGTTTTCGTCCCTGTGAGCGCCCGTCGGCTCCAGGCACGGGGTTTTTTCGCTCCCAGCGAGAAAAATATCGTATAACAGACCGTTTAAAAGATTTTCCGACGAATTGCTAAAATCCTGTATTCACAACGCTTACATCAAGCCTATTACGACCCAGTATCGCCCACCATGCAATAGCAAGGGTTCCGGCGTTTAGGCCGAAACCCTTTTTCCATGTCCAGACTCCATTGAGATGCGTGATACTCTCCTTCGGGCAGAAGATGCAGTTGATCTCGAGGGCGGCACTCCTCTTGCCGTGACTGTGATATTTACCTTTCAAGGCAGTGCGAAGGCTGAATCATCACGACTGGTTTGCTTTACTCTGTGTTAGACGACAATATTTTCCTGCTCGCCCTTTTCCCATTTAACAATGTTTTTGAATGTAATCTCGGCCCTTCTTACCAAGGCCTCCTCCGTTGCGAACCCTATGTGTGGAACGATAATGGTGTTGGGGGCGTCCAGCAGGGGGTAGTCCTTGGGAATCGGAGGCTCCATGTCGACTCTGTCCAGACCGGCGCCCGCTATCACACCCTCGCGCAGCGCCTCCGCCAGCGCATTGTTGTCGACGACAGGCCCGATCGCGGTGTTTATCAGGAGGGAAGTGGGCTTCATGAGCTTAAGCCTGTCCTTGTTTATCAGGCCCTTGGTCTCGTTCGTAAGCGGCATGTGGATTGTCACGATGTCGCTCGCCTTCAAGACCTCCTCCAAGGGCATGTATTTCACGCCTTTGCTCACCAGCTTCGGATTTTCTCTTCTGCTGTATGCGATCACATTGCAGCCGAACGCCAGGCCCAACTCAGCCACTGTACCGCCTATCTCTCCGGTACCCAGCACTCCCAGGGTCTTTCCCTTCAGATCGGACTGTCCATAGCCGCTTTTCGTGCCTTCCTTCCTTGCCACGTCATCCAGAACCACAATGTTGCGCAACAGCCCGATCATAAGCCCGAAGGCCAGCTCCGCCACGGAATTGGTGCTGTAGCCGCCTGCATTCGAGACTTTGACGCCTTTCTCCTTGCACTTGTCCAGATCCACATGGTCGTAACCGGTAAATGCCACGGAGATGAATTTCAGCTTCTTCGCGGCGCCTATCACGTCGCCTTTAAGCGGCATATTGGCCACCACCAGTACATCGGCGTCCTCGACCCTGGATTTGAGCGTATTTTCGTCCACCCTGTCCTCATGCACGACCAACTCGTGGCCGCTATCAGTCAGAGGCTTGGTCACTCCGGCAAGTTTCTCTTTGTCGATGCTCAATGACTCCAAAACCACAATTTTCATTTTATCTCCTCCACTTTCCATTATATACAATAGCACAGATAGAACTCGCGCCCCTAGCGCCTTCTTGCCTCTCCTGCCTGTTTTGTATTGCGCTTAAATTTAGTATACCAGAATCTATCAACTTATTTAACCTTCCCGTTCAAATTTACGATGCAAACTGAAGTTTTAGCCTGTGCGGAGCGGCTTCTTCCCATTTTACAAGATTCTCTTTTGCCAGACGTCCCCAGACGATACCCGGGTGAACCTGGATCTTTTTTGAAAAATCCGCTATCGATCTACGGGTAAAAATTCTCTCGCGCAGAAAGGAATCGAAGGATGGAAGTGCGGACGTTTTCCGACTGCTGCACGGCCGATCCCGGACTTTTCCGGCATTCCAACGGACTCTTCACGGCTGGATACATCCTCAATATTCGCGGGACCTTGCCAGCTGAATAATAGATGCAAAGACTCCCCTTCCGGCATCTTCGACAGTCTGTTGCTCTATACTTATCATACTCGAAACGATGGTCGGGCGGTCGGATTTCAGAATCCGGAGGGCTGCCACTGGAGAGACGTTCGGCCCCAAAGCACCGACATCTGCACGGCATCGAGGACTTCCTGTGTGCCATGGGCGGCATGTTCGCCTTCATGGGCAGCCAGTACCGCATCGAGATGGACGACAGGGACTTTTTCATAGACCTGCTGCAGTTCCACCGCCGCTTGCGCAGCCTGGTCGCCATCGAGCTGAAAGTCGGCGAGTCCCAACCGGAGTACGTGGGCAAAATGCAATTTTACCTGACCGCGTTGGACCGGCAGGTTCGTCAGGAGGACGAAAACCCGTCCATCGGCATCGTCTTGCACAAGGCTCTTTTCTCAAAAATCTCATGTTTCGTATACATGCAATGTTGGTCAATGGCACAGGTGCTGGTATAATTCCTACGAAGGAGCCTTAAGCTGGTTTTTTTCAATGATTCAGGCTTCATCGTCCGTCTCCTCGTGGCTTTGCAGCGGACGAAAACTGGGAGGAGTTGAAGCAATTGGTAAGCAGGGTTTTTCATTCCTTGGGCGACCAGGTGTTCGAGACCATAAAAGAGCTGATAGTAGGCAACACCTATCTGCCCGGAGAGATGCTTCAGATCGACAAGCTGGCGGCGGAATTCGGCGTGAGCACGACGCCCATAAGGGAGGCCCTGTTACGACTTGAGGCTTTGGGGCTTGTGGACATAGAGAGGAACAAGGCGGCCGTGGTGACCCAGGTGAGCGAGAAGCGCTCGCGGCACGTGTGGGAGTTCCGCCGTCTGCTCGAGGGCAGGGTGGCGCGGGATGCGGCTCTTCACTGCACGGACGACGAGATGGACCTTGTGGAGTCGAAGCTGCGCCTGGTGCAGGAGAATCCGGATGACTTCGACCTGTACCTTGAGTCCGACGTGGCCCTCCACTCCCTGTTGGCCAGCAAGACGGACAACCCCCTGATCCTGGACGCACTTAACAACCTCAGCGTGCACGCCAAGAGGATCAGGTACTTCGCGGAAAAGGGACCTTTCAGGGAGGAAGTGCTTGACGCGGTGACGAAGGAGCATCTGGAGATCCTCTCGTCCCTTCGGGAGCACGATCCCGACAAGACTGAGGCCCTTATCATCAGGCATCTTAACAACGCCGAGGAGAGGACTAGGAGGGCGCTGCTGGGAGGCGAGGGCTGAGTCCCGGCCCTACGGCGTCCGACTGCGAATGAACTTAGCAGGGCCCTCGCTGTATATGGACCTGCCCTTTGAATCGATCAGCACGGTCAGCGGCATATCCCTCGTCTCGAGCTCGCGAAGCGCCTCCGGGCCGAGCTCTTCGTAGCATACTACCCTCGAGGAGATGACGGTTCGGGCCAAGAGAGCGGCAATGCCGCCGGTCGCGCCCAGGTAGACCGCCCCGTGTTTCATCATGCACGAAATGACCTCCTTTGAACGCATCCCCTTCCCTATCATTCCCAGCACCCCTTGCTTCAGCAACAGAGGGGTGAAAGGATCCATCCTGTAGCTGGTGGTCGGCCCTATGGCTCCGGTCGCCATTCCGGAGCGTGCGGGCGCGGGTCCCGCGTAGAAGATCACGGCGCCTCCCAGGTCTACCGGGGGCTGCTCTCCCCTGCCCAAGGCCTCGACGATCAGCCTGTGCGCCGCGTCCCTGGCGACATAGAGCCGTCCGGAGAGCAGGAGTTCGTCCCCCGCCTCCAGTTTTCTGCTTACGGCCTCCGTGAGGGGCGTTTGCACGCGAACGGGGCTCAAAACCCTTTCCTCCTAGAGGACGCCCGAGGCGTGCCTGTTTGAATGGCAGCAGATGTTGACGGCCACCGGCAGCCCGGCGATATGAGTCGGCGCTTGCTCGACGTTCACCCCTAGCGCGGTGATCGTGCCTCCGTACCCCGCGGCCCCTATGCCGAGGGAGTTTACCTCGGCCAGCAGCCTCTCCTCGAGGGCGGCGTAGCGCGGCGCGGGGTTGCTCTCACCCACCGGCCGGAGCAGGGCTCTCTTGGCCAGCTCCGCGACACCCTCGAAGTCGCTGCCTATGCCGATTCCCAGCACTACGGGAGGGCAAGGGTTGGGGCCCGCCCTCCTGACGGTATCCACCACGAAGTCTATGACCCCCTGTTCGCCCGCGGCGGGGGGCAGCATTGCAAGCGCGCTCATGTTCTCGCTTCCGAAGCCCTTCAGCGAGACTGCGACCCGGACATGCGTCCCCGGCACGATCCGACAGTGGATCTTGGCCGGGGTGTTGTCGCCCGTGTTCTTCCTATCGTACAGAGGATCGTCCACTATGGAGCAGCGCAGGTAGGCATCCCTGTAGGCCCTTCGAACCCCTTCGTCCACCGAGTCCGCCAGATCGCCGCCGACCAGCCGGACGTCCTGCCCGACGTCGATGAAGACGATCGTCATGCCGCAGTCCTGGCAGAGGGGATAGACTCCCTCCGAGGCGACCCGGGCGTTCTCCAGTATCGTGTCTAGTACGGCCGACGCCGGGCCTTCCTCCTCCGCGTCAGAGGCGGCGCGAAGGCTCGCCAGCATGTCGCCGGGGAGCCTGTACGCCGCCTCCTCGATGAGTTTTGCAACCGTGTCGGTTATCCTGCGAACCGGGATCTCCCTCACTTCAGCCATCTCTCCCGCCGGTACCTCGCCTTGCCCGAGCTACCTCTCGCTCAGCTCCAGCAATACCCCTCCCGTGCCCTTGGGGTGGACGAACGCTATCCTGGCACCGCCGGCCCCGTAGCGCGGGGTCTCGTCTATCAGCCTGATTCCCTTCTCCTTCATCGCCTCGAGGGCCCTTTCCAGGTTCTCCACCCTTATCGCTATGTGGTGAATCCCCTCGCCTCTCTTCTCGATGAACTTGGCGACCGGGCTCTCGTCGGACGTGGCCTCCAGCAGCTCGACCTCCGTGTCGCCCAGGGGCAGGAAGGCCGTCTTGACCTTCTGCTCGGCCACCTCCTCGACGCCCGTGCATTTTATTCCGAGGGAGTCCTGCCAGAATTTCAGCGCCTCGTCTATCGATTTCACCGCTATTCCAATGTGGTCGACCACCGTGGGTTTCATACAAAAATTCTCCTTTCGATCGCTTCGTTCTCCGTGATATCCACGCTGTTCTTCGCGCCTCTACATTTTAGCAGAAGTGGGCGGCCTTTGTCCGTTATCAGCAGCAGAAACAGGGATTCGTGGTATAGTATTGCGAAGCATAAGAAGCGAGGAGGTTGTCATAATGAGCCTGAAACCTTGTAAGATATGCGGAAGGCTTTACGACAGTGCGCGTGGAAAATACTGTCCGCAATGCCTCCAGGACATCGACGATTTCTACCCGAAAGTCAGAGAATACATCCGGGATAGCCGGGATGTCAGCTTCAGCGTCGACTCGATATCAGAGGAGATGGGCGTGGACATACTGAGAGTCCAGGCGCTGGTGGACCTCGGATACCTCGACCGGGACGTGCCCGGCATCTCCGGGCAGATCGACGAGGAGAAGAGAAAGAGAGAGGAACTGGCTAGAAAGCTGCAGGGGGCCTTGGACTCGTCGCCGACCGGGAAAAGAGACAAGCCGGAGGATGCGAAAAAGCACAGGACATACGGGCAGGAGAGATACGGAACCAGGGACAAGTGAGGCGCAAAGCGGATTCAACGACGCTACCATGCCGACGCGTGAACACATGAGCGCGGCCGGGCCCCGACGCACGGGAACCCGGCCATGTTTTTCGCCTTGAATGGCTCAAATGATCTGTTCGCCAGGACGGAATATCAACACCGAACAGTGGGCGTACCTGCCGACGTTGGTCGCCGTGCTTCCCACCACGATGCGCTCCAGCGTGCTCTGCCCTCTGTAGCCTATCACTATGAGGTGCATGTCGTTGTCCCTGGCGTAGTTGATGATCACATCCGAAGGGTTCCCCTCTTTAACCAGCATCTTGTAGTCCGTGTGCTCCAGCTCGGGATTGTTCTCCTTCGCCTTCCTGAAGTAGTAGTCCAGCTTCTTGCGGGCGATCTCGGTCACCTCGACGTCTATCTCGGGGGGCAGCCACGGTTCGTAACCTCTCCAAAGAGTCGGATGCGGAAGCACGTGAAGAAACGTGACCTCCGCCCCCAGGCGCATGGCCAGGGTGCAGCCGTACAGGAACACATCCTCGGACATCTTGCTCATGTCCACCGCTACGAGTATCTTCTTCAGCATGGCGCTTCCTCCTTTCGTTTAAAAACCAGAGGATCTCTTCATGGTTATTATACTACTAATATTTCGAATATGACCGGTGCGCAAAATGTGTCATCTTGTGTGATATATTCTGTGCCGGGCGTACCCGTTACGGAAGATCATCTGACTGCAAGGGACTGATTCAACGTGGAAACCGTCTTCGCCATTCTGATTTTTTCACTTTTTGGCGCTTCTTTGGGTTCGTTTTTGAACGTGGTGGCGATGAGGAGCATCTCCGGCAAGCCTTGGGGCGGGTCGGAGCGATCTGCGTGCGCTGAGTGCGACTTGGTGCTTGAGTGGAAGGACCTGGTTCCGCTTTTCTCCTGGCTTTTTCTAAGGGGAAGATGCAGGCGCTGCGGTGCAAGGATAAGCGCCAGGTATTTCGCCGTGGAGGTGATAGGCGCCGTCGCAGGCGGGCTTCTGCTGTGGAGGTGGGGCTTCTCCGCCGCCCTGCCCTTCGCCATGACTGCGGCTTTCGGGCTGTTTCTCAACGCCCTCACCGACATAGAGGACGGTTACGTGTTCGATGTCTTCCCCCTGGCGATGGGAATTATCGGGGGCCTGATGCGCATCTGCGGCGGCGCGGGTGCGTTGCTGGACGGGGCGCTCGGTGCCGCGGTCGGCTTCGCCTCGATCGGGGGGATAATACTGCTGTCCAGGGGCGGCATGGGCTGGGGAGATGCCACGCTGGCCGCGGGCGCCGGGGCGATCTTGGGATGGCGCATGCTGGTCCTCACTCTCTACTCCGGCTTTATGATAGGCGGGGTAATCACAGTCATGCTGATGATCGCCGGAAAGGTGAGGCGCAAGGACTCGGTTCCGTTGGTGCCTTTCCTCGCGGCCGGCGGGCTTTTTACTCTTATCGCCGGGCCCTTTATCCTCCGGTCATTTGGAAGCGCCCCAGGGTGGCCCTGGTGATTTCGAGCATCCGGTCCAGCGGCTTGGTCGAGGGAGTGCCGTTCAGCGTGCGGAAGGCGTGGTCCACCCCCGGCAGTATGTGAAAGGTTTTCCTCTCGCCCTGAAGCCTCAAGCTGCGGAATATTCGCCTTGAGGACTCCTCGTCGAAGGACTCGTCGCAGCCCCCGTAGAAAAAGTCGGAGAAAGAGAGGGTGACCTTGGAGGCCGCGGTGTGGATCACCTCGTTGTTCCCCAGCGTGTCGAGCACGGGGAGCGACATTATGTCGGTCGCCTCCGTGCGGGTGCGATCGCCCGAACCGGAGACGACCAGTCCCTCCACGTCGGGCAGGGGGTCGTGGGTCAGCCCCGACTGTCTCATGAAGGTCCCTGTCTCCTTGCCCGCGAGGATGACCGATATCAACCCTCCCAGGGAGAATCCCCAGAGGATTATCTTGCGGTCCGGATGCTCCTCCGAAGCCTTCAGAAGGGTGGAACAGGCATCGTAGATCTCCATCGCGAAGGTCTTTCCCCCGAAGGCCGAGGTCGCCCAGCCCACCCTGTCCCCTTCGAACGTCTCCTTGTCCCGGCGCAGCCTGCTCGACTCGGCAAGGCAGGCGATATATCCGTCGTTCGCCAGGGACCGGGCCAAGTAGGCGTATTTATTTCCCTCCTCGGGGGACGCGACGCCGTGAACACCGTGAAAAAAGAGAAAAAGAGGAGAGTCCTCCACGGCGTCACCCTCGAAGAAGTGCATGTGCACCTCCTGGTCGCCGAAGCAACCGTGCGCCTGTAAAGATCGAATTATCACGAATTTACGCCTCCTTTTAAAACCTATCATCCTTATTATGCTCTTTATTCCATATTATTTCAACAGCTGAAGAGGCATCTTCCTCGGAAGGTCCCCAGGGCTTATAATGGAAGGGCCGCGAATTTTTGGAAAGGGAGTAGTAAGTTGAACCCCGTTGCTCAATTAAACGTCGTGAAGTGCGTTCTCTCCATCCGCAAATCAAGGACCGAAAGGGTCGACGCCTTCTTTTACGAGATCCTCTCGCCGGCCGGGGTATTCTCGTCCCGGTTGGCCCTCATCCCGTTCGATGCAGGCCACAAGGTGGACATCGAGTCGGACGTTCGTACTTTCCTCTCCTTCACCGAAGAGCTTTTTATCCGGCAGGAGCAGGGAGAGCCGTACCTCGCGGAAAGCGCCATGGCGGAACTGGACGCGTTGCTGGGCGAGATCCTTTCTCCCGGCGAGATCAGGCAGGCCGTGGAGAGAGGCGAGGAGACTCACAAGGTCCTTGAGGAGGACGTAAGAAAGGAGATCCTCCTGAGGCTCGGCTACCGAGTCACTGTCTATCTGAGGGTGGAACAAAGCGACGGCGAGACTCTCGCTCCCTTTATACGGGAGGATGGAACGAAGGTCGCCGAGGGGGAGGAGGACACGCCCGGAAAGGTTCCGTATTTGATACCGTGCGCCCCGGTCATCGATCCCGTAAAAGGTACGGCCGTGGGATCGCTGCAGAACGGAGATCAAATACTGCTGAGGCTTCCCGAGGACGAGAACGCCCCCGTGCTTGAGAAGCTTCGCAGGGCGAGCCCCGATTTCGACGGGGTCGCCGCCGGAGAGGTCATCTCGGTTCACCAGGACAGGGGCGGCGGGTTCACTGTCCTGGTTCACCTTTCCGACGAGTTCAAAGGGGTTGTGTCGATGGAGGGCAACAGCCGGATTCGGACCGGCTCTTTAGCGGCACGACCGACGGCTCTGTCCGAGGCGCTTCATCCCGCCAACGGAGCAAGCGCCGATGAGAGCTCACCTACCGAGTCCAAGCCCCCCGGTGAGAACTCCTTCTACACGCCGTATTTTTTGCTGACGGCGTCGATGCTGGTGCTCGTTCTGGTGCTGCTCTACTTTAGATTCATATTCTGAGGGAACAAGCCGGGAACCGCGAGGACGGAAGTGCCAGCAAGCACCCTGTCTCCCTCCTCGACCTGCGCCCTTGTGCCTGCGGGAACATATAAATCGACCCTGGAGGCAGAGGCCATCAAACCGTATCTCTCCCCCCTGCTCACCCTCTTGTCCTTCGAGAGCCGGCACACGACATCCCTCCCGGGAAATCCGGCGGTCTGAGCCAGGATGACCAGCCCAAAATCCGTGGACAGCTCGATGATCGTCCTCTCCCACTTTCTCTGGGTGTTCGTCGCCGCGCCCGCTTTCATCCTGCCAGGGTATCTCACCAGTCTCTCGACGACCCCGTCACAGGGCGAACGATTGACGTGAACGTCAAAAAGCCCTGTCTCGATGCTTATCCTGAGTGCCTTGCCGATCGACGGGAACTCACCCCTTTCAACTCCCGCCACCACGCCGTCCGCAGGGGAAAGATAGCCCTCCTTCTCTGCCTGCCTGTCGGGATCCCTGAAGAACCAAAAGGCCCCCGGGAGAAGAGGCGCAAGAAAGAGTGCCACCGGGGGGGCGAAGTACAGGCTCCCCAGCATCATGAAGGCGACCAGGGCGATCGCTGCCCAACCTTCCCTTACCGGCTTCACTTCTCGTCCCCTTCGCAGACAATGGCCTCCTCGCAGCAGACGTCGCCCCTGATCACGCTCACGTCGGCCACGCTGTCGCCTTCGTCCAGGCGAACCGTTATCGCGCCCATGGCCGTCCTGCTGAGTATCGGTATCTCGGCTACCGCGACCCTTATTATCCTGCCGCGCGAGGTCGCCGCCATGATCTCGTCCCCCTCGGCCACGGACCAGCATCCCACCAGGTCGCCTGTCCTGGGGCCGAGCCTCATGGCACGCACCCCGAGCCCTCCCCTGTGCCGCAGAGTGAACTCCAAGAAGCTGGTTCGCTTGGCAACTCCCCTCTCGCCGATCACGAGAGCGTGGCGATTCGGGTCGACGACCTCGCAGCTTATCACCTCGTCGCCCTTGCCAAGCCTGATCCCGCGCACTCCTCGCGCCGTCCTGCCCATGGAGCGGAATGCCTTCTCGCTGACCCTCAGCCCCTGCCCCTTGGCGGTCATGAAGAGAAGCTCGTCCTCGCCCGACGTCAGTCGAACCTGGGCGATTCCATCCCCCTCGTCGAGCGTCAGCACCCTTTTGCCGCCCCTGCTCACGTGAGTTATCTCCGAGAGCGACAATCGCTTGGCGACTCCTTTGCGCGTGGCAAAGAAGAGCTGGCTCTTCCCCTCGGCGCTTCGCCCGTACATGGAGACGACCGTCTCCCCTTCGTCAAGCGGCACAAGCTTTCCTACGTGTCTGCCCTTGCCAGAGCGAGACTCCGGGATCATGTGGCCGCGCACGGCATACACTCGTCCCGTCGATGTGAACAGGTACACGTCTTTATGGGTGTTTGTCACCGCGAATACCGAGATCTCGTCCTCCTCGCGCAGAGGGGCTCCTCTCCGCCCCTTTCCCCCCCTGGCCTGGGGAACGTACTCGTCTAAACTTCTGCGTCGCAGGAAGCCGTCCTTGGAGAGGGTGACGACTATGTCCTCCTCGGGGATGAGATCCTCTATGGAGACCTCCTCGTAGCTTTCGATTATCTCGGTCCTGCGCGGGCTGTCGAACTTCTTCCGCAGTACGTCGAGCTCGTCCTTAACGACGCCGTCGAGGATCCTCGGTTCGCTGAGAATGCTTCTTAATCGCTCGATGTCCGCTAACAGGGATGCGAGCTCCTGGTCGAGCTTTTCCCGCTCCAGCCCGGTCAGGCGCTGCAGGCGCATCTCAAGTATCGCCTGTGCCTGGAGGTCCGAGAAGCCCAGCGGGCCCGAAAGCCCCGCCTTCGCCTCCTGCGCTGTGCGGGCGGCCCTTATGACGGCGATGACCTGGTCGATTATATCCAGGGCCTTGACCAGCCCCTCGATAATATGGGCACGCGCCAAGGCCTTCTCCAGCCTGAAGTTGGTCCTCCTGCGGACTACGCTGCGCCTGTGCTCCAGGAAATGAGAGAGCATCTCGGCGATCGGCAGCTCCTTCGGACTGTTGTCCACCAGTGCCAGGTTGATGACCCCGAAGGTCGACTGAAGCTGGGTGCGCCTGTAGAGTTGGCGCTTTACCAGCTCGGCGTCGGCGTCCCGCTGAAGGTCAAGCACTATTCGCAGCCCGTCTCGGTCCGACTCGTCCCTGACGTCCGCTATGCCATCTATCAGCTTGTCCTGCACGCAGGAGGCTATGGTCTCGATCAGAGAGCCCTTGTTGACCATGTAGGGGATCTCCGTGATGACGACCGCTGTCCTTCCCCTCTTGCCCTCCTCGACGTGAGTCCTTCCCCGCAGGATTATCTTTCCCCTGCCGGTGCGGTAGGCGTCGACGATGCCGTTTATCCCCAGTATTATCCCGCCCGTCGGAAAGTCGGGGCCGGGCAGTCGCGAGTAGATCTCTCCAAGCTCCGGCTCCCCCTCGCAGTCGATCAGGTACTCAAGGGCGTCAGCCACCTCCAGCAGGTTGTGCGGCGGGATGTTCGTGGCCATTCCTACGGCTATGCCGGAGCTGCCGTTTACCAGCAGGTTGGGTATCATAGACGGAAGCACCAGCGGTTCCTGAAGGGACTCGTCGAAGTTAGGCCCCCATTCGACCGTGTCTTGGTCTATGTCGGCCAGCATCAGCTCGCCCGTCTCGTACAGCTTGGCCTCGGTGTAGCGCATGGCGGCGGGCGGGTCTCCGTCTATGGAGCCGTAGTTGCCCTGCCCGTCGACCAGCGGGTAGCGCATGCTGAAGTCCTGGGCCATCCTTGCCATCGTGTCGTATATCGCCGTGTCGCCGTGGGGATGGTACTTTCCCATGGTCTCTCCGACGACGCGAGCCGACTTTTTGTAGGCGGAGCCCGGCTTCAGCCCCAGCTCCATCATCGAGTACAGGATGCGCCTCTGCACGGGTTTAAGCCCGTCGCGCACATCCGGAAGCGCCCGCCCTACTATGACGCTCATCGCGTAGTCGAGGTAGCTGTTCTTGATTACCTCCACGAGCGGAAGCGGCAATACTTTTCCGGAGAGGGCGTCATGCTTGAGTTCGTCCATCTATTCCTTTGACCTCCAAAACCGACTCATCGGGGGATTTGGCGAGAAAACGCACGGAAACCAGCGCTTATTGTACCACGTAGAAGCGCCCGGTACCGTGCGTTTTGAGTGGGCATGAGCCTCTCTTGCAGGGACTTTCGCCTATATTTCCCTGAACACGGCTCCCTCCGCCCCGGAGGTCACAAATGAGCGATACCGGGCCAGGAAACCGCTGCCCGCCGGAGTCTCCCTCGGATGCCAGTTCTCCCTCCTGCGGGCCAGCTCCTCGTCCGACACGACGAGCCGAAGCGACCGTTCCGGTATGTCTATCTCCACAATATCGCCCTCTTGAACCAGGCCGATCGCTCCACCGGCCGCCGCCTCTGGCGACACGTGCCCGATCGACGCACCGCGGGACGCACCGGAGAACCGGCCATCGGTGATCAGGGCGACGGTCTTGTCCATCCCCATTCCTGCAAGCGCAGAGGTGGGAGTGAGCATCTCGCGCATCCCCGGGCCGCCCTTGGGGCCCTCGTAGCGGATAACCACGACGTCCCCGTGGTTGATCCGGCCGCCCAGGATCGCCTCCGTGACCGACTCTTCGCTGTCGAACACACGGGCCGGGCCGGAGTGCTTCAACATGGACTGGTCGACCGCCGACTGTTTCACCACGCTGCCCTCCGGCGCGATGTTGCCCTTGAGGACCGCGATGCCGCCCTGCTCGTGATACGGGTCGCGCAGCGGCCTGATGACGCCGTCGTCCTGGACGCGGACTCCCTCCAGGTTCTCCGCCACGCTTCTCCCCGTTACGGTGAGAGGGCTGGTGTCGATGAGTCCTCCGTCGGCAAGGCGGGCCATGACGGCTTGGACCCCGCCTGCGGCGTAAAGGTCCTGGATGTGGTGCGTGCCGCCGGGGCTCATACTGCAGAGATGCGGAGTGCGTCGGCCAATCTCGTCGAAACGGTCGAGCGTCAGTGATAGGCCGGCTGCAAGTGCCAGGGCGGGCAGGTGGAGTGCCGTGTTGGTCGAGCCGCCGAGCGCCATGTCGACCGCGACGGCGTTGTCGAAAGCCGTTCGGGTCATTATGTCCCTGGGGCAGAGCCCCTTGTCGAGCAGCGCCATCACGGTCCGTCCGGCCTCCTTGGCCAACCGGTCGCGCGCGGAGTAGACCGCCGGGATCGTCCCGTTTCCCGGCAGGGCGAACCCCAGCGCCTCCATCATGCAGTTCATCGTGTTGGCGGTGAACATCCCCGCGCAGGAGCCACAGGTAGGGCATGCAAGGTCCTCGATCTCGCGAAGCACCTCGTCTGAGATCGTGCCCGCCGCCCTCTTACCCACCGCCTCGAAGACGTTGCTCAGGTCAACGTCCTCCCGGTCCTTGACCCCCGCCAGCATTGGCCCGCCGCTGACCATCACCGCCGGGATGTTTAAAGACAGTGCGGCCATGGCCATGCCCGGGATTATCTTGTCGCAGTTGGTGACCAGCACCAGCGCGTCCAGCGCGTGCGCCCTGGCCATAAGCTCTATCGAATCCATTATCAGCTCTCGGCTTGGGAGGGAGTACTTCATCCCCTCGTGGTTCATGGCTATGCCGTCGCAGACGCCGATCACCGGGAACTCCAGCGGGAGTCCACCGTGGGCGTAGATGGACGACTTGACCGCCTCGGCTATCCTGTTCAGGTGTATGTGCCCGGGGATTATCGAGTTGTAAGCGTTGGCAACGCCAATCCACGGACGGTCTATCTCCCAGTCCGTGTAACCAGACGCCTTCAGCAGCGATCTATGAGGCGCCCTCTCTGCGCCCCTTTTCGCACTGTCGCTTTTCATTGAAACAACCTCCTATCGCCAATTATCGATGAAAGGATTATAGCCCCTCGCGCGACTATTACAAAGCACGAGATCCCCGAACGGCCACTTGATGCTACACTGTGGCATTGAGGAGTGATGCCATATGTCGGATTTTGAAATGCTTGCGGGAAGGATTTCGGACATTCGGACGGAGGAGGACGGGGCGCACGCGTCGGGTATCGAGAAGCGTGTCGTCTTCTCTCCAAATAGACACTGGAGCGACTACGTGGCGCGCCACTTCGCGGTGAGCGAGGGGACTGAGTCCCCGTTCCACAGCCATCCGTGGCCCCACTACATCTTCATACTGTCCGGCAGGTGCGACGCGACCATCGACGGCACCACCTACCCGCTGGAGGGAGGGTGCTGGGCTTTCGTGCCTCCGGGCGTCGAACATTCGCTCCGGAATACAGGAGAAGGTTCGTTCGAGTTCATCTGCATCGTGCCGCCGGAGGGAGACCCGGACGCCGTCAAGTAGCCTCTGAAAAGCGGAGGGCCGGTCGTCCGCCGGCCCTCCTGTAGATCCCTAGGGGAAGTCGACTTTCATAACCCGGAAGAACCACGGGTAGACGGACTTCAGGAAGTACGGGTTCAGCGCGAACATGACGAACAGCCCCATGGCCATCACCACGTGTACCACCGAGATCAGGCCCCTGAACTTCTCCTTCCTGCCCATCGACCCGAGGTAGCCCTCGCACACGAGGAAGGCGGTCGTGTAGTATATCCATCCGCTTGTCTCCGGCTGCAGCATGAATAGCATCGTGCGGATGACGCAGTAGGCCGACCAGATCCCGAGGAAGTAGATGCGGATCCCGGCCATCAGGAGGTTTATGATGAGGGCGATTCCCTTGTGGAACAACCCTCCCTTTTGCTCGATGCCTTCGACCGCGTCAAGGGCGGATTCGATGAAGGGGAGAAGATACCGCACGTAGCCTACGGTGAGTATCCAGCCCCAGAAGAGAAGATAGCTCGTGAATTTAAGATAAGTCAACAACCGTTCATGCCCTCCAAATCTGTTTTTCGGCTTCGGCCCATGCGGTTCAGTCCCGCTCCACTATGGGCTTCGAATAGGACGTCTCCGTGTCCCAGGGGAAGAGGATCCACGTGTCCTGGCTGACCTCAGTGATAAAAGTATCGGCGAAGGGCCTGCCCTCCGGCTTCGCGTAGACGGCGGCGAAGTGCGCCCTGGGGAGCATTTTTCTGACAACCTGCGCGGTCTTTCCCGTGTCCACCAGGTCGTCGATCAACAGCCATCCCTCCCCGTCCCCACGGATCTCCTTGAGTATGGAGAACTCTCCCTGGGTGCGCAGAGTGTAGCTGGACACGCAGACCGTGTCCACGAGCCTTATGTCGAGCTCGCGGGCTATGATCGCGGCTGGTATCAGTCCGCCCCTCGCTATCCCGATGATTCTCTCCCATTTTTGAATGCCCACCAAGCGCCAAGCAAGCGCCTTGCAATCCCTGTGCACCTGCTCCCACGATATGGGGTACATCTTGTTATACGTGTCGCCGGACAAAGTCAAACCCTCCCCCGTGCTTTTCGCTCTTTTTCATGCCCCGCTATTCTAGCACGGGGGGCCTGGTTGCGGAAGCAGGAGCAGACGAGCGAGCGCCGTATAAGACCGGGCGGAATATATCCTATTTTTATAAAGGTGCTGTATAATTCTCTGCGAGGGATGCACCCTCAATATCAGAAACAGGGAGGTAGATGGTATGAAAAGGTTTTCCTGGCTACTCGTGTTCGCGCTCGTTTTCACCCTGTGCGGTGCGGCATACGCTGAGTTCCCGCCGATTCCCGCTGAAGATATCAATCCCGGTTTCGTCTATATCGGCCCCATCGGCGACGGCGGATGGACCTTCATGCACGAGAAGGGACGTCTGGAGATGGAGGAGGAGTACCCCGGTGTCAAGTCGACCTTCGTCGAGTCCATCCCGGAGAGCCATGACTCGGCAAGGATCTTCGAGACCATGGTCCGGAACGGCTCAAAGGTGATATTCGGCACCACCTTCGGCTACATGGACTTCATCCTCGAGGTGGCGAACAAGTACCAAGACGTGATCTTCATGCACTGCTCGGGATACAAGGACGCCCCCAACATGGGGACCTACTTCGGAAGGATGTACCAGGCCCGCTACCTCTCCGGCCTGGTAGCCGGCAGGATGACGAAGAACAACAAGATCGGCTTCGTCGGCGCTCACCCCATTCCCGAGGTCATCAGGGGGATCAACTCCTTCACGCGCGGAGTGCGGAAGGCGAACCCGGACGCGGAGGTCCACGTGATCTGGATCTTCTCGTGGCTCGACCCGGCGAAGGAGAAGGAGGCCGCGAAGGCGCTTATCGACCTTGGCGCGGACGTGCTGGGAATGCACGCCGACACCGGGGCCACCCCGCAGGCCGCCGAGGAGGCCGGCGTCTACGTCGTGGGGTATAATAACGACATGATCGCCTACGCGCCCACAAAGCACCTGACCGCGCCCATCTGGGACTGGGGGATGGTCTACAAGGAGACCATCGGACAGGTCATCGACGGAACCTGGGCGCCCAAGCACATATGGTACGGTCTGAAGGAGGGCATGGTGGACCTCGCCCCCTACGGGCCGGACGTGCCGGACTCGGTGAAGGAGCTGGTCGAGGAGGAGAGGGCCAGGATAATCTCCGGGGAGTGGGACGTCTTCCACGGGCCGGTGAAGGACCAGAACGGCGAGGTTAAAGTACCGGAAGGCTCTGGCATGACGGATGCCGAGATGCTGTCGATGAACTGGTTCGTCGAGGGAGTGAGGGGCGAGCTGCCTCAGTAACCTTGATGACTGCTGAAAGGGGTGCGGTCTCCGCGCCCCTTTTTTTACGATAACAAATGCACTGGGGGTAGGGATATGGGTGCGCCAGATCCTTCTCAACTGCTCGTCCGCATGGAGAAGATCACCAAGCGATTCGCCGGCGTGACGGCCAATCTGGATGTGGACTTCGACGTACGCGCCGGGGAGGTCCACGCCCTCCTCGGGGAGAACGGCGCGGGCAAGTCAACCCTGATGAGCGTGCTGTACGGGCTATACCGGCCGGACAGCGGCAACCTCTTCGTCGACGGGAGGGAGGTCTCCTTCTCATCGCCTCGGGACGCCATCGCGTCGGGCATTGGAATGGTCCACCAGCACTTCATGCTGGTACGAAGCCAGACAGTGTGGGAGAACATGATCCTGGGCCTGGAGGGGCTCTCCACAGTCCTCCCCAAGCGAGCGATCCGCGACAGGATTGACGAGCTGTCTCAGCGATACGGGCTGCTTGTCGACCCTGACGCGAGCGTATGGCAATTGTCGATCGGCGAGCAGCAGCGGGTAGCGATACTCCAGATGCTGTACAGGAGAGCGAAGATACTGATCCTCGACGAACCCACGGCGGTGCTGACCCCCCAGGAGGCCGAGCACCTGTTCGAGACGGTCCGCCAGATGACGTCCGAGGGGCACGGGGTGGTCTTCATATCTCACAAGATGGACGAGGTCATGGGGCTTTCCAACCGTGTCACAATACTGCGAAAGGGGCGTCATGCCGGAACCCTGGACACCTCCTCCACCACCAAGGAGAAGCTGGCGGAGATGATGGTCGGACAGAAGGTGGTCTTTCAGATCGAGAAGAAGCCTGTCCCTCCCGGGAGGCCCGCGGTCGAGTGCCGCGATATTCACGCGCTGAACGATAGAGGCTTGCCCGCGCTGTGCGGCGTGACTCTCACGGTTCGAGAGGGGGAGATTATGGGGGTGGCCGGAGTTGCGGGAAATGGCCAGCTCGCCCTGTGCGAGGCGATCGTCGGTCTGCGCGTCGTGGAATCCGGGAAAGTCCTTATAAACGGCGATGACCTGACCAACTCCTGTCCGAAGCACATCATAGACAGGGGACTGCACTACATTCCGGCGGACAGGAAGGGGACGGGGCTCGTCCCCAACATGAACGTCAGCGAGAACTCGATCCTGAAGAGGTACTGGCACAAGCCGGTGTCGAAGAGGGGCTTCATCGTGTGGAGGGAGGTCTTCTCCTTCGCAAGCAGCCTGGTGTCGCAGTACAACGTCAATACTCCGTCGATCGGGACTCCGGTGCGGAACCTGTCGGGCGGCAACCTTCAGAAACTGATGCTCGGAAGGGAGTTGAGCGACTCGCCGAAGGCGATAATCGCGGCCCATCCTACTTGGGGGCTTGACGTGGCAGCGACGAAGTTCGTCAGGGAGCGGCTTCTTGAGGCGCGCGAGTCGGGTGCGGCGGTGCTGCTGGTCTCCGAGGACCTGGACGAGCTGCTCGCGATGAGCGACCGGCTGGCGGTAATCTTCAAGGGGCGAATCATGGGCGTGATAGATGATCCCGCCGGGACTCCTCTTGAGAGCATCGGCCTTATGATGGCGGGCACGCCTGCCTGCGAAGCCCTTGAAACGGCGAAGGAAGGGGGGAGGCCAGCATGAAACTCTCGCTGAAGGTTGAGCCGCGCCTTGAAGTGCCCAGGCTGCTGGGGTTTGCGATACCGCTTCTCTCTCTGCTCTCGGCCCTCGCGGTCGGAGCGGTCTTCCTCCACTTCATGGGCGTGTCGCCCGCCAAGGCGTACTCCACCATCATCCGGGCCTCGCTGGGGGATGCCTACGGGATAAGCGAGACGATTGTGAAGGCCATACCCCTTACCATGGTCGCCATCGCGGTGATGCTGGCTTTCACCATGCTGATCTGGAACATCGGCTGCGAGGGGCAGATCTTCATGGGAGCGATAGCCGCGGCGGCCGTCGTGCGGTACTGCAATGTAGACAGCCGCCTGCTCATGTTCATCATGCTCTTCGCGGCCTCGGCCCTGGCCGGGGGGCTTTGGGCCGCCATAGCTGGCTTCTTCAGGGCCAAGTGGAACGTAAACGAGATCATCACTACGCTGATGCTCAACTACGTCGCCATAAACTTCTTCAACTACTTCATCTACGGGCCGTGGCGCGACCCGACCAGCCTCGGCTTTCCCATGACGCCTCTTTTTCCTGCCGCGGCAAGGCTTACATGCTACTGCGGTACCAGGGTGCACGCCGGGCTTATACTGGCCCTGCTGCTGCCGGTAGTCTTCTGGGTGATACTGCGATTCACCAGGTGGGGGTACGAGATCCGTGTCATGGGCGAGAGCCCCAAGGCCGCAGGCTTCGCCGGCATGAGCTACGTAAAGAACGTGGTGCTTGTGATGTTCATCTCCGGGGCCATCGCCGGCGTCGCGGGAATGTGCGAGCTATCCGGGCTGCAGGGCCGCCTCCAGGCGGGCTTCTCCGGCGGGTACGGGTACACGGCGATAATCGTCGCGTGGCTTGCACGTCTGCACCCGATCGCCATAATTCTTGTCTCCTTCCTGCTGGGCATCCTGCTTGTGGGCGGAGAGACGCTTCAGATCGTGATGCGCCTTCCCCTGTCGAGCATGCTTGTGCTGCAGGGGCTGATACTCTTTTTCGTCCTTGGCGGGGAGTTCTTCCGCAAGTTCCGCATCAGGCTGGTCCGCCTCGAACACCGAGCGCCCGTGAAGGAGGTTGAGTGACATGGAGATCCTCACGCCAATTCTCACGGCGGCGGTGCGAAGCGGAACACCCATACTGTACGCCACTCTCGGCGAGATTGTCACCGAGAAGGGCGGAATTCTGAACCTCGGGCTCGAGGGGATCATGCTGCTCGGCGCCTACGCGGGCTTCGCGGTATCCTACTCCACCGGCAGCCCGTGGCTCGGAGTAGCGGGGGCATTCTGTATCGGGATGATCCTGGGGCTGGTACACTCGTTCATCTGCGTCACGCTGAAGGGGAACCAGGTGGTGAGCGGCCTCGCCATGACGATGTTCGGCACTGGCGCATCGTCCATCCTGGGCAGGGACTTCATCGGGGTTACGATCGAAGGGTTTGACAGATTATCAGTCCCTCTGCTGTCGGAGATCCCGGTTATCGGGCCTGCCTTTTTCAAGCACGACGCTCTTATCTACTGTTCCTACGCGCTCGTCATCTTCCTCTGCTGGTTCTTCGCCTCCACCAGGCAGGGGCTGTACCTGCGGGCCGTGGGGGACAACCCGAGGGCGGCGGATGCGATGGGCATCTCGGTCGCGAAGACCAGGTACTTCTACACGATGGTCGGTGCCGGGATCGTAGCGGTCGGAGGCGCTCACATGTCGGTGGCCTACACCAAAATGTGGGCGGAGCATATGACAGCCGGACGCGGGTGGATCGCCGTCGCGCTGGTGATCTTCGCGATCTGGCACCCTGCGCGTGCAGCCTTCGGCGCGTATCTCTTCGGCGGGGTCGAGGCCTTCCAGCTCCGGCTGCAGGCCGCCGGGACGACCATCCCCGCCCCGATTCTGATGATGCTGCCGTACCTGATGACTATCGGCGTGCTGCTCTTCATATCCATCAGGAAGGGCAAGGGCATCGTCTACGGCGCCCCGGCCGCGCTGGGACTTCCTTTCTTTAGGGAGGAGAGAGACTGATCAACCAGTGACAACGGCACTGCCGTGCAATAGCCGGGCGACTTCTTCGCATGCCGCCCGGCTTTATTTTTTCCCGAACGGAGGTTTTTATAAAGTGGATTTATTCTTTAAGTGCGTTCCGGCCTCGGGTGCTCTGCTGAACGCCGCGGCGATCATAGTTGGAGGGCTGGCCGGATTGATTTTGCATTCCCGCCTGTCAGACAGGTATGTCGAGATAACATTCCAGGGTCTGGGGCTCTTCACCCTGATGCTGGGCTTCCAGATGGCTTTGAAGACTCAGAGCGCGATCATCATGGTGTTCAGCATAGTGGGCGGTTCGCTCATGGGAGAGTGGATGGACCTGGAGAGTCGGCTAGACGACCTGGCCGAGTGGACAAAGCGCAGGATCCGCTCCAAGAACGAGAGGTTCACGGAGGGTTTCGTCGCGGCCTCTCTTCTCTTCTGCGTCGGATCGATGGCCATTCTCGGGGCGATCGAGGAGGGCACGGGCGGGTTTCCGCAGCTCTATATCACCAAGTCCTTCATGGATCTGATGGCGGCCGCGGCCATGGGCGCATCCTTAGGGGTGGGCGTGGTCTTCTCCGCCCTGCCGGTCCTGCTCTACGAGGGAACCCTCACGCTGTTGGCCGAGGCTGCCCAACGGTTGATGAGCCCGCAGGCGGTCGACGAGATAACGGCGATCGGCGGGCTGATGATGCTGGGGATCGGTTTTGGAATTTTGGGGATCAAGAAGATGAGAGTGGTCAACATGCTTCCCGCTCTCGCGGTAACCTTGCTGCTGACCACTCTTTTCTTATAGCGCAGCTAGCTTGGACGCCATCTGAACGCCGGCTCGGTCACACCGTAGATGGCGTTTTTCTTCTCCTTCAGCAGGGCCCAGATCTGGTCGCCGTAGTCGTAGTGCCACCACTCATCCGGGTAATTGACAAAGCCGGCCTTGCTCATAATGTAGTGCAGGAGCCTTCGGTTGTACATGGCCTCCTCTTCGTCGGCCGTCAACGACTCTTTCTCCTCGAGCTTCTTCTCGAACCACGCTATGCCGGATCTCTCGGAGGTCTCGTCGAAGACCGTCCCCATCGGCAGGAAGATTCCTGTCGAGTCGACTATCGTCAGGTCCACCGCGCCTCCCGTCACGTGAGGAGAGGGGTGCTGCGGGTGCAGCGACGGAGGGGCGACGTACTGGGAGGCGAGGCTCGTGATCTGGGCGTCGTTCAGCAGGGGCATCTTCTCCCTCAGCTCGGAGCGGAACTTCTGAAAGAGGGTCGTCTGGATGCTTCGCGGCCGCCAGGAGTCGAGCAGCACAAAGCGGCACCCCTTCGGAAGCATGTCGGCCGCCTCCAGGAGCCGTTCGAGGACCGAGCGCCTGACGTAGCATTCCGGCACGGCCCGCTCGATCATGTGCAGGTAGTACTGGGGCCTCACGAGGATCTTCTCCGGTACGAGGCTGGCCGGGACCATCTCCTCGCCGCACTCCTCTATCGGGATCGCTCTCACTTCGTCCCATGAGAAGGGCGGTGGCTCGGGTATCGGGATATCCATGAAGGGGTGATTCATCTTCTTATATCTCCTTCCATTTCCGCTTTTAAAGGTTGAGAAGCCGCGGAATAAATACTGTCAGCGAGGGGAACACGATGACCGCCGCCAACACAATCAGGGCCACGCCTATGAAGGGCCAGATGTGGATGAAGACGTCCGAGAGCTTCACCTTTCCCACGGCGGCGACTATGTAGTTGCACGCGCCCATCGGCGGGGTGATCAGGGCGATCGTGACGTTCAGCGTCATGACGACTCCGAAGTGAATGGGATCGATGCCGGCCTTCAAGGCTATCGGCGTGAATATCGGCGTCAGGAGGGCAAGTGTGGAGACCTCCTCCATGAACATCCCGACCGGGAATATTATCGCGCTGAGCACTATCATGAGAAGGGTGGGGCTGTCGTGGAACCCGGCGCCCAGTATGAATGTGGCGAACCTCTGGGGGACCCTCTCCCACTTCAGCAACCATCCAATGACCATCGCCGCCCCCATTATGAGGAAGATGGAGCTGGTCAGGCGGGCTGTCTCGTAGAGCGACTCGCCGATGATCCGCAGGGTGAGCTGCCTCGTGTAGAACACTCCCGCGATAAGGCAGTAGGCTACCGCCAGTGCGCCCGACTCGGTGGGCGTCACTATTCCGCTAACTATCCCCCCTATTATGATCAGGGGGGCGAACAGCGCCACCAAGGACTTTGAGAGTATCTCCTTCCTGTTCTTGCGTATGTACTCGAAATCCGCCACCGGTACCTGGTAGCGGTGCGAGTAGAAGTAGTTCATGACCATGTAGGCCCCTCCCAGCAGCAGACCCGGTAGTATCCCCGCTGCGAACAGACCCCCTATGGAGGTGTTCGTCATCGATGCGTAGATGATCATGAAGATGCTCGGGGGGATTATCGGGCCGATGAGGGAGCTGCCCGCTGTTATCCCCGCGGAGTAGGCGGGCGAGAAGCCGTCCTTCACCATCGCGGGTATGAGGATGGAGCCGAGCGCGGACGCATCCGCCGCCGCAGATCCGTTGACCCCGGCCAGGATTATGCTGGCGACCACGTTCACGTACCCCAGGCCGCCCCTGACGGAGCCGACGATGAGCCTGCTGAAGTCGAGGAGCCTGTCCGTCAGCCCTCCCCTGTTCATCAGGATGCCCGCCAGGATGAAAAAGGGTATCGCCATCAGTGAGAAGACGTCCATTCCGCCGAAGAACTGCTGGCTGACTACGCGCATAAGAGTGATGTCGCCCAGCATCGCGACTCCGACGATGGAGGTCGACAGGAGGGAGATGAACAGCGGTACGCCGAGCACCATCAGGGCGAGGAAGACGAACAGCATCGAAAAGCCCATGGATCTACTCCTTCCCCCGGACGAACCAGGCGATAGTAGTGCCCGCCATCAACAGCAGAAATCCGACCGGCACGGACAGAAGCGGGATCGTCTTCGGGATGCCCAGGGCTATCGTCCTCATCCCCTTCATCTGAAACGCGTTCACCGTCCCGACGTATATCATCAGCAAGAAGACGGACAGGGAGAGTACGAAGCGCCCCCACTCGATCAGGCGGCGAAGCGGCGCCGGAAGGTGCGGAACCACGAAGTCGATCACCATGTGATCCCCCCTCAGGGCCGCTCCAAGGGCACCGACCATCACCATCCACACCAGGGAGAAGCGAGCCGCCTCCTCGGTCCATATAAGAGAGCTCTTGAAAACGTAGCGGCACATCACTCCGATGATGATATCGCCGACGTTTATCGCCAGAAGTATGCAGGCGCCCCAAGCACTGATCCGCTCAAGCCTTCGGAGCCAAGCAGAGCCAAGGGCACCTGCGCTATCGTTTAAACCGACGCCGTTTTGCATTGGCAGCAAGAATCCGACCCGGCTACTCTTTCGCCTTCTCGTTGGCTCGTCTTGCGCACTGGAGCGACTTCTCCAGCCAATCCTCGCCGACCGTCTCCTTGAGCCACTCGACGTAGGCGGGCTGTCCGGCGCTTCGGAAGGTCTCCATCTCCTCGTCGTTCGGGTAACAGGCTATCATGCCCCTCTCCACCAGGAAGTCGATGTCCTTCTGGTCCTGTATGGCCATTGCCTCGCGGTTGAGGACGTTGGCCTTCTTCGCCGCGTCAAGGACGACGACCCTGTGCTCTTCCGGCAAAGAGTCCATCAGGTCCCCGTTGATCACCAGGAACTGGTCCGAGTACTGGATGTTCGCAAGGGTCAGGTATTTTTGGACCTCTTGGAGGCTGCCCATCTTGATGTACATCGCCGGATTCATCTGACCGTCCACTACGCTGGTCTTAAGCGCCAGGTAGAGCTCTGTCCACGGGACAGGTGTGCCGCTTGCGCCGAAGGACTTGTAGAGTATCACCTGTCCCTCGTCCATGCCGCGGAACTTCAGTCCCTCGAAGTCCTCCGCCCTCCTGATCTCCCTGACGTTATTGGTGAAGGCAAGGAACCCGCCCTCCTCGACCGCCTCGACCAGGTAGGCCCCGGTGCGGGCGTGGAACTCCTCCTTCGCGTCGTTCCAGAACTGGCTCTCGTCGAAGAAGAAGTGCGCCGCCTTGAAGCTGTCGAACATGAAGGGGACCGCGGAGGCGTAGATCTCGGGGAAGACCGGTGCGACACCGGCGAAGGAGGCCACGTTCATGATCGGGAGGTTCATCCCCTGCTTAAGCAGAAGCTCCATCCGCTCCTCCTCGTTCCCCAACTGGCTGTCAGGGAAGAGTTCGATGATCACCTCGCCGCCCGTCCCCTCCTCCACCAGTCTCTTGAAGTTCGAGGCGAACAGGTGCACAGCGTTGTTCTCCTCGTCAGCGGGGCCGTTGTAGGACATCTTTACCTCAACCGCCGCCTCCGAGCCGACCGGTAGGACAAGGGCGCAAAACCCCAACACCGCCGCAAGAGCAAACAACTTGAAGCACTTCATCGGGCTCACCATCCTTTCATGATTCGCCGGGGAAACCGGCTTGCTGAAAAAACTTCTGGACTCTTGAACTGTGCATAATAGTACACCAAAACAGCCGGCGATATAAGGGACTTTCGACCCGGTTGGCCGAGTTCTAACCGCCTTGATGCCGCCTGTCCGTCCGGAGGGCCGCCCTGTCGGGGAAGTCGGCCCCCACTCCCGTACGGCGGATCCTCAGCATCTCTCCCAGGGCATCGTAAAGCCCCCCGCAGCACGACAGATCCCCGTTTTCAACGATTATGCGGGCAAACTTGTTCTGCGCGTCCCACAGGTCCATCTCGAGCCCCTGGTCCCTGAAAAAGAGCAGCAGCTCCATTATCCGGCGAAGGGCGAGCTCGTCGAGGGGCGAGCGCTCGAGCGAGTCGAAGAGCCTCTTCAGCAGGCTCATACCGGAGTGCCTGACGAAGGCCGAGTCGACATGGATACCGAGGCGCGTCCCCCCGGAGATCTTCTTTTCTATCAGCTTGATGTCCGGCTGCTCTGCCTCGAAGTCATGCCTCAGATCGTCGTTTAGCACCACCTCCGCCGCGCTCCTGAGCACGTCCGGGATCGGCATGCCGATGTCGGTGAGGTAGAAGAGCAGGTCGGAGTAGCCGGAGACCGTCCGTCTCAAAGAGGAGACCACCTCTTCCACATCGGCTGATATTATCCTGTTGAGTATGCGCTGCTGATCGTCCTTGAAGAGGTGACGGAAGGAGAAGGTGTTGTGCCCGAAGACCTCGACCAACGTCCTCTCGTTCCCCTCCCTCAGCGAGTCCTCAAGCCTCTCGGCGAAGCCATCCTCTGCGAAGGCGCTCTTCTCGGCAACCCCGCAGAGAGCCTTCCTGCCTCCGACGTGCAGAGCCGCGACGAACAGCTCCTTTTCGTCGAGGGTGAGCTCCGAGCGCACGGCCAGGTCGCCTATTACGTAAACCCGCCCGTCCGTCTTCACCCGCCTCATCGAGCAGTACGGGATTCTGTAGGTGTAGAACGAGTCCTCCCGGTCCAACTTCACCTCCCCCTCCGTGCGGGAGAAGAGAGAGGAGAAGGCGTAGTGCGCCCCGGCTCGCAGGAGGTTCGACATGGACGGAGTCACGAATACCTCGAAGACCCTCCTGCCGTTCTCCAGCTCGGCGATGTTGCTCGGCGCCCGCTCCAGCGAGTCCATGAAGGGCGTCCACAGGTCCTCGCCGGGGAAGAGGTATCCGCAAAGCTCCAGGGCCCTTGCCGCGTAGGCCATCACCTGGATGTTCTCGATGCCCGATATGTCGTCGAAGAACCAGCCGCAGCTGGTATACATAAGGTTCAGGTTGAGCTGAAGCTCCATCAGCCGAAGCCCCTTGACCCTCTCGTCGTGCGATAGAGCCCTCCCGGCCTCCCCCTCTACGAAGCCCGCGGGCGACGACCTCGACCGGTCGAAGAAGACGTCGATGTACCTGTTGCGCGCTCCCCACGGGTCGGGGAACAGCCCGGCCGAATCCCTCTCAAACAGAGTCGCGGCCGAATCCCTCAGCCCGTCCATGGCCGCCCGGAGAGGCGCTCGCCAGCTCTGGTTCCAGCCGGGGCGGGAGTGAGCCGAGCAGCCGCAGTCCTCCTTCCACCTGCCGACTCCGTGAACGCAGCTCCACGAGGAGTTCTCGACGATTCTTACCTCCTCCATGGGCGGGTAGAACTCCAGGAACTCTCCGTAGACGGTCAGAGCCGCCTCCCTGGATCTCTCTATCGTGTCCAGGCAGTAGGCCAGGGCCATGTCCCCGTACTTATGATGGTGCCCGAAGGTCTCTCCGTCCGTCGCCACGGAGACGAGTCGCGGGTCTGCCGAGCCGCCTCCACACACGGAGTCGATCAGCATCCTCGCAAAGTCGCCGCCGTTCCTGAGCGCGTCGCCGAACGCGACCTTCTGCGCGAGGGCGCCGTGGTAGAAAAATACCGCGATCTCCCGCCCCGACGAAAGGGAGCATACATAGGGTCGACTGGTGTCCACCCTCTCCCCCGCGACGCCGATCCACGACGAGGATCGGCCGGAGCGCACCGAGTCGGCCTGCCGAGGCGCGAGTATTACGAACCTGATTCCGTTCTCCGTCAAGATATCGAGCGTCTCGGAGTCGACCGCCGTCTCCGGGAGCCACAGGCCCTCCGGATCACGTCCGAAGCGCCTCCTGAAGTCCTCCATCCCCCAGTGGACTTGAGTGATCTTGTCCCTCTTGTTGGCAAGGGGCATGATCATGTGGTTGTAGGCCTGCGCGATCGCCGGTCCGTGACCGGAAAAGCGCCTTGCGCCGAGCCTGTCGGCCTCCAGGATGCACCGGTAGTACTCGGGGCGTTTCTGCTCCATCCATGACAGCAGAGTGGGGCCGAAGTTGAAGCTGATCCTGGAGTAGTTGTTCACTATGCTCCTGATCCAGCCCTGGTCGTCGAAAAGCCGGGCCGCCGCGTTCGGACCGTAGCACTCCTCCGCGATGCGCTCGTTCCAGTCGTGCCACGGAGCGGCCGACTCCTGGATCTCGATCTCTCCGATCCACGGGTTCTCCCTCGGGGGCTGGTAGAAATGACCGTGAAGACATATGAAGCGGTTCAAGAAGATCACTCCCGTCCTTCTCTCTGTTTTCATAGTATACCTCTTTCTTCCTCCCTTAGTGTACAATTAAAAAAAGAAAGGGGGTGCTTTTTCTGGACAGACTCTGCGGGATATTGCTCCCGGTATTCTCCCTCCCGGGGAGATGGGGCATAGGGGACCTTGGACCCGAAGCGACGGGGTTCGTCGGCTTTCTCTCTCGCTCGGGGCAGAGGTTATGGCAAGTGTTGCCCCTTTCGGAGACGGACGGCGCGATGGGAAACTCACCGTACAGCTCGCCGTCCGCATTCGCGGGGAATCACCTCTTCATCCCGCCGGAGGCCCTTGTCGACAGGGGACTTCTGTCGACCGGGGAGCTTGCCGGTGCGCCGGTTTTTCCGGAGGACAGGGTGAACTACGACCTTGCGAGGGACTACAAGGGCAGACTGCTTCGCAGGGCCTTCGAGAGCTTCTCGCCAGTGCCCGACTACGAGCGGTTCCTGGAGGAGCACGGCTATTGGCTTTTCGATTATGCCCTGTACGTTTCAATAAAGCGGCGAATGGAAGGATTGCCGTGGTACGAGTGGCCGGACGGGCTGAAACGCAGGGAGGAAAGAGCGTTGGAGAGGGCCCGCACGGAGCTTCGCGAGGAGATCGACTTCGTCCTTTTCTTGCAGTTCCTCTTCTTCGAGGGCATGGGGCAGTTGAGGAGCGAGTGCGACGCGAAGGGGATAGAGCTGCTCGGCGACATGCCGATCTACGTCAACTACGACAGCTCGGACGTCTGGTCGAACCCCGGCCTTTTCCAGCTGGACGACGATCTCGTCCCGAAGGAGGTCTCCGGAGTGCCGCCCGACTACTTCAGCAGCACCGGGCAGCTCTGGGGCAATCCGCTGTATGACTGGGAGGAGATGGAGAAGGACGGCTTCTCATGGTGGATAAATCGACTTAGGCACTCTTTGTCGATGTTCCACACAGTCAGGATAGACCACTTCCGCGGCCTGTTCGGCTACTGGGCCGTGCCGTGGGGGGACGCCACCGCGGAGAGGGGCGCCTGGCGGGAGGCCCGTCCCGAGGGTTTTTTCCGCTCTGTCGCGGAAAACCTGCCGAGTTCCAGCTTCCTGGCGGAGAATTTAGGCGTCATCACGCCCGACGTCACGGAGGGAATGAAGAGGGGCGGCTTCCCCGGCATGGCGGTGCTGCTATTCGGATTCGGCGGGGACATGAGGGACAACCCCCACATACCGCACAACTACGTCACGGACCTCGCCGCCTACAGCGGGACGCATGACAACAACACCGCCCTTGGATGGTACAGGGAGGATGCCACGGACGCCGAGCGCAAGGCCCTCGCCCGTTACGCGGGGCTTGTCCCGAAGGACAAGGAGGTCCCGGAGATAGTCGTCAGAATGGTGCTCTCCTCAGTTGCGGAGCGGGCCGTCATCCCCCTTCAGGACTACCTGGGGCTCGGAGGGGAGGCCAGGGTCAACAGGCCGGCGACGACCTCCGGCAACTGGGAGTGGAGGGCCCGGGAGCAGTTTTTCACTGAAGAGTTCTCCAAGGGGATAAAGCAACTCGCTGAAATATACGGAAGAAACTAGTGGGGAGGCTTCAAAAACCTGGCCTTTCTCTGGTAAAATCATATATAGAGCATTTTTGCGCTTTGTGAAGTTCGGGCGCAGGGTTTTATATTTTTGTCTTTCTAAAGAGGTGAGCCTTGCTCATGATAACCACGCATCATCAAAGAGAACTGGGTAGTTCGATACGAAGACTTATGGAGACGGATCCGGCCTTCAGGCCCGTTGCCTACCTGTCCATGGAGATCGGGATCAAGGAGTCCATTCCGACATACTCGGGGGGCCTGGGGATACTGGCCGGCGACATACTCAAGAGTGCGGCCGACCTGGGGGTGCCGATCGTCGGCGTCACCCTGCTCTACCGCAAGGGGTACTTTCAGCAGTCCTTCAACACAGACGGCTGGCAGATGGAGAAGCCGGTGCTGTGGCAGCCGGTGCAGGAGCTGACCCTGCTGCCCAACCAGATCACCCTGACCCTGCAGGACAGGGAGGTCCACGTGCGGACCTGGCAGTACGAGATACTCGGCATCTCGGGTCACCCGGTGCCTGTCTTCTTTCTCGACACGGACTTCGAGGACAACCACCCCGACGACCGCAAGCTGACCTGGCACCTTTACGGTGGAGACCAGACCTACAGACTCTGCCAGGAGATGGTGCTGGGCGTCGGTGGACTGAGGATGCTGCGCGACCTCGGGTACAAGAACATAGAGACCTTTCACATGAACGAGGGGCACGCCGGATTCCTCACCCTGGAGCTGATGAGGGAGCAGGGCTACTTCGACGTGGACAAGATCCGAGAGCAGGTGATCTTCACCACTCATACACCCGTGCCGGCCGGGCACGACTTCTTCCGATTCGACCTGGTGGACAGGGTGATCTCGCAACAGGCCTCGATGAACCTGAAACGCATGCTCCCGAATTCCGACGGGGTTTCGATGACCGAGTTGGGGATCCGCTTCAGCCGCTATGTCAACGCCGTGTCGAAAAAGCACGCCGAGGTGAGCAGGAAGATGTTCTCCATGCCGGAGATAGACTGGATCACCAACGGCATACATCCGGGGACGTGGATAAGCAACGGCATAAGAAGGCTGCTGAACGCCCACATACCCGGCTGGGAGCATGACCCCGGCAGGCTGGTACAGGCGGTTAAGATCCCGCCGGACGAGATCTGGAGCGCGCACCAGGCGTCGAAGCTGCGCCTGCTGGCGTTGATCATGGAGCAGACCAAACAGCAGTTCGACCTGAACACCCTGACGATAGGCTTCGCCAGGCGGGCCGCCACGTACAAGAGGGCCGACCTGCTCTTCTCCAACATAAAGCGGCTGCTGGAGGTCGGGGCCAACAGGATCCAGCTTGTCTTCGCGGGAAAATCGCACCCGAGGGACGACGGGGGGAAGGCCGTGCTTCAGCGGCTGCTGAACGTCTCACAGAAGGTGGGGGACATGATTCCCATCGTCTTCCTGGAGGACTACGACATGGACAAGGGCGCGATGATAACGCAGGGGGTCGACCTCTGGCTGAACACCCCGATCAGGCCGCGCGAGGCATCCGGCACCAGCGGCATGAAGTGCGCGATAAACGGTGTGATGAACTTCTCCGTTCTGGACGGATGGTGGATAGAGGGATGGATGGAGGACGCGACGGGATGGTCCATCGGGCCCGACCCGATGGAGTCGGACATGATCCACTACGACGAGTCGCTGGACGTGAACGACCTGTACGACAAGCTGGAGAACAAGATCATCCCCACCTACTACGACAACCGCGAGAAGTGGATATGGATGATGCAGAGGAACATCGCGTTCAACGGCAGCTACTTCAACACTCACAGAGTGGTCCGCGAGTACTGCGAGAAGGCCTACAACGTCAGCTTCCGGGGGATGTGATCGTCCATGGCGAAAGCGGCCGCCGGCAAGAGGACAAGGGTGCTGCATATCTCCCCCGAGGCCGTCCCTTTCTGCAAGGTCGGAGGGCTCGGGGACGTGGCTGGTTCGCTGCCGCGCGCCCTCAGGAAAACAGGGATCGACAGCAGGCTGCTGATACCCGCGTGGGACGGAGTGCTGGACTCTGTCCGCGACGGAGGGAAGAGGCTGCGAAAGGCATCGTTGGATGTCTGCGTCTCGATCGACTGGCGCGTGCACAGGGGCGTCGTCTGGAGCGCCTCCTTGGACGGACTCACGGTCCACTTCCTCGAGTCCCCGCTCTTCCAAGGGAGGGAGATCTATCCTGACGACCTCGACCAGCACACTGTGCTTCCATTCGTCTTTTTGTCGCAGGCGGCGCTGGAGCTGGGCGAGGCGGCGAGATGGACGCCCGACATATTGCACTGCCACGACTGGGGCACCGCGCCCCTGATCACGTCCCTGATGTGGCACAGGCACTACCGGACGAGGCGGTCCGAGTTCGAGACGGTCTTCACGATACACAACCTCGCGCACCAGGGATTCCTCCCTCTGCACTCCCCGCGCGACTGGGGACTGGACGAGGACGCCTTCACGGTCGATGCGCTGGAGTTCTACGGGATGACCAACCTGATGAAGGGAGCGATAGCGGGCGCCTCCGCCGTGACCACCGTCAGCCCCTCCTACGCGCGCGAGATCCAGACCGACGAGGGGGGCGCGGGGCTCGGCGGGCTGCTGAGAAGCCATGGCTTCAAGGTCAGGGGCATCCTGAACGGACTCGACGGCGATGCCTGGAATCCGGCCAGGGATCCTCTCATCCCCGCCAACTACTCGATGAGCAACATGGCGGGCAAGAAGAAGTGCAAGAGGGCCCTTCTCGAGAGGTGCGGCTGGAAGGACGACGGACGTCCTGTCTTCGTGTCGGTGGGGCGAATGGTGGATCAGAAGGGGTTCGACATATTCATACCGGCCATGGGGGATATGATGGACAGGGGGTGCAGGCTCTTCATAGTTGGGAGCGGTCAGCCCGAGTACGAGGGGGCCCTCCGGAGCCTGTCCGAGAGTCGCCCGGATTCGATCTCGGCCTTCATCGGCTACGACGAGGGGATCGCCCACCTTGCTTACGCAGGGGGGGATTTCTTCCTGATGCCGTCGAAGTTCGAGCCGTGCGGCCTGTCGCAGCTCATATCCCTACTGTACGGGACCCCGCCCGTGGCCCGCTCGGTGGGAGGATTGGCGGACACTGTCTTCGAGCATGGCTCCCCGGGCGGCAACGGCTTTCTGTTCTTCGACTACTCCACCGGTGCTTTCGTCACGGCAGTTGATAAGGCCCTCCGCCTCTTCCACGACGACCCGAGGGGCTATCGGGCCCTGCAGAGGGTGGGAATGGAGGCGGACTACTCGTGGGACAACTCGGCGCCATTGTACGTGGACATGTACCGTTCGATACTGCCCGGTGCGGGCGACTCCGCGGATTGAAGTCGCCCGCCCGTCTTGAAACAGATTGACGACACCATATAAATGAGGAGGGGAAAGACCATGCAGTCCGGGAAATACGGTCGAATACTGGGAATGGTACTGGCCGGCGGTAAAGGCGAGCGCCTGATGCCGCTCACCAAGTACAGGGCGAAACCGGCGGTCCACTTCGCGGCCAAATACCGAATCGTGGATTTCGCTCTTTCCAACCTCGTCAACAGCGGCGTTTTCGCTATCTACGTGCTTGTTCAGTTCAAGAGCCAGTCGCTGAACGAGCATATCGAGAGGGGATGGCAGTTCGGCGGGGCCCTAAGGGGACGCGACTACTTCATAACCCTCGTCCCGGCGCAGATGTGGCGGGGCGAACACTGGTTCCAGGGAACGGCCGACGCTGTCTATCAGAACCTGCACCTGGTGACACTCTTCGACGCGGACAGGATTTGCATATTCGCCGCGGACCACGTCTACAAGATGGACGTGGACCAGATGATCGAGTACCACATCGACAAGCAGGCGGACGTCACCGTCGCCGCTAACGTTGTCCCGTCGTCGGAGGCCTCGGCCTTTGGCTGCATAGAGACGGACGACACCGGCAGGATCGTCGGCTTCGTGGAGAAGCCGGAGTTCCCGCCCGAAATCCCGGGGAAGCCCGGCTTCTCGTACGTCTCGATGGGGAACTACATCTTCGAGCGGGAGATACTGGAGGAGTCGCTGATCGAGGACGCCCACCAGCCCACCAGCCACGACTTCGGGCGGGACATAATCCCGAAGCTGGTGCCGGGGGCTAGGGTCTTCGCCTACGACTTCTCGACCAATGCCCTGCCCGGCAGGCTCTCGGTGCACTGGAGGGAGGACAAGCCCTACTGGCGCGACGTGGGGACGATCAAGACCTACTGGGAGGCCCACATGGAGCTGCTTGACTTCGAGTCCGAGATGACCTTCTACAACCCCCAGTGGCCGGTCAGGACCGTGTCGTACGCCGACCCGCCGTCCTACGTCTGCCCGGTGGAGGGCCGAGCCTGCCACGTGCAGAGCACCCTGGCCGCAGAGGGAAGCCGCGTACTGGCCGCAAGGGTGGAGTCGTCGGTCCTGTCCAGGAACAGCGCCGTGATGCCGGGCGCCTCCGTGGAGCAGTCGATAATCGGCGAGGGCGTCGTGATCGGGGAGAACAGCAGGTTGCGCAAGGTGATCGTGGACAGCCACAACATCATCCCTCCGAACACAGAGATAGGGTTCGACCCGGAGAAGGACGCGGAGCTTTACACATTGGACAGGAACTCCGGCGTAGTCATAGTCGGAATGCCCAAGATGCAGCTTCGAAAAGCCATGGAACAGCCCAAGGGCCCCTTCTACTGGTCCAACCTGAGCTGACGGTAAGAGAGGAGGCGCACGCCTCCTCTCTTTTTTATCCTACTGCTTCCGCTATTTGAATATCGACTCCAGTATCTTCTCCTTGATTATGTCCTCCGGTTTCTTCTCGGGCTCCGGTTCGGGAGCAGGCTCGGGAGCAGGAGCGGGCGTCACCTCGGGCACCGGCTCCGGTTTGACCACGGGCTTGACGATCTGGTCTATGATGACCTGTTCGATTGTCTTCGGTTGCTCCTCCACCGGGACCACAGGCTGCTCCACGGGAGGTTTAAGGGGCTGTTCGCCGCCGGGCGCAGGGGCTATCTTCAGATTCGAGAAGCCCGGCTTCTCCGTCGTGCCCCCGAGGGTGAATGAGACATCCCGGAAGTCGGCCTTCTCCATGCCGCTCTGAAGGCCGCCCAGCACTCCCTTAAGCGCGTCCTGCAGCGACGTCGCTGTGAGGCCGCCTATCGCGCCTCCAGTGAGGGCGTTCAGCACCTGCAGGTTGACGTTGCCCGCGCACTGCAGCGCCAGGGCCTTGTTGGGCCCGACAGGACCCTCCGCAGTCAGGAACTTGTAGAGCGGGTCGTTCTGCGGCGCGGTGGCCTTGGTCCCCTTCTCAAGGATGAAGCGCCCGGTCTCAAGCCTGAATGGAACCGATACGTTCGAGTACCTGACGCCGCTCTTGTACAGCGCGGTCAGTATCTGGACCCCCTTGAAGCCGGTGATCGATCCCTCGCCTATGGTCAAGGCACCCTTGCCCGAGTAGGAGAGCTTCGGGTCCAGCCCGCCGGATATGCTGACAGATCCGCCGGCATGTCCGCCGATCTTTCCCTCCATGCCGCCGGTGAAGTCCTGCGCGACCCCGTTCACGTCCACACCGCTCAGCTCGAGCGAGTGAGAGAACTTCATCGTGCCGATGTCCAGCGCGCCGCCCCCCTTCACAGTCCCGCCGTAGAACGAGACCGAGGCCCCTTTCGACGAGAGGGAGTTGCCGTCAAGCGATATGGGATAGGAGAGGTTCGCCAGCTTAAGCCCCATCACAGTGAGGGCCGGGGACGTGATCGAACCCTGCCCCTTGCCCGCCGCTCCTGCAAATCTGCCATTGAACGAGACGTTGGCCTTGCCGCTGATGCCCAGCTCCTTCGCATCCGGCATGCCTGATACCAGCGACGCCAGGTCGAGGTCGCCGCCGGACAGGTCGATGGTGACGTCCGGGGTGGCCCCCATGGTCACGCTTCCCTTGGCGGACAACATGCCTCCTCCAAACCCCGCCTTTACCTCGTCGATATTCATCTTGTCCGCGTTCCCGGACAGGGCGAACGACAGGTCGGTGGCGGTCATGCCGGCTGCGGAGATCTTCGGAGAGCCCCCCTTGACCGTTATCGACGGGGAGTCGAGCGATCCCTTCACGGCTACGGTTCCGTCGAGCACCCCCGCAAGGGGGACTCCAAGCCCGCCCACCGAGGAGAGGGCCGCCAAGTCAGCCTTCGAGACTGTCACGGCGAGGTCTAGTCCTCCCGGGTCCCCCGCCTTCGCGGGCAGGGCTATCGAACCGGACGCGGAGAGGGACCCCGCTCCGCTCTTCGCGGAGGCGGACTGTATGTTCAGCGAGTTTCCGGCCTTCTTCAGCTTCAACACCAGGTCGGAGAAGCCCATTCCGGCCGCGGCCGCCTGGGAGGCGGATATGTCCAGGTCGAGGTCTGCCCTCTCTAAGGCCTTCAGGTCGCCCGCGAGCATCGTGGAGGCCTTGAGTCCCTTGAGGGTCACGTCCTTGACGCCGAGGCTGGCAGACGAGAGGACCAGGTCAATCCTCGGGGACGTCGCACTGCCCTTGATCACGGCCTTCGCGGTCACAGCGCCCTTTATCCCGTACTGAGCCATATCGGGGTAGAAGGGGGCGAGAGCGCCCGGCTGCAGGTTCTCCATTACCGCCGTGATATCAAGTTTGTCCCCTCCGTCGACCGTCCCCGACGCGCTGATGGAGGCACCGCGCCACTTCGCCGAAGCGCTCGACACCGCGACCCTCTCACCCTTCAGGACGAGGGTCACGGACGGGGACTCCAGGAGCTCCTTCATCACGGAGATCTTCTCGCTCCACGCCTTCACGGACAGGTCCGGCGTCGCGGGAGTTCCCTTTATCGATATGTCCACATGGGTGCCGCCCTGCAGCGCCAGCTCCTTCAACTGAGGGAAGGAGGCCGCGATCTTCGGCAGGTTCAGGTTCCTTATGTTCGCCGTCAGGTCGAGCTTGGGCGCGGTCATATAGTCCGCGACCGTCCCCTGCGCCGTTATTGGCGCGCCCTCGAACTGTGACTTCGCGCTCACGTTCGCGGCGGTAGGAGTCAGCTTGACCTGCGCACGCGACTCGGTCACCGAGTACCCCATCATGCCAAGTGTCGGTGCGCTGAACTCGATCACTCCCGATAAACTGTCCGTCGAGCCCCCGAGCTTGATGGCGAACCTGTCGATACTCCCGGAGACGTCCCCGAGGTCAGGGTAGACCTTCTTGAGCTCGGCCAGCTCAATGCCCGAGCCGGAGAGGACGAGATCCACCACGGGTGTCTTCCCCTCGGCGAAGGCCAGCGACATCTCACCCGCCAGGGGCATTCCCATCACCCTGGCGTCCAGCCCCGCCACGGAGAGCCTGTCCACGCCCAGCGACCACTTCGCGCTCAGGCTGTCCACCGGATAGCCCAGGATGGACTTTCCGGAGTAGTCCAGGTCGCCCGCGAGCAGAGGAGAGTTCCACTCCCCCTCGCCCTTGAAGGAGAGGGACAGGGTACCGTCGAAGCCCTCGGGGGAGAGGGCCGGCCAGAAGGAGGCCAGCTCCGCCAGATCCAGGCCCTTCACAGCTCCCGAGACCCCCAGCGATGGGGCCACCCTCCCGGAAGCGGCCACCGAGCCCTTGCCGAGGTCCAGCGACAACGACCGTATCTCGGCGCCACCACCCTCGAGCAGAGCCGCTACAGACCCCTTCACCGGGATTCCGTTGACCGAGAGGTTCACCTCCGCCTGGATCTCCGGGCCTCTGACCGACAGATCAACCTTGGAGATGTCAGCCCTGCCCCACTTCGACACGACTTTGCTCTCCTCGAAGCGAATGACGTCTATCGGGATCTCGCCGTCGCCGCCGCCCTCGAACTCCAGCTGAGCGACCTGCTCCGCCAGCTCGTCCGCGTCCATCTCCACCCCTCCGACCGAGAGCATGCTCAGCCTGGGCGACTTCGACAGCAGGGACATCAGGTTCAAGGAGACGTCGATGTACCGGGCGCTGAAGAGAGGCGCGCCCGCCTTTGTCAGAGAGACCCCTTTCAACGAGAAGCCCCTGATCGGATTGCCTCCGACCTCCTCCACCGCGAGGTCGGCGTCCATGAGCTCCTTCACGGCCGAGCCCGCCTCCCTCACCACCAGGTCGCCCGCGAAGTTCATCGTCCACAAGCCCCCCGCGGCGACCGCCAGAAGCAGGACCAGCGCGATCAGCACTTTCTTCATTTCTCTCTACCTCCTTTTTTACCCAAGGGCGCTTAATTATGAATCGATTGTGCAAAATCCATTGTTGATTATAGCATTCAAACGCTCCAAGCGTCAGAAGAGCACTCCCTCCGCCACCATGGCCGTTCTGCCCCTCAGGGACGCGGATACACTCTTGCCGTCCCGGTCGAACGAGAGTGTCACTCCGTTTATCCCTCCGGGGTTGGTCACCTCGATGGAGGCGCTGGACACGGGGCCGCCTTCCCGCATGACCCAAGCTATCGCCGACGCGGTGGAGCCGGTGCCGCACGAGTCGGTCAGGTCCTCCACTCCCCTCTCGTAGGTCACGGATTTTATCCTCGCTCCGTCTATTCCCTCGACGAAGCTGACATTTGCGCCCCGGGGGAAGAGGTCGGCGTTGTACCTGAGCTCGCGACCGGCGGAGATCATCTCCTCGCGCGAGAGCTCCGCTCCTTCCAAGAAGAGCACCAGGTGAGGCACTCCCACTGTCATGAACGACGCCCTGAACACCCTGTCCAGGGCCTTCCTCCGGTGGTTGAACCATGAACCGGATAGTGGGATCACGCCCATGTCGAGATCCACGAAGGGGGGATCGACAGATGCCCTCATGACGCCCGCCAGGGTCGAGAAGGTCTGCTCGGCCCCGGCGATCCCCTTATGGAAGGCGTATCTGGCGATGCAGCGAGCGCCGTTGCCGCACATCTCCCCCTCGCTGCCGTCTGCGTTGAACAGGCGCATCCTGTAGTCCGCGCCCTCGTCGCTCTCCACAAGCAGGATTCCGTCCGCGCCGAGCGAGCTGCGTCTCTCGCAGTAACGCCTGGCCATCTCCGCGAGCTCATCCGTCGCGTAAACACCCTCCCTGTCGTCGATCACTATGAAGTCGTTTCCATTGCCGTGCATCTTCATGAAGGGGATCATCCTCATTCGCCTCCTTCCCTTGCTCATCATTCTACACTACACTTATCATCGGCTTTTTGCTATGATCGTTTACATAAGAAGCTCCGCGACAGGGAGGAAGTGGCATGAAAAGAGAGGAGTTTATCCGGTGGATAGAGAAACACGACTGCGTCGTGCCCTTGGACGGGGGCATGGGGACGCTTCTCGCCGACAAGGGGTGGAGCCCCCCGTCGCTCCCCGAGGAGATGAACATGTCCGCACCGGAGATAGTGGAGTCCATTCACTCCTCCTACGTCAAGGCCGGTGCAGCGATTATAGAGACCAACACCTTCGGCGGAACGCCGGTCAAGATGGCTCATCGAGGCCTGTCGGACAGGGCGCGGGAGATAAACGAGCGTGCCGCGCGGCTCGCTAAAAAAGCAGCGCAAAGCGTAGCACTCGTGGCAGGCTCGGTGGGGCCGTTGGGCGAGCTGCTGACGCCGTTCGGACCTCTCTCCTTCGACGAGGCTTACGAGGCCTTTCGCGCGCAGATGGGGGGGCTGGTCGCGGGTGGCGTGGATCTGCTGCTGATCGAGACCATGATCGACCTCCGCGAGGCGAAGGCAGCTGTCATGGCCGCCAGGGATGTCGCGCCCGGCACGGCCTTCGTGGTCAGCTTCACCTTCGACCAGAAGGGGCGCACTGTCACCGGCACGCCGCCCGAGGTGGCGGCCCGGTGGGCGCGCCTGATGGGAGCGGCGGGAGTCGGGGCGAACTGCGGCGTGGGGCCCGAGGCGTACGTGCCGGTCGCAAAGGTCCTGAACGAACACGCCGGGATCCCTGTCTTCGTCTACGCCAACGCCGGACTGCCCAGCGACGGAGAGTACTGCCCGCCGGATTCCTTCGCCGACTGGGGGCGAAAGCTCGCCGAGGCAGGGGCAACTGTAGTCGGTGGCTGCTGCGGCTCCACACCGGAGTACATTTCAAAACTTGCAGCGGCGCTGAAGGGAGTCAGACAGCGCAGGAGCGAGCCAGTCCTGGGCACTCCCCTGGCCAGCCGGAGTAAGCTCGTCCTCGCCGGAGGAGGACACCCCTTCCGCGTCATCGGAGAGAGGATCAACGTGTCGCGCAAATCCCCGCTCAGGGACGAGGTCGAGCGAATGGTCTGGACGACTCTCAGGGAGGAGGCACGCCTGCAGGACCAGGCGGGAGCGGACATCATCGACGTGAACGTCGGCCTCCCCTCGATAGACCAGGAGACGGCCATGGCCGCTGCGGTCACCGCGGCCGGGCAGTCGACGCAGGCGCCCCTGTCGATAGACAGCGACAGCCCGTCTGTCATCGAAGCAGGCCTTGCGGCTGTCACCGGCATCCCCCTGCTCAACTCGTTCACCGCGAAGGAGGACGTGCTGCTGCCGGGATTGGCCCTGGCGGCGAGGCACGGCGCGTCCGTGATAGTCCTCCCCATCGACGAGGAGGGCCTGCCGGAGAGCATCGAGGCGCGGCGATCCGTGATACGAAAGGTTCTGAGGGCGGCTGACTCCGCCGGGTTCCCCAGGGAGGGACTGATGATAGACGGGCTGACTCTTGCGGCGGGCGCGGATCACGATGCACCTAAGGTCACGCTCGACGCCCTGTCCTACCTCTCGGACGAGGGCATTGCCTCCGTGCTGGGCGTCAGCAACATCTCGCACGGCATGCCCGCCCGCTCCCTGCTGAACAGGACCTTCACGGCCATGGCGATGGCCGCGGGGCTTGACGCCGCTATAATCAACCCGCTCGACAGGTCCATGATGGAGGCGATTTCGGCCTCGGAGCTGCTGGCGGGGCGCGACCCGGAGGGACGCAGGTTCATCGCTGCCTCCCCGTCTTTCCAGTCCCGGGCCGCCGAACGGCAGGCGAAAGAGGCCCCTGCCGCCGCGAAGGCGGAGGAGACACTGCCAGTCGAGGAGTCGATGCTGCCCCTCTCCCTCTCCATACTGAGGGGCGACGAGCAGCAGGCGCACGAGCTTGCGAAAGAGCTGCTCGACTCGGGGGAAACGCCCCTGGAGCTGGTGAATAGGGCGGTGATCCCCGCGCTCGAGGAGGTCGGCGGGCGGTACGACCGGGGCGAGTTCTTCCTTCCGCAGCTGATCTCGTCGGCCGCCTCGGCCCAGAGGGCGTGCGACCTGGCGATGGAGATCATAGAGAAGGCCGGAGGGACGGCCGAGAAGGGCAGGGTGCTTCTCGCCACTGTGGAGGGCGACCTGCACGACCTCGGCAAGAACGTGGTCGGAACGGTGCTGAAGAGCCACGGCTATCGGGTCGCCGACCTCGGCAAGGACGTCCCCGCGGCCAGGATAATCGAAGAGGCGGAGAGGGGCGGTTTCGACATAGTGGGGCTGTCGGCCCTGATGACATCGACCATGAAGGGCATGGCGGAGACGGCGCAGGAGCTGTCACGACGCCTTCCCGGCGTGTTCGTTATAGTAGGCGGCGCCTCCGTCAGCGAGGGGTACGCCCGTTCGATAGGCGCGCACGGTTACGCGCCTGACGCGGTGAGCGCGGTCCGCCTGGTGGAGTCGTTGCTCGCCGGCAGAGATGACAAGAAGCGAGGAGAATAGCCCGTATGCACATACATGAACTGTTGCGCCACAAGCATCACGCCATATCGTTCGAGATCTTTCCGCCCAAGCCGGAGTCGTCTATCGAGACGGTCTACTCGACTATCGCGGACCTGAAACCTCTCTCCCCGGAGTTCATCAGCGTCACCTACGGTGCCGGGGGGAGCAGCAGAGACCGCACCGTCGAGATAGCCTCCGCGGTGCGGAACCGCTGGGGACTGGTTTCGCTGGCCCATTTGACCTGCATGGGCTCCTCTCCCGCGGAGGTGGAGGGAGTGCTTGAGGAATTGGAGCAGGAGGGGGTCAGGAACATCCTGGCGATGCGGGGAGACCCCCGCCCCGAGGGAGGGGAAAACCACTTTCCCTACGCGGCCGACCTGATCAGGCACATAAGACGGGGGCACTTCAGCGATTTCTCCATAGGCGCGGCCTCCTACCCGGAGGGACACCCCGAGTGCCCGTCGTTCGAGAAGGATCTGGTCCACCTGAAGGAGAAGGTCGACGCGGGAGTGGACTTCCTGGTAACCCAGCTATTCTTCGACAACGAGATCTTCTTCCGCTTCATGGAGCGTGTGCGCGCCATCGGCATCGAGATCCCGGTGCTCGCCGGGGTGATGCCGGTGCTGAACTCCCGCCAGATAGGCAGGATAGTCTCCCTGTGCGGCGCGTCGATCCCACCTCGCTTCGCCCGCATAATGTCTCGCTACGAGCACAACCCGGAGGCTCTGGCCGAGGCCGGGATAGCCTACGCGACGGAGCAGATCATCGACCTGCTCTCCTGGGGCGCGGACGGGGTGCACCTGTACACTATGAACCGCCCGGACGTCGCCCGCCGCATAATGGTCGGCCTGTCGACCGTCCGGAGGGTGCTCAACGGGGAGACCTAGCCTCCGAGGTAGGCCTCCTGCACCTCCGGGTCCTCGGCCAGCTCCGCGCCGGGGCCGCTCTTGACGAACTCGCCGGACTCGAGGATATACCCCCTGTCGGCGATCTCCAGCGCTCGGGCTGCGTTCTGCTCCACCAGCAGCACGGTCATGCCCTCGCCCCTGATCCTCTGGATCGTGCCCATAAGAGCATCCACCAGTATGGGCGCGAGCCCTAGAGACGGCTCGTCCAGCAGCAGAATCCTGGGCCTGCTCATCAGCGCTCGTGAGATCGCGAGCATCTGCTGCTCCCCTCCTGAGAGGGTGCCTGCGATCTGTCTGAGCCTCTGCTTCAGCACCGGGAAGAGGTCGAAGCACCTCTCCATGTCGCCCTCGACCCCGTCGTCGCTCCTGCGGTAGGCGCCCATTACCAGGTTCTCATCCACTGTGAGCTCCGAGAAGAGCCTTCTTCGCTCCGGAACTAGGGCCAGGCCGCGAGCCACGACCTCGTGAGGCTTGGAGGGCAGCTTCTCCCCGAACAGTTTCACGCCGCCCCCGGAGAGCTCCTTGACCCCGGATAGAGCCCACATTATCGTGGACTTGCCCGCGCCGTTCGACCCCACGATGGAGACTATCTCTCCCTCACCGACCGAGAATGATATGCCCCGTACCGCGTGTACCGCTCCGTGGTGCACGCTCATGCTATCGACGTCAAGTGCCTTCATCGTCCCCTCCCCGCTCCCAGGTAGGCGGCCACGACCTCCGGGTTCGCCCTGACCTCGTCCGGCGATCCGGTCGCGAGCAGCGCGCCGAAGTTCATCACCACTATGGGAGAGCAGATGTTCATCACCAGGTCCATGTGGTGTTCTATCAGGAGCACCGTGATGCCGAACATCTCGCGTACCTCCGCGATCAGGTCGGCGAGGCGGCGCGTCTCGTCCGGGTTCATCCCGGCGGCGGGTTCGTCCAGCAGAAGCAGGGTCGGCTCGGTGGCGAGCGCCCTCGCTATCTCGAGCTTCCTCTGGAGCCCGTAGGGAAGAGTCCCGGCCTCCGCCCCGGCGTAGCCCTCCAGCCCCAGGGTCCTCAGCAGGGTGCGCGCCTTTTCGGTCAGTTCCCTCTCCAGCCTTCGCGCGCTTGGAAGCCCGAGAAGCGAGCAAACGAAGCCGCAGCTCTCCCTCTGGAAGAGAGGGGTCAGCACGTTCTCCAGGCAGGTGCGCCTGTTGAACAGCCGTATGTTCTGGAAGGTCCTCGCGATCCCCTTTCGAACTATCGCGTCCGGTCGTCCGCCCCCTATCTCCGCACCCTTGAACAGAACCGCTCCCGAGGTGGGCCTGCACAGGCCGGTGATCAGGTTGAAGACGGTCGTCTTGCCCGCGCCGTTGGGCCCTATGATCCCCGTGATAGAGCCTTCGTGCACGTCAAAGGAGAGAGAGTCGACCGCCCTTATGCCGCCGAAGTCCCTCGTCAACCCGGACACGGAGAGAAGCGCGCCGTGGTCGCTCATGATCCTTCCCCCTCCTTTGCGGCTCTCCGCCTTGATCGGAAGAGCGACGACAGCTCCGAGTAACCCAGGAGCCCCTGGGGTCGGAAGGCCATTATCAGCACCAGCAGCAGCCCGTAGGCCACGAGACGCCACATCTGCGCAACCCTTAGGGCCTCGGGCAGGGCTATGAAGACGAAGGAGGCTATCAGCGGGCCGGAGATGCTGCCCATGCCACCGGCTATCACAGCCGCGAGCAGCTGCGTGGACTGGACCAGGGTGAACATCTGGGGCTGTATGAACGAGAGGAAGTGGGCCAGCAGTCCACCGGACAGACCGCAGTAGACAGCGCTGACCACCAGCGATAGCAGTCTCGTCCTGAAGAGGCGCACTCCGGCCGTCTCCGCCGCGACCGGGTCCTCCCTTATCGCGATGCACGCGACCCCCCACCTGGAGCGCAGGAAGTTCCTGGCCACCAGCACGCCACCCGCGAGGCACACCGCGACAACGGGCAACGTCGTGAAGCCGTCGATCCCCGGCAGACCTCGCGCGCCGTTGGTGATCTCCAGATTCTCCAGCAGCACGCGAAGCGCCTCGCCGAATCCAAGCACTGCGATCGCGAAGTAGTCGCTGCGCAGCTTTGCCCGTAGCGTCGGGGTGCCGATTATCAGGCTGGCGGCCCCCGCCGCCAGGGCTCCCGCCGCCAGCGCGAGGTAGTAGTTCACGAAGTAGTAGTAGGTCAACACCGCCGATGTGTAGGCCCCCACCGCGACGAACGCCGCGTGCCCGAGGGAGAAGAGTCCCGTGAAGCCGGTGAAGATAGACAGGCCTAGCACAGCTATCATGTTTATCCCGCCCAGTACGACTATGGAAAGAATATAGTCCATATCAGACCTTCTCCTCTCCGCCTCGGCCGAACAGTCCATCGGGGCGCATCACCAGGAAGGCAACGAGCAGCGAGAAGCTGAAGACGTCCCTCATGATGCTGGAGACGTAGGTGGACACGAAGGTCTCCACCACCCCGAGGATCAGCCCGCCGGCCAGGGCGCCCGGCAGGCTGCCGAGTCCGCCTATCACGGCGGCGATGTAGGCCTTGTTGGTCACCCACCCCATGGTAGGGTAGACGAGGTATTTTATACCGAGAAAGACCCCTGCAACCCCGGCGAAGCCCCCAGCCAGCAGGAAGACCACCGCTATCAGCCTGTCGAGGTCGACGCCCATAAGGGAGCACATGGTCATGTCCGACACACCGGCCCGGATCGCTATCCCGGTTTTTGTGCTCCCGATGAAGAGGTGCAGCCCCCATATCGCAAGTATCGAGAAGAGAAAGGCTCCCATGTCCAGCAGGCTGAGACTGCTTCCCCACAGGGTGACTACCTGGCGGCCGAAGAACTCGGGAAATGCGTAAAAGCGGGAGCCGATGGTCGCATAGACCATGTTCTCCAGGAAGACGGAGCAACCCATGGCGCTTATCATAAGGTAGAGAGACGGGGCCTTTCTCCTGCGCAGAACGGAGTAGGCCAATCTCTCGTTCAGCACCGCGATTATCCCAGCGCCCGCGACGCTTCCGGCCAACACCAGCCCGAGCCCCAGGTTCAGCTTGGTGGCAAGGGCGAGCCCTACGTAAGCACCGAGCATGATCACCGCGCCGTGGGCGAAGTTGCTGAAGTTAAGAACGCTGAAGACCAGAGAGTAGCCCACAGCCATCAGGGAGTAGATGCCCCCGATCGAGAGGCCCGTTATCAGAGTCTGAAGGAACAATACGGCTCACACTTTCTTTTTACGGGGCGAGGGAGACCCCCCGCCCCGCGATATGATCAGTCCTCGACCGATACGTACTTCTTGACGAACTTGAACTCCGCGTTCTCAACGTCCACCTGCTGGATCACTGCCGGCTTGTCCAGCGGGTTGTGATCCGCCGGGTCGACGGTCAGCACTCCGCTGGTGACCTTGAGGTCCTTCGTGTTGGCTATGGCGTCCGCCAGAGCCTCCCCTGTCTCGCCGCCCGTCCTGTTCAGGGCGTCCACTATCATCAGAAGCGCGTCCTGGGCCATGACCGGGTTGGGAAGCACCGGCTCCTCGCCGAACAGCTCCTTGTACTCCTGCACGAACTCCTGTATGTCCGGGTCGGCCAGGTCGGTCAGGTTGACGAAGTAGCCGCCGTCTATGGCGCTGCCGCCCAGCTCTATCAGGTCGGGGCTGCCCCAGTTGTCGGTGCCCAGCAGGATCGCCTCTATGCCCAGGTCGCGGGCCTGCTTCGCAGCCATCGCGGCCTCCTTCTGGCTGGTGGGGATGAAGATTACGTCGGGAGCGAGCTCCTTGATCTTGCCCAGCTGAGCGCGATAGTCAAGCTCCTCCGTCCTGAAAGCCTCCCTTGCGACTATCTCTCCGTCCTTGGCCACAAACGCCTCCTCGAAGTAGCGGGCGAGCCACTGCCCGTAGTCCGAGCCGACGTCGTAAAGGACGGCCCCCCTCCTCGCGCCCAGGTCGGTTATCGCGAACCGCGCCGCGACCGTGCCCTGGAACGGGTCGATGAAGCAGGGGCGGAAGGAGAAGCGGCGGACCTCGTCGGTCCTCTGGTCGATGGTGACGTAGGGATTGGTCGCGGTCGTCACTACCATCGGTATCTGCGCCCTCTCGAACACAGGCGCCGAGGCTATCGCGTTGCCGCTCTGAGCCGGTCCTATCACCGCGACGACGTCGTCCGTGACCAGACGCCTGGCAACGTTCACCGACTCGACACCGTCGTTCCTGTTGTCGTAGCGGACGAACTCTATCTGCTTGCCCAGAACCCCGCCCGCTTCGTTGATCCTCTTCGCCAGCATGTCCAGAGCCCTGGCCTCCGACTGCCCCCACATGGAGGCCCCTCCGGTCAGCGACACAGTGTGACCTATTCTTATAGTCTCGTCTCCGGATGCCGCACCAGCCACCGCCATCAACATCAGAACCAAAAACAACGCCACAACTTTTCTCATTACCCTTACTACCTCCTTTTGCTGTTGTTTGCTGCATCGGGCCGCACAGAACCGGCGCGGCCCGTTCAAGCCAGGTGATCGGGGATGCTCTCCCCCAGAAGCAGATCCTCGTAACTCTGCCGGGCGACTATCACGTCCGCCCTGCCCTCGCTCGCCAGAACCACAGCGGGCCGGGGCAGCCTGTTGTAGTTGCTCGCCATCGAGAAGTTATAGGCGCCGGTGTTGAGCACCGCGACCAGGTCCCCCCTCTCAAGGGGGGGAGTCCTCATGCCCTCGACGAGTATGTCACCCGATTCGCAGCATTTTCCCGCCAACGTCACCGTCTCGGTGGGATCGTCGTTCATCCTCCCTGCCGCGACAGCCCGGTACTTAGCCCCGTACAGGGAGGGCCTCGGGTTGTCCGCCATCCCCCCGTCGACCGCCGCGTAGGTCATGTCGCCGACCCTTTTCACAGTCTGCACACTGTACAGGGTGATGCCAGCCTCGGAGACTATCCAGCGGCCCGGCTCGATCGTCACGTGAGGACGATCCATGCCGTGCGAGCGGCAACTCTCCTCCAAGCAGGACATCATCGGGTCGGTGAACTCCTCTATGCGCGGCGTCCTCCCCTCCAATGAGAAGTCGACGCCGAAGCCCCCGCCCATGTTCAGCTCCTCGGTGACGAGGCCGAGGTCCCTCCTGAAGCCCGCCATCAGATCGGTCAAAATCTCGACGGACATCACGTGCGAGTCATTCTCGAAGATCTGCGAACCTATGTGGAAATGGAAACCTCTCAGCCTTACGCGATCGGAGCTCATTGCACGCTCCACGGCCTCGCCCAGCAAATCGCCCGCCGCCGGGAAGCCGAACTTCGAGCCGGCGTGCCCGGTGATTATATGCCTGTGGGTGCGAGGATCGACCCCGGGCGACACCCTCAGCAGGATGTCTGCCCTCTTCTTCGCCGAGGCGGCGGCCTCCTCCAAGGCCTCCAGCTCCGACAGGCCATCGACCACGATGCGGCCCACTCCCGCCGACAGGGCCGTCGACAGCTCCTCAACCGTCTTTCCGTTTCCGTGGAGAAAGGCGTTCTTCAGCGGGAAGCCGGCGGACCGAGCGACGTAGAGCTCGCCTCCCGAGACGAGATCCAGCCCCAGCCCCTCGAACTGAACTATCCTGCACATGGCGAGGGTCAGGAAGGCCTTGCCCGCGTATACGGCCGAGACATTCTCCCATCTTCGAAGAAACGACTCCCTGATCTGCGCGCACCTGCCCCTGACCGCCTCCTCGGAGAGGACGTAGAGAGGGGTGCCGAAGCGCTCGGACAGCTCGGACACGTCCCATCCCCCGAACACGAGACTCCCTCGCTCGTTTATTGTAAGCCCTTCTCGCATTTTACGCGCCCTCTTTCTATTCGTATGAAAAAAAGCTCGCCCCCCTGAAGGGACGAGCCATACATGTCTCGCGGTACCACCCTGCTTGGGCGCTTGAATGCGCCCCGCCTCGGACGCTGTGACGGGCGTCTCCCGTGGATGTACTGTCGGTCCCAAGGGACCGTTTCCACCCCCGCTCCTCGGTCTTTGCGCCTTTCGTCCCCGCCGGGGGGCCTCTCAGCCTTCGGGCTCCCCTCTCTGGCAGCGGTCCTGACCAGGGCCTTCCGCATCATCGCGTTTTCCGTTCAAGCTTGCGACATTATAGCCAGTGATGCGAAAAAGGTCAACCGGAAAGGCCGTTCATCAACGACTCGAGCAACTCCGGGCGTTCCGGGCGCTCAAGCACGTCCTGCAGGATAGAGGCGAGGAAGGTGGGAGTGCCTACGTAATCCACCGCACCCAGCCGCACCGCCTCCCCCGGCATTCCCCATACTACGGAGCTCTCCTTGTCCTGGGCGAAGGTGACCGCCCCCATGTCGCGCAGCGCCTTCATCTCGACCGCGCCGTCCTTCCCCATTCCGGACAGCAGTACAGCCGCGACCTCCCCTTTATGAACGGAGGCGACGCTTCTGAACAGTCGCGACACGGACGGACGGACAAGGTGCTCGGGCGGATCGTCCATCAGGACCAGCTCTCCATCGCCTCCAAGGCATAGGTGCAGGTCCTCCGGAGCTATGTAGACTATGCCGCTCTCCGGCCTCTGTCCGTCCTGGGCGACCTGCACGGGAAGAGGGGTCGTCCTGTTCAACCAGTCCGCGAGCCCCGCCGTGAAGCCCTTCGCCATATGCTGAACCACCAGGATGGGGTACGGGAATCCGGCTGTAAAACGCCCGAGGAACTCCGAGATGGAGTTGGGCCCCCCGGTGGAAGCACCGACGACCACCAGGGAGACTCTCTTTTTTTGCCCGGTGATAGCTCGCTGAAATGCGTCGTCACGCGAGGCGCCTTCGACAGCCGGAGTTCCGCCGTAAGGGCTTTTTCTCCTTTTTATTGGCCGAACTGTCAAAATCGACGCCTCTTTGACGGTTCTCAGAAACTCGGCGGCATAATCGGACTCGTCCAGGACGACGTCGGTCGGCTTTGCGAGTATCGCCACGGCGCCAGCGTCCATCGCCTCGAAGGTCTTCTCTATCTCGATCGGGTCCCAGTGCGAGCTGACGATCACCACCGGCTTCGGATCGGACGACTCCATTATCCTGCGGGTCGTCTCGAAACCGTCCATTCCCGGCATGTGAATGTCCATTGTGATCACGTCAACTGCGTTCTCCTCCAGGAAGCGCAGGGCCTCTTCGCCGCTCTCGACGGCGCCTACGACGAAAAGGTCCGGGTCGTCGCTCAGGATTCTCTTGAGCAGTCTCCGCAGTATGGCGGAATCATCGACTATCAGAACTTTAGCCATACAGTGCTTCCCCCATCTTACAGAAGGCGCCGCAGCGCCTCCAGCAGTCTCTCATGATCAAAGCCGCTTTTCACCACGTAAGCGTCGGCACCCACCTCCGCGCCCCTCCGCCTGTCTTCCTCGGATTCGAGAGAGGTCACGAGAAGCACTGGAAGGTCCGTCCTGACAGGGTCCGAACGAATTTTGGCAGTGAGCTCGAGGCCGTTCATCCGGGGCATCTCCACGTCGGACACGACGGCGTCGAATGAGTCCGCGGAGAGGATATCCCAGGCCTCCCGGCCGTCGGCGGCGGTCCTTACATCGTAGCCGGCCGCCGACAGGATGTTCCTCAAAAGGGTGCGGGATGTTATCGAATCCTCGACGACCAGCACTCTGTCCTGTTCCCTCTCGTCTACGATATCGGTCAGCAGGCGCCTTCCTTCGGCCGTTCCTTGCAACGAACGAATGATGTCGGCCGGGTTCAGCACCGGCACCACCCTGCCCGATCCAAGCACTGTCGCTCCCGAGACGTTTCTCACCCTGGCGAGCTGCCTGCCGAAGGGCTTGAGCAGTATCTCTCGCTCATCCATGACTCTGTCCACCACGAAGGCGCCGAAGACGCCCCCGAACTCCATGACCACGAACGTGATCTTATCCGGAGCCTCCGTTCTCTCTGGCTCCTCAAGTTCCAATATGTGACCGAGACGCGTCAGGGCCGTCGGGACGCCATCGACAGTTATGCTCTCCTTCCTGCCGATCCTCTTGATCTCGGAGATCGCCACTCTGCCCACCCTCTTCAGGCTGGGCGACGGTATGACCAAGAGCTCGTCCCACTCCTCGACCAGGACTCCCCGGAAGGTCGCCAGGGCCAAGGGCAGAGTGAGTCGGAAGGATGTCCCGACCCCGGGCTTGGAGTCGATCGCCACCCTTCCGCCGAGGGATTCCACTCCCTCGCGGACTATGGCCATGCCGAGCCCTCGCCCGGAGACCCCGGTCACCACGGAACTGGTGGAGAAGCCCGAGCGAAATATCAGATCCAGGGCCACCGCGTCGTCCATGAGCTCCGCCTCGTCCACAGATACGGCGCCCATCCTGATCGCCCTCTGGCGCAGCTTTTGCGGGTCAATGCCCCTGCCGTCGTCCTGCACCAGGACCTCTACCCTGCCGCCGTCGGCCTGGGAGACGGATATCGACAGTTTCCCGACGGAGGGCTTCCCCGAGGACAGCCTTTCCTCGGGGCGCTCCATGCCGTGATCCACGCTGTTCCTCACCAGGTGAACAAGGGGGTCCTTTATCCCCTCGAGTATGCGTTTGTCGACCTCTATGCCATCGCCTTCTATCACGACGTCGACCTCTTTGAGGAGATCGCGCCCCAGGTCCCTGGCGATCTTCGGAAAAGCGGAGAGCAAGGAGGAAAAGGGCAGCATCGCCGCCGATCGGGCATCGTCCATCAACTCGTTGGTCATTCCTCCCACGAGGCGTTGGTCCGAGCGAAGAGAGTTCTCCATTTTGCGCAGTTTCTCGCGGATCTTCCTCAAGCGTCTCCTGCCGGAGCGAAGGAACTCGGAGACTTTCGCAAGCGCTCTCTCATCGCTCTTTCCATCCCGCTTAAGAGAGGAAACGGCCAGATCCCACTCCCTCTCCAGCTCGGTCTGAAGGCTGACAAGGTCGTGGACGTCCTCCATGCGCACCGCAAGGGCGAGGTTCACCGTCAGCAGCTCCTGGGTCTTCAGCAGCAGGGAGTCGAGCTTCGAGGACGCCACCCTGACGGTCTCACGAGCTGCGCTCCTGGGCTGGTCGGACGCCCTCGGCGCCTGTGCGGGCTGCTTTCTTTCCGGCCCGGGCGCCTCCTCAGGAACAGGCGCCCCGACCCCTGAAGGCCTCTCCTCCCGGGGCTCGTCCGCGACTGCGGTCGCAGGTAACACCGCCTCGCCGGGCGGGGCGGTTTCGAGCTGCATAAGCCCCTCTATCTCCTCCACCAGCCGTCTGACCTCCTCATCGTTCCCGTCGTCCGTGGAGACCGCCATCCGCGAAATGACGTCCACGGCCCGCTGGAGCACGTCGAAGCCCTCGGGGGAGAGCTTGAGCGCATCTTTCTTTACCTTTGAGAAGACGCTTTCGATCACCTGGCAAATGGACGAAATCCCGGGCAGCATCACCGCCTGGGACGCGCCTTTAAGGCTGTGTGCCGCTCTGAACAGCTTCTCAACACATTCATTAGCCGATTCAGGGCGCTTTTCGAGCTCCAGCAGCCCGGAGACCAAGGCCTGAATGTACTCCTCGGCCTCTGGGACGTAGTCACTGCGCAGCTCCTCCAAAAAATCCCTGTCTATTAAACTCATGAGGTCGGTTCAGAGTCCTTTTTCGGTCAGACCAGGTAGCCTTCTACGAGGATCGAGAGTTTTTGCCCCATCTCGCGAAGTCCCGCCGAGGACGCCTCCAGCTCCTTCATCCTGACCACGTTGTGCTCGCCTCCTGCTTTTATGCTCTCCATGGCCTGGGTCACCTGGTCGATCCCTGCCAGCAGCTCGTTGTTAGCTGCCGCTATCTGAGCGGCGGACTGAGCCGACTCGACGAAGTTGCTCGTTATCTTCTGTATCAGCTCCTGCGAGGGCGCAGCGTCCTGCGCACCCTCCTCGACGGCCTTGGATCCCTGCTCTATGGCCATCACGGAGGCGCTGGTGGCCTTCTGGATGTCGCGGAGGATGCGCTGGACCTCCTTCGCCGACTGCTTGGACTGTTCGGCGAGGCTCTTTATCTCCTGGGCAACAACGGAGAAGCCTCGTCCCTGGTCGCCGGCCTTGGCTGCCTCGACCGCGGCATTGATGGCCAGCAGGTTGGACTGCTCCGCCAGATCCTCCACCGTTCCCGTTATCTCGCCGACCTCCTGGCTCTGCTCGCTCAGCTGGATTATCGTCTCGGCGATGGAGGTCATCCTCTCCCGAATCAGCTTTATCCCGCTGAACAGGGTCTCGGTCGAGACCTTGCCTCGCTGCATCTCCTGGAGCCCCTGCTGGGCGCTCTCCGCGACCTTGCTGCTCCTCTTGCTCGTGACCTCCGCCGTCGTGCGGACCTCCTCGATTGTCGCGGAGGTCTGCACCACCGCCGCCCCCGCCTCCTGCGCCGCGGCTGTCACCGATGAGACCGACTCGGATATCTCGGAAGTCGCCTTCGCAAGGGCCACCGCCATCTCCTTCATCGACGCTATCTGCTCCCTGAGGCTGATCGTAAGCTCCTGGACGGCCTTGGCGAGGTCTCCGAGCTCGTCCCCCCTTGATAGAATGTCCGGGGAGATGTCCATTCGCAGATCGCCGTCCCTGAGGCGGGTCAAGAGAGCGACGGAGGCGTTTATCGGGCGGATGAGGCTGCGCGTCAGCCCGACCGTTATGATTATCGTGACGAAGACTCCCAGAAACATGGTGGCGAAGGAGAGGTTCCTTGAGACCTCGGCCGCTTTCAGGCCTTCCTCGACGATCTGTTTGGTGACCCTGTTGTTGTCGTAGGTCAGCAGGAGAAACGCGTCTCCCATGAGATCGGAGGCGACCACCAGCTCTTTGGACATCTCCTCGCATTCACTGAACAGCTCGGCCTTCTCCTTCTCGGTGCCCGCATCGACGATTCTCTCGAGAAGCGCGGTAAAGCTGTTGTTTATGTTCAGCCACTTGGCGTAATGCTTCATCAGGTCCTCAAGGTGCTCCTTCTCCTTCTCCGAGTAGCGAGGAGAGGAAAGAAGAGTCTCCCATCCGACCTCCACCCTGTTCAAGCTGCCCTTGCGCCTTCCTATGATATTTTTAAGCTCCTGGTCGCGGTGCGGCTTGTCCTTGGCCAGCAGGGCCTCGTAAGCCTGGGTCCGCACCAGGACGCGCTCATAGTTCAAAGTCGCCAGGGAACGCATATCCTCGAAACGGTTCGAGGCGATGTTCTTTATGAGGTTTGAAAGACGATTTGCCCCCATGGTTCCGGTCAGGCCCAGGAGAAAGGCGATAAGCACCACTGTGCTGAAGGCAAAAGCCAGTTTGTTTTCAATGCTGTCAATCTTCGGTTTCCTCATCATCTATACCTCCCGGATTTAAACTCTGTCGTCCACAATAAGTGAATCATCCCGAAGAATCCTCTCCCCGTCAAGGACCACGGCGCCTTCAGCCTCCAATCCAATAACATAGGCAGCGTAGGCGCCGACCATCGCCGGAAGGGGCGGGCGAAGATCGCCGAAAAGGATGTTGCGCATGCCCTCGAGGGAGTCCACCAACAGACCGACTTCCAGATCGCCGGAACGCAGGACCACTACTCGTCTCTCCTCGCTTTTTCCCTTGCCCTGCAGCCCGAACAGGCGCTTGAGATCGATGACCGTTACTATTCGCCCCCGCAGGTTCACCATCCCAGCGACGTAAGGCGGGGTGCAGGGCACGACCGACGGCTCTTCGGACCGAAGGACCTCCCCCACGCTCGTCGAGGCGACCACGAAGCGCTCGTCGCCGAGGCGGAACTCTACGACCTCCACCAGGTCCTTCCGTTCCTCCCATCCCTTCGGAGGCTCCTTGGCGAGCCTCTCCGCCCTCTGTTTCAGGATGAGGTCCATCCGGTCCACTTTGTCACTGTTCAGCTTCGGCTCCACTCTTCACTTCACCGCCCTGTGCCGGGAGAGTTGCCTCACGGCCTTCTTATGTTCCTGACAGTCTGCAGGAGCTCCCCCGCGGTAACCCCGTTCTCGCCCCAAAGCAATGCGTCGTACGGAAGGGATGACAGCGCCTCCTCGGCGTTTCGAAAGTGACGGTCCGCCTCCTCATTTTTCCCGGCCCTTAGCGCAAATCCGCCCAGCCCGTAGTGGGCAAGGGCGAAATTGGGGGCAAGGTACACAGCCCGTCTCAGAGATGAGACAGCCTGCCTCTCGTCACTCAGTTCCGAGAAGATCAGCCCGGCCAAGTAGAAGGCCTCGGGGGACGATCCGTCTATCTCAAAGGCCCTGTCCACCCAGTCCATCGCGTCGCCAACCTTTCCGATATTGGCAAGGTGGCGGGCGTTCTTCAGACAGCCTTCAAGTGAATACTCGTCCTCGATCGCCACCGAAGGCTCTGTCTCCGGCCTTCCGGAGGCAGCGGGAAGGAATGGTTTTTCCTCCACTGACTCCTCGCACGGATCGTCAGTCCCGTCCGAGCAGACAGCCGGCCGCTCCGGCACCTGCTCGTCGCCTCGTTCCCCATGCGAAGGAAGCTTTCGATAAAGAGTCACTCCGTCATGACATACGGGAGTGAATAGCGGGGAGAGCGAGTCGTAGGCCTCGCACGGAGCGAGTATCAGCCAGCCGCAGCAGGGCAAAAGCGAATGAAAGCGCTCCAGCGTGCTCTTGACCCGTTCCTCGGAAAAATAAATAAGGACATTCCTGCAAAATATGACGTCCGGGGGAGAGGCGTCGCTCCACGGAGACCATTCCTCGTCCGCGAGATTGAGCCAGGAGAAGTAGGTTCCTCTGCGGAAACCGGGTTTGACGCCCCATTTGCCGTCCTCCAACTTGTCGAAATAAGCCCTCTCGTCCTCCTCGGGCACCCCTCGGAACGACCAGCCGGAGTAGACGCCCTTTCGTGCCTTTTCCAGGGCTGGAAGGTTGATATCCGTCCCCAGCACCGAGATCCTTTTTTTCGCGCATCCGAAGAGCGAACGATGGAGGACTATTGCGATCGTGTAGACCTCCTCGCCGGTGCTGCAGCCGGCGCACCACACTCTGATCTCCTCTCGCTCTTCGTCCGCTAAAAAGTCTTCCACCACCAGTTCCTGGAAGGCGCTCAACGTCCTCGGCTCGCGGAAGAAGTAGGTCTCCCCGATCGTTATGCGCTCCCCCAGCTCCCGGAGGACTCTCTCCGAGAATCCGTTCCTCAACAGGAGCCCCGCGTACTGCCCGGGGGAGATTTTCTCGCGTGCCGCCAAGGCCTGAACGACTCGCCAAAGGTCGCCCCTGTTGATCTTCGTGCGAGCCATTCCCATCCGCGACTCGGCCTTGACCGCAATTTGGTCCAGAGTCCCTTCAAGTTCGCGGGGTGCCTCGGGCTGCGGCTTCAGGGTCACGGTCACTCGCCCTCCGCTGGAAGCTCCGGATCGTCCGCTCTCCGCCCGACATCCGGGATGGAAAAGAGAGAGTCCGCGGTCCTCACACAGACCACGCTCTCGTCTCCGGCCATCAAGCCCGCTTGCTGCCCGTCCTCGTCGTCGGGGAACGACACTCTCTCGATCGACAGGGGGAATACACCCTCCACATGATCGACGAGAAATATGAAAAGTTCTTCCTCCTCATAGTCTTCGGGCGCTTCCCTGCTGACAAGTATCATGAAGTCGCTTGGAAGAACTCTGCGCATCGGCATGCCGAAACGAACCCTGAGGTCGAACACCGGGACAAGCCTGCCGCCATAGTTTACAACCCCTCTGATAAACGCAGGGGAATCGGGAAGGGGGATTATCTCGACCGCTGCCAGCACGCGCTCGATCTCCTCGGCCGGAAGAGCGAACCGTCTGTCACCGACTGTGAACAACAAAAAAAGGGGCTGACTTTTGACCGCAGTCTCCATTTCCTCACCCTTTCAGCCAAGCACTCCGCCCCGCATGGTGCTTCCATGCCTCGTACCTCGTTCCATGTAGGATTATAGCAGTCTTTTGGTAAAAAAGTTGGAATGGTCGTCGAAAAAGGTATTGACAGGACTGCTTCGCCGTGATATTGTCGCCGCATGAAAAAAATATCGAAGAACCCGGATCGGATTTTCAACATGAATAACGCGTGGTGGTGGTGGCCCTAGGGTCCCGCCGCCTTTGACCTGTTTCCAGGGGGCCGCGGGATGAATTTTTCCTGCGGCCCTTTTTGTATGGTTTTACAGGGCCGTCGTGTAGACGGCCCTTTTGTTTTTCAAAACAAGCACCACTGACTTTAACCAAAGGAGGAAAAGAAGATGACACGGACGGGAATAGGACAGACAAAACGCGGGTACTACGGGGATTACGGCGGCAGATTCGTGCCGGAGGGGATCACCGGGCTGCTCGAAGAACTGGAGAGAGCGTTTGACGACGCCGTTGGGGACGCCGGCTTTCAGAGGGAGCTGGACAAGCTGCTGAAGGAGTACGTCGGCAGGCCATCGGCCATCACGGAGTGCGTCAACCTCGCCGGGGAGCTGAGTGGCGGACGCCTCTTCCTGAAGAGGGAGGACCTTAATCACACCGGCGCCCACAAGATCAACAACGCGCTGGGCCAAGCACTGCTGGCAAAAAAGATGGGCAAGACACGCCTGATCGCCGAGACTGGCGCGGGAATGCACGGAACCGCCAGCGCCACGGCGGCCGCCCTCATGGGAATGGAGTGCACCGTCTACATGGGAGCCGTCGACGTGGAGCGCCAGGGCCCTAACGTATCGCGCATGAAGGCGCTCGGCACCAAGGTCCAGCCGGTGCACGACGGCCAGGCGACGCTGAAGGAGGCCGTCGACGCAGCCCTCGACGCCTGGATGGAGGAAACGGACGCCTTCTACCTCCTGGGATCGGTGGTCGGCCCCGCTCCGTACCCGGAGATCGTGCGCTACTTCCAGAGCGTGATAGGTCGGGAGGCCAGGGCGCAGATCCTCGAACGCGAGGGACGGTTGCCCGACGAGGTCGTCGCGTGCGTCGGGGGCGGAAGCAACGCGATCGGCATCTTCTCCGGCTTTCTGGACGATAAAGAGGTTGCTATAACCGGGGTCGAGCCCGCCGGCAAGGGCCTGCAGTTCGGAATAGGCGCGCACGCCGCCACCCTCTGCGTGGGGACCCCCGGAGTCGTGCACGGCTTCAATACCTACGTCCTCTTCGACGAGAAAGGAGATCCCGCCCCGGTCCACTCGGTCGCAGCAGGACTGGACTACCCCGGCGTCGGACCGGAGCACTCCTACCTCAAGGACACGGGAAGGGCTAAGTACGTCTCCGTGACCGACAAGGAGGCCCTGGATGCCTTCGCCCGGCTGAGCAGGAAGGAGGGCATCATCCCCGCGGTGGAGAGTAGCCATGCCCTGGCATACGCGATGAAGCGACTTCCGGAGATGCACAAAGACCAGATACTGATGGTGAACCTGTCCGGCAGGGGCGACAAGGACTTGGACACAGTGCTGCCCATGCTTGGACTGTAGGTGGACGAACGCGGCGCGGCCTGTCAGAAGCGACGACGACTGTCCCCTGTTCGTCATCCCGAGCGCGGCGAGGGATCGCGAGAACACAGCCGATACCCCGGTAAAACCAGCGCAATAGCGAGATGTTCATGATAGAATTATTACATTTCAGAATCGCGTTTGCAGCGCACGGTTGGACCGATCGTAGCTTGCATCTATTATCAAAAGAGAGGGTGTTGACAGTGTTCGCATTCAAGATGTTTACGTCGTTGCTTCTTTTGCTGGTACCGGGTGGGGAATTCTTCGCGTTGACACCGGCGGCGCTTCAAAGCTTTTTCGAGGGTGAGACCGCCGAGATGATCGGTCATGTCATGATGGAGCAATTGTACGACCTTGATCAACTGGTGGAAGAGCGCGGCTCGTTCACTCCGGGGAGCATCCTCGCGGGCGTGACGGCGGGCGAATTCGACCCGGAGGAGACGACCCTCGAGCAGAGGGCGAGAATGGGGGATATGTACGCCCAGAACGACCTCGGGTTGAAGTACAACCTGGGAGACGGCGTGCCACAGGACTATGCCGAGGCCGTAAAGTGGTACACCATGGCGGCGGAGCAGGGACTCGCGGTTGCCCAGACGAATCTGGCCTGGATGTACGAGAGCGGCAGCGGAGTCGCCAGGGACATGGCCCTAGCCGCGGAGTGGTACACAAGGGCGGCCGACCAGGGGCACTCCCGCGCCCAGAACAACCTAGGGGTTCTGTACGAGCACGGCAACGGAGTGGAACAGGACCTCTCGAATGCCGTCAAGCTATACAGGAGGGCCGCCGAGCAGGGAAACCTGAATGCCCAGACGAACCTCGCCTACATGTACGAGCACGGCAGGGGCGTGAAGCAGAACGACAGAAGGGCCGTGGAGTTGTACACTAAGGCGGCCGAGCTGGGGCACTCCCGCGCCCAGAACAACCTCGGGTTTCTGTACGAACACGGCAGGGGGGTCCGACGGAGCGAAAAGAAGGCCGCCGATTGGTATCGCAAGGCCGCGGAGCAGGGAAACCCCTATAGTCAGACCAACCTGGCATGGATGTACGAGAGCGGCAGCGGGGTTGAAAAGGACGAGTCGAAGGCGGTGGAGCTCTACCTGCTGGCGGCGGAGCAGGGGCACGCACGAGCCCAGACCAACCTGGCATGGATGTACCAGAACGGGACCGGCGTGGCCCAGAACGACGTCGAAGCTGTCAGGTGGTACAGGAGCGCCGCCGAGCAGGGAGACCTCAGGGGACAGTGCAACCTTGGATGGATGTACGAGAAGGGCAGGGGCGTGGAGCAGAGCGACGAGGAGGCCGTCAGGTGGTACAGGTCGGCCGCCGAGCAGGGGCACTCCACTGCGCAGGCCAACCTCGGCTGGATCTACATGAACGGCAAGGGCGTGGATAAGGATATCCAAGAGGCCCTTAGGTGGCTCGCAATGGCCGCCGACCAGGGCAACTCCTCCGCGATGTACAACATAGGCTGGCTGTGCGAGAACGGCGACGGGGTCGACAAGGACCTCAAAAGAGCGGTCAAGTGGTACCGAAGAGCGGTCGAGATGGGCGACAAGATGGCGATGGACGCGCTCGAAAGGCTCGGGGAGAAGTGACGTAGCGGGGGCCGTACAAGCCCGCTTGCGCTTCACCGGAGACGGTGTTTTTACGCGACTTGTGCGAAGGGCCGCCCTTCACTCTTTTCCGGCGTCCGTCCTCGTGCCGACCACCTCCGGAGCTCCGTCCCCTCTCAGCCGGTCCACCAGAAGGCGAACTTTCTGCGACTCGCCCCTGGGCGCGACAAGCACGGCATCGGGCGATTCGATTACAAGAAGGTCACTGATCCCCACCGCCGCGACCAGGCGACCTGTAGAGAGAAGGAGGGAGTTCACGCACCCCTCGGCGACTGTCCGCCCCATAACAGCGTTGCCCTCCCCGTCCCTCTCCAGGAAGTCGTACAGGGCGTCCCAGGAGCCTATGTCCGTCCAGGGCGACTCGAGCGGAACGAGGGCGATATTCTTGATCCGCTCCAGCACTGCGTAGTCCATCGAGATCGACGGCATGCTGGGGAAGACCTCGAGGAAGGCTCGGGCACCCGCCGGAAGGACCTCCGCCACGTCGGTCAGATGCTCGGTCAGCGCGTCCAACATTGCACCGACCGTGAACATCAGCATTCCGCCGTTCCAGAAATACCTTCCGTCTTCGACATACTCACGAGCTTTTTCGGGCCCCGGCTTCTCGACGAAGCACTCCACCTCGCGCCACTCTCCGCGTTCCATACCCGCCCGGATGTAGCCGAAGCCCGTATCCGGCCTGGAGGGAGGGATGCCGAACACGACTATCCTGCCTTCTCGAGCCGGCGAGGACGCCGCCAGGACCGCCTTCTCGAAGAGGGAGAGATCATCTATGACATGGTCGCTCGGGCAGACGAACACCAAACTCTCTCTTGTCGCGCCGCACTCCTCCATCAATCTCAGCAGCCCAAGGGCTATCGCCGGGGCCGTGTTCCTCGGGCACGGCTCCTCCACCACGAAGCTCTGCGGCAGCTCCTCCTCCAGCTCTCTAGCCTGCACAAGGGCGGTCGCGCCGAACCTTACCCCGGACAGCACCCTCGTTCGGGTCGGACCAGCAATGCGAAACACGCGTCGCAACGCGCCCTGATAGAGGCTCTCCGTGTCCAGCTTGAGAAACTGTTTCGGCCTGTCGTCCCTCGAGAGAGGCCAGAGCCGGGTTCCAGACCCGCCTGCAAGGACGAGACAGTAGGTATTCTTCAATGTAAAAACTCCGTTCATCTGATCTCGGGGGCGGCTGAAGGCCCCCGGTAACTAAAGTTTAGCATCAAAACAGGAGCATGACGACTCCAGTGGGCAATCCCGCGATGGCTAAAAAAAGGGCCCTCCACAATCGGAGGGCCCGAGTGTCTTGAAGCTCCGTCGCCCCTACTTCATCTCCACTCCTATGCCGCGCTCCTCGTCGGTACCGGGCACCAGCGAGTCGCCCAAGGCCGCACAGATCCCTGCCACCGCCATCGGGGTTTTAAGGATGGCCCAAGCCATGCCGCCGAGCGTCTGCATAACCTGGCTGTACTCAGCGCTCATGAAGAGCTCCTGGTTGTTCTCGATCCACCCCGGAAGGCCCAGGGCCATCAGGAAGGCGAAGCCGACAATAAGGACGTTGCGCTGGCTGCCCATGTCGGCGCGCATAAGGACCTGGATCCCGAGGGCGCCTATCGTGCCGAACAGGGCGATATAGGCCCCTCCGATGATCGGGGAAGGCATGGTCGCTACGAGAGCGCCGAACTTCGTGACAAAGCTCATAAGAATCAGGATGACCGCGCCCGTGCGCACCACCCAGCGGGAGGCTACGCCTGTGAGGCCTATCAGGCCGATGTTCTCCGTGTAGGAGGTGGTTCCCACCGATCCGAAAAGGCCGGATAGGACGCAATTGAGGCCCTCTGCGCCGATGCCTCGGCTGATAGTGGCCTCGTCCGGGTCGGGAAGCCCCGCAGCATAGGAGACCGAGTGGTAGTCGCCGATCGACTCTATCGTGACGGCGAAGAAGCCGGCGAGCAGCGCTCCGAACGCCAGGAGGCTGAACTTTGGTGCGCCCCAGGGCATGAAGATGTCAAGCCTGTACCAGGGAGAGGCGATGACGTTGGTCATGTCGATGTGCGCCGGGTGCCCCTGCGGGAACACCCCGGCCTTGGAAAGGCCGAAGCAGATGAGGTAGGTGATGACGATCGACGACAGTATGGCGAATATGTTGGCGTACTTGTTCTTGCTCACCAGACCGAAAAAGAAGACCAGGAAGACGACCAGCAGCGAGGCGGGCCAGTAGTTGGCCGCGTTGGCCTGGATGGCGGTCGGGGCCAGGGAGAAGCCTATCGCCATTATCGTCGGGCCTATCACGACCGGCGTTATGACCTTGCGGACGACTCCGATAAGGCCCGTGTAGCCTATAATCGACTGCAGGATGCCTCCGGCTATGAGGCCCCCTCCGATGTACTGCATAACTACGTTCGGCCCCATGGCGCCGTATGCTCCGATTATCGTCATTACCGACGGGATGAAGCTGAAGCTGGACCCCTGCACAATAGGCAGCCCCGACCCGAGTTTCGGGTGGGTCTGGATCAGGGTGCAGACGCCCATCCCGAAGTAGACGCACGATATGAGCATCGCAATCTGCCCCGGATCCATGCCCATCGCGGGCCCGAAGATCAGGGGGACGAGTGTCGTCGCACCGAACAGGGTGAGCACGTGTTGCGCCCCGGCGAGCACCATCACCGGAAACGCGGGGATATCGTCCACTCCGTAGACCAGCTGCCTCTTTGCCATTGTAAAAACCAGCCTCCTCACTTGAATTGTTGACGCACCAACTGTTATTGACCCAGGCTTGACGCCGTGAACAGGGCCACCGGACCTGCGCCTCACCCCCGTGTCTCGGCCCCGGGAATTCAAACCTCGGGTCAATATTACACCGGAAGCCGGAGTTTTGCACGGGGCTTTTCCAGGAGCGCAGGTTCAGGATCATAGCATCCACGGTGAAACCAGCCGGCGCGGAGACGCTCGTTCCAAGATGGAGGACGCGAACGCAGGGCATGGCCCGGCAAAGGAGCGGACAGCCCGGAAGGGAGTCCTCTCGGTCTCCGATCCGGGCTGTCCGCGTCGGCTGGGGCGTTGTTCACGCCCTTTTGTTGATCAGTTCTTCGAGACGAGTCCCCTTACGGCTTGATCCTCATCATGAAGACGGCCTTCTGCTTGTCGGTGTCGGCCCTAAGGATGATGCCCTCCTTGTCCTTCGGGTTGTGGAACTCGTCAATCGTGAGTGTGGCGTGCAGGAGCTCCAGATCCTTCGTCTCCTCGAGGGCGTCGCGGATCTTGACGGGATCGTCGCTGCCCGCGCGCTCGATGGCGTCCTTCGCCCAGTAGACGCAGTCGTACGCCATAACCGCGTTCATGAACTCCATGCACTCGGTGCCGGTCTGCTCCTCGTACTTGTTGAAGAAGTCCTCGAGCACCGGGTCGAACCGGTCGACGTGGCTGACCCAATAGGTCTCGCGCATCCCGTCCCCGGCTACCTCCCACATGAAGTCGCCGTAGCCGTCGCCGCCAACGATCGGCACCTCTATGCCAAGGTCGCGGGCCTGCTTGATCGCGAGCGGGAGGCACTTGCCCATCGTCGGGAATATGAGCACATCGGGGTCGGCCTCCTTGATGGTGGTAAGCTGCGCGCGGAAGTCTACGTCCTCCCCCCTGTGGCCCTCGTCCGCCACGATCTCCCCGCCGTACTCAAGGAAGGAGGCGATGAAGAACTCGCGAAGCCCGTGCGAGTAGTCGCTGGACACGTCATACAGCACCCCGGCCTTCTTCTTGCCGAGCTCCTTGGCCGCGAAGACCGCGATCATGCTGCCCTGGTAGGGATCGAGGAAGCATATCCTGAAGTTGTAGGGGCGGACATTGCCATCCTCGTCTACGGTGACGAGGGGGTTCGTCGGAAGGGTTCCCAGATGTGCCACCTTGCCGCGGTTGAACACAGGGGCGGCTGCGATGCAGAGGCCGCTTCCGCTGGGTCCGATGGCCACGCAGACCTTGTCCTGCTCGATCAGACGCCTGGCGGCGTTGACCATGTCCTCCTGCCGGGTGCGGCAGTCGTACATGATGACCTCAACGGGCCTGCCGAGTATTCCGCCGGCGGCGTTGATCTCATCGACGGCTATCTTGACACCTTCGACCTCAGCGACGCCGTAGGCCGCGAAGTCGCCCGTGACCGTTGCTATCTCGCCGATCTTGATCGGCTCTTCGGCCAGCGCCGGGGCCGCCATCAAGCACAGGACAAACAAGAGCGCCGAAAACTTCCAGACCTTACTGAAACTCATCATTTCTACCTCCCCATAGATTTTGTGATCTTGGTGCATGGAACAGTTACACCAGGGAAAAGGCGGACTAACCGCCGACCCTCCTTCGTTGAGATGAGCGAAAGGGTCGCAAAACACCCACTTTGTACTCATCAAAGTGTATGATACTACATCACGGCCATTTTCGCATCATGTTTTTAGCTATTTTTGGGGAAAAGAGTGTATACATTGAATCATTCGTCTAGGTACGAGTCGAAATAGCCGGATATATAGACGACAGGCGTTCCCTTGTCGCCCGACCCGGAAACCAGGTCGCAGAGGGAACCCAGCAGATCCGTCAGGCGGCGCGGCGTCGTGCCCAGTGCCGTCTTGGCGGACAGATCCATATCGTCCTTGTGAAGAATGGCCTCGCGAACCGCCTCGTCCGGAGACCTGTCGCCCGCGTTGTCGGCGACGTACTTGAACTTGATCTCCTTGGGAAGGCCCCTCAGCCCCTCCGTGAAACCGGGGGAGACCACCGGATCGGCCAGCTCCCAGATCCCGGCTGCCGGGTCCTTGAAGGCGCCGTCGCCGTAGACCAGGGCCTCTACTCGCCTGCCGGTCCTGGTGTACAGTTCGTCCGACAGGGCACGGGCGAAGGACGCGCTGTCCCTTGGGAAGAGCTTGAGGGACTCCTCGCTGCTGAAGTTCGCGCCCAGAAGGCCGTACTCCTCGTTGTACCCCGTTCCGTCGGTCCGGGGCGACGCGCAGAACTGTTCCAGGGTGAAGACCGTGGCGCCCGCCCTCTCCAGTATCTCCCTGTGGAGAGACCTGGCGTGGATGCCCGCGACTACTATCGTCCTGGAGAAGCGCAGGGCCGAGAGGGGGTTGTTCGCGAAGTGTATCTCGATCTTCTCCGGGTTCATGCCCTTGTAGTAGCTCACATAGTCCACCCCGGTGAAGGGGTGGGGATAGCGGCCGAAGACCTCGTCGTACTCCCTCTCCGAGAAGAGGTCGCCCTTGAGTTTTACGCTCTGTCGATAGAAGTTGCTTGGCTCTATGAGACGGTTGCCCACCTCGTCCGCCGGGTAGGAGAGCAGTATGTGCAGCCGGCCCCTCACCCCGCGCGACAGTGCCAGGAGTATCTGGCCGAAGCGGTTGCGGCTGAGAAGCGGAAAGGCCAAAGCGATGTCCCCCGCCGGGACCAGTCTTTCAACGTCCTCGGTGATATCGTCCAGCGTGACGAAGTTCCCCTGCGAGCGTGCAAGCAGGGACTCCGTGACGCCGACCACGTCTCCGTCCCGGAACTCGAACGGATCGCGCGACGACCTTGAAGCCCTCTCCAGCTCGTCGCACACGATCCTAACCAGGTCGTCCGACCGCTTGGTCAGCACGGGCAACCTTATTCCTCTTGCGGACACTCCGGTACAGCGCATATGCGCTTCATTCCTTCCGTCGTCGAATCGCCCGTCGAAAGCCGGGCGCGCTAGTCGGCACAGGCCGAGCGGCATAATAATAGCCTACATGCGGCACTGCGGTCAATCTTGGGCCTGAAGCGCGACCGCGGCCCTGGAGTCGAAGGATAGGCGGATCTCCTCCCCCTCGCGCCACATTCTCTTTCCGGGCACGAAGGGATCGAAGGCGACGACCGAGGCGCCCCCGGCGATCTCCACCGAGTACTCCATCCTCCCGCCGAGGAACGTCGCAGAGAGGATTCGGCCCTGCACTCCCCCCTCGTCGACCGGATTCAAACTCTCCGGGCGAACGACGACGGCGGCCATGTCCCCCTTGGAGAAAGACTCTCCCTTGGCCGCCCGGACGGGGAGCAGCCTCCCCGCGACGTCCACTGAGAGAGAGTTCCCTTCTACGGATGCCACGGTCCCCGACAGGATGTTGGCCTGTCCTATGAAGCCCGCGACGAAGAGCGACCGCGGGTCGCTGTAGATCTCCATCGGCGAACCGATCTGCTCCACCCTGCCCCTTCTCATTACAATTATTCTGTCGGACACGGTCAGGGCCTCGGCCTGGTCGTGCGTCACATAAAGACATGTCACGTCGAGGCTCCTCTGAATCCTGCGGATCTCGGCGCGCATGTGGATCCGAAGCTTCGCGTCCAGGTTCGACAGAGGCTCGTCCATCAGCAGCACGCGCGGCCGCAGGACCAGCACCCGCGCCAGCGCGACTCGCTGCTGTTCCCCTCCGGAGAGGCGATTCGGCAGGCGGCGCTCCGCCTTGGAGAGCCCGACCAGATCCAGTCCCTCGCGCACTTTCTCTCTTATGACGGACGTGGAGCAGCCCTTGACTCTCAGGCCGTAGGCGACGTTCTCGAAGACGCTCATATGAGGAAAGAGAGCGTAGTTCTGGAATACGAACCCTATGTCGCGCCTGTTGACAGGCACGTCCGTAACGTCCAGTCCATCGATCGCGATTCTGCCCCTCGTCGGCGTCTCGAAGCCTGCGACCATCCGCAGGGTCGTGGTCTTTCCGCAGCCCGACGGGCCCAGGAATGTGACCATCTCGCCCGGTTCGACCCTGAGGGATAGAGAGTCGACGGCCAAGACCTCCTCCTTGTCCTTTCTGAACGTCTTCGTGACGTCCGTCAGCTCCAGAGCTACCGCCACAGTCCAGCGCCTCCCTCTTCGGAGATTCGGCCCGCGGCGAGGCGGGTCAGCCCCGCCAGAACGGCGGCGGCTATATATACTATCAGTATCAGGATCACGGAGAAGGCGCACGCCTGAGCAAACTGGAGCTCTGTCATGCACTCGAGTATCCGTGTCGTAAGCAGGGTCCATCGTACCGAGACCAGGAAGACCGTGGCGCTTATCGCTGTCATGGAGTAGATGAATAGATATCGCATTCCCATGAGCACGGCCGGGATTATCAGTGGCACTGTCACTCGGAGGAAGGTCCGGGCCGAGCCCGCCCCCAGGCTTGCGGAGGCCTCCTCTATCGAGGGGTCGATCTGGTGAAGTGAGGCTATCACCGCTCTTATGCCCGCGGAGTGGTAACGGAATATGTAGGCCGCCACCAAGATCGTCAGAGTGCCGGTAAGCAGCAGCGGCCGCTGGTTGAACGCGATTATGTAGGCTATGCCCACGACCGTGCCGGGAAGGGCGTAGTTGAACATGGATACGAACTCCATCGCGCGCCTGCCGAGAAATCGCCTTCGCTGAACGAGGTATCCGGTGAGGACGGCGAGAAGACCGCCGAGCGGCGTGACCACCGCCGCTATTATGAGGGTGTCGGCTATCGCCTTTCTGCCGTGCGTCAAGACGTAGCGGAAGTTGTTCAGGGTCAGACTGTTGTCAACGCCCCAGACCTTGACCACCGCCCCCCAGAGTATCAACGAATACAGGTAGAGTATGAATGCGGTAAGAGAGAGGCACAGGGCGAGGATCAACCTCTCGACCGCCCTCCCCTTGCTCTTGAAGTCCGATCTGCTACCGCCCTTGCCCGACACAGTCACGTAGCTCTTCCCGCCCACCCAGAAGCGCTGAAGGAAGTAGACGGCCAAGGCCGGGAAGAGCAGCAGGAAGGAGAGGGATGCTCCGCCTCTCAGGTCGTACATGCCGGTGATCTGCAGGTAGGCCTGGGTCGGCAGTACGGGGAAGTTATGCCCCCCGAGCACCAGGGGGGTGGCGAAGTCCGCCAGCGAGCTTGCGAAGAGCAACAGGACGGAGTTGGCCATGCCGGGTATGGACAGAGGCAGGGTCACGGTGCGGAACACTCTGCCCGGCGATGCGCCGAGCGAGAGTCCTGCGTCCTCGAGGTTTGGATCCATCGCCGAGAGCACGGCCGCCAATGTCATGAAGGAGACCGGAAAGTAGGTCAGGGTCTCCGACAGCCAGGTGCCCCAGAAGCCGTAGAAGTTGATATTGCCCAGTCCGAGCATGTTAAGCAGTATTCCGTTGGGCCCGAGCGAGAGGGTCAGGGCTATGCTGCTGGTGAACGGCGGCGATATCAGGGGAAGGGTGGTCACGCCCCCGAGGAACCACTTCATCCAGGTCGGCATGGAGATCCGAGTGACGGCGAAGGCGTACATATAGCCCAGGAAGGTCCCGGTCACCGATACGGCCGTGGCCAGCCAGATGCTGTTCATGAAGGCGCTCCGGAAATACCTGCTTCCAAGCACCGCGGCCAGGTTGGAGAAGGAGAGGCGTCCGTCGGAGACGAACGCCGTCAGAAACAGCCTTAACGCCGGGTAAAGCACGAATACTGCCAGTGAGAGCCATATCGCCACCAGCGCAGGTACAAGGGCCGGGTCGCGCTTCATTGTTGACGTCCACGACTGCGCTCGCGGCGCTGGCGCGGAATTTTGTCTCATCGTTGCGGCCTCCTTGAAGGGCCGGTGAACCGCTAAGCCGCGGCGCGCCGGGCCGCCCGCCGCTCCCTGAAGTTCCAGTAGAGCGAGTACACAGCCGGTATGGCCAGAAGGGCGATTATACCGCCTGCGACCAGGCCTCCGATTGCGACGAAGGCTATCGGCTGACGGAAGACTCCTCCGTCCCCGGTGCCCGCCGCGAGGGGAACCATCGAGATCACCGCCGTGGCTATGGCCATGAAGAGCATCCTGAGGCGAATCTCGCAGGCCTTGGCCACCGCGACCGCCCCCGGCTCCCCTTCGTCGCGCCGCCTTATCTCGGCATAGTCGATGACCACGATGGAGTTGTTGACCACCAACCCCACCAGCATTATAAGGCCTATGAGGGCGAACATCGACACCGGCACTCCGGCCATGAGCATGGTCGGAATGACCCCGAGCGCGGCCAACGGCACCGACAGGGTTATGACGAAGGCATAGAACCACGACTCAAGTATCGCCGCGATTATGATGAAAGTCAAAGCCACGGCTATGAGAAGCGCCTTGCCCAACTCGGCGAAGTTCTCCGCCATGAACTCGGCCTCGCCCCCGAATCTCAACTCGTACCCGGGCGGAAGCTCCAACCCCGCTATCGCCTGTCTGGCCTTCTCTATCGCCTCTCCCGCCGAGATATAACGCACATCCGCACCCACGGTCACAGCCTTGCGGCGATCCTTGCGGACGATCTCGGTCGGGCCGTCGCGCCACTGCACGTCGGCGAACTCCTTCAGAGGCACCAGCCCGTACTCGGTCATGATCGGCAGCTCCGTAACCTTGAAGATATCCTTGGCGTACTCCGGGTTTATCCTCGCCTTGATGTCGTACTCGTACCCTCCCTGGCGGAACTTGCCCGCGTCCATCCCGACCAGGTATCCGTAAACGACCTGGGACAGGGTGGTCATATTTATCCCGAACTGGGATAGACGCCAGCGGACGGGCAGGATCTGAAGCTCCGGCTTTCCCATCTCGACGTCTATCTCCGCGTCGATTATTCCGGGGACGCCCGATATTCTGCTCTTGATATCCTGCGCTATACCGTACAGGGTCTCCAGATCCTCCCCGTTGATTATTATGGAGATCGGCTTCATTCCGCCCATACCTCCACGGTACCCGCTGACCGTGCCGTCCACTCCCGGCATCGAGTTGACGAAGGGGCGCAGCTCGTCCGCCATCTCGACCGTCGACGGGCGCTCCACGCCCTTCTTGAAGTAGGCCTCGATCGACGCCTTGTGCGTCCCCTGGTTTCGGCCGGACGCTCCCACGGTGGATACCACGAACTCGACCCCCGGCAGGGCGCTCATTCTATCCTCTATCTCCTTGGCTCGTGCCTGTGTCTCCTGGACAGGGGTGTTGCATGGCAGGGAGATCTCCACCGACATAGCTCCGCTGTCGGCGTTCGGCATGAACTCCATCCCCAGAAGCCCTCCTGCCTTGAAGACACCGAAAGTGAGGGCGAGGAAGAGGAGCACTGTCGCTAGCGGCCTGCGCAGGGCAGCCTTCAGAAGGAAGAGGAAGAGTCCCTCGAAGCCACTGTAGACCCAGTCCCACCATCCGCACAGTATTTGCCCGATGCGCGGAATTCCGGAATCCGGCTTGAAGCGGGCGGCCATCGACGGGGTGAGGGTCAGGGACACCCACAGAGAGAAAAGAGTGGCGTATACGATCGTCATGGCGTACTGGACCAGGAACTGCCCTGCGATTCCGCTCATTATCGCCACTGGCAGGAAGACGCCAAGGTTGGTCGCGGTGCCCGCGATGACGGAGAGCGAAATCTCCGCCGTCCCCCTCTCCGCTGCCTCCTCCGGCGAGTACCCCATGTCCCTGTACCTGAATATGTTCTCGATTATCAGGATGGCGTTGTTGACCAGCACTCCCATCGAGATGGCCAGCCCTAGGGAGCTCATTATGTTCATCGAGTACCCGTGCATGACCATTGGGGTGAAAGTCGCAAGGAGGGCCACCGGCATCGCGATGGCCACTATGAAGGTGGCCGAAAAGCGCTTGAGGAAGAGGTAGAGCACCAGCGAAGTCAGGAGAATGCCGACACCCATGTCGCGAAGTACGTTCGTGACTGTCGACTCCACGAACAGGGAGTCATCGTAGGCTATCTCGGCGGAGAAGTCGGGCATCGTCTTGAGCAGCTTGTCCAGCTCTTTCCTGAGCAGCTTGCCTGCCTTCACGACGTCGGAGTTCGGCCTCGCGCTTACGCGCAGCTGCACAACCGACTGGCCGTTCACGCGCGCGATCGAGCGCACGTCCTCCTCCGCGTCCACAATGCGACCCAGGTCGCGCAGGCGGACCGGGTTGCCGGACGGAGTGGGAATCATGATGTTCTCAAGATCCTCGACCTTGTCGAACTCGCCGACGAGGCGAAGCCACGTCTCGTCCTTCTCCTGGGTGATATATCCCGACGGATTGGTCACATTGTTCGCCGCGACCACCGCTGCCAGGGTCTGGATGTTGACCCTGTGCTCGCTGAGCGAGACCGGGTCGAGCAGGATACGTATCTGGCGAACACGACCTCCCGTGACGTCTGCGCGCCCCACCCCCTCTACCCTCGACAGGATGGGGACGATGGTGTCCTCTATAACTTTTCGGGCGTCTTTCTCCGGCAGATTGCTGGTGAAGGAAGCTATCAGGAAGGGGAAGGCGTTTATGTCGACCTTGGCGAAGATGGGCTCCTCCACGGCGGTCGGCAGCTTGTACCTCGCCACCTTCACCTTGTTGGAAATGTCGACCAGCGCCAGGTCTACGTCGACCTCCACCTTCATCTCCAGCAGCACCAAGGACATGCCTTCCGCAGAGTAGCTGGTGATCTTGTCCAGCCCCTCGAGGTCGGCGATCGCGTCCTCGATGGGCTTGGTGACCAGCCTCTCTATCTCGTTGGGGCTGGCCCCCCTGTAGACCGCCCGGACCAGGACTATGGGGATGTCAACCTTGGGAAGCAGTGCCACCGGTATCTTGTTGTAGCTGCTGATGCCAAGCAGCAGGAACACGAAGACCATCGCCCAGGTGAACACCGGGCGCTTGATGCTGAAGCGGATCAGGCCTCTCATGACTGCTTTTCGACCCCGTCCCCGGTTCCGTCCAGAGGCTTATCTCCCGTCGGCCCGTCATCCGCGATCTTCACAAGCGCTCCGTCGGAGAGCATGTTCCTACCCCTGATCACGAGGAGATCTCCCTCGTCAAGGCCCTCCAGTACTGCAACGGCGCCGTTCTGTCCTTCGCCTGCGACGATCTCCCTGAGCTTGGCCCTGCCGTCCTCGACCACGTAGACGGTGGCCCTGTCCTCCCTCCTCTGAACCACGTCGGAGGGGATGACGACGAGGTCCTTCTGCTTCTCGACCAAGAACCTGGCCTCTAGGTGAGTCCCCGGAAGCACCTCCAGCCCGTTCAGCCCTACCACCACCGCATACAAACCGGATCCAGGAGCGGCCTCCGGACTTATCCTCCTGATGGTCCCCATGGAGGACGCGCCGTCCGAGACGACCTCCACCGGCGTCTCCGGCGTCAGGCTCATTATGTCCCTGCGGGAGACCATGATCTCCGCCTCGAGGTCCTTGAGGTCTATGATCGTGAGCAGAGGCTTGTTCTCGCTCGCTACCTCGCCCGGCTCTATCGCTCGGGAGGCTATGATGCCATCTATGCTCGCCTTGAGCTGAGTGCGCGAGAGGGTCGACCGGGAAGCCTGAAGTCTGGCCTGCTCCCCCTTCATTCGAGAGTGAGCCTGCTCCACCTGGGCCTGGGAGACACCGCCCGACTTCTGAAGCTCCGAAAGACGCTTGTACTCCCTGACAGAATCCTCGTAGCTGGAGCGAAGAGCGGCCTCCTGAGCCCGCTGGTCCTGAGAGGAGAGGGTCAGCAGCACCTGCCCCGCCTTGACCCTGTCGCCTATCTTGACATGCACCTCCTGCACTATCTCCTTCACATAGGTGGAGACCGACTGGCTGCGTCCAGCCTTGGCCTGTCCGTAGTAGCTGCGCCAGATCTCCCAGTCGCGCCGCTTGATTCTCTCGACGTCGACCGGGACGGCCGGCTCCTTCTCGGCCTCGAGAGCCGCCGTGTTCGCGGCGGCGGCCTCAAGCCTCGCATGGATCCGAAACACCATGAGAACCCCTCCGGCGCAGATAAGCACGACCCACAACAGAACGCTCAACCTTGAAAATAACTTCTTGACCATCGCTCCCCAACCTTTCAAAAACATTTAGACCAACAGCAAGACGGCTTCATGTCGGAGGTCCGCCGCTCCTCCCACGGCACAGGAAGCCGTGAAAGACGCACCCTCCGCATCCGGTCGTACTACGGCGAAAGAACCCTTCTGTACATATCCATCGCGAACTCCACGAATTCCTTTGCGTCCACCTGATCCTCGTCGTCGAGCCTGTCGAACAGCCACGAGTCCATCGTGTGACCGATGGCTCGCACCATCTTCCATAAAAGCTCGGGTGCCACGTCTGAGCGAAGTGCACCCAGGTCCTGTCCTTTCCTGAGGGCGTATGAGACCCACCGCATCACCCTTCTTACTGATTCGTATGCGGGGGCGCCGGGCGTCGCTCCGCTCGACGGCTCAATCAGGCTCCTGGCCACCTCCACAGTCTTCATATTCGAGACAGCGAAGTCGAGCGCTTTCCTGTAGTATGACCCGCACACATCCCAGAAGGCGTCCCTGTCATCCGGTATCTTCAGAGTGCCGACCGCCTCCAGGAACTCCCGCTCCACCTCCTCGAGGACCATGCCGTACAGACTCTCCTTGTTCTCGAAGTAGTAGTATACCGCGCCCTTGCTGAGGCCGGAGCGTTCGATTATCCTGTTGTACGAAGCCCCCTCTATTCCGTTGGCCGCTATCTCGTCGATAGCCGCGTCTATCAGGCTTCTCCTCTTCTCTTCGTCCAGCCGCCTTAAACGCGCTCTCAAGTCGCACCTCCTAACCAAAAAATCAGAGTGCGACTGACAGGTTAGACCATCCGGTCTACTTTGTCAATAGAGGGTCTACAGGTTTTTTATCTGCCGATAATTCTCGACTACAGAGCAGCGAAGAATACCAGCGTCGCCAGCTCGGTTATCTCGCACAGCGCGCCGTAGGAGTCGCCCGTCAGGCCGCCCAGCATTCGGCACAGCCAACGTGAAAGCAGGTACACAAGGGCAGGCACTATGACCAGCAGCGGTAGTCCGCGCAGTCCGCCGAGCAGCAGCACAGCCCAAAGTGCGGCCAGCGAGGCCAGTATGAGCTGATGCCCCCTGCAGAGTGCGCGGAAGGTGTCCCCCATGCCGCCCGGCCGGGCGGGCGGGAAGAAACGCATTGCGATGATCATGCTCCACCTCCCGGTCACGGGCGCGAGCCACAGGGCTTGGAGGTGTCCGCCCAGGCCCGACAGCAGAGAGGACTTGAGCAGCAGCACGGAGGCGATCGCGATGCCGCCGAATGTGCCGAGGCGGCTGTCCTTCATTATCGCTAGGCGCGACTCCCGGTCGTAGCCGCCCCCTATGCCGTCGAAGGTGTCCGCTAGTCCGTCCAGGTGAAGGCCCCTGGTCAAGATGGCCCACAGGACCGTCACCGAGGCCGCCGCCGCCAGCGGCGAGAGGACGGCGAAAAAGAGGAAACGTGCCACGAGGTGGAGTATGCCACCGAGCACCGCCCCGACAATGGGGAACCAGCCGCATATCCTGCTGTAGTCGTCTATGGAGGCGAAGCGTTTGGGGCAGGGAAGGATCGTCAGGAAGCCGAGGGCCCCGAAGAAGTCGCCCAGCGCTCTCAATTCAACCCTCGTCCGTCAGCCCGCCGGACTCGAGGGGACCGGAGACCCCGGCGCTCTCGAAAGTGGCCATCTCGTCCAGCACCTTGGCCGCGGCCTCGGCGACCGAGATCGCGAGCGCCGCCCCGGTGCCCTCCCCCAGGCGCAGACCGAGGTCGAGCAGGGGCCTTGCGTCCAGAAACTCGAACATGTGCTCGTGCCCGACCTCCACGGACTTGTGCGAGTAGATCATGTACTCCTTGCACGGGGGGCAGAGTAGCGCGGCGATGATCGCTCCCGCGGTCGAGATGAAGCCGTCCACCACCACCGGGATCCCGAGCGATGCGGCCCCGAGGATGCAGCCCGTTATTCCCCCTATCTCGAAGCCTCCCACCTTCGACAGCACGTCAAGACCGTCGGTCGGGTCCGGCCTGTGGAGCGCCAGCGACGCCTCGATCACCTCCACCTTGCGCCTGAACCCCTCGTCGGTCAGCCCCGCGCCCCTGCCCGTCGCCAGCGGGACGGCGACTCCCGTGACCGCGCACGCTATCGCAGTGGAGGGCGTTGTGTTCCCAATGCCCATCTCGCCGGTGCCGAGTATGTCCATCCCTGCTTCGGCCTCCTGGAGCGCGGCGGCTATGCCGTTCTCTATCGATTGAACCGCCTGCTCGCGCGTCATCGCCGGCCCCTTGAACATGCTCGCGGTGCCGCGCGCGACCTTGCGGATCTGCAGCCCCTCCGCCGGCTCGAAGTCATGATCGACGCCCATATCCACCAGGACAACCCTCGCTCCGACGTGCCTGCCGAGAACGTTCACCCCTCCCCCTCCTCGGAGGAAGTTCAATACCTGCTGAACCGTGACTTCCCTCGGGTACAGGGCGACTCCCTCGTCCACAACCCCGTGGTCGCCCGCCATCGTCAGTATTACCTTGTCGCTTATCACGGGGCGAGCGGTTCTCATTATCCCGGCGAGCCTTACGGAGAGCTCCTCCAGCCGTCCGAGACTCCCCTGCGGCTTTGTGAGCCGGCCCTGGCGGCTGCGTGCGGCCTCCATCGACTTCCCGCACAGGGGCCTGATTGCGTCGATCGTTCGCTGAAGAGATGTCATTTTTTCTCCTTATCGTCGTCATCCCGCCAGGCGGGAGAGTGCAAAACGGTGCGTGGACTACTTCAATCTCTGCGGCAGGCCCGCCACGAGCAGCCAGACCTCGTCTGCCTCGCGGGCGGCGGCCTGGTTGGCCCATCCCAGGATATCGCGGTAGAGCCTGCCCAGCCGAGACGACGGGACGACTCCGCACCCCGTCTCGTTGGACACCAGTATCAGGTCGGCGGACGATCGTCTGACCGCCTTGAGGCAGTCGTCCACCCTACTCAGCAGCTCATCGGATGCGCCCCCGTAATCCTTCTCGGGGACCGTGAGAAGCAGATTGCTCACCCACAGGCTGAGGCAGTCCATCAGCACGACCGTGCCCGGGCCAAGCCCCTCGAACTCCTCCGCCACGGAGTAGGGTGCCTCCACGGTGCGCCATGTCCCCGGCCGTCGGGAGCGGTGCCTTGTTATCCTGTCGGCCATCTCCGCGTCCCCCGGGCGGCGTTCGCAGGTGGCGAGGTAGACCACGGCCCGTCCCTCCGCTTCCATCTCCAGCGCTCGCTTTTCTGCCCATTCGCTCTTGCCGCTTCGCGCGCCCCCCAGTACGAAAACTATCCTTCCCATCGGCCCCTCCTCCGAAACTCGCCGAGTTTGAGCACCAGGAGGTCGTTCTCCGGCTCGGCGCGGACGCCGACCCTGACGTAACCAGGCAGGCCGAACGACGTGCAGTCGCGTACCAGAATCCGGTCCCGCCAGAGAAACTCCTTCAGAGCCTCGGTGTCCCCCGCCTTGAAGAGCACGAAGTTCGCGTTGGGCGGCAGCGTCTCGTACCCGGCGCGCCGAATCCCTTCCGCCAGTCTCCCGGTCAGGCGTATGACTTCCCGCCATTGAGCCTCGTAGAAATCCTCCCTGCGCAGTGCCTCGGCCCCTGCCTCCTGGGCGCACGAGTTCACGCTCCACGGCGGCTGCAACGCCGCCAGGTGTCCGATCAGCCCCCGGTCGCCTGCGACATACCCCAGCCTGAGCCCGGTCAGCCCGTAGTCCTTCGTCATGGAGCGCATTATCAACAGGTTCGGAGAGGGCAGAAGGTGCACGAGCGACGCCCCGGACGGAGCGAAGTTCACGTAAGCCTCGTCGAGCAGCAGCAGCGCTCCCTCCTCCTCGCAGGCGGCGAGCAGAGCCTCGGCCTCGGCCCCCGAAGGAATCGCGCCTGTCGGGTTGTTCGGCGAACAGACCCAGACGAGGGACGGACGTCGATTCCTCACCTCGGATAAGAGTCTCTCCGCGGGGAAGGCAAACCCCTCCTCCTCGAGAGCCGGGACAGGGACGAACTCGGCCCCTGCGAGCCGGGACGCCACCTCGTACTCCCCGAAGGCGGGCGATGCGGCAAGCGCCGTGTCCCCCCTGTCGCAGAATGCGAAGGCGATCAGATAGATGGCCTGGGCCAGGCCGTTCGTGACGAGTATGCAGTCGGCGGGCAGGCCGGTGACCTCGGAGATCTTCCTGCGCAGACCGCCGGAGGAGGAGTCCGGGTAGCGGGCTAGGGCGGCGCGCGCCACGGCGTTCAGCACCTCGGGATGAGGCGGCATCGAGTTCACCGACACGCTGAAGTCGAGCACCGCCTGCGGATCCACTCCCTCGGAGCGAAGCTGCTCGTAGTCAAGCCCGCCGTGATACGCCGCCCTCGCTCCCGACAGCTCCCTCCTAGGTGAAAAGGGCACCGAGTCCTCCGAGTGCCGCGGCGAAGGCCAGGATCATGGCCGAGCAGATGCGGACCACCCTCAGGCATCGGGCAAGCACCGCAGTGTCAAGCGGCTCGTCGCCTCCCTCTATCGAGTAGCAGTCGCGCTTCTCCAGCGTTACCCTCAGCAGCCCCGCCATAACCGACATGGTCCATCCGGCGTTGGGGCTCGCGGTCTTTCCCCTCTCGTCGCGAAGGGCCGCCACTCCCCTCACGATATCCTCGCCCGCCGCCGCGCCCGCCAGCAGCAGCAGCACGGAGGCTATCCGCGACGGTATCCAGTTGAGCACGTCGTCCACCCTTGCCGCGATCTTGCCTCCCCATTCAAAGTCGCCGCCGCGATAGCCTATCATCGAATCGCAGGTGTTTATATAGCGGTAGAAATATGCCCCCGGCAGACCGAACAATGAGTAGAAGAACAGGGGCGACGCCAGGCTGTCCGTCAGGTTCTCCGACAGGGACTCTATCGCCGCCCCCACGACCTCCGAGGCCGAGAGGCCCTCCGTGTCCCTGCTGACCAAGCTCCACGACAGCTGTTTGCGAGCCTCCGGCAGATCGTTCAGGTCCACGGCCCGCATTACGCCCTCACCGGCCCTCAGCAGCGCCCCTATGGAGAAGACGCACTTCAGGAGAGGTATGGCGAGAAGCATGGCCACCAGCCCAGGGAGAAAACGCAGGAGAAGCGGAGGGAGGGAGAAAACCAAGGCACCCGTGAGAACGATGATCCCGCCGAAGATCAGCCTCTTGCGGTCGGTCACCTCCGCAGGCCTGCGGTTCCAGAAGGCACCCACGTATTTTCCCATCCACACCACCGGGTGGGCAGCCGAAGGCGGCTCGTCCAGCAACAGGTCCCACGCCGCTGCGGCGAACAGGACGACGAAAAGACTCATTATCACACCCTCCTTGTATGCGGTCCGTCGCTGTTTTTTCGAGCAGGGCCGCCAATTGGCTCCGGCTCAGCTCGTCTACTCCGGGTACCTGGGACCGCCCGGGACGACCGAGTGCAGGGAGAGCTCCACCGCCTCCGGCAGGGCCTCCCACGCGGCCTCCAGCACCGAATGAGCGTCAAGCATCGAGGATGCGGGAAGCAGCACCCCGTACAGGGTCCCGCTGTGAGCTGTGCATACTCCGTACCCGCCCAGCGAGAGCGACAGTGAACGGCATCTCTCCAGCAGCGGCCTCGGATGGATCGCGCAGCACGCAGCGGCGCTCAGAGACGCGGCCTCGCCAACCGCCTCCGGCTTGCCTCGCTCAAGCCCCTCGCGGAGAAGCGACAGGGACTCCCTGTGCAGTCCGGCCAAGGCGGCCAGAAGCGTGTCCGCATCCCTGCGATTGAACTCCTCCGTGTCCACCTCTCCTCCCTCGTCAACAACCAGCACCGCCATCGGAGGCGGAGGTCCGAGGAACTCCATGACACGTCCCTCCCTGTGGTCCAGGAGAGCCAGCCCCGGCCATGCGATGCTGTCCGTGGGCTCGACGGCAAGCGCCGCCTTCGTTGCCTCCTCCGGAGACAGCTCCGTGCCCGACAGGCGTGCTGCTCCGTGAAGGGCGGCGAGTATATCGGCAGTGCTGCTGGCGTACCCCTTCCCCTCCGGGAGCGACTCGACGCGGCTGACCGCAAGCCCCGTTGCGAAGGAACCGCCCGACAGGCTCGTCTCGAGCGCGCGGCGCGTCTTGCTCATCGGCACGGGGACGTACAGCCCCGCACCGGGAACGGAGATGAGTTCAAGCCTCGAGAATCTGTCAATGGGGCATGATACGAGGCAACGAACCCCGTCGACCAAGCCCTGAAAAAACTCCCCGCACGTGCCGGGGAACGCGACCGAGACAGCCCTCACAGCCCTGTGCTCCGGTTCCGTAGGACCACCTGAGAGCGGTAGCCTCCATCGGGCTTCGGCAGCACGGAGTTCATCTCGACGGACGGCGCGCGCCTTTTGACAAGGAAGTCGAGGCCTACAGGCCGTACTGCTGCCTTACGAGGGGCAGCACTCCCATGCGATCGATCTTCTCCACCGGGCAGCGGAAGGTGACCATCACCACGCCGGGAGCGCGTCCTATCTCTATCGCCCCTGCCACCGTGACCCGGTTCTTGACCTCGAGGACGGACATGTCGAGCGCGTCGGAAGCCCTTTCGAGGCCGTTCGAGATGGCGTCGTTCATGTTGGCGCCCGTGCCGATGAAGCATATCGGGGCATCCTCCTCCACGCCGACCCCCCACTCCTCGGAAAGGCGCTTGAGCGAGTGCCTCTCGTGGCAGGAGAGAGGCTTCGCGAGATAGGGGAGGTCCTCCTCCAAAGGCAGAAGCACGGGCCCTCCTATCTTGACCCCCTTCAGGACGTGCACCTGCAAGGTAACGACCCCCGCCACGTCCGCGGTGTGGCCGGCGATCTCGCCGTTGCCCTGGAAGGCGTGCATGTCGCCCATGTAAACCCCGCCTCCCGGCACCTTCACCGGGCATATCAGCACGGCCCCGGCGCGCACGGTGTTCACGTCCATGTGACCGTCGGTCCGGCATTCCAGCTCCTCCTGTGTTTTCGCATACTCGTGCGGGGCCCCCACCAGGAATGCGCCGAAGTCGCCCGCGTTGTGAGAGTCGGGGAAGGGCAGTGAGGGGGTGGTCCCGAGCTGCCCCATGAACGGCCTCATCCTGGTGGCGATGCCCGGCAGGTCGGCCGGCGCAAACACCAGCACTGGGTTCTGGACGGAGTTGTCAGGCTTCGCCGAGAAGCGCGCCGCGTCCGCCGCCACCCGCTCGGCCCCACCCTTGTCCAGCGTCACCGCCAGCATTCGCTCGTGGTCGAAGACGATCGTGTAGCCGTTCGAGATTATGAAGGGCGATATCTCCGCCCCGCATTCCGCGCACCGGACAGCCCCCTGTCCGATTCCCTCGAGGACAGTCTTCGGACGGTACGCGCCGCACGAGGGGCACTGCTTCGCCACGAACGGGTCCCCGCGAAAGCGGGAGGGGTCGGGCGTGGCGTCATTGCCCGAGGCTGTTGCGAGCGATGTCACCATTACGTCCTTTATCCGGATGGCTATGGCGTCGCCAGGCTCCGCCCCCTCTACCGCGACCGGTATCGTAACCTCGTGACCGCCCTTCAGCTCCGGCGTTATCATCGGCCCCCAGCACCCGGGCGCCGTGTTTGCGACGATAGTCCCGCCGTCCCTGACAGGCCCGAGCATGGGCATGGACGGATCCAGAAGACCATCTGTGAAGCTGTTGACGAAAACCGTGCATGAACCCCGCATTCCGCTCATATTTCGACACTCCTTTCCTTATCGCGCAGGCCCTCGGCCCGCGCCGCACAAAACCCGACAAACACCCTCCGTATTGCCTCTCATCTCTGTTTTTCAATCATAGCACAGACGTGCGGACCCGTGTATCAACTCATTCCATGCCGATTGCCAACCGGCAAGACGATATGCGCGGAGGGAGGACGCATGTCCCCCTCCGCGCTAACCCGTTCGTACCAAACTCACGGCTCGTTACTGCGCTACTTCTGCAGCTTCTCGATCATGTCCAGCCTCTGCTTCAACATCCAGCCGCCGAGCTCGTTGCGCATCTCCACGCGCTTGTTATGCAGCTCTTCGATCTTCGCCCGGTCGATCGGGTTCTTCCGCATCTCCGCCTGCATGTCGATCGCGATCTTCCTCATCTCCACCTGCTTGTCGCGGATCTCCTGCGGAATCTCGATGTTCGCCCACATGCCCATCATCCCTCGGTTGCGCATTCCCATCATCTGCGAATTGGCCTGCGCTCCGCCCGAAAAACCCATCCCTTTCTGCATCATGGTACCACTCTGTCCGGGCATCCCGCGGTTAGACGACCCTCTTCCTCCATGTCCACCCCATGCGAACGCTCCACCAGCCGCAGCCAATACCAAGATCGCCACCAGCGCAAAAACCGCCGTCCTCTTCATCTGTAACCCCGCCTTTCAAAATTGGTTTTGTATCGCTACAGATAGAGGATACAGCGGAAAGCCGGTGAACGCATGGTTTGAACTACCGCTCTTCCGACTGTAAGGAGTTACAATACTGGGAGGGTCTCGGCTTCGGAAAACCGATCCGGACGCCCAAGACTTGGGCTGGCGCTGGGGGCCGGAGCCGCTCGCGGGATGGCACATCTTGTCGTCATCCAGAAGCTCGAGGAGGCGAGGGGTGTGCGGACAAAAACCTGGACTCGAAAACTCGAGACAGGCGGTAGTTTAGGATGACGAGAGGGCAGTTTGGGATGGTACTTTCAATCAGAGATATTTTGCCATAAAACCAGCAGGGGTCAATCTCATCCGGCGTATACACGAGAGTATAACTCATTTTCAACAGGAACCTGTCAATAACTCCTGCCTGTGCAGGAAATTTTCGCCTTATGACATCTTTCAGTTCTGTCACGACAAATGAGGACAATATAAGCTCATGCTCTGAAAAAATGAGTGCTAGCATGGCGTTAATTCGTTCATCGGGAAACAAAAGCAGAGATACAAGCACATTGGTATCCGGCATTATCCACATGCTATTCTGCCATTCTTTCGCGCCGAAACTCCTTCATCTGAGCAACGACTGTCAAGCGCAGGACGAGGCCTCGGCCCCGCCCTGCGCATGGTGGAAACGGTGTCTTTATACCTGCCTTGCGACCTCGTAGGCGCTCCATATCGCGTGTTTTATGTTCTCTGGGTTGAGGGCGTCGCCTATCAGGTAGACCTCGGGCAGTCTTGGCGCGAGCTCTCTGTACAGCGAGTTCTCAGCACGGTAGCCCGTGGCGAGGACTATGGAATCTACGGGTATCTCCTCTCCCCTGCCGAGCTTCAGCCCCGCCCCGGTTACGCCGACTACCGAGGCCCCGGTGAAGGTCGCGACCTCGTGGAATGCGAGCAGCTCAAGCAGCATCATCTTGTTCGGATAGGCCGTATCACCTAGCATCATCAGCTCGCCCAGTCGCTCGACTATGCTCGGGCTGTGCCCCTTCTGCGACAGCCACAGGGCCAGTTCGCACCCCACGAGCCCGCCGCCGATTACGACCACCCTCTTCCCCAGAGGCTTCTCGCCCATGAGGGCCTGCCTGGTTGTCAGCACTCGCGGGTCGCCCAGGTCAAGCCCCGGTATGGGAGGAATCACCGGCTTCGAACCGGTCGCGATGAAGAGGGTCTTAGGATCAAGCCCGAGCACGTCGTCCACGCCCAGTCGCCTGCCCATCGTCACGTCGACCCTCAACTCCGCGAGTTCCCTCCTGTACCAGTCTAGCAGCCGCCTGTCGTCGATCTTGAAGTCGGGGACGGAGCCCTCTATCACGTGGCCGCCGAGCTCGTCGCTTCCCTCGAACAAGCGGACCTCGTGCCCTCGCAGAGCGCATGCGCGAGCCGCCTCCATGCCCGCGATGCCTCCGCCGACTATGACGACCTCCCTCGAGGTTTGAGCCCTTTGGATCGCGTACTCCTTCTCTCTTCCCGCCGAGGGGTTCACGGCGCAGCTGAGGGGCTTGCACCGGGCGATGCGCTTCAGGCAAGCCTCGTGGCAGCCTATGCACGGGCGTATCTTCTCGACACGGCCCGTCCTGACCTTGCGCGCCCACTCCGGATCCGACAGCAGCGGCCTTCCGAGCGACACTCCGTCGGCCCTGCCCTCGATGATCGCCCTCTCCGCCACGGCCGGGTCGCCCAGCTTTCCGGCGGATATAACCGGGACCTTGACCACTTCCTTGAGCTTCTCCGTCAGGTGCAGGTAGCACCCCTCGTGCATGTACATGGGCGGATGGGCCCAGTACCAGGAGTCGTAAACTCCGCCGTCGGCGTTGAATGCGTCGTATCCGGCATCCTCCAGCACCCGCGCGATCTCAATCCCCTCGGGGACGTCCCTGCCGATGTCGACGGCCTCTTCGCCCGGAAGGATCCCCTGGTGAAAGGCCTTCATGTAGCTCTTCAGACCGAACCGCACCATGACTGGAAAGTCCGCCCCGGCCACCTCCTTGGTGCGTTTGAGGAGGTCGACCGGCGCCCTCATGCGATTCTCGAAGCTGCCGCCGTACTTGTCCGTCCTCTGGTTGAACAGCTCCATAGTGAACTGGTCCAGCAGGTAGCCCTCGTGCACAGCGTGGACCTCGATCCCGTCGAAGCCGCTCTCCCGCGCCACCAGCGCGGCCTTGGCGAACTGCTCGATCAAGTAGTCCACCTCTTCCGTGGCCAGCTCCCTGCATGTGATCGAATCGTCCCAGAAATTCCCGATCCGCGACGGAGAGACCGGCTGGCGCGTCGCTGTGCCTGGATGCACCACTCGCCCGAAGCCGAAGGTCATCTGCAGGAAGATCTTGCTCCCGTACGCATGTATCCGCTCGTTCATCTCGATCGCCGTCTGGATGAAGTGAGCGGGGTTGTACATCGGGTCTGGCTGGGACGGCATCACGAACGGCTCCACGAGCTGCTCAACCTTCGCACACCCGGTTATCAGCAGCCCGACGTCGTTCCTCGCCCTCTCTACGAAGTATTCCACTCCGCGAGGGGTGAACCCACCCTCGGAGGTTACCAGCCCGCTGAGGCCCATAGGCGCCATCGATATCCTGTTCTTGAGCTCGACAGTGCCGATGCGCATGGGACGGAACAGCGCCTCGTACTTCATCGCGCACCCTCCTCGGCCTTGGCCATGAAGGTTTTGACCGTCTCTCTCATCAGCGCGTCGTCGGCCATCCAGGGCAGGGTGATGCAGTCCGTCGTGGACAGATTGTGCTCCGCCGCCACTTTCATCGCGTTCTCGTTGCGCGCCCACGAGCGCCTGGCCACCCCTCCCATGACGTCCCAGGAGATTCCGTTACGGATGATCTCGTCGACCCGCTCGCTACCGTCCAGTACCAAGGCGAAGCCGCAGTGGATGCTCCTTCCTATGCCCACCCCTCCGCCGTTTTGAAGAGAAACGAACGTCATGCCGCGGGCTGCGTCCCCTGCGAAGCAGTGGGCCGACATATCCGCAGTCACGTTGCTGCCGTCGCGCACGTTCGATGTCTCGCGAGTGGGGCAGTCCGCCCCTCCCGTGTCGTGGTGGTCGCGTCCTATCATGATCGGGCCTGTCTCTCCCTCGCGGACAAGTTTGTTGAACCTCAGGGAGATCGCCGTCCTGCCCAGGGCGTCCTGGTAGAGCATCCTAGCCCTGGTCCCTATGACCAGGTTGTTCTCCCCCGCGTGGCGTATCCAGTTGTAGTTGTCGCGGTCCTGCGGTGAGCGTTCCGGGTCGATGCACTCGAGCGCTGCCTCGTCGGTCCTGGCCAGGTCCTCGTCCCTGCCGCTGAGGCAGACCCACCTGAAGGGCCCGTACCCCCTGTCGAACAGCTCGGGGCCCGTGATGGCCTCGATGAAGTCGGGGAAGATGAAGCCGTCCTTCTTGTCCCTTCCGTTGCGCGACAGCTCCTTCACGCCTGCGTCGAACATCGCCTCCATGATGGAGTTGCCGTACTCCAGGAACCAGGCGCCCCTGCCGGTGAGGGTTTTCAAGCACTCCCAGTGCCGCCCGAGGCTCTCGTCGACAAGTGCCTTGAAGCCGGCTCGGTCCTCGGAGAGCAGACGTCTGCCTTCGTCGTAGGATAGCCCCTGCGGGGTGTAGCCCCCGCTGTAGGGGATGTGGCAGGAGGTCTGGTCCGAGATGATCTGAGGCGTTATGTCGTGTCTCACCAAATGTTCAAGCAGGTCGACCGTGTTGCCCCTGTAGGCGATAACCAGCCCCTCTTTCTTCTGCAGGGCTGCCATGGCCTTCTCGGTCACGAGGTCCAGGTCGTCCGAGGCGAAGTCGAGCCAGCCGCGCTCCAGCCTCGGGTCTATCATCGCGTCGTTGACCTCGGCGATGATCGCGACGCACTTGGCTATCTGAGCGGCCTTCCCCTGGGCGCTGCTGATGCTGCCTATGCCGGCCGTGACGTAGAGCACGCCTCTCAGGTCGTCCCCGGTGCCGACGCCGGCCTTCCGGGCGGCGTTAAGCAGCATGTTGAAGCAGCCGTGAATGATCCCCTGCGGGCCTATGAAGAACCAACCGCCGGCGGTCATCTGCCCGTAGTTGGAGACTCCCATCGCCGCGGCCGTCTCCCAGTCGCGGTAGTTGTCGTAAGCTCCTACCATAAGCCCGTTCGTGGTTATCACCCTCGGCGAACGAGGGAAGGATTTGAATATGCCGAGCGGATGCCCGGAGTGGATTACCAGTGTCTGGTCCGGCTCCAGAGCCTGCAGGTACTTCATGACCAGCCTGTACTGGAGCCAGTTTTGGAAGACCTGCCCGGACTCTCCGTAGGTGACCAGTTCATAGGGATAGAGGGCGACATCGAAGTCCAGGTTGTTGTCTATCATCACTTGAAGCGCCCTCGCCTCAAGGCACTTCCCCTTGTACTCCTCCACGCTCCTGCCCCAAATGCGCCCCTCCGGCCTGTAGCGGTAGGCGTAGATCCTGCCGTACGTGATCAGCTCCTCCATGAACTCCGGCGCGAGCTGCTCGTGCAGATGAGCGGGCACATAGCGCAGCGCGTTTTTAAGCGCCGTCTCCGACTGGTCCGGTGTGAGGTTATAGCCTCTGCCCGGCGCGCGGCGCACTCCCTCGACGAATGAGGGATAAGGGGGAAGCTCGTCATCAAGTCGTATCTTCATGGCCCCCCGCAGGTCCATGGAATCAACAGCGTTCATCTTCTCGACCTCCCGTGCGTTCAATCTTCGCCCATAGAATGTATGCCAAAGAGCTCGAATTGAACATCCTCATTAACCACGATAGGCACGGTGCACCGAGTAGTATGAAAGGACTATTGCATGCGGACGCGGGCCTCTACAGGCCGATGTACCCCTTGCGAATTGCGTACTTGGTCAGCTCGACCGTGTTCTTCAGCCCGAGCTTTTTCATTATGTTCTGCCTGTGCGACGCGACCGTGTTGACGCTCAGGTGCAGCCTGTCGGCGGTCTCCCTGTTGGTCAGCCCTTCCGCCAGCAGGCTGAGCACCTCGATCTCCCTGGAGGAGAGCTCCTCCTCCAGCAGCTTCTGCCTGCTCCCGGACAGAGAGATCAGGAACATGTCGGACAGTATTTTCTTCAGACAGTCTCCGATGTACTTCCCCCCGGAGCTGACCATGCGCACCGCGTCCTCGAGCTCCTCGAATGCACAGTCCTTCACCAGGAAGGCGGAGGCCCCGGCGCGGAACATCTCGTAGACGAAGCCGGCGTTCGCGTACATGGAGAGGGCGACGACATTGATCGAGCTGTCGAAGGCCTTTATCGCGACAGTGGCCTCGAAGCCGTTCATCACGGGCATCATGACATCCATGACAACGATGTCGGGACGAAGCTCCCGGGCCATCCGCACCGCCTCCTCTCCGTCAGCGGCCTCCCCCACGACTTTCATGTCCGGCTGCCTCGACAGAAGCGCCTTGAGCCCGTCGCGCAGTATCTGGTGATCGTCGGCAATAAGTATGTCCATTAGACCACCTCCACGGGGAAGGAGAGGCCGATCCAGGTGCCGTCGTTCGGCTTGGATCGAATCTCCATCACCCCTCCCATGAGGGAGACCATCGTCCTGAGGCTGAACAGTCCGTATGAGTTCGCCGACAGGCAGGCCCGGTCCAGAAGGTCCGGGTCGAACCCCCTGCCGTTGTCCGACACGTCGAGCAGCACCCGGCCCTTCTTCTCGGACAGGCAGACGCTAGCCTCGTCAGTCCCCGCGTGCTTGACCACGTTCATCAGCAACTCCTGGGCGGAGCGGAAAATGAAGGCTTTCAGGTTGTCGTCCAGCTCCTTCGGAAGCGGGTCGCTTGTGAAAGATATCTTAAGCCCGTGCTTCTTGAAGAATTCCTCTTTGAGGCAGAGGATGGCCTGCTCGAGCCCGAACTCGTACAGCACGGGGAGCCCCAGGTTGAACAGCTGCGACCGTATTCGGTTCAACGTCTCGTCCAACGTGTTCACGACCCTGTCTATCCCCTCCTTCACCTCCGCGCCCTCCACCGAGTCTCCGAGCATGCGCAGTTTCAGCTTGGACAGGGCCAGGTTTTGTCCTATCGAGTCGTGGATCTCCAAGGCGATGAGCCTTCTCTCCCTCTCCTGGGTGACGGACAGGGCGTAGGTCAGCTTGCGCAGGCGCTCCAAATACTCCCTCTCTCTCTCCTCCGCTCTCTTCCTGTCCGTGATGTCGAAGAAGGCGCCGATCAGCCCCGTCACCTCCCCGTCCTCGTGTATCAGAGCCTTGTAGAAGGCCGTGTCGTGGAAGGTGCCGTCGCTGTGAAGCATCTGCCTCTCCTCCATCAGGCTGTTCTTTCCCTCCGCCATCATCTTCCTGTCCCTCTCGAAGTGCTGCTCCGCCCTGTCCTTGTCCACGATGTCGAAGATGGTCCTTCCCAGTATCTCCTCCTCGTCCTTGCCCATGAACTCGGCGAAGGCCCTGCTGCAACCGAGGTAGCGCCCGTTCACGTCCTCGTAGAAGACCGGAACCGGCAGCATCTCCAGCAACCTCTCGGTGAACCTGACCTTGCGTTCGAGCTGCTCTCGCCCGCTTCCAGCGTGTTCTCCCGTCTTCATGGATATAATCACCCCACCTCTGTGTTAGTATCATTATACTATCGGCGGGAAGCCGCGTTCGTATCAAAAAAGGATGGAGCCCCCAAGTGAAAGGTGATAACCTAGTGGCGTACGAGGAAGCCCCGCTCAGTATGCCGGTGCTTCCTCATCACGAGATAACGAGGAGGAGAAAAGATGAAAAAGTCGGTTTTCACAGCGATTGTCGTCTGCGTCTGCGTTCTGTTCGCGGCCGGGGCAGCGTTCGCCGCGGAGTTCACCATGAAGGTGGGGCACGTGGTCCCGGAGAGCTACCCTCACCACATTGCCGCGGTCGAGTACCTGAAGCCCTACATCGAAGAGCAATCCGACGGCAGGATCGAGGTGGAGCTGTACCCGAACAGCCAGCTCGGAGGCGACCGCCAGCTCTGCGAGGCCGTTCAGATCGGCTCGCTGGAGATGGCCTTCCCGTCGACCACGATACTCGCGGGGTTCATTCCGGAGCTGGGACTCCTCGACCTCCCCTTCCTGTTCTCCACCCGCGACGATGTCTACAAGGTCGTGGACATCGACGGCCCGGTGGGTTCCGTGTTGGCCGCCAAGGCCAGGGAGCAGGGGATTCACCTGCTCGGCTACGCGGACCTCGGGTTCATGAACCTGTCGAACAGCGCAAGGCCGATCACGACGCCCGAGGACGCAAAAGGCATTAAGATCCGCGTCATGGAGAACCCGGTCTACATCGACACTGCGATGGCGCTCGGGTGCAGCCCGATAACGATGGCTTTCGGCGAGGTCTACACGGCCCTTCAGCAGAAGGTCATCGACGGCCAGGAACACAGTGTCAACGTGGTCAAGAACATGAAGTTCGAGGAGGTTCAGGACTACCTCAGCCTCACAAGGGAGGCCTACTCGACCATCTCGATCATAGCAAGCGAGGCTTTCATGGACTCCCTCCCCGACGACCTTCAGGACGTGGTCAGAAAGGGAGTCGAGCTCTTCTGCAAGGAGCAGGGTCGGATAAACTCCGAGCAGGAGGCAACGAACCTGGCCTACCTCAAGGAGAAGGGCATGAAGATCAACGAACTCACACCGGAGCAGAGAGAGCTTTTCGTCGAGGCGACCGAGGAGGTCAGGAAGAAGCACGCGCAGCGAGAGGGAAGGCAGGAGCTCTACGAGCAGATCCTGACCCTTTTGAAGTAGCGAGAGTTGGGCGGAGAGCGCGATGAAGTCATTTTTGGACAGGCTGGAGGAACACATACTTGTCGCGGGGCTGGCGGTGCTGGTCTTCATCGTCTGCCTGCAGGTGACCATGAGATACTTCTTTCACACAGGGCTCACCTGGAGCGAGGAGGTCGCGCGCTTCCTCTTTCTGTGGTTGGTATGGCTGGGCGCGGCCTACGCGGCCAAGAAGCGCGCTCATCTGAGGATCGAGGCCTTCACTCAGAAGCTCTCCCCCGCCGTCCGAAGGAAAGCAGACTTCATCGCGCTGATCATCTGGATCGCCTTCAGCGCGTTTCTCACCTGGAAAGGGACGGAGTTGACCATGATCCTGATCAAGAGAAGGCAGATCTCGCCCATCCTCGAGATAAGGATGGCTTGGGCGTATGCAGCTGTGCCGGTGGGCGCGGGGCTTATGTTCATCAGGCTCCTCGCCCATCTTAAGGCCGAGTTGACAGGCACGACGGAGGTACCGAGATGACCGGGACAGGCGTCATAATACTGATAATATTGGCCCTGATCGCCTTAACAATGACGATCGGCGTGCCGATCGGCATCTCGGTGGGCTTTTCCACCGCCGTGACGATGTACTTCATGAGCAACACCCCTTTGATATTCATAAGCCAAAACGCCTTCACAGCGCTCGACTCCTTCCCCCTGCTGGCCCTGCCGCTCTTCATCCTCTCGGGTAACCTGATGAGCTACGGAGGCATCTCCAAGAGACTCGTAAGGCTGGCTGACAGCATCGTCGGCGCAGCCACCGGAGGGCTCGCGATGGTGACTGTGATGGCCTGCATGTTCTTCAGCGCGATTTCCGGATCGTCGGTGGCCACTGTCTCCGCCATCGGCAGCTTCATGATCCCGGAGATGAAAGAAAAGAAGTACGACGAGGGATTCGCCGCCGCTCTCACGGCGTCGGCCGGTTCCCTGGGCGTCATCATCCCGCCCAGCATCTCCTTCGTGGTGTACGGCGTCATGACGGGCGTTTCCATAGGGGAGATGTTCATAGCGGGGATAGTCCCCGGGCTGCTGCTTGGCTTCGCTCTCATGGCGGTCGCCTACGCGATATCCAGGAAAAAGGGATACGCAAGCGCGGAGTCGGACCTGGCGAGGAAGAGCTTCCTGGCCTCGTTAAAAGACTCGTTCTGGGCGATCATGGTGCCGGTGATAATACTGGGAGGCATCTACGGAGGGGTCTTCACCCCGACCGAGGCCGCCGGGGTGGCGGTCGCCTACTCTCTCTTCGTCGGACTGTTCGTCTACAGGGAGCTAACGGCGCAGAAGCTGTACTCCGCCTTTCTGGAGACTATGCTTGTGAACGGGGCGGTCACGTTCATGATCGGGCTTTCGATGGCGTTCGCGCGCTTCTTGACCATCGCCGGGGTACCGAAGTACATGACCACCACGATACTTGGCTTCTCGCAGAGCGGGGCCGTCACGCTGCTGCTGATAAACGTGATCTTCCTGGTCGTGGGCTGTTTCATCGACAACCTGTCCGCCGCCATAATACTGGTCCCGATACTGCTTCCTATAGTGACCAGCTTCGGGGTCGACCCGCTGCACTTCGGGATAATCTCGACCGTGGCCCTAGCGATAGGATTTGTCACACCCCCTTACGGGCCGAACCTCTTCGTCGCTTCGGCCATCTCCGGCGTCTCCATCGAAAGGATAACCAGGCATATCTGGTCGTTCTGTGCGGCACTGGTGATAGTCCTTATGCTTCTCACCTACATACCCGCGCTCAGCACGGGGCTGGTGCAACTGGTGTACAACTGACGAACCCCGTGAGCAGGGCTTTTGCAGGGAACGCCGGTCGCTCGTACCGGCGTTCCCTGTGTTGCACGGCCACGTCTGTGTTAAAATCTTACCGTCTATCTTGAGTGTCAATCATTTTCAGAAGGTCGGTGAACTGTCATGAAGAAGTTTTTTGCGGTCTGTATTTGCGTGGCGGCTGCCGTGCTGCTTATCAGCCCGGCCGCTGTCGCGGAGGAGCGCTCCTTGGCGGACGTGCTGGTCTACGCGATAGAGGACGCCGCGGAGCTGGATCTGAGCAGAGACAACATGGAGGTCGAGAGCTACAATGTCGACATCTCGACCAAGGACGAAAAGTTCATGGGGCTGCTTCGGGCCAAGCTGCGCCTGGCACGCATATTCAACGAGCTCTCCTACCAGGAGGAGGGTTTCTCCTTCAGGAAGGGCTACGAGCTCGTGCGACTGCTGATGGAGGCGGCGGAGAGCGGGTCGCACGACATAGCCGGGTCCCCCTTCAACCTGGGCGACTATATCGTCTTCCAGATAATCCTCCCGCTGGAGTTGGAGCCTCTGATCAGGGAGCTGCCCGTCTATTACGACGCAGTGATGTCGGTGGATGACTGGGAGGAGAAGTTCGAGTTGATCCTTGACACGGACGACGGGTGGGGCCCGCAGCTCAGCCGCGGAAAGACCTTCCACTTGGCCGGCTTCCCAAAGGTGAACAAGAAGAAGGAGTATCACGCGGCGGTACACGTCGAGACCGACGACATCTACTACTCCGAGGGGGACTCGTCGATCGAGGCATGGCTCTACTCCTTCTGGATGAGACGCTACGATGAAGGATCGATACACATTGTAAAGACCGTCCTTGACTGGCTCAACGACCGACTCGACGAGCTCGAGGACGCGGTCGGCTAGACGGTCGAAGCATGATACTGATGAATTCCGCCCTTCCGCGAGGGAGGCTTTTCATCCTGGTGCTCGCGGCGGCCTTTTTCCTATCCCCGGCAGTCTGCCGCGGACAGACCGGCCGGGAGTTCAGGGGGACAATCGACCCGACGGACAACGGTGCGAAGCTCTTGGCCATGGTCGTCTCCCTGACAGACCCGGAGTACGCGGAGGTCAGGATGGACGAGCTGCCCAACGCCACGGGAGCGGTGCGCGACCTCTCGATCCTCGTGCAGGGAGCGAACGTGGGAGGCTTCAGGGTGGAGAAGTTCGCGGTGGAGTCGTCGTTCCTCGAGATGAACCCGCCGTCGGAGTGGGTCGTAGGGGATCCGGACTCGCTGACGGTGCGAAGCGCGCTCCGCACCAACATGGAACTCCTTGCCCTCGAGAGGGACATAAACGAGACCTTGGTCAACTACGCCGGCGGTGACTGGCGCCGCATCACCGTGGACCTCAAGCCCGGAAGGGTGGAGGCCAAGGGGCACTACAGCTCCGGGGGGCTCGGCATCTTCGCCGAGGTGACCACGAAGCTGGAGATAAGGCAGGGCAAGCAGATATGGCTCAAGGACACGTCCATAAAGATAAACCACGATGACCAGACGGACGTTATCAGGAAGGAGCTCGCGAAGATCCAGCCCGTGGTTGACATTGGGCAGCTTCCCTTTCCAGTCGTGCTCGCGGTGCTGGACATCGACGAGGATAAGGTCCTGTTCTCCACCCGCACCCCCCCGAAGCAGACCGAAGGCTTGGTCTACCGCTACACAAGGGGCTCCTGAAGAAGAAGCCCGCAAGAGAAGACGGGCGGGGCCGGTCGATCATGACCCGCCCCGCCTTTGTTTTTACCGCTCCATCGCGCCTCGGGCGGCCACCACCCCGCTCGCGGCCGCCTGTATTATCCCCCTGCTGACCCCCGCGCCGTCCCCCGCCATGAAGAGCCTGCGGACCACGGGGACCTCCAGGTTCTTTCCGAGCTCCAGCCTTAGCGAGTAGAGCTTGATCTCCACCCCGTACAGCAGGGTATCGTTCTGGTTGACGCCGGGCATTATCACGTTCAGAGCGTCCAGGAACTCCACCACGTCGGTAAGGTACCTGTGCGGCAGCACCAGGCTCAGGTCACCTGGCTGGGCGGTAGCGGTAGGCGTGATCATCCCGCGGTCGATCCGCGACTGGGTGGAGCGTCTGCCGTCCTTCAGGTCCCCCAGCCTCTGGACCAGTATGCTCCCTCCGGCCAGCATATTGGCCAGCTTGGCCACGTGTGTGGCGTAGCCGATGGGATCGTTGAAGGGCTGGGTGAAGTTCTTCGTCACCAGTATGGCGAAGTTCGTGTTCCTTGACTTCACGTTCTTAAGGCTGTGCCCGTTGACTGTGACCAAGTCGTGCCCCTTGTTGTACTCGTACACCACGAAGCCGGACGGGTTCATGCAGAAGGTCCTGCACCGGTCGTCGAATGTCGGGGTGTTGTACAGGCACTTGATCTCGTAGAAATGCCGAGTTATGTCCTCGCAGACGCTGTCGGGGACTTCAACCCGGACACCGATGTCCACCGGCATTGATGCTATGGGAATGTTCAGCTTGGCCACCACGCCCGCGAGCCAGGAGGAGCCCTCCCTTCCAGGCGAGACGATGACGGCCCCGCCCCTCAGGACGGTCCCGTCGGCCAGCACGACTCCGCGCGCGATCCCGTCCTCGATCAGCAGGTCTTCGACCTCCGTGCCCATCATTATGTCGCACTTGTCCTTGAGGGCCTCGTACATATTGCCGAGTACCACCCGCGACGCGTCCGTCCCTATGTGGCGGATCCGCGCGGGCAGAATCTTTATTCCCACGGTCGAGGCCTTCCTGATCGTATCTCGGATCACCTCGCCGGAGGGCTCGTAGACGTTATTGTCCGCGCCGTAGTCGACGAAGACCCTGTCCACGTGGTTTATCATCTCAACGAGGGCCTCCTCGCCTATGCTGTCCTCCAGGTTGCCGCCGAACCCGGTGGTCAGAGTCAGCTTCCCGTCCGAGGCGGACCCGGCGCCCCCCCATCCCGATACTATGCTGCAGGAGGGACAGTTCAGGCAGCTCTTGCTTGCTCCCTCGACTATCGGGCACTTCCTGTCGCGTATCAGCTTCCCCTTGTCGATTATCAGCACCTTTTTCCCGCGCTGAACGCACTCCATGGCCGCAAAGATACCCGCAGGCCCTGCGCCCACTATGATTATGTCGTGCATGGATTATGCCCGCTCCTTCCCCGGCACGGCCTCGCACGCCTCTCCGCGAGGCCGCGTACTCACCTATCTCTGTCTTTTATCGCCGTCTCCGGCCCCGCCCTTGAGCCCCATCCTGACCTTCGAGAGGACATCCAGGTACTTCTTCCTCTCTTCATCGCTCTTATCGTCGATCGAGGTATCGGTCTGAATTCTTCCCATCTTCACGAGAAGCTCTATGGCCCTGATGTCTATGCCAATCTCCTCGGACAAAGCCTGGGCGGAGACCTTCCTGCTCCTGCCGGACTCGGAGGCGGCATCCCTCAGGTAGCTCCATATCAGTTTGTATATGCCGTTAAGCTCCTCCTCGCACGGTGGACAGATCGGTATATCCTGCTCCTCTTCCCCACTGATCCACGCCTTGCCGCAATACTCGCACACTCTAAGCGCCATGAGCATCACTCCCTTGCGGTCCGTTCTACGGCATCTGTCCTTTCAACGCGTTTCTGACATCCTCGACGAATCTGTCCACTCTATCGGGGGTGTGAATGAACGCCGGGTCGCCCAGATCAAACGTCATGCAGGCCGAGGACGAAAGGTCGATCTCCGAACGGACGAAGTCAAGAAAAGAGGAGTATGCGTCGTACAGGGAGCGCCAGTACTCCTCCCCCGCATCGATCTCGTCCTGTCTCCCTCTCTCGTGTATGCGGCGCAGTATCTCCTTGAAGGGACAGGAGAGCACAACTATCAACCTTGGCATCGTCAGGTGTTTCAACAGGGAGTCGTACAGCATCAGATAGGTCCCGAACTGGCTGTCTCGGAAGTACCCGAGCTTGTAGTACAGGGTCGCGTATATCTTGTCCCCGAAGACACTGCGGTCGAGTATGTACTCATCCGATTCGGACGCGCAGAGATACTGTGCGAACCTGTTCACCAGGAAGTTCAACTGCATCGGAAACGCCCACCGTCTCTCGGAGTGAAAGCGGCGCAACAGGTCGTACTGATCGCGAAAGTCCTCGGGCATTACGCGAAGGCCGAGCCTCTTGGATAGAAGGTTTACCACGGTCGACTTGCCGCTGGCGGTCATACCCTCGACGATAATCTGCACTCTCCCCATAATCTTCCTCCTATGCCGGCGTCATGGGACGAACGGCGCCAGGATCGTCCTGTCGCCCCCGGCTTTTTTTGCATCCTCCAGAGCTTTCTCGGCCCGTCCAGTGAACTCCTCCACCTTCATGGTCCTGCGGAACTCGGCCACGCCGATGCTGGCGGTCATCCTTCCGTCCTTGAGGAGTCTCATGCCTGCCACAAGCTCGCGGATGCCCTCCGCCTCCTGGAATGCCAGGGGGCCGCTCATCTGAGTCAACACGGCAAGCGAATCGGCCCTCCACCGGCCCAGGTAGTCGGTGATCCTTATCCTGCCCTTGACCGAGGCGGCGAATTCGTTCAGCAGAGCCTCCTTCGCCTCCGTTCCAAGATCGGCCGTAACTCCTTCAATGCCGTCGAGATAGATCAGGATCAGCGACATATTTCTTTTATAACGCCTTGTGAGGTCGATCTCCGCGTTCAGCAACCGCTCGAAACCGAGCCTTTCCGGCACGCCGGTCTCCTGTTCGGGTTCAGCGCCGATCGCGGGTTCCCTGAGGCCCTCCACGTCCGGAGGCGCGTGGAGCTCGGGCGGTATCTCCCTGCTCATCGTGCTGAAGATGTATAGAAGGCAGGGGCGTCCCTCGGAGACTATCCTATCGACCGAGAACGAGACAGGAATCGACTCGCCTTTGGAGGAGCGGAGAAGAATCCTCCCGTCGCGAATCGCACCCTCCTCATCCAGTCGGCGCAGAAGGGAGCGTTTTGATTCCGCGTCCATGACCAACCCCAGGTCCTCCGGGGCTCTTCCCGCAACCATGGAGTCGGCGCGGCCGAGCTTCTTGAGGAAGGCCTTATTGCACTGAAGCACCCTTCCGTCCTCAAGCGAGATCATCATCATCTCCGACGACGACATGAACAGCCGGCGAAACTTTTCCTCCTCCGCGCGGCGCTCCCTCTCCAGTTCCCGATGGGAGGTCCTGTCGGCCGCCACGATAGTAAAGCCGGACACTCTTCCATCGTCACCGTGAAGGGGGGCTACCGAGAAAAACAGGTAGAGTTCGCCGGACTCCTGCCCCACCCGAGTCGCTTCGCCCCTTCCAGCCCTGTCAAGGGCGGTGCGGAAGAGCTCCCCCTGGACATCGTCCGGCAACATATCGACAAAGGACTCCCCCGGGCCGGGATGCCCGCCCCACAGGGCTGTGGAGGCGAACTCAAAGCCCTTGGTCATGAAGACAACGGCACCGTCCGCATCCAGGGCACATAGAAGAGCGTCCTCGCTCTCCGAGAAAAGAGACCCGAAAAAGCCGGCGTCGGATGGATCCGATGTCGCAACCGCCGCCCTCTCCTCGGGCACCTCCGGGATCTCAAACCTCTCCGCGTCCTCCTCGGCTTCCGGCGTCTCCGGCTCCTCTGGTATCTCGTGCAGGACGTACAGCAGACTCTCGGCCCCTCCGGTAGTGATGGTGGATACGAGCACGCTCGCCCGTGCTACGTCTCCCGAAGCCATCCTTATTTCCGCCTCGAAGGTATCCATGCGGTTGCCGCCTCGAATCGCCTCGACGAGATCGTCCCTGTGCCCCTGGTCAGCGAAGATGCCCAAATCCATGTCAGTAAGCGCCGGTAACTCGTCCTCCGGGAAGCCAGTCCAGGAGAGTAGAGAGGATGAACATCGCAACGCCCGTCCATCCACTATCTTCGTCACGAGCATCATGTCCGAGGAGGACGAGAAGAGACGATCAAAACTCCGCGCCTCGTTATATAGCTCTCTCTCAAGGCGGCACTGCTCTCCCGTGTCCGAGAGGAGCAGGGAGACCCCTTTGAACTCGCCGTTCCTAGTGTAGACCGGCGTGAAAGCACAACGGTAAAGAGCTTCCCCCGCCTCGATGCTGGTGGTGGCGGGTTCGCCTGCGCAAGCCCTGTCGAACGCAAGGCGAAACGGGTCGGAGGGGCTCATGGACTGCCGCAGCCCGGGCAGCCTTTCGCCCTCGGACGCGGCGACTCCCCATATGGTCGAGGACTCTTTTCTAAACCCCTCCGTCATCAGGACGACTGCTCCCTCCCCGTCCATCCCGCATAACAGCAGGTCCTCCCTCTCGCGGAGAAGAAGGTCGGCGAAGCTATCCTCCGTCGCCTCCTTCCGAGGCGGAACGAGCTCGTGTCCCGTGGTGAAGTGCACGGCCATCCCCTGGTAGAAGCCGGGGACGAAAGCGCACTCGATCAAACGCTCCCGGCCATCCTCCGAGTGGATCGGAAAGGCCAGGCGTCTTGTCGACGGGGCCTCTCCCTCGTCGGGGGAGAATACCTCGTCCACAGAGGTGACGAACCCCGGGGCGACGTAGTCGGTAAGCTTGAACCGGGGACGCTCTCGGAGGGAGAAACCGAAGAACTCCTCCCCCCTTCTGTTCATGAAGAGGACCCTGCCCTTGAATAGAACCATAAATATCAGAAGGGGGCTGTCCAGAATAGCCAAGTATCGCCTCTCCAGATCGCGGAGAGCCGACTCCTCGCGCTTCCAGCGCGTCAGCTCCTTCTCGAGGCGGAGCGTCCTGTCGCAGTAGCCCTCGGAACAAGAACCGCCCATGGTGGTCCCGCTCTCCGCCCGGCCAGTCTCGGCAACGCCTTGAGAACCGTCCAGCATACCTTCCATCCCTTCCCTTCCTCGTTCAAGGGGAGAACCACACGCCTACTTCTTCATCATGCGAAACTGGCCGCCCGAGCAGCCCTTCACGTCCGTGATGCAGATGAATCCCTTGTTCTTCGTATGAGCGACGATCACAGGAATATCCTTCCTGCGGCAGATCACCTTCACTATCGTCCTGACTCCGTCGCGTCCCCTGCCGTACAGGACCGTTGCGCCGAAGCCGTCGGCGCGTATGGCGTCTATCATCCTGTTGGTCTCCTCGTTCCTCTCCATTATCAGTTCGAGGAAAGAGTACGCGTTCATCAGCTTCTCCTCTAACAGGGAGCCTACGTAGTTCCCCGTGGAGAAGCCCGCGCAGTAGACCAGCATCTGAATTAACGTAAGCTCCCGCCCTCCGCCGATGATTCGCCCCAAGGCCGTGAGGTATATCATCACCTCGAAAAACCCGATCAAGGCGGCCAGCGCCCTCCTGCCCCGGACCAGGAAGAGAATTCTCACCGTTCCGCAGCTCACGTCCACAATGCGCGCGCAAAAGAGCAAAAACAGTCCCAACAAATCCATTATTCAGCTTCTCCTCGGAAGAATCCCGACACAGAAGATCCCCCCCTATTATGTCGCGTTATGGACATGCCACTATAATAAACGAAGAGAGAGCAAAACCGCAATCTACGGGATGGCGGTAACTGTCGTCGGGATGATGGCTCTCTGGCAACAGTCAATGGCGCGAGCGTCGGGAACCGCAATATGCGATTCCTTGGCTCGCGCCCATGCTGCTATGATTGCTTATCCGAGGCTTTAGTTCTTTTCCTCTTCCCCGGATTCATCTTCCTTCTTTTCGTCCTCGATCACGACTACCTCGTACTTCTCGCGGAGTCGCTTAAGCTCGCCCTGATATGCCTCGGACTGCTTATCGTTCAGCATGGAGTCGGCCAGCTGAGCCTTGACCTCGTCGAAAGGACGGATCGACTCCTCTTTTCTCTCCACGAGCTTGATCAGGTGAAGGCCGAACTGGGTCTTGACTGGCTCTTTCGTGACCTCGCCCACTTTCATGGCGAAGGCGGCGTCGGAGAACTCCTTCACCATCTGACCCTCGACGAAGAAGCCGAGGTCTCCCCCCTGCTCCTTCGAAGGGCAGGTCGAATGCTTCCTGGCTGCCTCGTCGAACGACATCCCCCCGTCGAGGTCCTTCAGGACTTTCTCCATCGCCTCCTCGTCCTCCACAAGGATGTGGCTGGCGCGGACCGACACCGGAATCTTGAAATTGTCCTTCTTCTCTTCGTACTCCGCCGCAACCTCCTCGTCGGACACGGAGACGTCCTTGATTATGGCGTCCACGGCGAACTGGCGGACTATGTCCTTGCGGATCCTGCTCATCATGTCGATGAACTCCGGGTCCTTCTCCACCTCAAGCTCATCGCCCAGAAGGGCGAAAAGCTCGACGTTGACAAGCTCCTCGAGGATCGCCCGCCTGCCCATCTCGTTGTCGTACATGGCCGCCCTCTGAGGATCCAGCCTGGAGATGACGCCATTTACATCCTTCAGCCTTATCTCGCTGCCCTCCACGGTAGCAAGCACCGCATCCGGGTCAGGCAGAGAGTCCTCGGCGGGACTCTTGTCCGACTCCGAAGCAAAAGCGACGGACGCGACCAGGAGCATCAGACAGAGCGACGCGCACACCAAACAAAAGCGTTTCATCAAACTACCTCCCTATGGAATATACCGCACTAAGTCGGGACAAAACGTGGAGATTCTACCACAAATATGCCTGTGACCGCCACGGCATCTTAAGGACATGCGGCATATTCGCAACTGCTACGGGTTTCCCATCCCCCAGGCGATCACCGCTATCACACCCGCCCCGAGAAGGTCGCACAGGCCCTTGAACGGGCTGCCCGAACGAAAGCGATTGATCCCGAGCGGAACCAGGATCAGCGAACACCCGTACAAAATATACGGTGCCATCGACTGAAAAGAGCTCATGATCAACACCCCCTTGCGCCACGGCCGCAAAATCCCGACGAACCGAGCCGGAGGCGACCCTCTTCCGGCGCGGCATTCACTGCCCGCTCCTTCAGCGAAGGCGCAGCAGGGTGAACTCATCCTCGGAGAGATCCATCCACAATAGCCTGTCGTTGAGCGTCTTTCCTCGACCGGCAAGCAGCTTAACGGCCTGCGCGCACTCAAGCGCTGCGACAGCCGCGGCCGTGAACGGCGGATTCCCCGTCTCCTCTTCGATCCCCCTGTCGGACTCGCCCGACAGGTACTCCCCAAGGTTCCGCTCTCCGGGCATGACGACGCCGACCTGCCCCCAGAAGCCCCCTATCGCACCCGAGACCACCGGTATATTCCTGATCCCGCATTCGGAGAAGAGGAGGCGTCTTGCCCCCAAACTGTCCAGACAGTCCATGACAAGATCGCACCTCTCGAGGATGCTGTCCGCTGTGAACTCGTCGAACATGCACTGACGTCCCTCGGCCTCTATGGCGCCGTTCACCTCGACCGCATGCTGGGCAGCCGTCCTGGACTTCGAGGCCCCGAGGTTGGACTCGGTCGCCAGCAGCTGGCGATTGAGGTTGGTCTCCTCGAACACGTCCCCGTCGACGAACACCAGCCTCCCGACGCCCGCTCGCGCCAGCAGATCCGCAACCAGGCCCCCAAGCCCGCCGCAACCGATAACGGCCACGGCCGATGAGAGCAGGATTATCTGCCCGTCGATGCCGATCGTCCCCATGTTCCTCACGTACCTGGAGGGGACGTAACCGTTCTGAAGGCAGCGGATCTCGGCTTGAAGGGGCGTCAGCCCCTCTCTTTCAGCGGCCTCGCGAACCTCAAGCGCGGACACGACCAACCACGCCCCCTGTCGATCAGCCTTCAGAGGAAGAGAATCAAACCAGCTCAAAACGCACACCTCCCGCACCTTCGAATTCAGCTGTGCAACAGGCCGTCACTTCACTTCAGCACCATCTTCTTCTCCCCGGCCTGGTAGACGGCCGACAGATCCGCGTAGGTATTCTTTATCCGCTCGATCCTGCTCCTCGCCGCCTCCCGATCCTCGAGACCCTCGGCCAGCTCCAGCAGGGACCTGCTCTTGAAGTAGATATTGTCCCTCGACGGGGTCGCGCATCCGAAGACCTCGCGAAGCATCCTCAGGTCGTGCGGTATGTTGAAGTCGTCCTGTGTCTGCTCGTAGCCGAAGAAATAGTAGATCTCCCCGAAGCCGGCCCAGGCCAGAGCCGAAATGCACATGGAGCACGGCTCGTGGGTCGACAGGAAGAGACACTCCGACGGGTCGGGATGCCCCTGTAGCTCGTAGAAGAGTTTGATAGTATAGATCTCTCCGTGCCAGAGCGGGGAGAAGGCCTCGTGGTTCGTACCCGCGACCACCAGCGAGAGGTCGTCCTTCCTGAGAACCGCGGCCCCGAAGACCTTGCACCCTATGCTCACTCCCCTGGCTGTCAGGGGGACTATGTCCTCCTCGATCACGTCCAGCATTCGATTGAACAGTACCGCGCCTTCCTTTTCCACGAGACCATCTCCCTTCGATCCTCTGCTTATTCATATTGTAGCAGCAAACAGGGGCGAATTCGCCCCGCAGCTTTCCGTTTGCGCCGCGCACGGTTTTGTGATAAATATACATATATTTAACATTCCGGTCCATTGACGCCGGGCACCGAAGGGCCCGGAAAAACTATTTTGCCCCGAAGCACTGGGCTTCAGACGAAAAGGAGGCTGTTGCATCTTGAGGAACTGGAGAATAGGAGCGAAACTTACAGCGGCATTTGCAGTGCTTTTGCTGCTGTTTGCGGGCGCGGGCGCGTTCAGCTGGACAAACATGAGGAGCGTGCGAACGGAGGCTCTTGGATTGGCGGACAAGCACGTCCCGGAGCTCATCGTCGCGGGGGATATCCAGAACACCGTGCAGAGTATGATGTACGAGATCCGGGGATACAACTTCACCTACGACAGGTCGTACCTTGAATCGGGCAGGGAGGAGGCCGAGGCGGTGAGCGAGGCCGTGGGCAAAGCGGTCTCCCTTGCCGAGGCCTTCCCCGAGCTGGAGTCCCTGAAGGAGAACACCGACAGGATGCAGGAGCTGGCGAATATTTACTCCAACCTGATCGACCTCACCGAGCGGGCGGTCAACACGATCGAAACTGCGAGGACAGGCGCCGACGAGAGCGCGAGGATGTTTGCGGCGAACGCCGACGCCTATATGCAGTCGCAGCAGAGCGCTATGAAAGATCAGATAATAATGGACCTTGACAGCTTTAGGCTTGCCGACCGCTTCGACAAGGTAGAACTTGTCGGCAGAATCATCACTATCATAAACGAAGTCGGGATAGCCAATCACTCGGGACAGGCAAAGCGCGACATATCAAGCATCGAGAAGGCAGTGCTTCAGTTGAACGACGTCAGCCAGCTGATTTCGATGCTCAGGAACACTTCCGTAAGGAAGGAAAACCTCGATCAGATAGACGAGATAGAGACATCGGTGGCCAACTACAGGATGGACATGATGAAGACCATCTCCAGCTGGAAGGAGCTCGACTCCATCAACGAGAGAAGGGTGGAGGTGGGCAACGAGATACTCGAACTGTCGAAGCAGGTGGTCCAAGCCGCCGAGAACGCCGCATCGGACATCACCGGCCGGACTGTATCGAGCCTCGACGCGACGATAGTGATGATGGTAGCAGCGACCGTAGCAGCGATAATCCTGGGTTCGTTGATCTCATTCGTCATGACAAGGAGCCTTACCAGACCCATAAGAAGGGTCACGGAGCTAGCCGCAGTAGCCCGCGACGGCGACTTCACCTTCGACCGCAAGGATTTCGATATCAAGAACAGGGACGAGCTGGGGCTGATGGCGGACGCTCTCGCGGACATGGTCGCCTCGCAGAGGGAGGTCATCAGGAGCGTCATGCAGAAATCCGTCCAACTGGCGGCCCTGTCGGAGGAGACGGCGGCGTCGACCGAGGAGGTCACCACGACGACGAGCGAGGTTGCCGAGAGCAACGCACGCCTCGCAGAGCATACCCGGAAGGGGCGTGAGAACGCGCTGGAGGCCTCGAAGGTCATGCTGGAGATGAGCAGCCTGATACAGATAGCCCAGACACTTGCCAGGGACGCGGATAAAAACTCGAAGGACATGGGGGAGGCGGCCTCCGAGGGCGGCGAGACCGTGGCGAAGACGATAGAACACATTGAGAGCATCAAGGACTCCGTCATGGAGACCGGCGATTTGCTGCAGCAGCTAGACGCCTACTCTCAGCGCATAGGAGTGGTCGGCGACACGATAACCGGACTGGCGGACCAGACCAACCTTCTGGCCCTGAACGCGGCGATAGAGGCGGCACGAGCGGGCGAGGCGGGACGTGGCTTCGCGGTTGTCGCCGAGGAGGTTCGCAAGCTGGCCGAACAGTCCCAGCAGGGCGCCCGCGAGGTCGCCGACCTAGTAGCGAAGATACTGGAGGGGACCCGCTCGGCCGTGGCCTCCATGGAAAAGAGCCGAGAGGGAGTCGAGGAGGGAGTCACCATCGCGCACGTTGCGGGGACGGCCCTCGGACGTATTGAGAAGGCCATCGAGAGCTCCATGGCCGATCTGCAAAAGATCATCACCACGACCGACGAGGAGGTCGCCAAGTCGGAGCTGATAATCTCGCTGGTGGACTCGACTTCGAGCGTAATGGAGCTCACGGACGAGCACGTGCAGAGCCTCGCCGCGTCCATGGAGGAGACAGCCGCCGCGATGGAGAACGTCGCCACCAGCTCCCAGGAGGTCAGCGAGACATCCGAGGAGCTGCGGAGTATGACCGATCGCTTCAAGGTGGACATGGACGAGGAGCAAGAGAGCTCCATCGTCCCGGCAGGATAATAAGCGAAGCCTGTTGTGACATCCCGGACGCAGCCGCTTATGTCATCCCGAACGCAGTGAGGGATCTCGTATTTGCTACTTTGATACAGCTAGATCCCTCCGGCGCTTCGCGCCGTTCGGGATGACACCTCGAATATCATCCCGAACGAAACGGCGCCACCCTGTCGTCCCGACTGTAGGAACCCCTCCCCTCGGCCTTAAGGCCTCGGGATAGCGAACGACAGTGCGAAGCCTCCGGCACGCAACTACCGGAAGGCTTGCTTCGCTTCGCCTGTCGCCTGCTTACGTCGCTGACGCTCCTCGGGATAAGCGATCGACACTAACGGAAAAAGCGCCCGTTCGGTCGCCTGCTTCGCGGCCAGAAGCATGCCGCATAAGCGATCGACACTAACGGAAAAAGCGCCCGTTCGGTCGCCTGCTTATGTCATCCCGAGCGGAGCGAGGGATCTCGCCCTTCTCCAGCTACGCGTCCACCTCCGCCTCTGCTGCGTGGGCTATTATAAAGTCCCTCCTGGGCCCGACTGAATCGCCCATCAGTATGTCCAGCATCTCGCCCGACTCGGCCGCGCAGTCAGCTATGGTTATCCTGCGCATGGTCCTCTTCTCCGGGTTCATCGTGGTCTCCCATAGCTGCTCGGGGGACATTTCGCCGAGTCCCTTGTATCGCTGTATGGAGTACTTGCCGCCTTTTCCAGGCAGCTCGGCAAGCTCGGATTCGCTGTAGAGCCATTTTACCGTCTTGCCCCTGGCGGCGCGATAAAGTGGTGGCTGGGCGGCGTAGACCCGCCCCTCGACCACCAGCTCCGGCAGCAGGCGGTAGAAGAGGGTCAGCAGCAGGGTCCTTATGTGGGCGCCGTCGACGTCGGCGTCGGTCATTATTATTATCTTTCCGTAGCGAAGCCGAGACACGTCGAACTCCGGCCCCACTCCGCACCCGAGGGCCTTGACTATGCTGCCCACCTCCGCGTTGGCCAGTACCCTGTCCAGCCTCGCCTTCTCGACGTTTAGAATCTTGCCGCGCAGGGGTAGTATCGCTTGGAATTTCCTGTCGCGTCCCTGTTTCGCGCTGCCGCCCGCGCTGTCGCCCTCCACTATGAACAGCTCCGCCTCCTCGGTCTTCCTGGAGATACAGTCGGCCAGTTTCCCCGGCAGAGCAGTATCCTTTATTCCGCCCGACCGTCCGCGCACCAGCTCCCTGGCCCGCTTGGCGGCTTCCCTCCCCCTGCGGGTGGCCTGCGCCTTCTCCACTATGATACGCAGGACCTTTCCGCCCTCGTTCACGAAGAAGCCGGCCAGACTCTCGTAGACAAACGTTCCCACGGCACCCATAGTCTCGCCGTTGCCGAGCTTTCCCTTCGTCTGCCCCTCGAACTGGGGATTTGGCAGCTTGACGGAGAGCACGCATAGCAATCCTTCGCGCAGGTCATCCCCCTGGATGTTGTCGTCCCCCGCCTTCAGCAGCCTCTCGTTCTTCGCGGACTCGTTGACCGCCCTCGTGAGCGCCGCTCGTAGGCCCGCCACGTGCGTGCCTCCCTCGGCGGTCGGTATCAGGTTGGCGAAGGAGAAGACCCTCTCGGTGTAGTCGTCCACGTACTTGAACGCGAAGGAGACGTCCGTGTCCCCACTCCTGCCGGAGAAGGACGGCGTCCCCTCGTAGAGCGGCTTCGTGTTCCTGGCCAGCCTTTCGACCATCGCCTCTATCCCGTCCCTGTTCACGAAGGTCTCGCGCACGACCTCCCCTTCAGGGTTAATTGTCTCGAGGGTCAGCGACAGCCCGGGAACGAGGTAGGATATCTCGCGCAGCCTGCGTTCGACAAGCTTCGGATCGAACGTCGTCCCCGCCTTGAAGATCTGCGGATCGGGGACGAAGCGCACAGTCGTGCCCGTACCGTCACCCGGGGCGGGCTTCGAGGAGAGCTCCGCCGCGACCTCCCCACGAGCGAACTCCATGGAGTACTCCCGTCCATCCCTGCGAATCGTCAGCCGGAGAGACTCGGAAAGAGCGTTGACAACCGACGCTCCCACCCCGTGCAGCCCTCCCGACACTGTGTAGGCCCCGCCTCCGAACTTTCCCCCCGCGTGAAGGGTCGTCATTATAACCTGGCAGGTCGGGAGCTTCTTCTGAGGGTGGGGGTCGACCGGCATCCCTCTTCCGTCGTCGGAGACGGTCGCCGCACCGTCGGGCGACAGGTGGACGGTGATCTGCGAGCAGTGACCTGCGAGGGCCTCGTCCACTGAGTTGTCCACGAGCTCCCATACGAGGTGGTGCAGCCCCCTCTGCCCGGTGTCGCCGATGTACATGGCGGGCCTGAGCCTTACCGCGGACAGCCCCTCGAGGACCTTTATGGAACTGCCGTCGTACTTAGCACCGCTCATGCCCCGTTACCTCCGTTTCTGCCTCGCTCGGGACGCAGCTCGCCTACCCCGTCCAGCTTCGTCATGGAGACCAGGGTGTGCTCGCCCGTCTTTCTGAGTCCAACATCCTCCATCGGCAGGATCGACCCGTCGTCCGCAACAAGGCCGTCGCCCGGCGACAGGGCCGCGGCCTGAACCACCTCTCCGAAAGACGGTCTCTCCCCCCTGTGGACGTACAGCCCCTTGCCGCCTCGCCTGGATGTCCTGAGCGAACCCAGCTGGAAGCGGAAGAAGAGACCGTTGGAGGCTCGCACCACGGCGTGGAGGTCCTCCGGGGCGGCATCGGCGCCGGGGATCACCAGGGCAGCGGCGAGCGAGTCGTCCTCCTCCAGTGCCATGCCCGAAACTCCCCTTGATGAAATACCCTTGAGCGGGACATTGCCCGCGGGAATTCGTATCGCCCTGCCGAGCTTCGAGAGCAGCACTGCGTCCAGCACGACCTCCTCCCTCAGCGGAACAGCGGCGAACAGCCTCTCTCCGTCCTTCATGGCGACGACGTACCTCGACGTGTTCCTCCTGGATGTCTCCCCCCTCATGGCGTCGAGAGAGGTGCGCTTCAACGAGCCATCCGCGAAGACGAACAGAGCCGAATCGTGCATGTCAGGGGAGATCAGCGCAAGAGACGTTCCCTCGTCCGCGCCGAAGAACTCCGTAGCGGACACTAGCTTCCTGGTCGAGGCGTCCGGGATGCCCGCTCGCTCACGGGAATAGAAGCGCCCGTCGTCCCCGATGGCGAAGACCAGCCCCTCGGTGATAAACGCGCTCCCCTCCTCGTCCCTGGGCCTGCGCCTCACATCGCGCTTGCGGATGTAACCCTCGCCGTCGATGGAGACGACGCACGGTCCCGGCTGTTCGAAGGACAGGCGCACCTGCCCCGGCGAGTCCTTCCCGCGCTTGGCTTCCGGCTCTTCGTCCAGTATCGCGGTGCGCCTCGCAGCGAGAGGGCCCTTGGCGAAGTGAGCGGCAAGCCCGTCGAACTCTCGCAACACCACCGAGTCGAGTTTTTTCTCCGAGCCCAGAATGGCGCGGTACTCCGCTATGGATTTTCTCAGCTGCTTCTCCTCCCTGGCCAGGGCCTCGCGCTCAAGCCCCACGAGCTTGCCCAGCCTCATGTCCAAGATGGCGCCCGCCTGGAGGATGGAGAAACCCAGCCTCTCCACCAGCCCTGCCCTCGCCTCGGCGGTCGTCTTCGACGAGCGTATCAACGATATTATCTCGTCGAGCAGATCCAGCGCCTTCAGCAGCCCCTCCACTATGTGGAGCCTGGCCTCGGCGCGGTTCAGCCGATACTCCGTGCGGCGGCGCACGACCTCGCGCCTGTGCCCGATGAAGCAGTCGAATACGTCCTTCAGGCTCATGGTCGCGGGGGCTCCGCCCACGAGGGCGAGCATGTTGCCCCCGAAGGTCCCGGAGAGCTGAGTGGAAGAGAGCAGGAGCGCCCGCACCGCCTCCGCGTCCACCCTCCTGTGGAGCTCGACCACCACGCGATCCCCCGAGCGGTCTGACTCGTCACGGACGGCCACCACTCCGTCCACCCCTCTTTCGTCAAGCCTGTCCGCTATCTGCTTGACAATTCGTGACTTCGTGGCACCGTACGGTATCTCTGTGATAACCACCAGGTTCCGATTCTTCGTCTCCTCTATGTGGGTCTTTCCGCGCAGGGTGAACTTCCCCCTGCCTGTCTCGTACATCTCGCGCACTCCGTTCCTACCCACGATCTCCCCGCCGGTCGGGAAGTCAGGCCCGGGCATCCGCGACGCAACCTCCGCCGCGCTCCACATGCAGCCCTCCCCGAGGTACTCCGACAGCAGCGATAGCGTCTCCACCGGGTTATGAGGCGGGATATTCGTCGCCATACCGACGGCGATGCCGGAGGTCCCGTTTATCAGCAGATTGGGGAGTACGGCGGGGAGCACGGACGGCTCCTCCAGCGACTCGTCGAAGTTCGGCACGAAATCCACCGTCTCCTCGTCCACGTCCGCGTGCATCATCTCCCCCTCCGCCGCCAGTCGCACCTCCGTGTAGCGCATCGCTGCCGGCGAGTCACCGTCCAGGGAACCGAAATTGCCCTGCCCGTCCACCAGGGGCACGCGCAGCGAGAAGGGTTGGGCCATGCGGGCCATAGCCTCGTAAATCGAAGAATCTCCGTGGGGGTGGTACTTACCCATAGTCTCTCCCACCACCCTGGCCGACTTCTTATGCGCCCCCGAGGGCGACAGAGCGAGCTCCTTCATTGCGTGAAGTATGCGTCGCTGAACCGGCTTCAGGCCGTCCCGCGCATCGGGAAGGGCTCGCTCGGTTATAACGGACATAGCGTAAGACAGGTAGCTGTTCTTCAGCTCCTCGTCGAATCCGGTCTCAAGAATTATCTCGGACATCTCACTTCTCCTTTATTGTGTAAACGGCTGGGGCATTGATGCCCGCCAGGCTGGTTATCCGGGACGATATTCTATCACGAGCGACGCCGGGCCGTGCGGGCCGCCCTCCTATCCCTACTTTCACCTCATTGTAAAAAGCCACTCCCTCTGCTAGCATTCTTGTTACCAATCGAAGAGAGGGGCGTTAATTGACTCCTCCCTATAATCGAAGGAAGCCGAGGTGAAGGCAGTGAAATTTTTCCAGATTATCGCATCGGCGGTGATACTGGGCCTCACGGCCCCAATGGTTGCTGGAGCGGACGAAAAGCCGCTTCCCCTTGAGAGTTTCTTCAGAAAACCTGAGAAGAGCGGATTTCGCATCTCGCCCGACGGTACGAGGATACTCTTCCTCGCCCCGTGGGAGAGAAGGCTGAACGTCCACGTCCAGACGATCGGAGAGGACTCGGCGGTAAGGGTGACCTCCGCCACGGAGCGCGACATTCGCAAGTGCCAGTGGTCTGGAAACGACAGGATAGTCTACCTTCAGGACAAGGGCGGGGACGAGAACGAACACCTGTACAGCGTCAAAGCCGACGGCTCGGGGGAGCGCGATCTGACGCCGTTCGAGAACGTGTGTGCCAGCATAGTCGACCCCCTTGAGGACATGGACGACGAGATGCTCATCGGCCTGAACCGAAGGGACCTGCGGATCGTCGACGTCTACAGGCTGAACCTGGACACGGGCGACATAACGCTGGTCGAGGAGAACCCAGGCAACATAGTCGAATGGATGACGGACCACGAGGGCAGGCTGCGCGTCGCCTTAACGCTTGAAGGGGTGAATTTCTCCCTGCTCTACCGAGACGACGAAGGTCTTCCCTTCCGCACGCTGCTCACCACCAACTTCCGCGAGAGGGTGTTGCCCCTTCTCTTCACCTTCGACAACAAAAAGCTGTACGTCTCGTCCAACCTTGGCCGGGACAAATCGGCAATCTTTCTGTTCGACCCGGAGACAGCCGTCCACGAGGAGCTTCTCTTCGAGCACCCCGAGGTGGACGTTAAAGATCTGATGCACTCCGGCAAGAGAAAGGTGATCATAGGAGCCGAATTCATAACCGACCGCCTGCACTACCACTTCTTCGACGACGAACGCAGAGCTCTCCAGGAGGAGTTGGAATCGCTTCTCCCAGGTTACGAAGTGCGTGTAGTTTCAATGAACAGGGACGAGGATAAGGCCTTTCTGTTAGCGAACAGCGACAGGACTGACGGAGCGTACTACTTCTACGACATAGCGAACAGGGAGCTGAAAAAACTTGAGGACATGACTCCGTGGCTCCCGGAGGAGAGGATGGTGCCGATGAAGCCGATATCCTACAGGACTCGCGACGGCCTCCTCATCCACGGCTATCTCACACTGCCTCCGGGATCGGACGGGACTAACCTGCCCGTGGTGATCCATCCGCACGGCGGTCCGTGGGAGCGCGACGTGTGGGGCTTCAACCGCACAGTGCAATTTTTGGCAAGCAGGGGGCTGGCCGTGCTGCAGATGAACTTCAGAGGTTCCACGGGCTACGGCCGTGCCTTCTGGGAGGCTAGCTTCAAGGAGTGGGGGCGAGCGATGCAGGACGACATCTCCGACGGAGTGAGATGGCTTGTCGACTCAGGCATAGCCGACCCCGAAAGGGTCGCCATATACGGCGCCTCCTACGGAGGATACGCCGTCCTCGCCGGGTTGGCCTTCACGCCTGATCTCTACGCCTGCGGCATCGACTTCGTCGGAGTGTCAAACATCTTCACATTTCTGGAATCCTTTCCACCCCACTGGGAGCTGGCCCGACAGATGATGTACGAGCAGATAGGCGACCCGGAGAAGGATCGCGACCTCCTCATGGCCGCCTCCCCCGCCTTCCATGCGGATAATATCAGGGCACCCCTCTTCGTGGCGCAGGGTGCGAACGACCCCCGGGTGAAGAAGGCCGAGTCGGACCAGATAGTCGAGGCCTTGAAGAAGCGCGGCATCGACGTCGAGTACATGGTCAAGGACAACGAAGGGCACGGCTTCTATAACGAGGAGAACCTCTTCGACTTCTTCCGCGCAATGGAGAGGTTCTTCTCGAAGCACCTGGGAAGCTTCACGGAGTGACGGGTTGACGCGATGCGGAAGCTTCTTGATTCCGTCGTAACAGAGTGCTATGAAGATTGGCGTGCCAGAAGGACCGCCGCATCTTTTAAAGAGAGCGGCGCTCATTAGCTCCTCTCGTAAACAAAAGAAAGCTGAGGTTAAGAAGACCATGAAACTTATCCCTCTCATCGCGTCGGCGGTGATACTCGGCCTCACGGCCGCAATACCAGCAGGAGCGGAGGAAAAACCGCTTCCACTCGAGCACTTCTTCAAAAATCCGGAGAAGAGCGGATTTCGCATATCGCCCGACGGAACGAGGATACTCTTCCTCGCCCCGTGGGAGAGACGGCTGAACGTCCACGTCCAGAAGATCGGAGAGGACTCGGCTGTAAGGGTGACCTCCGCTGAGGAGCGCGACATTCTCTCGTGCATGTGGTCGGGAAACGACAGAATAGTCTACCTTCAGGACAAGGGCGGGGACGAGAACTACCACCTGTACAGCGTCACAACCGACGGCTCCGGAGGGCGCGATCTGACGCCGTTTGATAACGTGCGTGCCACAATAGTCGACCCTCTTGAGGAGCTGGACGACGAGATGCTAATCGGCCTGAACCGCAGGGACCCGCAGATCGTCGACGTCTACAGGCTGAACCTGGACACGGGCGACCTCACGTTGGTCGAGGAGAACCCCGGAGACATTGAGGGATGGATGACGGACCACGAGGGCAGGCTGCGCGTCGCTTTGAGGACGGACGGGGTGAACAGCTCCCTGCTCTACCGCGACGAAGAGGGCCTTCCCTTCCGCACTCTGCTCACCACCAACTTCCGCGAGAGCGTGTCCCCCCTGCTCTTCACCTTCGACAACAAAAAACTGTACGTCTCGTCCAACCTTGGCCGGGACAAGTCGGCGATCTTCCTGTTCGACCCGGAGACGGCAGTCCACGAGGAGCTTCTCTTCGAGCACCCCGAGGTCGACGTAAGAAGCCTATT